>Ga0189275_100025_pt1 | contig 416367 bp, 380 predicted proteins | sample N19A6minimetaG_FD_130329 | JGI IMG/M metagenome (GOLD analysis project Ga0189275, IMG submission 130329) | Marine microbial communities from the Costa Rica Dome - N19 A6 mini metaG | ecosystem: Environmental > Aquatic > Marine > Oceanic > Photic zone | place: Costa Rica: the Eastern Pacific...
GATCTCATCAGAATGATGAATCATTTCGATTATTGCGTTCTTAATTTTTTCAATTAATATGCTCTTCTTGTCATCCAATAATTCCAATCCAGACTTCAGAAGATTATTTTTGAGTTGGATTCTTTTTTCATGGGTAATTTCCTCCTTAGTTTCCACCATGCCCAGATTCAATGTAACATAATCTAGTCCCAACTTTGTCAATTCTTCCTTTACCAAAATTTTGCAGCGAAGGCTGACCATATATTTTATATATAATTTCATTCATTCATTTTGAATGGTCTTCCTCAATTCCAAGGATTTAATCAATAAGCTTTTGACTGTTTGAATTTTCTCAAACACCAACCGATAATGGTCCATTATTTCCTTTTCAAAGCATTATGCTCCCCAATCATGCTGAAGATGTCACTTCTATGTTAAAACATCAAAGCTTATAAGGGAAATACGACTTTATTTTTTATTCCCGTACTCTGAAGAATTGTGAAATATTTGTAAATAGATGTGTAAAAAACCTTTTCTCTACGGGCAATAAGATAGTAGTAAGACTTTAGAAAAGGGTTTGAACAAAATATATTCAAATAAAGATAGGCATTAAACTGTTCTCTCTAACCATATATCTTTGCAACATTCAAAATATCAATTACTAATTGATATAAAATATGGCAGCCACAGTATTACACTTCTAATGCTGAGATCATAATTACGCTTTGCTGCCGATAATTAACTTGTTATAGGGTTAGGACCTTTAGAAAATTTGCACCTAATTTATCCATAAGACTGGACAGATCCTGAAGTTTTAGAGTGGTAATTTTATCATTTTTTATCTCAAAAACCGTCACTTTTACGTCACTTATAAAAAGACAAAACCCTGATAATCAATTGATTATCAGGGTTTTTAAGTACCTTGGGTGGGAATCGAACCCACACGTCCGAAGACACTGGATTTTGAATCCAGCGCGTCTACCAGTTCCGCCACCAAGGCAAATGGTATCACATTTTTGAAATGCGAGTGCAAAGCTAAAAAAATATTTTTATATATCACCAAAAAATACTTTCATTTATACTTTATCAACCCGAATTAATTCTTAAATTTGCACCTCTTTACAAAAAAGTACTTTAAAACGCTAGTTAACAAGAGTTTGTAATGGCCTATCAAGTTCCGGAACCAAAAATTTTTGCTTGTACCCAAAGTGTAGAGCTCGGTAAAAAAATCGCTGCTTCCTATGGTGCCGAATTGGGAAAAGTCCAATTCTCCCGCTATAGCGATGGTGAATTTCAACCATCGTTCGAGGAATCCATCCGAGGAGCCCGTATTTTTATTATTGGCTCAACCAATCCAAGCTCGGAAAACTTGATGGAAATGTTGTTGATGTTAGATGCCGCCAAAAGAGCATCTGCCAGGCACATTACGGCCGTTATGCCCTATTTTGGTTGGGCAAGACAAGATAGAAAGGACAAACCAAGGGTTCCAATTGCCGCTAAATTGGTTGCAAAAATGCTGGAGACCGCAGGTGCAACCCGAATCATTACCATGGATTTGCACGCGGACCAAATCCAAGGGTTCTTCGAGAAACCAGTGGACCACTTGTTCGCCTCAACACTATTTTTGCCTTACCTAAAAGGCTTAAATCTTGACAACCTTTGTATCGCATCTCCGGACATGGGCGGTTCCAAGAGAGCCTATGCCTATTCCAAAGCATTGGAATGCGATGTGGTTATTTGCTACAAGCAAAGAGCCAAAGCCAATGTAATATCCCACATGGAGCTGATCGGTGACGTTCAGGGAAAAAATGTGGTCCTTGCAGATGATATGGTCGATACCGCAGGTACCCTTACCAAGGCTGCGGATTTGATGATGGAGAGAGGGGCTGCAAGCGTGCGGGCCGTTACAACCCATGGCCTTTTGTCCGGTAATGCCTACGAAAGAATAGAAAAATCAAGACTAACGGAATTGATCGTAACAGATTCCATCCCGGTAGATAGCAACCAAAGTAAAATAAAGATATTGTCCTGTGCCGACCTGTTTGCAGATGTAATGCACCGGGTACACCACAACACTTCGATATCTTCAAAATTTTTAATGTAAATAAATCAATTTTAATATATAACAATGAAGTCAATTACAATCAAAGGATCCCAAAGAGAAAGCGTGGGCAAGGTTTCTACCAAAGCCTTACGTAATGCTGGAAAGGTCCCTTGCGTACTGTACGGAGGGGATAAGCCAGTGCATTTTTCAGCTGAAGAGCTTGCATTCAAAGACTTGGTGTACACCCCAAATGCCTACACCGCAGTAATTGAATTGGAGGACGGTCAAAAATTTGACGCAGTTTTGCAGGATATTCAGTTTCATCCGGTAACGGATAAAATCCTTCACGTGGATTTCTACCAATTGTTCGAGGACAAACCAATTACCATGAGTATTCCCGTACGTTTGGAAGGAAACTCCCCAGGTGTGAAAAATGGTGGACGATTGCTATTCAGAAAAAGAAAACTTTCGATCAGAGCTTTGCCCGGATTGCTTCCTGATTTTATCACCGTGGACATTTCTAAATTAAGAATAGGTCAAACTATTGCAGTAGAAACCATTCTTAACGATGACTATACATTCTTGCACCCGGACAGTACCGCTATCGTACAGGTCAAAGCCTCTAGAACATCTGTTGATGATTCTGAAGATGAAGACGAAGAAGGTGCAGAAGGAGAAGCTCCTGCTGAAGACGCTCCACAAGCTGAAGCTGCAGAGTAACCCTTTCACTAGTTAGCATAAGCATCCCTGTTTACTTTAGTAATATGGGATGCTTTTGTATTTTTAAGCCATTCAATTACGAGCGATGCTCAATTTCATCAATAAGCTTTTTGGCCCACCCAAAAAACTATTACAAGTTAACGACCCCATGAAAAAATTTTTGATTGTCGGTCTAGGAAATATAGGACCGGACTACGACGAAACACGCCATAATATCGGGTTTAAAATTCTTGATTATCTGGCCGAGCAGGAGGACTTTGTTTTTGAGAATGCAAAACTAGGAGCTGTAGCCACCTTTAAACACAAGGGGAAAAGTGTTGTTTGCCTAAAACCTTCTACCTATATGAACTTGAGCGGGAAGGCGGTAAAATATTGGATGGACAAGGAAAACATACCAATGGAAAATATATTGATCGTTACGGACGACCTAAACCTGCCATTTGGATCATTGCGACTAAAAAGCAAGGGCAGCGATGGGGGCCATAACGGCTTAAAAGATATCCAAAATGTGTTACAAACCAGCGGTTATAATCGTTTTAGGTTTGGAGTGGGCGCCGATTTCAGCAAAGGCAAACAAGTAGACTATGTATTGGGGCGTTGGAACGACGAACAACAAAAAGCTATGCCCGAACGTTTAAAAAAGTCTATAGATCTAATACGCTCCTTTGTATTCGCAGGAACCAAAAACACCATGAACCAATTCAACGGTAAATAAAAAAACTAGAGGACTTTAAAGTCAAACACACCGGAATCCGAGGTATTCCCCTCAAGATCTGTTGTCACCACTTTCCAATAATAGACGGTTCCAGATTCAACACTTACAGAAAGCTCCATATCTGTTGCATTGGCAAGGCCCACAGAAGTTGTCGGCGGATTTGTTGTGGACAAAAACACCTCGAAAGATTCTATATCGTTGTCCACGTCTGCACCTGTCCATTCCAATAGGACTTCATTGGCAACATCTTTGATTACCGTGGAACCCGAAAGCGGATGTACCAACTGAGCCGGAAACGGAGCATATGTGGTCTGTGACCCTGCATTGTAAAACAACCACGTTTCACTGGTCGCTACTTGATCCGACGAAGCGTTTTGTGAAGTAACCGACCAAGAGTATGGTGTTCCCTTGGCCAAAGTGAGACTGGCCGAGGTAGAAACGGTGGATAAATTTTGAGGTACATTGGTATTCAAATTCACAACATTTAAAGTGTAACGCTCGGTATTGCTGGATGCCATCCACCTAAAAGTTACCTGCGTAGATGTCTGGTTAACCTCCGTCCCTGTTGTACATTCAGAATTTTCCTCGGGAAATACCAGAGCTGCACCTTGCGGGGCCGGTGGCGGACCATCATCTCCACCACAAGAAACAAATACAGCCAAAACAAAAAGTCCAATTATATTCCGAATCATCTTTTTATGAATTTAAGCATGTCGTTCTCTCCTTCTTTTTCCAGTCCCAAATAATAGATCCCCTTGGCCAAATATGATAGATCTAACACTAGGTTTTCGCCGAAAACCGCTCTACGTTCGGTATGGACCAATCTTCCATTAGCGGTAAATATTTTTATACCTAGTTCTCCTTCGTACCCGCCAAGATAAACTTCGGTGGCCGCATCTACCGGATTAGGGGAGAGTATGGACCGTGAAGAATAGAATAGATTTTTTTCCACTACTCCTTGACATGGTAGATCGGAACTCACCCTGAGCACATTATTTCCATTTTTTAAGGGGAGTTGAATTTTAGAATTCTCGGTCTGGGTGACCAAACCGTTCAATTCTACGTTATAAAATTCCGAACCTCTTAATTCCACCGTTACCATACCAGAATCAACCAACGCATCAATGTCCAGAACATCCGGTTGGGTAATCACCAAATTGTAGCAAACTTCTTCGTAGTCTATCAAGCCGTTGGTACCGGTTATGCACAGCGTATATTCTCCTGCGGACAAATTATTGAAGGTCTGTCCATCGGTAAAATCAACAGAAACAGCTCCTGCTCCACCCTCCAACTGTGCCGTATAGGTGATAGATGTATCAAAAGGAGTCACCGTAATGGTTCCATCATTATTCACCCTACATGTTTCACTTTGGAGTTCTATTTCGAAGTTATCTGCAGCAAATCTATAAATAGCACAACCGTTGGTATCTACTTCGACTCCCTTTGGTGTTCCCAAGCAAAGATCGTCGCCATCATCAAACACACCATCTTCATCCTCATCGGGTCTATAAGCCCCCTCTATACACACGTCCAACGAAAAACCTATTAAAGTACCACCATCACCCGAAGCTGTATCCGATATTTCCAATGTCCATTCCCCAAGAATTGATTCCCCTTTTAAGGAAGCCAAAGAACCCAAAGGGGACACTGTACCGGATATGGCCGGGCTTCCCGAACATTCGAGGGGATCACCATCATCATCGAAAACTGCGTTGATGTTGTTTTGCGACCCACATGTGTTAGAAATCAAGGTAACTTCGGTTCCTTGTGGAGAAATAAGTTTGATTATTAGGTCCTCCAAATAGGTATGATCTAATTCCAAATTTACGTTAACATCGGATATTGGAAGATCTTCCAAAAATATGACAGATGTAGAAATGGTGGTTGCAGCACCGGAAGAAATGGAAATGGGCAAATCACCCGGCTCCCTGTTTTTACAATCGACCTGGGTGGTCGTAAAACCGAATATTGTTCCAAATGTGCCGCTTGCGCATCCATTGCTTGGCCTAACTCTCCAGAAGTATTGTGTTTCGGCCTCTAAATTGGTCACTGTTTTGTATTTGGTAAACGGTACGGTGGCAGATTCAACAATATCAGAAAATCCAGCATCCGTTGCAATTTCCAAATCATAACTGGAATATAAAGGATTGTCTTCCCAACTAAGTTCAGCGTCCAAAGAAACACCAACTTCACCGTTTGCCGGTGCAAGCAAAGTTACATTTGAAAATGTACCATCTTGAACTTTAAGAGACAAGACTACACTTTTTGTTACCGAAGCAGAAGTAGACGTTACCGTAATATCGTACACGCCCGGGGCAACACCATTGGTATTGGACAAGGTCATATCTACGGCAGTATCATCGACTGTTGCAGCTACTGGGGAAAAACCAGCTAGCAAACCGCCCGGCACATCTGCCGAAAAGGTAGAATTCTCGTTAAATCCATTATAGGTCTCATAAACAAATGGGATGATGATATCGTTTGGTTGACAAACTTCGTATTCCAGCTTTTCAAAATTCAGCACCACTTCCGATTCCTCAATTGTAAAATCGGATGAATTGACCGCAAAGAAAACATTGTCACTGGCCTTGACCATTATTCGTGCCATTGTGGAGACATTTCCTGGAAGGAGCACTTCCTCGGATCCATCGTTGAGCGTGTTTTCCAAAAGTGTGATCGGGTAAGTAAGCCCGCCGTCCAAAGAAAGGAAAACATCCACGGTCTGTGCATTTACGGGAGCTAAATCGGTATTGGCTACATCCCAAGTAATTTCCTGTACGGAACCGGCGGTATAAGTTTGCGGACTTGCTTGAGAGGTAACTACAAACGGCCCTGCTGCTTTAATTACGTGAACATCCAAAATATCGGAAACCACCTGTCCACCCCCGATTGCATTGTCTCGAACAGTAAAAGCAAAGCTAAGGGTCCTCTCTATTTCGGATACAGTTTCCCAAGTATCGGAAATAGTAGGATTGGTCTGTGTTAGATTGCCCTGCGCCACTTCGGACAGCCTTGGAAAAAATCTGCGGGGATCGCTAGTTGGAGGCATTGATCTAAAATTGGCACCATTGGGGTTTGTTGGCCCAAACGAATTCACGGTCACCAAACCATCATTGATCTGCTCCCAAGTATAAGTTAAAGCATCGCCCAGATCCGGATCGGTTGCCTCGCCCTCCAAAACAAATGCCGTTCCCTTGGGAATGGTAAAGTCACCCACCGGGGTAAGTACAGGGGGCGAATTTACCAATGCTGTGGTCTGGGCACAGGAGGTAGTCTCCAAATAGGTGGAAATCTGAAGAATACTGTTGTAATGAAAATAGTCATCGCCATTTGCTGCAACATTGTTTACGCCGACTATACCGGCATACCCCATTATGGATGTACCGCTACCAGGTTCTGCCTGCACACCTGTTCCTTCGGATTCAAAAGACCATGTATGGTTTGCTCCAAATTGATGTCCAAGCTCATGGGCGACATAGTCCAGATCGAACACATCGCCCTGAGGCACGTTGGCCGCCGAAAAGGCACTGCCCTTTCGGTTATCTACACAGACCGCACCAATAAAACCAGCATTACCGTTATCCTCGCCTTCTCCCACCTGGTGAAAAAGATGACCTACATCGTAATTTTCTTCTCCGATTGTAGAGGTTATGGTCGACTGTACCTCAGAATTTAAGGAGTCGTCATAAGGATCCGTATTTGGATTGGTGAAAATTATTTGATCGTTATCGGCAACCAGTTCCAATGTTACCCCTAAATCCGTTTCGAAAACTTCGTTTACCCGGGTCAAAGTCGCATTTATTCCGGCCAATGCATCCGCAACCGTACCCCCCATTTCTTGGGTATATTCTCCAGATGCCGATACCGCTATTCTATATTTTCTAAGCTCCTGACCATCAACCAAGGGAACAATAGTTTTTTCAGTGTGTCCCAGTGATTTATTGACCATACCAAAAATACCTTTCTCCGTTCCGCAGGTAAAGCCAATTTTTGAGGACAGCCCGTTTTTTTTATCGTATAGGACATAAGTGCCCTCTTGGTCGGAAACTGGTTCCACAAAGGTAGTTTTGTTATTTTTCAAATCCACGACCATGGACTGGACACCCTTGTGCGAATTGCTCAGTTTAACTTTATATCTACCATCTAGACTTATGCCGGTATAAGATTTGATATTCGGATACTTTTTTGCCAAATCCGGATGCAGAACAGAGGTTTCCTTAATTTTAAAGGGCATTACATTTCCTTCATTATTGGGAAGGTGAACCACCTGTTGGCCACTTTTAGCGTTCAAACTTGGGGACACTTGCTTTGCAAAACCCTCCCTATCAAGGGTCAATACCAGTTTTGCTTCAGAAATATCGGTCAGTGAAACACTTTTAAAACTTGCTTTTTTGGGAATTGTTTTCCAATAACTTTGTTGCCCGTATATGCAAAAGCAACTAAAAAATATGGTTATTGAGAAAACAAGATGTAATTTAGCTTTCATACACGGTCAGGGCATAGTATAAATTCAAATGTAAGCCTTTTTTATTTCTTTATTGCGTTGGAAACAATCCATAACATTTCTGATTTTAAGAACGTTCCACATCAAACGGTGGTCACCATTGGTACTTTTGATGGAGTACACTTGGGACACCGAAAGATACTGGAACGCCTCACAAACAATGCCAAAAACACAGGTTTAAAATCTACAGTGCTCACTTTTTTTCCACATCCACGTATGGTTCTTCAAAAAGATGTGGACATTAAACTATTGAACACCCTTGAGGAGAAAAAACAGATTTTGGAGACCCTTGGGCTGGATTATTTGATCATTCATCCTTTTACCAAGCAATTTTCACGGCTTTCTGCGATAGATTTTGTTCGGGATATTCTTGTAAACAACATTAAATCAAAAAGAATAATTATAGGTTATGATCATAGGTTTGGACGCAACCGAAATGCCAATATTCAAGATTTAATGGCCTTTGGCAGTACTTTCGATTTTGAAGTGGAAGAAATACCAGCACAAGAGATAGATGACGTATCGGTGAGTTCCACAAAAATAAGAAAGGCGCTTATGGAAGGTGATGTGGAAACAGCGAACAGTTACCTCAACTATGCTTACATGCTCACAGGAACCGTAAAAAAAGGCAAAGGATTGGGTAGGGATTTTGGTTTTCCAACGGCCAACCTCCATATCGCGGAAGACTATAAACTTATTCCAAAAAATGGGGCCTATGTAGTAAAAAGCGACCTTGGTGGCAATACGTATTTTGGAATGATGAACATTGGGTTCAACCCTACCGTAGATGGTTCACGAAAAAGTATAGAAGTCAATTTTTTTGAGTTCGAAGGAAATCTTTACGATACTAAAATCCAGGTACAACTGTTGCACCGCATTAGGGACGAGCATAAGTTCAACTCCATAGAAGAACTTAAAGAGCAATTAAAAAAAGACAAAAATCATTCGTTGGACCTAATCTCCAAGTAAATGTTCGACCAATTTCTTTACAAGAAGATTGACAATGCCCAACTTGTGGTTTTCAGGATTTTTTATGGATTGTTGGTCAGTGCGGAATGTTATGGCGCCATAGCAACGGGCTGGGTCAGACGAACTTTGGTGGAACCTCGGTTTACTTTCTCCTTTATCGGTTTTGAATGGTTACAGCCCCTTCCCGGTAACGGCATGTACATTTACTTTGCGGTAATGGGCACATTAGGACTACTGATCGCCCTAGGTTATAAGTATCGGTTCAGTGCGCTGGCCTTCGCAATTCTCTGGTCGGGCGTGTACCTAATGCAAAAATCATCGTACAACAACCATTATTATTTATTGATGCTCCTTGCCTATATTATGGCGTTCCTACCGGCAAACCGAGATGCATCTTTAGATGCAAAGTTGAATCCTGGTTTACGTTCACAGACCATGTACAACGGGGTCCGATGGGTCATAATCCTACAACTGTTCATTGTTTACACCTATGCATCTGTAGCTAAATTATATGCGGATTGGTTGGATTTTAGCATGATAGACGTTTTGATGACCTCCAAAAAAGATTATTACATCATCGGAGAACTTCTTCAACAAAAATGGGTTCATAAGATCATTGCCATATTTGGTATTAGTTTTGACCTCTTGATCGTACCCGCCCTCCTTTGGAAACCAACCCGTAAAATTGCGTTTCTGCTTTCCATTTTCTTTCATCTGTTCAATAGTATCGTGTTTCAAATTGGGATTTTTCCATACCTGTCCTTAGCATTTACCGTCTTCTTTTTTGAACCACAGACTATTCGAAACATTTTTTTAAAAACCAAAACATTTGCCCCGGAAGCCAAAATCATCATACCAAAAACCAAAAACATGATCTTGTCGGTTCTGGGCATTTATTTTCTAGTTCAAATAGCGTTGCCGCTTAGGCATCATTTTTTTAAAGATGATGTCCTCTGGACCGAAGAAGGTCATCGCTTAAGCTGGCGCATGATGTTGCGGAGTCGGGGTGGGAGAATAACCTACAAAGTGGTAAACCCCAAAACCAAAGACACCATAAAAATCGATTTGGATAAGTATCTTACAAAAAAACAACGTCGCAGGGTTACATGCTATCCCGATTTTATTTGGCAGTTTGCCCAACACCTTAAAAAGGAATACGCAAAAAAAGGAGAAAGCATACAAGTGTTTGTGGACAACAAGGTTAGAGTGAATCAAGGGAGCTATAAACAATTTATAGACCCAAAAGTGGATTTGGCCAACGTTCCATGGAAACATTTTGCCCATAACGATTGGATTCTGCCATCTCCAAAGGAATAAAGTTGGGCACTTCTTCAGATTAAATTAAATTTGCCGCTCAAAACAAGGCCATGCTTCAAATACAGAACATCCGGGAAAACAAGGAAAGTATTATTACCGCATTAAAAAAGCGAAACATCGATGCCGAACCAATGCTATCGAAGGTATTGGAACTCGATGAAAAAAGGCGTTCCATACAAACGGAACTGGATGCGACCTTGGCCGAATCCAACAAACTTTCCAAAGAGATCGGTATGCTTTTTAAAACAGGAAAAGCACAAGAAGCCAATGTTCTAAAAGAAAAAACCGCTGGACTCAAAGAAGCATCAAAAAAATTAGGGGACGACTTAAACACTGCTGCAGAAGAACTTCAACAGCAACTGTATTTGATTCCCAACGTACCCCATGAATCTGTTCCTGCTGGGAATTCGGATGAGGATAACGAAGAGATTTTCAAGGAAGGGGATGTACCGACCCTGTCCGAAGGAGCTCTTCCGCATTGGGAATTGGCAAAAAAGTACAACATTATAGATTTTGAGCTTGGTGTTAAAATTACCGGAGCAGGTTTTCCTGTGTACAAGGGAAAGGGTGCTCGATTACAGCGTGCTTTGATTGCCTATTTCTTGGATAAAAACACCGAAGCAGGATATACCGAAATGCAAGTTCCGCTCATGGTCAACGAAGATTCCGGATATGGAACGGGACAGTTGCCCGACAAGGAAGGCCAAATGTACCATGTACAGGCAGACGACCTTTATCTCATTCCAACGGCAGAAGTCCCCGTGACCAACTTGCACCGGGGGGATATTTTGGCAGAGAGCGATTTTCCCATAAAATATACCGGATACACCCCTTGTTTCCGTCGCGAAGCCGGAAGTTATGGCGCCCATGTCCGTGGATTGAACCGTTTGCACCAATTCGATAAAGTGGAGATTGTACGCATGGAGCACCCCGATAATTCGTACCAAGCGCTGGATGAGATGGTGGAACACATAAAAAATATTCTTCGAGAACTTAAACTCCCTTATCGCATTTTACGCTTGTGCGGTGGTGATTTAGGTTTTACTTCTGCCTTAACCTACGATTTTGAAGTATTTTCCACAGCACAAGACCGTTGGTTGGAGATTAGTTCCGTATCCAATTTCGAAACCTTCCAGGCCAATCGATTAAAACTGCGCTACAAGGACGAAAATGGAAAAAGCCAATTGGCCCACACCTTGAACGGAAGCTCCTTGGCATTGCCAAGGGTACTCGCCGGTATTTTGGAAAACTATCAGACCGATGACGGCATAAAAATCCCCGATGTTTTGGTCCCGTATTGTGGATTTGACACTATCGATTAAGGCTTTGCACTAATTATTTGGATTCGCTTAACAGAATCCCCCACATTTCTGCGTTATATTTGAAATAAACCACATTGGCCTACAATCCAAAGTGTAATTTTTTGAATATGATTGTGATTCCAACAGAGCTAAGCAACGAGGAATCTCATGATCTTGAAATTGAAATGAGGTTCCACTAGTTTCGAAAGAACAGGACATTCTTATTGAATATTACTAATGAACATGTCATTGCAGCGTCTTTTATTTCTCCTTTTGATGGTATCCTTTGTTATTGGATGGTCCCAAGAAGATTTCTTGGCCAAACAATATTTACAGGACGGCGATTATGAGAAAGCTGTGGTATTTTACGAAAAATTAGTAGAAACCAACCCCAGGCGTACCGATTATGCAGAAGGACTCGTAGCCTGCTACCAACAATTGGAGCGATACGATGAAGCGCAGGCATTTTTACTTAAAAAAATTGAAGACAGTTATGCCTTTCCCACTTTTTATATTGAACTGGGATACAATTTTACGCTCAAAAACGAATCCGATAAGGCAAGCACGTATTACGACAAGGCAATAAACAAAATAGAGGACAATCCCAATTTTGGATATAGTGTTGGCTATCGTTTTCAAAAATATGCCCTATTGGACTATGCCATTCAAGCATACACCAAGGCCATGGAACTAAAGCCGGACCTGAATTACGATTTTCAATTGGCCCGCATTTATGGGGAGCAGGGCAACATAGCCAAAATGTACCAATCCTACCTCAACCTGATCTGGGAAGGACGTACCAGTCGCTCCAATGTATTAAGGAACATCGATGATTTTATCTCGGAAGACCCATCGAATGAGAACAATGTGCTATTGCGCAAAGTACTGTTGCAAAATGCACAAAAAACGCCGGATATTCTTTGGAACGAGCTCCTGAGTTGGCTTTTTGTTCAACAAAAGCAATACAATAGTGCCTTTGGCCAAGAAAAGGCCATATATAAACGTAGCGAAGGGCAATCGATAAATCGATTGGAAAACCTTGGCGATATTGCTGTGGAAGACAAAGATCTGGAAACCGCCACCTCTATTTACCAGTACATCGTGGACAACTCGGAAAATCCCAGGACCAAGTTAAATGCGGAACTCAACCTAATCGATATCGCTTTGGAAAATCCAACAAAAAAAACATTGGAAAACGTAGAAAAGAAATTCCAAAGCCTAGTAGAGGAATACGGTAATCAGAGCACCACGTTACAACTGCAGATCGCCTACGCCAACTTTCTAACTTTTAAAAAGGAAGATCCCGAACCAGCCATCGCCATGCTTAAACAAAGCCTTGAAATTCCAATGGGCCGGATGATTATGGCTTACGTGAAACTGGCATTGGGCGATATATTGGTGTTCGACCAAAGATTCAACGAAGCCTTGATCCTATTTACCCAAGTACAAAAGAGCGTAAAAAATGATGTACTAGGACAAAATGCCCGATTTAAAGTCGCACAGACCAGCTTTTACAAAGGTGATTTTGACTGGGCGCTCACCCAACTAAAAGTTTTGCGAAGCTCAACTTCACAGCTCATTGCCAATGATGCCATGCAATTGAGCTTACTTATTTCCGACAATTCGTTGGAAGATTCCACCCAGACCGCATTAAAAAAATATGCAAGGGCAGATCTATTGGCCTATCAAAATAAAAATAAGGAAGCCATAAAAGTACTTGAAGATATTTTACAAAATCATAAGGGCGAAAAAATTGAAGATGAAGCCCTTCTGAAACAAGCCAAGTTATTGGTGGACCAAAAAAATTACGAGGCGGCCAAGTTCAACTATCAAAAAATTGTGGAGTTTTACAGTGATGGAATTTTGGCAGACGATGCACACTTTGCCCTTGGCGAACTCTACGATAATATTTTAAACGAACCAGAAAAGGCCAAAACCCATTACGAGAAAATTATTTATAATTATGAGGACAGTTATTATTTTCCACAGGCCCGAAAGAATTTTAGACGATTGCGCGGGGATGCCATAAACTAATCATTTAAAAAAAGTAAAATGCTCATATATAACGTTACCATTAACATAGACGATACCGTGCACGAACAATGGTTGGAGTGGATGAAGGACAAACATGTGCCGGATATGCTGGCAACGGGCAAATTTACACATGCCAAAATGGTAAAGGTGCTGGTAGAAGAAGATATGGGTGGCATTACCTACTCCATACAATATACCACAAAGAATAGATCCACATTGGAAGCCTATTACAAGGAGGACGCGGACCGCCTGCGTGCCGACGCCCAAAAAATGTTTCCCAACAAGTTTGTTGCCTTTAGAACAGAGCTGGAAGTGGTAAGCCAACAAATACCTTAAAAATTTGGAGTTTATTTTTTCCTACGGAACCTTACAAGATACCCAGGTACAAGAGTACATTTTTGGACGTATATTAAATGGAAAGCCCGACACCGCATTGGGTTTCAAGAAAATCGAAAATGCTGTATATGACCGTTATCCGTTGGTCATCAACACCAATGATCCCGAACACAAAGTAAAAGGCATGGCTTATGAAGTAAATGATACCGACCTAATAAAAGCGGACATTTACGAAACAAATGCATACAAAAGGGAAAAATTCCTATTGGAATCAGGAGATGAAGCTTGGATTTATATCAAAAATTCCAACTAACTTGCAAAAAAACCCGCAGTGCCCAAAAAAAAGAGGAAAAAATACAATAACGGAAACCGTCATCCCCAAAAAAATGAACAAATAGATGGTACTGTAAAAGCAAAAAAGCACTTAGGGCAACATTTTTTAAAAGATGAGTCCGTCGCAAAAAAGATTGCTGAGACACTGTCGTTGGATGGTTATAAAAATGTACTAGAAATAGGCCCTGGCATGGGTGTTCTCACCAAATATCTGCTTCAAAGGGATTTAGACCTTGTGGCCATGGACCTTGATGAAGAGTCCATTGTTTACCTAAACCACAGTTTTCCTTTGGAACATGCCTCTATTTTAAAAAACAACGATCGCCTCAATATTATCGAGGCGGATTTCCTCAAGTTCGACCTAAAACAACTATATGGCGAAGAGCAATTTGCCATTACCGGGAATTTCCCATACAATATTTCCAGTCAGATAGTTTTTAAGATGTTGGAAATGCGACAGCAAATACCCGAATTTTCCGGTATGTTCCAAAAAGAGGTGGCCAAAAGAATCTGTGAAGCACCGGGCAGTAAAACCTACGGTATACTATCCGTATTGGTACAAGCTTATTACGATGCCGAATATCTATTCACCGTTCCTCCCGGAGTTTTTGATCCTCCGCCAAAGGTGGATTCCGGAGTATTGAGACTCACAAGAAAAAAAGAATTGAACCTCCCTTGCGACGAGCGCCTCTTCTTTAAAGTGGTAAAAACAGCTTTTAACCAAAGACGAAAAACAATCCGAAACAGTCTTAAAATCTTCAACCTTTCCGATAATCTAAAAGAGAATACTATCTTTGACCAACGCCCGGAACAGCTTAGTGTGGCCGATTTTATAACGTTGACACAGAAGATAGCCAATGACCCCGTTTAAACTCACAGACGACCTTTTAGCAGAAATCAGGGAACTGATCGCCAACAAGAACAATGGTGAGCTCCAAACCATGATGAAGGAGTTCCACTATGCCGATATTGCGGAAATTGCGGACGAACTCGAAGTTGATGAGGCCACCTACCTGATAAAACTGCTGGACAGTGAAAAAACATCGGACATCCTTGCCGAAATGCACGAGGATATCCGGGAGGCCGTACTTAAAAATCTAACAGCCAAAGAAATTGCCGGCGAACTTTCGGAATTGGATACGGATGATGCCGCGGACATCATAAACGAGCTTCCCAAGGAAATTATTCAAGAAGTTATCTCCGAGATAGAAGATCGGGAACACGCCAAAGATATTGTAGATCTTTTGCGCTACGAGGAAGATTCCGCAGGTGGACTTATGGCCAAAGAATTGGTAAAAGTCTACGAAAACTGGACCGTGACCTCTTGCGTTAAGGAGATGCGCGCCCAAGCAGAGAATGTTACCCGCGTACATTCCATTTATGTGGTGGACGACGAAGGCAAATTAAAAGGAAGATTGTCCCTAAAAGATTTGCTCACCGCTCCAACCAAAAGTCACATAAAAGATATCTATATCCCAAAGGTAGATTCCGTAAACGTGAACGAAAAAGGAGAAGAAGTGGCCAGAATTATGTCCAAATACGATTTGGAGGCCATACCCGTGGTTGATGAAATCGGGCGTTTGGTCGGGCGCATTACCATCGATGATATTGTAGATGTAATACGTGAAGAAGCCGATAAGGATTACCAAATGGCGGCAGGTATTTCCCAAGGCGTTGAAGTGAGCGATAGCATATGGGTACTCACACGGGCCAGGCTGCCTTGGCTAATTTTAGGTCTTTTTGGTGGACTTGGTGCTGCGGCCATTATGGGAACTTTTGAAGATATGATTTCCAAACACGCAGTTTTATTCTTTTTTACTCCCCTAATTGCTGCCATGGCCGGAAACGTTGGGGTACAGTCCAGCGCCATAGTAGTGCAAGGTCTCGCGAACGACGACCTAAAAGGAAGCATGAGAAACCACCTTTTAAAGGAAATGCTTTTGGCCTTGCTCAATGGATTTATACTAGCCATCCTGCTCTTATTGTTCACTTGGATCTGGAAAGATGCCTTTACCACCGCTTTGGCCATATCGCTATCGCTGATAGTAGTAATTGTTGTGGCAGGGCTGATCGGCACATTTATACCCTTGTTCCTTCATAAAAGAAACATTGATCCAGCAATTGCCACCGGACCGTTCATTACCACGAGCAACGATATTTTTGGAATCTTGATCTATTTTTGGATCGCCAAATTAATTTTGGGAATATAAAATCTTGCCATGAAACCCATCAACCTAAAACAAAAACATGCCGAATTCTCCGCACAGTGGCATCCGCATCAAATTGCCATTGTGGACGATATGCAGGTGCTTTTGGCTAAAATACAAGGTGAATTTGTATGGCACGCCCACGAGAACGAGGATGAATTGTTCCAAGTAATCAAAGGTACCCTCTACATGCAATTTCGAGATAGGACCGAAGTGGTGAACGAAGGTGAAATTATTGTGGTGCCCAAAGGAGTGGAACACAACCCCAAGACCAAAAACGGCGAAGAGGTACAAGTACTCCTTTTTGAAAAATTGAGCACCGCCCATACTGGAAATGTCCAGCACGAAAAAACACAGACCCACTATCCAAAAATCTAGGAATTTTATATTTGATTCATGAAAGTTCTCCACCTCGATACCAATCATGAGCTACTAATTGAACAATTTGCCGAGCTCGGTTTCCAGAATGATGAAGATTACACATCGACCAAGGAAGAAGTCGAAAAAAAAATCCATTTATACGATGGGATCATTATCCGAAGTAGGTTTACCATAGACCAACAATTTTTGGATAAGGCCACCAACCTTAAATTTATTGGAAGGGTCGGGGCCGGATTGGAAAATATTGATACCGAACACGCCAAGTTCAAGGGTGTTTTTATGGCTTCTGCCCCCGAAGGCAACCGCAATGCGGTAGGTGAACACACACTGGGCATGTTGCTCGCCTTATTGAACCAAATGTGCAAGGCCGACCGACAGGTTCGAAAAGGCAAATGGAAACGGGAGCAAAACAGGGGCTTTGAACTGGAAGGCAAAACCGTGGGCATTATCGGCTATGGCAATATGGGAAAGGCTTTTGCCAAAAAACTAAAAGGATTCGACGTCGAGGTGATCTGCTATGATATTATTGGAGGAGTTGGGGATGAAAATGCGCGACAGGTCGGAATCATGGAATTTCAACAACGCTCGGACGTAGTGAGTTTACACGTACCGCAGACCGAGTCGACCACCGGCATGATAAATTCAGAATTTATCGAGGCGCTCCACAAACCGTTTTGGCTTTTGAACACGGCTCGGGGAAAATGTGTTGTAACCAAGGATTTGGTAGCCGGGCTAAAATCGGGCAAAGTACTTGGAGCCGGGCTCGATGTGCTGGAATACGAAAAAAAATCCTTCGAAAACATGTTTGTTCAAAAACCCAAGGCCTTTAAATACCTGCGCAAGGCCAACAATGTGTTATTGACTCCCCATGTTGCCGGGTGGACCGTGGAGAGCAAAGAAAAATTGGCACAGACCATTGTTGATAAAATCAAGGAGAGATTTTGTTAACTTTATAAGCCTTATCCAATCAACTTTTGGCTCTGGCAATCCCTAAAACTGATAAATTATGACGATAGATGCCAAAACACCGGAAGAGTACATTGAAAAACTCCCGGAAGAACGAAAACAAGTCATTTCCCGACTAAGAGAAGTCATAAAGAACAATCTCCCTGCTGGTTTCGAAGAATGTATCAGCTATAAAATGATAGGGTATGTAGTGCCCCATTCCATGTTTCCCGGCGGCTATCATGTGGATCCAAAGTTACCCTTGCCCTTTATCAACCTAGCATCACAAAAAAACTTTGTAGCACTATACCATTCCGGAATATATGCGGACAACAGTTTACATGATTGGTTTGTTGCCGAATACCCTAAGCATGTGGACACCAAATTGGATATGGGCAAAAGCTGCATCCGATTTAAGAACATTAACAAAATACCTTATGATCTCGTTGCAGAGCTTTGCCAAAAAATGACCCCGCAACAATGGATCGGTTTGTATGAACAAAACATTAAGAAATCATGAAAAACAGGGTAACTGGATTGGGGGGCTTTTTTTTTAAGAGCAAAGACCCAAACAAAATCAAAGATTGGTACAAAAACCATTTAGGACTAAATACCGACCAATATGGCTGTACCTTTTGGTGGAAGGACAAGGAAGGCAACGATTGTTCCACCCAATGGAGTCCGATGGACGAAAAAACCGAATATTTTAAGCCTAGCGAAAAACAGTTTATGATGAACTTTAGGGTTGAAAATTTGGAAGAACTTCTAAAAACCCTAAAAGAAGAAGGGGTTACGGTGGTTGGTGAAATAGAGGAATACGAGTACGGAAAATTCGGATGGATTTTAGACCCCGAAGGCAACAAGTTGGAACTTTGGGAACCTGTTGATAAAGCTTTTCTATAGGTATTGATTTATTTGCTACTTTTAACCCTCATTAACCAACACATTAAATAAACATGTCAGAAGAAAAAAAGGACTTTGGTGACAAAGCGGAAGAAGCAGCCAAAGAATTTAAAGAAGAAGCAAAAAAAACCACGAACGAATTCACCGAAAATGCCAAAGAAGCTTTGAATTCCGGTGACAACAAGAAACTTTTAGCCGGAATATTAGCCATTGTACTTGGACAATTAGGGGTTCATAAATTTATCCTAGGCTACCAAAAAGAAGGTTTCATAATGTTGGGAGCTACTGTTATCGGATACATAACCGCTTGTTTTGTTGTGGGAAGCTTCATTGTTTTAGGTGTAGCAATTGTTGGACTTATTGAAGGTATCATCTATCTTACCAAATCTGATGAAGAGTTTTTTAACACTTATCAAGTGGGTAAAAAGCCTTGGTTTTAAATTTTTAAAAAACCAGTACATCTGGTTTTTTTTATTGCCTTATTAATCGTAATATCACAATAATAAAAGCCGACTTTATGAAAGTGCGAAATATGAAGCCCTCGGATTGGAGCAATGTGTCCGATATATACAAGGAGGGGATTTCCACAGGATTTGCCACTTTTGAAACACAACCGCCCTCTTTTGACCAGTGGGACGAAGCACATGTAAAAGACTGTAGGTTAATCGCTGAGGAAAATGGTTCTATTCTGGGCTGGGCAGCACTTTCGCCAGTATCAAGCAGGTGTGTTTATGGTGGTGTTGGTGAAGTAAGCGTTTACATTGCCAATGCAAGCCGAGGTAAGGGCATTGGCCAATTATTGATGCAAAAATTGATCACCGAAAGTGAAAAAGCTGGCTTTTGGACCATACAATCGGGTATTTTTCCTGAGAATACGGCCAGCATAAAACTTCATGAAAAAGTTGGCTTTCGCTACATTGGCAAACGAGAAAGAATAGGTAAGATCAATGGTGTTTGGAAAGACAATTTATTGTTCGAAAAACGCAGCGATTCCGTAGGTGTGGACTAATCCACTTCAACGGTTCCGTTACCTTCGGCCACTTTACGCTCCAGTTCAGCTTGAAACTCCTCCATAACCGGCTTTACCGTGCTCTCCGGTAAATCCGCAATTCGAATGTACATTAATCCATCCACCGAATTGTTGAACAATGGATCCACATTAAAAGCCACTACCTTGGCATTTTGCTTAATGTACTTTTTGATCAATACCGGTAACCGTAGGCTCCCCGGCTCTACTTCGCTGATCAATTTATCGAATTTGTTAAGATCGGCCTGGGTCTCATCGAACACAAACTCCTTATCGGCATCTTTCAACTTTACCTTAAATTCCTTTTTTGGCCTAATATATTGTGCCACATACGGATCCCAGTAATTGGATTTCATGAACTCGATCATCAGGGATTTGGAAAAATTGGAAAATTGGTTGCTGATACTCACTCCTCCTATTAAATACTTGTGTTCTGGATGCCTTAAGGTCGTATGCACGATTCCTTTCCAAAGTAAAAACAACGGCATGGGCTTTTGTTGATATTCCTTCACAATATAGGCCCTTCCCATTTCTATGGATTTCTCCATCATACCGTACAGTTCGGGTTCAAATCGGAAAAGGTCCTGCAAATAAAAACCGTCTATTCCGTAGTTTTTAAAAATATCCGAGCCCAAACCCATTCTATAGGCGCCAACAATTGCTTTGTTATCGTTGTCCCACAAAAACAAATGGTGATAGTACGAGTCGAACTTATCCAGATCAATGGCATTGTTTGTTCCTTCGCCTACTTCCCTAAAGGTAACCTCGCGCTGGCGCCCTATTTCGTTCAAACAAAATGGCATATCCTTGGCCTGGGCCAAAAACACTTCATAGTTTTTACTCTCCAACATACGGCAATCCTTCTCTCGTAGTTTGTCAATTTCACCTTCCAACACTTTGGCATTGATAGCTGTTGCAATTTTCTTTGGCGGTTTTGGAATTTTTAAAGAGGTCGGAACCTTATCCAAAAACCGTTCTTTTTCGAAAACGTTGGCCAACAAATAGGTTTTTTTTCGCAACAACTCGGTAAAATCCTCCAGAGTTTTCTCTTCATTTTGCGTATTTACCGATATGGGCTGACCTATCCTTACTTTAATGGGCCGCCTACTTTGCGATGTTAGCTCCGAAGGCAATTTGGCGGTGCGAAATACATCGGCAATCTTGGACAACCGGTAGAACAAATGGCTGTTCCTTGCATGAAAATAAATTGGGACCACGGGCACCTCTGCCTTTCTTATCAATTTAATGGCAGCTTCCTCCCAAGGTCTATCGACCACCAAACGACCATCTCGGTAGGTAGATACTTCTCCTGCCGGAAAAATACCCAATGGATGACCATCCCTTAAATGTTTCAAAGCGTTCTTAAAACCTATAATACTGCTCTTGGCCTCTTTATGGTTTTCAAAAGGGTTCACTGGCATTATATAGGGTTTCAAGGGCTCGATTCGATGTAACAAAAAGTTTGCGATTATTTTAAAATCGGACCTTTCCTTTAAAAGTAGTTTTAATAAAAGTACCCCATCCACACCTCCCAAAGGGTGATTGCTGATAGTGATATAGGGACCGGACTTGGGCAACCGTTTTATATCCTCTTCCGGAATCTCAAAATCGATCTCGTAATGCTCCAGAATAGTGTCCAAAAATTCTGGGCCGGATAGGTTCTTGTTTTTATCGTAAAATCTATTGATGGTGCTGATCCTGGTGGCCACCATTAATAGCCATCCTACAAATGTGCCCAAAAAGCCATATTTGTCCAGATGGATAACTTTTGCCACCTCTTTAGCCGTAACCAAGCCCATAAAAATAATATTTAGCTACGGTAAAGATAGAAAATTAAGCCTATTGCCCTCAGCGACCCAATATTATCCCCAAAGGTTTATTTAACAACAAGTTGAACCGTTTCTTTGCCTCTTTGCTCCACCAATACGGATTTCCCATTCTGCAACGATTTGACCGAATCACTGTTAAAATGACGTATGGTGTACAGGGAAACATCTTCGTGGCACACGACTTTGAACTTGCGTTTTAATTCTTCCAACAATGGCTGAAGCCCACGGAACTTGTTGTCCAAGCAGACAGAGAAGCTAATGGCAGAATTCTGGATAAGATCTACCTTAAGTCGATGATCGTGGAAGAGCTTAAAAATTTCACTGATATTATCCTCAACAATAAAAGAAAAGTCGAGAGACGACAGTTTTAACAAAACCTGGTTCTTTTTTACAATAAAGCATGGGATCTTTGGCTCTATACCGTTCCCTTTTCCAACTATGGTACCGTTATCCTTGGGCTTTACAAACGATTTAACCTGTAAGGGTATTTCTTTTCTTTGTAACGGTTGCAGGGTTTTTGGATGAATTACAGAGGCCCCGTAAAAGGCAAGCTCAATAGCTTCGCGATACGAAATTTTTTCCAAGAGATGTGTTTCCTCAAAATTCCGGGGGTCCGCATTCAAAACCCCGGGAACATCTTTCCAAATAGTCACCGATTCGGCATTAAGGCAATATGCCAAAATTGCTGCCGAGTAATCGGAACCTTCCCGGCCCAAGGTGGTTGTAAAGTTATTGTCGTCGCTACCTAAAAAACCTTGGGTTATGTTCAATTTGGAGCGATCGACCAAAGAATCCACCTGTTCTTGGGTGCGCTCCCAGTTTACCTGTGCATCCCTATAATTGGTATCGGTTTTTATCAAAGTACGAACATCCAACCATGTATTGGCAATACCTATCTCATTTAAATAGGCACTCACTATTGTTGTAGACAATAATTCGCCATAGCAGACAACTTGATCGTACACGAATGCATATTTGGGTGATTTGTTCCAAGTTAAAAAACCTGTAACCTCATCGAACAACACTTTTAATTTCCCATATACCGGATGTTCTGGATTTTTAAACAAGTCCGATACAATGGTATGATGATACTCGATAACTTCTTGAATGGTTTCCTTTACATTTCTTTTATCGTTAAAATAGGATTCCACCACTTTTTCCATGGCATTGGTCATTTTTCCCATGGCCGATACCACTACCAAGGTATCCTTATGGCCAACCTCTTGCAATACGTTGACCAAGTTTTTTACCGCATCGGCATCTTTTACGGATGCTCCTCCAAACTTAAATATCCTCATGTACTTTATCTTCTAGTTTTCTGGTCTAGTCCAGACGCCCCAAATAATTTTTGATTCCTTCTTCGTCCAAATGCACCACATCCCAATCCCGTAGTACATTGGCTCCTTTTTTCTCATAAAAATCGATGGCCGGTTCGTTCCAATCCAACACTTCCCAACTGATTCGTTTTACACCGAGTTCAGCTCCATACTTGACCACTTGATCTAATAATGCAGTTCCCAGTCCAGTTCCTCGCATATTCTCGGAAACAATAAGGTCCTCCAAATGGATTACGGGACCTTTCCAAGTAGAATACCTTGGGTACACCAATGCTATGCCGACAATTCCTTTTTCGGTTTCTGCAACAAAACATTGAAACATTTTTTGTTCACCAAAACCATCCTTGACCAAATCGTCTTTGGTCACTTCTACAGCATCTGGTTCTTTCTCGAAATCAGCTAGTTCCTGCACCAAATTCAGTACCTGTTCCATATCCTCGATGCGAGCCTTCCTTATTGTATATTCCATAATTGTTACAAATAAAACTCAAAGTTATAAAAATACACAATTAAAGATTCTCGAAAACGTTGTAGTTTCACAAAATGCCCGATATTTGTCCTTAAATAAAACATCCTTTCCTATGTTTGACAAACAACGGCTCACCATGGGTGAGTTCATCATCGCCAATCAAGAATCTTTTCAATACACTTCTGGGGAATTATCAAGACTGCTCAACGGTATTCGTTTAGCCGCCAAAGTAGTTAACCACGAAGTAAACAAGGCCGGTCTCGTGGACATTATCGGTGCTGCGGGAGAAACGAATATCCAAGGGGAAAATCAACAAAAATTGGATGTACTTGCCAACGAAAAATTTATAGAAACACTAAAGAATAGAGAAATAGTTTGTGGTATAGCGTCGGAGGAAGAGGACGACTTTATAAGCATAAACAGTTTTGACAAACAACACCAGAACAAGTATGTGGTTCTTATAGATCCTTTGGACGGTTCTTCCAATATTGATGTAAATGTATCGGTCGGAACCATTTTTTCAATTTATAGAAGGGTAACTCCTGTGGGCACTCCGGTTACTTTGGAGGATTTTCTGCAACCCGGTAAAAACCAAATTGCTGCCGGTTACATAATTTATGGCACCTCTACCATGTACGTGTACACTACCGGACATGGGGTAAATGGATTTACCTTGAATCCTGCCCTTGGAACTTTTTACCTATCGCATCCCAACATGCAATTCCCGGAAACAGGACAGATCTATTCTGTGAACGAGGGAAACTACATTCATTTTCCGCAAGGGGTTAAAGACTACATAAAATATTGCCAAATGGAAGAAGGCGACCGCCCATACACCTCAAGGTACATTGGCTCATTGGTTTCCGATTTTCACAGAAATATGATCAAAGGGGGAATTTATATGTACCCTAAAAGCAGCAAGGCGCATAACGGAAAGCTACGTTTATTGTACGAGTGCAATCCAATGGCGTTCTTGGCCGAACAAGCCAATGGCAAAGCAAGTGATGGCTTTAGAAGAATCATGGACATCCAGCCCACGGAGTTGCACGAACGGGTACCATTTTTCTGTGGAAGTAAAAAAATGGTTGAAAAGGCAGAAGAATTTATGGCCAATTACTAGCTATCTCTCTTCACCAATTCATGATAATCCTCAAACGGAATTTTTCCAGTAAAAATCTTGATGGATTTATCGATGATGTTAGCAGCGGTCTTTGGAGAAAAGCCCAGGCCTACTGCATACTTTTCCACTATTCTTCGCTCTTCATCATCAATATCGTGATCGGAGAAAATAATTTGAAAAAATTCAAATAGCCTTTTATACCTCTTTTCACCACTGTGCGGAGTTTCGATAGGATATTTATTCTCCTTCTTCATTACCTCCTTAAATTCCTGATCGCTGATATTTAGCTTAAAGGCAAACTTTTTAAGGACTTCCATTTCCTTCTCATTGATTTCTCCATCAACAGCAGCCAAACTTGCCAAAGTGGCAAAATGGGCCAGGTTTTTTCTTTTTTCCCCGTGCTCGTAAAGATCTAAAATTGGCATATCTGAAATTTTGTGGCACAAATATAAATCTTATCGCAAAATTGAAGGCACAAACCCAGTAAAGAAATTCGTATTTTTCAATCCAAAGCATCTCACCACTGAAAGAATCCGATCTGTTCCATATAGCCGAAAAATGGTTCCAAGAACAAAAATGGCAGCCGTTCCCTTTTCAAAAAGAAACATGGAAAGCCTTTTTGAAGGGCAAGCACGGTCTGTTAAATGCCCCGACCGGAAGCGGAAAAACCTATGCCCTTTGGTTTCCGATCGTACTCGATTACATCAAAAACAACCCAGAGTATAAAACCACGCACAAGAAAGGTCTAAAAGCTATCTGGATTACTCCATTGCGAGCGCTCTCGCAAGAAATCAAACAATCGGCAGAACGGATAACCCAAGACCTGGGCACACAAATGAGCGTCGGTATCCGAACCGGTGACACTTCGGCAAAGGATAGGGCAAAAATGAGGACCAACATGCCCGATCTTTTGATCACCACTCCCGAAAGCCTACAGCTTTTACTTTCATCCAAAGGGTACGCCAAAACTTTTAAAAACTGCTCTGCTATTGTGGTGGACGAATGGCACGAACTTTTGGGCACCAAACGAGGGGTGCAAATGGAACTGGGCATTTCCCGATTGAAAACCGTATGCAAGGCATTGCGTATTTGGGGCATATCGGCGACCATAGGTAATTTGGAACAAGCACGGGAAGTATTGTTGGGCCCTTCTACACCCGAACTGGACAATTCGATATTGGTAAAGGCAGACCTCAACAAAAAAATTACGGTAAAAAGTATTGTTCCCAAAGAAATGGAAACCTTCCCGTGGCGCGGACATTTAGGGTTGCATTTATTGGATGATGTGATACCCATTATCAAAAAAAGTAAGACCACGTTACTTTTTACCAACACCCGAAGCCAATGTGAAATCTGGTTTCAGAAAATATTGGAAAAATATCCCGAATTCGCCGGGGAAATAGCCATGCACCATGGCAGCATAAACAAAGAAACCAGACTCTGGGTAGAGCAGGCCATTCGGAACGAGAGTCTCAAAGCCGTTGTCTGTACATCGAGTTTGGACCTTGGCGTGGATTTTGCCCCTGTGGAAACGGTGATCCAGATTGGTGGACCAAAAGGGGTTGCCCGTTTTTTGCAACGCGCCGGGCGGAGCGGACATCGACCTGGAAAAGAAAGTGTTATCCATTTTTTGCCCACGCACGCGATTGAACTGGTGGAGGCTTCGGCCATGCAAAAAGCAGTACTCAACAATGCTGTGGAAGATCGCATCCCTTACCTGAACAGTTTTGATGTCCTACTTCAATATTTGACCACCTTGGCCGTTTCCGATGGGTTTTATCCTGATGAAATCTATCCCGAGATACAACAAACGTTCTGTTATCAGAGCCTATCGGAAGAACAATGGCAGTGGCTACTCAATTTTTTGGTAATGGGCAGCCAAAGCCTAAAGAACTACGACGAATACAAAAAAGTTGAAATTGAAACAGATGGTAAATTTAAAGTAAACAGTAGGGCCGTTGCCATGCGCCATCGTTTCCAGATCGGAACCATTGTTGGGGACGCAACCATATCTGTCCGCTATCAAAAGGGAGGGTATATCGGTAGTATTGAAGAGTACTTTATCTCCAAATTGAGTCCTGGGGATGTTTTTACCTTTGCTGGTCGAAATTTGGAGTTTATTCGAATAAAGGGGATGTCGGCACACGTGCGCAATTCCAAAAAAAGGACCAACAAAGTACCCAGTTGGATGGGCGGAAGACTGAGCTTTTCAGCAAAAATGTCCGAACTATTACGGCAAGAACTCTACACGGCCGAGTTGGAGTCTTCAAAACAATCGGAGGAAATCCGGGCATTGCAGTCAATGTTCACCAAACAAAGGGAAGAAAGTCTAGTGCCCCAACCGCACCAATTTTTGATAGAAACCTTTGAGACACGAGATGGTCATCATCACATGTTTTATCCGTTCGAAGGCAGGGCCATCCACGAAGGCATGAGCAGCCTGTTGGCATACCGTATCAGTTTATTGAGCCCGATTACCTGCTCCCTGGCCTTTAACGACTACGGTTTTGAATTACTTTCGGACAGGAAAATCGATATTCAGGAGATTCTGGACAATAACCTTTTTACGCCGGAACATATGTTGTCCGATCTTCAAAAGAGTTTAAATTCCAACGAAATGGCGCGTAGAAAATTTAGAGATATTGCCGTAATCAGCGGCATGGTCTTTACGGGCTACCCCGATAAAGGAATAAAAATGAAACACCTGCAAAGTAGTTCAGAATTACTTTTTGATGTTTTCCGTGATTTTGAAGACGATAATTTGTTGTACCAACAAGCTTTCACCGAAACTTTTGAGCATCAATTGGAGGAAGGAAGATTACGTTTGGCACTGGAACGGATCACACAGCAAAAAATAGTCTGGAAAAAATGTTCTCAACCAACACCACTATCTTTCCCGATCATTACAGATCGGTTGCGGGAAAAACTGTCCAATGAAAAATTGGCAGATCGCATTAAACGAATGGTGGAGAAATTGACCAAATAAAGTTCGAACACACTCACATGGCCCGGACATTTAGCGTAGTCGAAGAGACAAAACACCGCATCTGATCGATAATTTTTAAAATAGTTTCCGCACTTGCCCCTCTCGTTTCAAAATTACAATTGGTTAAATTTGTTGCTTCGTTAGAATGATCGAAAAAATCCAAATACAAGGCCAAGAATTTCATCTACACCCTTTGGGTGGATTGTTTTGGGTTAAAAAATCCATATTGCTGATCAGTGATGTACATTTGGGGAAAGTATCCCATTTCCGGAAATTTGGCGCCGCCGTTCCTCGAAAGGCAATCCATAAAAATTTTATCCTTTTAGATCAAATCGTGGCCGATTTTCAACCCTTTCAAATCTGTTTTTTAGGAGACCTCTTCCATTCTTCGTTGAACAAGGAGTGGGAGTTGTTTGAAAACTGGGTGGGCAAAACACCTTCGGAAGTTGTGCTGATTACAGGAAACCACGATATTATCGCCCCCGAAAAATTTCAAAACGTGAATGTCTCCCAATTTCAGGAGCTTGCCATTGATTCGTTTTTTTTTACACACCATCCGGAAGATCGCAAAGGGCTCTTTAATTTTTGTGGACATATACATCCTTCCATAAAACTAAAAGGGCCAGGGCGGGATTACGTTAAGTTGCCTTGCTTTTTTAAATCCGAAAACAAAATGATATTGCCCGCTTTTGGACAATTTACTGGAACCCATGCCCTAAAACCTAAAAAAAGCGATGATGTTTACGCCATTGCAGACGACTGTATATTCAAAATTTGAAAACCTCATCAAAAAATTACCAAAGTAGTGGGTAAGCTATTAAAGGATCAGAACCTTTTTTTATGCACTTGCAATCCGTCTTCATCATAATAACGCCATGTGCCCACCTGTTCATCTTTACGAAAACGACCGCGAATTTTTCTTGTACCGTTGGTGTAGAACTCTTCGTACTTGCCATGTTTTAAACCATCCTTGAGCTCCACTTGGAACCTAACGTTTCCGTTGTTGTATTTTTTTATAAATGTCTTCGCATTTAAATCGTTCGGATATATGGGTTTCAGGTTAAAAATCGCATCTGTTGTCTGGGCCGTCGCAGTATTTTTACTTTTAGATGTTACATTGTTACCGGTTATTGGCAAGACCTGGTGTTTTTTCACCTTCTCAACATCCTCATACTTTAGCACCAATCTATTTTCGAACAAATCATCTTTCGGCGATAATTGTAATCCAATCTGCGGAAAACAAATGATAAAATCCTTGTTCTTGCGCATTTTCTGTTTGGTTGGCGCATCGGCCAAAGCATACATATTATCAAACAGCAAAGGCACATTACTATATATGAAAACAGAAGATTCGGGATCGAATTTCTGATTAAAATCAATGTACTCAGTGGAAGTTGCCAAAATTTCGCCTTCGGTAACCTTTTCTATTATGCCCTTTAGGGTATTTGGGCTATCGCTAAAGACCACATAATCGTCGATTTGGGTAAAGTAGGGTTTATCGAACTCATTAAATCTGCCGCCCAGTAGCATTTTAAAAAATCCTTTGATGGACAAAAAATTAATTTCGTACCCCTTGTAATTTACAGCTTTGAACTTTACCGGTGTTTTTTTGCGGACCTGCTCCACCACAAAATCCAAGTTGGTCCTAGCCTTATCGGCATTATTGGTTTTAAGGACAAGCGCTAGATCATTTTTGCCTTTGGAAATGTGAGATTGTATCTGAAGTAAGGCCACCTCGTCCCCTATCCAGCTCACAAAATTTTCCTTGATATCGATTTTTAGGAACTTTTCCACTTTGGCTATGCCCTTTTGGTAACTTTCAAACTGTTCGGGGTCGCTTTGCTGGACCATCTCAAAATTTTTGTAGAACTCGGAAAAGCTATCAAAACCATAGCTAACATAAAGTGCTGTGCTATTTGGGGCAACTTCTGGTATGGAACGTTTTGCCTTTCCCGATTTTTGAAGTGCCTTAAGGTAATATTCGTTGACCGAACTTATGTTGGTATATCCGTTGGCGGTCAGTGTGCTGTTCTTGTCCAAATCAAAATAGAACCCAGAAAACAAAAAGTTTTCACTTACGCGCATTACCCAGTCGGAGGGCCGGTCGGAATACATTTTAATGTAATCGTCAAAAAAATGGTATTGTACATACAACCGGAACAGGTCCTCGTGCCCGACTTTTTGATTGATTTCCAAAAAATTGAGGTTCCGCCCCAACACTGGCTCCAAATATTGATCTATTGAAGCTTCTACCAAAGTGTGAGTGTAAGAGGCCACCAATTGATTTTTGATGAAGGACAAATGCATGGTTTCCTTGCTATCGCGATCGTGAACTTCCAATATCTCGTGTTCGTGATAGGTACGTTTGCTAAGCACATAGCCATCGTCCAACAGTGTGTTCAAATATGTTTTAAGCAATTGTAACTTGGCTATCCGTTTTAAGTCCAGTACATAAAAAATCCCGTAGTCTTTGGGGGATATCATGTGTACGGATATGAACAGGGAGCGATTGTCAAAAAACTCGAACAGTTTATGATTATCGTTAAAAACAGTATCTACCCTTTGGATATTTTCTGTAAGGTCTGAAAAGTAATCGTTCTTTTTAAGATGGTGCCAGGCTCTGGACTTACTGACCTGTTCCCAACTTTCCACGGGCTTTTCCGATTCAACAATAAAAACGGCATCCTTTGGGATAAGGTAGATGGATTGAAGATTTGTCTTGGGGGATAGCACAAAAACATAAGCCAGATAGCACAAATACAGTACAATTAGGCCTAAGAAACCGTAAAAAATCCGTTTTTTGGTCATTTTTCCAAAAAGTGTCTTTTTCTAAAACGATAAAGAATTGATTTTAGTTTAGACACAGAAAAGTTGACCTTATTACAAGGATTTTAGATCTTTAATGGTCTTGAAGGCAACATCCACTTGTTCATCGTTCACCAGAATGGTAAACTCGTTTGTAGTGGATATTACTTCGTAGAGCACAATGCCTTCCCATGCCAATCGTTGAAAAATAAAGTAATAAATTCCAGGTACCGATACGTTATCGGACGGCAGTTTAACCGTAATCGACGAAAGTCCTTCGGCCTTTTGCGTACAGCGCTCCATTTTAAAGTACTTTTCCACAATACCGTCCATTGTATTGCTGATCACAATATTGATTTCGTTTACACCGCGCGAAGAAGTATAAAACACATCTTGATTGGCATTGACTTCTTCCAAGAGTCGTGCCTGTTGTTGTAAAATAGTATCGGAGGCCAAAAACGTATAGTCGGATAAATTAGATCTAACGGTAATTTCCCCAATATTCTTGAGCACTTTTACAATCTTGTGTGTGGCCCTAAACTCCAGATCGTCCGAAAGCCGTTTAAGAGCCATTACAATAGCGCCATCTTTAACATCTTTCCCAAGTTCTTCTGCAATTTCCGGTTTTATTTGTCTGGATAAAGAAGTTAAGTTAATGATCCCTTGTGCCAGTGCCGTTTGCAAGAACGGCTTTTTTTTGATGTAGTGCTCAACTACGGCAGATATTGTTTTCATTTCTGGTTAGAGTTTATTCAAAAATAACACATTGTTATAAAACAAACAAATGGTTAAAAATGATAGAAAGCACCTTCAATGTGTTCAATTTCAAACTTCTGCCCTCTTTTTACAACGGTAATCACATCAAATCTAACCTCCACATCCAAATCATTTTTTTCGATATACTGGTTTGCCGCCATGGTCAAAAGTTTAATTTTTTTAGTGGTGATCACCGTTGAGATATCTTCCAAAAAACCCGTATTTCGGGACTTTACCTCCACTATTGCCAAAACATCGTCCTTTTGGGCAACAATATCGATCTCGGCACTGAGATACCGATAGTTACGATGACATATTTTGTATCCCTTCCCCTCTAAATGGGCAACGGCCTTCTGCTCCCCGAGCATCCCAAATGTGTTGTGTTCAGCCATATATTTTGTAAAAATGTAAATTTTTTGTGCATTTCGTCGAAAAATTTGGTAGTTCGTGGACTTAAGAACGTTAAGATTGTAATTTGTTGGCTCAATTGAACCACACCAACATTAGCATAAACATATAGTTGCCCCAAAACTATGTACTTAATAAACGCCAGACATTGCTATGGAGTACTTTATCAATTGTAATTCCTCAACTTTGGCACCATACACTACTCCACTGGATGAGTTGCGTGCCGCCCATTTGTACCGAAGGCTAGGTTTTAGTGCCCCGGTGCAAACCATTGCTGCTGCTGTTGGACAAACAGCTGGCCCACTCGTGGACAGCTTGGTGGACCAAGCGCTTGCCGCTCTCCCGATTCCGGCCCCAGCCTGGGCAGACTGGAACAATGCCGATTACCCTGCCGATGACGATTTGGCTCGGCAAATGCGTAGAGCCCACATCGAAGAGCTCACCACAGCCTACGGAAACGCCTTGGCAAACAACGAACTGCTAGATAGATTGAGCTTCTTTTGGAGCAATCACTTTGTAACACAATTGGAAACTTATGACTGTCCACAGTTCCTTTTTTATTATCTCAATTGTTTACAACGAAATGCGCTTGGCAACTTTAAGACCTTTACCAGTGAAATCGGCCTTACCAGCGCCATGCTCTATTATTTGGACGGTGTAAGAAATCGAGGGAACAACCCGAACGAGAACTATGCCCGAGAACTATACGAGCTGTTTACCTTGGGAGAAGGAAATAATTACACCGAAGAGGATATTATCGAAACCTCCAAAGCATTGTCCGGTTATACCGAAAGAGGAGAAGAAGGGTGTACCCAGGTTACTTTCGACCCTTCGGAATTCAATACGGACAACAAGACTATTTTCGGGCAAACGGGCAATTGGGGCTATGATGACGTAATAGACATACTGTTTAACCAAAGGCCCGATGAGATTGGTTGGTTCATCTGTAAAAAACTTTATGAGTTTTTTGTCCATCCAGATTCTACAAACGATGATGGCGGCATTGCTCCACAGATTATCGACGGTCTAGCACAGACTTTTATCAATAGTGGCTTCGAAATTGCCCCTGTACTTCGTCAACTTTTTAAGAGCCAACACTTTTTCGACGAAACTGCAATAGGTGTAATCATAAAAAGTCCGGCCGATCTTTATTTCAACCTATTAAAAGAAACTGGGTTTACGTATGACGATGGCACCATACTGAACATGATCGATTCCTGTTCGTTGATCGGACAGCGTTTTTTTCAACCGCCCGAAGTGGAAGGCTGGCAACGTGATCGGACCTGGATCAACACTAATTTTATAATTGGACGGTGGTTGACCGTTGAGATGTTCCTACAAAGGTTTTATCAAGAAAATCCCGAACAATTCAGGGATTTGGGTCTCTCGCTTTCCGGCAATGCTGGGCTCACAAGCAACAACCCAGACGAAGTTGCCAGGCCCATTATCGATAAATTTTTACCAAAAGGCTTACTCACCGATGCCGACTACGATAGAGCATTTATAGCGTTTAGGAGCGATGTGGACATAAATTATTACGAAGGCGGAACAACGCCTTCGTGGACTTTACTTGGATGGGAAACAGGACCGTCTCAAGTTTATCTTCTATTGCGTCACTTATCCCGCGAGCCCGAATTTCAACTCAAATAACCCCACACCATGTGCGATAATCACCACACCCACGATACATCCCCACACAAAGGCCTTGAACACAAAGGCCACGATCAGGAACATAAAAAATGGAGCAGACGATCATTTATCCAGGCACTTGGTATAGCCGGTTCTGGATCCATGTTTTTAGGAAGCCATATGATTTCGGCATCAGCACCATCCCCACTTACGGCAGCAGTTGCTGCGGCCGAAACCGACAATATTTTGATCCTTATTCGATTATCCGGAGGGAATGATGGTCTCAGTACTGTAATTCCCATTCAACAATATGATACTTATGCCAATGCAAGACCCAATATCTATATCCCCGAAAGTAAGGTCTTAAAACTTACCGACGATTTTGGGGTGCCCACTTATATGAGCGCCCTAGAGTCCCTTTGGGGAGACGGACAATTTAAGGCCGTGCATGGCGTAGGTTACGAAAACCAAAGCCTTTCCCACTTTACGGGGTCGGATATTTTTGCCAACACCGATCTAACCACAACAGGATTTTCAGGAGAAAACACAGGATGGATGGGCAGGCATTTTGAAGAGCTGTATCCCGACTACCTGATTGCCCCGCCACCTTCCCCGGCAGCCATACAAATTGGCAACCTGGCCAACTTGGTCTTTCAAGGAGAAGAAACCAACTATGCCTTTGTGACCAACAATGTGGAACAATTGGAGCAAATTGCAGAAACAGGTACCTTTTATGATATAGAAAATGCTCCTTTTGACGATTGTATGTACGGAGACCAACTCAGGTTCCTGCGCGGAGTGGCCAATACCACATACGAATATGCAGGAACTATCCATGATGCATACATGGCCGGACAAAACCAAGTAGAATACCAAGACAATGGTTTTGCCCGTCAATTGGCGCTTTTGGCACGTTTGATCAAAGGAAATTTAGGAACCAAAGTATATATGATCTCCATGGGAGGTTTTGATACCCACGGAAACCAACCCGAAGTTCACGAACGCTTAATGTCAAATCTTTCCGTAGCCATCAACAATTTTTATGAGGACCTAGCTTTTACCGAACAAGACGATAAGGTTTTGAGCATGACCTTTTCCGAATTTGGGAGACGGATTTTTGAAAACGGTTCCAATGGAACCGACCACGGAAAAGCAGCACCCACTTTATTTTTTGGCTCCGGATTGAACGGAAGCGCTTTTGTTGGCGACCACCCATCTTTAGATGAGCCCAATAATCGGGGAAATTTGGAGTATACCATGGATTTTAGAAATCTATATGGCACCGTATTGGCAGAATGGCTTTGTGTTCCCAGGGAATCTGTTGAACAGCACTTATTGGGACATCCTTACCAAGCTATCGACCTAGGGTTTAACTGTAGCGGAGAAGTTTTTGATGACATTGCCATGGACAACGACCCGCCTACCTTGCCCGAAACCCCGCCAAGTCAAGATCCAATGGACCCCAATATCGATATTTTGGATACCATTGAACACGCGGCCATATATCCGGCAACCTCACCTCGAGACCCATATATCCATCTGGAAATGCCCGTTTCAGCCCATGTAGATATTGAACTCTTTAATATTTTGGGACAACGTGTAGGCACCCTGTTCAATGAAATGATGATGGAAGGTGCCGTGGACATCAATATACGCGAGCGAATGCGCGATAGCTTGTCCACTGGAAAATATATCTATAGAATATCTGTAGGAGATAAGAAAATGAGCAAATCTGTAATGATAACCTAAAACACGTACATTTTAATAGTCCAATTTTCGAGACCCATCGATAGTGTACCCCTCACCCCAAATAGGGCCACACTTTCGAGGGTTTCGTTTTTTATGTGTATCCCGTTAAAATCAGTATTTTTGGGGCCTAATTAGAATTTTACATGGCTCAGAATACATCACCTTCCAGATATACCATTACCGCAGCGCTTCCGTACACCAACGGTCCCATTCATATTGGACATTTGGCCGGAGTTTATGTCCCTGCAGATATTTATTCCCGTTATTTAAGATTAAAGGGCAACGACGTTGCCTTTGTTTGCGGGAGCGACGAGCACGGCGTGGCAATTTCCATGAAAGCCAAAAAGGAAGGTGTTACCCCCAAAGAAATAATAGACAAGTACCACGGCATCATTAAAAAATCCTTTGCCGATTTTGGTATTTCTTTTGACAACTATTCCAGGACATCGGCGCAAGTGCACCATGAAACTGCTTCGGAATTTTTCAAAAAAATGTACGAGCAAGGTGATTTTATAGAAGAAGAAACCGAACAATTGTACGATGATGAGGCCAACCAGTTTTTGGCAGACAGATTTGTAATCGGAACCTGCCCAAGATGCGGGCACCATGAAGCTTATGGCGATCAGTGCGAAAATTGTGGGTCATCTCTCAACGCAACGGATTTGATCGACCCAAAATCGACGATAACGGGAACGGTACCGACCTTAAAAAAGACAAAACATTGGTTTTTGCCTTTGGACCGCTACGAAGGGTTCTTAAAAAAGTGGATCTTAGAAGGTCATAAGTCCGACTGGAAACCCAATGTTTATGGGCAATGTAAATCTTGGATAGACGAGGGCCTAAAACCTAGGGCCGTAACCCGTGATCTGGACTGGGGAATACCCGTGCCAGTGGATGGCGGCGAAGGCAAAGTACTTTATGTCTGGTTCGATGCCCCGATCGGATATATTTCCTCCACCAAAGAGTGGGCAGAACGCGAAGGCAAGGATTGGGAACCCTATTGGAAAGATCAAAGCACCAAATTGGTCCACTTTATAGGCAAGGACAATATTGTGTTCCATTGCATTATTTTCCCGAGCATGTTACAAGCCAACGGTGATTACATACTACCGGAAAATGTGCCCGCAAACGAATTCCTAAACTTGGAGGGGAACAAACTGTCCACCTCTAAAAATTGGGCGGTCTGGTTGCACGAATATTTGGAGGAATTCCCGGATATGCAAGACGTACTTCGTTACGCCTTAACCGCAAATGCCCCGGAAACCAAGGATAATGATTTTACCTGGAAAGATTTTCAGGCACGAAACAACAACGAATTGGTGGCCATTTTTGGCAACTTCGTGAACCGTGTGGCTGTTTTGACACATAAATATTACGACGGCACCATACCAGCGCCCGGAGAACTTACAAACACCGATAAAGAAACCTTGAGTTCCTTAAAAAGCTATCCGGATCTACTTTCCAACTCACTGGAACGATATCGTTTCCGAGAAGGAAGTCAGGAATTGATGAACCTGGCACGTTTAGGCAATAAATATTTGGCCGATGCAGAACCATGGAAGTTGATCAAAACCGACGAGGAACGGGTCAAGACAATAATGTACGTTGCCTTACAAATTGCTGCAGGTTTGGCTATTTTGAGCGAACCATTTTTGCCCTTCACTTCTAAAAAACTGAAAGGCATACTTAATGTCCAGTCTGGCAAGGTCGAGACTTCTTGGGCAAGTGTGTCTTCTGAAGATACCCTGCTCCCTGCCGGACACATCATCAATAAAAGTGAATTGCTTTTCCGTAAGATCGAGGACGCTGAAATTGAACATCAGCTACAAAAATTGGAAGACACTAAAAAAGAAAATGCTTCGACCACCAATAGCGCAGCTACCATGGAAAACAAAATAGTACCACAAAAAGACACCATTACTTACGATGATTTTTCCAAACTGGACATGCGCGTCGGAACCATTATCGAAGCCGAAAAAATGCCAAAAGCCGATAAACTTTTGGTTTTAAAGGTAGATACTGGTCTGGATACGCGAACCATTGTTTCGGGTATTGCAAAAAGTTTTAAGCCAGAGGATATTGTGGGCAAAAAAGTAACTGTATTGGTAAACTTGGCTCCTAGAAAATTACGCGGTGTAGAAAGTCAGGGGATGATCTTGATGACGGAGAACAAAGAGGAGAAACTGGTTTTTGTAAATCCTGATGCCGATGGAGTTTTAAATGGTGAAGTTATAAGTTAATCCATTACCGAGAAACTGTGCTTTGGAGCACAATTGAGATCCTCTTAAAAATTTTGGATAGTAAAACTTCTCGACTGCGCTCGAAGTTACAAATACTAAACAAACATGATGCAGCTTGTACCCTATATTGTCCGCCATACCCAATTGCCGGAAAAGAGTGTGGAAAACACAGTGACCCTTTTGAACCAAGATTGTACCGTTCCATTTATCTCTCGTTACAGAAAGGAACTTACCGGCAATCTGGATGAAGTCCAAATAGGTTCCATAGTGGAATTCAAGAACCAGTTCGAGGCATTGGAAAAAAGAAAAACAGCTATTCTAAAAGCTGTAGATGAGCAAGGCGCACTTACTCCAGAACTAAAATCAAAGTTTTTAAACTGCGAGGACCTTACCAGTCTGGAAGATTTGTATTTACCTTTTAAAAAAAGCAAGAAGACCAAAGCGGAGACTGCCCGTAAACATGGACTGGAGCCCTTGGCCAAAATTATAATGGCGCAGCGCAGTGATGACATCGAATTCATCGCTTCCAAATACCTAAATAAAGAGATAATCAATGAGGACGAGGCCCTGGAAGGTGCCAGACACATTATTTCCGAGTGGATCAATGAACGTACCGATATAAGAAATCAGCTCCGAGGTCAATTGGAACGCCACGCCCTGATTACCACAAAAGTGGTAAAGACAAAAAAGGATGATGAGCAGGCACAAAAATTCCGAGATTACTTTGATTGGAGCGAACCTTTGAACCGATGTCCATCTCACCGTTTTTTGGCCATTATGCGCGCCGAAAAAGAAGGTTTTATCCGTGTGAAAGTTGAAATTGATGATGAACGTGCGCTTCAAAATATGGAACGTAGATTGATCAAAACCAAAAACAGCTGCACAGAACATATCGAGATAGCCGTTGCCGATGCCTATAAAAGACTTTTGTTTCCTTCACTGTCCAACGAACTTTTAAAAATTGCCAAGGAAAAAGCCGACGCTTCCGCGATACAAGTTTTCTCAAAAAACCTGAAACAGTTATTGCTCGGTGCTCCACTTGGCGAAAAACGCATTTTGGCCATTGACCCTGGTTTTAGGACTGGCTGTAAAATAGTCTGTTTGGACGAACAGGGCGATTTAAAACATAACGAAACCATTTATCCGCACCCTCCTCAACGCGATAGTTCTGGAGCCATCAAAAAAATAAGCTCTTTGGTGGATGCCCATAAAATAGAGGCCATTGCCATTGGTAACGGAACAGCATCGCGCGAAACGGAACAATTGGTAAAACGGATTGCTTTTAAAAGGCCCATCGAAGTTTTTGTGGTAAGTGAAGCAGGTGCTTCCATTTATTCCGCATCCAAAATTGCACGAGATGAATTCCCAAACTACGATGTTACGGTAAGGGGAGCTGTTTCGATTGGTAGACGATTGGCCGATCCTTTGGCAGAATTGGTAAAAATAGACGCTAAATCCATTGGGGTGGGGCAATACCAACACGATGTGGACCAAGCACAATTAAAAACTTCTTTGGACACTGTTGTGGAAAGTTGTGTAAACTCCGTAGGAGTAAACATTAATACGGCCAGTATTCCATTATTGAGCTATGTATCGGGAATAGGGCCCAAATTGGCCGAAAACATAGTGGCCCACAGAAACGAAAATGGTGCTTTTAAGAATAGGGAGGACATTAAAAAGGTAGCTCGTTTGGGCGGTAAGGCCTTTGAGCAAAGCGCAGGTTTTTTGCGTATCAAAAATGGTGATAATCCTTTGGATGATTCTGCCGTTCACCCCGAACGTTACAGTTTGATCTCGAAAATGGCCAAAGACCGGGGAATCTCCCTTAAAGAAATTGTGGGAAACACCTCTGCTCTAAAGGAAATCGACCTTAAAGCATATTGTACAGATACAATCGGAATGCCCACTTTGGAAGATATTGTGAAGGAATTGGAAAAGCCTGGTTTAGATTTACGCGAAAAAGCAAAAGTGTTCACATTTAACCAAAACATTAGGGAAATCAACGATTTACGTGAAGGCCAATTATTACCGGGTATCGTAAACAACATCACCAACTTTGGCTGTTTTGTGGACATCGGCATTAAAGAAAGTGGCTTGATCCACATCTCCAATCTTGCCGACACTTTTGTAAAAGACGTTAACGAGCATGTGAGCCTTCATCAACAAGTTGTGGTCAAGGTCTTGGATGTGGATGTTCCCAGAAAACGAATTCAACTGGCATTGCACAAAAAGGATGTTTAAATGCTAAAAATAGCCTATCATCCCATATACAAACATCCGCTGCCCGAGAAGCATCGATTCCCAATGATCAAGTATGAGCTCTTACCTCAACAACTGTTATATGAGGGCACTTGTACCGAGGAGAACTTTTTTGAGCCCGCGCTACCGGAAGACCGGCATATTTTATCGGTGCACGATAAAACCTACTACAATGATCTTAAAGAGTTAATGCTTTCCAAAAGTGCCGTTCGAAAAATCGGTTTTCCTCTCAGTGATGAGCTTGTCCTACGGGAACGTATTATTGCCGATGGCACAATTAAAGGTTGTGAATTTGCACTTGAAAATGGTATCGCCATGAATATCGCAGGTGGAACCCACCATGCATATTCCGATAGAGGGGAAGCATTTTGTATGTTGAACGACCAAGCCATTGGGGCCCGTTATTTGTTAAAGAACGATCTCGCAAATAAGATACTGATCGTTGATCTGGATGTGCACCAAGGCAATGGAACCGCCGAAATATTCAGGACAGACCATTCTGTTTTTACTTTTTCCATGCACGGAAAGGGCAATTACCCCTTTAAAAAGGAAATATCCGACTTGGACATACCTCTTCCAAAAGGCACCACCGATCAAGAATACCTTTCCCTGCTTAAAAAAACATTGCCGGAATTATTGCAGCAAGTGCAACCGGATTTTATATTCTATCTCTGTGGCGTGGACGTACTCGATTCGGATAAATTGGGCACATTGTCGATGACCTTGGAAGGTTGCAAGGAGCGTGACCGATTTGTACTTCAATTATGTTCCGATGAAAACATTCCCGTACAATGCAGTATGGGCGGCGGATATTCACCAGATATTAAGACCATTGTCGAAGCGCATGCCAACACTTTTCGGCTTGCTCAAGATATTTTATAATTATTTTTGCGACAACCTAGTATAAACCATCATCATGAAACCTCTACAACTCCTTTTTCTAGTTCTTTTCACGACCACGATTTCGGGACAAGATCTACAACCTAAAAAAGAAAAAAACCTTTGGAACAACTTCACTTACGACGTTGGCAATATGTTTGGTGGTGTTGGATATGCCTACTCCCGTCCATTCCATTGGAAAGGTAACGACTGGGCCAATTTTGGTTATTTAACTGGCGGTACATTACTACTATTTACAGTTGATGATGAACTTAACCGTTGGAAAAATGGTTTTGACCAGGATGTTCCCGACCTTATTATGGACTATGGAAACAAATATGGTGCTCCCGAAAACAATTATATGCTAACGGGCGGCGTATATCTTGCCGGCTTATTTACCAAAAATGAAAAACTTCGCCGAACCGGGGTTCTTTTAATTTCTTCGGCCACTGCTGGGGGCTTTCTTCAACAGGTAAGTAAGCGGATCATTGGTAGGGCACGACCTAAAAGTGGTGCTGGATCGGGAACCTATGATCCTTTTCATTTGGACCGGGTGTACGATTATGATTCTTTCCCTTCCGGACACGCCATGCTTGCATTTAGCAACGCTTATGCCATTGCAAAGCAATTTAAAAGTCCTTGGGTAAAAGGAGGCCTTTATACTGTTGGGATGATTCCTGGACTAGTCCGTGTGTTGGATGATTTCCATTGGTTTTCGGATGTGGCGTTTAGTACTGTGCTAAGTATTTTTATCGTAGAGTCCATTGATCGTTACCTCGACTCCAAATACAATGAAAAATATAACAACAAAAGACCCAAAGACGTAAGTTGGAACCTATCTTTTGGTCCCAATAGGGTTGGTGTCTCCGTTAACTTTTAGGTTGACTCAAAATGCAATAATGTTAAATTTTATTTAGATTTATTTAAAATAATTATTTTTGCTCCGGTATTTCATTTCTATCAATGGGAAAGAAAAAGGACAAGAAAAAGCTCAAAAAGGCACAACTTAGAGAGTTGCCCCCAACTGGTAAGGTAAAATCCAAGTGCTGTAAAAAATATAAGAAGAGCGAGAGCAAGCGCTGTAAAAAATGTCCGTGCTTTGATCTTCTGAAAAAAGTTGCTTAGATAGGTTTGTCTTCCCGAGATTTTAAAATCTTCAAAAAAAATAACCCATTGCCTAATTAGAACATAGAACCCTTGGTATGTTCAGGCGTTGGTTAATACGATATCCACAAAAAAACGCCCCAACAATTGGGGCGCATTTATTAACCAACTAAAAATATGCAATCAAAAAATTCTTGGAGAAGCTACTTGGACAATTGAACCCACAGCCCCTTTGGATATATTTTCGTTGTCCTTGTATGTAAAATATATACTTGCCTTTTCGTAGAAGTAATCGCTATGCGTACACTGATTGTTGCAAGAATGGGCATACTGGGAGTATGCCTCCTGCTTGCTTGTCATGTATACTTGATAAGCCAGACGATTTTTGGTTTTTAGTTCCTTTTCGTATCGGACTTGATCTTGCCAAAAATCTTTTTCGTCATCTACATTTAAAAAAATGGCCGTTTGTTCTTTATAGGCGTCTTTTTTGGCTTGGTTTTCGTAAAAGGAAAGGTCATTCTCTTGTGCCGAAGCAATGGCCGCCAGCCCTAACGCTAAAAATACCGTGATGTGAACTTTTAATCTCATCTGTCTGAGTTCTTCTAAATACTGTGTTCATTATCTAAAGTTCTGGCGTTTGCCTTTATAACAACTTAATTTACATTTACCCTAATGTAAAAGCCAAAAAAATCGTTATTCTCCTCTTTTTGTCGCCTTGGAACAACTAAACTTACTTGCCCAACATCAACAATTCGTTGCATTTGATTTCCGTTATGTACCGCTTCTCACCTTCATTGGTTTCGTACGAACGGTTTACGAGCTTGCCCTCGATAATAACCTCTTTGCCCTTGCTTAGAAAATCTTCTGATATTTCGGCCAATTTGCCCCAGGCCACGATATTGTGCCATTGGGTATCCGTTACTTTTTCGCCCTTGTTGTTTTTGTATGTCTCGTTGGTCGCGATGGAAAACTTGGCCAATTTTGTCTCATTTTCCAGAACAATGATCTCTGGGTCGTTCCCCAGGTTGCCAATCAATTGTACTTTGTTTCTTAGTGAATTCATAATAGTAAGATTTAAGTTTAAAATTCAATTTTTGAATCCTGCTGATTCGATAGGGCAAACTTATATCCACAAAAAAACTGTATTCGGAATGCAACTATTTGTTTTCGTTTGTAAACGTATGTAAATAATTACGCATGATTATAAGTGACCCCTCATCCCTAATTTGTGTCATAAGAAATATATTTAATCATTCGACTTCATGCACATCAGAAATATTAATAGATACAAGGTCATTAAGCGGTTCAGTATTAGTAAAACGTTATTAGACATCAATGAAATCCTATATATTCAGGAAAAAGATACCGAACACGAAAATCCTCAAAAAATATTCAGTGAAACCAAAGAATATCTTACGGACATATCCCCGAAATTGTACAGTTCTCTACTACAGGGTTTCATTGTTCCCGATGAGCGCCTACCATCCAAACCAAAATAGGTCTTAACGGTTGCTAAATTTTCATATAAGGTTGATTTTATACTACTTACACAAAATTTTCAGTATAAATAATTACTGCTAAAATCTTCAAAACACAGTGGGAAAAGGCCTAAAACCCTATCGATATCGGCCCAAAAACCAATTGGATCAAGAATTAAATCGTTACGATCAATCCTCCCGGGCAATCTCTTATACTTTTACAGTGAACAAATAAAAAATCTAGTATATGGAAGCTGTTAAAGCAAAAAATAAAACATTCAAAAAATTAGGATTCACATATTTGGAAACTGCTGAAATCGTGGTCAGTTTAAACACCTTATTGGCCAATTATCAGGTCTTTTACAATAAACTGAGAAATTTTCATTGGAACATTGAAGGGCCCGATTTTTTTGAACTTCATGAAGAATTCGAAAACGAGTACAATACGGTAAAGGAAAATATCGATGTCGTTGCAGAAAGAATCCGGGTATTCGGAGTAAAAAGCAATTTTACCTTTAAGAAAACACTGGAGCTTTCCAAGATCAAAGAGCAAGAAAAAGAAATTTCCGCGTTGGAAATGGTAAGGGAATTGCTCCACGACTATGAAATATTGCACGATAGAATGCTAGATGCGGTAAATGCCTCTCTGGAAACCGGCGATGTGGTAACCGAAAACATGATTACCGGATTTATGACCGAATTGGAAAAGAGACACTGGATGTTCACTTCTTTCCTAAAGTAGAAACCAGTCGGCACTCTCGAAAAAACAAAGTATTAACCTTAAAAAATAATTCTATGAAAAAGCTATTCACCATACTATCTATTGCCACCTTGACCGCATTTGCGGGATATGGGCAAAACAAGACTTCCGGCGTTATGAAAGCGACCACACAATTAAAAACCTTTACCGTTTCTGAAAATGGCAAGGAGCTACAGTACAGTGTTAAGGTAATGGAGCGCAGAAAATACGGAATGGAACTGGACCATAAGGACAAGGGCATGGTAAACCAAGATAGAAAAACATCAGCCGCCTATGTTACCAAACTAGTGGCCATTGATAGTGATTCCGATAACAACTACGATGATTATATGGTATTAAAATACAAGGGTACCGAAAACAATGATTTTGAAGTAGTACAGACGGACAAAGGATTTGATATCAATGTAGACGACAAATCCATGCACTACAATGTTCTGGAAAGCAATTATCTCGTAGATAAGAAGAGTAAAAACTTCTTTATTATCGAGGAATTTGAATCGAAATAAGTTTTAATTTCGTTTTTTGATTGATGAACGGCCGGAGATAATCTCCGGCTTTTTCAATTTTATATGCCCATATAAAGCCTATATTTGACCTAAAATTCAACCTATGGAAACTTGGTTACGCCCCACACAACTGGAAGGCGAATGGGTAAAACTGGTGCCCCTGCAAAAATCCCATAAAGTAGATTTGGCCTTCGCCGCATCGGATGGAAAGCTTTGGGAACTATGGTACACCTCGGTCCCCTCCCCCAAGACCATAGATGCCTATTTGGATGTTGCCCTGAACGAACAGGAAAATGGAACCGCATTGCCATTTGCCATAATCAATAAAAAGAACAACACCATTGTAGGCAGCACACGTTACATGAATTTGGATGCAAAAAACAAACGATTGGAGATCGGTTCAACTTGGTATGCCAAAAAAGTGCAGCGCACAGGCATCAATACCGAGGCCAAATACCTATTGTTAAAATATGCTTTTGAAAACTTAGGCTGCATTGCCGTAGAATTTCGGACGCACTTTCACAACCATCCATCCAGAAATGCCATTCTTCGACTAGGCGCAAAACAAGATGGTATTTTAAGAAACCATAGAATAGATGGTTCCGGAAACCTAAGGGACACCGTTGTTTTTTCCATTTTGAACAGCGAATGGAAAACCGTAAAAACTTCTTTGGAATTTAAGATGGGGATTAGACCTATAAATTAGCTTTTGCCCAATTTCAGCATATTTGCGAAATTATAGCTCGCCAATTCCAAGTTCTCCTCGACATTTGCCTTGGCATCGTCCAAATTGCCTACTTCATTAAGAATCGACACTGCATAATCCAGGCCCATTTCTTGTATTTGTCCAATGGTCACTTCTACCGAACCACAGAGTGCGGCAACGAGTACATTCTGTTTTTTCGCCGATTTTACCACTCCGTTAATGGTTTTGCCGGAAAAGGTTTGGGAATCCAGCTTTCCTTCCCCGGTAATTACCCAATCGGCACCCTGCAGCACTTTATCAAAATTGGCAAGTTGCATCACCAAATCTACGCCAGAGGCCAATTCCGCATTTAAAAACGTTATCGCTCCACCTCCTGCTCCACCGGCTGCACCGGCGCCATGGATCTCTTGGACATCAATCTTAAAAGTTGATCGCAAAATATTCGCAAAATGCCTTAAACCCTCGTCCAAAAAGGTAATCTCTTCTTCTGTTGCTCCTTTTTGAGCCCCATAAATTTTAGCAGCACCCAGCTCTCCATAAAATGGATTGGTCACATCGCAGGCCACTTGAATTTTTGTATCCATCAGTTTTGGATGTAGATTGTTTGTTCGTATTTCCCTTACCTTGCCCAGATTTCGCCCAATAGGCTTTAGCTGATTTCCATTCGCATCCACAAAAACGTAACCAAGGGCTTGGGCCATACCCATACCTCCATCGTTGGTTGCACTTCCTCCAATGCCCAATACAATGTTTCTGGCTCCTTTTTCAAGTGCATCCACCACCATTTCACCTGTTCCCAAGGTTGTGGTATCCATACAGTTCATCTCGGATTTTTGCAATAATTTATATCCAGAAGCTTCGGACATTTCAATAAAAGCCGTTTGCCTATCCTCGGAAAGCAGGTAAAAGGCGGTAATCTTCCTAAAAAGCGGGTCTGTAACAACAATCTTCTCTTTAGATGCCTTTAGGTAATCTATAACCACATCGATGGTACCGTCCCCACCATCGGCAAGGGGTCGATACACTGTTTCTGCATTGGGAAAAACTTTTTTGATGCCCCGGGCAACTATTTCACAAAATTCCCATCCAGTTAGGGAGCCTTTATATTTATCTGGTGCCAAAATAATTTTCATGCCTACAATGTACTCAAGTTAATTCAGTTAACCCATACATTCATGTGAATCAAAACTTTCAAATTAGACTACGGCACATGTTTTGAATGTAAAGGTGAAGTATATACCTTTAATAAAAATTAATCATGAAAAAAACGATTTTTTTAATGGCCGCAGCGCTGTTCTCATCGGTAACTTTTGCCCAATCCAAAAACTTTTTGGACACCCCCTATCTGGAAACACAGGCCAAAGTGGACACTTTGGTGACCCCGGATAGAATATACCTCAATATCATTATCCAAGAAAAGGATACCAAAGGCCGTGTATCGGTAGAGGAACAAGAAAACCAAATGGCACAACGCTTTAAAGCCATGGGTATCGACCTCACGGAACAGCTTGTGATAAAAGACATGGGCAGCAATTTTAAAAAATACTTTTTGCGCCAAAAGGAAGTCCTAAAAAGCAAACAATATTCGCTTTTGGTCTATTCGGGAAAAGAACTCGGCGATGTTATGATAGCTTTGGAACAATTGGATATTGCCAATACCCATATCGAAAAAACCGAATATTCCATGATGGACGAATTAGAGCTGGAACTAAAATCCCGAGCAGTAAAGAGAGCGAAACAAAAAGCCGATGCCCTGACCCGACCTCTGGGCCAAAAAGTAGGCATGGCCATCCATATTGCAGACAATTCAAATTACTATCCTAGGTACAACCAAGCCCCCATGATGGAAATGAAAGCGGTTTCTGCTGATATGGGTCAGGCACAGCCCTTGGACATCGATTTTGAGAAAATCAATGTGGAGACCACTGTAAACGTAAAATTTGCTTTATCCAATTAACGATGGTAATGTAACACTGACCAAAAAACCATTATGAAACATATTACACTTATTTTCTTGTTGTGGGCGGGACTTGTTTCCGCCCAACATACAATGCAATTGAACAAAGGCCAATCATCACCAAAAGCCAATCTGGAGGATGTTTCATGGATCAAGGGCCACTGGATTGGCGAAGCTTTCGGAGGAACGGCCGAAGAAATTTGGAGTGCACCCATGGGCAATTCTATGATGTTTGTATTTCGACTAGTGAACAATGGCAAAGTTTCATTCTACGAATCAGGTCATATCCAACAATCGGACGATTCCATAATTCTCCAGCTCAAGCATTTTGACGGCAATATGAAAGGTTGGGAAGAAAAAGATAAAACCATTGATTTTAAACTAGTAAAACTAGAACCAAACAAGGTGTATTTTGAAGGGCTCACCATGGAAAAAATTGATGACGACCATATGAATGTCCATGTACTTATTGAAGAAAACAACAATACAGAAGAAATCCTGTTCGCTTACAAGAAAGTGAAGTAATTTAGTTTCATTGGAATACGTTGAATTAGTATCTTTAACGGACTAACTAATTCCAACACTCTCGTGAAAATAAGACCTTTACTATTATGTGCCATACTTTTGGCCTTGCACCCTGTTGATGCACAACGAAGAAACAAAAAATCCAACCAACCCTCCACAAAAGTCAACGACTCCCTTTTTCCCGGTTTAAAATGGCGAAACATTGGTCCGTTCCGTGGCGGCCGAAGCGTTACATCCACCGGTGTAGTAGGGCAACCCTACACCTACTATATGGGTACCACTGGCGGTGGCATTTGGAAGACCACCGATGATGGTCTTACCTGGAAGAACATCTCCGATGGATTTCTAAAAACCGGAACCGTTGGCGATATTGCCGTTGCAGAAAGCAACCCTAATTTGGTTATCGCAGGAATGGGCGAACACGCCGCTCGGGGGGTTATGACATCCATGGGAGATGGAGTCTACAGATCTACCGATGCCGGTAAAACTTGGGAACATATAGGTTTGGATTACACACGCCACATTTCGGATGTTATAATCCATCCTACAGATCCAAATATCATCTTTGTCGCTGCCCAAGGCGCACAATATGGCCCATCCGAGGACAGAGGCATTTACCGTTCGACCAACGGTGGCAATACCTGGGAAAAAGTACTCTTTGTGGACTCAAATACAGGTGCTTCCTCCTTGAGTATGGACATGAACAACCCTTTGATTCTTTATGCATCCATGTGGCAACATCGCAGATATCCCTGGACAATGGAATCTGGCGGTGCCTCTTCGGGTCTTTATAAATCCACAGATGGTGGGACTACATGGAAAAAAATGGAAAAAGGACTTCCAAAAGAGTTTGGGAAATCCGGAATTTCGGTTTCTAAGGCAAATGCCGAGGTTGTATATGCCGTAATCGAAGCCGAAGGTGAAAAAGGTGGAGTATATAAAAGTACCGATGCTGGCAAAACATGGCGGCAGACCAATAAGGACCGTATCAATATAGCACGATCTTGGTACTACATGGAAATTTTTGCCGATACGCAAGACGAAAACATCGTATATGTTCTCAATGCTCCCGTTACCAAATCCATCGATGGCGGAAAAACCTTTACCACGGTATCCACACCGCACGGTGACAACCATGATCTTTGGATCCATCCCGAGAACAACCAGATCATGGTCAATTCCAACGATGGAGGCGCTAATGTGTCCAACAACGGAGGTAAAAGCTGGAGCACACAGCAAAACCAAGCTACGGCGCAGTTTTATCGCGTAATTACCGATAATCTGGTACCGTACAACGTGTATGGTGGGCAGCAGGACAATTCTGCCATTTCCATTGCAAGCAGAACACATGGCTATGGAATTGATTGGAAAGATTGGTATTCCGTGGCAGGTTGCGAAAGCGCTTATTTGGCCTTTGACCCCGACAATCCGGAGGTGGTATATGGTGGCTGTTACCAAGGTATCATCGAAAAATGGGTAAAGGCTTCAAGAGAATCCAAGCCCATAAAAGAATACCCAGAACTGGGACTGAGCAAAGTTCCCAAAGATTTTAAGTTCCGTTACAATTGGAACGCACCCATAATCAGTTCCCCCCACGACAGAAACACCATTTATCATGCCGGGAACGTGGTGTTTAGAACACAGGACGGGGGCAATAGCTGGGAAGTAGTGAGCCCCGATCTTACCCGGAACAATCCCGACCAGCAAGGTCCGGGAGGTGGCCCATACACCAACGAAGCAGCTGGTGGGGAAAACTACAATACCATTATGTACTTGGTGGAATCCCCTCACGAAAAAGGAGTTTTATATGCTGGTTCGGACGATGGACTGGTCCATATTACCAAAAATGGAGGTGAAAGCTGGGAAAATATTACCCCTCCCAATAGTAAAGAAGGTATTATAAACAGCATCGAATTATCCCCGCACGAGCCAGGAACAGCATATATTACATTGATGCGCTATAAGTTCATGGACTTGAACTCCTATATTTTTAAAACCTCCGATTACGGGCAAACTTGGACCAAAATAACCAACGGAATAAATGGCGAGCACAACTTTACCCGTGTAGTGCGTGAGGACAAAAAGCAAAAAGGGTTACTGTATGCCGGTACCGAAACAGGTCTTTTTGTTTCACTGGATGATGGTTCCAACTGGCAACCGCTGCAATTAAACCTTCCTGTAGTACCCATCAATGATTTGGTGATCCACGATAATGATCTTGTAGCGGCAACAGCCGGTCGTTCTTTTTGGATTCTGGATGATCTAGGAGCGATCCAACATAGCATCGAACCAACTTCCGAGCTTCAAATTGTGCCCCCAAAACCTTCCTATCGCATCTTTAATGGAAGCACCAATTCCACTGTTCCAGGGTTAGGTCAAAACCCAAAATCGGGCGTTACTTTTGATTACTACCTGCCCAAAAAATTGGACACGATAGAACTAAAACTCGAGGTACTTTCCGCTGGCAAGGTGATAAAAACAGTTACCAATCAACCCGATAAGAGTTTTAAAAGCTGGCCCGGTGGACCTCCAAAACCCGATGTATTGCCGTCGGCCAAAGGGTACAACCGTTTTACATGGGATTTTAGCAAAGAGGCTGTTCCTGCCGTGGACAAAGTTTTTGTTTATGGCAATTATAAAGGAGCTCGTGTGGCCCCTGGCACTTACACTTTACGTTTAACATCCGAGGGACGTTCCGTAGAAACAGAAGCAACGGTTCTTGCCGATCCAAAAGTTAGTGGCACTCCCATGGATTATGCAGAACAGCAATCGGTACTCAATAAAATTGATGAAACAGTGGCAAGTATGCACCATTCCGTAAACCAAATGCGCGAGGCCAAAAGTCAGTTAAAACATTATAAAAAATTGCTTAAAGACCACGAAAACGCCAAAGCATTGTTGGAGAACGGTGATGAATTATTGGAGAGAATAACCAATTGGGAAGAAAAGCTGATCCAGCCCAACCAAAAAACTTTCCAAGATGTAATCAATTTTAAAAATCAACTCAATGCCGAATTTATGCATTTGAAAAGCTTTGTAGATGTGGCCGAACCAAAGGTAACCCAAGGTGCCAAAGAAAGGTTACGTGATCTTTTGGCCCAATGGAAGACTTACGAAGATGAAAAAAACGCCATTGTAGTGGATGGTATGGGAACATATAACCAAATGTTCAAAGCATTGGATGTGCCCGCCATAATCTTGACCAAGGAGTAATGGCGGATAACTTTTGGCTGGAACAGGAGTTCGTAAAACAGGATTTTACCCAAACAAAATTGCCCAAAGGCGATTATGAAGAATGTAGTTTTGTGGACTGCCTGTTCTCCAAAGGTTTTTTGGACAACCAAAATTTTGTGGACTGCACTTTTGATGGGTGCGACCTTACCAATACCAATATTGCCCATACCATTTTTAATGGTGCAACCTTTAAAAGCTGTAAAATGGTGGGGGTTCAATTTGAGACCTGTAATCAACTTTTATTGACTTTGCGTTTTTTGGACTGTAATTTATCCGTGGCATCATTTATTGGGATGAACCTCCCCCAAATCCAATTTATGGACTGCAGGCTACATCAAACCGATTTTACAGACACCCAATTAACTATGGCCAAATTTCCAAATTGTGATTTTGACAATGCTATTTTCGAGAATACGGATCTAAGCGGAGCCGATTTGAGTACTGCCTTTGGTTTTAATATAGATCCAACCATCAACCAACTAAGGAAAACCAGGTTTAGCCAAGAGGGATTGATCGGTTTATTAAAAAAGTATGATATTGTGGTAACCTAAATCTTATCACATGTCCGAAAGAAATTGTTTGGTCTGCGGTGAAAAACTACTCGGTCGCATAGATCAAAAGTACTGTTCCGACCATTGTAGGAACGCCTATAACAACCGACTTAACCGAGACAGTAAAAACCTAGTACGCAACATAAACAACAAATTACGCAAAAACTACCGGATACTGAATGGCTTTACCCTCCGGGATGGGAAAACAAAGACCACAAAAATGCGTTTGTTGGATAAAGGTTTTGATTTTGAATACATTACAAATCTATATACCACAAAAAAGGGCAGTACCTATTTTTTTGTGTATGATCTAGGGTATTTGCCGCTGGACAACGACTATTTTATGATCGTAAAAAGGGAGTGATCATTTCCAACTGTGCGACGTTAATTTAAGTGCTGCGATCACAATATCCTTTCGGCTTATCTGCCCAACGAGAATATCGTTTTTCATAACGGGCAATCTGCGCCTATTGTGACGATCAAATACGCCCGCTGCATCGAAAATGGACATGTCGTGGGGTATGGTCTCTACATTTTTGGTCATAAACCGCTCAACACTTTTATCCAAAATGGGTTGGTTAAAATACCTACTCTCCGATATCTGTTTCATACAATCCGCCTCGGATATGATTCCTACCAAAAACCCATTATTATCTACCACTGGTCCACCGGAAATATGATGTTTGGCAAACGTCTCCATTACTTCCAAAATGGACTGTTCAGGGGAAAATGTGATCAATTTATTGGTCATGTAATCTTCCACCAAAATTGGGGCATTGTACTTTTTCTTGTTCTCCTCCTTGCTCCGTATGCCTTGAAAACTTTTGATTGCCATAAGGTTAGATTTTAAAGTTGATTCTTAAATATAGTTTTTTTTAGCGAATAACCTAATTTTAAGCACTTAAAGATGAGAACCTTTCATATATTCACATTTTAAATTATGAATATCACTACGCCATGAAGTTTTCCCGGACCCTTGCCCTAATTCTACTTTTTTTTGCCGTGTATTGGAGTTTTAGATCCTTGACGCCCCAGTACACAACCGATCAGGATGCCCCGTTGGGAGCTTTCTCCACAGATAGAGCGCTTTCCCATGTAAAAGAATTATCCAAAGAACCACATGCCGTTGGTTTTCCAGGACACCAAAGAGCCAGGACCTATATTATCTCCGAACTCAAAAAAATGGGTCTGGAAACTACCACACAACAGGGTTACACCGCTGGAGACTGGGGCAATCTGAGCAAAGCCACGAATATTTTGGCAAGAATTAAGGGCAGTGGCAACGGAAAAGCATTACTGGTGCTCTCGCATTACGATAGTAGCCCCCATTCCTCCTTTGGAGCAAGTGATGCAGGTAGTGGAGTTGCCACAATTTTGGAGGGAATCCGAGCATTTTTGAGCAACAATGAAACCCCAGAGAACGATATCATTATACTAATTACCGATGCCGAGGAACTTGGCCTTAATGGGGCCGACCTTTTTGTAAATAAACACCCTTGGGCAAAAAATGCGGGGCTAGCCCTAAATTTTGAGGCTCGCGGTAGCGGCGGGCCCAGTTATATGCTTATAGAGACCAATCGCGGCAATGGCACTTTGATCAAGGAATTTACAAAAGCAAATCCCAAATACCCGGTTGCGAACTCTTTGGCCTATAGCATTTATAAAATGCTCCCCAACGATACCGACCTAACCGTTTTTAGGGAAGATGCAGATATTGATGGATTTAACTTTGCTTTTATAGATGACCATTTTGATTACCACACCGCCCTGGACAATTATGAGCGTTTGGACCGAAAAACCCTAGCTCACCAAGGCAGTTATTTAATGCCGTTGCTCGCACATTTTAGTAATGCCGATTTGGATAATTTAAAAAGTTTGGATGATTATGTGTATTTCAATATCCCTATCTTTAATCTGGTTTCCTATCCTTTTGAGTGGATCTGGCCCGCATTTGGCATTGCAGTTTTGGCTTTTGTCCTGTTACTTTTTTCAGGGTTTAAAAAACAGGTCTTAAAAACAAACGATGTTTTAAAAGGCTTTGTTCCCGTCCTCATCACCTTAATGGTGAACGGTGCGGTCGGCTATTTTTGTTGGGCCATAATTACTTGGTGGTACCCCGGGTATAAGGATATGTTACATGGGTTTACCTACAACGGCCATACTTACATTGCCGTGTATGTTATGTTCTCGCTGTTTATCTGCTTTTACACCTATCATAAATTCCGAAAAACCCCTACCCCAAGTTTATTGGTAGCCCCTATTTTTATTTGGTTGCTAATTTGCGGCTTGGTAGCACAATACTTAAAAGGCGCCAGTTTTTTTATAGTTCCCCTGTTCGGCTTGCTGGCAGGGCTGCTCGTAACCATCAATCAAAAGAAGCCCAATCCATTTTTAATGCTGTTCTTGGCCTTGCCCGCGGTTCTTATCTATTCCCCATTCATTAAAATGTTTCCCGTAGGCCTTGGTTTAAAAATGATGGTGGCCGCGACCCTTTTTACGACGTTGTTGTTTTTCCTGGCACTCCCATTTTTAGGTCAGTTAAAAAGTAAAAGGAGACTGGCCTATTTATTCCTGCTTCTTTTTTTTGCATTCGGAATTACGAGTCACATACAATCCGACTTCAACGAAGAAAGACCAAAACCCAGCAGTTTGCTATATGTTTATAATACGGACGACGACTCAGCACTATGGGCCACATACGATAAAGTTCTAATTGATTGGAACGGCCAATTTATTAACGAAAACAAAAGAAAACCTAAAGCTGAGACCATATCAAGCAAATACCGCACTAACTTAAATTATGTGGCAGATGCACCAAAAAAACAACTGGAAGCATCCTATATTGATACCGTGATGGACACTATTGTTGGGGAAAACAGGGTAATAGAACTTTGCATCACACCGAAAAGAACGGTGAACCGCCTTGAGGTATTTACCAATCCGATCAATTTATCGAAGGCAAAAGTGAACCAAATCGAATTATCCCCTTATTTCCTCGAAAACAGGAAAAACAGGTTGGTCACTCATTATATTTCCAATAATGATTTTACAGAACTGCAACTCCAATTCCCTAAGGATTCGGTATTGGAACTCACTTTATACGAAGCATCCAACGATTTGTTGACACATCCGGATTTTAGCATACCGAAAAGACCAAAAAACAGTATTCCCACCCCTTTTGTGTTAAATGATGCTATATTGACCATAAAAACTTTGCGATTTGAATAAACATATTGGTATTCTGGGATGTGGTTGGCTGGGATTTCCCTTGGCCAAATCATTGATAAAAAAAGGATATCACGTTAAAGGGACCACCACTTCCACCGATAAATTAATGGAATTACAAAACGAAGGTATTGAACCCTTCGAAATTCGTTTGACCGAAACTGGAACCGTGGGAAATATTAAGGAATTTCTTTCCCAAGTCGGGACCTTGATCATTAATGTGCCACCGAAGTTACGAGGCAATAATGCCGAGAGTTTTGTTGACAAAATAAAGTTCCTGATATCTGAATTGAAAGACAGCGAAATTTCCAATATTATTTTTGTGAGCAGTACTGCGGTATACGGAGATTTGGAGGGAGAGGTTACCGAAGTAACACCGGTATATCCCAATACGGAATCGGGCAGACAATTGGTGCAATGTGAAAACATGTTCCAAAAAGAAGTTGGCCTCGATACCACTATAGTCCGCTTTGGAGGGCTAATTGGTCCGGACAGGCACCCTGTGACCACCTTATCGGGCAGGAAGCAACTTGGCAACGGTAACCATGCCATCAACTTGATTCACCTGTACGATTGCATTCACATGATCCAAACCATATTGGAAGAAGGTTATTGGGGCGAAATTTTCAACGGTGTTTACCCTTATCATCCCAAAAAGCAATTGTACTATTTTGAGGAGGCCCAGAAAAGAGGAATCCCCACGCCATCGTATAAAGAAACATCATCCAAGGCAATGGGAAAAATCGTTTTGAGCCAGAATTTTTTAAACAAATCCCATAACTTCACTACCTCCATTGTTTCCTGAGAACCTTCCATTACTTATTGTATTCTTAACAGCTTGGTTGGGATTATTTTGTTAGATTTGGCGCACTAAACTGAAGATCAATGAAAAAGACTATACTCGTATTGCTCCTTTTAACGGGCATTAGCGGTATTTCGCAAACCAGCAACGAACTTTTAAAACATTATGAAGCGTATTACAAAGAAATGCGTTTGCAGGGAGATGTAAACGGTGTTATTGGAGCGTTGACCCATTTGAACGTTTTGGCGCCATCAAAAGAAAGAAAGGACACCTTGGCCTTTGTTTATATGAACAACGGACAACACATGCAGGCCCTAAACACCATAGGTGTGGATAAAGATGCAACCGATTCCGATCTTGCCGTACAGATCAAAGCATTTTCGTTAAAGGCGCTTAACCAGCCCAAAAGGGCATTGGAGCATTTTGAGGAGCTTTTCTCGAGAAATCCATCTCCTTACCTGGCCTACGAAATGGCCGACCTTAAGATACAGACCGGTGAAACCAGCGATGCAAGAGTGAACATTGAGTACGGTATTGCCAATGCCACCGACGAAATGAAGTATGCTTTTTACGAACGTCAGCAGCCCTACGAGGTTCCTTTAAAAGCTGCATTTTATCATTTAAAAGGATTGGCAGATTTCAATCTGGACAAAGAAAATATTGATGCTGCCATAGTTTCTATAGATGAAGCCCTAAAGATTGCACCTAACTTTAACTTGGCGAGTTTGAGCAAACAGGCATTGGAAGCCAGAAAAAAAGAAGCATCCCAGAGCGACGGGAACTAATCTATTATCTGTTCTTTTTTAGCTCCTCTAAGATTGCATTGTCTTTTTCTTCTTTGATTTGGACAAGTTCATCCACATATTCGTTGGGAACGGCAATTGAAAGTACATAATGGGCAATTTTCCATTGCCCATTTTCTTTTTTGAGCACACCCGAACCTCTACATATTTTCATTTGGGTATCCAAAAGTTCATCGAACCAGGCCAAATTCCCAGAATCATCCAGATACACATTCCGCTGGACGGTGGTAAAGTTCCATGCCTTTCCTTTATCAAAATATGGTTTGGAAAACTCCCTAAACTCTGTATTTTGCCAGTTTTCCATGGCATCCGTGCCCAAAAAAACCCCTTCTTTGGTCATATTGCCAAAATAAGCCTCAAAATCTGCATTGGCCGCTGCCATGTGCCAGTTATCCAACACCTTATTTATTTTTTGCTCATCACTGGTCTGGGCCAAAACGGTATTTACCATTAACAGTACAGCGATAATTATAATTTTATGTTTCATCCAAGATCAGTTTTTTATCCAATTGGCTATTTACTATTATATTTAGTTGTTTTCGCATGTTGTTATATGCTTCCAGGGCTTCCACAATCGGACCAGTTGTTGGTTGGTTCTCTAGGATGCTTGCTTTTGCCTTGTACAGAAAAGTCCGCATCACACTTTGCCTACTCTTTACCTGAAAGGTATCGAAAAGTTCGGGATACTTACCGTTGGCCATTTTTTTCTCTTTCTCGATAAGATCGTCTATGGCCAGGGCCAAATCTTCGTTGTTGGTTGCCCTGTACAGTACGTCCACACTGGAATTCAAATCCTTGAACTCTGGCCACTCCTCGACTATGGCGGTTGCTTCCGGGTTGAACTCAATTTTATCCGGCATTTTTTGATAATCGAACTCCAACTCGGGAGATTCGACCTCGGCCGTGGCCTTCTCAACCTTCTTACATCCTCCCAGTATGGAGAACAGCAGTAAAATACCTAACAATTTTCGCATAAGCGAATGTACAAATTTTAAGAAAGGGTATCTTTGGCAACAAACTAAATTAACTTCGATTTACATGCACAAACCCATTTTAATTATTGGCGCTTGCGGTCAGATAGGAACCGAACTAACCTTTGAGCTACGCAACAAATATGGTGCGGACAATGTTATTGCAAGCGATATTAGAGAAGGAGGAGATGCCCTAATGCAGTCGGGGCCCTTTGAATTGCTGGATGCCACCGACTATGCTGCTGTCGAAGATGTGGTTATGCATTACGAAATTGAAGAAGTGTATTTAATGGCCGCCATGCTCAGTGCAACTGCGGAAAAATTCCCGATGAGAGCATGGAACCTAAACATGAACTCTTTGTTCCATGTTCTTAACCTTGCTAAGGAAAAGAAGATCTCCAAGATCTTTTGGCCTTCCAGTATCGCCGTTTTCGGCCCAAATACCCCCAAGGAAGACACCCCTCAGAACACCATTATGGAGCCCAGCACGGTTTATGGCATAAGTAAGCAATCTGGGGAACGTTGGTGCGAGTATTATCACAAAAAATATGGGGTAGACGTTAGAAGTGTTAGGTATCCTGGCCTAATAAGTTGGAAAACCATGCCAGGTGGCGGCACTACGGACTATGCTGTAGAAATCTACCACGAAGCCCTAAAACAAGGTAAATATGAGTGTTTTTTGAGCAGTGAGACCCAATTGCCCATGATGTACATGGATGATGCAATAAGGGCGACCATTAGCTTAATGGAAAGTCCGGCTGAAAAAATAAAAGTACGATCGTCCTACAATCTGGCCGGAATGACCTTTACCCCCAAAGAAATTTCTAAGAGCATTGAAAAGCATATACCTGGGTTCACCATTAGTTATGCTCCCGATTTTAGACAGGAAATTGCTGATTCTTGGCCAAGTAGTATAGATGATACCAAAGCTCGCCAACAGTGGGGATGGACACCTAGGTTCGACCTGGACCAAACGACCAAGGAAATGTTGGATAATCTAAAGGCTACGACAAATTAGTCCTCTACCTCGTCGTTATCATCGGAATCGGAGAACTCATCGCTGTCACCGGGAATTTTTTCATAATCCTCAGAGTCAAAATCATCGTCTTCATCTTCATCGAAGTCCGCCATGGTACGCTCTAATTTTGAGCTGATCTTCACCAAATATTTGGTATCCTCCGTGGACACCTCAACGGCTTCAATAGTTTCCCCTTTCAGGTTTTTAAAGTTGATCACATCATCGTCCCCGTAACCATCGGGATATTTATCCACCAAAAGCTTGAGCACTTCGGAGGTCAATTTTTTATAATCAACTATTACACGTTTGAGGTTATTCATCGTTTTGGGATTGATTTATTGTTCGATATAGATCGAACCATTGTGATTGTATGGAAAAATTATAAAAAAAAACTTGGGTAGTCAAAAATGGGAAGATAAAATCGACCAAAAATGACCTTAACTTGAAGATGGTATTATTAAAATGTTGGGAAAGATGTGACAACTTCTTGATACTACAGCAAGTTTTGTCTTCGTGCCTTTTGCACGGCCTCCAACTTGTTGTGGACCTGAAGCTTCTTGTAAATATTCTCGATATGCTTTCTTACCGTACTTGGGGAGAGAAAGAGATTTTTGGCAATCACGGTATAGCTTAACCCTTCGGCCAGTTGTTCCAACACCTCCTTTTCGCGGGAACTTAGTAAAATATCCTCTTCCTGTGTGGATAGGGCTTTTTGTTTCTCTGGATACCGTAACAATTTAAGTGTCTTTACGGCGATTGAAGGGCTCATTGCCGCACCTCCCCCAATGATCTCCACAATGGCATTGTGCAGTTTTTGTCCTTCTATTTCCTTGAGCAAATAGCCATCGGCACCTGCTTGTATTGCGTTGAAAATATTCTCATCATTATCAAAAACCGTTAGCATAAGAACTTTAATGTGCGGGTATTTCCGTTTTACGATATGCACGGTTTCTATGCCGTCCAATATAGGCATTTCAATATCCAAGAGCACCAAATCCAGATTATGGTTTTTTTCTAGTGCGGCCAACAGTTCACTACCATTAAATGCCATGTACTTGATATCCAAATTTTCAAAATGGACCAATTTTTCGCGGACGGCCCTCGCCAAAAATGTATTGTCGTCCACTATGGCCAGTTTAATCTTGCTCATGGTCGTCTTTTTTCTACTATCCTATTATACCCTAACCCTCAATGTTACCTTGGTGCCTTTACCCAGTTTACTTTCCTGTTCAAAATCAACACCTGCTTTTTCGGCCCTGTTTCGCATAATATGAAGTCCGTTCCCTGTTGACTCTTTTGACGTGTTGAACCCTCTTCCAAAGTCTAGGACCACAATTTGTACTGCACCATCAATTTCATTAAATATTACTTCTATTAGTTCGCTTCCCGAATGCTTCACGGCATTGTTGACCGATTCTTGAATAATTCTGAAAAGGTTCATTCCTACAAAAGCGTTGAGCACCCTATTGGCAGGGGTTCCTTTAACTTTAACTCGCGTTTTATCATCTGTTGCTTCATGCACGGTCGCAGCCAATTGTTGGGTACGCTCCTTAATATCCTCCAAGCTGATCTCGTCTTTGTTCATGGCCCAAATGGTATCCCGAAGCTCGGAGATAGTAACCAACGAAAACTGTTTCATTTGGGTGAGTTTTTCCATTAAAAACACTTCTCCTTTGTCTATTCCTCGTTTTGCGGAATCGGTTAGGGAAGTAAGGTATGTAAGCTGAGAACCAATATTATCGTGTAGATCCCGAGCAATCCGTAAACGTTGCTCTTTAAGGTTTTCTTGTGCTCGGGCCTCGGCCATTGCTTTCTCCAGAACGGTCTCCCTTTCAAAGTTCTTCGCCTTTATTTTCTGTTCCCTGAACAGTACAAATCCAACAATCAACAGTATTGCCACCAAACCGCCGCTACCCATCAGCATATTATTGCGTTTTTTTATGGACAGTTCGCTTTCTACCAGCTGGTTTTGTTGGCGCAAGATTTCATTCTCCTTTTGTTCGGACTCGTATTTTTCTTTTAGGTTAAGTACTTCTTTGGCCCTTTCATCACTTTTTAAGCTATCGTTTATTTTTACGGACTGTTGTAGAAAGGTATAGGCTTCACCATAATTTCCAAGGTTATTGTTAATTTCGGACAGTGTATTGCACAATTCCAATTGTGCCAAAACTATACCTTTTTGTAGTGCCTCGTCATACGCTTGATCCGCTATTGCCTTGGCTTTATTAAGTTTACCTTGTAAAATATAGGTTTTTGCAATATCATTCTTAAGATGAATGGCAACGTACCAATCTTCTTTTTCCTGTTGAATTTTTAAGGCCTTCTCAAAATAGTCCAAGGCTAAATCAAATTCTTTCGACCCTTGATGGGCATATCCCAAATTGTAAAGTGATGTGGCCGTTTCAAAATAGGCTCCCGAAGACACAAAGCCTTCAAGGGATTTATCTGCATATACCATTGCTTTAACGTAATCCTTACGCAATAGGTAGATACTGGCCAAGTTATTGTTTATCAAGGCCACATAGTATTCGTAGCCCAATTGACCATACAAATCCCGAGCCTTTTTAAAATAGTTTTCGGAAGTATCATATTCCTCTATAGCTTGATACCTACTACCTAAATTATTATAACTGCCGGCAATCCATATGGAATCTTTTGAAACTTCGAATTCTTGCAATGCTTTTAGTTGATACGAAACGGAATGGTCCACTTCTCCTATTTTCTCATAGGCGTTGGACATATTTGTATAAAGGGCGCCTTTAGCAAAATGATCATCCGAATTTATAATTGTGGGCAAGGCCCTTTTGTAATATTTTAGGGCTTCCAAAGAATTACCGTTTCCGTTTTCCAATATCCCAAAAGATATGGTCAACCTTGCAGCCAAGTATTCATTTTGTTGTTCAATGGCTTCTGAGTAACCTATTTTTGTGTAATACCATGCACTATCATAATTTATAGATCTAAACTTCATCCCGATATCCTTTAGGGCCAGAATCCTGTCCTCTCCCTTTTTCAACTTTAAGCTATCCTTTAGTGCGCTGATCTGTTGTTGAATATCTTGTGCAAAAAAAGGCATACTAAACATTAATGCGCAAAAGAAGAAAATGGGAGAAAGGATTTTTTTTGGACAGGTCATGGTAAAAGAAAATGGTTGGTGTTTAAAGCTAAACCAAAAGTGAATATAAATTTTCTTTTTTTAGAAAAATGTCGATAATCCCAACTTGCGTTAGTTTGATTTATCCGCCAATTTTTCGATAGTTGCACCCAAAAAGGCGGTTATTGCCATTTCGGCCCCTTCATTATATTTTTCCGGGTCGCATTTTACCACTGAAACATTGATGTCTTCTTTATCTTCCACTCGCCATATACGGAAAACCCCGGCATCGGTTCCTCTCTTGTCCACATCTGCTCCCTGTGAGGCATCAAACTTTTGCTTTTCCAAAATACCTGCTACTTCCACACCACCTTTAACGATCATTTGTCCAATATTGAACTTGTTAAAACTGGAGGCACCAATCTTAAAATCGGTCTCGGCCTTTACCTGTGCGTATCCGGCATGCCTGTTCAATGCTCTTGTGGTCTCGCTCAGGGCATTATCAAAAGCCATTACATTAAGGACCACTTTATTAAAAATGAATTCCTTTTTTTGGTTGGAAACTTTCAGTTCTACTTGTTCTTCGTAATTGGCCAGTTTTAGGGGGCCTGTTTTTTTATTGTCCATATTCTTTTTGGCCACGATAAATTTCTGACCGGTTGGGCGCATTACAATGGTTCCGAACTCATCTCCTTTTTCCCCTCCTTGTCCAGACCGTAAGTCCCATCTTTTCTCACGATTTTTTTGGTATGCGTTATGGTTCCATAATTCTTCGATGGATGCTATTTCAAACCCTTTGGCGACAAGTTCGGCTTTGTATTGTTCAAAGAGTTTATCGGTGAGTTGCTGAAGTTCTTCTATATTGAGCCCGTCCAAGACCAACGTCAAAGATGCCTTTGCATCTCCTTTTAAACCCCCTCTCCACATTTTTCCGCCTTTCTTTTTATCTTCCAGTTGCAGAGCGGTTTGAAAGTTGACCTGAAAATCGGAGATTACCACTCTTTTTGGAACTTTCCTAAAGTTAAGATTGGCCGGCCCCAACATTTTTACCTTAAAGTCTTTTACATTTTGTGCAATCAAAACTGGAGATGCAGATAATAGAATCAATAGAAAAGATAACATAGATAGATTAATACGTCTCATATACTGGTTTTATGGTTTATCGCAAACTTAAGTGCCAGTATCTGTCGACTCAATAGGGCAATTGACGTATTTAGGAAAGAAAAGCTAGCCCGGAAAGAATTGAACTTGTCTCCTAGACCTCTTTATTATTGGGATTTTAGCTTTTTAATTTCAAAATATCGACAATATGTGAACCCTTGATTAAAGTAGTTCTTTTTAAGTGCTGCCTTTATTATAGAGCTCTCAATATGTAATTCGGTATCATTTCATTTGGCGGCGTACTTTTACCATAAAGTTCGTATGAGTTGTAATTACCCCCTGTAAATACAGTAATCATATCAAGTTCTGGCCAAATATTAATTTTTTGCCCGCCATTTCCCGAAGCTAGATAAGAATTATATCTTTTACCGTCTATCACGAAATATTTATGTTCCCATAGGTAACCATAGTCTCCTTCCTCCATATCGAATGTTTTAATTATCCAATCTTTAGATATGACTTGTTTTCCATTCCATATGCCCCCGTCTTTAAACATTTTTGCTAAACGAACTAAATCTCTTGGTGTAATATACATTTGACTGAAAGTATTTTTACTAGAAGGATTTGGTTCAAAGTCCCATTTATAATTAGTAATTTCCATTGGTTGATAGAAATATTTTTTAGCAAAGTCTTCTATTTTTTCATTTGTTGCAATTTCTACCAAATTGCCCAGTGTAAGCGCACAGCCCGTACAATAGGATGAATATTGTCCTGGAATTGCTACCATGGGCAAATCAAGGGTGTATTTTACCCAATCTTCACTTTGCATCATTAGCATTTCATTTCCCTTGCTATCCGAGTTGTTATTTTCACAGTCCAGTCCATGGCGATAGGTTAAAAAATTCTCAATAGTGATTTCTTTTTTTCTGTCATCCAAATTGTCAATATTTGGATATTTTGCAGCAAAAAAAGGTAAGAGCTTCTCTTTCTCGCTACTTATAAATCCTTTGTCAATTGCAATACCCAGTATTCCTCCAATTAAAGGTTTGTTTGCTGATCTTAATTGATGTGGTGTATTGGCATCATACCCATAAAAATATTCTTCCAGTACCAATTTGTCATTTTTAAAAATAAGTATGCCGTGTACTTCGGGGAAATTTCCTTTGATTGTTTCCTTGACCATATTTATTATTGTTTCAGGGTTAGAAAATTCTTTAAACAAATCACCCGAAACGAGACCATCATTTTTATTTTCAGGTATTCCATAAGAATAATTATCAGCGTTACCGAATAATTCTCTACGTGGAAACATTTCCATTTTTTCGAACTCCTTGTTTAAAAGTTTGAAATCTTGACCTCCTGATCTATAACTAAATATTTTACCGCTCCCATCCCTTTTAAAAACAACTGGGTTATTTCTAATATTGACGAAACTATCTTTTTCAATATAGGTCAAAGGATATTTTGAATTGTCCAATACAGCATAGAGGACTGTATCAAATTCTGATGCTACAAGATCTATTGTAGTTTTTCCCAAATACTCATAATGCCCTTCATATTCAACTAATGTTTGATATTCATTTTTCTCTTTTCGTGGCGAACATCCTATTGCTACTAGTGTTATAACAAAAAATACTTTTCTCATATAGTAAGTTTTGTTTAAAGACGACATTTAGATTTAATTGTGACATTTTCTTGTTTAGGACTCTATGACATATAATCTTTCATAAAACCGGACATATTTTAATATCATATAACTATTAAATCAATTGTTTATCAAGATATAAGGCTTATCGATGTTGCTTGAGCAAATGAACTTTTGACACTTTACTTTTTTGAATCGCATTCATTGATTGGAATCCTTCGCTTTAAACTGATGTTGAGCTTTTTTCCATTTACAGAAATCCTGGCATAAATGGGAGCTTTGCCATTTTTAGACCTACTGGAATAAAGCCAAAACAGGACGGAAAAATGTGGAGTTTGGCCTCTTAATTGTCTTCTTTTAGTTGTTGACGAAGACGAAAGTCAAATCAAATGCATCGACTAAATCAATGATTTTCAATATATTACCTTAAAACAACAACCTAAAAAATGTTGACGATTTGTGAACTCTTAAAGCCAAAATCAAAGGAATTCAATTAAAATCAAAAAATATGAAGAAGTCAAAAAGTAGCCCCGGCAAGAATCGAACTTGCATCTAAAGTTTAGGAAACTTCTATTCTATCCATTGAACTACGGGGCCATCCTTGAAAAGGGATAGCAAAAATATGCTTTTTCAGAAAAACTTTGTACTAGTTGAGAGTCAATTTTAAGATGTTCGGTGTTCGCCCGTTTTTTTGAATCAACTTCTCCTTTTCTCCTCTTCTTTCAAAATTTTCTCCAGATAAGATCGTGATAAGGGTTTGTCCACATAGCCCGCAATCAACCCATGATCTTTGGCTATGGTTCGGTCTTTGGCATTTGTAAAGGCAGATAACACATAAACACTGGGCAGTTTGTGTTCTTTGAACAAATTTTTCAGGTTTTCCAGAAAATCCCATCCACTCATCCCGTCCATAACAAGGTCTAAAAAAATAATATCGGGCAACCTATTGCTCTTTTCCACAAAGTTAAAACAGGCTTGAACACCTTCTTCTCCACTGGAACAGGTTACGATATCAAACTCTCTTTGAGATTGTTGTATACAGTACCTTGTCGCAAATTGCGACACCAGATCATCATCAATGATAAATGTGGTCAGCTTCATTAATCGGGACTATTAAGTAGGTTTGCATCGAACAAAGCTATAGGCCAGCACCCAAGCTGCCATTCATATTCGTTAATCGACCCAAATATCCCGTTAAGGCAACACTAATGTGGTAATTTCCCTCTTAAAACCCCATATACAAAGGCACCCAGCAATGCACCAAACAAAACAATGACCATGGGCCAATATCCTGCTCCGACCAAAATATAAATTGGTCCCGGGCACGAACCTGCCAGGGCCCATCCCAATCCAAAAAGCGTACCTCCCCATATATATCTTGCAAAGGATTTTTCCTTATCCGGTATTTGGATGATTTCCCCTGAAAATGATTTGACCTTGGATTTTTTGATCAAAAAGACCAAAACAACACCAATGGTCAAAGCTGATCCGATGATACCGTACATGTGGAATGCATCGAACTGGAACATTTCATAGATCCTAAACCATGATGCTGCTTCGGATTTATACAAGACCACTCCTAAAAACGAACCTAAAAGGATATACACTAAACGCTTCATACCGCAAAAATTAAAGGGAACAGTAAATGAACCATGATCAATCCCCCTACAAAAAATCCGATTACGGCAATCAGGGATGGTCGCTGTAAATTACTCAGACCAGAAATGGCATGCCCAGAGGTACAGCCGCCAGCGTAGCGAGTTCCAAAGCCTACCAAAAAGCCCGCCACCAAAAGTATCGCCCAAACTTTAGGATCGGACAAGGATTCTAGTGCAAACAGTTCTGTGGGCAAATAGGATTTACCTGCGCTTTCAAAACCCAGTTCGTTGAGCTTGGCTACCGTATCGTCCGAAATATCCACGGCAGGATTCGGTGAAAGTACGTTTGCACCAACAAATCCGCCAATTACAGACCCCAGAACCACCAAGAGGTTCCATCGTTTTGATTTTATGTCAACTTTGAAATAATCCGAGTATTTCCCCGCTCCTCCGATAGAACATAGGGTTTCGAGGTTGGAGGACATTCCAAAACGTTTGCCCATTAATATGAGCAGTGCCATGATAATGGCAATAAGTGGGCCGGCCACATACCATGGCCAAGGTTGATACAGCATTTTCGTGAGGTTTTTAAACAAAGATCACGAAAATGCTTTAGATATCAAATATAGATGGACTAGCAACAATCCTTATCGGAATCGGGGACCCCGAACTTCTTCAGGATATCTTCCAGTAAACACCATTTGGTCAACGATGACTGTAACAGGTTGGCCCCTACAAAAGCCGTAAACCACAGCCAATTTTGACTTGCATAAATGGCCAAAAGCAAACTGATCAATATAAAGCTTCCTGCTACTCCTCTTACAATTCTATTTTTCATGTTCGATGTTTTAAACGGTTCTTTCAATTGGGACTTCTACAGCCCTGATCGGGTTCGTTGTTTCACTTTCGGTATTGAATTGCTCGATCATTTTGAACAATTCGGTTACTTTTTCCTCTTCGGTAAAAGAAAAATACATGTTCGATGCTGCACCGCCTCTTTCGCTAGGAAACCAACTACTGGTGTACATTAAGGGCGCCGCTTTTTTAAAACCATCGATATCCGATCCACTAAAGCTTTCCACTCCGGCCTTTTTAAATAATTTGAATACTTCGTTCTTATATTCTTCGACCGTGGTAACAATAATCATTTTCATGTGCTTATTTTTATAGTTTTTTCAATGGTAACATGGAACCTTTGACGACTAAAATAATCTTTGCAGTGTGTCTAAAGATTATTTTAGTCATGTCGGTTTCATCTTAGTTGTAATTTTTACGTTCAATCATATAATACACCAATGGCACCACCAAGAGGGTCAGTACGGTAGACACTATGGTTCCTCCCATAAGTGATATGGCCAATCCCTGAAAAATAGGGTCGAACAAAATCACAAAAGCTCCAATGACCACGGTTCCTGCGGTCAATAAAATAGGAGTTGTACGTACGGCTCCTGCTTCTATAACAGCCTGCTTTAATGGAACATCTTCTTTGAGCCTTAAGTTGACGAAGTCAATAAGCAATACCGAGTTCCGTACCATAATACCAGCCAAGGCAATCATCCCGATGAAGGAGGTTGCCGTAAAAAAGGCGCCCAACATCCAATGTCCGAGCACAATCCCGATCAAGGAAAGCGGAATGGCCACCATCATCACCATGGGTGCTTTAAAATTTTGGAACCATCCCACGATCAACATGTAAATGATCACAATTACACCGAGGAACGCGATTCCTAAATCCCGGAATACCTCCAAGGTGATCTGCCATTCCCCATCCCATTTAACAGTATAATCATCCTCAAATTGCGGTTGTTCCATGTACAGTTCGTTGATGGAATATCCTTTGGGCAACTCCAATTGATTCAATTTGTCCGTCATGCCTAAAATGGCATAGACCGGGCTTTCCAATTCCCCTGCCATATCCGACATAACATATACTACTCTCTTTTGATTCTTCCGGTAGATGCTCTTGGCCTTTGTTCCCTCTTTAATGGAAACCAAATCACCCACGGACACCATGTTGCCCTGTTGGGATTTTATTTTCAATTGTTTGATTTTATCCAAACTGGACTTATCCTTTTCACTTACGGACAAAACAATTCCGATTTGATCAAAGGAATCTTCACGATACATATGGGATACCGGCTGCTCACGGAAAGCCATGGCCATCACCTGAACAATTTGTTGAGGGGTAACCCCGTACAACATGGCTTTTTCCTTATCAATCACAAAATCATATTCTACCTGATCATCCTCTACCATCCAATCCACATCAACAACGTCAGTAGTATTGTTCAAAATGCCTTTTACCTTATCGGCCAAATCAATCTGTTTGTCATAATCGGGACCATACACCTCAGCTACAATGGTGGAAAGTACAGGAGGTCCCGGCGGCACCTCAACTATTTTGATATTGGCATGGTATTTTTTGCCCAACTCTTGGATTTTTGGGCGCAACAATTTGGCAATATCATGGCTTTGTTCGCTCCTGTCGTGCTTATCCACCAGATTTACTTGAATATCGGCCATGTTGCTTCCCCCGCGTAAATCATAGTGCCGTACCAAACCGTTGAAGGTTATCGGAGCTGATGTGCCCACATAGGTTTGATAATTCACCACTTCGGGTCGGGTGGATAAGTAAGCTCCGATTTCCTTAGTTACGGCAGCCGTTCTTTCCAACGTGGTTCCTTCGGGAAGATCTATCACCACCTGGAACTCGTTCTTGTTATCAAAAGGCAACATTTTTACCGCTACCGATTTGGTAAAGAACATGGCCACGGAGGCAATCAACAAGAGAAAGGTAATGCCCAAGAATAGCCATCTTTTTTTACCACTCTCGATCAAGGGCCTTTCAAATCGAGCATACGCCTTATAGATGAAGGTATCTTGAATTTCTACAGGCTCTTTTTCCTTTTTCTTCTTTTTATCTTTTTCCCTTAAGAAGATGTATCCCAAATACGGGGTTATGGTCAATGCCACAAACAATGATAGCAACATTGCAATGGATGCTCCAATGGGCATTGGTGACATGTAAGGGCCCATCAAACCAGAAACAAATGCCATTGGCAATACAGATGCAATAACCGTAAAGGTGGCCAAGATGGTGGGGTTACCTACCTCGTTGATGGCATACAGAGCGGCATCCTTGAACGGCAAGCGTTTCATTTTAAAGTGACGGTGCATGTTCTCCGCGATAATAATGGAGTCGTCCACCACGATACCGGTTACGAACACCAAGGCAAACAAAGTAATTCGGTTCAACGTATAATCGAGCATGTAATAGCTCAACAAAGTCAAAGCGAAGGTAATGGGCACGGAAAGGAACACGACCAATCCACCTCGCCAACCCATGGCCAACATCACCACAAAGGTCACGGCGATAATGGCACCGATCAAGTGCATCAACAATTCGGATACCTTTTGCGAAGCGGTTTGACCATAATTACGGGTCACTTCGACTTTCACTTCTTCCGGAATCAGGGTTGTTTTTAGGTGCTCCACTTTCTCCAACACCACGTCGGCAATCTTCATGGCATCCGCACCTTTTCTTTTGGCAATCGAAATGGTTACCGCTGGGTATTCCGATTTAAATTCTTCTGACTTTTCACTAGCGGCCCCAAATCCAAGGGAAACATAGTTTTTGGGCAGCTCGGGACCATCCAAAACGGTGGCTACCTGTTTTAAATATATGGGCTGACCTTGTTTTGTGCCCACAATCAGGTTTTTGAGATCTTCTTTTGTTTCCAAAAAATTTCCCGTGCTAATGTGGAACTCGGTATCGTTGGAAAGGAAATTCCCAGCATCCATTTGCTGGTTATTGGCTTTAATCATTTGGGCCACGGCCAACATATCGATGCCCGATTCGGCCATTTTATCCTTATCCACCACCACACGAAGTTGGGGACTACGTCCGCCTATCTTCTTGGTGATGGAAACCCCGTTAACTTTTTCAACCTCATTGACCAATTCCCCAGAAATCTCTCGTAACTGAAAATCATCATATTCATCGCTCCACAGAGTAAGTGCGAGCATGGGTACATCATCGATCGCACGGGTTTTTACCAATGGCATGGTTACTCCGGCGGGCATTTGGTCCATGTGCTTGTTGATCTCGTCGTACAAACGCACCAACGATCTTTCAATATCTTCCCCTACATAGAACTGTACAATGGCCATCCCCTGCTCTTGCATAGATGTTGTGTACACGTACTCTACACCTTTAATGTTCGATATAATTTTCTCCAGGGGTTTGGTAATCCTGGATTCCACTTCTATTGGGCTAGCCCCGGGATATCCCACAAATATGTCCGCCATGGGCACGTCTATCTGTGGCTCTTCTTCCCTTGGGATAAGGAAGGAACTGTACACCCCAATGACCATGAACACGATCATTAGGAGCACCGTTAATTTGGAGCTGATAAACCCTTTAGCTATTTTTCCTGCAAGTCCGTCTTTCATTATTAACTTTTTTTGGGCTATTGAATACTTACTTTAGCTCCGTTGTACAACTTTCCTTCGGCCGACACGATATACTGATCTCCTTGGGACAAACCAGATAATACTTCCACCTCATCTCCATAACTCTCTCCCAATCGCAACCAGCGTAAAAGCGCTACATTATCCTGCCCTAGCGTATAAACACCTGTTAGTTGGCCTTTGTGCACCAAGGCTTCGGACGGAACGGTAACAACTGTTTTACCATCGCTCTCCATTTCCGCCTCGAGCCTAACAGTGGCATACATACCTGACAAAATCTTGGCATCCGTATCGTCCAAGCTTACTTTCATTATATATTGTCCGCCTGTATTTTGTGCCGAGGCACTCAACTCGGACACTTTTCCCGCAATTGTGGTATTCAATGCTTTTACCAAAATGTGGGCTTTGGTTCCAACTTCGATGGCTGAAATGCTGTTCTCCGCCACTTTGGCCTCTACTTCAAACCCTGTTGCTGGGGATTCCACAGAAACCAACGGCACCCCTGGGTTGGCCATATCGCCTTCGTCAACATAGGTGTTGGTGACCACGCCATTGAATGGGGCCCTGATGTTGGCATAAGCAAACTGGGAGTTTACCTCGTTCTTCATTTGGCTTGCAGCTTCCAATCTGGCTTTTGCCATTTCGTAGCGCGCAGTCACATCATCCAACTCCTTTTGTGAAGCACTGCTTTCGTTAAAAAGGTTCTGGAACCTTTCATAATCTTTCTTGGCATTGTTAAATGCCACCTGTGCTTCGGTAATGGATGCCTCCACTTGTGCTTTTTTGGCGCGTAGGTCCACATTGTTGATAGAGATCAGCAAATCTCCTTTATTTACCTTCTGACCTATTTTCACAGGAATGGATTCCACATGGCCCATCATTCGGGTGCTCAAATTGGCACTATTCACGGCTTTAATCTGACCACTTCCTGCCAATATGGTGGAGCTATCGCCTATGGTTACTTCGCCGATGGTTACCGGTACTGCTTCCGTGTTGTCAGCCGGCTGTTTTTCATCACTTCCACAACCTATAAGCAAAAAGCCCAAGGAGACGGTCAGCATAAAACTTTTATATATCGTAGTGTTTTTCATCTTGCAATTATTCTTTGGTTAAAAATGTTAATAAGGATTGTGCTTGATTGTATTCAAATATGTTTTGATAATAAGCCAATTGCTTTTCGGCATAAGTGGCTTCGGCCATTAATAAATCGGTTGTTTTTTCCAATCCTTCTTTGAATCTATTGGTGCGTATCCTTAATGATTCTTCGGATTGCTCCATAGCCAATTCTGAGGTCTGGAGCCTGCTCTCGGCATTTTCGACCATCCGCTTGGTGCGTTGTAGCTCCATAGAACTTTTGGCGACGTACTGCTCATATTCTTGTTTTGCTTTTTCATAATTGGTTTTGCTCTTTCCTGCTTTGGAAAAGCGTTGAGACCCTTTAAACACATCCCAACTTAAACTTGCCCCTATAATATATCCGTTCGCATCGGCCCGGAATATTTCGTCATCGTACATTTCATAACTGGCGAAAGCATTCAATCTTGGCAAAAAGGTCATTTTATCGGCTTTCATATTGGCTTTGTAAGCTTCGGACACTAGGCCCATTGCCTTAACATCGGCCCTATTTTCCAGTGAGCCTTCTAAAGGTCCTCCTGGTCTGACTGGCACTAATTCTTCTGATGGTTCATAAATAACACCCCCATGTTCGTTCATTAGAAATGCCAAGTAATCCGAAGCATTTTGCACGTTGCTCTTGGCTGTTTTCAATTGGTCCGATACTTCCGTTACCCTCACTTTCACCTCCAACAAATCGGCTTTTTGAAGCAGACCTTGGTCATAACTGTTCTGTGCCGTGTTCAAATTGGCATTTGCAGCTTCAAAAGCTTTCTGCAACACGGCTACGGCTTGGTGAGCCAGTTGTAATTGACCATAGGCCTTTTGGGCTTCAAAATTGAGATAGTCCCTGGTCCGCATGGCTTGAAGTTCCTTGGCCTCCATAGTGGTCTTGGCCGCTTTACGCTGATAGAAACCATCCAGGTTGATCAAGGGTTGTTCCACTGAAATTTTTGTGGCATAGTTCTCAATCTGATCGGGGTCGTTCAACAAATCAGGGTTAAAATCGGCCTGGGTCAAAATCTCTTGGTTGAGTTTGGAGCCAAATGCCATTAAAGGATTTGTGGTCGCCAATCCAGTATGTGATACCGATACCTGCGGCAAAAAAATGGAATTAGAAAACCGATAATCATATTTGGCCATCTTGGCCTCATATTCGGATACCTTGATACTGGCATTGGATTCCTGTACCTTGATCAGGACGTCTTCCAAGGAGATTCCGACATGCTCTTGGGCAAAAAATTGACCCTGAGCAAAAAAGAATATCATTAATACTAATAATCGCTTCATATACCTAATTGATTTGAAGCAAAATTAGATTTGCAGTCAGACTTACACAGTAACATGAGTTACCGAGAATATCGCATAAAAAACCTCAATACTGGGTCCGTTAAGAGGTGTACTCCTGTATTGAGGCAATTTTAGTTCTGAGACCTATTTATTATTATGCGTCTCGGGTTCCACCGTGACCTCCTGCCACTACGACCAATACTTTGATGCTCAAATAAATGAACTTGAAGAATTGGATTATAGGGTTCATCATTGTAAATCGTTTGTATTTGGATATTCTGCGTGTCATAACTAATCTATTCAGGAATTAACCACCAAAAGGGTTTCATTTTTGCTTTATAAATAAAGGCATAGTGCAATGCCAGTTTCAACCAGTGGCCTGCCAAACCAATGGTACCAAAAGTCTTGCCCAATTTTCTGCCCTGTGTATCGGGATATTTGTTGTAATCGGGAACAATCGGAAAGGTAGTAATGCTCACACCGCTACCCTTGGTCATTCCAAAACCTGCGGATGCAATACAAGCGGCACCCATATTGCCCATAGATCCTTTGTGATGCATTTTATTGCTCGAGTGTTTGATCATATCTATAATGTTATCGGCCACCAACTTTGCGGTTATCCCCGAAGGCATACCTGTTCTGGGAGGCGCCGGTGTAATATCCGTACCGTTCTTGCTCTTTCTTGGTTTGGATATACTGTGTGGCGGGGCAAAGGCAATTCCCGGCGCAAAAATATTGGGGTAAGACGGATTTTGATAGGTTTCGGGCCAGTCCTGAACACTCCATTCCTCGTACGGTTTTGGGGTGTAATCGGCATCAACGATCATAAATCCCCTAAAAAGTTTATCCGTAATATCCGCCCCTTCTTTATTGTAGGCTTTAAATCCGTGACCGGAAAAAGCAGGTATGAGCATGGCGAAATCGTAGGTTTTTTGTTTGTGATCACCGTCCAAGTTCTCGTAATGGACCAATCCGTCCTCTACCTTGTTTACGGCTGCTCCCAAAATCCAATTGATACCACGATCCTCAAAGATCATTTCCACCATTTCATTCGACTTCATAATGTTGCTTCCATAGCTCATTAGCATGCCGTCCATTCCAAAGTCTCCAAGATGGTATTCGTTGGAAATCCAAGTAATTTCGGCCATATCCCTGACCTTATGTCTTCTGAGTTCTTGTTCTACATTTAAAATGTACTCAAAAGCAGCTCCTTGACAGGTTGATTTGGCATGGCCCGTTCCGATCAATATTTTAATCTTTTTACCTTCCTTCATTTGTTTAATGAGGCCTTCCAAGGCAATCCAAGCTTCTTGTGCATGGGTGTAGGTACAAACGGAATGCGCTTTGTTCTTACCCGGTGAGAGTCCTTCGGTTCCTTCAAAGTTGAGTTTTGGTCCTGTGGCATTGATCAAGTAATCGTAGGTAACCTTTTCAGTCGTTCCTTTTTCATCACCATCGACATATTCCGCCAAAACATAGGGTCTTGGTTCGTTATTATCACCTTCTGGATGAAAACTTATCGCTTTGGCCCGTTTATAATCAATTTGCTTTTTTTTGTAAAGAGGTGCTAATGGGAACAGAATTTCCTTTGGTTTCATTCTCCCTATCCCTACCCAAATATTGGATGGGATCCATTGATAATTACTGTTTGGTGAAACTACCACAACCTCATGCTCCTTGGAGAGCTTTCTTCTAAGATGGGAGGCAGCAACATGGCCTGCAATACCAGCTCCCAAAACAACTATTTTGGACATTTTTTCTATGATTTACCCAAATGTAATGGTACCCAAGGAGATATAAAGTGACTTAAGTCACACACAAAAAAGAGCACTGTGCTTGATGCTTTTTTTTAATTGGAACAAAAAATCCAAAATCAATAACTGGTCTCGTCCAATTTTACTTTTCCCCAAAAGGTCTTGTACACAAAAATGGTATAGAACAGCACCAATGGAGTTCCAATGGCCACTATTACCATCATAATCTGTAAGGATTTTGTTGAAGATGCTGCATTGTAGATGTCAATATTATATTGTGGGTCTATCGAAGAACGCAACAGTACCGGATATAGTTCCACTGCTACCAAAACCAATAAAAAGGCAATGGTCAACGAGGAAAACAAAAACGCGGATTTATACCTGCGCTTTTCGGCCAACCTGGGTACGTTGGCAATACTGAGAAAGGTAAGTAGGGGTATAACAAAAAGTGCAGGATTACTTTTAAAATCGTCCGACAAATGGGGAATATAGATCAAGGTATAAAGGGTGGTCACCGCAAAACTGACCATAAAAAATATCATTCCTCTTTTTAAAAGGCGTGTTAACTTGGCGAACAACCTGCCCTCGGTCTTTAAGAGCAAAAAAATGGCGCCGTGTGCCATAAAAAGTGACAACGTGGTAAATCCCGTCATTAGAGCATATGGGTTTAAAAACTCGAACAGCACACCCCCTTGGTATTGGTAATTCTCCCCTATTGCAATTCCTTGTAGCACATTGCCCAGTACAACCCCCAACAAAAAAGCCAGCATAATACTGGACACACTGTAGCTAACATCCCATAGATTTCGCCACCACAACATCGGCTCTTTGCCCCTAAACTCTATGGATATGGCCCGGAATATAATAAATACCAAAAACAGCATAAAAGGAACGTAAAGGGACGAAAACATGGTGGCATACATTACAGGGAACCCAGCAAAAAGAGCTCCACCACCAATCACCAACCAAACTTCGTTACCATCCCACACCGGTCCAACGGCATTTAAAGCGATCCTGCGACTGTTCTCTTTCTTTAGAAAGAGATGCCATGCCCCGGCACCAAAATCAAAGCCGTCCAGTATGGCATAACCGGAAAAAAGACCTCCTACCACCAAAAACCACCATGTGGGATAATCCAATCCTAAAAAAGTTTCCATAATCTTATTTCATCATATGTGTTAGTGTTCCCCCGAAAGGTGTATCATCGTTTTCCGATTCATCGTATGGCCCATGTTTTATTTTTTTGTGCAACAAATAAATAAACAGCACGAACAAAAGGCTATATACAAAGAAGAACAGAATGAGGGAAAACAAAATTTGATTGTCGGACACTGCTTGCGAAAATGCCTGATCTGTTCTTAAAAGACCGTAGACCACCCAGGGTTGTCTACCCATTTCAGCAGCAAACCAACCGACCTGATTGGCAATTTGAGGCAGAAAAACTGCAAATACAAAAATCCACAACAGCCATTTTTTATTGAACAATTTACCTCTCCACCATAAAAAAGTGGCATAGAGGGTCAAAAATATCAACACCATACCAATGGCCACCATTATATGATAAAACTGAAAAACGGCATTCACTTGGGAAGGTCGCTCATCTTCGGGAAATGCATTGAGACCGGTTACCGGAGCATCAAAATCATATTCCAATAAAAAAGATAAACCTCCGGGTACCTTTAACCCTGTTACTTCCTGCTTATCTTTATCCACCCATCCCAAAATATACATGTCGGCAGGGGCGGAGGCTTCAAAATGTCCTTCCAGTGCGGCCAGTTTAGCGGGCTGGTTTTTTGCCACACCATCTGCTGACCGGTGCCCTGTGAACAACTGTCCCAGGGAAAATACGGTGGCAACTACCAGGGCTATTTTGAAGGCTTTTTTGGAAATTTCAACATATTTCCCTTTGATAAGATAATAGGCATGAACGCTCATGACCAAAAAGGCTCCGGCCAAAAAGGCTCCAAGCCAAACATGCGTTAATCGGTCTACACTGGACGGATTGAACACCATGGCCCAAAAATCTGTGATTTCTGCCCTAGCATCGAACCCTTCACCAACTATATGAAATCCGGCAGGAGTCTGCTGCCAGCTATTGGCAACTACGATCCAAATCGCGGAAAACATGGACCCCAAAAATACGCCGATGGTCGAAACCAAATGTACCCAAGGCTTGACCCTGTTCCATCCGAAGAGCAAGATGCCCAAAAATCCACTTTCCAAGGCAAAGGCAAAAATTCCCTCCGCTGCCAGCGCACTTCCAAAAACATCGCCAACAAATCTGGAATATACGGCCCAATTGGTTCCGAATTCAAATTCCATAACAATACCTGTAACCACACCTATACCAAAGGTCAAGGCGAATATTTTGGTCCAAAATCGCGCTAGTTTATGGTAAATTTCCTTTTTGGTCCTTATGTAGGAACTTTCAAAAATTACAAGCAGCAGACCGATCCCAATACTTAAGGGCGGATAGATGTAATGAAAAGCAACAGTGAAGGCAAATTGAATCCGGGCGAGAATTTCGGTTTCCATGGGCAACTATTTATAGTCCAAAAATACACTAGACCGTGGTATTCTTAGGTGACCCATGTTACAAACGAAATGGATTTAACATAAAAGTAATTTAACCTATGCCAAATCCATTTCAAAGTATGTGGTTAGTATTTATTTTTTACCACTGTTCATCATGGCCAAAACTGCAACTATCAACACGACGACCACTAGGGCAAACAGACCTATCATCCAGATACCGTTTTCCCAAACTACCAGAGGAATATTTGTAAGTGCTTTCACAATGTATTGGTTTTAATTTTAAATCAAATTTAATTGCTCCGATCTGTTCAAAACATGATATTACTCATAAATGCTGGTTCCAACAGGTTTCCAATTATACATTTTTACCTTTCATCAATATATTCCGATACAAATAAAATAGTCATATTCTTTAGGCCAATCCCAATGATCCTTCCCTCAAACACCGTTATTCTCAAAATAAAAAAGCCGTTCGAAATCGAACGGCCTTCCTATATCAACCAACCAAAAAACCTAATTTTTGACCTTACATGTACGTATTCCAAAAAGGGTATACAAAGGACAAAAACTAACTAAGCTTGTTAAAACAAATATGGTAGCCAAAGCTAGCAACACATATGCCAATGTTCCTGTTATCATATTAAAGTAATATAATGCACCAACTATAAGTGCAAGTACAATTCGGATTACGCGGTCTGCTCCGCCCATGTTTTTTTTCATAATCGTTAGTTTATGATTTGCTCCTTACAATGCATCAAAAAAATAAAATGATTTATATCCGAAGCATGTATTTTTGATTTACAGGGCACTATTCCAAAAATATGGTCTCTTTAAATGTTTTAGCGTAACATGGGTTACATAACCGTTATTTTTTTAAAAGTATTTTTAAGTTTGAATCAGTTTTGCCCTTTGCAAACGACTAAATACACCTATGTTGGAATATTTTGAAGCTTTGATCAATGGTTTTTTGGGTACGGTCCGTTGGACATGGAAATCCATCCTTTTTGATGTTCCTTGGTACACCAATTATTTTTGGGGACTTATCTTGATCTCTTTGTTGGTATGGGCTTTGGAAATCCTTTTCCCTTGGCGCAAAGAACAATCCATTTTTAGGAAGGACTTTTGGCTGGATGCTTTCTATATGTTTTTCAACTTTTTCATTTTTGCCATAGTCATCAGTGGAGTTTACAAATTCCTTGGTGTGCTTTTTAAGGACGTGGGAATCAGTAGTACCTCGCTGACCATAATTGACATCGGTCATTGGTCCCAATGGGCCCAACTGCTCGTATTCTTTGTGGTATTGGACTTTGTCCAGTGGTTTACCCATGTGCTTTTGCACAAATACCCTGTGCTTTGGCAGTTCCATAAAGTACACCATAGTGTAAAAGAAATGGGGTTTGCCGCACACTTAAGGTTTCATTGGATGGAAAATATTTTATACAAACCTTTAAAAACATTGGGGGTAATGGTCTTGGGCGGGTTTGAACCCGAACAAGCCTATATTGTTCATTTTGCGGCAATTACCATTGGGCATTTTAATCACTCCAATATAAAACTGACCTACGGCCCTTTAAAATATATTCTTAATAATCCGGTAATGCACCTGTACCATCATGCCTATACCATTCCAAAAGACTCCTACGGTGTAAATTTCGGAATAAGTCTAAGCATTTGGGACTACATCTTCAAGACACATTATATCCCCGAAAGTGGCGGAAAAATAAAACTTGGTTTTCCTGGTGATGAAAACTTGCCCAAAAGATTTTGGGGACAATTGGTATATGGCTTTAAAAAGCCAAAAAAATAAACAAATTGTTTTAGTCTGTGTTTTTTGGGGCATCAAAAACAATACTCCAGATGCCACGGACCTCATCGGGACCGTATCCAACGGCCATATCCTTTGGATATAGATCCAACAAATTCCGATATACTTTCGGAAGTATATCCTTGTTCGGCGTTCCATGGCAGTTTAAGCACATGGTATTGGTAACTATGGGGTAGTAAAAATACACCTTGCCGTTTTCCTCCCTTAAAATTGGTTCAACCGAATCCCCGGAGGCCACTTTGCCTTTAAACGTATCAATATGTTCCAATTCTATAGAATTGGCCCCGTTGTTCGGATTTCTGGGCTTATCCGATACTCTTCTTATCCGAGCATTAAAGTGGTTGGACATACTATCGGTGAGTGGGTAGGCCCGCTCGTTGCAAAATACAACGGCCTCCTCTACCCCTTTGTTCTGAATGGTACCCATAAGGTTTTGACCCAAGACTTTTTTGGTTCCCAACGCAAACTGCATCCCGAGCTCCTTCGGCGTTGGTTTTGCCTTTATCGGGACCAACCTTTTTCCTTTATTGTACAAAGAGTCGTTATGCCTAGCCAACCAATGTTCTTTAAACCAATCCGGCTCTTCAATTTGATAATCGAACATGTACTCCGCTATTTTTTTGACTTCTGTTTCGGGAAATTGCTGTGCCGGCATTACTCCAAATCTACGGACCGCTCCACGCATTAAGGTATTTTCCTCGGTTGGAGAATTTACAAACTGCATGATACTTTTTATAAAGGCATCTTTGTTTTTATGGGCAGCTAAATAATGTGCTTTGATGGCGACCATTGGCGGCCCGATCCGAGAGCCCTTTTCTGGAGCGGATGGGTTATGGCATAGATAGCATTTGGTTTCCATCAACTTTTGGGCGTCCTCCGGTGAGAATACTTCCGATTGCACCACTGCCCCAGGATTTACATCGGTGGTTTTTGGCCCCTTTTTGCAGGATGCCATTCCAATTACAAGTGTTATGAAAACAAAAAGATTCTTCATTATTTGGACATTCTGCCGCTGGCACAGCTCATAAAGGATTTTGCTTTGTCCACAAAACCATTTTCATCATCGACTGTGGGATACCCCATCTTTTTGAGGGCCTCTTTAACTAAGGAAGCATCATCGGCGCTCTGATGATCAAAGCTAACCGATGAGCTATCCTTCTCCACAATCACATCTTTGATTTCTTTTATTTCCGAAAGTTTATTGGAAATTGTTTTTACGCAGCCTCCACACTTAAGGTTTTGTACTTGAACTGTTGTTTTCATGAGCTTTTTTCCTATTAATAACTCCAAGAGCTATAGCCGCCCCTGAGATCATATATTTTTGAAAAACCAAGTTCCACCAATCTTTTGGCCGCTCTTTTGCTTCTATTCCCGGATTGACAATAGATATATAGAGGCATGTCCTTCTTCATTTTGGCAACGGAAGCATCAAAAGCAGAGCCTTGAAAAAAATCTATGTTCTTGGCCCCTTTAATATGGCCCGACATAAACTCTCTTTTTGTTCTGACATCTACGAGTTGAACCTTTCCTTTGGAAATCGCGCTTTTGTAGTCCTCCCTATCCAAAATGGCTATGGCATCCGGCAGGTTTTGTTCTTTGAACAAGAAACTAAATATTGACATGGTATCTTTATTTTGAGACACTAAAGTATCTCAAACAGCCTGTCCCGTCAGTAACGATGGTTACATAACCTGAACTTTTTTGAAACTATTTCCGAAGTTTCTCCCTTATTTCAAGGTAGTGGGGCACACATAGTCGGTAACAGGTATGCCAGCTTTCTTGATGTCAGCAAAACCACCGGCAACGTCCACTAGGTTGTGGATTCCCCTACTCTTCAATATAGAGGAAGCGATCATACTCCTGTACCCCCCTGCACAATGAATGTAAAATTTTTCGTTATCCGGAAACTCGGCCAAGTGGTCATTAATATAGTCCAAGGGTGTCAAGTTTGCATCCACAACGTGTTCGGCCTGGTACTCGCTTTCTTTTCGCACATCGAAAACGGGTACTTTCTTTTCGGCCATTTTTTTGAACTCTTCCGCATTTACACTATCCACGGTATCGATTTCCTTGCCGGATTGTTTCCAGGCCTCAACTCCGCCTTGTAGAAAACCCAAAGTTTTATCGAAACCTACTCTCGACAATCGCGTAACGGTTTCTTCTTCCCTTCCTTCTGGAGTGATCAACAATATGGGTTGTTCCACATCGGCGATCAAGGCGCCCACCCACGGTGCAAAACTGCCGTCCAGACCTATAAAAATAGATCGTGGCACATGTGCTTTGGCGAAGTCATCTTGATGGCGTACGTCCAAAACTATGGCTCCAGTTTCATTGGCCGCCACCTCAAATGCATTGGGGTCGAGTGCTTGTGTGCCCCTTTTTAATACCTTGTCGATATCCTCGTATCCCTCTTTGTTCATTTTTACGTTCAAAGGGAAGTATTGTGGTGGTGGCAATAGGCCATCGGTAACTTCTTCAATGAATTCGTCACGCGTCATGTCCGCCCTTAACGCATAATTCATTTTTTTCTGATTGCCCAGGGTATCCACAGTTTCCTTCATCATGTTTTTTCCACAGGCCGAACCTGCTCCATGCGCCGGATACACGATTACATCATCGGCCAAGGGCATGATCTTATTGCGAAGACTATCGAACAGGGTTCCTGCCAATTCTTCCTGTGTCATGTGTGCAGCTTTTTGCGCCAGATCTGGACGGCCTACGTCTCCAAGGAACAGTGTGTCGCCACTAAATATCGCGTGGTCCTTTCCGTTTTCATCTATCAACAGAAAGGTGGAACTCTCCATTGTATGTCCGGGTGTATGTAGTACTTTAATGGTAATTTTTCCTAGTTTAAACTCCTGCCCGTCCTCTGCAATTACCGCTTCGAAGGATGGATTTGCCGTTGGACCATACACGATGGCGGCCCCAGTTTCTTTGGAAAGGGTTAGGTGTCCACTTACAAAATCGGCATGGAAATGGGTTTCAAAAATGTACTTGATCTTGGCCCCATCTTCCTCAGCTTTTTTAATATATGGTTTTACTTCTCTTAAAGGGTCCACAATGGCCGCTTCTCCTTCACTCTCTATATAATATGCCCCTTGGGCCAAACATCCTGTGTAAATTTGTTCAATCTTCATGTGATAATGGTTTTTATCAAAATTAGTATTGTGCTCCCTAATTTTCTGTGACCAAAGTTACAAACGTTTGGTCTTATATTGTTGGGATACTTTTTTCTGTATGGTACTCAATGTCTCTGGATTACGGCAGCATTCCACGGCATCAAAGGTTTGTGCAAAAAGATTTTCCTCTCCCAGTACATCTATAATTCCGCTAGTGTACAATATATCCCGTGTTGGGCCAATTGCTCCGGCTATTAAAAACTGGATACCTTTTTCCCGTTGTTCCCGAATGATTCGTTCCAACATAACTGCCGCACTGCTATCGATATAATTAATAGGCTCGGCATTGAGCACTATATATTTTAAATTGGGGCCTTTTTTTTCAATTTGATGGTACAATTGTTTTTTGAAGTAATCCTTGTTCCCAAAATACAGTTGAGCATCAAATCGCAGTATGAGTTTATCCTCGGACACCTCAACATCTTCCGAAAACCGGTCTATATTTTTAAAATAGTTGGTTCCTTTGATCTTTCCCAAAACTGCGATATGTGGGTTTGATATCCTATAGACCAACAGCAGCAAAGAAAGCAGAACACCCAAAAGAATACCTTCTATGAGCCCAATTGACATCGTCATTATAAAAGTGGCCAACAAAAGGACGAATTCATCTTTTCGGTTTTTCCACAATTGTAGGGGATACTTCAAATCAATCAGTCCAAATACCGAAACAATTATAATGGCACCGAGTACAACTGTGGGCAGGTTATAGAAAAGTGGGGTCAAAAACAACAATACTCCCGCTACCAACATGGCGCTAAATACCAATGCCATTCCTGTGCGAGCTCCCGAGTGATCATTGATCGCTGTTCTGGAAAAACTTCCCGAAACGGAAAAAGATTGAAAAAACGACCCTAAAATATTGGAGATACCCAAAGCTCTGAGTTCTTGATTGGGGTCAAGGTCGTATTCAGGATGCCTCTCTTCTACGGTTTTGGCAATGGAAATGGATTCCATAAAACCAAAAAGGGCAACGGTAAGTGCTATTGGTATAAACTGTCCTATTTTATCCCATTGAAATCTTGGCAATTGAAAACTTGGCAGTCCCTTTGGAATTTCGCCAACCACTTTGATTCCTTTTGATTCCAATCCCAATATAACTACGGACATTATACCCAACACCACGACAAGTAAGGGAATCGGTAGCTTTTTATTGATTTTTTTCAACCCAATGATCAATGCAATCACCAAAATTCCCATGCCCAAAGTAAACAGTTGGACTTCTCCAAGGTTACCAAAAATATTTCCTAGCAACACATAGATCTTGCCCGACTGCGGCAAATCCACACCGAGTATGTGCTTTAGTTGACCCAGACCAATTAAAATGGCCGCTGCGGATGTAAATCCACTAATTACCGGTTTGGACAAGAAGTTTACAAAAAGACCCATTTTTAAAACGCCGAGCAATAATTGAAATACGCCAATAAGCAAGGTCAAAAAGAGTACTGCAGCAATATAGTCTTCGGTATTTCCCAATTGCATAGCGCCTATTCCGGCCGCCACCAAAAGTGAATCCATGGCTACGGGGCCAACGGCCAATTGCCTTGATGTTCCTGTTATTGCATAGACCAATTGTGGCACCAATGCCGCGTACAGCCCATATATGGGTGGCATGCCCGCAATCATAGCGTAGGCCATCCCCTGCGGGATCAACATTATACCTACGGTAATGCCGGCAACTAAATCGCCAAAGAGCAAAGAGCGATTGTAAGAGCCTATCCAAGTTAAAAAAGGAAAAATCCTTTTGAGCATTCGATTGATTTTATGCAAAAATAGAATGGCCAGCTACTACAAACAGTAACAAAGGGCACATATTTTAAAGGTCTATTACAAGAATGTGGTTTCTGTGGAGCTCCAGCTTCTTCATTTTCTCCAGTTTTTTCAACAATCTGGAAACTACCACCCTTGAGGTGTGCAAGTCATAAGCGATCTCTTGATGTGTGTTATTTATCCGGTTGTCATTGGTTACCTCGACTTTCTTATTCAGATAATCCATTAAACGTTGATCTAAATTTTTAAAAGCGATACTGTCCACGGTCAGTAACAACTCATTCAGACGGTTTTGGTAACTATCAAAAACATAATTGCGCCAACCTTTATATTTTGCCATCCATTCCTCCATTTTCTGCACCGGTACCATCACAATTTTGGTATCGGTTTCGGTTATGGCCTTAATTTCGCTTTTGGTATGTCCCATACAGCAGGTCATGGTCACCGAACAGGTTTCGCCCTGCTCCAAATAATATAAAAGCAGTTCATCGCCTTCTTCGTCTTCCCTGAGAACTTTTATGGCCCCGGACAACAACAGTGGCATACTTCTTATATATTGGCCAATATCCATAATGGTTTCTCCTGCTGGAATCTCCTTATACTTGCCCTCTTTAAGGATCTCTTGGATAAGAGCAGGTTCGAAATAGTTGCTGAATGTTCCTAAAAGTTCTTCTTCCATTTGGCAAAAATACACTGCTCTAAGGTAACCATTTTAACAAAACCTAGCACATAGCTTCAGGGTACAAAGAGAAAGACCCGAACTGATCATACGGGTCTTTGCACAAACATGAACTAATAAACTGAATTAAACGTACTTAAACTTATAGTTTTAGGAATTTTCTTGTTCCGGACAGGTAGTAACCAGTGAAAACTGAATCCATCACTTCGGACAAAATTTGTCTCTACTTGCTTTTTATTTCTGCCGTTTTAAATGACACCGTTGGGGACCAATCGCTCCAATTTAAGTTTTGGTCTCTATATCTGACTCTCCAATAGTAATTTGTATTGGGTTTTAATCGTTTTGTTTTTTCGTCCGTCAAATCATCGTTCTCTTGACGATTTTCTTTGTAGTACCAGTTTTCAAATTGTTTCCAGCTATCCAAGGCCAATTTTTCAAAATCCTTGGATTCCGATACCTGCCAATGGGATGCTGCATGGAAGGAAGCATGGTGTGCACTGGAAAATTCTCCGGCTTTCAACACGGCAAACTCATCCTTTGCAATTGCACCATTGATTGGGGAGACCGCCTTGGGCGCTTCGGGTTTTTTGCTCAGCCTCCAAATCGTGATGCTATCCCGAAGTTCATTTTCTCTGGATTTGATCGTATTCCCCCTACTAATCCTTTTAATGGTAAACTTGGGGTCGTTGCTGTTGCCATCCACCTCGACCATAACAAAGCCGTATTCGTCCTGGGTAACGGTAAACTCATCATAATCCCTGCCTTCAAACTCGCCCCAATTGTCAATAGCGCCTCCAGCGGATGCCACATTTATCCACAAGTGCTTATGGTCTCGGGACTGTCCTCTGGAATACCCGTGGGTATGTCCAAAGAAATGAATACTTGGTTTTCCTGTTTTTGTTGAAAACTCTTCGAGCATTTTCACCACTTTTCCTGTCGATTCTTCCTCCCCTGGAATCCACAGTTCTGATTTATGCGGATGATGAAGTTGTGCAAAAACAAAATCAATATCCTCGTTTTTTTCGGTATCCAACAATACTTTCTCCAGCCACTCGTACTGTTCCCGTAGGTCACGATAACCTTCGTTGGAATTTAATCCGATGATTCGCGTATTCCCATAATCCTTGTACCACCAATGTTCTGCGTAGGCGGGAGTTCCATTTTCGGGCAAACTGAAGTACTTGAAGTAGAATACCGAATTTTTTTCATGATTTCCCAAAACGGGATATACAGGAACTTCTGCAAAAAGCTTTTGGGCGGGATCAAAAAAATGCTCTTTCCATTGGTAGTATTTACTTCCCGTGGTCACTAAATCGCCAGGAATCATTACCATGGCCAAGTTATTGGGCAATTTGCCGCCATGCGCTTTTTCGAGATATTGAAGCACTCCTTGATTCACGATCTCGGAAAATTTATTGGGATGCTGGCTATCGTATTGCATATCGCTCATGGCCACAATATTAAAGGACTCTTCGTCACTTGAAAACGGCGGCGTTTTAAATTGGAAGATATCCGATGTTATCTTTCCGGTTTTTACACGATAATAATATTCGGTGAATCGCTTGAGTCCTTCCAATTTTACAGTATGCACTCTGGATTCGGAGAAATTGATGTCCTCTGCCCTTCCGGTGGTTTTTTTACCGAGTTTTTCGGTAGTTCCCCACTCTACAATGCTTTCCTCTCCGCTAGAGGTTTCCCACATGATCACTATGGAATTGGGTTCGGCATCTTGCAAATAAGGTTGCACAAGAATTTCGGGTTTGGTCTGGGCAGCAAGCTGCATCAATCCCAAACAAAAAACAATACAAAAACAGTTGATTTTTTTCATTAGGCTATGGTGTTGGTTTTTAAAAATGCACAATTAAGTATTTCAAATGCTGTTTCCAGCTCTTCCCTGGAAATGGTCAAAGCGGGCGAAAGTTGCAGAACGTTCCCTTTGGAAACCTTGAAACTCAATCCTTGTTTTAGACATTCGTACATGATTTCCTCGGCTTCGTTGGTAGCTTTCTCTTTAGTGGTCCTATCGGTCACCAGTTCAATGCCCCATAATAGTCCTACCCCACGAACGTCTCCGATCAAGGAATACTTACGGTACATTTTGTAAAGGTTCTTACGCATAAATTCTTGGTCCTCCTTTACTTTTTGTAGAATCTGCTCATCTTCCAGTACTTCCAATAAGGTTAATCCTGCTATAGAACCCAATGGGCTTTTTTCGTGGGTATAGTGGCCCAGCGATATATCACCAAACTTGTTGTATTCTTCTCTGGTAACAATGGCTGCCTGCGGAAAAATACCACCTCCGAGTCCTTTTCCCAGACAAAGAATGTCCGGTTCAATGTCAAAAAGCTCATAGGCGAACATTTTGCCCGTGCGCCCAAAGGCAATCGGGATTTCGTCCAAGATTAAAAGTACATTATGTTTGGTGCATAGCTCCCTTGCTCCTTTCCAGAATTTTTTTGATGGGATCTGCACATCGGTATTACGGATGGTTTCTGCCAAAAATGCCCCAATCTGATGGTCTTTTTCCAGAACATATCGCAAATATTCCAAGGCTTTGGTTTCGTCCCCTTCAAAAATACCACGATAGGTTATTGGCGGTGGAATGCGCTCTACCCCCGGCATTAAAGGCCCCATATGTTCCTGAAAAACAGACTCGCCGCCCACGCTTATGGCATCTAAAGAGGCTCCATGGAACGAATCCCAGAATGAGACCACTTTGTGCTTTCCTGTTACGGCCCTTGCCAATTTTAGGGCAATCCCAATAGCAGAGCTTCCATTTGGCGTAAGCAAGATACGGTCAAGACCTTTGGGTGTATATGAAGTTAGCTTCTCGGCAAACCGAATTGCGGTCTTGTTGGCATACCTTCGGGTGGAAAAAGTTAGGCTTTGTAGTTGCTCGGTTAAACGAGAGACCAATTTTGGATGGGAAAATCCAATTTGGTGCACATTGTTGCCGTGAAAATCCAAGTATTTTTTGCCGGATGTACTTTCTATGTGCGACCCTTCACACGTTTGGAGCACATCCAAACAAGGTGTCGACATGGATTGATGCATAAAATATTTGGCATCTTTTTCCAAAAGTTCTCTGGTTTCTTCGCTCACTTCGTTTTGCAACCATTCGCTCCGAGCGGGAGTTAGGTTTATGTCGCCTTCCACAACAGATTCTAAGTTGTGCTTATCGCGTTCTCGGTTCATCATTTACCTATTTTTCTCTGTATAAATGATTTGCAGGTATAATCTGTTTTGGGGTGTTTGGGCCTTTATATTTCACATCTAAATGAAAGCCCCCGCCTCCATTAAAATACTCCACACGCACCAAATGTTTCCCTTTGGCAAGTTGTAACGACCCGCTACGTTCCCTTACACCATGGTCTCCATCGTTGTCAACTATTTCGGCGCCATTTACATATAGTTTGCTGCCATCATCACTATTGGTATAAAAAGTATATTTCCCTTCTTGTGGAATTTCGAGTAAACTTTCAAACACAACGGCAACCTGCTCTTGGGGCCTGTCCTTGGTCAAGGACTGTTTGTGCGAAAACTCGGTTACAAAACCTTTAAGCATTGGTGTTAGAGACGAGAAATTGGGTAATTTTTCTATTCCATTTACCTGATAAATTTCAAATTGAACAGGGTCTTGCTTTGATTTTGGAACAATTCTAAAATTAGCCTCCGTAACCGTACTCACCAATTGGTTGTCCTGAAATATTCCTGCTTTTACGATTTCTGTTTGTTTCAGATAGAAGGTATCTTGGTAACGTTGGCTATTATCGAATGTGGGAACTATATCTCCAAGTGTGTACCTTATCTCGCCCAAATTGTTCGGGTTTTGCATAACCACCGCCACCGAGTCTGATTTAAAAATCCCTCCTGCTGGCTCAAAATAGCCAGCATCCGGAAGAATTTTTGGTTGGGTTATTTTAACCTTTCGCTTGTAGATAAGTTTTGGGGCTTTATTCCCTATAAATGCACTTTTAACGGGACGACCGATCCATGCTTGCGGAGTTATTAGCCCCATGGCATAGGCTACAGTTGGTGCGTTGTCGTATTGATAAACGGTTTCTTCTATTTGATATCCTTTTTTAATGCCTGCGCCGTACAAAATAAAAGGAATCTCCATTTCGGCCAAGCTTTCTCCTCCATGGCCAAAGCCCAACCCACCATGATCGGAGGCCACTATGAACATGGTATTTTCAAAAATTCCGGCTTCTTTGGTAGCATCCACAATTTTGGCGATTAGGGCATCTGCTTTTTCCACAGACTTATAATAATCGGGAGTGCCGTGACCCTTGGCATGGCCTGCGTGGTCCACATGGTCCAAGTGGACAAAGGTGAACTTTGGTTTATTCTTTTTGATATAGTCCACTGCTACAAGGGCAGTTTTTTCTTCGTGGTCTCCATCAATATCAAAATCAACATCCGATTTCTCGAACAAGCGTCCGAATCCATCCCAATCGTAAATAGCTCCCACATGGGCTTCCGGTTGTTGGTCTTTAAAAAGTGTAAATATTGTTGGAAAAGTTCCGTTTTTGGTGGCTACGACCGGAGGCAATTGATGGTCGAATTTTTCCCATCCGTTAGATGTAACCCCATGTTGTTCCGTACCGGCTCCCATGATCATGCTGGCCCAGTTTGGACTGGAACTGGATGGTAATACGGCCCTTCCGTTCATGGTGGCTGCGCCGTTCTTAACCATTTCGTCCATCATTGGGGTTTCTGCCTTAAGAATACCATCCGGGCTCATACCATCTACTCCGATAACCACTACATACTTGATTCCTGTAGGGGTTTTCTTGATTTTGGAATCACATGAAAACAGAAGGAATACAGATAAAATGGCACATACAATTAATCTTGACATACTGTTGGTTATTAAATGCAAAGGCTGCCCTTGGTAAAGGGCAACCACTTGCAATTATTTTAAATTTTGAAAGCTTAGTATCTTGTTCCTGTTTCCCACCATCCCGGTGTATTGATGTTATCACCTTCGCCACCCATGGCCTCTACCGCTGCTTTATAATTGTCTCCGTTCAAGGTCTGTTCAGAGGAGGGGTAAAGGAAGCGAACTGGATAACGGCCGCCATTAAGGTCGTCTTGACCATTCTCCAAGGCGGGTATTCCTGTTCTTCGATAGTCCATCCATCCTTGGTAATCCACGTTCCAAAGAGCAATTGTTTTTTGGGTCAACAATAATTCCAAAGAACCATTGTATTGAACGGCCGGCTGTACCAAATACGCTTCAATGTCATCACTGGGCACACCCCAGTAATCCAAACTTGCACGGATTCCATTGTTATAATAATCCTCTGCACTTCCAAAGATAAACCCTCTTTCTGCAGCTTCGGCAAGGATAAACTGTACTTCGGAGTTTTTCATAATAAAGGCTTCGGCAGCTGTAGAGGAAAAATAGAACAGCTCAACATCCAATCGACTTGGACTAAATTCATCGTCATAGGCACGAGCGTTATCTTGGTTAAGACCAATTGGAATCCCCACCCATTCACCTTCACTGTTGCGATCAAACCAAATATCCAATCGGGGATCATTGAATTCTTCAAAATAGCCCAACAAGGTAGTGCAAAGACTCTTTTCATCGAACCCTCCAATACGACCCGTACTCTGTGGCCAAGAATCGGTATTGGATGTTCCACTGTAGACCAAAACGGCGTTGTCGCTATTATCGTTGATGTAATTTCCTGCACTTACAATGGCCTGCATTTCGGAGGATACATCTCTTTGCTTGGAAATTCGCAATAGGTAGCGCAAGCGCAATGCGTTTGCCAATTTTCTCCATTTGGATGCATCGCCGTTATAAATTACATCACCGGTAGACCCTGCTATGGCCTGACCTTTGGCAAGTGCCGCATCGGCATCGGCCAAATCCTGAAGTACTCCGTTGTATACCGTTTCTTGATCATCGTAAACAGGGGTAAAAATACCTTCTGTTTTACCTGCCATTGCCTCGGTATATGGAACGTGACCGTACAAATCGGTAAGGTTGGCAAAAGATAGTGCCCTTAGGGTAAGTGCAATCCCTTCGTAAGTTGAATTTTGAGTGCCTTCTGCTCTTGAAATTTCCAAAATATCGTTGATCTCGGGCAAATAGCTGTAGAAAAAATTCCACATGCCTTGATCTCCCCAATCGAACTGGCTAAACCCAGGGAAATTGTTTTTGGCCATTAATTGGGTAATTGTGTTCCCGTCGCTATACCCTTCTTGTGTCAATGTCCGTGTAATTTCGGAGGTCACCGTAGAGGTAAGCAGGTTGGCGCTAACTTGTTCGGGCGCATTTGGGTTGGAATTGATTTCCTCAAAATTGTTGGTACACGAAACCAAAACGGTTCCTGCAAATAAGATGGATTTTATGAAGTTTGATGTTTTCATCATTCTTTATCTTAAATTCTTTTTTAAAATTCTACGTTAAGGTTAAGCCCAAAACTTCTTGTGCTTGGCAATGCCATATCTTCTACGCCGGGAACAATGGTTCCTCCTGAGAATGAGATGGTTTCGGGGTCTACATGATCGTTCTCCGTCCAAAGGGCCAGATTACGGCCCACCAGTGAAATTGTGGCGGACTTTATCGGGGTTTTTGCCAATAGTTTGCTCGGTAATGTGTATCCAAGTTTTACTTCTCTCAATTTTACATAGGTGGCATCGAACATTGAACTTTCCTCGTTACCTCTGTTATAAACGTGGGAGTAATAATTGGATGCAGCTACGTTTGTGGTGTTTGGTGTATAATTTCCGTTTCCATCGTCCACAACACCTTGTGCCACGATCCCTGTTTCGCGACCGGGAACGGTAAAGTCCAGCATACCGGTTGTTCCGCCAATGGCAACTGTTCTTGAGTGATACACACCACCTTGTCTCCAATCGAACAAGAATCCGAAACGAAGATTTTTATACCTGAAACTATTTTGAAAACCAACCATAAAATCAGGGTTGTAGTTTCCTAGGTTCCTTAACTCGTTGCTTCTAATGGGCAATCCAGAATCACCATCTATGATCCATTGTCCGTAGTACTGGCTGTTCTTATCGGTAACTTTTTCAAATCCGGTTCCGTACAAATCGCCCATACGCTCGCCTACTTCGGCCACTACTTGCAAATAGTTCGATTTAACCAAATATTGATCTAGGCCTTCCGTCAACTCTTTTACCTCTCCACGATTGGTGGTAAAGTTGATGTTGGTGTTCCAGCTAAAATTATCCGTTTGTACCGGAGTGGCCGATAACGTTACTTCCAAACCTTTGTTCTCAACTTCACCTGCGTTTATGATTCTAGAACTATACCCGGAAGTATTGGATACCGGCAAGGATAAAATCTGGTTTTTGGTGATGGATTTGTATGCTGCAACGTCCAATCCCAAGCGGTTACCCAAGAATCTTAAATCGGCCCCTACTTCGAACGAGTTGGTACGCTCCGGTTTTAGGTCGGCCAATTTTAGTTCGGACGGTGAATAAACTCGTGAATACCCGTTAAACGTATTTCCAAAACCATAGGTCGCGGCCAAATTATAAGGGTCGGTATCGTTACCTACACTTGCCCAACCCCCTCTAATTTTTGCAAAGCTGATCGCTTCCGGCATTTGAAACATATCCGAAAGAATAAAACTTAAACCAACGGATGGATAGAAATAGCTATTGTTGCCATCGGGTAGTGTGGACGACCAATCGTTACGTGCCGTTACATCCAAAAATGCATAATCTTTATAGGCCAAGTTGGAAAATGCATACAAACTGTTTACGGTAAACTTGCTATCGTAATCGCTTTGTGTTAAAGGTTCTGCGGCATTTCCAAAATTGTAGATCCCAGGAATGGACAAGGAATTGGCACTGATCCGCTGGTATCTGTTTTTGGCAGAACGGTGGTTACCTCCCAAGGATATCCCAAAATCAAAGTCTTGATTCAATTCTTTGTTATAGGACAGCAAGAAATCGGTGTTCTGTTCGTAGGCATACACAAAATCCTCTCTATACTGTCCATTTGGAAAACGTTGTGTAGAGTAGGCCCTTTTACGTCTATCCAACTCATTGGAATAATCGAAACCTGTACGGACCATCAAACTTAAACCATTGGCAAGATTCATATCTGCCCTGAGATTGGTAATTACACGATCCTTGTTAAAGGCGTTTGTATTTTCGAAAACCGTAAAGAACGGGTTGTCATGATAGTTATAATTGTAGTTGTACTGCTGAACATCTTCCAATCCTGGCTGCCAGTAGTCCCTTAACCCGTTCATATTGATATGACGGCCGAACCAAATCCATAGGTACATAATGTTCTCCGTTCCATAGGAATTGTTGGGACGGTTACGTGAATTTGAGTTGATGTAATTCATAGATCCAGTAACCTTTAACCAATCCGTTAGATTATATGATCCGTTTACTTGATATGACCTTCTTTTAAAATTGGAGTGCGGGATTACACTCTCACTCTGTAGGTCGGTAAATGAAACCCTAAAGTTTCCATCTTTATTGGCACCGGTCAAAGCCACGTTATTGCTCATGGTAAAACCAGTTCTAAAAAAATCTTCGATATTATCGGGTTGGGGAGAAAATGGGGTTGCGATGATCTCATCGGCAAAAGTACCGTCGGGATTTCTTGGTCTAACATGTACATCGCCCGCGCGGAAACCGCTAGAGGTAGGACTATCGTGCTGTGGGATCAATTGCCCGTTCATGGCAGGTCCCCAACTTTCGTCCACATGATCGTTTATGCCTCCGGTAAGGGAACGGTTCTGACCACCATCGTTAAAGGCAAACTGACCGCCAGAACCCTGTCCATATCGGTTTTGGTATTTTGGAAGGGTCAATAAGTCCTCGAAAGTTGTGTTATGGGTTATGGAAACACCGATTCCTTTGGTACCTTGACCTGATTTTGTTGTTATAAGTACAACACCATTTGCACCTCTGGAACCGTACAATGCGGTGGCGTTCGGACCTTTAAGCACGGTCATTGTTTCTACATCGTCCGGGTTTATGTCCATGGCCCCATTACCGTAATCCACTTCCATGTTACCTTCGGAACCTCTGTTGCTAACATTGTTGTTTATAGGAATCCCATCCACAACGAACAATGGAGAGTTGGCATTTGGGCTTGGGTTTAATGAACTTTCTCCACGAATTATAATCTGTGATGTAGAACCAACCCCAGAATTACCTCCTGTTACCTGAACTCCCGCCATTTTACCGGAGAGAGAGTTCACCACGTTGGTTTCACGCGCCTCTGCGATTTCTTCACCGGAAACCTTTTGTACCGCATATGCCAGTTTCTTGGTTTCCCTTTTAATCCCCAATGCAGTAACAACTACCTCATCCAACTGTTGGGAATCTGGCTGTAGCATTATGGAAATGGATGTTTTTCCAGCAGTCTCAACATCTTGAGAGATATACCCTATATAGGATACCTCGAGTATTTCTCCACCTTGAGGAAGCTCTATTTCAAAGTTTCCATCAAAGTCGGTGGCAACACCATTGGCACTGCCCTTTACAACAACCGATGCACCTGGTAAAGGCACGTTGTTCTCGTCTACTACCTTTCCAGAAAAGGTGACTTGCGAATAGCCAATTATACTTACCGTAAATGCAAGTAAAAATGCTACGAATGATTTTTTCATTTGTTGAATATTTGTAAAATTTGGTTAATTATTTATCAACAAATATCCAACACCAGAATTAAGACACGCATCCATCCAGATTAAAAAAATGATACGGAAAGGTTAAAAGAAACAGCCCAATGTTATATTAATATTATTTACAAATATTTAACTTTTAACAAAGGTTAGAGACATGTTCTTTTTTAAGAACTCCAACAATATCCTACCGTTACAGATATTTTTCTTATTCTTGATCTTTCTTAGAATATTATAAATACTAAAATTTTTGAGTTCGCATATTATGGAAGATTATTTGGTGGGCATTGGAAAGAGGATTAAACAAATTCGCAAAGACAATAAAAAAACCATAAACGATGTTGCTGGAAGTGCCGGGGTAACTGCCGGCTTAATTTCTAGGATAGAAAATGGCCGTACCATTCCATCGTTGCCCGTATTTTTGAAAATTGTGGAAGCATTGGGCACCGAAATGACCGTTTTTTTTGATGGTATCCCCAATGTAAATGGACAGAATTTTTTAGTGACCCGCAAAGATGAACAGTCCGTGATCGATAAGGAAGACGAAGCTATCGGCTTTTCTTACAATTACATCTTTAGCAAGCAATTGAACTCGGTCGGCTTTGAAAGTGTGCTCTTGGAGGTACAGCCCAACTCTAAAAGGGAAAAAGTGGTGACCGATGCTTTTGAGTTCAAATATATTTTAACCGGTGAGTGCTATTACGAAATAGGCGACCAAGAAGTGCTGTTAAAAGAAGGGGACTCTATTTTTTTTGATGGCAGAGTCCCCCATGTACCTGTAAACAAAGGGAATGTTCCTTCTAAAATGTTGGTTGTATATTTTTTTATCTGATCAGGAAAACAATTCCTCCGCCAAGCTGGACAAGGATTCCAAGATAAGGGATGGCCGTGCTGTTTCCAATTGCTCACGGTTCTGTGCCCCGGTAAGGACACCTACCGTCCAGCCGCAATTGGCATTTTTACCCTCTTCAATATCGATAGCGGAGTCGCCGGCCTTTAATACCTTTTGCGGATCGGTAACACCAAATATTTCCATGGCCTTATCTATCATTTCGGACGACGGTCTTCCATTGACCACATCGTCCGCCGTGATCAAAGCATCCACCTGTTCACCGGGAATCCATCCCAATTTATTTAAAAGGGTTTCCGCTGTTTTACGATCATAACCAGTATTCAACACTATTTTTACTTCCTGTTTCTTTAAGGTTTTAAATAGTTCTTCAACGCCATCATAAGTGCCAACGTTTAAATTGGTATAAGCATCTTCCAACATTCCCTTAAAATCCTGAAACACTGCTTTGGCATCCACACTTTTGTTCTGGCTTTCCTCTAAAATATCGGAAATGGCCTTAAACTTTTCCTTTCCGGCGCCGCATTCGAGTACAGTTTCCAAAGTAACATCCACGCCATGCTTCGCCAGAGCGGCCCTTACGGTTTTGTACACCACATTATCTTCGTTCACTGTTGTTCCCGCCATATCAAAAACGGCCAGTTCTATTTTTTTCATAAATTGATTTTCTGTGCATTAAAAATTGTTGCAATGTTTTTTTTGGAAAATCCGGCACTCCCAGTCATTCCCTTACCTCCGATTCCCGTAACAATATGAATATTGTTGTCTATTGTTTTTTGATAAATATCACTGTTTTTACATTGTGAGTACATGCCGTACCATCTTTTTTGGATTTGATAGGTGGGCAGGTCAATAATTTTCTTGGCCTCCTGAACCATAAAATCATCAATATCCATATCAAGATCGTATCCCAGATCTTCCATGTTACCGGCATCGGCGTATTGGTGGGAATCCCCGAGAATTACCGAACCATCCGTTGCTTGTTTAAACAAAATGTGGACCCCCCATTTCTTTTGAAGGCTATCCTTTGGCTCGTTGGCCTTTATCGTTTTGAAGGAAGGACATTCGTGAAACGCCTCGTACCTTCGAATGGACCAACCTGTCAATATAGATCCTTTTAGATTGTAATTCCCTTGGGGTTTGGTCTGCATCATCTGCAATTTGGAAACCTCTAGATCACTGGATGCAAACGTTTCGGGATAAAGATTTTTAAAATCGGCCCCATTGCAGATTATCACTTTTTTGGCTTGCACTTCTTCATTTTTGGTGTTTTTGACCCTAACCCAACTACCATCGGATTCGCAGGAAACCACCGGAAAATCGAACTTGATATCCAACCCTTTTTGCTCCATCAAATATTTTTGAAGTTTATGGATCATTACCCTGGGCTCTACGGTGACTTCTTGCGGAAAATACAATCCGGACAGAACATAGTCTTTCCTTAATCCTGGATATTTTTCCAAGCACTGTTCCTTGGTTAGCATTTTGGATTCGTAATCGTTGCCACTGTTTATTGCCCTAAGCTCCACCAGCAAACGCTCTTCTTCTTCGTTGGATGCTAAATAAACTGTACCGTTCTGACGGATACTGATATCGAACTGCGATTGGATATCCTTATATATTCGAAGACTTTCGCGGCCAAATTTTTGCCATTTGGTATTCATGCCAGAAGGCACAACCTGTCCAAAGTTCTGGGTGGTAGCCCCTTTGGGGTAGGCATCTTTTTCCACCAAGCAAACTTTTAGGCCCATTTCCATTGCATTATAGGCATGAAAAGTTCCCAAAACACCGCCACCTACAATGACAGCATCATACTTATTGTCCATAATCGAATTGTTTATTGAGTTGTTCCGCCTTGCTCAGCGCAGTAAAATGAAAATACAGCACCAGTGTACAGCCAATACCTATAAATGCTACGGCATAGGTTCCATATATAAAAAAGTTGAGCCAAGATAAATTGGCCTGTCCAAAGTTTTTATAGAGCAAAACAAGTACACTGCCCACGTAGCCAAAAGAATCGGCGATGTATATAAGAAAACCCGAATTCCCTTTTACATGATAGGTGGCTATGAAGCGGTCGAAAAAAAGACAATTGAAGGGTACGTAGCAGATATATAGCCCAAAGCCGGTGCAAACCATCCAAATAAATGGGTCCAGTACTCCTGTTTGAAACAAAAGTGTACCTACGGCCAACACCAAGGTGCCCATTATTAGTAGGGCATGATAGGTAAGTAGCGCCTTAAAATTGTTCTTTATATAAAAAATGGAACCTATGATCAATAAGACTATAATTGCAATTATGATTTCCGATGTCGAAAAAACGGAAACATCGCCCTGATACCCGATACTATCCCAAAGTTCTCGAGCAAAATTGTCCCTAAAATCCCTAAATGCGGTTAAAAATGTATAGAAGAGCACAACGAGCACCAATGGAAAAAAATACTTTTTGACCAAGTCTCTCCGGTCTGCCGCAGTCATTGGGATACGTTCGGTCCTGCTGGAAACATCTTGGGCTGTTGGTGGTGGAACCCGTTGTAAAAGAAGGGAGCAAATCAAAAGGGGAACAAAAAACAATGCCCCGGTCACGGAGGGCATCCAAAATTCGCTCACACCCCATGAATTCATAACAAAGAGGCCTACAGATTTTACAACGCCACTGGAGACGATAAAACTTGCAGAAAGGACCACTCCCAGAATATCGGTAAACTTTCTTCCTTCTATATAGGAAAACACAATGCCCCAGATCATTCCCAAGGGCAAACCGTTCAAGAACATAAACAATATATTGTACGGTGCAGGGACCCAGGCAAAAAGCAACAGGGATATTTCTGCAATACCTATAAGCGATATTAAGTAAAGTAACCTTTGGTCGGGTTTTAGTTCCGATATCACTTTTATACCGACAAATTTGGATAGTGCGTACCCCAACACCTGCGCAATCACCAATAATATCTTGTAATCCACTCCCCAGAAGGCCACTCCATCAAAAGTTGCTACAGAAAATGGTTTCCTAAAAGCGTACATACAAAAGTAAGTGCCAAAAGCAGCAAGCGATGCGTGCAGCACAAAAACCAAACTCGGTCGCTTAACAACAGAACTATTATCAATCAAAGTTTACTAATAATAAAATTAAGTTGCTAATTACTCAATTTATTATCATAAAAAAGCCACAAAACAGTTTAAATAATTGTTAGCTGTGGATTATCTTTTTGAAGGCCAGCCATCCATAAACTTTTGAAATTCCTTCAAATTAGAATGAAAATGTTGCGTTTATAGATTCTATATACTTTTCCGAAAAATCCAGTTATATTAGCATTTATTAGAATTTTATATTCGCTTTTAATATTGGACCATACCGATTCACCTTACAGTTTTTTGTAAAGTCCAGATTAATTGCACCCAACTAAGCAAACCGTTTTGGCTTGCGCCGGAACATCAAACTTTAAAGTATGGCACTTATTTCCTTTTTGGGATTTACTCTAATGGTAGGTATAATATCCTGGTGGTCCGTTAGAAAAACTGACGAAACCTCATCGGACGGTTATTTTTTGGGCGGAAGAAGCCTAACCGCCGGCGTAATAGCTGGGTCACTATTGCTCACCAACCTCTCCACAGAACAAATTGTTGGCCTAAACGGCAGTGCATATAAGGACGGATTATCGGTCATGGCCTGGGAAACCCTGGCAGCGCTTGCCATAGTGGTCACCGCATTGTTTTTGCTCCCGCGCTATTTAAAGGGAGGACTTACTACGGTCCCTCAGTTTTTGGCCAAACGGTTCGATGTTACTACAAAAACGATTACATCGGGACTTTTCTTAACGGGCTATGTTGTTGTGCTGTTGCCGGTAATTTTATATTCTGGTTCGGTTGCCATAAGTGGTATGTTCGATGTTCCGACTTTACTAGGGGTATCGGATTCCACCGCTTTGGTCGTTTGTATTTGGGGTATCGGTATCATTGGTTCCATTTATGCGGTTTTTGGAGGATTAAAGGCTGTTGCCGTTTCGGACAGTATCAATGCGGTTGGACTAATTGTAGGTGGTATTTTAATTCCCGTTTTTGGATTGATGGCCATTGGGGACGGAAGTGTTCTTGGCGGCTTGCAAACATTAATGGATGCCAACCCAGAGCGCTTTGATTCCACTGGGAATCCTGGACAAGAGGTGCCCTTTTCCACCATTTTTACAGGAATGATGCTGGTTCAGCTTTTCTATTGGGGCACCAATCAACAAATCATCCAAAGGGGATTGGGCGCAAAAAACCTTGCAGAAGGCCAAAAAGGCCTATTATTGGCCGCATTTTTAAAGATTTTAGGACCCATAATCTTGGTGTTGCCCGGAATGATCGCCTACTATTATTTTGAGGGAGGACTTGCCAGTAGCGACTTGGCATATCCCGAACTGGTACGCGCCGTGCTTCCTAAACCATTAATGGGCTTCTTTGCCGCTGTACTTTTTGGTGCTATTTTAAGTTCGTTCAATAGTGTGCTCAATAGTTCGGTGACCTTGTTCGGGATAGACATTTATAAACAGCACATCAACAAAAATGCCTCGGAAATAACCGTGGTAAAATACGGTAAGGTGTTCGGCGTATGCTTGGCACTTGCAGCCATGTTCATTGCCCCAATGATTGCCAACGCTGGTAGCTTGTTCAACTATTTACAAGAGATCAACGGTATTTACAGTATCCCTATTTTCACTATAATCGTTGTGGGATATCTCACCAAAAGGGTACCTGCCATTGCAGCCAAAATAGGCATCCTTTCAGGATCCATTCTTTATATCATCAGTCAGTTTATTGTGGGGCCCAGAATGGTGGCCAACGCACTTGCCGAAGCGAAGGCAAATGGCATTACAGACCCTGTGGAACTAAATCTGGTAGAAGCCGGTGCCTATCCACACTATCTTCACGTAATGGCGATATTGTTTGTTTCCAATATTGTAATTATGTTGATCATCGGGAAGTTTTATCCAAGAAAAGAACCCTTCCAATTGGAGTACACCAAACAGGTTTCCATTGAGCCCTGGAAGTATGTAAAACCGGCCAGTGCATTTATCTGCTTTATCGTTATTGCCATTTATGTGTACTTTGCGAAATAGAGCAAAATTTATAAAGATTTAAAGTAAAAGCCCGGAATTTGTTTCTGGGCTTTTACTTTAATATACTCTTTAAAAAAGTATCCTTATATGCCCTGCCCAAGGGTACTTTAGCCCCATTGGTCAGGATCACCAGATTTCCTGAAATCCTATCGATTTTTTTGGTGTTTATGATATGTGATTTGTGGATTTGATAGAATTGATCGCCTCCCAAAACACTTACCCAATGTCTAAGTGGTTCGTTGGACAAGATTTTTTTGTCCTCCAAGTGGATTTCGGTATAATCGGAATCCGATGTAATCGTGTAAATATCATCCACCAGCACTTTAATATGCTCGTGGCTGGATTTTACGTAAATCTCGGTCAGTGGTTCATTGACGCTGCCGGATCTCTGCACATCCAACTTGGCATTTGCCTTGTTCACGGCCTGTAAAAAGCGCTGAAACGAAAATGGCTTCAACAAGTAGTCCACTACATTTAGATCATATCCTTCCAAGGCGTATTCGGAGAAAGCAGTGGTCAAAATAACTTGAGGAGGGTCTGGAATACTCTTTAAAAAGTCCAAACCATTGATTTTTGGCAAGTGTATGTCCAAGAACATAATATCCACGGACTCCCGGTTCAGGAATTCCATGGCGCTCAGACCGTCCGAAAACATATCAACAAGTTCCAAGTTGGGAACATCTTGTATATATTTTTTTAAGATTCGCTGCGCCGGTGGTTGATCCTCAACTATAATACACCTCATCTTTTTAGACTTTTTCCAGTTCCAATTTTAGATATACCTTGTAATCGTTCTCTGTTTCCTCTATCTGCAAAATATGTTTTTTTGGATAAAGCAGCTCTAATCTTTTCCTTACATTTTTTAACCCGATACCCTTGGCCACACTATCCAAACTAAAGCCAGAGACGTAGTTATTGTTGCATACGAACTCCAAGGTGGTATTATTTACCTTAACGGAAATATTGATCTTGATATCCGAAGATTGACCCGACTGGCTATGTTTAAAGGCGTTTTCGATAAACACGATCAAAATTAATGGCGCGATCCTGTATTCGCCCTCTATTTTATCAACATCAAAAAGTACCTCGCCCCTGTCCTCTATCTGTAATTTGTACAATTTGATAAAGTTCCCCAGTTGCTCCAGCTCTTTTTTGAGCGGGACCATCTGCTCTTTGGACTCGTACAGCATATAACGCAGAACACCGCTCATCTCCAAAATAATCTCAGGGGTTTTGGGCGATTCTTGCAGGGCATAGGAGTATAAATTGTTCAAATTGTTGAACAAAAAGTGCGGGTTTATCTGGTTTCTGAGAAATTGAAGTTCACTTTCTTCTATAGCGTTTTTCAATTCATCTATCTGCGCTTGTTTCTGCAAGGCATCCCATCCGAATTTAAATCCGGACAGAATACAGATTACAGGTAATACGCTCAATAGCGATATATAAATTCCAGGAAAGTTTCTTCCACGTTCGGTATCGGGAAACATTATGGGCTCCAACACCAATTCTTCGATCAAAATTACGGATACCACTACCAAGGTCACCCCAAAGAAGAACTGCCAATACTTTTTTTTATACAGAAACCGTGGCATTAGGTAATACGTTATGGATACGGTCGAAATACTATAAAACAAAAGGAATACGGCCCGATACCAGACAATTCCCCCAGTGTTTCGGCTAAAGGAGAAAAACAATAGCACCAAAACGTGCAGTATTATTTGAAAAAGAAGTTCTTTTCTAGAAATCAAAATGCTCTTTTTAGCTAGAACAAAACTATCGATAAAAGCATTGCATAAGAAAAGTTGCTTTACAAACAACCATATTTACCCTGTAAACGACAGTTTGACCACAAAACGCACTTAAGTAATTGGTTAAATGCATATTAAGAAATAAGGGATTTATCGTGAAGCCAGATTTGGCAATCAACTTGTAGGGATTCCAAATATTTTGATGAAATTGGAGAAAAATGGCATGTATCAATATTGCCACTTATATGACACTCAACAACAAACTTTACCCAACAAAAAAGCCACCGTTTTTCGGTGGCTTTTGCTTTAGATGCTCCCCCTCTTGGGCTCGAACCAAGGACCCTCTGATTAACAGTCAGATGCTCTAACCAACTGAGCTAAGGAGGAATATTTTTACCTTAAGCGGGTGCAAATATAATAGATTCTTTTTTACACCACAAACAAAAAAATTGCTTTTCTATTTAAAAAGCCATTTATATAAATCATTACCATTGGCAAACAACAATAATGCGATCAATATAAAGAAACCAATCATCTGGGCATACTCCAAAAACTTATCGCTCGGTTTACGCCCAGTTACCATTTCGTACAACAAAAAGGCTACGTGACCTCCATCCAATGCCGGAATGGGCAAAATGTTCATAAAGGCCAAAATAATGGATATAAATGCCGTAGTGGCCCAAAATGCAGGCCAGTTCCATGTATCGGGGAACATTCCTCCGATAGCAGCAAAACCGCCCACCTCTTTATATGCACCAGTATCGGGATTGAATATTTTTTTCATCCCCTTAATGTAATCCGTTAGCGTTTTTACGCCTTTGTTCCAGCCAGCGGGAATGGATTCCCAAAAAGAATACTTCAAAGTTTTTAATTCCAAATAGCCCGCTTCTTTAAACTCTTCGGGTGTCATTCCCAAAACTACACCAAGTGCAGCATCATCAGATATGGATACCGTAAGGTCTTGAAGCGACCCCTCTCTCATAACCTTAATCGGTACTTCTTTGCCCTTATTTGCTTCCAAAATAGGAGTAACTTGGTCTTTATACTCCACAGGTATACCCGCCATTTCAACAACAGCATCGCCTTTTTGTAGACCACTATCGGCATTTGGTGATTTTTTAGGGACTTCGTTAATCACAAATGGCAAGCGGTAAGAAATAAAACGAACCTTTTCCTTATCTTCGGACAAGGTTTCTATAAAATCAACCGGAATTGTTTTTTCAATAATCTGGCCATCCCTCTCAATGGTATATTTTTCACCATAAATCATTTCAGGAAGAATCTGCTGTAAAGCTTCTATCTTTTTCCCATCCACAGATAAAATTTTATCCCCGGTTCTAACTCCCAATTCATCGCCCAAACTTTTCTCTGTTACCCAAATGCCATCTTTAAGGCTATCGTTGGCAATATATTCTTCCCCATAAGTAAATACCAACCCTATAAAAATCACCACCGCCAAAACAAAATTTACCGTAACACCGCCCAGCATAATGATCAAACGTTGCCATGCCGGCTTGCTGCGAAACTCCCATGGCTTTGGTTCTTGCTTCATCTGCTCTTTGTCCATGCTCTCATCGATCATACCGGATATCTTTACATATCCGCCCAAGGGCAACCAACCGATTCCGTAAACAGTTTCTCCTATTTTCTTTTTGAACAATGAAAATTTGACATCAAAAAACAGATAAAACTTCTCCACCCTGGTCTTAAAAAGCTTCGCAGGGATAAAGTGTCCCAACTCGTGAAGCACGATCAGAAGCGACAAACTCAAAAAGAATTGTATGGTCTTTATTAGTATAGGGGTCATCCGTATTATTTTCTTAAAACGAACAAAAGTAACCTTTTAGGTATTTATAAAAAAACATCTAAATTAATCCCCTTGCCATTTAAGAAAGATTTAGCAGCAAAAGCCGTCTTTCTCCTTGAAGAATAACCAATTGGGCCGTAATTTTGCACCTATGGGATCTTTCTTTGCAAAATACAAGTTCTTTGGCATCGTAATGTTGGCTCTTTCCGGCGTAATCGTATATCTATTTTACAATGCGCTGCAACCAAAAAAAATGTTGCCGGTCTACCAACCATCAATGGTAGACAAATCGCTTGTGGACAGCACATTGCACTATACCAAAAAGTATCACAAAATCGGGGATTTTTCCTTGGTGAACCAAAATGGTGACACCATAACACAGAACAATTACAAGGACAAAATCTATGTAGCCGATTTTTTCTTTACCACTTGCCCTACGATTTGCCCGATAATGACCAAGAATATGGCCGAGATCCAAGAAGTGATCAAGGACAAACCAAACGTTATGCTACTCTCCCACTCCGTTACACCTCAAATCGATACCGTAGCGCAATTAAAAAGGTATGCCATGGAGAAAGGGGTCTTGGACCACAAATGGAATTTGGTGACAGGGAATAAAAAACAGATCTATGAGTTGGCCAGAAAGTCGTATCTCGCGGTAAAAAACGACGGAGACGGCGGTCCTTTTGATATGATTCATACCGAAAATTTTATCCTTGTGGACAAAGAAAAACGAATCCGCGGCTTTTACGATGGAACCAACCGAGACGACATTGATCGCCTTTTGGAAGATCTTAAAATACTTGAGGCCAGTTATACGGAATAATTGACAAACGATTATCCATGATCGGCACTTCCAGTTCCTCTTTTTTACTTATTTTTGCTCTTAATTAAATTTATTCTAAATAAACACAGTGGCTACCGTTGCAGATTTACAATATGGACAAAAAGGTATAATCAAGGATTTTACCGAACATTCGCTCCCTGTTAAATTAATGGAATTGGGCTGCTTGCCCGGCAACAGTGTGGAACTGTTGCAAATAGCTCCCTTGAACGACCCCATATACATCAACCTCAGTGGAAGTCATCTCGCAATACGAAGGTCTTTGGCAGAACTCATCGAGCTGGATATTATTGAAGAAACGCAGGCCAAATGAGCAAAAACATTAATGTAGCCTTGATCGGCAACCCAAACACAGGGAAAACCTCGGTTTTTAATCAACTTACAGGACTCAAGCAAAAAGTAGGGAACTATCCAGGAATCACCGTAGAAAAAAAAGAAGGTGTCTGCAAACTTCCAAGAGGGGTCAAGGCCCACATTCTGGATTTACCGGGTACATACAGTCTCAATACAACTTCGTTGGACGAAAGCTTGGTGGTAGAACTCCTGCTCAACAAAAACGATAAGGATTATCCAGACGTTGCCGTGGTGATCAGTGATGTGGAAAACCTCAAGAGGAACCTGCTGCTTTTTACACAAATCAAGGACCTTAAGATCCCTACTATTTTGGTGATCAACATGGCCGACAGGATGGACCGCAAGGGCATCTCGTTGGACATTGAGGCCATGGAGAAAAAACTTGATACCAAGATTGCGCTGGTAAGCACCCGTAAAAATACGGGCATCGACCGAGTAAAAGAACTCATTGCCGATTACAAAAACATCTCGTCCAAACCCCTCCTCGATCCCAATCGGATTTCTCCAGAATATTTTGATCGACTACAAAAAGCCTTCCCGCAGGAAGATCTGTACAAGCTCTGGCTGGTAATCACCCAGGATGTAAATTTTATGCCGATTGAAAAAAAACGAATTCAAGATGCCACGGATTTCTCCACAAAATCAAAGGATGAGCTCAAAAAACTACAACATAAGGAAACCGTTCTTCGATATCAGCTAATCAACACTATTTTAAAGAAGACCTATAAAGTCGATTTTTTGGCGGCAAAAGGTCTTCGTGCGACCTTGGATAAGATCCTTACCCACAAAATATTCGGATACCTTATCTTTTTCGCCATTCTACTGTTGATTTTCCAGGCTATTTTCGAATGGAGCTCGTATCCCATGGACTTTATAGACGAGAGCTTTGCCTCGGCAGCTGAATGGATCAAAAACACCTTGCCGGCCGGATTGTTTACGGATTTATTGGCAGAGGGAGTAGTGGCCGGAATCGGGGGAATCGTAATTTTTATACCCCAGATCGCATTCTTGTTCCTTTTTATTTCCATTCTGGAAGAATCCGGATACATGAGCCGTGTAGTCTTTTTAATGGACAGGTTAATGAGACCTTTTGGACTGAGCGGAAAAAGTGTGGTGCCATTAATTTCGGGAAATGCATGTGCAATTCCGGCGATTATGGCCACTCGTACCATAGAAAATTGGAAGGAAAGACTTATCACCATTTTGGTCACACCTTTCACCACCTGCTCCGCTAGGTTGCCCGTGTACTTAATTCTAATTGCCTTGGTAATTCCTGAAGGCAGTTTTATAGGACTTAGTTATCAAGCATTGACCTTGATGTTGTTGTACCTGATCGGATTTGGCATGGCGCTTTTATCCGCAATGGTATTGAACAAGATCCTTAAAATAAAAAGCAGATCTATTTTTATGATAGAAATGCCTACATATCGCTTGCCTTTAATAAAAAATGTGGGCTACACCGTAATCGAAAAAACCAAAAGCTTTGTTCTGGGTGCCGGTAAAATCATTCTGGCCATTTCCATTGTCTTATGGTTTTTGGGCTCCAATGGCTATTCCGATGATTTTAAAAACGCCGAAGACATTGTTACCGAAAGAATCCAAAATGAAGGATTGAGCACCTACAGCAAAAATTATATCCAGAACAACATTGCTTCTTATCGCGAAACGGCATTGGACGAAGGAATGGCGCCAAAGACCATTCAGGATTCCGTAAAGGTTTTAACATCGGAACTTTCCGAAAGGGCCATAGCTCAAGAAATCGCCAGTCATAAATTGGAACATTCGTACATTGGTCAAATCGGCAAGGCCTTTGAGCCCATTGTAAAACCTCTGGGCTACGATTGGAAAATTGGAATTGCAGTACTGACATCGTTTGCTGCCCGCGAAGTATTCGTTGGAACATTGGCCACAATATATAGTGTTGGCAGCGATGAGGAGGAAACCATTAAAAACAGAATGGCCGCCGAACTGGATGATTCCGGAAAACCATTGTTCAACTTGGCATCGGGAATTTCGTTAATGTTATTTTATGCCTTTGCCATGCAATGTATGAGTACACTCGCCATTGTAAAAAGAGAAACAAATTCTTGGAAGTGGCCTATGATCCAGCTGGGCTTTATGAGCGTTTTTGCCTACATTGTAGCTTTAATAGCCTACCAAATCCTAATATAACTGTAGAATGATTCAACAAATATTGGCATACGGAACCTTGGCAATAGCAGCAGGCTATCTTATTTGGAAGTTCTTCCTGCCAAAATCCCTTTTTAGTAAAAGAAAAAGCAATTCCAATTCCTGCGGAAGTGACAACTGTGGTTGCGGTTAGCAACTTCTGAATGTATTTGTCAGGTCGAGCACTGTCGAAACCTCCATTTTAAGTATGGTATATCTTCAACTATGTCCGAAGTGGCATTCTTGTATCTTATTTTTCAACTCCTTACCCCTACTCTAAACAATTTTTCATTTTTTCTACCCCCTTTGTGTAACCTTTTGTAATTTCTTGACTATATAAGACAAACGCCAACTAAAAAAGCAGCATTTGGAAACAATTTCAGATGAAATGATCATGCAAAAAGTATCCGAGGGCAACTTGGATTTACTCAAGGAGCTTTTTGACCGACACCATAAACATGTATACAATTTTCTGTACAAAATGTCGGGAGATCGTATGTTGGCAGAAGATCTTACACAAGATGTTTTTTACAAACTGATCAAGTATCGGCACTCGTACAACAATGGATCTTTTTTGTCCTGGATGTTCACCATTGCAAGGAACAGCCTTAAAACACATTACACAAGAAAACATAAAGCCCATGACGATATCGAGGTCTTGGCCTACAAGGCGGTGGAGGAAGAAGATAATGCCACAGAAAACAATGCCCACCTACAATACGCCCTGAGCAAACTTGATCCTTACGATAGGGAACTGGTTATATTGAATCGTTATCAGGAAATCAAATACGACGACCTTGCCCAAATAATGGGAAGCACTCCCGGAGCAGTAAAAACCAAAGTGTGCAGAATCTTAAAAAAACTGAAGAATATCTATTTAGAAAGTATATAGCCATGGACAATAATCAATTTTATGACCAAATCCCGGATTATCTGGACGGCAGATTAAACCCATCTGAAAAAAACAGGTTCGAACAGCACCTTGAGCAATCCGAAGACTTCAAAAAAGAAGTAGAGGAAATGAAATCTTTTTTACAGGTAATGGACCAAAGTGTCCCCGTTCCCTCGGATAGGTTAAAGTCAAGATTTGAACAAGTTCTTGAGCAAGAAAAGGCAGAACGGGGCAAAGTGGTACAGTTGGGATCCAAAGCATCATCTATGTGGGCAGGAAATGTGCTAAAGATAGCGGCCAGCATTGCCCTATTGGTGGCAGCATTCCAGATGGGAAGTCTTTTTCAACAGCGAAAAGTGAACGAGGACATTGCACAGTTGCAAAACGAGACCAATCAAATGAAACAAACGGCCATGCTTTCCCTCATGGAAAATCAGTCTGCCAGTAAGCGGATCCAAGGAGTAAATTTTATTGAGGAATTTGAACGGCCGGATGAAGCCATTATCCAAGCTTTGAGCAATCGTTTGCTCTACGACGAAAACGACAATGTTCGAATGACCGCCTTTGAGGCATTGGTGAAATTTACTTCTTCCGAAACCGTAAAAAATACATTTATAGAGGTATTGGAAAAAGAAAAGAACCCCAGCATACAAGTCTCCATCATTCAAGCATTGGTTCAGATACAAGAGAAAAAGGCGGCCGAACCCATGAAAAAATTATTGGAAAAAGACGACACACAACCCTTTATAAAAGAACAAATCAAGGCAGTATTGCCAAGTATATCTTAAACATCAAAAAGCGAAAATCATGAGAAAATTCACAATTATTCTAATGGCCCTATTTGTGGGTGCCATTGCCAACGCGCAATCCGATTACACCAAATCACTCAACGGAATCGAATGGGTAAAAATTGAATCCAAAACGGATATTACGGTCAAAACCCATAATACCAACGAGCTCCTGATCAAATCTGGCCCAGAGGTCAAAGCCCCGGAACGCGCCAAGGGATTAAAACTAGTAGGCGAAGGCGGCACCGACAACACCAATGTTGGATTTTCCGTAGTCCAAGATGGCAACACTTTGATCGTGTACAATTTAAGAAAGAGCAAAGGGGCCGAAATATATCTGCCTGCTTCACAAAATATTGCAGTAAAAAGTACATGGAACGGAGATATCGAAATCGATGGCTTTTCTGGTGAAATAGAAGCGGATGCACAACTTAACGGAGGTGTAAAAATATTGAACATAAACGGCCCTGTAACAGCAAATTCTTTGAACGGCTCACTGGAGGTGATCTTTGGAAAAATAACCCAGAACTCCCCTATTTCCCTCTATTCCACCAATGGGGCCGTAGATGTTAGTCTTCCTTCCAACACCCCGGCCAACTTAGCCTTGAGTACGCTCAACGGAAATGTGTACACGGATTTTGACGTAAAAGCCGAGGACAAGAAAGGGCTAAAGTCCATATTGGGGCGGGATATTAAAGCATCCATCAATGGAGGGGGGGTCAAGATTTCCATGAAATCCACCAACGGGAACATGTATCTAAGAAAAAAATAAAGAGAACCTCATATCGAGCGCCTGCCTACCCATCCGGCAGGCCGGCGCTCAGAGTAACAAAACATCAATTACCTATTAAAATCAAAAAATCGAACAGTCATGAAAAAATTAATCATCACAGCCTTTGTGGGGCTGGCAACACTATCCCTCTCCGCACAAAAAGTCATTGAAAAAAGCTTTAATTATTCAGGCCAATCCATTGATTTGGATGTTAAGTTCGCCAACAACATCGAGGTAAAGACCTGGGAAAAATCCACCGTTTATTTTAAAGCCGATATCACTATTGAAGATGGAAAATATCTGGACAAATTTAAACTTGATATTGATGAGAGCAGCAGTTTCTTAAGCATTGCTTCCAATGTAGAGGATGTGTTTGATGCCTTTAAGGCCGAATGGAAGAAAACACGCCCGGACAAAAAGGGTTATTATTTTAAAGGGGATACCTACGAATTCAATTATGTTCTTTATGTTCCCAAAGGAGCAACCCTTAAGGTTAGCAGCATTAATGGCGACCTTACATCGGAAATTATTGAAGGTAATTTTACCGCAGAACTGATCAACGGCAATGTCGATATCAAAAAATATAATGGGGATATGGATTTAAAAACCATCAACGGGGAAATAGATCTGGTAATGAAAAATTCCAGATTGGTCGCCGAAACCATTCACGGTAGCATCTATGCCGATCAGGGTATGAACCTTACTGTTTCCGACCGATATGTGGGGCAAAAAGTGGAAGGTAGCTTTGACAACGCCACCCATCGTCTAAAATTGAACACCATAAACGGAAATATGTATTTACGCCTTTAAACCAAATTGGAAACAAAAGAGTAGAGCAACAACCCCCAACCCACGACCAACAATAAACCTCCTATTGGAGTCACAGGCCCCAGAAAACGAGGTTTATTGCCTTTTGCAGCTCCCAAGCAGAGTGCATAAATGCTAAACGAGAACAACAGTGTTCCAAAAATAAAGCAGTTAATAATCCAAGAGTCCATTGGCTTATCAAAATTTAGATTAAAGCTTAGGATCAACAGAATAATGGCATGGTACATCTGATATTTGACCCCTGTTTCAAAACTATGTAACAGTTCAGGGGTCAATTTCTTTTTTAACGCATGGGCACCAAAGGCGCCAAAAACTACCGCTAAAAGCCCGTATAGCGCACCCATTAATTGAGCCATAAAAATTGTTTCCATAGTGGTTTCAAATTTACTTATAAATCAATGTGGATTTGGTGATCGGAATCCATTCTAAAAGCGCACTCCTTATATTTTGGAGGTCCAAAAGTCTTCATCTTGGCATTGGAAAAGGCTACTTTCTCTTTTGGGATGCCCAGCCAATTGGTGTCCAACTTTCCGTTATCGTTCTCATCGTGGAAAACGGCCAAAGCATACTCTCCAGAAGGCAGATCGGAAATATGAAGCACAACACTACCTTGGTCGGCCACCACACTTTTCGTTTTTAGTACCTGATCAAAAGACAAAAAACCTTCGTCGGAATCGTAAACCGCAACATTGACCTTTCCCTTATGGGATTTTACATTGTTCACCTGAACGGATAAGGTGTTTTGGGAAAAGCCCACAACGGGCAATAAGAATAAAAACAAAAACCTTTTCATACTCATTGAAGTCCTTTCGCAGTTTCCTTTTGATTGATTAGTTCAGTGCGCAAAAGTGCAAATAATTCTTGGGTTTTTAGGCTATCCCTCAAGTTCATGTATAATTTCAAAGTATCGTGATGTACCACTTTTATTTTTTGTTGATAGAGGTCATCCACAAAAACATAGGCTTTGGAACTGGTTAAGGTATCCGTAAAAACCCCTTTTTCCTTTTCTTTCCAAGAAAATCCGCTGGAACGTTCCATTTCGGGCAGTTTATCTACCAACAATACACTATCCATTTCGGACAGGGCAATTTTTTGATAGTAAATTCCAGACAATACCTTTAGGTTTCCATCTTCGATCTTATGCCAGTTCTTGTAATGGGCCACAAAAGCGATTGAACAGATAATCACTGTAAAAACAATAAGCAGGTTCCAAAGCCAATGCCTTCTTTTCTTATTCATTTTTAATATCTGTTCTGTACTTATCAAACCATGCAATGGTATGGGCCACTTTGGTCATTAAATTGCTCGGTTTGTTGGCTATGCCATGGCTGGCTCCGGGAATCTCCACCAAAACAGTCTCTATTTTTCTTAGTTTAAGGGCATGGTACAACTGCTTGGCCTCGCTCGGAGGTGTTCGCAAATCGTTCATGCCGACCATCACCATGGTGGGTGTCTGTACATTACCAACGAGCGAAATAGGTGAAAATTTCCAATACCCTTCAAAATTTTCCCAAGGTTGCCCTGGATATCTATTTTCGGCATAATAAAAATAATTGTCGGCCGTCAAAGTTTTACTGATCCAGTTCATAACCGGTTTGGCCACCACGGCTGCCTCAAAACGATTGTTTTTGCCGATCATCCAAGCTGACATTATTCCTCCCGCACTACCTCCGGTCACAAACAACTGATCTTCGTGGGCCACACCTTTTTCAATGCAATGGTCCACTCCGTCCATTACATCATTATAATCCTCGCCGGGGTAATTGTTGTAGAGCAAATTGGCAAACTCCTCTCCATAACTTGTGCTACCTCTCGGGTTTGGATAGAAAACCACATATCCGGCAGCGGCATACAATTGCATTTCAATGGAAAATCTATCACCATAATTGGCAATGGGACCTCCATGGTTTTCCACCATAAAAGGATACTTTTTATTGGCGTCGTAATTTGGTGGGTAAACAATCCACCCTTGAATATCCCGCCCATCCACGGACGATTTGTACCAAACCTCCTCCACCTTGCCCAAATTTCTATAGCTGAGCAGTGCTTTGTTCAGGTTGGTTATTCTTTCAGCGTTTTTTGCTTTTGGTCCCAGAATGGCCAAATCTGCCGGGTAATTTGGTCTGGTCTGTGTAAAAACTATGGTGCCCTTGTTGGAAACACTGTACGAACCACCGGAATATGGCCTTCCCAAACTTGTGCCGCCCAGATTGTCGGCTAATTTTGTAATTTTTCCTTTGAGGGATATCAATCCCACTTTACCATTTCCTTTGTCATCATAGGATACATATATTCCATCTCCTTTTTCGTTCCATTGGATGTTCGACACGGATCGGTCCAAGTCCTCCGAAATAACACGTTGTGCACTCCCATCAATATTCATTACATGTAATTTGTATGTTTGATGGGCCTGCACCTTATCCTCATAACCCGCATAAGCGATAAATTTTCCATCGGGAGAAACCTGCGGGTTGGAATCCGGTCCGTTACGATCGGTAAGGGCAACAATATTGCCTGTTTCCACATCAACAGAATATATCTCGCTGTTACGGAATCGATACTCCCAATCCTCTACCCTATTGGCGGAAAAGTAGATTTTGGAACCATCTTTGGCCCAGGACAAAGTACCTCTATGGTGCCAATCACCAGAAGTTATTTGGCGTGCCGCCCCGCCATTGGCAGGAATTGTAAAAATATGGTTGAACCCAGGGGCGATATAGCCTCGCCCATCCGCTTCGTGGTACAAGCGATCGGTAATTCTCGGAGCTTTTTGCCATTTTGCGCCTTTTGGCTTGGATGGTATTTTAGCAATTACCGGGGGTGCTTGCGGAACGTTCATGGAAAAAGCCAATTGGTTTCCATCCGGGGACCAGGTCAACGAACTTGGGCCAAAAGGCAATTGGGTCAACTTGGCTACTTTGCCCGTACCTACCCAGTACATATATATTTCAGAACCTTCTCCAGTACTGCTGGTAAATGCGATCCGATCTCCACTGGGCGACCATCTAGGACTGCTCTCATTACTTTCCGATGCCGTAAGTTTTTGGTTCTGACTCCCATCCGAACGGATCAACCAAAGATTGCCGCGAGAGCCATCTTTCATAATATCAAAACCCATTCTTCGGTACACCACCCATTCACCATTCGGAGATATTTGAGGGTCGCTCGCATATTGAAGATCAAAAATATCGAGATAGGAAAATTCTTTTTTTTGTGCGGATGAAAATTGAAATGACAGCGCTAAAAAAAGCAAAAAAAGTGATTTATGCATGGTACTGATTTTTGTGATTTTCTAAAAGTAATGTAATTCCGTTTAGCATTCAAGACCGTACTTTCCTATTATCTTTGGAAAAGCAATTTAGCGATATGGATTTTAAAGGTAAGCACGTATTGATCACAGGGTCCTCCCGAGGCATCGGAAAAGCCACAGCTATGGTATTTGCCGAAAAAGGAGCCAAAGTAGGCATCAATTATAGGAATAATGATGCTGTCGCCCAACAAACACTTCAAGAATTGGCAGGAGACGGCCATTCACTTTTCAAAAGAGATATTTCTCAAAAATCAGAGACCAAAGCACTGATAGATGACTTTATAAAAGAATATGGTCAGTTGGATGTTCTGGTGAACAATGCCGGAATTTCCATCTTCCACGAGATTGACCAAGTAGATTTTGAACACTGGTCACATGCCTGGGAAAAAACCTTCGAGACCAATCTTTTTGCCGTGGCCAACTTGTGCTACTGGGGAGCCAAGGCCATGATGAAGTCCGGCGGCGGACATATTGTTAGCGTATCCTCTAGAGGTGCTTTTCGTGGCGAGCCTACAAAACCGGCCTATGGTGCCAGCAAAGCTGCATTGAATTCCATGAGCCAATCCTTGGCCAAAAAATTGGCGCCGCACAACATTTATGTTGGGGTTGTAGCTCCAGGATTTACCGAAACCGAAATGGCCAAAGAAACCTTAACGGCTGCCGAACGCGAAAACTTGCTCCGAGAATCACCCTTTAAACGAATGGCGCAACCGGAGGAAGTAGCCCATGCGATTTTGTTCTTGGCATCGGCCGAGGCGGCTTATTCCTCTGGAACCATAATCGATGTAAACGGAGCTTCATATCTAAGATAGTTTATTATGAAAGCTGCTACCATTGCCCAACTAAAAAAAGAACTCCAATTTAAATCGCAAGAAGACATAACACAGCTTTGCTTGCGTCTGGCCAGGTTCAAAAAAGAGAACAAGGAATTACTGACCTACCTACTATTTGAATCGGATAGTGAAGAAGGGTACATTGAAACGGTAAAAGAAGAGGTGGACCAAATGTTTACCGAAATCAACACCAATAGTTATTTCTACATTAAGAAAAGTGTTCGCAAGATCCTACGGACCATCAAAAAGTACATTCGGTATTCGGGAGACAAAGCTACCGAGGTTGAACTTTTGCTATACTTCTGTGAAAAACTGAAGTCTTTTCGTCCCTCCATCCAACGGAACACCACTTTAAAAAATTTATATAACCGTCAACTCGAATACGTAAACAAAAAAATCCCAGGGCTCCATGAAGACCTACAATACGATTTCGGGACAATTCTAAAAGAGTTGCAAGTCTAAATAAGGCGAAAAGCATCATAACGCGCTACACCAGAGTTGTTTATTTCGAAAATTCGCTTGTTTTGGATTTATTTTCTCATTGTTATTGATTAAATTGTTCCTAATTCTAACTAATCAAAACCAACCTCAACAACATGAGAATGCCAAAAAATCCACTACAGAGTTGGGTGCTACTCTGTCTTTTTCTTTCAACAATTTTCACCTATTCACAAAATCCAGCTCCCACTGCCGTTGACACTAGCTTTTATAGCGGTTTTAAATGGAGAAATATAGGTCCCGACCGAGGTGGACGCTCCTTGGGCGCCTCTGGAAGCTCGTCCAGGCCCAACGAATATTATTTTGGAGCCACTGGAGGCGGACTTTGGAAAACAATCGATGGCGGAAACACGTGGAAATGTGTTACCGATGGTTATGTCACCAGTTCATCGGTAGGAGCCGTGGCCGTGGCCGAAACCAATCCGGACGTGGTATATATAGGAATGGGCGAAACCCAACTAAGAGGAAGCATTACTCAAGGGGATGGCGTTTACAAAACTACCGACGGCGGTGAAACATGGACACATTTAGGACTGGAAGCAACCCAAGCCATTGCCAGGGTACGAGTTGACCCGACCAACGAGGACATTGTTTATGTGGCAGCACTTGGACACCCCTATGGAAATAATGAGGAACGTGGTGTTTTTAAATCTGTTAACGGCGGAAAAACATGGAAAAAAGTTCTTTATGTAAGCGATAAGGCAGGTGCCGCCGATTTAATTATTGACCCCAATACCCCCAATGTATTATATGCAAGCACATGGCAAGTATACCGAAAAGCATGGAAAATGTGGGGCGGTGGTCCCGATTGTAAATTATGGAAATCAATTGATGGTGGCGAAACTTGGACGGATCTTACCAAAAATCCGGGTATGCCGACCGGGCCTATAGGCAAAATTGGCGTTACGGTTTCTCCTGTGGATTCCAACAGGGTTTGGGCCATTGTAGAAGCCAATGAAGGTGGTGTTTTCCGTTCCGATGATGCAGGAAAAACATGGAAATTGACCAATAACGAACGTAAACTTAGGCAACGCGCCTTTTACTATTCCAGATTGGTCGCCGATCCAAAGGACAAGGATATTGTATATGGATTGAATGTTGGATTCTTTAAATCCACCGACGGAGGAGTAACCTTTGATGATCGTATAACCACACCCCATGGAGACAATCACGATCTATGGATAGACCCCAATAATCCCGACCGAATGATCAATGCAAACGATGGCGGTGGTGTTGTGAGCATAAACGGCGGAAAAACATGGACGGCCCAAGATTATCCTACCTCGCAGTTTTATCATGTTATGGCAACAAGCGATGTTCCCTACCATGTTGTTGGTGCACAACAGGACAACTCTACCTTGGCCATACCCAGCGATGGTTGGGATTTTATGCAGGCCAGAGGCCCAAGTCCAGATTGGTATTATGCCGTAGGTGGCGGAGAAAGTGGTTGGATCACACAAAGCCCTACAAATCCCGATGTTTTTTATGCAGGTAGCCAAGGCGCTCTTTTAACCCGCTATGATCGAAGCAATGGACAAATAAGGGATATTCAGGTCTATCCAAGATTTTTCTCCGGAGAACCTGCCAGTGCACTTCCCGAACGTTGGCAATGGACCTTCCCTATTATGTTCGCTCCCAAAGACCCCAATGTAATGTACACCTGCTCCCAACACGTTTGGAAAACCACCAACGATGGACAGACATGGGAAAAAATAAGTCCAGATCTTACTTATGCGGACCCTGAAACTTTGGGCAAAACCGGCGGTGTGATCACTATGGACATGAACGGTCCTGAGATTTATGCCACAGTTTTTGCGTTGGCCCCATCCAATCACGACATAAATACCATTTGGGCGGGTTCCGATGATGGTAAAATACATATTACGAGAGACGGCGGCAAAAACTGGGAAGATATAACCCCTACCGAATTGCCCAAATTCTCAAGAGTGAGCATTATCGAGGAATCCATCCATAATCCGGGCACTTTATATGTAGCAGCCAACCGTTACCAAGTGGATGACCGTGCCCCTTACGTTTTTAAAACACATGATTATGGAAAAACTTGGACCAAAATAATTTTAGGCATTAAAGACGGACATTTTGCCAGGGCCATTCGAGAAGACCATCAAAAAGAAGGACTTTTGTTCTTGGCTACCGAACACGGCGTTTATTTTTCCATAAACGATGGCTCAGAATGGCAATCGCTCCAGTTAAACTTGCCGGACACCCCCATCCGCGATCTAGTAATCAAGGACAACGATGTTGTTTTAGGCTCCCATGGAAGAGGTTTCTGGATTTTGGACGACATTCAACCCCTGCGAGAGTATTCCAAAAATCTAAAGAATCAAAAAAGTGTATTGTTCAAACCCACCAATGCCATACGCGGTATCTATAATGCCAACTTTCAATATTACTTGGAAGAACAAGTGGATACGGTGACTTTCTCCATTTTTGATGCCGATAGCAAACTAATCGACACCTTTGGCGGAAACCAACCTAAATACGAAAAGAGTGAGAGATCATCCTGGTGGAGCCGTTTTAGCAGTACCAAACCTACTACGGCCAAAGGTATTAATACTTTTACTTGGAACTTGCGATATCCCGGACCAACCACTTTTGATGGAATAATTATCTGGGGAGCATCGGCAGAAGTGGGCCCCAAGGCACCTCTCGGCAACTATACCGTGCAAATGAAAGTAGGTGAGGAAGTCGTCAAAAGCTATCCGTTTAAAATTGAAATAGATCCAAATTTAAAAGGTGTTACAGCTGATGACCTTCAAAAGCAATTTGAATTGGCATCCAAAATCACTGCAAAAGCCACCATTGCCAACGAAGCAGTTATCAAAATAAGAAGCATTCGCAAACAAATGGACAGTTTGGGCAAAGGAGTGTCCAGTAAAAAATTCAAAAAACTTTCTGAAGATTTTATGGCTTCCTTGACCAAAATCGAAGAAGACCTGTACCAAACCAAAAACCAATCGGGGCAAGATCCTCTGAATTTCCCGATTAAACTGAACAACCGGTTCAACGCCTTGCAAAGAAGTATCGAAAATGGGGATGCCAAACCTACCGATGCCGCTTACGTGGTGTATAATGAACTTTCTGAAGAATTGGACGGACATATGGCCAAGCTGAACAGTCTATTACAAAAAGAGCTTCCGAAAATCAATCAATTTTTAAAAGACAACCAACTATCAACCATTGAGAACAAGTAGGGTCCTTTATGGTTTTTAAAAATGAGACTTATTCTAAATTAAGAAGTTATGTTCATCCTACTACGTATTCTTTGTAATTTTACGTAGTACGGATGAACAAACTAATTTCCATAGGGGTTTCCCTGCTTATCTTGCTCCAAGGAGCCAATATTCATCTAAAGGATTTGGTTGAACTTGGAGATTTGGTAGAGCACTACCAATTCCACAACAAGGAATATGGTGACAGTTTTATGGTCTTTGTTTCCAAACACTACGGAGAACTTAAGGCATCTCACAGCGAAAAACACAAAGAAGAACAAAAGGATCATGACAAACTGCCTTTTCAACATCAGTCCCATTGCTCGATCCAACACGTTTTTGTTGTTGACTCCGATAATTACATAACATCCGATTCGGAAATTCCTTTGGTTGCAAAAGGCAATTTCCATTATCAAATATCCTACTTCCTAGTTTGGGAAGATGGACCGTTCCAGCCACCAAGGCACACATAGTTCATAGTATTTCAGCATAGCTGAACACTTTTTATCCAGCCTTATTCCATTTTAATAATGCTATTTTTTTCTATGAATCATGTTTTCAAAAATCATTTATTTTAGTATTCGGAACAAGTTTATTGTTCTTCTATTTACGGCGACCATGGCCCTAGTAGGTCTATATTCGCTATCACAAATTCCTATTGGAGCGGTTCCCGATGTAACCAATAACCAAGTTCAGGTAATTACAACTTCCAGAAGTTTGTCCACCCAAGATATGGAACAGTTTGTAACCTATCCGGTGGAACTGGAAATGGCCAATTTACCTGGTGTAAAAGAAATCCGATCAGTATCCAAATTCGGATTATCCGTAGTGACCATCGTTTTTGATGACGACTTGGGAACCTTTTTGCCCAGACAGCTTATTGCTGAAAAAATAAAATCGGCATCAAATCGAATTCCCGAAGGCTTTGGAAGCCCGGAAATGGGGCCGATCACTACGGGATTGGGAGAAATCTACCAGTACATTTTGGATGTGGAGCCCGAGTTCAAGGACCTATACTCATCCACCGAATTAAGAACCATACAGGATTGGATCGTTAAAAGGCAACTCTCCGGTATTCCGGGGGTAGTGGAAGTAAATACTTGGGGAGGCCACCTTAAACAATACGAAGTGGCCATACAAACACAAAAACTCAACGCTTATAATATTGGTGCCAAAGAAGTGTTCGCCGCTTTGGAAAGGAACAATAGCGTTACTGGCGGTGGCTATATCGAAAAAGTGAACCAAGCCTATTTTGTTCGCGGAGAAGGACTGGTAAATACGCTTTCGGATATTGAAAATATAGTGGTAACCACTCGAAACAGTATCCCAATTTACATTAAGGATATTGCCAAAGTAGGATTTGGCAGTGCACCCCGATTTGGCGCGATTACCGGAAATGGGGAGGGGGAAAAAGTGCTTGGTCAAATTATGATGCTCAAGGACGCTGACTCGAAACGCGTTATCGAGGCCGTAAAAGAAAGAGTAGCGGCCATATCCAAATCTTTGCCAGAAGGGGTTTACATTAATCCAGTAGTAGATCGCAGCGAACTAATTGGAAGAACAACCTTCACCGTTACCGAAAATTTAGTTTTAGGCTGTTTGATCGTGATTTTCGTCGTGGTTTTATTGTTGGGCAATTGGCGTTCCGGTCTGGTAGTAGCCTCTGTAATCCCACTCTGTTTACTGTTCGCTCTTACCTTAATGAACCTTTTTGGCGTTGATGCCAACTTATTGAGCCTGGGAGCCATCGATTTTGGAATCATAATAGACGGCGCAGTGATCATCGTAGAGTTTATTGCATTCCAGATTACCCAAAAGCAAACTGAAATTTCCTCATTGGACAAAGATCAAAGTCAGACCATGAAAGATAAAATTACAGTGGAAGGGGCTTCTAAAATGATGAACTCAGCTGTATTTGGCCAACTTATCATTCTTTTGGTTTTTATCCCCATACTTTCGTTAAGTGGTGTGGAAGGCAAAATGTTCAAACCCATGGCTATGACTTTTAGCTTTGCCCTTTTGGGAGCCATTTTGCTCTGTTTCACCTATGTCCCCGTAGCATCGGCCTTGTTTTTAAAACCTTCAAAAGCAAGCCCCAAGAATATTTCCGAGCGACTTATGCGGTTCATTAATAAAATATACGATCCTTTGATCGATTGGGCCATGAAAAGCAAAAAATTGGTATTGGGCGTTGCTGCCGCATTATTGATAGGGGCCATTTTACTGTTCTCCTCAATGGGCGGCGAATTTGTACCGACCTTGGATGAGGGGGATTTTGTAATTCAGCCTGTTTTAAAAACAGGTACCTCCTTGGCCAAAACCGTGGAAACCACCACCAAAATTGAACAAATAATATTAGATCGGTTTCCAGAAGTAAAGCAGGTGGTAAGCCGCATTGGTGCCGCAGAAGTGCCAACGGACCCCATGTCCATGGAAGAAAGTGATGTAATTATCACATTAAAGCCTAAAAAAGAGTGGGTGTCGGCTACATCTAAAGACGAACTGGCAGATAAATTCAAGGAGGCGTTGTCCGTGGTTCCCGGCATGGAGGTTGAATTTACCCAACCTATTGAAATGCGTTTCAATGAACTGATCACAGGGGTACGTGCCGACATTGCAATTAAAATTTTCGGGCAAAATCTTGAAACCTTGAACCGAAAGGCCAATGAGATAAAGGACCTCATCAAAGAGGTAGAAGGCGCATCGGATATTGTAGTGGAAAAAGTTGAAGGCTTGCCACAGATGAACGTTGCCTTTGATCGCGCCAAAATTGCAAGGCACGGGCTCAACATTGCCGATCTCAACGAAATGATTTCCATGGGCTTTGCAGGTAAAATTGTGGGCAGTGTTTTCGAAGGGGAACGACAATTCGACCTGGCGGTTCGTTTGGATGCCGTTGACCGACAAGATATTTCCAACCTAAAAAATCTATATGTGGATATTCCCAAGGGCGGAAAAATTCCATTGAACGAACTGGCAGAGATCACTTATCAAAAAGGAGCGGCCAAAATATCAAGGGACGATACCAAACGTAGGATCGTAGTAGGAATAAATGTTCGGAACCGTGACCTACAATCCGTTGTGGACGATATACAATTGTTAGTGGATGAATATATCACCCTACCTCCTGGGTACACCATCACCTATGGTGGTCAGTTCGAAAACCTGCAAAATGCCAAAGACCGTTTAATGGTTGCGGTCCCCATCGCATTGTTGCTCATTTTTATAATGCTCTATTTTGCCTTTGGATCGGTAAAGGAGGCTTTGCTTATTTTCTCGGCCATTCCACTTGCTGCCGTTGGAGGCGTACTATTGTTGTGGCTTAGGGACATGCCCTTTAGCATTTCTGCCGGTGTTGGGTTTATTGCTCTTTTTGGGATTGCCGTCCTGAACGGAATTGTACTGATCGAACATTTTAAAGAATTGAAAACCAAAAAATTCGCCACCATGGAAGAGCTGATCAAACAGGGCACCAAGGATAGGCTCCGCGCCGTTCTACTTACGGCATCTGCCGCAGCGTTGGGCTTTTTGCCTATGGCAGTTTCCACCAATGCTGGTGCGGAGGTACAAAGGCCCCTGGCCACTGTTGTTATCGGTGGATTGGTATCGGCCACACTGCTCACCTTGGTAGTGCTGCCCGTTTTATATGCCTACGTGAACAACGCTAAACTAGGTGTGATGAAAAACAACCTTAGCATTAATAAAAAAGCATTAACAATTCTCCTACTTATTTCTTCCTTTAGTGGTTTTTCGCAAACCAAGTTAAATCTGGAAGACTTAATGGTTCTCTCCTTAGAAAACAACAAAGGAATCCAAGCGGGCGCTTTAATGGTTGAGCAGGCGGAAGCACTCAAGGGCACTGCATTTGAATTCGACAAAATGGATATTTATTATCAATACGACGAAAACAACCTTGCCATAAACGGGAATCCTTTACGGGTTTTTGGGGCACAGCAACAGTTCGAGTTCCCCACGGTGTACGGAGCAAAAAAAAGATTGCAGAGAACCAACCATGAGTTTCAAAAGTCTTCTTTCGAAATTAAGAAAAAACAGCTCTTTCAGTCGCTGAGTACTGCGTATTACGAATATCAAACCTTGCAACAAAAAGCTAAAATGTATGGTACTTTGGACAGTATCTACAAAAAATTTGCCCATGCGGCTAACCGACGATTTGAACTAGGCGAGACCAATTATCTCGAAAAGGTCACTGCCACAGCAAAACAACGACAGATTGCCAATGCATACGCCAAGTTAAAACAGGAAATTTTAACCACTCATGTCCAAATTATGAGCTTGGTGCAGTCTGGGGATACGCTATCGATCTTAACCGAAAAACCGGAAAAGCTCAAAGTGCTCAACCAACAAGGAATGATGTCCACCGAGGCTTCATTTTTGGACAACCGCCAGGCCATGAGCCATGCAGAAAAAAGCTTGGAGGAAAATAGGTTGCTTCCTGATCTAAGCCTTGAATATTTTCAGGGCACCAACAACAATCTGGGAACATCGCTCTACGGTATCCAAGTTGGGGTTCGTATTCCTATTTTCTTTTTTGGACACAGCAGCAGGGTAAAGTCTTCTAGAATTCGCACCAAAATAACGGAGATGGAAAATACGGAAATTACCGTTGTCGTGAACCAACGCTACAAAACCTTATTGACCCAATTGGAACAGCAGACCAAGGAACTCTCCTACTACGAAGAAGAGGGCAGGCTGCTCTCCGACCAAATTCTGAAAGCGGCCATTGGAAATTTTCAGAATGGGGAAATCGATTTTTTCCAATACATCCAAAGCTTGGAAAACGCATACGACATCCAACTCAACTATCTGGATGTCCTCAACGAGTACAATAAAACTGTAATAGCCATTAATTATTTGACCATAACACTATAACCATGAAACATATATTTTCACTCGCCGTACTTTCCCTCCTTTTGATGGGATGCGGTAACAATAACAAACCTGAAACAGAATCCGAAACACAAGAGGAGACATCCGGAATTGTGGTAACACAGGCGCAGTTCCAATCCAATGGTTTTACATTGGGAAAACTGGAAAAAAGAGCGTTCCCAAAAATTGTGGAGACTTCGGGAACAATAGATGTTCCCCCAGAGAATCGTGCCAGTATCACTGCATTTATAGGCGGTTTTGTAAAAACCACCTCTTTACTGATTGGAGACCAAGTAAAAAAAGGGCAATTGGTGGTCACCTTGGAAAATCAGGAATTTGTGAAGATGCAACAGGAGTATCTGGAGGTTTTTAATCAATTGGATTTTTTAAGATCAGAATTTGAAAGGAACCAGACCCTTTTTGAAGAGAAAATCGCTTCACAAAAAAATTATCTTCTGGCCAAGAGCAATTACGAAACGGCGAAGGCCCGTTACCAAGGGCTAAAAGAGCAATTACAAATGCTGAACATTTCGCCCAGCAAGGTGGAACAGGGCAACATCACCTCCGTAACTCCTATTTACGCCCCAATTTCGGGCAGTGTTACCCAAATGAACGTGGCCAAAGGAAGCTATGTCTCCCCTGCTACGGAAATCTTGGAGATTATGGACAATGATCATATCCACTTGGAACTTACCGTTTTTGAAAAGGACATTTTAAGAGTAAAAAAGGACCAAAAAATACGTTTCCGAATTCCAGAAGCTTCGGAAAATGTATTCGATGCCAAGGTATATCTGGTCGGGAAATCCATAGATGATGATACACGAACCATCCAAGTGCACGGTCATTTAGAACACGATGAAGATGCCAACTTTCTGCCCGGGATGTTCGTAGAGGCCATGATTTTGACAGATACCGCACAAAATACATCGCTTCCCGAAGAAGCCGTAATCGAGTCGGAAGGCACCTTTTATGTACTCCGTTTAATCGAACAAAAAGATGGAAACTATGTTTTTGAACGTATCCCAATCGAAAAAGGCAATACATTCGATGGCTACACCGAACTGAACTCTTCCGGACTAACGGAAACCGATCGGTTTTTGACTAAAGGTGTTTTTGATTTGATCGGAGGGTAACGATCAGCTCAGCCCGACATCCAAGGTCATCATAATTATAAATCCACCGATAAAGCCCATGGTGGCAATATCGGTGTATTTGTCCTGCTGTGTTTCGGGAATAACTTCTTCCACGACCACAAAGATCATTGCTCCAGCGGCAAAAGCAAGGGCATATGGCAAAATAGGCTCAAAGGTCAATACCGCCCAAGCCCCCAATACACCAGCAATGGGTTCCACTATGGCAGAAGCCTGACCGTACATCCAACTTTTTCTTCGGCTAAGTCCATGCCTGCGCATGGGTACGGCTACGGCAAATCCTTCCGGGAAATTTTGCAATCCAATACCCAGTGCCAATGCGACGGCCCCGCCAATGGTAGCGCCCTCAAAACCAGAAGCTACACCACCAAACAAAACCCCGACCGCCAATCCTTCGGGAATATTGTGCAATGTAATGGCCAAAACCAACAGCGTGGTGCGGTGCCAAGGGGTCTTCACACCTTCGGCTTCATCCATTTTAAAATTAATATGGATATGCGGCAATACCTTGTCCAATCCAAAAATAAAGAGCGCACCCATTAAAAAGCCCACAGCTGCGGGAATCACTTTAATAAAACCATCGCCAGGGCTCATTTCGATTCCCGGTGCCAAAAGGCTCCAAAAACTGGCTGCGACCATTACGCCACCGGTAAAACCCAACATTCCATCCATCAAAGCCCTGTTTGGGCTTTTAAACAAAAAAACAAGACCCGCTCCGGCAGCTGTCAGTCCCCAAGTGAACAATGTGGCGTAAAGGGCCGCCAAAATTGGGTCAATGCTTTTAAAGTATTCGATTACAACTTCCATTAACTATTCTTTTTTACAAATAAATTTGATGCTATTTGGTGTGATATACGCATTTCGTTCCCATCCATTAGAATACGTAGGGAATTATCAAAATCTTCTTTGTCCACTACTTGAATTGTATTTCCCAAAGCTATTTTGTTCTTGTCCAAAAACTTGAGAAACGGTACGGATGAATCCTTCACCCCTACACAAACTCCTTGGCCCCCTACAGGCAACTCACTCAACAATTGCTTGTCTCTTTCCTGAAATTCGCCATTTTTGGTAGGTATTGGGTCTCCGTGCGGGTCATACTTTGGAAAATCCAAGAGCTCATCTATTTTATCGATGAGCTTTTCGCTTTTAATATGCTCCAATTGTTCGGCCACTTCGTGTACCTCGTCCCATGTAAAATCCAATTTCTCCACTAAAAAAACCTCCCATAACCGATGTTTTCGAATAATGGACAAGGCCGTTTTTACGCCAAAATCGGAGAGGGACACTCCTTGATACTTTACATAATCCACCAAACCTTTTTCGGCCAATTTCTTTGCCATATCGGTAACCGAAGAGGGTTTTGTATCCATCTGTTCGGCAATGGCATTGGTGCTGATGGATTTTGATCCTCCCCCTCCCAAATGGTAAATGGTCTTTATATAATTCTCTTCCGATCGGGTCATCAAAAAAATATTTTTTCAAAAATACATTTTTATTTGACAAAATCTATTTTTAGTTTTGTCTAAATTTATATTTATACAACTATAAAATCATGTGCAAACACGTTACTTTATTTATAATCGGATTACTTGGAATGCTAGGATTCTCTCAAACAGCATCCATAAGTGGCACTGTTTCGGATAGCGGCGAACCTTTGCCTTTGGCGAATATTATACTCAAGGGGACCAAAATGGGCACGGCCACCGATATTGACGGCCTATATGAGATTACAGCTATTCCGCCAGGAGACTATATATTGCTGGTTACTTCTTTAGGGTATTTGCCCTACGAAACCACGATCAGTTTGGGTCAAAACGAATCTAAAACCATCAACATACGGCTCGAAGCATCGGCACAGAATCTTGAAGAAACTGTGGTAACAGGCACCCTAAAACCCGTTAGCCGATTGGAAAGCCCTGTTCCAGTAGAGGTTTACTCCCCTACTTTTTTAAAAAAGAACCCAACAGCCAGTGTGTTCGATGCGCTTCAAAATGTGAACGGGGTTCGCCCACAGATCAATTGTAACGTATGCAACACGGGCGACATCCACATAAACGGATTGGAAGGGCCGTACACCCTTGTGCTTATCGATGGCATGCCCATAGTGAGCGGCTTGGGTACTGTGTACGGTTTAACAGGTATTCCCAACTCCCTTATTGAGCAAATTGAAATCGTAAAAGGTCCGGCTTCCTCACTTTATGGTAGTGAAGCAGTTGGTGGATTGATCAACATCATCACAAAAAATGCCTTGAGCGCTCCCGAATTTTTTGCCGATGCCTTTGCCACAGGCTGGGGCGAGTACAACTTGGACATTGGAAGCAGAATCGGTATCGGTAAAAAAACAGACCTGCTTTTGGGCGTTAATTACTTTAATTATGATAACCCGATCGATAACAACAATGATAATTTTACAGATGTTACCCTTCAAGATCGTATTTCAATCTTTCAAAAATGGAACTTTAAGCGCGCAAACAACCGATTGTTTTCTTTAGCCGGACGTTTTTTCTATGAGGATCGCTGGGGCGGCGAAATGCAATGGACACCAGAGTTCCGAGGCGGCGACGAAATTTATGGGGAAAGTATTTACACGCGTAGGTGGGAAGTTTTGGGAAAATATCAGTTGCCTGTTGAGGAAAAATTTCTTTTATCGTTTTCCTACAACGACCACAACCAGAACTCGGTATATGGCGACACTGAGTATTTAGCGGATCAACGCATAGGTTTTGTCCAGTTGACTTGGGACAAAACCGCCGGAAATCACGACCTATTGTTCGGCAGTGCCGTTAGATACAATTATTACGATGACAATACTCCGGCTACCATAAAAGCGGACAATATTTGGATTCCCAGTCTTTTTGCCCAGGATGAATACTCGTTTGCTCCCAAGCATTCATTTTTGGCTGGATTACGATATGATTACGATAGGCGACATGGAAATATTTTTACGCCGAGGGCTGCTTACAAATGGAAGATTTCCGATAACGATATATTTCGTGTAAACGCAGGCACTGGTTTTCGGGTTGTGAACCTATTTACCGAAGATCATGCTGCTCTTACCGGATCAAGGGAGGTTATAATAACCGAAGAACTAAAGCCCGAAAGATCCGTTAACCTGAACCTCAACTATTTAAAGAAAATTTATAGCAATAACGGAACTTTTGTGGGAATCGATGCCTCTGCATTCTACACCAGGTTTTCCAATGTAATCCTACCCGACTACGAAACCAATCCCAACCAGATTATATACGATAACCTTGATGGCAAATCCGTTTCGCAGGGAATCAGTGCCAATTTGGACATCGCTTTACCAAGTGGCCTTAAACTTATGGCCGGTGCAACGTGGCAAGATGTCAGCAGCACAGAAAACGGCATTAGCCAACAACAGATCCTTACCGAAAGCATTACCGCTACTTGGGGCATTACCTATAGCTTCCGCCAGCTCAATTTAACTGTAGACTATACAGGGAATTTATATGGCCCTATGCGATTACCGTTACTGGGGGAGTTGGATCCCAGGAATGAATATTCCCCGACTTGGAGCATTCAGAACATCCAATTTACCTACAAGGGTCTTTCCAATTTCGAGTTTTATGGAGGTATAAAAAATCTTTTGGATTGGACCCCGAACCGAGGCAATCCGTTTATTATTGCCCGTGCCAACGACCCATTCGATAAAGAAGTCACCTTTGATGGCAATGGTAATGCTGTGGCCACTCCCAACAACCCTTATGCCCTTACTTTTGATCCCAGTTATGTTTACGGTCCCAACCAGGGCATCCGTGGGTTCTTTGGTTTAAGGTATACTGTTTATTAGGGTGAAGAAAGTTTGGTTATCTTTAAACCCATGCCCCACTTCGACTACATTATTATAGGTGCAGGAGCCTCCGGCCTTTTGCTTGCAAATGCCCTGGGCAAAGATGCGTTCTTTGCTTCCAAATCCATCTTGGTATTGGACAAAGCGGACAAATCCAATAACGACAGAACATGGTGCTTTTGGGAACGTGGCAAAGGTGAATTCGACCATCTCATCCATAAAACATGGGATTCAATCCATGTGGGCGGGCAGCAGCTTCAAAAATCAACTTCAATTGCCCCGTACACATACAAAATGCTCCGCGGTATTGACTTCTACAATTACTTTTTACCAAAGGTAAAAGCCTTCCCCAACATTACTTGGATTCAGGAAGAAGTGCAACAGATCGAAGAGCAAGAGCATGAGGTCTTAGTGACCACTTCTTCTCAAAAATTTGGCGGACAAACGGTATTTTCCAGTCTTTATAATCCGTCCGTTCCACTACAACAACAGAAATACCCAGTTTTACAGCAACATTTTGTAGGATGGCAAATTAAAACCAAACAGTCGGTATTTAATAGTAAAGAGGCGACTTTTATGGATTTTTCCGTGCCCCAAAAAGGGAATACCCGATTTATGTACGTCCTTCCGTTTTCAAAAAACGAGGCTTTATTGGAATACACACTTTTCTCCGCCGATCTATTGGAAAAATATGAGTATGAGGATGCCATAAAAGCATATATTAAAGATAATTTTGGTGATATTGACTACCGTGTAACAGAAACGGAATATGGAAGCATTCCCATGACCTGCTACCCGTTCCATCAAAACAACACCGATCGTGTTTTTAATATCGGCATTGCTGGTGGATGGGCAAAACCCAGTACGGGCTATACTTTTTACAACACTGCAAAGCAGGTGCCCAAGTTGGTCGAATATTTGAAATCGGGAGAGCCCTTGTCCGGTTTTTATCAAAAAAACAGATTTTTGTTTTACGACATGCTTCTGTTAGATATCTTATTTGAACACAACCATTGTGGACACGAGATTTTTGAATCCATGTTCAAAAGAAGAAAGGCATCCTTAATACTAAAATTTCTGGAAAATGAAACCAATATTTGGGAAGAACTGCAGATCGTAACGGCTCCTCGACCATTACCTTTTATAAGAGCTTTGTTTAAACGATTGTTTTAAACGGTCCTTTCCATTAAACTTTCCCCAAATTGTTGTAGCAGCTCCTTACTTTGTTCCGGCAGTTTGGTTTCGTCCAATGCACGGAATGCCATTTGTGTATACTTTTTTATGGCCTTTCTGGTTTCTTCGACCGCTCCACTTTCTTCAAATATGGTTTTCACTGCCTCTACTTTTGTCGAGGAATCCTCAGGTTTAATGGAATATAGGTGCAACAAGCCTTCTTTATCATCTTTATTGGCGCCTTGGAGTGCCTTTAGGTATAAATAGGTCTTCTTGTTTTCTATAATATCCCCGCCTATCTGTTTTCCAAAGGTCTCCGGGTTGCCAAAGGCATCCAAAAAATCGTCCTGTAACTGAAAAGCGATCCCCAAGTTTCTTCCGAACTCGTAAATGGCATCGGCGTCTTTTGGGTCCGCATCTGCAACGATTGCCCCCATCTTCATGGCCGCAGCGACCAAAACGGAGGTTTTATACTCGATCATTTTTAAGTATTCGGGGATGGTCACATCGTCCCGTGTCTCAAAATCAACATCGTATTGTTGGCCTTCGCATACTTCCAAAGCGGTTTTGCTGAATAATTTAGTGAGCTCGAAATAGGTTTTTACCGGGTAGCCCTCAAAAAACTGATAGGACAGTATCAACATAGCATCTCCAGAGAGAATTCCAGTATTTATATCCCATTTTTCGTGCACCGTGGTCTTTCCCCGTCGTAACGGGGCATCATCCATAATATCATCGTGAACCAAGGAGAAGTTGTGGAACATCTCAATGGCCAAAGCAACATCCATTGCTTTTTCGGCCTTGCCCCCAAATGCTTCGGCCGTCATCAGGGCAAGTATTGGGCGTAATCGTTTACCGCCCAATCCCAGAATATACTGGATCGGTTCGTACAAATTCCGTGGGTCCGTAATTTGTGTTCTTGCTTGGAGATGCGTAACAAACTGCTCTCTATACTTACTAATGATATCGATATCTGACATGGGGCCAAAAATACGCTCAAAAAATTGATTTTGGCCAAAGGCCCAACCCAAAATCCGGTTTAGGGTAAACGCATTTGACATGAACAGGATTTAAAAAAATATAGAAATACTGCAATAGAAAATTTTTTCATCGTCTCTATAGATGTAGCGCAACCTGATTTGACCGAATGGCAGCCAAAAACGACAACCATAACAATTTGACCACCTTTTTTAACGAGGAGTATGGTTCGTTGCGGTCTTATGTAAAATCCAGGATCAGAGATACATCGGAACAGGACGCAGAAGATATTGTACAGGATGTTGCCCTACGGATATTTTCCCGGCCCGAGGATGCCATTCCCATAACCAATGTGGGCGGGTTTGTTTACAATGCAATACGGAACAGGATCATTGATATTATGCGAGGCAAAAAAGAGAAAAAACTCCCCAGCGAAGAAATCGACAGGCAATGGAGGGAATTTGCGGAGTTTTTCTACGGAGATGCGGATAATAGTTATTCCACAGAAATGGAGCAGGCCCTAAAAAAGGCCGTGGAAGACCTTAAACCCGTGTACCGCGACATTGTGATCGCCATAGATTTTGAAGGATACAATTATAAACAGATTGCAAAAAGAACCGGAATACCGGCAGGCACTTTAATGTCCAGAAGGCACAGGGCCATGTCGGAGCTATCAAAAAAATTAGAAAAAATAAAAGAACCTGAATATGGAAACTAATCAAGTGTTTGAAAAACAAGTAGAAAAAAAGGTGGAAAAATATGTCAAAAAAGGAGTGAAGATTTTGGCAATAATCGTTCTTGGAGGAATCCTCTTCCTTTTGGCCAATTATGTATTAATGCGTTTATGGAACTGGCTTATGCCCGACCTGTTCGGCGCGGGAACAGTAACCTACTGGCAAGCGTTGGGCATTTTTGTGTTGGCTAAACTTTTGTTCGGCTTTGGAGGTGGAGGCAGCAAAGGCAAAGGCAAATCCTCCCATAAAAAGAAATTAAGGTCTTCGCATAAATGTGCAACATGGAGAAGGGATTTTGATGAATGGAAGCATTACGATCAATACTGGAGAGAAGAAGGCGAAGAAGCTTTTAAAGCCTATGTAGAAAAAATCAAAAACGAAAATCATGGTACAACAAAAGAAGAGTAAGGAAAAGAAAAAATACGTGTTACGTTTTAGCCCTTTTTTTTGGAGACTGGGACATATTGCTAGCGACAGCTCCAAAAAGAATACGCAACTGAGCCCATTGGTTATTGCCAGCAAGGACCCCGATTATAACAAATAGACAACCTCTCGTTAAAAAATTGTAAAACCAAGGAAACTTTTTTTGTTTTTAAAGTTTCCGTGTTTAACTTTGCCCCTGATTATGAGGGAAAAAATAATTCAGAAAGCGACCGAAATGTTCTTAAACCTAGGGTTTAAGAGCGTTACCATGGACGATTTGGCGCACGAAATGGGCATTTCCAAAAAAACGATCTATTCCCATTACAAAAACAAAACCGATCTGGTACAACAAACCGCAATGGCCATGTCCGATTTTATTGTCTGTGGCATAGACGATATCGTGAGCTTACAAAAGAACCCTATTGAGGAACTGTATGAGATCAAGAGGTTTGTAATGACCCATTTAAAAGATGAAAAATCATCACCCTTGTACCAGCTCCAAAAATATTACCCAAAAATACACTCGGCCCTTAAAGAAATCCAATTCGAAAGCACCCATCGCTGTGTAGCCGACAATGTAAAACGTGGCATGGAACTGGGCATTTATAGAGACAACCTTAACGTGGAATTTGTTTCCAGAATTTACTTTATGGGCATTACCAGTATCAAGGACAACAGCATGTTTCCCACAGAAATATTTAGTAAAGCCGAAATACTAGATCTCTATTTAGAATATCACTTAAGGGGCATTGTAACCCCCGAGGGAAGAAAAATACTCAATTCAATCATCAATTCAAACAAAGAATAAATGCGAAAAACGTTATTCAGCCTGTTATTTATAATGTCTTGGCTGGCATCTGCTCAAGATGCACCGCCAAGCTTTAGCCTGGATCAGGCCATTGCACATGCATTGGAGCATAACTACAGTGCCCAGAATGCCGAAAGAGATGTCCTGGATGCGCAAAAACAAAAATGGGAAACCATTGCTACAGGACTTCCCCAGATCAATGGTGCCGTTAGCTATCAGAACCAGTTAAAACAACCCGTATCGCAGATTCCCGCCGAGTTTTTTGGTGGAGAACCCGGCACATTTCAAGAAGTGGTGTTTGGTCAGGCACAATCCATGTCGGCAACAGCTACCTTGACACAGCAAATTTTTGACGGATCATACATCGTAGGAGTACAAGCCACCAAAACATTTTTGGAGTATAGCCAGAACAACAAGGAGAAAACCGAACTGGAAGTAAGGAAGTCGGTAGTAGAGGCCTATGGCAACGTTCTATTGGCACAAGAAAGTGTATTGATCTCCGAAAGGAACAAAGCCACATTGGAGGAAAACCTCTACGAAACCAAACGTATTTATGAAAATGGTCTTGGTGACGAAGAAAGTGTGGATCAATTGCAGATTACACTATCCACAGTGGACAATCAACTCAAAAATGCCCGTCGAATGGAGAAGATAACACTCCAAATGCTCAACCTTGTATTGGGACTCCCGATAGATACCCCAACCATACTGAGCGAGAATTTGGACGACCTTACCCAAAAACAAATTGACCTTGCTCTGATCGATACCCCATTCGATATAGAAAACAATGTAGATTACAAAATGGCACAGAACCTTAACGAACAAAGAGAGTTGGAGCTAAAATTGGCCAAAAGTTATGCCTTGCCCACATTGAACGCCTTTGTAAACTATGGCGGAAACTCTTTTAGCGATAGTTTTAATTTTTTAAATAGCGGGCAGCAATGGTTCGGATCATCCATTTTAGGGATAGACCTCAATATTCCCATTTTTAGTTCATTTAAAAGAAGTGCGGGCACTCAGCGTGCCAAAATTGCCTTGGACAAGGCCAAAACACAATTTACAGAAGCTCAAGCACAGATACGTCTACAATTGGAAAGTGCCAAAAGTGATTATATCCTTGCCATAGAGCAATACGGCACCTCCAAGGACAACCTGGAACTGGCCGAGCGTATCGAGAAAAAAAATCAAATAAAATATTCCGAAGGATTGGCCACCAGTTTTGAACTGAGACAGGCGCAGACACAATTATATTCCAGCCAACAGGAGTATTTGCAATCCATGGTCGATGTAATCAACAAAAAGACCGAATTGGAAAACATCATAAACAAATAATAAAGAAAACCATTCCATCATGAAAAAAGCAATATATATAACACTAACCGCAGCGGTTTTGGCTTCATGCGGGGGCAATGGCAACAAATCTTTGGAGAAAGCACTTAGCAGCCAAGATGTTGAGGTAATCCGTGCCAAGCATGCCGAAATTTCAATAGAAAAGAAAGCGTTGGAGAGCCAATTAAAATCCTTGGATTCCGCCATTGCACTGTTGGATGGTTCTGCCAAGTTACCATTGGTGACCACCATAGAAGTACATCCTCAAAGGTTTGATCATTACCTGGAATTACAAGGAGATGTAATGACCAAGCAAAATGTACTTATTTATCCAGAAATGTCCGGAACACTGAACAAAGTGTATGTAAAGGAAGGACAAAAAGTAACCAAGGGACAGCTATTGGCCACTATTGATGATGGAGGCTTATCCAGCCAATTGGCACAACTTAGAACACAGGCCGAATTGAGCAAAACCACTTTTGAACGCCAAAAAAGACTGTGGGAACAGAACATTGGTTCCGAAATACAATACCTACAGGCAAAAACCAATTACGAAGCGCAACAAAGTGCCGTAAAACAAATGGAAAGTCAGGTTGGCAAATCCAGTATACGGGCCCCTTTTACAGGAATTATAGACGACGTGATCAAAGATCAGGGCACAGTGGTAAGCCCAGGTCCAGGTTCCGAGGTATTCCGCATAGTAAATCTATCCAATATGTACATCGAAGTTGAAGTACCGGAAAGCCATTTGCAAAACGTAACCCCAGGAAAAGATGTAAAAGTATATTTCCCGGTACTGGGCGATAGCGTTAACACAAAAATTAGACAGACCGGTAATTTTATAAACCCCAGCAACCGTTCGTTTACCGCAGAAATCCCCGTGCCAAGTCACGATGGCAAAATAAAACCGAACCTTACCGCACGTGTAATGATCAACGATTATACCAGCGAAAATGCCATTTTGATCCCACAAAGTATATTATCCGAAAATGCGGATGGAGAACAATATGTGTTGTTGGTAGCCGCGGATTCCATTGAGAATAATCCAGTGGCCAAAAAAGTGGTCATAAAAACAGGAAAAACACAAGGCGATTACGTAGAAGTACTCTCCGGCATCAACGAAGGTGATGCCATAATAGACGAAGGTGCCAGAAGCGTAAAAGAAGGGCAACAAGTGAATATAAAAAATAGCTAGACAGCCAAAGTACAGACTATGAGCAAACAAAAGAAAAGCGTAGACAAGGAATTTGGGCTGTCGTCATGGGCCATAGATAACCAGACCACAATGTATGTGCTAATTTTGGTTATCCTTATTCTGGGCGGTATGGCATACTTTAGTATGCCCAGGGAAAGTTTCCCCGAAGTAAAGGAAACCAAGATTTACATTAGTTCCATTTACCCGGGCAACACCGCAGAGGATATCGAAAAACTGATTACGGATCCTTTGGAGGACGAGCTCAAGACCGTAAGCAATCTTGTGGAAATCACCTCTACCTCGCAGGAGGATTATTCCATGATCATTGTTGAGTTTGATGAGAACATCTCCGTAGAAGCTGCCCTGCAAAAGGTAAAAGACGAAGTAGATTCCAAGACCGCCGGCGAAGATTGGCCCACATTTAACGGTGCCAAGGTCGAGCCAAACGTATTCGATCTTAGTCTTTCCGAAGAAATGCCCATCCTTAACATCAACATCTCCGGAGATTACCCCATTGAAAGACTAAAAGAATTTGGGGAATATCTGGAAGATGAGATAGAAGGTCTCCAAGAAATCAAACAAGTAGATATTCGAGGAGCACAAGAAAAAGAGGTGGAGGTTGCCGTGGACATCTATAAAATGATGGCGGCAAAAGTGAGCTTTAACGATGTGATAAATAGCATCAACAACGAAAACCTAACCACATCCGCAGGTAACCTAATTGCCAGTGGACAACGCCGAACCATCAGAATTGTAGGGGAAATAGACAAACCCCAGGACCTACGGGACTTTGTGGTAAAATCGGAAAATGGAAACCCCATTTACCTAAAGGACATTGCCAAAATTTCGTTTAAAGAAGAGGATAAAACAACCTACGCACGTGAATTTGGCGAACCCGTGGTAATGCTAGATGTAAAAAAACGTTCCGGAAAAAACATGGTGGCCGCGGTTGACCAGATCAAAGTAATTGTAGAGGATGCCATAGAAAACGAATTTCCACAAGACCTTAAAGTTACCATCGCCAACGACCAGTCCTCCAAGACCATTGGTCAGGTGGATGATTTGGTGAACAACATCATCTTCGGGATCATATTGGTGGTTACGGTATTGATGTTCTTCTTAGGATTTAAAAATGCCCTGTTCGTAGGTTTTGCCATCCCAATGTCCATGTTTATGTCGCTAATGATCCTGGATGTAATGGGGTATACCATGAACACCATGATCCTTTTTGGTTTGATCATGGGACTAGGTATGTTGGTGGACAACGGTATTGTGGTCGTAGAGAACATTTACCGACTCATGGATGAGGAAAAAATGCCTCGGATAGAAGCGGCGAAAAAAGGAATAGGCGAGATCGCTTTTCCCATTATTATATCCACATTGACCACAGTAGCAGCATTTGTTCCGCTCGGCCTATGGCCAGGGATCATGGGGCAGTTTATGAAATATTTCCCCATAACGCTTTCCGTGGTTTTAGGTTCATCCCTTTTTGTGGCCATCTTCTTCAACTCGGTATTGGTATCCCGATACATGACCACCGAAGACAAGGAAATGCCATTAAAGCAGATTATTCGGATCACTTCTATCATCTCGGTGATCGGAATACTCATCATTATTTTTGGAGGAGCATATCGATCATTGGGGACTTTAATGGTGGTAACCGCCATTATGCTCTGGATCTATCGCCTGTTTCTTAGAAATTGGGCCAATACTTTTCAGAATAAGATCCTGCCCAATTGGGAAAGAATGTACGAAAAAACCTTGCGGTATGCCTTATCTGGGAGAAAACCTATCTTTATTTCGATCATCACTTTTGTATTGCTTTTGATAGCCTTTGCAGGATTTGGCGCATCGGTAGGAAGCCAACGGACCAAAGTAGAGTTCTTCCCGGACAATAAGCCCAACCAAATCATAGTGTATATTGAATATCCGGAGGGTACCGATATTGAAAAGACCAACAAAATAACCAAGGATATTGAAGGTAGGGTCTACGACATTATCAACTCCGAAGCTTATATGCACGGTGATTATAATTTTATGACAGAAAGTGCGGTATCTCAAGTAGGGGAAGGCGCCGGTAACCCACAAACCGATGGTGGTTCCAGTGCCGAAATGCCCAACAGGGGTAAAATTACCGCTACATTCCGAGAATTTAAGTACCGTGAAGGAGCAGATAGTGAGGAGTTGCTCAAAAAAGTGCAGACAGCGCTTAAAGATGTTTATCCAGGGGTTGCCATTTCTGTAGAAAAGGATGCGGTAGGACCTCCAGTAGGTTATCCCATCAACATAGAATTGGAAGGTGAGGATTATACGGAGCTGATCACCACAGCGGAACGCATGCGAAACTTTATCAACTCTCGAAATATTCCGGGTATAGATGAATTAAAAATCGACGTTAACAAATCCAAACCTTCTCTTTTGGTTCAAGTGGACCGTAAAAAAGCAGGTGAGTTAGGGGTTGCCACCGGGCAGGTGGGCCAACAACTGCGAAGCTCCATTTTTGGTTCCAAGGCAGGAATCTATAAAGAAGGTGGCGAGGATTATGATATTTATGTGCGGTTCAACAAAGATGACAGGTACAACACCAGTGCCCTGTTCAACCAACGAATAACTTTTAGAGACCCTTCCAGCGGGCAGATCAAGGAGGTTCCCATTTCAGCGGTCACCAAACAAACCAATAGCACCGGGTTCAGTGCCATTAAGCACCGCGATGTAAAACGCGTGGTTACCGTGTACTCGGCTTTGGCATCGGGGTATACAGATGCAGGAGCGATTGTTGGAAAAATACAAGAGGAAATGAACGATTTTGAGAATCTTCCAAGTGATATCAAAATAGATTATACCGGACAGATCGAGGAACAAAACAAGCAGATGGCTTTTTTAATGGGTGCTTTTTTCACCGGACTTGGACTTATCTTTTTTATTCTGATTTTCCAGTTCAACTCCATAAGCAAGCCAGGTATTATTATGTTGGCGATATTCCTAAGCTTGATCGGGGTTTTTGGTGGAATTGTTGCCACAGGCAGCGCATTTGTTATTATGATGACCATGATGGGGATTATCTCCCTTGCGGGTATTGTAGTGAATAACGGTGTGGTACTGTTGGACTACACCCAATTGTTGATCGACAGAAGAAAAGTAAAGCTGGGACTTGAAGAAGAAGATTTATTGGAGTCCGAAGATTTAATGGAAGCGGTGATCAAAGGCGGAAAAGCAAGGCTTAGACCTGTATTACTTACGGCCATCACCACAATTTTAGGTCTAATACCATTGGCCACAGGATTCAACATTAACTTTTTTACCTTGATGAGCGAGTTCAATCCCAACATATATTTTGGTGGGGACAATGTAATATTCTGGGGACCTTTGGCATGGACGGTAATTTACGGTCTGTTGGTAGCTACCTTCTTAACATTGGTAGTGGTGCCTATCCTGTTCAGTTTGGTCTACAAACTTAAGATCAAAATTCGAAACGGCAGATTAAAAAAACAAGATCGTAAACAAACACCAATTCCCGAGCAAGCTTAAAGAGATATAATAAAAAAGCGGCGGCCAAATTTGGCCGCCGCTTTTTTTAAACACTGATTTTAAATTATTGGTTGACCGTAACGGCATCGCCTTGGCTCCAATTCTTTACTTGGGCAATACGATTGTCCGTAAAATCGACCTCACTTAACACATCGTTCTGCCAAAAAAACCATTTTCCGGTCTTTTGTCCGTTTTCGTATTGGCCGGTGGCAATTTTTTTACCTTGAACATTGAACATTACCCAATCACCATGTAACTTTCCGTTCAACATATAACCGGTCTGGGCAATTTCGCCATTGTCATGAAAATAAGTGGCTTTCACCATTTTTCCCATTTTTTCAAAGGTCGGCTTTGTATCTTGAGCCGATACGCTAACCGCAAACATCACCGCCAAAAATAATACTGCTTTTTTCATATTTTATGGGATTTTAATATTGTTAGTACTTAATGATAACGACACAAAGTTACTTAAATTTTACTTTAAATACACTTTTACATAACTTTTTGTTTACGTTAAATTAACTTTAAAGTCTTTATTAGCTGTTTTTCAGTGTTTTACGATGTCGTCAATTACGGGTAACACCCCTGATTATCGAACATTTTAACCTTTAATCCCCTTAATATTACTCAAGAATCTATTCTAATGTTAATTTAATGTTACGTAAAATTGATCTGGTCAGCTCTATTTGGGTCCAAAAAAATACTTACGTCAGAAAATCGACATATCCCCTTTAAAATACGCACATTACTATTAAATTTGCGCTCTTATACTAGGTAACATGTACAGAAGTAATACTTGTGGTGCATTAAGGGCATCGGATATAGGTTCAGAAGTAATTTTAAGCGGTTGGGTCCACAAAGTACGCGACAAAGGCTTTGTTGCTTGGGTAGATCTTCGTGATAGATATGGTATCACCCAATTGGTTTTTGATGAAGAACGCTCGTCCAAAACACTTTTGGAACAAGCTCGCGAGCTGGGTCGTGAAACCGTTATCCAAGCAAAGGGCGAGGTAATCGAACGTGCCTCAAAAAACCCCAATATTCCTACAGGTGAAATTGAAGTGCTTGTCACCGAACTTACCGTGCTGAACCATTCCCTACTCCCTCCATTTACCATTGAAGATGAGACCGATGGCGGAGAGGACATCCGAATGAAATACCGATACTTGGATATTCGTAGAAACCCGGTAAAGAACAAACTTATTTTTAGGCATAAGGTTTCCATGGAAGTTCGAAAATACCTTTCCGACCAAGGTTTTATCGACATTGAAACCCCATATTTGATCAAGTCCACCCCAGAAGGCGCCAGGGATTTTTTGGTGCCCAGCCGTATGAACGAAGGACAGTTCTACGCCCTCCCCCAATCCCCACAAACATTTAAGCAGTTGCTCATGGTCGGGGGAATGGACAAGTATTTTCAGATTGTAAAATGTTTTAGGGACGAAGATCTACGTGCCGACCGTCAGCCTGAGTTCACACAAATAGACTGTGAAATGGCATTTGTGGAACAAGAAGATATCCTGAATACTTTTGAAGGACTAACGAAACATCTTTTAAAAGAGATCAAGGGTGTAGAAGTAGATGAGTTTCCTCGCATTTCCTATGACGATGCCATGCGATTATATGGTAACGACAAACCCGACATTCGATTTGGCATGCAGTTCGGAGAACTGAACAAAGTCGCACAACATAAGGATTTTAATGTATTCAATTCCGCAGAACTGGTGGTTGGTATCGCCGTTCCGGGAGCTGCTTCCTATACCCGAAAAGAAATAGACGGGCTAATTGATTGGGTCAAGCGCCCACAGGTAGGCGCCAAAGGGATGGTCTACGTTAAATGTAATGAAGATGGCACCTACAAATCTTCCGTGGACAAGTTCTATGACCAAGACGACCTTGCCAATTGGGCCCAAACGACCGGAGCAAAACCAGGAGACCTTATCTGTGTGCTATCTGGCAACACCAACGAAACCCGAGCTCAATTGAGCGCATTGCGAATGGAGCTCGCCGAACGATTGGGACTAAGAAAACCAGATGAGTTCGCTCCATTGTGGGTAATAGATTTTCCGTTATTGGAATTGGATAAAGAAACTGGGGACTACCACGCCATGCACCACCCATTTACCTCTCCAAAACCCGGACAATTGGAACTATTGGAAACAAATCCGGGCGAAGTAAAAGCCAATGCTTATGATTTGGTGCTTAACGGAAACGAAATAGGTGGTGGTTCCATTCGGATCTATGACAAAGAAATACAGGCAACCATGTTCAAACACTTGGGCTTTACCCAAGAAGAAGCCAAAGCACAATTTGGGTTCTTAATGGACGCCTTTCAATATGGAGCTCCACCCCATGGAGGTATCGCATTTGGCCTGGACAGATTGGTAGCTATTCTGGGTGGCCAAGAAACCATTCGCGATTTTATTGCTTTCCCCAAAAACAACAGTGGACGGGATGTAATGATCGATGCGCCAGCAAACATAGATGACGAGCAATTAAAAGAACTCCATTTAAAATTGGACCTATGATAAATCAAAATCCCGTTCCATGAGCGGGATTTTTTAATACTTTTAATAGTATTATATACCTCAATGCCCTACAGCAACAAAAAACTGTATACCAAATTTCTTAAATGGCGATATAGAAATATCTCCAACAGGACCTTCATTCAAATAATGAGCCTGATCGTAGGTTTTTTGGCCGGACTGGTAGCGGTAACTGTAAAAAACTCCACCTACTTTATAGAATCGCTCTTAGAAAAAGGGATTGTCTCATCAGAAAATCAGTTGTATTTTATCCTTCCTATAATTGGCTTGACCTTGGTCTACCTCTATGTAAAGTTTGTGCATAAAGAGCCGTTACAGCATGCTGTTTCCTCCATTATTTTTTCACTTTCCAAGAAAAAAGGACTACTTGGGATCAAGGACATTTACACTCCCTTGATCACCGCACCGCTTACCGTTGGTTTTGGTGGGTCCGTGGGTTTGTTGGGACCGGCCGTAAAATCTGGGTCTGCGGTAAGTTCCAATTTGAGCCGATTGTTTCACATCGATGCCAAGACCCGAACACTTTTGGTAGCATGCGCTTCGGCAGGGGCCATTGCCTCAATTTTTCAATCACCTATTGCTGCCATCATTTTTGCCGTGGAAATCTTTACTTTGGATTTGACCATGATGTCCATGTTACCTTTATTACTGGCATCGATTTCTGGGGTATTGACCTCCTATTTCTTTTTAGGTAACGAAGTCTTGTTCAATTTCTCCCTTTCCGAGGGTTTTGAACTAAACGATACGGCATTTTATGTTCTTTTAGGGGTTGGCACGGGTGTGGCCTCCATATATTTCACCAAAATGTACTTTGCCATTCTATCCCTTTTTAAAAAATTGAAAAGTCCAAAATACAAGCTCTTGGTCGGTGGAGTGGCTATTGGGGTCATGCTTTACGCCATCCCCCCGCTCTATGGCGAGGGTTTTGGATTTATTAACAACCTGTTGGACGGCAATCATCAAAAAGCCCTTGGCACTACTCCTTTTGATGGTTTTACCCAAAATATTTGGATTGTAATCGCCCTACTTTTTGGGATAACCATTTTTAAGGCCATAGCCATGACCACTACCATAGCAGCAGGGGGTGCGGGAGGAGTTTTTATTCCCACAATGGTAATGGGAAGTGCTTTGGGAAATGCCGTAGCCAAAGTAATCAACAATTTAGGCCTGGGCTTTTCTGTATCGGAAAGCAATTTTACCCTAATTGGAATGGCAGGTCTTATTTCCGGTGTAATCCATGCTCCATTGACCGCCATTTTCCTTATCGCCGAAATAACCGGGGGATACCAGCTCTTTGTTCCCCTGATGATTACCGCGGCCATATCTTACTTGATTACAAAAAACGCACTGGATTACACCATTTACACCAAAGAATTGGCCAAGATAGGAGCGCTGTTGTCGCACAATAAAGATCAGATGGTTCTCGGGCTTATGGAAATGAACAATGTGATCGAAAAAAACTTTAGGCCCGTACATGCAGAAATGTCGTTGGGAGAAATGTTGCATCAATCGGTGTCCAAGTCCAAAAGAAACTTGTTTCCAGTATTGAACGATGATAGAAAATTGATTGGAATCATAGTCTTGGACGATATCCGTCCCATGATGTTCGACACCGAGATGTACGACACTGTTTTTGTTAAAAATTTGATGCATGCCCCGCCAGAGGTTATCTTTTACGAAACGGACAGCATGAAACAGGTTATGCAAAAATTTCAGCTAAGTGGCGCATGGAACCTTCCTGTCATTAAAAATGGCAGATACGAAGGTTTTATCTCAAAATCCAAACTGTTGACGGCGTATCGCAGAAAATTGATCAATTATTCCCAATGAAAATCAAGTTAAAACACATTATTTTTTTGATTATGTTGACCTCTTTGAGTTCAATTGCCTTCGGTCTTTCCCTCGAAGAAGGACATCCACAAGCGGCAAAGTATATAGGTGGAGGTACCGTTGGGCTCTTTTTGGTGGCCATGCCCCTATTCCTTTTTAAAGAGAGTAAGGGGAAAAACATGCAAGATTACATGCTCACCAAAGAAAATATTAAGAAAATGCAAGAAAAAGAGCGCAAATCATCTGAAAATCAATAATTTTCCGAATATTTAAAGTTCTTTTTACCCATTCACTCATAAAAAAAGTTACTTTCGTGTTTTAACATTTTATTTTTATTTAATGACTGGTACAGTAAAATTTTTCAATGAATCCAAAGGTTATGGGTTCATTACAAACGACGACACAGGAAAAGACATCTTTGTTCATGTTACAGCATTGAACGGAGTGGAACTGAACGAAGGCGACAAAGTAGAATACATCGAAGAAGAAGGAAGAAAAGGAGTGGTTGCAGCACAAGTGCAGGTAATCGGATAACAATATTTTATTTTGATTAGAATGTAAAACCCGGCGATGCCGGGTTTTTTTATCAGTTCAAATTTCTCCGCTGTATAAAAAAACGCTTTAGAAGTTCTGCCGACTCTTTCTCCAACACACCCCCTGACACAGCAGTTTTGGGATGCAGGTTGCCGCCCATTACACTATATCCGCGCTCTAGATCCGGAGCTCCGTAAACAACCTTGGATATTTGGCTCCAATACAGTGCTCCCGCGCACATTTGGCATGGTTCCAAAGTAACATAAAGCGTGCAGCCATGTAAATACTTGCCGCCCAAAAAATTGGAAGCTGCGGTTATGGCCTGCATCTCGGCATGCGCTGTAACATCCTTTAAGCGTTCCGTAAGGTTGTGCGCCCTTCCAATAATTCTATTCTCGATTACCACTACTGCTCCTACCGGTACTTCGCCATTTTCAAAGGCAATCTCGGCCTCTTGTATGGCTTTCTTCATAAAATAAGTATCGTCAAACGGATTTTCCACGAAATTTTAAGTCATTTTCAATAGATTGCTAAGCTACACATAAAATAATTTTAGGGATAATCGATACTTTTGTTTTTTATTCTTTGGAAACATTACTATCACATATCGATTCCCCTGCAGATCTCAAAAAGTTAGCTTTGGAAGAGCTGCCTAAACTCGCTCAGGAATTGAGGGAGTTTATTATTGACATTGTATCTACAAAGGAAGGGCATTTGGGGGCAAGTTTGGGCGTAGTGGAACTTACCATTGCACTGCACTATGTGTTCAACACCCCTCAGGATAAACTTATCTGGGACGTTGGACACCAAGCATACGGACATAAAATCCTAACGGGCAGAAAAGAGTTATTCGATACCAACCGCCAACTTGGTGGTATTAGCGGTTTTCCAAAACGGAGCGAAAGTGAATTTGATGATTTTGGAACAGGCCATAGTTCCACGGCCATATCTGCCATTTTAGGCATGGCCATGGCATCAAAATTACAAGGACATACAAGGAAACAGCACATTGCGGTGGTCGGAGACGCATCCATAGCCAGCGGAATGGCTTTTGAAGGTTTAAACCATCTCGGGGTAACCGATGTAAATGCATTGATCGTTCTCAACGACAATGCTATCGGCATAGACCCCAGTGTTGGGGCCCTAAAAAAATACCTTACCAATGTTAAGGCAGGAAAGGCAAAGGACGAGAACATTTTTGAATGCCTCAACCTCAGCTATTCCGGACCTGTGGATGGACATGATTTGCAAAAACTTGTTAAAGAACTGGAAAGACTAAAGCATGTAGATGGCCCAAAGTTGCTCCACATTATCACAACCAAAGGAAAAGGCCTAAAAAAGGCAGAAGAAGATCAGGTGGTCTACCATGCCCCTGGCAAGTTTGATAAAATAACAGGGGAACGCATCAAAAAACCTGAGGTAATTCAACCTCCAAAATATCAAGATGTGTTTGGCCACACTATTGTGGAATTGGCCCAAAAGAACAACAAAATAGTTGGAATTACCCCTGCAATGCCCAGTGGGAGTTCCCTAAAGTTTATGATGGACCAAATACCCGACCGAGCTTTTGATGTGGGTATTGCCGAACAACATGCTGTTACCTTGGCGGCCGGTATGGCAACCCAAGGGTTGATCCCGTTCTGCAATATTTACTCTACTTTTTTACAACGGGCCTACGATCAAGTGATCCACGATGTAGCCCTTCAAAAACTTCCGGTGGTTTTTTGCCTGGACCGAGCTGGCTTGGTAGGCCAGGATGGACCTACCCATCATGGTGTTTTTGATATTGCATATTTACGCTGCATCCCAAACCTTGTTATTTTTGCACCGCTCAACGAGCACGAGCTACGGGATATTATGTACACCGCACAACAAGGGCTGGAGCTTCCCATTGCAATAAGGTACCCCAGGGGGCGAGGTGACATGATCGATTGGAAAAACCCAATGAAATCCATAAAAATCGGTACTGGCAAACAACTAAAGAAGGGCACCAAAATGGCAATACTTAGCGTGGGCCATATTGGGAACCAAGTTTCCGAACTAATCAAAAAATCAGGGAAACCGGAAGAGATCGGACATTACGATATGCGCTTTATCAAACCATTGGACAAACCATTGCTACAACATATTTTTGAAAACCATGAACACATAATTACCCTAGAAAATGGTGTCAAAATTGGCGGCTTTGGTTCAGCTGTGCTGGAAATTGCCAATGAAGAAAAGTATACAGGATCAATTAAGATTTTCGGCATTCCGGATTCTTTTATCGATCATGGAACCATTCCCGAAACCCTTAAATTGGCTGGTATAGATTTTGATGCCATACATTCTTATATACAATCAACCTTAAACCCATGCGAATAAATTGTTTTTTAATCCTGTTCTTTGCCGTTTTTGTTACTTCCAATGCTCAGATCACACGTTTAAAGGCCTTTGAGCCAGATAGTACGGACTCCAATTTTAGAGTTGTTCGCATAAAGGATGTAAAGCTCAAATATCTGAACAGAAACGCTAAGCTAACAGACCCCAGAACCGTACTGAACCGGGTAAAACCTCTGAGTATTTGGTACAAGCGGTTCAAACCAACTTCTTTCTGGAAAAAGGTGAACAAATTTGGACTTAACATTAGTGAAGTTGCTTTTGTGAACTGGAATGCCGGAGGGGACAACTCGGTGTCGGCCTTGGCAAGTGCAGATTTTGCCCGGAACTATAAGTTCCGTTATCTGGATTGGAACAATGAGGTCCAGCTGCGCTATGGCATCAATGCGCAAGAGGGCAGGAAACTCCGAAAAACAGACGATCAAATCCGCTTGTCCACCACCCTGAGTTTTAGAAAGGACACCATAACCAATTGGTACTATTCGGTAAAAGCAAACATGAGAACACAATTCTCCAACGGATATAAGTACCCGAACCGAGAGAACCCTATTTCAAGATTTATGTCCCCCGGTTACTTGTTTGTGGGTGTCGGTACATCCTACATACCGCCTCAGGACAAATTCAACCTTTATATTTCGCCCGCCACCATGAAATCCACTTTTGTTCTGGACGAAGCTCTTTCCAACCAAGGGGCGTTTGGTGTGGAAGAGGGAGAACACATTTTTTTGGAACTTGGTTTTTTGATCACCAATACATGGGAGACACAAATAGCTGAAAATGTTTTAATGAACCATCGCCTAAACCTGTACACGGATTATGTAAGAAGTTTTGGCAATATCGATGTGGACTGGGAACTTAATTTTAACCTTAAGGTCAACCAATACCTCAATGCCAACATTGGAACCCACCTTATTTTTGATGATGATATCAAATTCGACGAACAAATTGCCGAAGATGGCACAACAATAGACCCGGGCATACCCCGTATCCAGTTTAAACAACTACTTGGGGTTGGCCTACTCTATTCGTTTTAAATATGTCGGCCTGTCAACTTATCGTGAATGTGCACCGCTGCACTGTCGGACAAACTTGCAACAAAACAGCTGGTATCCAATAGAATTTTATAAAGTGATGCATCCGTATTGCGGTATTTCTCGGGCAAACTTGTTAAGAGCAGTCGGTCATAATTCGTATCCTGGCCCTCTTTTACATTTATCAAAGCCGTTGTGTACGTATCCAGTAAATCGGAAATAATGCGATACCCGGCCAACTCTTTATCCACCACTTCTGTGGACTGATAGATTTTTTCGACGCTCAATTTAATAATATCGGCAACTTGAGCGGTATATTTTCCTTTATCGAGCAATGATACATTGAACTCCCCGTTCAATATTTTATCCTCATTTTTTACAAAAACATCCACGGCGTCCCCAATCAATGTACTTATCGCAAGAGCCCTTAAATAACTCAAACGGTCGCTCGAGGTGGTCATTGCATTATATTTCTTCGTGTTGATGTTGTCCTTCACCAAATTGATAAGATACTCCAGGGCATACTCTTCCGGAATCAATCCCAAGTTTATGCCATCTTCAAAATCGATTATGGTATAGCAGATATCATCAGCCGCTTCTACCAAATAAGTCAAAGGGTGCCTTAAAAAACCTGTTTCCGGGTGGTCAGGGTTGGGCAAAAGGCCAATTTCTTCCACAAGTTCATGGAAAAAGGCTTTCTCCGATTGAAAAAAACCAAATTTTTTGTCCACGATGTTCTTGGACGGTCTTTTGGGCAATGATCCTTTTGGGTATTTAATAAAGGCACCCAAAGTCGCATAACTCAAACGAAGCCCCCCGGGCACACCGTCCCTGGACTCTGTCAATAATTTAAAACCATTGGCATTTCCCTCAAAATCGATAAGATCTTGATACTCCTCTGCAGAAAGAACATCTCGAAATTGCTTCCCTTTGCCCTGTTTAAAATAATTGCCGATAGCTTTTTCCCCACTATGCCCAAATGGAGGATTCCCTATATCGTGGGCCAAGGCAGCTGCGGCAACAATTGCACCAAAATCATTAAATTGATAACCGTGGATTTCGGTCAAAAAAGGATACTTTGCCAAAATTTGCTGTCCAGCACTTCGGCCAAGACTTCTTCCCACAACAGAAACTTCCATACTGTGTGTAAGCCGGGTATGTACAAAGTTTTTTTGCGAACCAACGGCGATCGGCATCGGAAACACTTGTGTCTTATCCTGTAAACTTCTAAAAGCCGACGAAAAAATAATCCGATCGTAATCCACCTCGAACCCCAATCGGGTCTCATTCTGTTCCTTTCTAAGCCTTTTACCTTTGTCTCCGAATCGTTTTAAAGAGAGTAACTGCTCCCAATCCATTGGTTCATTATTTGTTAGCGAAGATAAATCAAAAGATGAACCTAGGCCCTACACTGGAAAAATATTGATATTTTTAGGAGCGTATTTGGTAACATTTTGTTAACCTCATTGCCGAATTATAATGGCATTTTTGCCATATTTCTTAAAGAATGGGAGAGAATATTTACATTTTCATGGTTGTGGCCCTTGGCATATTGGCCATAACCGATTTGGTAGTGGGCGTAAGCAACGATGCGGTTAACTTTTTGAACTCGGCAATCGGGTCCAAAGCGATATCTTTTAGGACCATTATGATCGTTGCCAGTGTTGGTATAGCGTTTGGCGCAATGTCTTCCAGTGGAATGATGGAAGTGGCCCGAAAGGGGATATTTAACCCCGGTGAGTTCGTTTTCGAAGAAATCATGTTCATTTTTATGGCCGTAATGATTACGGACATTCTACTATTGGATTTTTTCAACACCTTGGGAATGCCCACATCTACGACCGTTTCCATTGTATTTGAGCTTTTGGGGGCCTCTGTAGCCATCTCCTTGATAAAAATCGCCGATACCCAAGGAGGCTTTTCGGATTTGGCCACATATATAAACACAGATAAGGCGGCGGAAATTATTTTTGGGATTCTCCTTTCCGTTTTTATTGCATTTACCATAGGTGCCCTGGTTCAGTTTGTATCGAGAGCCTTGATTTCTTTTAAATTTCAGAACAAATCCAAGTGGGTAGAGTCTATATTTGGTGGCCTTGCGATTACGGCCATTGTATATTTTATTTTGGTAAAAGGACTGAAGAGCGCTGCCCTTTTTGACGGAGCAATTTCTGAGTTTGTGGCAACCCAGCCCCTTGCTTTCTTGGCCGGAAATTTTGCATTCTGGACGATTTTATCGTTCATCGTGGCAAGTTTTTTAAGATGGAACATATACCGCATCGTAATAGGTTTTGGAACATTTGCCCTGGCAATGGCCTTTGCTGGCAACGATTTGGTAAATTTTATCGGTGTACCTATTGCTGCACTTCAATCGTACCAAGATTGGCAGGCTTCTGGTATAACTGCAACGGAATTTAATATGCGCGGACTAGCCTCTGCCGTGCAGACCCCAACAATGTTATTGTTGTTATCCGGCGCTGTAATGGTAATTACGCTCTGGTTTTCCTCCAAAGCAAAAGGAGTTGTAAAAACCAGTGTCGACTTGGCCAGGCAAGATGAGGGCGACGAACGTTTTCAGCCCAATTATCTGTCTAGACAAATAGTGAAATTCAGTATCGTGGCTTTTGAAAACGTATCAAAAATTGTTCCTCCATCTCTTCAATCAAAATTGGACAAACAGTTTGTATTGCCACAAACCTATGTTCCAAAAAGCAAAACCCAGGAGCTGCCAGCATTCGATTTGGTAAGGGCTTCGGTCAACCTAATGGTGGCCAGTGTACTTATTTCCATCGCCACGTCCATGAAATTGCCCTTGTCCACCACCTATGTTACCTTTATGGTGGCCATGGGTACATCCTTGGCCGATAGGGCATGGGGTGCAGAAAGTGCCGTATATCGCGTTGCCGGAGTATTGAACGTTATCGGTGGTTGGTTTTTTACCGCCCTTAGTGCATTTACGGCCGCAGCGATAATCGCTTACCTGTTGTTTATAGGAAAATTTGTTTCCCTCGTTATTATGTTGATGTTGGCAGCGGTCATTTTACTGCGCAACTATATCTCGCACAACAAAAAGACCAAAGAAATAAAGGCAGAAGATAGTTTAAGACGTGCCGAAAGCAGTTCCATCCAAGGAGTTATAGAGGAAAGTGCCACCAACATTGCCAACGTTGTAAAGCGCAGCAACCGTATTTACTCGAACTGTATTCGAGGGTTGTCCAAACATGATTTGGACTTTTTGAAAAAGAACAAAAAACAAAGTAACAAACTCTCTTCAGAAATAGACGGTCTTAGAAACGACACATTCTACTTTATCAAAAACCTGGATGAAGCGCATGTGGGCGCGAGTAACTTTTACATTAATGTGATGGATCTTCTAACGGATATGTCACAGTCCCTCGAATACATCGGCAAGGTGAGTTACAACCACGTTAACAACAACCACAAAAAATTAAAATACAACCAGATAAAGGAACTCAAAGAGATAGATAATTATCTGGAAAAAATATTCAACAGCACGGAAAAAGCATTTGTGGATCGCTCCTTTGAGCAAATTGGAGATGTGCTTCAATCCAAAAACGAGATCAATGAAATGGTTTCGCAAAAGATAAATAGGCAGGTTTCCCGAACAAGGACGGAAGAATCGAGCCCAAAGAACACCACACTATATTTTTCTTTGTTGCTGGAAAGCAGGGACCTGATCACTTCTATGATGGAATTACTGGAACTCTATTATGCAGAGCACGATAGTTCCGTAAAACCAGCAACTATACCAAAGAAATAAATTCGGTATCTTACAACATCTATAAATTGTAAAGATATGATCAAATATTTCTTTTCTCTTATGGCAGTTGGCCTATTGGGCCTTGCGCCATTGCACTCACAATCCCTTTCTGCAAAAGAAGTTTTGGAAAAGGCCATTTCATTTCATGATCCAGATGGTAACTGGGCCAACCTAAAAACATCGTTCAAAGTAGTTATGGAAACTCCGGAGCGACCTAAACGCACAAGTGTGATTTCCGTGGATTTCCCCAAACAGGAGTTTGTCTTGGATGTTACCCAAGATGGTGATCATTACTCATATATTTTAAAAAACGGGTCCTGCGAAATCATGTTTAACGAGAGCAAAGAGTTTACCAAAGAAGAAGCCGAAAAGTATCGCCTGACCTGCGAACGGGGAACCATGATGAAGGATTACTACACTTACCTATACGGCCTTCCCATGAAGTTGAACGACCCAGGCACCCACCTAGATCCCGTGGTCCAACAAAAAACCTTCAAGAACAAACAATATGTGGTTTTAAAGGCCACTTACGATGCCGAAGTTGGCAAAGACACTTGGTACTTTTATTTTGACCGTTCCACTTACGCCATGGAGGTATATCAATTTTTTCACGATGAAACCAAAAACGACGGAGAGTACATTCTTTTAGAAGGCCTGGCGGAAGTAAATGGCATCAAAATGCCAAAAACGAGGGCATGGTACATGAACAAGGACGATAAGTATTTAGGAACCGACACTCTGGAAAAAATACAATAAACAGTTCGTGTTTTTTTATCTGTAAAAGTTCATCTCGTCCATATATTTCCACACCGGTTCGGGCAGCATTGGACGAATATTTTTTCCTTGATTATGGGCCTTTCGAATAAAAGTGGACGATATTTCCATTATCGGCGCACTGACCTTGGTGATTTTGGGGTGATCCTCAAATTGATGGGCCATCTCGCCCGTAGAAATTCGCGGGTAAACATGGATCGAGTATTGCTCCAATATGGCTTCATAATTTTTCCATTTGTGGAAACTTTTCAGATTGTCTTCGCCCATGATCAATGAAAACGCATAATCCGGGCCATATTTGTCTTCCAGATGGGCCAAGGTATCGGAAGTATAGTTGGGCTGGGGCAAATCAAACTCAATTGTACTGGGTTTGAGCCTGGGATAATCCTGTACAGCTTCGTACACCATTTGGAACCGGTGATTGTTGTCCAAAAGCGATTGCTTTACCTTAAATGGACTTTGCGGGGTTATAACAAACCAAACCTCATCCAAATCGGAAAACTCCACTAAATGGTTGGCTATGATCAAATGACCAATATGTATCGGGTTAAAGGTTCCAAAAAAGAGCCCTACCTGTTTCATACGTCAATCTTATTTTGAATCGGGATTCTTGGCCCCAACAAAATCGGCGACCAATTTGTGGGCTTCGTCGAGAGCTACATCCAGATCATAGTTTTTAATAATCTTATCAAACTGAGGGGCGGTTGCCAATTCTACCGACGCTTTGGCAATTCTCATATTAATCTTATCGTCACTCTCCGTGCTGCGCTTTTTAAGTCTGATCTTTAGCTCATCTACACTGGGAGGCTTCACAAAAACAGCCAGGGTCTTGTCCGGAAATTTCTTTTTGATCCTTAGCCCGCCAGAAACATCGATATCAAATATTACATTTTTGCCTTCTGCCCACAAACGTTCCACTTCACTTTTTAAAGTCCCATAAAAATTGTCGCGGTACACTTCTTCCCATTCCAAAAAATCGCCATCCTTTATGTGTCGCTTAAATTGGGAAACGGACATAAAATAGTAGTTGACCCCATTTTTTTCCTTGCCCCTGCGCGGGCGCGAGGTTGCGGAAATGGAAAAGGCCAAGTTGAGTTCCGGCTGATTCAACAAATGTTTTACAATGGTAGTTTTACCACTTCCCGATGGGGCCGAAAATATGATGAGTTTACCACCTTCTGTCATAGCACATTGAGCATTTGTTCTTTTATCTTTTCCAATTCGTCCTTCATTTGGACCACCAATTGTTGCATGGGTGCAAAATTGGCCTTGGATCCTATGGTATTGATTTCCCTTCCTATTTCTTGTGAGATGAACCCTAGTTTTTTGCCATTGGATTCTTTGGAATTCAGGGTGGTTTCAAAATATTTTAAATGGTTCGCCAAACGTACCTTTTCTTCGGTAATGTCGTACTTTTCCAAATAATAGATGAGTTCTTGTTCAAATCTATTCGCATCCAATTCCACCTTAAGGTCGGCCACAGCTTTCTCCAAACGTTCCCGTATCGTAGCCAACCTATCTGGGTCCATGCTTTTTACAGCATCCAAAAGTTCGTTGAGTTTTTTTAATCGCTCTACAAAATCCTGCTCCAAAACCTTGCCTTCCTCATTGCGGAACTCCACTATTTTGGATAAGGCCTCGTCCATTGCTTTTTTAATGGCCTCGTACTCTTCGGCATCGATGTCGTCTTTATCGGTTTTAAGGGTGTCGGGCATACGTAACGCCATTTCCAACAGTTTAATGTCATCTCCTTGGGCTATTGCGGCCAATTGCTCCATATACTTTTTAACCACACCCTTGTTAACTTCTGCCGTAGTCTCCTCACCGGTTATTTCCACATAAAGGCTAAAATCCACTTTACCCCTGTTTAGGGCACTGGCAATCATTTTACGTAATTCCAGCTCCTTTTCCCTATAAAACTGTGGAAGCCTGGCATTAATATCCAGATTTTTGCTGTTGAGCGATTTAAGCTCTATTGTAATTTTTTTTGAAGGAAGCTGAACTACGTGCTTCCCAAAGCCTGTCATGGATTGAATCATATACGTATGATTAAATTTTGCCAAAGGTAACCAAAATAGATTTTGACCTTTGAAGATTCTAAATTTTGGCCCCTTGGAAACTACTCCAGTTCCCTGACCCAAATATTACGGTAGCTCACCCTGCTATTGTCCCCATGGTCCTGAAGCCTAAGAGGGCCCTGGCCATGTGGTGGATTCTTGGGCCAACCAATATATGGCGTTGTACCCTTGATCTCCACATGGTCCTGGATCAACACACCATTGTGGATAACGGTAATGGTCCCAGATTTTATTTTTTGTCCTTTTTCGAACACTGGTGCATGATAAATTATATCGTAGGTATTCCATTCGCCAGAAGGGACCGATGCCATGGCCAAGGGCGCATGCTGTTTATAAATGGAGCCCACTTGACCATTTACATAGGTGTCGTTGTTATTGTTGTCCAATACTTGAACTTCATAGATTCCATTTAAGAAAACACCGCTATTACCTCGGTTTTGTCCATCCATTTGTACTTCTGCTGGGGATTTCCACTCAATATGAAGCTGAATGCTCCCAAAATTTTGTTTGGTCTGAATATCTCCCGTCTTGTCCTTTACGGTCATGCTGCCATCTTCGTTCAAGAGCCATTTGGCATCCGTGCTATCCCTGGAACTTATCCAATTTTTAAAAGATGTCCCATCAAAAAGCACGATGGCATCACTTGGAGGAGCTCCTGCTTTGCCCGGAATTACCTTTGGCGGCACTGGTTCATATATCTCCGTTTCCTCGGGAGTGGTTGGCTCTATGTCCTGGGACCAAGTCCATCCACTAAACAAGATGGCCAAAAGCAATGGAACAATTTTTAATTTATACATATTATAATGCTTTGATCTTTATGTTTTTATAGGACACCCTGTCCCCATGATCTTGTAAACCGATTTTTCCAGTCCTGTAAGCGCCAAAACCTTCCCAATCTGCAAATTTTGAGGATGCGACCATTTTGTCCCAATCCGGGCCATGCACTGGAAACTCCACTATTTTTGTTCCATTCAATACTACATGTCCTTTGTTGATCTTATGGTTCACCATTAATTCAAACGTATTCCATTCACCGGCTGGCTTGGTTACATGCTGGGTAGGCGAAACCATATCGTACAAAGCTCCTGCCATACGATTTTCCCCATTTTGGGCATCAGGATGTCTTTCATTGTCCAATACTTGTATTTCTGGTCCTGTTAAATAGGGCTGGGCGTATTTTTCATCTTCTGAAACACCCCAAAAAATCCCACTATTTCCCCCTTCGGCAATTTTCCATTCCATAGTCAAAATAAAATCCGTAAACTCAGCATCACTAACCAGATTAAAAGACGCTCCTTCTTCCCTGTTTTCCGATGGGTAGAACACCATGGCCCCATCTTCCAATTTCCATGGCTCGGTAACTGGTCCGCCATTATAGTAATGCCAACCTTCGAATGAACTTCCGTCGAATAGGGTAACCCACTCATTTTCGGCTTCTTTCACAATCTCGATCACTTCTTCTTTTTCTTCCTTATTTTCCTTTGGGTTTTCTTTACAGGCAACGCCAATGGCCAGTAATGCCAACATCAAAGCTCTTTTCATAGTCCAAGTATTTTTTTCAATTTTTCCTTATCCACATCTGCTCCGGCAAAATCATCAAAGGTTTTGGTTGTTGCCTCTATTATATGATCTTGAATAAATTTAGCGCCTTCGCGCGCTCCTTGTTCCGGGCTTTTAATACAGCATTCCCATTCCATAACGGCCCAAACATCGCAGCCATATTGGGTAAGTTTGGAGAAAATGGTCTTAAAATCGATCTGTCCATCCCCTAGGGACCTGTATCTCCCTGCTCTGTCTCCCCAATCGTTGAAACCGCCAAATGCCCCCTTCTTACCTGTTGGGTTAAATTCCGAATCCTTTACGTGAAAGGATTTGATGAACTCATGATAATGATCGATATACGCAATATAATCCAGTTGTTGCAAAACAAAGTGACTTGGATCATAAAGTATGTTTACGCGCTTATGGTTTCCCGTAGCTTCCAAAAATCTTTCAAAAGTATCCCCATCGTGAAGGTCTTCTCCGGGATGAATCTCGTAACAGACATCCACGCCCTCTTCATCAAAATGATCGAGGATGGGCTTCCATCGATTGGCGAGCTCTTCAAAACCCATTTCCACCAATCCGGCAGGACGCTGTGGCCACGGGTGGGCGGTATGCCAAAGCAATGAGCCCGAAAAAGTGGCATGGACGTTAAGTCCGAGCCTACGGCTTGCTGTTGCCGCTTTTTTAACCGTTTCAACTGCCCATTTGGTTCGTTCTTTCGGTTTTCCGTGCAGTTCCTTGGGAGCAAAATTATCGAACATAATATCGTATGCCGGATGAACAGCCACCAATTGTCCCTGCAAGTGGGTGGAAAGTTCGGTGATCTCCAATCCGTAGGAATTAATTTTTCCCTTGAGCTCATCGCAATAATCCTGACTTTCTGCTGCTTGGTCCAAATCTATAAGAAATGATTCCCAAGTTGGTATTTGAATGCCCTTGTAACCAAGGTCGGAGGCCCACTTGCACATTCCATCCAAGGTATTGAAAGGAGGTTGACTGTCCACAAATTGAGCCAAGAACACAGCTGGTCCTTTGATTGTCTTCATTGAATTTAATTTTAAGGAATTAGGAAATCCCAATCAAATTGGGATTTATCTTCTATATTTAAGAAAAAAACTATGCTATTTTTACACCTCATGTAGCAAAACATAAATATAGGAATTCATATACAATTAAAATAACTTACCGCTTATAAAAACCACATATGGAAAATGCTTCTGCCCGCAATTTATGGGGCGATTTTTTAGATGCCCATTTGGAGTTTGCCTCCCAAGATGCTCCAAAAGTGATACATTTTTGTGATAATGAACAAGATGCCAATACTTGTGCAGATCTTGTTTGCAAAGAAACCAAAAGAGCCACCTCACATTCCTTAAAAGGTTTACAGCTCCGCAACGAAAATTTACCTAGAATCGGAGATTTTTATGTGGTTACGGATTGGGACGGGAATGCCAAATGTATTGTTCGCACCACTGGGGTAAAACTGCTCCCTTATTTTAGTATTAGAGAAGAACACGCCCGTTTGGAAGGTGAAGGGGATAAAAGTCTGGAACATTGGAAAAAGACCCATTGGGACTACTACACCCGCGAATTGGCCAAATTTGGCACAACTCCAAAGGAAAGCATGATCATTGTGTTCGAGCAATTTGAAATGCTATATAAAAAATAATGGCCGTCCATTGGACAGCCATTATATCTATTATTTTGGGTTCTGGATCAATCCATATCTACCCAAACATTTCCATTCTTGTGTGAAGCAACGGTGTTTTCTATAAAATTTAGGCCACGCACACCATCTATTATGGTCGGAAATTCTCCGTTGTTATAAGCTTCTCCACGAATTGCCTTGGCCACGCCCAAATATATGTTCGCCATGGCATCAAAAATTCCTTCTGGGTGGCCTGGTGGCAATTTTGTACCGCCCAAAGAGAGTTCGGAATTGTACCCATGTCCTGGCTTGTATACTTGCAAAGGTTCTGGATCATTTAATTTATATAGGTAGTTAGGGTTCTCCTGCTCCCATTTTAAACCTCCTTTTTCACCATAAACGGCAATGGTTAGGTTATTTTCTTCCCCAGTGGCCACCTGACTTGCCCTAATGACGCCTTTTACATTCTTATCCATTCGTATCAAAGCTGTTCCATCCATGTCCATTTGGTTATCGTCGTACAAATAATTGAAATCGCACAATAGAGATCTAACCCTTAATCCGGTGGTGTACTCGACCATATTAAAGGCATGTACTCCAATGTCTCCCATACAAGAACTAATCCCTGCCTTTTTAGGGTCCAAGCGCCAAACGGTGGCGCGCTTTTCTTTATCATGGATTATCGGGTTCATCCAGCCTTGATAATATTGGGCATCCACTTTGTGAACTTTTCCAATTACCCCTTCTTTGATCATCTCCCTCATTTGGCGCACCATTGGGTATCCAGTATAGGTATGTGTCACTGCAAATACGGTACCGGCCCTTTCTTGGGTTTCCAGTAATATTTTGGCTTCTTCGTAAGTGGTGGTCATTGGTTTTTCACAGATTACATTGAAACCATTGTCCAACAATTTCTTGGCCATTGGGAAATGTAAAAAATTTGGGGTTAGAATGGAACAGACCTGAATACGTTCGTCTTCCGGCAGTTTCATTTCCTCTTCCACCAAGGTGTCGAAATCCTTATAAATTCGATTCGTTGGAATATCTATCTCTTTTGCGAACGCTAAACTATCTTCCAGTTCGGGGGTAAATACGGCCCCAACGATTTCATAATTATCATTTATAAAAGAGGCTACGCGGTGCAGAACTCCGATAAGGGAGTCGCCGCCCCCACCAAGAATTCCAAGTCTTATTTTTTTAGGCATGTTTTTTATTATGATTTATATTCTACTTTTTCATTTTTAAATACCAACGCAAACAGCACAAATACCACGGCTGCAAATATTGCTGGGTAAATCCAGATGTTTTGCCAAACATGGCTTCCGTCTTCCAATAAATAGGAGTCCGTAATTTTTCCTGCTATCCAAAACCCTATCAACATCCCCACTCCATAAGTGGCCAAGGTAATCAGTCCTTGAGCTGCACTCTTATATTTTTCGCCCGCTTTGGTATCGGTGTAAATCTGGCCGGACACGAAGAAAAAATCGTAACAAATTCCATGAAGTGCTATCCCCAAAATCAACATAAATGCCAAATCGCCTGCATCGCCATATGCAAAGAGCAAATAACGTACAGTCCAGGCCAACATTCCGACCAATATGGTCTTTTTAAAGCCAAATCTTGTAAAGAACAGTGGCAATAATAGCATGAAAAGCACTTCGGAAGCTTGCCCAATGGTCATTTTTCCGGTCGGATTGTCCAATCCGATCTCGGTGAGGAACGGATTGGCGTTTTGATAGTAAAAGGCCAATGGGATACAAATCAATACCGAGGCAATAAAGAAAACCAAAAAGTTCTTATCCTTCAACAATTTCAAGGCATCGAGCCCCAACACATCGGTTATGGTGACTTTTTCGGTCTTGTCCACTCTTGGCGGTGTTTTGGGCAAGGTAAAGCTGAACAACCCCAATATTGCCGATGCTATGGCTACCATTAAAAAAGTGTTTTTCAGCATTCCTGCGGACAAACTCTCGGGTGAATCCCACAGAAAAACATAACTGATCACCAATCCCGCAACTATCCACCCAATGGTTCCAAACACCCTAATCGGCGAGAATTCCTTGGCAGGATCTTTCATTTGATTAAATGAAATGGAATTGACCAATGCCAAAGTCGGCATGTACAAGATCATATAGCCCAAAACATATGGATAGAACACGGAGAATTCCGTGGTCTGATACATTTGGTACATTAAAAATGCCCCTATTAGGTGCAAAATGCCCAAAATCCGTTCAGCATTAAAATATCGGTCTGCGATCAACCCAATAATAAAAGGAGCAATTATGGCACCCCAAGATTGAGTGGAAAACGCCTGGGCGATCTCCCCGCCGCTAGCTTTTAAATTGGTTCCCAAAAAAGTTCCCAGTGTTACAAACCATCCGCCCCAAATAAAAAATTCGAGGAACATCATAAAGGACAGTTGAAATTTGGTCTTAAAATTCATGTTGTGTAATTAGTTAGTTGTTATCGTTTGTAGTGTATATAATCCAAAGGTTCCGGAGCTATACCAGCCTTTCTCCATTCCATCATAATTTGGCCGCGATGGTGGGTGGAATGATTGATAATATGAAAAAGAATATCCTTTACCTCGTTAGAAAAGTGAACTTGTTGACTGTTCACATATTCAACACGTTTTTCAAAGGTATCCGTATTGGAAATAATTTCAAAAGAGGTCTTTTGATTTTCGTAATGGATTTCTTCCCATAGTACCATATCATGTTGATCCCAAACATCGAACTTTACTTCCGAACCAAGTAATCTCTGGTTCCAAATATGGTGCGCATTGAGTATGTGACTAAAAAGTCTAATGCAGTCGCCAGAAACTTTTTCCCGACCACTGCATTGCTCGATAATTTTTTTGTTACAATAAAAATTGTAATCGAAGAGCTGCTGTAAAAACCCCTTCATTTGATGCTATTGTGTTCGTTTTACTGCACTATTCTCTCCAAGAGCCTTTTGGTTGCCAAAATCCCTTCTTCTTCGCTCAGGTCGGAGCCTTCATATTCTACTCCAACAAAACCTTCGTATCCGGATTCCAGGACAATCTCCATGATCCGTGGATAATCCACTCTGGTCTCGTTGCCTTCTTCATCAAAACTATAGGATTTGGCGCTTACACCTTTTGCATAAGGCATGAGTTCTTTGGTTCCTTTATAACGATCGTATTCTTCCAAGCATTTGGACGAATAGTAGTCGCCGGCCTCTCTTTTGATACAAAAATTACCAAAATCTGGTAGTGTGCCGCAGTTTTCCATACCCACCTTCTCCATTACCTCGGCCAACAATGCACCGTTCGAAGATGGGCCGCCATGGTTTTCCACAATAATATTGATGTTCTTTTCCTTGGCATAGCCTGCCAATTGCTTAAGTCCTTCAACAGAGGCCGGAATCCAAACTTCGGGCTCCATGCTCCCATTTAGGTTAACACGAATGGAATGACAGCCCAATGCTGCGGCCGCATCTACCCATTTGTAATGGTTTTCCACAGCTTCTGTTCTTTTCGTTTCGTCTTCCACTGCAATATCCCCTTGGCCGTCCACCATGATCAAAAGGTTCCGAAGCCCATATTTTTCACTTTCTGCCTTGCTTTTTTCCACCCAATTGTTCATCGCTTCTTCCGAAAAATTGGCTGCCTGCAATTCTTTGTAATATAGGCCGCTTACATACTCCAGTCCTTCAAAGCCCCAGTTGCTCGCCTTTTCTGCAAAAGAGTATGGGTCCACTCCTTCTTCAAGAATCATTTTGTGCATGGACCATTGGGCCAATGAGAGTTTAATTTCCGGTTTGGACTCCTCTGCAACTTCTTGCTCTGTTACTTTTTCTGCTTCGGATTCTTTTTTTTTATTTTCCTTACAGGAAGAAAATCCTAAAAAAACAACAAAAATTAGGGTTACGATACTTTTTTGGGTTAATCTACGTCTGTTCATATTTTTATGTTGGTTAATTTCTTTCAGAATCCAAAAACTACAACGTTATAGTGCTGAATTCTCAATAAACATAGGGATTAAATGTAGAAAATTAATTTAATAATTAATACATTTAGCAAATAAACAATCCGAATAAATGAGTAAATTTTATTACAATCAGGAGCAGGAATCCTATGATGCCATCGTGGTAGGAACGGGTATCAGTGGTGGTTGGGCTGCCAAAGAATTGTGCGAAAATGGCCTCAAGACCTTGGTCTTGGAACGAGGTCCCATGGTAAAGCACCGTGAAGATTACCCAACAGCCAATATGGATCCATGGGATTTCCCCCATGCCGGGAACGCAACCCGAGAAGATATCAAACAACAAGAAAAACAATCCAGAACAGGCTATACCACTGGGGCGGCCTCCAAGCACTGGTTTGTAAACGATTTAGATCACCCTTACAATGAAACCAAACGTTTTGATTGGATGCGTGGCTACCATGTGGGCGGACGTTCCATTATGTGGGGGAGACACAGCTACCGTTGGAGCGATATTGATTTCGCCGCCAATAAGAACGAAGGTATCGCCGTTGATTGGCCGGTAAGATACAAGGATATAGCCCCTTGGTACGATAAAGTTGAAAGTTATATAGGAGTTTCCGGGGAAAACCTGGGTCTACCACAATTGCCCGACGGCCAGTTTGAACCCATGATGGAACTTAACTGTGTGGAAGACCATGTTAGGGGTAAGGTTGCCGAGCATTTTAACGGACGGGTTATTACCGCCGGTAGGGTAGCTCACATTAACAGTGATAAAAAATTTGATGGCGATGGACGTGTACGTTGCCAGTTTAGAAACAGATGTATCAGAGGATGTCCTTTCGGAGCATACTTTAGTAGTGTTTCCTCTACTTTGCCCGCAGCTGAACGCACAGGCAACATGACCTTAAGACCCGACTCCATAGTCCACGAGGTCATATATGATCCAAATACCCAAAAAGCAACAGGCGTTAAGGTTATAGACAGAGAGACCAAAGAAGAGTTCGAGTTCAAGGCCAAGGTTATATTCCTTTGTGCTTCGGCTATTGCATCCACTTCTATTTTGATGCAATCCAAATCCGATAGATTCCCCAATGGATTAGGAAACGATTCTGGAGAATTGGGACACAACATTATGGACCACCACTTCTTGGTAGGAGCATCCGGAAAGTTTGAAGGATACGAAGACAAATACTACAAAGGAAGAAAGCCAAATGGAATTTATATCCCAAGGTTTAGAAACCTAGGAGGCGACTCCGACATGAAAAATTTCACCAGAGGTTACGGATACCAAGGTGGTGCCGGGAGAGGCAACTATGAAGAATTGATTGCCGAAGCTTCTTTTGGAAAAGATTACAAGGACGCCATGTTGACCCCAGGTGGTTGGACCATGAATATGCTTGCCTTTGGTGAGATACTACCTTACCATGATAACAAAATGACTTTGGATTACGACAAAAAGGATAAATGGGGACTACCAACCGTAACTTTTGATGCCGAAATCCGCGAGAACGAGATCAACATGCGTAAAGACATGCAGGACCAAGCGGTTCAAATGTTGGAAAAGGCCGGCGCCAAGGACATTACTCCATATGATCGGCCCTATGCCCTTGGACTTGGAATCCATGAAATGGGTACCGCCCGTATGGGCCGTGACCCAAAAACTTCTGTTGTAAACGGAAACAACCAGGTACACGGATGTAAGAATGTTTATGTAACCGATGGTGCGTTTATGACCTCGGCAAGCTGTGTGAATCCATCGTTAACGTATATGGCATTTACTGCAAGAGCGGCCAACCACGCAGCTCAAGAACTTAAAAAAGGAAATATATAATGGAAAGAAGATCAGCACTCAAAAATATGGGGTTGGCTTTTGGTTATGCCGTTGCCACTCCAACATTATTGTCGTTACTACAAAGTTGCAAGAACAAACCGGCATATGCGGAATGGACTCCAAATTTCCTTGATAAGGACAAAGGTTATGCCATGGCACAGACCCTGGATCTGATTCTTCCAAAAACAGATACCCCTTCTGCAACAGAGATGAACGTACATGCGTTTATCGATGCTTACTTGGATGAGGTAATGCCGTTGGAACAAAGAGACTTTGTTGTGATGAAGATGAACAAATTTTACGAAAAGGTTTTGGCAGATTCCGGTAAGGAATCCTTAATGGGCATAGAACCTGCGGATATAGAACCAGCCCTTGCAACATATTTGAAAAAACGAACTGACGAGGAAGAGGATTTGCAGAACGAGGCCATTATGAGCTATATGCAAGCCATAATGGAAGGCGGCGAGGCAACTTTGGACGATGAGATTTCCAGAGTATCCTTTGCCCACGAACTAAGGGATTTGGCGACATGGGCCTACAAAAATTCCGAATATGTGGGAGAGGAAGTTTTGGCTTATCTTCCAATACCAGGAGAGTATATTGCCTGTGAGGATGTTACAACTTTGACCAATGGTAAAGCATGGTCACTCTAAGTTTTAGAAGCCTCCAATAAAAATAGAAGCCTCCTAAATAGGAGGTTTTTTTAGTTTCCTGCACAAACAAAAATACCTCGGAACGTTCTAATGTGGGGTGAACTCATCCGAGGTATTAAAATCAATAAACACTATCACACGTACCGCATAAATACAGTACAGTAAAACTGTAACCTAACATTTTGTAAAATACATCAACCAGACTACAGTATTTCTTTTTCCCAATTAAATACACCATTGCCCTATGGAGAGCTATAGCGGAAACTTGTAAAAATACATTTGGGATGGTTGCAAATATTTAAAAATACTGCGGATTAAAGAAGCAATAGGGGCTGTAAATGCAGTAAAGTTTTTAACACAAAATGTTGACATCTGGCACTTCCAACATTTTACACAGAATAGTAACTCTTAATAAACAAAAAGCCGGGCAAGAAACTTGCCCGGCCTATCTTTTATGATGAACTATTAGCTTAATATTACCAAGAGTACGGCCTCTTCAATCATGGCCGGTATAATCTTTATTTGTTCTAGGTAGTTCCCCCGAAACCTAAAATCAAATCCGGATTGCAGCCTAATTGAAGATTTAATCTTGCAAGCGGTTTTTACAATCATGTGATTGGTTGCTGTGGCCGTACATTCTATTGGTAATACAAAATTTTAAAGAGCTTGTAATGGGATGCCAAAATCATTTCTTGGCAACCACACTATTCCAATCCGAATTTAATTCGGCACTATTCTTTTCTGATACTGCGGCAAAAATAAGAGCCATTATCAAAATCAGGAACAATATTGCACATTTTCTCATCTGCTGGCTATTTGGTCTGTCCTTTGTTTTTTGACATGCCGAATATAGATAACAAAAGCCCTTGCTCAGGAGCTCTATGTATAAATTGCAGCTTTTTGTGTATAATCGGCTGTTGTATATTTTAGGTGTGTAGGCGAAATCCGTAGTATTGAACAAGGAAGTCCTTATAAATCACCAGATTTCCTTTGGTTTTGTTTTTTTTACCAGTTATACGCACTAAATATCCATTAACACATAATTTTAGCAGTATTTGGGGAATAATTCTAAATTTGATTATACCTATATTATATTATGCTAGAAGCAGTAATTGTTGATGATGAGATTAAGGCCCTACAAAGTTTGAGTTGGGAACTTACCAATTTGAGCGATGAAGTGGATATTATTGCGTCCTTTACCGATGCCCGAGAAGCCTTGACCTATTTGGAACAAAACACTCCAGATTGTTTGTTCTTGGATATTGAAATGCCTGCAATGGACGGTTTTCAATTCATAAAGAACCTAAAGAACAAGGATTTCCCTGTTGTAATCACCACTGCCTACAACCAGTACGCACTGCAAGCCTTAAAAAACGAGGCCATCGATTATTTGCTAAAACCCATCGATTCGGATGATCTTGAGGAAACCATTACCAAAATAAAAAAGTTCAACGCCAAAAACCTGACCGTAGAAAAGTTGGAGAAAATATTGCTCAACTTCAATGCGGACTCCCATAATAAAAAAATAACCATCAATACTGATGGCAAGTTGGTCTTCCTCAACAGTGACGATATACTTTATGCAGAATCGGACGGAAATTACAGTACCATTTTTTTAGCAGATGGGCAAAAAATCCTGCTTACCAAAAAACTCAAGGAAGTCAATGCCCTGTTGCCCCAAAACAGCTTCTTTAGAATCCATAATTCCTACATCATAAACCTGAACAAAATAAAGGAATTCCTTAAAACGGACGGTTATGTTGTTTTGGAATCCAACCATAAAATCCCTGTTTCCCGACAAAAAAAATCCGACTTTTTGGATATGCTTTAATCCCGCAATGTTCCCGTGCCTATAGAAAACTTTACACAAGTCGAATACCTGAATCGAGTGAAAAGAAACACAGTGCTTTTTCTTTCGCTCTTTTTTGTTTTTAACCTATCAAGTGCACAGGAAATTCCCGAAGAGTTTATAGAAAAAGTGGAAACCTTGGTGCAGCTTCGGCCCAAGACTTACGAGGAATTGGACAAAGAGTTGTACCCGGACAAAAGAGATACTACCTTACTTCGGTTTTTTGACAATTTGAGCAGGGAAAATGCATATTCTGAAGGCAGGGCATATGCACTGAACTTATTGGGAATGAAATACAGGAACATTTCCCAGTATGAAAAAGCTGTAAAACTGCACGAGCAGGCCCTTGAAATTTCGGAAGAGGCCAATAGTATAGATTTTAGAGTACTCAGCTTAAATATGTTAGGGGTCGCATACCGCCGAACAGACGCCATAAAAACAGCATTGGACTACAACCAGAGGGCATTGGAACTGGCAGAACAGGTAGAGAATCCATCCAACCACATCAAAAGAAGTATCAATGTAGCCTTAAATGGTATTGGTAACCTCTACCAATCGTTGGAACAGTACGATTTGGCCATTCTGCAGTTTGAACGAGCCCTAAAACTGGAAGAAGAGATGGGCAATCAACTCGGATTGGCGATCAACCATCAAAACATAGGACACTGTTTGGAGGAAAAAGGAGATTTGGAGGGAGCTCTCGAAAACTACAGAAAGTCTTTGGCCTATAACGAAGAAATAGACTCCGACATAGGCCGTGTGATCTGCAAGAACAGTTTGGCACAGATTTATTTAAAACAGAATATGCCTTATCTGGCATTGGTTCTATTGGAACCTTTACAGAACGAATCCAAAAATATCGGGGACTTTTCCATTACCTCCTTGGTTTATATCAATACCGGATGGGCCCACACAAAATTGGCCAATTACGATAAAGCGGAGAATTATATCTTCGAAGGCCTGGAAATGGCCCAAACCAGGAATATCCCCAGTAACATCCTATATGCCTACGAAAAATTGTCCGATCTGGAGAATGGCAGAGGAAATTTTAAACAGGCCTACGAGTATTACAAAAAAGCCGGTGAGTACGATAAACAGATTTCGAGTGCCACCAACCTACGGTACATGAACGATGTTATCGTAAAATACGAAAACGATAAGAAAAACAATCAAATTGCAGTATTGGCCAAAGAAAATGAGATTGTTAGATTAAGATTGAAAAAAAACCAGACCACATTATTGGTAAGCGCCTTGATCGTGGGGCTTATTTCTTCCATTCTTTACATTTTGTACAGGCAATACCAAAGCAAGAACGAGAAAAGAGTGCTCACCTTGGAACAAAAAATGTTGCGCAGCCAAATGAACCCGCACTTTTTGTTCAACTCATTGAATTCCATTAAACTTTACATTATAAACAACGAGCAGAAAAATGCCGTTCATTATCTGAACAAATTTTCCAAACTCGTCCGCAAAATTCTTGAAGCCTCATCCCAAAAAGAAATTTCCTTATCGGAAGAATTGGGCACCATGGAGCTTTACATGAATATAGAAAATATCAGGTTTTCCAATGAGATAGATTTTAAGATACAGGTGGAGAAAGATATCAATGTGGACAATATCAAAATCCCATCCCTTACATTACAACCATTTTTGGAAAACTCACTTTGGCACGGCCTATCCCCAAAAGAAGGGGACAAAAAAATACAGATCAATGTGAAGCATAAGGACAAGGGCCATGTAACCATCGAGATAGTGGACAACGGAGTAGGCCGAACTATGGCGGAGCTCAACAAAGAAAACAGGGTTCTTAAAAGAAAGTCATTGGGCATACATATTACCAAAGAAAGGTTGGCCAATTTTGCCAAGGATTATCAAAATAAATTTGATGTGGCAATTATGGACCTTTTTGATGAAAATGGCAATCCGAACGGAACCAAGGTAGTGTTGGATATCCCTACTATTTAGCGCTTTCCTTGGCTACAGTCTCCAATTCCCGGTACCAATCCTCTCCAAACTTTTGGATCAAGGCATCCTTTACAAATTTATAAATGGGCACCTTTAATTCTGCTCCCAAAGAGCAAGCGGGATCACAGATTTCCCATTTATGGTAGTTTACCGCAGTAAATTCGGTGTATTCCCTGGTCCTTACCGGATATAAATAGCACGATATGGGCTTTTTCCATTTGGTAACTCCAGCTTCGTAAGCAGCTTCCAACCCACATTTTGCAACCCCGTCTTCCGAAAAAACAACATAGGCACACTCATTATTGTTTACCAACGGAGTTTCCCACTCACCATCTTCCCCTTTCACAAAGGCACCTTGTTCCTCTATGGCACTAATTCCTTCCGGACGTAAAAAAGGTTTTACATCTTGATAAATGTCCACAAGCCTATCGGTCTCGGAATCTTCCAAGGGAGCGCCATATTCACCCCCTACACAACAGGCCCCTTTACAAGCATTGAGATTGCAAACAAAATCGTTCTGCAAAATCTCTTCGGACACAATGGTTTTACCAATTTGGAACATAAAGAATCAACTTTTATCGCAAAGGTAATCCAAAACAAAAAATTGATGATTTATAAACACTTTTATGTAGTCCAAAAGTAATTTTTAACCGTAAATTTGCCGTCCGAAAAAATTAACGCCATGAATTTTGACCTTAAGGAAATTGCGACCGCAGGAATGGTATTGTTCGCCGTAATCGATATATTGGGCAGTATTCCCATTATTTTATCCTTGCGGAACAAGGTAGGCCATGTACAATCGGAAAAAGCTTCGATTGTGGCAACTTGTATTATGATCGCGTTTTTATTTGTTGGCGAGAGTATACTATCCTTGATTGGTATAGATGTAAACTCGTTCGCCGTGGCAGGTGCATTTATTATATTTTTCCTTGCCATAGAAATGATCTTGGGAATTACCCTTTACAAAGATGATGAGCCGGAAACAGCTTCCATTGTACCCATTGCGTTCCCCTTAATTGCCGGGGCCGGTACATTGACCTCCATATTGTCCCTACGGGCGGAATATCATGTAGAGAACATAATAATTGCCATTGTTATAAACGTTATCTTTGTGTACATCGTTTTAAAATCGAGTGCAAAAATAGAACGCATATTGGGCAAAAATGGCCTTAATATTATCCGAAAGGTGTTCGGTGTTATTCTAATGGCCATTGCAGTAAAGCTATTCGCTGCCAATATTAACGAGTTGATGACCCACAGTGCGTAAAATTTTGATATGAACAGGACTTTTGCTATTGTAATAATAATAATCGCGTTGGGGCTTATTGCCTACAACGTGACCATGGTAGATTTTGAGAACCCACTAAAGGGTGACAGCACTGTTGCCCTGATCGGTATTGTGGCTTCTTTGTGCGCAATAATTCTAATGTTGATCTTTATGACCTCCAAAAAGATTGATAACAAGCTAAAAAAATAAGTTAGGGCTTAACCCCTACCGCTCCGATTTGCGATGGACCTATTGAAGTAGCTTCGTCCAAAGCCCTTACTTTTAGTAGCATTGCGTCGTGTTCGCCCTTGATCTGTGCGGAAAGATTGGGAGAGTACAATTGCTCTGCAATATTGGCCTTTAAATACGATTTTATCTTATCCTCGTAAGCGTAAAAATCTAGTTTGATCTTGCGATCGAGTACAAATTGGATAAACTTGTCGAACAAGATATCATCTACTTTAAATTCATCCAAGAAACTATTTTGGGTATAATCATCATAAATTGTTCTATCCTCTTCCAAATGCTCGAACACAAAACGGGCAAAAAACTGATAGGTATCGTCCATACTTTCTATAGCCTCTTCCTGGTTGGTCCCAATTGGAACAAAAACATCTGGGATTATACCGCCTCCCCCATAGACCACTTTCCCTTTTGGGGTAACAAATTTTAAAGAATCGGCCACTTTTATGCTATCCGCAGATACGAGTTCTCCACTGGAGTAGCGGTCCATGAATGTTTTATAGTAGTCGTGATTACCCTTTTTGTATGATTTTTGAATAGATCTTCCCGTGGGGGTATAATAGCGAGAAACAGTTAACCTAACGGCCGAACCATCACCTAAATCCATTTCCCGTTGCACCAGCCCCTTTCCGAACGAACGCCGCCCCACTATGGTGCCTATGTCGTTATCCTGTAGGGCACCGGCAATAATTTCACTGGCAGATGCCGAACGCTCATTGATGAGCACATACACTTGTCTATCCTGAAACTCTCCTTTTTTTGTGGCATACGCTTTCTTGACCTTTCCTTTTTTGTTCTTGGTGAACAGGATCAGTTTATCCTCTCCCAGAAATTCATCGGCCAATTTTTCGGCTATCCCCAAATATCCTCCGGGATTGTCCCTAAGGTCCAAGGTCAACTTTTCGGCTCCTCGTAGTTTTAATTTTCTAAGGGCATCTTTAAACTCATCGAACGTGGATTCAGCAAAACGATTGATCTTAATATAACCCATGTCCTTGGTGAGCATATAATAGGCATCTACACTTCGTATAGGCACACGATCCCGAACTACCGGGACCTCCAACATTTTATTTTCTGTTTTTCGAAAGACCTTTAAGTTCACTTTGGTGCCTATTTTTCCCTTTAGGGTGGACACCACATCATCGTTGGCAATTCTTCTACCGTAAAGTGTATCCATGTCCGCCATTAAAATACGGTCACCTGGTTTTATGCCACTTATATAACTTGGTCCATTTTTTATGGTCCTGATCACAGTGATGGTATCCCGAAACATATAAAAGCTTACTCCTATTCCCGCGAAGTCGCCCTTCATGCTTTCGGCAACGTCTTTCATTTCGTCCTTTGGAATGTAAACGGAATGTGGGTCCAATTTTCCCAAAATATTGTTTACGGTTACATCTACAATACTATCGGTATCCACATCGTCCACATATTCGTAATCGATATAGTCGATAAGTCGATTGAGCTTGTCTTTTTTGGAGTTTGTGGAAAATAGTTTTTCCGGGGAGTCGTTAAAATGCAGTTTGCCGCCTATAAAAATGCCAATGGCAACTGCCAAGGCAAGTAAGGTAGGCCAAATATATCCTTTGATCTTTTTCATATAGCAATTATGGTATTAAACCATTTCTTCCAGGATGGGCAAATGAACAATTTCTACGCCTGCCCTTTCCAGAAATTTTAATCCAGAATCGTCTTTGTAGGCATTCTGGTATACCACACGTTTTATGCCAGCCTGGTGCACAAGCTTACTACATTCCCTGCAAGGTGAGAGTGTAATGTACAATGTGGCGCCCTCGCAAGACTGTGTAGAAGAGGCTACTTTAAGTATGGCGTTGGCCTCGGCATGGAGCACGTACCATTTTGTGTACCCTTCATCGTCTTCGCAAAAATTTTCAAATCCAGTAGGTGTACCGTTGTAACCGTCGGAAATGATCATCCTGTCCTTAACGATTATGGCACCTACCTGCCTTCTTTTACAGTAAGACAATTTGCCCCATTCTTGGGCCATCCGTAAATAGGCCTTATCGTATTTTTCTTGCTTGCTCGCCTTCATTTATCCAAAAAACGCTGATAATTAATTAAATATACCTGCTTTAAAAGACCTTTACAACCTTATTCGATTAAATTTAACTTTGGCCCTACATGGGGAACGTAGCAATCAACAAAGGTATTGTGATGGCTATGATCAAAATTGACGCAATGGCAATATATATGCGCCTTTTTACTTTGAAGAGATTTAAAACAGCATATGCAATGGCCAGTACCACTAAAATTATGGTTACCTGCGAAAGTTCTATACCTGTGGCAAACCCCAACAATGGTGTAATTTTGTCCTCTTCCTCTGCCATTAGCATTTTAAAGTAGTTGGAAAACCCGAACCCATGGATCAAACCAAAGAATGCCGTTGCCAAAACGTGAAGAAAAATACCTACATCGAGTGCTTCGCGATACACATAGGCAAAATTGAAGAGGGCTGTCAGCAAAATCGTAACCGGAATCAAAAATTCGATAAGACCAACATCCACGGTCATAACCTCATACACCGATAAAGCCAAAGATGTACAGTGCGCAATGGTAAAAATGGTAGCCAAAATCAATACCCGTTTCCAATATTTGAATGTGAACGGCACTGCTAGGGCCGATAGAAACAAAATATGGTCGTATGCCCCAAAATCCAAGACGTGCTCAAGACCTAATTTGGTATAAAATAAAAATTCGTCCATGTTTATAATTGATTAAGATAGTCCTCTTTCCTTTTGGATGGTTTCGTAGGCTTTTTGTACTTCTTTAAACTTCTCTTCGGCGCCTTTTCGTATGGCCTCATTTTCCGTGACCACCCGGTCCGGATGATATTTTTTCGCCATCGTCCGGTAAGCTTTCTTTACCTCATCATCGGTGGCGGTTTTTTCAATTTCCAAAATTTTGTATGCGGTATCGGCCGATTTAATGAACATGGCCATTATACTTTCAAAATCGTGTTGGCCGACACGCAAATACCTTGCAATCTCTTTAAGTTTTTGTGCCTCTGCCTTACTTACCTGCCCATCGGATTGGGCTATACCGAACAAAAAGTGCAGCAGTTGCAACCGCACTTCATATCTGGTACGCTGTACCATAAAGCTGCAAATGCGCTCAGCGGATATCTCCCTTTTTTTAATTACTTGGTTGAACGTTCTAAAGATAGCATTTGCTTTCTCTTTTCCGTACGTGCTCAAAAAATACTGCCTTACGTAATCCAATTCTCTCTGGTTTACTTGTCCATCGGCTTTAATTATAATGGAACAAAGAGATAATAGGTTCAGTTCAAAATCGGCAGGAGAAACCGATTGTCTGGTCACATTTTCAAAAACTGTGCGCGTTCTATTGCCAGAACCACCAAAGTTGTCCAAAAAGCTCCCTACTATAAACCCCAATACCGCACCGGGAAATCTGAATAAAAAATAACCAAGAAAAGCGGCTATCCACTTGATCATACTTCAAAAATTAAAGCGCAAAGATAGGGGTTTGATAAGTAAACAAAGCTTTAAGCAATGTTAAGGGTGATGAAAAAAACCTGACAATACCGTATCTTTGTACCGTAATTAAAAAGAAGTCTATGTATCCAGAAGAATTGGTAAAACCTATGCGCGAAGACTTGGCAGGAGCCGGGTTCGAAGAACTACATACCAGCGAAGCTGTTGAAAATGCCCTAAAAAAGGATGGCACCACCTTGGTCGTGGTAAACTCGGTTTGTGGTTGTGCCGCGGCCAACGCAAGACCTGCGGCCAAGTTGAGTCTTCAAAACAGCAAAACACCAAATAATTTGGTCACTGTTTTTGCCGGGGTCGATATGGAGGCAGTTGCTACGGCAAGAAACCACATGGTCCCGTTTCCTCCCTCTTCACCCAGCATGGCCCTTTTCAAAGATGGTGAATTGGTACACATGATCGAAAGACACCATATTGAAGGAAGACCTGCAGAACTTATTGCCGAAAATTTGATGGAAGCCTATAACGAATTTTGCTAAAATCAAGTAAATAAGATATGGAAAGACCACCCTTTTAGGGTGGTTTCTTATTTTTACATCAACCAATACCTGTGCAAACGTGCTAAAACTGTTATCGTACCCCCTAACCATTGTTTTCTTTGTCCTTTTTGGTCTGGTCCTTGTTATTTTTCATCCCATACAATGGGTATGTTTAAATATTTTCGGATATAATGCCCATAAGGGCAGCGTTTCCATATTAAATTGGTTTATAATGCGTTGCACAAATGTTCTGGGCACGCGTTATAGTTTTAGGAACAAACAAGATCTTCCTAAAAGCAGACCCCTGATCATTGTTACCAATCATCAGAGCATGTACGATATTCCTCCTATTATCTGGTACATGCGTAAATTCCACCCCAAGTTTGTGAGCAAGATTGAATTGGGAAAGGGAATCCCCAGTGTATCCTATAACTTAAGGCACGGTGGTTCGGCACTTATAGATAGAAAAGATCCTAAGCAGTCCATTGCCGAGCTTCAAAAGTTGGCCAAGTATATTGAGGAAACTAACCGAAGTGCTGTTATTTTTCCTGAAGGGACCCGAAGTAGAAACGGGGTGCCAAAACCTTTTAGGACCACTGGGCTCAAGGTAATGTTGAAGAACGCACCTTCCGCATTGATCGTGCCCGTGAGCATAAACAATTCTTGGAAACTGTTGCGATACGGAAAATTTCCGATGGGACTGGGCTCTCATCTTACGTTTGATGTACACCCGCCAATGGAGAACAAAGGGAATGCCGATGAACTGATCGCCCAAATAGAAAAACAAATTGTTTCGGGAGTAAATACACATTAGATGAAGAATGACCAACTAGTTCAAAGCACCATTGATTTTGTAAAAAAAGAGCTTCAAAATGCAGAAGGAGGTCACGATTGGTTCCATATTGAACGTGTTTTCAATACATCAAAATCGATTTTAAAACAGGAAAGTGCCAATTCGCTTGTGGTTCAACTAGCTGCACTACTCCATGATATTGCCGACCCAAAGTTCCATAACGGCAATGAAAATATTGGCCCCTCCAAGTCGAGAGAGTTCTTGGAATCCCAATCTGTTGATAAAGAAATTATTGAGCATGTGGTCAACATTATAAAGCATATGTCCTTTAAGAACAGTTTAGATAACAATGGGGCTTCGTTTACATCCAAAGAGCTCCAAATTGTACAAGATGCAGACCGGTTGGACGCTATTGGTGCCATAGGTATTGCCAGGGCTTTTAATTATGGTGGATTTAAAAACCGTGAACTTTACAATCCAGAGGTTCCCCCCAATTTACAAATGAGCAAAGAGGAGTACAAAAAATCCAATGCCCCGACAATTAACCATTTTTACGAAAAATTACTGTTGCTAAAGGATAAAATGAATACTACAACAGGCAAAAAAATAGCTCAAGAAAGACACCGATTTATGGAATATTTTCTTGAGCAATTTTATAGAGAAGTTGGTATTTTTAAATAAATTTTATTTTTTATTGGATAGTCCACGTGTTAACCAACCCCTTTTGTTAGCGGTAGCGATGGCATAGGGTGTAATCCAAAATAGACCAAAGGTGTATAGTATGCTATAGGAATAAGCCCAGAAAGATTCGGAAAGCTCGTAGCGTTTGGCATAGAATAATACGGGAAACGAGGTCAATACCATAATACTTACCAATGTTGAACTAATAAATAATAGCGGATGGGTTAGTATAAAGAATAACATAAAGATCAAGAACGGATAACTCATTATGATCCTTAAAAACTGACTTGTAAACAACAACCTTGTACCTGTTTTAGGCCCTTTTCGGAAATTTTTGAACACGTACTTGGACATTTCTATATTTTCCCTAACATTGCTCCTTCCCCACCTAATGAACATTTTGTACAGTCCTTTATATTGTTCTGGAACATTGGTGTAACAGTATGCATTCCTTTGGAACAACACATGGTGTCCTTGCTTCAGGATCATGTTTGTCATAGCTCGATCTTCCCCAATATCGGAAGGTTTTCCCATAAAGGTTTGGTTGATCCAATCGGGCAAACAGGCAAATACTGCTGAACTTCTGTAGGCGGCCAACGCCCCAGGAGTACACAAAACCGAATTTAGGCTGCTCTCCGCTGAGCGTACAAACTCAAAACTCAAAACAAAACTTACGTCCAACATTTTTGGCAACAATGCTTTTTCGTTGTTCAGCACTCGGATGTTACCTGCGACAGCGCCACACTCGGGATTGGTTACGAATGGACTCACTAAATTTCGAAGCGTTTCCGATTTTACAATCGAATCACTGTCCACAGTCACAAAAATCTCTCCCTTACCCTCATTAAACCCACGATAGAGTGCATGCCTTTTTCCTTTGTTTTTTGGCTGTTTATAAATGGACACACTGTTCCCAAGCTCTTTTTTTGCTTCTTGTATCCATTCCCATGTATCGTCCTGACTACCATCATCTATGGCCAAAAGCTCGAGTTTCTCCATAGGGAAATCACTTTCGGCAAGACTTATCAAAGTGTGATAGACCTGCTTGCCTTCGTTGTAAGCGGGCACAATTACGGTACAGGTAGGCAGCTCCTCATCCGAAACGGAAGAAATCGGTTTATACTTAAAATATCTATAAACGGTATACAAAAAGAAACTTGTCTTGAAAACAAACAATGCCGCAGCAATGATCATAAAGGTCAGTCCTAAGCTATTTTCCATCCGCTCCATGTTGAACTGTTCAAAGTCACCTTGTAAAATATATACGAGATAGGCAGACCCGAGCATTAGCACAAAAGTGCTTCCCATTACAAAAACACCCCATGCGTCCGCAGTATGGAAGAATTTACGTATGCTAGAGAAAAGGTTGATCTGTTTTAGGGTGTTCAAGGTAGTTTTAAAAAAGGAACTTTTTTTCTGTTGATTCGAGGTAGTGTTCTTCATAAAATTTGAATTGTATGCAGTGTTTTAATCATTTACGAATCAAATGTGTTTTTAGATCGGATTTAAAAATACTTTAACGTAATCGTGTCTTAATCCTAACAAAAGGGAGCATCGACCCAAAAGAAATTTGAGATTGTGCTCCACGAGTTTTTTGTATCTTGGAATTTCATAAAATCAAACTAAACAAAATGCAAAGAAGAAAGTTCATAAAAAATGCTGCAGCTGCTTCGGCCGCTTTTTCCATTGTACCCAGCCATGTCTTGGGGAAAACACATGTTGCCCCTAGTGACACTCTGTATGTTGCCGGTTTTGGTGTTGGAGGAAGGGGTAATGGCGTAATCAACGGGTTACACAATACCGGCCGTGTAAAATTTGTGGCTTTTTGTGATGTTGACGACCGCCGTGCCGCGCAAACCTACGAACAGTTCCCGGATGTAAAGCGCTTTAAAGATTTTCGCAAAGTTTTTGACAAGCACCTTAACGACATTGATGCCATTATGGTCGCTACCCCCGACCATACACATGCCAGCATTGCATTGCCCTTTATGCGCGAAAAAAAGCATGCCTATGTAGAAAAACCTTTAACGCACAATATTCACGAAGCCAGGTTAATGACCCAAGTTGCCAAGGAAAATGGCATTGTTACCCAAATGGGAAACCAAGGTGCTTCCAGCGACGATAGCCGGATTGCCCGGGAATGGGTAGAATCCGGTATTATTGGAAAGGTACATACTATTGATTGTTGGACCAACCGTCCTGTTTGGCCGCAAGGGGTGCCCATGCCCACAAAGAAAGACCGCATTCCCAAAGAATTGGATTGGGACCTCTGGTTAGGCCCTGCGGCAATTCGGGATTATAACAATGCTTACCTCCCATTTAAATGGAGAGGTTTTTGGGATTTTGGAACTGGTGCTTTGGGCGATATGGGCTGCCATATTATGGAAACCCCTTTCAGTGTTCTGGACCTTGGTTACCCGATTGAAGCAGAAGCTAGTTGCACCACTGTTTGGGTGGATGATTTTGTGGAAGCGGATTACAGTCATTCTTGCCCTCCATCATCCAAAATACATCTTAAGTTTGAGCACGAAGAGCATGGTGATATCGCGTTAAACTGGTACGATGGCGGACTTAAACCAAACCTACCGGACGAATTAAAAGATGGCGAAACCATCGGAGATAGCGGAGGCGGTACCGTAATGTATGGTGAAAAAGGTATTTTGGTATGTGATACATATTCACGAAATGCCCGATTATTGCCTTCGGATATGATGGATCTATACAAAGCCCCATCTCCTAAATACCCTAGAGTTCCAGGTGGAATGGATGGACATATTGCCAATTTTGTGGATGGGTGCCAAAATGGTACGCCCACCTCATCCAACTTTGATAAGGCCGGCAAGTTGACAGAAACAGTTTTAATGGGCAACTTGGCCGTTAAAGCATATCAATACAAAGAGCTGCAGGAAGGAAAAACGCCCAGGGACTGGAATCCATATAACTCACCAGGAAGAAGAAAATTGAAATGGGATGGGGAGAATATGAGAATCACCAACTATGACAAAGCCAACGAGTGGGTCACCAGAGAGTACCGCGAAGGCTGGGAATTAAAATAAGCTTTATTTATATTGAAAATGGCCCTAAATGGGCCATTTCTTTTTTTCATGTTCTTGCATGCTCATGCACTATACTATCTTTCAAATTCTTATTCATTTTGAGCCGAACGTAGAATGCGCGATAATTCTTAGGCAGAATGGGTTTCTCAATCTTCACGTTGTTCCTCTTATCAAAATAGCAAATATGTCTTGCTAATCGGTGATATTCCAATTGAAGCTAAAACAATTTCATTTGCCCATCTTTATACTGCTCATGAAGTTCCATATTCAATTTTGGAAAAGTTCTTCCATTAAAATAACGCCGTCTTGCCAAATGTGCCATTTCGTGGATTTGATGAGCAATTTTACCTTCCCCTTTCATTCTAGACCCAAAACGGCTATCATTCAACGACCCCCCATGGCAATCTTTTATCTGGTGCAGCACTTTTTCCGCTCGATCGGGCATGGTCTTTCTGATCCAATCCTCAAATATTTGTCCAATGGCTCCATTGAGCCGCACCACTGTTAAACCAAAAGAAAGTGCACCATGCTCAGCCACAGTCTTCGCCAAAGGCAAGAGTTCATGTGAATTTATTCCGGGAATAATTGGTGCCAACATCGCATTAACCGGGATATTGTTTTTCGATAAAGCTTCGATCGTTTTGAGTCTTTTTTGGATAGATGCCGTTCTGGGTTCCAGTGTTCGTCTTATTTTTTCCGACAATGAGGTTACGGAGATATTTACGCCAATCAAATTATAGCTGTTCAACTCCTTTAAAATGTCCAAATCCCGCAAAACCAATGCATTCTTTGTAATGATCCCGACCGGATGGCGATATTTTAAGAACACCTCAAGGCATTTCCGAGTTAACTCATATTCTTGTTCTGCTGGTTGGTAGCAATCGGTGTTGCCTGACATAACAATAGTGCTTGCCTTCCATTTTCTACGCTTGATCTTTTCTTCCAACAGTTCCGGAGCTGCTTTTTTTATGAGTATGTTACGTTCAAAATCCAATCCAGCACTATAGCCCCAAAATTCATGTGTATTTCGGGCATAACAATACACACAACCATGCTCACATCCTTGATAAGGATTCATGGAATATTGCATACCAACATCCGGGCTGCTCACTTTATTGACGATGGTCTTTGGAAAAATGGGCACATAAGTTGTTTTATTATGGTCGGCCACCTCCCCTTCCAACCTACAGAATTCCAAAAAATCTTCCCGCGTTTCGTACACATGTTGTAAAAACCTGTTATCGGTATTTTGTTGTGCCCCTCTCCCTTTAAGAAAATTTTTCATTTACAATAATTGGATTTATTCCAAATATATGGATTATTTCCTTTATTTTCTTGTTCAAAAATTTATGAGGACCTACTCTTATGCCCAGACCAATAAAAGACTTTAGCAATGGTCTGGGAGATAATATTTTAATCACTTGGCACAAAAAAAGCCCTCGATAAAGAGGGCTTTTTTGTGGGGTGAAAAAATATTTTTCCATGTTCTTAAGACCAAGGTCTAAGTAGGTTAAGATCCATAAGATCTGTGCATGACACTAAAATGACTTAAAAACATGGTGAAAGTATACCGCCGGTGGTCAGTTTCTAAATTTTTGTTGTGTAGGGCACTGAAATTGTGGTGAACCTGCCTCACCTATGTAGTTTATCGAAAAAACGGGGCGAACGTCCGTTTGCCCTAAAACTCATCCAAATGCTCCGGGTACAAAAAGTTGTTGTACGGAAAGCGGGTCACATGAATATCCCTTACGGCATGGTACACTCGTTTTCTGAATTCGTCCATGTTCTCCTTGTTAAGCGCAGAAATAAACAGAACTTTGTCGCCCAATTTGTTAAAATAAGTATTTTTCCATTCCTCAAGGGTGAAATGTGCAGTGGTCCGTTCGGTTACAAGGTCATCTTCTTCTATTGTTTCCGGGCTATATTGGTCTATTTTGTTAAAGACCATAATGGTAGGCTTGTCGGAACTTTCTATCTCGTCCAAAATCTGGGTTACTGAGCTGATATGATCTTCAAAATTAGGATGCGATATATCTACCACATGAAGCAAGAGATCGGCTTCGCGAACCTCGTCCAACGTACTCTTGAAACTCTCCACCAATTGGGTGGGTAATTTTCGTATAAACCCAACTGTATCACTCAACAAAAAAGGAAGGTTACCCAAGACCACTTTTCGAACGGTAGTATCCAAAGTGGCAAAAAGCTTGTTCTCTGCGAACACATCGCTCTTGCTGATCACGTTCATTAAAGTGGATTTCCCTACATTGGTGTACCCGACCAAAGCTACACGGACCAAAGAACCTCGGTTACCACGTTGGGTTTCCATTTGGCGGTCTATTTTGGCAAGTTTCTTTTTGAGCAAAGCAATTCGGTCGCGAACAATACGCCTATCCGTTTCAATTTCCGTTTCACCGGGGCCACGCATTCCTATACCCCCTCGCTGCCTTTCCAAGTGGGTCCAAAGACCTGTAAGCCTAGGCAACAAATATTCATATTGGGCCAATTCCACTTGGGTTCTGGCGTAGCTTGTTTTTGCCCTTTGGGCAAATATGTCCAGAATAAGGCTGGTTCTGTCCAGCACTTTGCAGCGCAACAGCTTTTCAATATTGTTCTGTTGTGCGGGCGAGAGTTCATCATCAAAAATAACAGAGCCGATTTCGTTCTCCTTAACAAAACTTTGAACCTCTTCCATTTTTCCACTTCCAATATATGTTTTGGGATTGGGCACATCGACTTTTTGTACGAATCGTTTTGCGACCTCACCTCCTGCAGTGTAGGTCAAAAATTCGAGTTCGTCCAAATACTCTTTTACCTTTTCCTCGTTCTGGTGCTGGTTCATTACACCGATCAGCACCGCCTTTTCATATTCTATAGTCTTCTTTTCTAGCATTAAATGGGTTTAGATTGCAAATCTACACAATGTTTTGGAAGCTGTTTTTGTACATTCGCTTTTGAACAGTAACAATCAATAAAAATTGCTAAAAAAGAAGAATAGGTACACCATCGCTTTTTATAACCTTGAGAATTTTTTTGACACCAAGGACGATCCCTATTTGTTGGATGATGATTTTACACCAAAAGGTTTTCGAAAGTGGGATGAGCATAAATTTGGCAAAAAGGTAAAACGGATTGCGAAAGCCATTTCAAAAATTGGAAGAAAGGAGAGTGTCCACCCCCCGGTTTTAATCGGTATGGCCGAAGTAGAGAACAAGTTTGTGGTCGAAAAAATATTACATGCCCATAAATTAAAGAATACTGCCTATGATGTTATCCATTTTGATTCTCCGGACGAACGGGGAATCGATACGGCTTTGGTTTACCACAAACAACATTTTAAGGTATTGGATGCTCAAACCATTCCTTTGATCGTAGATAACACTAACGGGGAAAGGGATTTTACGCGAGATATTTTATATGTTAAAGGGGTACTTCACCAGGAGGAAATCCATGTTTTCGTAAATCATTGGCCGTCCCGAAGGGAGGGCGCAGATGAAACCAACTTCAAAAGAGTCAAAGCCGCAAACACAATTCTGGATAAATTGGAAATAATGCAAGGGGATTCCGATAACATTATCATAATGGGGGATTTTAACGATGATCCACGTTCGGAAAGTATACAAACCTTGATGGAAACGGGTCGATTTATAAACCCTATGAATAAATTACTGTCCCCAAAAACAGGCAGTGCTAACTATAGGGGAAATTGGAATCTTTTTGATCAAATATTGATTTCCCATAGTTTTTTGAATTTCCAAGCTGGCACACATAGTTTTGTTGAAGCTAAAATTTTCGCGCCGCGCTTTTTAAAGGAATGGCATGGGAAGTATAAGGGGAACCCGTTCAGGACATATGCAGGAGGTAGTTATTTGGGAGGGTATAGCGATCACTTTCCTGTTTATGTTGTTTTAGAAGAAAATTAAAAAGTAAGAAATAATTTACACAACATAAAAGTTAATTTTCACAACAAAAGGCGTAAAAAGCCGTGTATTTCGTCGAATAAAGTAGGAATTTTATCGAAGTATATCATCTTTCCTAATATATTCGTAGTCCAAATCTTACCTAAACTTAATTATGGACTACAGATTTCCTTTAGGGACCAGGAGAGCTATCTTCTCTTTATGTATTTCACTACTCAGCGTGAGTTCCCTAATTGCACAATCTAAAAACGAGAAGGACAAGATTCGTTTTTCCTACGATCAAGGAAAAATATCTTCCTTGATTTCCGATTTTGAATCGGAGCACCAAAATAAGCGTCAAAAAATAGAAGAATTAATAAAGACCAAAGGTCTTTTTGCATCAAAAAATAAAGGTGATGGCACTCAAATAGCAATTGAGGATATCGGCTCCGACGGCACTCCTTTGTTTTATACAACATTGAACGACCCAGCATCCCAAACATCGAGAGCCCATACCTTGTACGATAATGGCCTGTTGAACCTTGGGCTTACAGGAAGCAATATGGAAGTGGGCGTATGGGATTCCGGCATTGCCCTAAGCTCGCATCAAGAATTTGATACAAGGGCATACAAAAATGATAATTCCACCGAAGTAAGTCTGCATGCCACCTTGGTAACGGGCAACCTTATATCTGCAGGAGTAGAGCCCAATGCCAAAGGTGTGGCCTATAACGCCAAGGCTTTGAGCCATGATTGGAGCCGAGATAAGATCGAAGTGGCACAGGCTGCCGCAAATGGCCTGTTGTTGAGCAACCATTCCTATGGAATTTTGTCCGACAGAGTGCCAGATTGGTACTTTGGGGCTTACATAAAAGCTACCCAAGATTGGGACAGGATCATGTACAATGCTCCTTATTATTTGATGGTGACCGCAGCAGGAAATGCCAGACAATCCAACGATAATGCTAGCCCAAACTTTGGTAAGACCAGCGATGGTTTTGATCTTTTATTGGGATTTACAACATCAAAAAACGGATTGACCATTGCCGGTGCAAATACAGAAATAGACAACAAAGGAAATTTAAAGAACGTATCGGTGGCCGGATATAGCAGTTTTGGCCCTGTTGACGATGGCCGTGTTAAGCCGGACCTTGCAGGAGATGGAGGAAATATTCTATCTACCAGCTCATCGACCAACAGTAGTTATCAAGTGTCCGCCGGAACTTCCATGGCAGCACCCGGAGTAACAGGTTCTTTACTTTTGCTGCAACAATACCACGAAGAGCTTTTTGGCAAGTATATGAAAGCGGCAACCTTAAAAGGATTGGCTCTTCATACAGCAGATGATGTGGATGCCAAAGGACCCGATTACAAAATGGGTTGGGGGGTGATGAATGCCAAATCGGCGGCAGAGGTGCTTCAGAACAAAGACTACACCTCCTTGGTCAATGAAGAAAGTTTGATCAATGGTGATACCTATTCCTTAACGGTAACTGCACTTGAAAACCATCCTTTGATCGCTTCCATATCCTGGACCGACCCAGAATCGGAAAACATTAACCGTGGAGACTTGAACAGCACAACAGCCGCTTTGGTCAACGATTTGGATATTCGTATCACAAAAGATGGAAAGAACTATTTTCCTTGGAAACTTAATCCAGCCAGAGCCAACGACCCGGCAACCTTGGGAGATAACAAGGTAGACCCGTTCGAACGAATTGAAATCGAAAATGCCAAGGGTACGTATACCATCACTGTAAGCCATAAAGGGCGATTAAAAAACGGAATCCAGGATTTTTCCTTGATCGTGTCCGGGGCTCAAATATCCAATTGCTCTATTGAGGTTCCTACGGGTTTAGAAATTAAAAACTCTACGGAAGCAGGCACTACACTTTCTTGGAGCAATGCCGATGAAACATTGTTCGAATTTCAATATAAAAGTATTGATTCCGATAACTGGAGCAATGAACTGATTTGGGAAAACAGCTTTAATCTTGATTTACTGGAAACGGGAAAGGTATACGAAGCACGGGTACGTTCCATTTGTACCGAGAATGCAGTATCCGAATTTTCGGAAACGATTGAATTTGAGTTTAATGGTATAGAAACAGTATTGATTCAGAATACACCTATGTACGTACCACAGCAGTTGAGCATTTCCGTTTATCCCAATCCTACCGTGGACTACCTCAATGTAAACGGTGAGTTGTCCAAAGATGCAGAATTCTCTATTGTGACGACTTCCGGAAATGTTATAAAAAAAGGAAAGACCCAAGGCTCAATAAATGTATCTTCAATTTCTTCCGGCCTATATGTTTTGGTCATTCAGGATTATTCTGGGATAAAAAGTACCAAGTTTTATAAGAATTAGAGGTAAGGCCGGAGTGCCAATAACCTTTTGCCGCTCTGAAAAGGCCACCATCCATCGATATCGGGATTTACAGAACGGTCACTCTATTTTTGTAGGCTATTGAACGAAAGTTTGCCACAGGTAATCGTGGAAATGAAGTTTGTTGAACCCAAATCGAGGTTTTGCTAGACTTTTTGTAGTAAGAAGGTCTAAGGCTATCCAAAGAAATTATCGATTATATGTCATGCTGTTTATACTCTGGACAGCGATACCTTTTGAAGTGTACACACCAAAAGCCCATTAATGGGACACCATGTATGGAAAAGTAATATCAGAGGTCATTTTAACATGAGATACAAAGCATCGATTGAGAAATCTCAAAATAAAAAGATTGCTCTCTGCCCCCTCGACCCATTTCGACTTTGCTCAATGACCAGCGCTCAGGCTGACAGTTCGAAATGACGATGACAGACTTTTTAGTAGATAAAAAAAGATACCTTACTGCGTTTGGAAAGACATATAATTAGCATGGTAAAGGGGAACATTTGCCTATACCTTCTTAATTTCATCATCCGTTAAAAGTTCCTCGTTGCGCATGCGCAAAAACACCTGTGCAGTGGTCACAACATCCAATTCACAATAGGCAATGATTCTATCAATATCATTCTCCTTGTAAAATACATCCTTTACCATACTACCATCCATATCTTCTTTTGGTGAAGGTATCCCAAGAATATGCGACAATAATTTAAGGGAGGTATAATGCTTGTAATCACCGAACTTCCATAGTTCCATGGTATCCAAATGGGGTACTTCCCATGGCTTTTTCCCGAAAAGATCCAGTTTATAGGGTAGATTGATTCCGTTTATTACCATTCTGCGGGCGATATAGGGGAAATCGAACTCCTTTCCATTGTGGGCACACAAGAGATGTTTGGCATGATTAAAATGGTCTTGGAGCAGTTGTTTGAATTCTATTAAAATTTTGTTTTCACTACCGTAAAAGGAAGTCACCCTAAAACTCCTTATGTCTCCTTTATGGGTAAAATAACCAACAGATATACATATGATCTTCCCAAATTCGGCCCAAATTCCGGCCCGGCCGTAAAATTCCTCAGCGGTGAATTCATCCTTACGTTGATATTGTGTTTTTTGTTCCCACAAGTGTTGGCCAGTTTCATCCAGATCGGTGAAATGTTGATGTTGGGGCACAGTCTCAATATCCAAAAAAAGGATATGTTCCAGGTTAAGTTTATAAAGCATGGCAACTAATTAAAAAAGAGTCGTCTGCTTTGCAGGACTCTCGTGTTCCAATAACCATTTTTTTCTATGCAGTCCACCTGCATATCCTGTGAGGTCTCCATTGGTTCCTATTACTCGATGACAAGGAACCACAATCCAAAGTGGATTTTTGCCATTGGCCGAGGCTACTGCACGAATGGCCTTTACATCACCGAGTTGTTTGGAAAGTTCTAAATAAGAAATGGTTTTTCCAAAAGGAATTTCTAAAAGAGCATTCCATACTTTTTTCTGAAAATGGGTACCGGATGGGTTTAGCTTAAGATTAAATACCGTTCGGTTTCCATTAAAATACTGTTGAAATTGCTCTGCTGCTTCCTTAAGTTCCGTTGGTATTGTACCAATTGGTTTTTTGTTGTTTAAAACCGTAACCGATGCAAGTCCGTTCTTGTCTCCTTTTAACTCGGCTACACCTATAGGTGTTTGTATATAAGCAACTTCCATTATTCAACCTCATCTTCACCTTCAATAATACCCAACCGTTTGGCGCGGGCATGCCAATTCTTTCTGGCCAGCTTTTGTAGGTCCTCAACATTGTCGCTTTCATCCATAATCTCGAACCCAAGAAGAGTTTCTATTACATCTTCCATGGTTACCAAGCCACTTACCGAACCATACTCATCCACAACCAAAGAAATGTGCTCGCGTTTCTGTACAAATGTTTTAAAAAGATCATTTATGGACTTTCCCCGGTTGGTAACAAGCAAATCCCTACGGATGGTGGCCAAGGTCTGATTTCCTTTTTTGTTGATGATGGCTTCCAATAGTTCGTCCTTTAAAAAGAAACCGGTAATGTTGTCCATACGGTCCTTATACAACGGAATCCTGGAAAATCGCAGGGGACGGTTCTTTTCAAAAAACTCTTTGATCGGGGTATCTTCGGATGCTACTTTCATTACCGTTCTTGGCGTCATTACATCACGGGCCAGGATTTCATCAAAATAGAGCAAATTTTTGATCATTTTGGACTCTGATTCCTTGAACACACCTTCTTCTTCGGCAATTTCCGTCATTGCACTAAAATCTTCTCGACTCAGTATGCTTCCGTGCTCTCCCTTGGCTCCTACAAGTTTGGTGAAAAGTTGTAATAGCCATAACAAACCTGTCCATTTTAGGATAAACACCATAATGTTCAATGCCTTGCTCGTAAAATTGGCCAATTGCTTCCAAAAAGTGGCCCCAATGGTCTTGGGAATTATTTCCGAAGCTACCAGAATTAAAATCGTCATAATAGTAGAAACAATCCCGACCATAAGATCTTCGGTAAGTCTAAAACCAAGAATGCTACGTTCAGTACTTCCGTACATTTCTGCGTAGGCAACTTTGGCTTGTACGCCCACCAAAATAGCGCCCACGGTATGTGCGATGGTATTAAGGGTAAGAATGGCGATCAGCGGCTTGTCAACGTCCTTTTTAAGGCTTTCCAAAGTGGCTGCATATTCTTTTCCCTCTTGTTTTTTTACATTGATAAACGTAGGGGTTATGCTCAGTAGCACTGCCTCCAAAATAGAGCACAAGAATGAAAAGAAAATTGAAATGAGGGCGTAAAAAATGAGTAGTCCCATAGAATGGCTAAATCTTTAGTACCAAGATAGGCAATCGGAATCAATTTAATGGCTTATACCCTGAGCTTTATAAAAAACATCCTGCAATGCTGTCCGGATGTTCAGATTGTACAGTTGACGATGGCTTCTGGAAGGGTATACCCGATTCGACAGAAAAATAAATGTAAGTTGGTTTTCTGGGTCCGCCCATACAAAGGTGCCGGTAAATCCGGAGTGCCCAAAACTTTTAGGCCCTACCCTAGGAGAGGGGTAAGCATCCTCCAGGGCAAGCTCGGCATTATCCAACAATGGCTTGTCAAAACCCAAACCACGACGGTTCTCGTTTTCCGGGTACTGCACTTGGGTAAATTCTTTTACGGTCTCGGCCGAAATAAGTTGCTCACCGTCCATCATACCATAATTTTGATAAAAAAGCATGATCTTGGCAAGGTCGTCCGCCGTTCCGAACAATCCTGCATTGCCGGATACACCGCCCATAAGCGAGGCATTTTCATCGTGTACCCAACCTTTTACCAAGGATTTTCTAAAAAGAGTATCTATTTCCGTTGGTACTATTGCATTTATGTAATGGTTGTTTTTTGGCAGATATCCTAAGGTATGGCACCCTAATGGGCGGTAGAAATTTACATCCAGATAAGTCTCATAGTCGATTCCCGAGAGCTGCTCGATCAAACTAGGGAAAATAAGAAACGTGAGACCGGAATATCTATACTTCTTTTCATCTGAAACTTTGGAGCGGCCAATGAGTCGGTTCATTTTTCTTCCAAAACGGTCATTGATGTACAGACCATCATACACTTGTCCCTTAAATCTTTTATTGGATGAATTGCGGACAAACCGTTTTTTGATCTTGCCATTTTTTCGGAGCACTTGTTGCAAAAACACAATATATGGCTCTAGACCTGCCTGATGCGCTAAAATTTCGCGGAGCGTAAGATTTTTTTTGTCTTTTATATTCTGCCAAGGTTTCCAGTAGGTACTGAAAGGTTTGTCCAGGTCCAATGTGCCTTCGTCCACTAATTTCATAAGGGCTGGTAGTGGCCCAGTAATTTTGGTTACCGATGCCAAATCATAAATGTCGTTCAGGGCAACAGGGCGCAGCTTATCATAAGTGTGAAAACCATAGGCTTTGTGAAAAATTACCGTATCGTTTTTGGCCACCAAAACTTGAGCCCCGGGAAATGCCAAACTGTCGATGCCCATCTCCATAATAGAATCCACTTTTTGATTGATGAAATCTTCGTTGAACCCTAATTTGGATGGATATGCGTGTATAAGTTCGCGTTGGGCAAAGGTTAGGTGCATCACTAAAGTGATGAGCAAGAGTGAAATGGATATTTTCTTCATTTGGTAAAGGTTTATCCCAAAGATCGTACAAAATCCTTGGCAAAATAGCTCGCAATAATGTCTGCACCGGCTCTTTTTATGGCGGTCAATTGCTCCAACATCACGGCATCGTGGTCCAACCACCCTTTTTCTGCAGCTGCTTTTACCATGGCATACTCTCCGGATACCTGGTACACGGCAACGGGGGTATCGACTTCATTTTTAATTTCACGGACGATGTCCAAATAGCACAGACCGGGTTTTACCATTACAATATCGGCTCCTTCGTCAATGTCCAATTGGGTTTCCCTAATGGCTTCATACCGATTGGCATAATCCATTTGATAGGTTTTTTTATCCTTGGGCACGTCCGCAATATCAACAGGTGCGGAATCCAATGCATCGCGGAAAGGACCATAAAATGCACTAGCGTATTTTGCGGAGTAGGCCATTATGCCGGTGTTCAAGTAACCTTGATCTTCCAAGGCTTCACGAATGGTAAGGATTCGTCCGTCCATCATGTCGCTTGGTGCTACAAAATCTGCGCCCGCTTGGGCATGGGACAAGCTCATTTCGGCCAACACTTCTGCAGTTTCGTCGTTCAAGATCTGTCCTTCTGCTACAATACCGTCGTGCCCGTATGCTGAAAAGGGATCTAAAGCGACATCCGTCATCACCAACATTTGTGGACAGGCATTTTTTACGGTTTTAATGGCACGTTGCATCAACCCGTTCGGATTAATGGCCTCGGTACCTTTGTTGTCTTTTAGTTTATCATCAACTTTTACAAAAAGTAGCACGGAACACAATCCCATCTTCCACAATTCTTTCACTTCTTTTTCAAGATTGTCCAGACTCAATCTAAAATAGTTGGGCATAGATGGAATTTCTTCTTTGATTCCTTTTCCTTCGGTTACAAAGAGAGGTACCAAAAAATCATCTGGTGTAACTTGGGTCTCTCGGACCAATCTTCTAATGGATTCGGATGCGCGCAGTCTTCGGTTTCGTATTAGTGGAAACATGGTGTTCGTTTTAAGTTGTAAGCTTTAAGCTATATTATTTAAGTTCTTATAGATTTTTTTATTGTCTTGATCAAGGATGCAAGCATTTTCTTGATTTCATCTATTTCTGAAATAATGGTTTTAGATGTTTCTGATTCTATATATCCTAAGTCAGAAGCCAGCAGCAAAAGATAATCCAATTCGTGAGCAGAACCTGAAGCGATGTATAAATATCTAATAAATTCTTTTTGAGTTTCCCTACCACAACCCTCTGCTATATTGGTAGGGATGGATACGGAGGCTCTATTCATTTGGGAAATTAAATTGTATTCTTCCGATTTTGGGAAGTTCTTGGTAAGTCCATATACGCTTAAAACGAGTCGATGTGACCTTTCCCATACTTTATAATTTTTATAGTTTACCATAGCTTAAACTTATAGCTTATGACTTAGCCCTAAATATCTATTTCTCCTTCCAGATAAGGTACTGCTTTGCCAGAAATTTTAACCCTATCCCCTAAATATTCGCAAACCAGGTCTCCACCTCTTTTGGATAGCTGCTTTGCCGTCATTTTGGTCCGGTCCAATTCTTTGGACCAATAGGGCGTTAAGGAGGTATGTGCCGAACCGGTAACCGGATCTTCGGGTATACCGCAGGAAGGGGCAAAAAACCGCGATACAAAATCCACTTGGGTGCCCGGTGCGGTAACAATAACTCCTCTGGCATCCACTTGATCTAAAAGGAAAAAGTTGGGCTCAATTTTTTCAATCTCTTTTTGAGAACTGTAGACAAGCATGTAATCGGTTTTACCCTTAAAGGTTTTGATGGGGGACTTACCCAAAGCTTGATCGAGCTCGTCAATATTTTTGATCGCAACAAGAATATCTGCCGGAAAATCCATTGTTAACCAGCCATTATCAGCTTTGGCAACAGTAAGTTCTCCGCTACGATGCGAGAAAAACCGAACGGTATCCTTATCTAAATTATAAAAATGAAACAATACGAAGGCCGTAGCCAAGGTGGCATGGCCACATAGGTCCACTTCCAGCTCTGGAGTAAACCAGCGAATTTCGTAGGTGTCATCTTTTTTAACGGCAAATGCGGTCTCGGCCAAATTATTTTCCCGAGCTATGTTTTGCATCAGTTCTGGACTCAACCAGGCATCCAATATGCAAACGGCGGCAGGGTTGCCGGCAAAAGTCTGGTTGGCAAATGCATCAATTTGATAAATTTTCTGTCTCATGGTTTGTTTTTACAACTACATATTACACCCATTCTTTTGGGTTTTGGAGTGCTTCTATCAATTTTGCTTCGGCACTTTTCTTTTCTGGATGGTGATCGTACCTCCATTGTACATGAGGTGGCAGACTCATCAAAATACTTTCTATTCTGCCATTGGTGCGCAACCCAAAGAGCGTGCCTTTATCGTGCACCAAATTGAACTCCACATAGCGTCCTCTCCGAATCTCCTGCCAATCGCGTTGTGCTTGGGAGTACGGCAATTCCTTTCTTTTTTCGACAATAGGAACATAGGCCCCCAAAAAGCTGTCCCCGACCTCGGTTACAAAATTGTACCAATCTTCCATACTGGTTTCTTCGGATGCTTTGCAATAATCGAAGAACAATCCACCAACCCCACGGGCTTCGTTCCGATGGGCATTCCAGAAGTAGTTGTCGCACTTCTTTTTATAGTCGGGATAGAAATCCGGATTATGGGCATCGCAGGCTTTTTTACAGACTGAATGAAAATGAATGGCATCTTCATCGAACAGGTAGTAGGGAGTAAGATCTTGTCCGCCTCCGAACCATTGATCCACAATGTTACCTTCCTTGTCGTACATTTCAAAATAGCGCCAGTTAGCATGCACCGTGGGCACCATTGGATTTTTTGGATGAATCACCAAACTCAGTCCGCAGGCGAAAAAGTCCACATCTTCCACTCCAAAGTAGTTTTGCATACTCTTGGGCAACGGGCCATGTACTTTTGAAATATTTACGCCGCCTTTTTCGAACACTGCTCCGTTTTCGATTACCCGTGTTCTGCCGCCGCCACCTTCTTCGCGCTCCCAAAAATCCTGTTGAAATTTAGCTGAACCATCCAACTCTTCCAATTTATGGGTGATGGTATCCTGTAGTTTTTGAATGTATTCGTAAAATTTATCCTTCATAATATAATTCGTAAAGTTCCATATCGAGAAAATCTTCGTTGGGCGGTCGATATGCTTTTTGGATTGTTTTTTTCCATTGAAAACCGCATTTTAGAGCAACCCCTATACTTCCTCGATTAGTTTTATGCGCTATAATTTTAAGGGTTTTTAAATCTATTTTATCAAAAGCAAAATCTATTGCTTGTTTTATGCAAGAACTGGTGATGCCCTTACCATGGTAATCACTGTCCAAACAATAAGCAAGTTCTCCCTCTCCGATGTTGTGATCAATGTTTTTTAGTATGACCAAGCCGAGTATGCTTTGGTCATTATTCTCTCTTATGGCAAAGGTGAATTCCTCTTTCTTAGCAATTTCCTCGTCTTTTTTTTCAATGTAATTTCGAGAATCGAGCACTGAAAGGTTTTGTTGCAGGGTGTTTGGGAAGAAACGTTCAAATATCTCCCGGTTCGATCGCATTAAAAGAGATAAGCTTTCTGCATCGTCCGGTTTAAGATAATCTATTTGAAAAGCTGTATTGATCATAACTTATCAAAGAATATGTACCATTTGGTATTTATAATTGGAAAGTTTTGACGTTTCATTTATTTTGATGGATTCACCGGTCATTTCTTTCAACTTGGCTATAACCTCGGTCTCCGCTTTATCGGCATTTTGCCTATAAATAAACCTACCTACCTCATTATTGTGCAAATCCATTTGTTTTGGCAATTTTTTGTTTGGAAACGAATCCTCGTGCCAATCGGTTACCCTTTTTGCCCATTGGGTTGCCGATTCTTCGTTTCTGCTCCAGGCAAAACATCTTTTGGCAATCAAATAATTCCATAGTGCATGCCTAAATGCGTTCGCCGGACCATTTTTATGGTGCAGTTTACCAAAGTACTTGCTCGAAATGGCCAAGCAATCCTTTGTTGCTCTTATAGTCGGGAGTATAAAGAGAGGCCTGCTCAAACCAATACCGATAACCTTTAGGAGATTCTTTACATCTAACCGTTTCAGTATCGCAAAAAGCTTCACCCTTTATACTCCTTAACCGCTTCTATAAAAGCTTGGGCATTCTCTATAGGAATGTTGGGCAAAATACCATGGCCCAGGTTTACAATGTATTTGTCCTTACCAAAATCACGGATCATCTGTGTCACCATTTCCTTGATTTTTTCTGGGGGTGAAAGTAATCTTGCTGGATCAAAATTACCTTGAAGCGTGATATTTCCTCCTGTTAAGTATCTGGCATTTTGCGCAGAACAGGTCCAATCGACCCCAACTGCGGACGCACCTGAATTGGCCATCTCTTTTAATGCAAACCAACAGCCTTTACCAAATACAATTACTGGGGCCTCATCTTTTAATGCATCCACTATTTGTTGGATATATTTCCATGAAAACTCTTGATAATCCACGGGCGAAAGCATTCCTCCCCAAGAATCGAAAACCTGTACGGCATTAACACCAGCTTTAACCTTTGCTTTAAGGTAAGCAATGGTGGTATCGGTTATTTTTTGAAGCAGTTCGTGGGCAGCCTTTGGCTGGGTAAAGCAGAAACCACGGGCCTTGTCGAAACTTTTGCTCCCTTGCCCTTCCACACAATAGCAAAGAATGGTCCAAGGAGAGCCTGCAAATCCGATCAAAGGAATTTCATCATTTAATTTCTCCTTTGTCATTTCAATTGCGTCCATTACATACCCAAGCGAGTCATGAACATCGGGAACAACCACATGGTCCAAATCCTTTTGCGAACGGATCGGATTGGGAAGATACGGTCCAAAGTTGGGCTTCATTTGCACCTCGATGTCCATAGCTTGGGGTATTACCAAGATGTCACTGAACAATATGGCGGCATCCATGCCATAGCGCCGAATGGGCTGTACGGTTATTTCAGAAGCCAGTTCCGGTGTTTGGCAACGGGTAAAGAAATCGTATTTTTTCTTAAGTTCCATGAATTCTGGCAAATAGCGTCCCGCTTGTCGCATCATCCATACGGGTGGACGCTCAACGGTTTCTCCTTTTAAAGCCTTTAGGAACAAGTCGTTTTTTATCATAAGTTCTTATAGTAGTTAATCGCCTGTACCAACACATTTTCAACAGTCGGTTTGTTGGCTAAAATTATATTCTCTGAATGTTTTTTAGCTTCGGCAGCGGTGGTGTTTCCAATGCAGAACAACATGCTGTTGCCCAATTTGTTTTCCAACAAGTAACTTTGAATACCACTGGGGCTGTAAAAAAGAATACCATCGAAATTTCTATTGAAGGCCTTAGGATTCGAGTGAGTCCGGTACACCTCCATTTCTTTATACCGAATGTTATTTTTTTTAAAGGCATTGGGCAAATCATCCCTTCTTTTGTTCCCACATAAAAACAAAAAGGAATCACAGCGATTATTTTGTGCAATAACTTTTCCCAATTCTGAAGCATACTGCATGGATTCCACGACCAATATTCCATTATCTTCCAAAAGCGATCGCGTTTTATCGCCTACGCAGAATGCACGAAACCCGGCCCTGTCCAATCCTTCGGTTTGCTTTATAAAAACCTTGACTGTATTCTGGCTGGTAAAAACGTAATTTTTGTGTTCCAAAGGTATCTTGTCTTCGAGAAACTCGATCGATAGCGCATTGTATTCCACCAATCCCAAGCCGGAATTTAGAAAAAGTTCTTTTTGTGACGGGCTTAATATTTTAGTGGACAGCACTGTTTTCATTTCTGATTTCCTGCATCAATTTATCACCGCCATTTTTTAGCACTTCTTCCGCACACGCCTTGCCAAGGTTCTTTGCTTCGGACAGTTTCACCTCTTTTTTAATTTCAATCTTTTGTTTGCCGTCCAAAGAGAACACTACGCCTTTAAAATGCACTTTTTTATCCTTTATTTGGGCCAATGCTCCTATTGGGGCAGTGCATCCTCCTTCCAAAGTACGCAAAAATTCACGCTCTATGGTTGTTGCCACTTCGGTTTCCGAATGGTTAAGATGGGCCAATGCCTGTTGGGTAAAGTCATCTTCCTGTTTGGCGACCACCAACATGGCACCTTGTGCGGGAGCGGGAACCATCCAATCCAATTGAATGGCGTCTTTGGGCAATAGTTTTATACGCTCCAATCCTGCTTGTGCGAAAATGGCACCTTGCCAGTTGTTCTCGATAAGTTTTAACAAGCGAGTGTTTACGTTTCCCCTAAGGTCCACCACTTTGTGGTCGGGGTATTTGTTCAACCATTGGGCTTTTCTGCGCAAACTGCCCGTGGCAATGGTCGCAGGTTGGTCCTGCTCCAAAAAACCAGAACCTTTATGCACCAGAATATCGTGGGTAACGGCGCGCTCAAGTACGGCCACTTGCACTATGCCTTTAGGGAGTTGGGTGGGTACATCCTTCATGGAATGTACAGCAACATCTATATCGCCCTTTAACAAGGCTACATCCAGTGTTTTGGTAAAAATACCGGTAACGCCCAACTCGTACAGAGGTTTGTCCAACACTTGGTCCCCCATGGATTTTGTGGGAACCAAAATGGTATCGTACCCTAGTGTTTCCAATTTATTTTGAACGGTAGTGGCTTGCCACAGCGCCAATTCGCTATCGCGGGTTCCAATGCGGATTATCTTGCTCATTTGGAATGTAGTTCTAGCTGAAATACTTTCTGGATAAGTTCCAGACTGTCCTCCGTATCCACTTCGTTGCTCTTTAAGTGATTGGCAAACTGTTTGGTAATTTTTTGTATGATCCTATCGGAGATGATTTCTGCTTGAATTTGGTCGAAACCTTCTATTTTTTTGGTCTGAAAATCGATTTCTTCGGTTTTCATTGTGTTCAGTTTGTCCTTAAGGGCATTGATTACCGGAGCAAACTTTCGCGTTTCCAACCATTTAAGGAAATCTTTTCTCACTTTCTCAATAATCGCTTCTGCCTTTGGGATAAATTCCTTTCTTTTGGCCAAAGTCTCATCGGTAATTTGCGACAGCTGATCCAAATGCACCAAGGTAACGTTCTCCAGCTCTTTTACATCGTCGGATACGTTTTTGGGTACGGACAAATCCAAAATCAATAAGGGCTTTTTAGTGTATACCAAAGCTTTCGAAACGGTTGGCAGTTGGGCCCCTGTGGCCACAACAAGTATGTCGGCCTTTCGTATTTCGGACTGCAGATCTCCATAATCTTTTACCGTTAATTGAAACTTGCCTGCAACATCCTCTGCTTTTTCCCTGGTTCTATTGATCAGTGTAATGTGGGAATTGTTGGAGTGTTTTACTAAATTTTCGCAGGTGTTCCGTCCAATCTTGCCAGTCCCGAAAAGTAAAATGTTCTTATTGGAAATATCATCCACATTATCCAGAATATATTTTACCGATGCAAATGCAACCGAGGTGGCCCCAGAAGATAGTTCCGTCTCGTTTTTAATACGTTTGCTGGCCTGGATCACCGAATTGCACAAACGTTCCAAGAACGGATTGGCCATTTCCTGCTTTTTGGCACGGTAAAAACCTTGTTTGATCTGGCTGATGATTTCAAAATCACCCAAAATCTGACTGTCTAGACCAGTCCCCACTTTGAAAATATGGGAAATCGCGTCATGGTTTTTATATACATAGGCCACTTCCTGGAATTCCTCCACAGTGCCTTTGGTCTCCTCACATAACAGCTTTATAAGTTGATAGGGGTGCTGTGCAAATCCATACAGTTCGGTCCTGTTGCACGTAGAAATGGCCAAAAGCCCATCGATGCCCATTCCCTTCGCCTTGCTCAATATATGATCAATGGCAGGAACATCCAGACTGAACTTTCCTCTAACCTCTGCATCCGCCTTCTTGTAACTCAACCCAATGGCGTAGAAGGAATTATGTTTTGAAATATGGTAGTTCCTCATAAAGGATATAAATCGCAGAACAAAATTAACAGGCTTATGTATCAAAAAATAACGGTAGCGGAACCAGATAGGCCACTACTATTTATTTTGTTTTTTATTTTTGATAAAATTTACGTCAAGTATTGATATTATTGATAAATTTGATATTGCAGAATACAATTTAGAGCCATTCTAAATTAACAAAACATCTAAACCAAATTGAAAAACAACTTAAAAAATATCGCTAGCGGTTCCTATGATGAAATTTTAGTAGAGGACGGAATTTACATCTTAAAGATTCAGAACGACTCCAAGGACCCTAGACTTATTGAGCGTGAAATAGACAGCACGTACATCCAATTCCATTTTTGTCTAAAGGGGAGGTCCAAATTCAATTTTAATGAAGGTAACTACTATTTGGAAGTAAATGAGGAAAACTCGTTGCTCTTGTACAACACCCAAAAAGACCTGCCCTTGGATCTGGTGGTCTCGCCCGGCTCTTGGCTGCTTTCCGTAGTTATGACGATAAGGAAGTTCCATTCCCTGTTTTCCGACGAAGCGGATTATATTCCTTTCTTAAGCGACGAAAACAAGGAGAAGAAATACTATTCTCAAGAAATGGTATCTCCGGCCACGGCCGTTGTCCTTAGCCAGTTAATGAACTATAATTTGCATCCATCCATAAAAAAACTGTATTTAAAAGGCAAAGTGTACGAGTTGATCTCCCTGTACTTTAATAAAACCGAAGATGCCGATCTTGAACAATGCCCCTACTTGGCAGACGAGGACAATGTTCGCCGAATTCGAATGGCCAAGGAAATTATGATTTCCCGTATGGCTGAACCGCCAACACTTGCAGAACTCTCGCAAGAGGTTGGGTTAAGCCTTAAAAAACTAAAGGAAGGCTTTAAACAAATTTATGGAGACTCTGTTTTTGGCTTTTTGTTCGATTACAAAATGGAATATGCCCGTAAAATGTTGGAAACAGGAAAGCACAATGTAAACGAGGTGGGATTAAAAGTAGGGTACAGTACCGCTAGTCATTTTATTGCTTCTTTTAAAAAGAAGTTCGGCACAACACCTAAAAAATATTTAACTTCAAATGCCTAATTAAACCCTTATGAAAAAATTTGCACTGTATTTACTCAGCTTCTGTTTCGCCCTTCATGTTTCGGCACAAGATATACCCGCTGAAAAAGAGAATACGCAAAAAATGCCCGATTTGGTTCTTGTTTTTACCAAAACTCAAGGATTCCGGCATAAATCCATAGAAAAAGGGGTGCAGACCTTTAGGGAATTGGGCAGACAAAATGGTTTTATTGCCTTGCAATCCGAATCCGAAGATGATTTTAACACCTTAAATCTTGATAATTACAAGCTAGTGGTTTTTTTGAACACAACCATGGATGTGCTGAACCATACTCAACAGCTTGCATTTGAGCAGTTTATTAAAGGAGGTGGTGCTTTTCTGGGTGTGCATGCCGCTGCCGATACCGAGTATGATTGGGATTGGTACGGTAAATTGGTAGGGGGCTATTTTGATTCCCATCCAAATGACCCTAATGTGAGAAAAGCTAAAATTGATGTGGTAAACAATATACACCCGTCCACTGCCCACTTGAAGGAAACTTGGATCAGAACAGATGAATGGTACAATTATAAAAATCTCAGTCCCGATGTTACCGTATTGCTCAATTTGGACGAGACCAGTTATGAAGGGGGCACCAATGGACCCGATCATCCAATTGCCTGGTTCCAAGAGTTCGATGGTGGCAGGGCCTTTTATACAGGGGGAGGCCATACGGACGATTCGTTCAATGAGCCTATGTTCCGCCAGCATCTTTTGGGCGCTATCGAATGGTGTTTAAAAAGAGACTAAAGCAGGCCTGGCAACAATGATTCCTATATTGCTTTTGATGTTTTTGAGGTAATCCGCCAACGGCAACTCGGAAATCTCTACTTCACCATTCTTACTGGAAGCATGTAATAGATGCAACCTACCATCGGGTCTGTGCAATGCAATTCCGGTATGTGTTACATCCAATCCTTTTATAGATGTGGCCAAAGCAATAATGTCCCCGGATTTTATCAGGTGTTCCTTGCTTTCTATTTGGTCCTTTGGCAAATAACAAATTTCTTCTGTGGCCAGTACCTTTTCCACCTCTAACATTGCTTCAAAATTCTCATCGCTGGCCAAAAAAGGGTACAGGTTACGATGGGTCCCCATAAAATTAATGGACTTTTCCAGTTTCTCGCCCCCTAATTCCTCGGTGATGTCCTTTACCAACCCCTTACGCTCGTTATTCCGAATCCATTCTGTAAAATAGTGTAAACGAGAAGGATACCCGTTTAAACTGCCGTTTCTATACCGAACAGTCTCCAGATTGTCCGTAAAGCTTTCAAAATCCTTTTGCCGGTTTTGCAGCATCAGGCTAAATGCCAATACATTTTCCACAAATGTTGTACAGTCCAATCCGCCGAAGTTCACCACCAAAGTTTCCGTATCACCAACTTCGAGAGTTTTTTCCACATACGGAGTTCCAAGGAACGATCGGCCCACCTGTGCAATGGTGTCGCCCAAGGTGGCGCCTTTGGTTTGCATTAGGTCCAAAAGCTTGACTTCAAAAAGCGATTTGTCCTCTGGGGAACAGGTAATCTGTTGTGCATTTAACCCATATCCCAAAGTCAATAAAAGAGCGAGTATAGTTTGTTTCATCAATTTTCTTCATTTTTATGTTCAACCGTCAATCTCGTGGTTCTAGCAATACTTTCTGGGTAATTTTCTTGGAGGTAAACAATTAGTCTTTCCCTTAAATACACCCTGAGGTCCCAGGCCGTGGACGAGTCTTTGGCACTGACCAAACATCGAATTTCCAAATAATTTGGTTTGGTATCGGTAACTTGTACTACGTTTACCTTACCGTCCCAAAGATCGGTATTGTTCAGGATTTTTGTTTGTTCTTCTCGAATTTTATCAAACGGAACATTATAATCCACATACAGAAAAACGGTTCCCATTAAATCGGCAGATGTTTTGGTCCAATTTTGGAAGGGCTGATTTATAAAGTAAGGCGTAGGCACGATCAAACGCCTTTTGTCCCAAATACTCACCACAACATACGTTAAAGTAATCTCTTCGATACGGCCCCATTCCCCTTCCACAATAACCACATCATCAAGTTTAATGGGTTGGGCAATGGCAATTTGGATGCCAGCCAAAATAGTACCGATAAACTGTTGTGCCGAAAACCCGATAATGATACCCGCCACACCCGCAGAAGCAAAAATACTGATACCCACCTCACGGATTTCTTCAAAGCTCATCAATGCAAAACCAGTTGCAAGCAAGACTATGATAAAAATAAAAATACGCTCCAGAATTGTAAACTGTGTATAAACTTTACGTGCCTTTAAATTATCGGCAACACCAATGTCGTAGTTTTTAATGATTACCGCTTTTATAATCTTTAACATGGCGATCATTGCCCACGCCATGGCAAAAATAAATAGGACGGTGCTGGCCTTTCTAAACCAATACCCTGCATCCTCGAGGTTAAGGAGGTCACGTAATGCCTTCATCCTAAGGAGTACGGCAATAAAAATCAAAACCAATGGCGTAGCCAATCGTTTAAAAGAACTTTTAGGCAAAAGATACTTCGGATTCTTGCCCAATCGTTTCATCAGCGCTGCTGTACCCCAAAACAGGAAAACGAGCACAAGAAGGGCAACGCCCAAGTAAATAAGCGACTCTTTGGAAACTGTATCATAAAAGGACTCCATACTCCAAAAATAAGACAGAAAAATTCAAGGCAATCCCAAAGTCTAAACAAAATCGATATTCATTATTTCATCATAAGAAAGTTTTGTAAGCTACAAAAGGCGAAGTCCTCTTGGTGTTGTATTTTAGCTGCTCAAAACAAATAAGTGTGAAGAAAGGAGTTTTATTGGTCAATCTTGGGTCGCCGGACAGCCCAACAGCCAAAGATGTTAAGCCGTATTTGGATGAGTTTTTGATGGACGAACGGGTAATCGATGTAAATCCTGTTTTAAGGAATATTATAGTTCGAGGAATCATTCTGAATACTCGCCCAAAAAAATCCGCCGAAGCATATTCTAAAATTTGGTGGGACGAAGGTTCTCCTTTGATCATTATTTCGGAAAGGTTTGCAGAAAAGGTCCGAAATCAAATCGAATTACCGGTGGCATTGGGCATGAGGTACGGTTCCATGTCCATTAAAGAAGGGTTACAAGAATTGAAGGAGAAAGGGGTCGATGAGGTGTTCTTGGTGCCGCTGTACCCACATTATGCCATGTCTTCCTATGAAACGGTTGTTGTAAAAGCACTGGAGGTGCAACAACAGGATTTCCCTGATATGCAAATGACCACTCTACCGGCCTTTTACAGTAATCCAGATTACATCAAAATATTATCCAAAAGTATAGCGGAAGGTTTAAAGGGTTTCGATTACGACCATATCCTATTTTCCTATCACGGAATTCCGGAGAGGCATATCAGAAAATCAGACCCGACTAAGTTCCATTGCCAGCTGAACGGGCAATGTTGCAAGACCAATTCCGTAGCGCACCATACCTGTTACCGCCACCAATGTTACGATACTACCGAACTGGTAAAGCAAGAGCTGAATTTGCCAGAAGATAAGGTGAGCACCTCATTCCAATCTAGATTGGGCAGTGACCCTTGGCTGCAACCATTTACCGACAAGGAGTTTGAACGATTAGGGGAAGAAGGTATAAAAAAATTGGCCGTGATCACTCCTGCATTTGTGAGCGATTGCCTAGAAACTCTTGAGGAAATTGCCATGGAAGGCAAGGAACAGTTCCAAGAAGCAGGCGGTGGAGACTACATCCACATTCCATGCTTGAACGACCGCGACGACTGGGCCCAACTTATGGCCAAATGGATCAAAGCATGGGAAGTTAACGGTGCTTTGCCCGAAACCCATATCCGATAAGTCTGAAACCAAAGAGAATATGAAAATTGAAAATCTGGGAAAAGAACTTGAACCCCTTCGCAATACGCTCAAAAATCACCTACTTTATACCCAATTGGATTCGTTGGATGACATTAAAACCTTTATGGAAAGCCATGTGTATGCCGTTTGGGATTTTATGTCGCTCCTAAAAGCACTTCAGCGCAGCTTAACTTGTGTAGATTTGCCCTGGCAGCCACGCCCCAATACCGAGGTGGCTCGTTTCATCAACGAAATTGTCTTGGAGGAAGAAACGGACCGCAACGAGTTGGGAGAGCCTAAAAGTCATTTTGAAATGTACCTCGACGCCATGAAAGAGGTTGGTGCAGATACGGAGAAAGTGCAAGCAACTATTTCTTCGTTCAATAATTTGAATAAAATCTCCAATCAAATTAAAAAAGCTCAACTCAACCAAGCAGAAAAGGATTTTCTTCAATTTACTTTTGATGTTATCAGCACCCGACAACCGCATATAATTGCAGCAGCATTTACCTTTGGCCGGGAGGATTTAATTCCTGATATGTTCTTGAGCATTATTGAACAATCTGGCTCAAATGGGCCGAGCAGGTACAAAAAATTGGAATATTATCTTAAAAGGCACATAGAGCTGGATGGCGATGAGCACGGCCCTTTGGCCCTACGTATGATCAAATCCCTATGCGGTGCAGATGAGCAAAAATGGGACGATGTTAAGGTTTATAGCACCAAGGCATTAAAGGTGAGAATTGCGCTTTGGAATAGCATTGCACAAACATTGGAAAAGAAAAAGAGCAAATTGGTGGGAACCCTGTAGTTAAGCAACCAACAAAATATGTAAAACTTTAATCCGGCATGGCCAAAATAACCTCAAGCGAACTCGGCGAAGAACCCATCGGAAAGTTACTGATCAAACAGGCCGTACCCGCATCGATTGGTATCTTGGTAATGTCCCTGAACGTACTGGTGGACTCCATATTTGTAGGCAACTGGATAGGCTCCATTGCCATTGCCGCAATCAATGTAGTGTTGCCCGTATCCTTCTTTATCGCTGCCTTGGGCATGGCGATTGGTATAGGGGGTTCCAGTATTATTTCGAGGGCACTTGGAGCAAATAACAAGGAAAAGGCCCTTAAAACGTTCGGAAACCAGATTACGTTGACCTTGTTGGTCACTATTTCCATGGTGGCACTGGGGCTCTATTTTGTGGATAACCTGATTCCAGCTTTTGGCGGTAAAGGTTCCATTTTTGAACCCGCTAAGATTTATTACACTATCATTTTGTACGGAGTGCCCTTCCTTGCACTTTGCATGATGGGAAACACCGTGATACGTGCAGAGGGAAAACCTCGATTTGCCATGATCGCTATGATCATCCCGTCCGTTGGGAACCTCTTGATGGACTACATTTTTATTTATGTGTTCGATTGGGGTATGCATGGGGCCGCTTGGGCCACCACGGTTGGTTATTTACTATGTTTCTTTTACGTGTTTTATTTTTTCCTGTCCAAAAATTCGGAATTAAAAATAGATATTTCCCATTTTGGACTAGATCGACCCATTCTTCGGGAAATTGGCTCGTTGGGGTTTGTGACCTTGGCCAGACAAGCCGTTACCAGCATTACCTATTTGTTGATGAACAATATATTGTTCAACTTGGGAGGAGAGGCGATGGTAGCGGTGTATGCCATTATCGGCAGGATGTTGATGTTTGCCCTCTTCCCCGTTTTTGGCGTAACCCAAGGATTTCTTCCGATAGCTGGGTACAATTATGGCGCCCAAAAATTTGAAAGAGTAAAACAATCCATCTATACGGCAATTAAATATGCAGCCTTGGTAGCCACCCTTGTTTTTGTGGTTCTTATGGTTTTTCCCTCGGAAATCGCCTCATTGTTCCTAAGTGACCGGCCAGAGCTATCTGCCGAAGAACTGGCAACCAACAATTTTGTTTTGGAGCATACGCCTTTGGCCATGCGCTTGGTGTTTGCCGCGACTCCCATTATCGCCATACAGTTAATAGGTGCCGCATATTTTCAGGCAATCGGCAAAGCCATTCCCGCCTTATTGCTCACTTTGACCCGTCAGGGCTTCTTTTTTATCCCGTTGATTTTGGTGTTGCCCAAGTTTATGGGCGAGTTGGGTGTATGGCTCTCATTTTGTATTGCCGATCTGCTATCGACCATTGTAACCGGTATTTTTCTAAAGAGAGAAATAGATAAAAATCTTCAGGCCAGTGTGGCTTCTTACAAAGATTAGCCTTTCTCAGGCAAGAGCGTGGCCGCTTTGCTGATGATTTTCCATTGGCCCGACAACCTTTTTAAAAGGAATAGATCAATAAATTTCATACTAGTTGATTCAATCCAGATTTCTGCTTTGGCAGTGGCGATATTATGATTTATGTCAATGTTCAAGATGGTTGTTTCCCGACCATTGAATTTTCCTTTGGGTCGTTTTTCGAAAAGTGCGGCATATTCTTTTGGGGTAAGCACCCATAGTTCTTGTCCTTCTCTGGACAGGAACAGATCTGCATTTTCATAAAATGCTTCTTGGATTAATTCTTGATCACTGTATGAGGATCCCTCCAAGTACTTGTTCAAGGTTTCACGGACAGCCTTGTCTTCAGACTGGGAAAAGCAGTTGATGGTCAACAGTAGAGTTAAAATTGAAATGATTCTTTTCATGATGTCTATTTTGGAAGTATTTGAATAATTTTACCATTTTCTTCATCTGTAAGCAGGTACAATTTGCCTTCGGGACTTTGAGCAACTTTTCTCGAACGAACCCTATCATCCAGAAAAAGTTCTTCGGCACTTTTAAGGGTGTCCCCAACGATATGAAACCTCCAAAGACTACCTCTTGAGAGGCCAGGTACAAGCAAGTTGTTTTTCCAATGGGGGAAATCTTTGCCTGTGTAAAAGCAAAGTCCTGTGGGGGCAACGGTATGCTGCCAAAACCAGGCTGGTACAGTAAAGCTTACATGTTCCAATTTTGGCGGGGAGTAATCATCGCTGCGCAGTTTCCCGGAAGTAACGTTGGGCCAGCCGTAGTTGCCCCCTTTTTTTAATATATTGATTTCGTCACCTTGAATTGTTCCATGTTCCGTGAACCAAATCGTACCGGTTTCAGGCTGCACAGCAATACCTTGTGTGTTTCGAATACCCATGGCATAAATGCTTGGAATGGCTTCTTTTCCTAAGTTGGGATTGTCGTTCGGTATAGTTCCATCCAAATTGAAACGATGGATCTTGCCTCTGGGGTCCGTTACGTCTTGGGCAATGGGCAAGACAGGTTCATCGTGTTCCCAGAAAAGACGTTCGCCAACCGTAAGGTATAGTTTATTGTCCGGACCGATGGTCATTCCACCCCCATAATGGTAGTTGACGTAGGTATAGGGTTCTGCAACCAAAATGGTTTTTTGATTGGTCAAGGAATCATTTTGCAACTGAGCTTGAACAAATTTGGTGGTTTTCCCAACTCCTTTTTTCTTAGCAGCATAGGAAAAGAAGAGCTTTTTGTTTTTTTCAAAACTTGGATGAAGCAAAATTTCGAAAATACCTGAATTGTCCCCAATGTGGATAGCACCGATACTATCGGTCAAGTCCTTTGGAAATCCTTTAATGGTAATTTTGGTTTTGGTTTGAAGGTTTACTTTAACCAAAGCCCCATTTTTTTCTGTGACCAAAGCTTCGTTCTCGTTTAAAAAAGCAATGCTCCAAGGACAGTTCAATCCTTCAAAAACTATTTTTTTCTTTGGTTGTATGTTGGTCGAAACGTCTGTGGTAGGACTATTTTTGTTGCACCCTGCCAAGAGTAGGACAATGAGAAATAATTGATAACGCATGGGATAAATTTTACCCCAAATGAACAGGTGTTAGCAATCAAAAGCTTTAAAAATCATGATTCTTAAAACGATTTCCATCTAGGAAGGACTGTTTTGCCTCCTGTATTGGGATGGTGTTAGGTGGGTAAATGACTTAAATGCCACATTAAAGGAAGTCACGTTTCCAAAACCTGAATCGTAAGCAATGGAAATAATCTTTTCATCCTTTCCGTTGGGTGACACCAAAAGTTTTTTTGCTTTTTCAATCCGGTGGAAATTCACAAATTCTGAAAAATTCATCCCCTTGTTTTCATTTACTACTTGCGAAAGAATTCTGGGAGATGTTTTCAACGCTTGAGCAACTTCTTGGAGGGATAGTTTGTGGTTTAAATAAATTTCCTCCTCTTCAAATAGCATGTTGATGGAATCCATCATGTCCATTGAGGTGTTTTGATCAATAGTTGAAGCGGTATATTTTTCCAATGAAAAAGTATGGTTGCGCAGAAGAAGGAAGGAAAACATATATACCAAAAGAGAAAAAAAGAGGGCGCCACCAATATAAAAAGGTATCAATCCAGCAATGTTGCCAATATAAAAAGCCCAAATCAGCACAACACCAATCAAAAGATTACGATACCATTTATAAATTTTAGGTTTATTGTCTTTATGGTTGTTGACCAATAATCTTGTGGCCATAATCAAATACATCAAAAGATGGGCAAAAACTGCATCGTAGATAAAATAGGATAGAGGGTCTCCTCGATTCGGTATAGTCCAGCACAACAATGTGAATAATAGGTAGGGTAAAAAATGTAAGTAAATGGCCCAATGCAGTTTTCTTTTTTTATGGAACAATGCTTCTCCATATTGCCAAAGGCTTGGCCCTACCAACAAAATTCCAGCAATACCAATGTTTCGTTGCCAGGCATCAAGGTCGAGGTATACATTTAAAATCGATTTGCCAATGCGGAGAATCAGTCCAAGGATAACCAATACCAAAAACCGATGCGCCAATCGATTACCTTTTTTAAGAGTTAATAAGTAAAAGCATAGAAAGATGCCTTGGACAATACCTAAGCTGCACAATATCAATATGACGATGTCATTTTTCACACATTAAAGATAAAAAGTTGAAGTCATTGAACTACTTTCATTACTTTAGAAAACAAACAAACTGAACAAATGAAGAGATTGGCACCTGTATTACTTTGGGTAATCATGATTATTTCTTGTAACCAAAAACCTCAAGAAAAACCCATGTACACCCTATTTGTTGGAACGTATACCGATGGAGATAGTGAAGGTATCTACACGTATTTTTTTGATTCGAGTACAGGGGAACTGTCCAGCAAAAAACTGGCGGCCAAGTTGACAAATCCCTCCTATTTGGCCATTTCGGAAGACAAAAAGAACCTGTATGCGGTCCAAGAAACTGCCAATTTTGATAGTTTGGGCGGGGGTGTTACCGCTTTTAAGTTGAAAGATGATATTTTGGAACTTCAGAACAGCATGGGAACCCAAGGGGCACATCCTTGTCATCTGTCACTTTCTGGAGACGGACATTTGGCCGTTGCCAACTATACCGGTGGCAATGTTTCTATTTTCTCCCTTAATGAAGACGGTTCTCTATCTGAAAATCCACAAATCATCGATCATAAACCATTGGACTCCGTGAAAACCTCCCATGCGCATATGGCCCAGTTTAATACAGATGGACTAATGGTTACCGATTTGGGATTGGATGCGGTAAAACGATACAATCAAAAGGATGGAGAGTTCGTTCCTGCCGAACAGAGTTCAATATTTTTTGAAGATGGAGCGGGCCCACGCCACTTTACCTTTGGTAAGAATGGTCAAATGTTATATGTCATCAACGAATTGAACAGCACCATTTCCGTCTTTGAAAAAGATGGTGAAGGAAATTACCGAGAAGTTCAGGTGGTATCGACCTTAGCTGCTGATTTTGATGGGGAAAGCTTTTGTGCCGACTTGCATTTGTCTCCGGACGGGAAATTTTTATATGGTTCCAACCGTGGGGAAAACACTATTGTGATTTTTGCTGTGGATAGCGATTCAGGTCAATTGGAATTGGTTGGAAGAGAACCCGTTCAAGGGGATTGGCCGAGAAACTTTTCCATGGACCCTACGGGCGAATTCTTGTTGGTCGCCAATAAAAAGACCAGCAACATTGCAGTTTTTAAAAGAGATAAAGAAAACGGAACCTTGACTTTTATGAATGAGACCAGCCACCCAAACCCAGTTTGTTTGGTGTTTTTGGACTAAGGTTATCTTCCGTGCGGCTCCATATTTGGAAGCGGGCTTTCGTCCCTGACATAGCGATCAAAGTGATTTTTCATGGCTTGGAACATGTCTTCTCGGTACTCTCGAATGCCATGGTCTGCTCCTTCGAACAAAATGAACCTTGTAGGGTGTTTATACTTGTACAATTGGCTTACCAAGCTCAATGATTCCTCCGCAGAAACACGCCAATCGGCACTACCGTGCATAACTAACAGAGGGGTTGTTTTGCACATTTTGTCGGCCCATAGTACAGCAGATCTTATGTTAAGTTGGTTTTCCTTGTCCGCCCAATAATTTGGTGCCAACTCCGAAAATACATGCTTTTCCATTTCGGGTCTGTTTTTTATACTTAAATGAGCATCTGCCATTCCAGCGATCGCTGCGGCCGCTTTAAACCTGCACGATTCTTTCATGGCCAAATAAGTCATCATGCCTCCCCGGCTACCACCCTCAATACCTATTCGGGCAGTGTCCGCCTTTGGCAATTGTTCCAAAACGGGCATTAAATTTAAAACATCGTTAATATCATCGCCGCCAAACTGCTCAATTCCTTCACCACCATCATTTCCTCTATATTGACTGGCGACCACAACATATCCCCAACTTGCCATTTTGCCCATAAAAAACGCAACGCTCAATGGATTCCATTCACCAAATTCCCTGTTGCCGCCCCGATTGGAGATTATACAGGGATATTTTCCTTCTTTTTTGGGCTCGGCAATATATCCGGTTACCTTAAGGCCATCGGACAGATATGTGATTTTAGAGAACTGAATTGCATCCAACTCCGGGACACTTTCCGCTAAACGGGTTCTTATTGAATCCGAAACAACTAAAGCTTCTTTTGAGATAATTTTTCCATCTTGAGCGCAGGCAGTGCTGCCGATTAAAAGTAAGAGCAAAAGCAGTTTTTTCATGTCCGCATTATTTTTTTGAAACAAGTACAATTACACCAATAAAGGCAAGTACAGCTACGACAGCAAAGAATATTTTCCAAAAACTGTAGGGTCTTGATCCAGATATTCGCCCATTCTCCCCATTTATAAAGAAATTATATTCCTTTCCATTGAATCGGTAAGCACTGACATAAACAGGCAATAGAATATGTTTAAAGGTTTCTTCGGACAAACTCATGTTCATGGAATGTACGCGTTGGGTATCCCCGCCAATATCCCTTCGGCACCAAGTATCCGCAATATCCCTGGCTATTTCTTTGGAACGCAGGTGCCCATCTTTAAGAGGAATCGTGTATTTTTCTGTCACGAACCCAGACAGGAAACCACTATCAAAAGGTTGTAGTTTTTTTAAGTCCCAAGATGCAATTTTGTTTGGAATCCGGCCTGTTTTTTGGTGGGATGCCTTGATCAAGGTATCGTCCACAAATCCTGAAACTTGTCCAGATGCAGGGTACCATCTAGTTTTCCGTACCCTTTGGGTCACCATTTTTCCTTTGGAATTGCGTACTCTTTTAGTCTCGTAATAATATTCGCCCCGTTGGCCGGTGTAGGTGGCGAACAGTTGCGCATCAAAGGTCCAGTAGGGCAAGTACAGGCCTTTGGTAAATTGGGGGTCGAGCGCTGCTTTTTTTAAGTTATTTGGGGCAAACCATAAGCGCTTAACCCAATTTTTGAATATCCCAAAGGACTTTTTCTTATCTATTTGAAACGGGAGTACGGCACCAGGAAGAATCCATTCTTCTTTGTAGGTATCTTCAATAACCAAGGGTTGACCGCAATACACACAATGCAGGGACTTGTAGTTTTCCTCTACGTGCTGATCCGCGCCACAGTTTTTACAATGGAGCATAGAAATTTCCTCACTGTGCTTTTGTGCACCCATTTCTTCAAGAAAAGGATACAGCTCCAATTCCTCGAACCCGTTTTCATCCAAGGCAATGGTCTCCAAATGTCCGCAATATTCGCAGCTTATCTGGGTAGTACCGGGCTTGTATTTAAGCTCTGCGCCACAATTGACGCAGGCTTTTTTGAGTTCGGTCTTTTGAATTGTTGGTTCTTCCATGCTTGCTTTTCCGCCGAGGCGGACATCTATATCAATTGAGATAAATTAGTATTTCGAACAAAAGTGAGAAACCCCTAGAGTGTTTCTAGTGATGAATCTTCTCAATCGTTGTTTTGCAACTCATTTCGAAATGACAATAAAAAGATTACTCTGTTGGTAATGGCGGCGGGGTATTTCCTCCCAAAAACGATTTTAATTCTTCCACTTCTTTAAGAGATGCCCAAGCCGACATGCCTTGTTTCCAAACCAAACTATCACGGTTAATGGTTCTTGAGGCAAAAAGGGATTGCATCTGTTCAAATGTAACCGGTCCGTGTTGTACTCCGTTGGTGGCATAATAGTACATGGTCTGCGTTGGCATTGGAGGCGGAACAGCTCCAGCAGTTTGCTGTGCAGCTTGTTGTGGGGCAGCTTGCATATTTCCGCCCATCATACCGCCCATTTGTTGGGCCAATACAAATCCCATGCCCATGCCCATTCCTGCTCCAGCGGTTCCGCCCTCGTTTTGGGCAGCGGCTTCGATAGCCTTGGCTGTCTTGAACTTGGTCAATTTGTCCAGGTCAAGTTTGTCGATACGGCTGTACTCGAAGATTTCCTTTTTAAGATCTTCGGGCATGGATACGTTTTCAATGTAGAATTTCTCCAAGGAAATACCCACGCTCTCAAACTCGGGAGACATCACCTCGCGGCAAGTATCAGAAAGTTCCGTAGTGTTGGCAGCATATAGTTCAATGGGCAAATTGGCTTGGCCAACGGTATTCGTGAACCGTGTAGCAATCAGACTTTTTAAGTGTTCGTTGATTTCGTAATTGGTAAAATTACTGTCGGTTCCTACAATGTCCTTGATAAATTTGCCTGCATCGGAAATTTTGAAGGCATAGGTCCCAAAAGCACGGATTTCCACCAATCCGAAGCGATCATCGCTTAATGTAATTGGGCTTTTTGTACCCCATTTTTCATCGGTAAATAAGTGGGTGTTTACAAAGTAAACCTCTGCTTTAAATGGAGAGTTGAACCCATATTTCCAACCTTTTAGGGTAGCTAAAATAGGTAGGTTCTGAGTTGTAAGGTCGTAAGTGCCCGGTTCAAAAACATCCGCCAGTTGGCCCTCGTTGATAAAAACTGCCGTTTGTCCTTCCCGAACAATAAGCTTTGCGCCATTCTTTATCTCGTTTTGATAGCGTTCAAATCGATATGCTATGGTGACATCGGTATAATCGAGCCATTCAACAATATCAATAAACTCATTGCTGAGTTTTTCTTTGATCTTTCCAAAAATATCCATGGTAGTGTTTTATTTAGATGATTAATTTATAAAAAAAGGAGAAAGTCTCCGTTAGATTAGTGTAAAATGATGTGAGAATGTTACAATCGGCAATAAATCACGCTTTTAGCGCACTAACCGTTACCAATAACTGTCCCACATGCCTTTGACTGTGCTCGGCCGAATGAAAGATTAAACCGATAACGGTGGTCGGCAATTTTTTTCGCCCTACAAACCTTTCATCTGTTAGTGTAGACTCGGGAATGGTTTTAAAGTAGTCCAGAGCTTCGTTGACCTTTTGCTCAAATTCGGTGATCAATTGTTGCGACGAAGGTGCTTTTTCCCCATTACCTTCGTTTTTTAAAAATTGGAATTGTTCATCCGTGAGTGTCTCCTGTTTTGCATACGTGAGCAATCGGTCCAATACCCCGGTAAGATGACGGAGATGAAATCCTACAGAAGCCCTGCCGAACGGTGTGTCCCAGAGTTTTTCTTCTGGAAAATCCAACAAATAGTTCTTTGTTTCCCTGACTGATTGCAACAAAGCGTGGGCAGCGGGCTGTAAAAGTGACGGTACATTTTCTATTGGGCCGCTGAGCCAATATTCCTGGGTGGATGACATATATAATTTTTTATGATTAAAAATTCCGGTAATCCCCGGACAGATATTTGTTTGCTTTTTCTTCCTGAAACTGGGCGGTCTCGGCATTCCAATGCAAAGTTTCTCCAGGGAAACGACCTGCAATGGTTCCCAAGAGAATAGTCTCGGTCAATCGGGCAGCATAGTCAAAAGGAGCGGTTGTATTGTCTTTGCCCAAACAAGCATCTACAAACTGATGATAATGCTTTGGGCCCTCAGTATTATAATTTCGGATGGGCTCACCTAAGTTGTGTTCTTTCGAAACTTTGGTAATTTCCCTTGAAATATCCACGTATTTCCCTTTTCTGATTTTTTTGGGCAATTGCATAAAATGGGGCAGCAATAACCGTCCTTTTTCACCTACAAACATGGCTCCTTGTTCTGGTAATTCATTTTCACCCGCCACTCCGGCATCCAAAGAAATTTTATCTTTTGCGCTTTTAGTAACGGATGCGGTATTCTTTTTCATTTCCATGCCGGGCAATAAAAGGTCTTCGTGCATTGTGGGAGCACCTGGACCATCGTACCATATCCATTTTAGGGATTTACCCGTATATCTAGTGCCGGGAAATTCATAGGTAACGGTATTGTTTTCTGGAAACCCAAATCCATTGCTCGGACGGCATTCCGTTTTAATGGTTCTGGGAACATCCAATTGGAGCGCGTTGTAAGGCGTATCAAAAATATGTACTCCCATATCTCCTAAGGTTCCACAACCATAATCCATTAATTTTCTCCAATTGCCGGGGTGGTACAGATCCTTTTTATAGGGTCGTTTGGTGGAAGTTCCCAACCATAGATTCCAGTCCAATTGATCCGGAATTGGGTCTTGGCCTTGGGGCAATGGTCCATCATACCCCCAATTTTTTGGCGACCATGCATGTACCGTATGCACTTTACCAATAATACCGGACTGAATCAAAAGTGTGGCGAGTTTGTAATCGTAAAAGGAGTGCACCTGAATGCCCATTTGCGTGATCAAGCCTTTTTCTTCCGCTACTTTTTTCATCTCCCTGGATTCGGACACGTAGTGGGTCAATGGTTTTTGGCAATATACCGCCTTATCCATTTCCATGGCCAATAACGAAGCCGGTGCATGAGTATGGTCCGGAGTCGATACGATTACCGCATCGATTTCATCCCCCATTTCTTCCAACATCACACGATAATTAAAAAAGACACGTGCGTCGGGGTGCATTTTGTGCGCAGCCGATAGGTTGATGGCATCCACATCGCAAAGGGCAACTACTTCTACAGCGGCATGCGAAGAAATAGCTTTAAGGTCTTCCATACCCATATTACCCACACCAATATGTGCAGTTCTTAGCTTTTCTTTGGCAAACCCTTTTTCCAAAAAGGAAGGAGCCAGCATAATGCCCAAGGCCCCAACACTGCTCTTTTTAATAAACTCTCTTTTGTTCATGGTTGGTTCTGGTTATTTTAACCCTTACGCATCCATTCATTTTTCGGCAAAAACAATTTCCCTTAAAAAAAGTGAACGGAAACACTAAGAAATAAATATGGTTTTGTTTTTTGTAAGGATGGTTAAAGTACAAAATAAAGTGTAATTTTTTTGCGGGTTTTTCACTACATTTAAAGCAGACTAACTCAACACTTTAAAAATGAAGATTTGCTTTTTCAAAATCGGTTTGCTTTTGCTTACCGTATCATTATTTGTTACACCAGTGCATTCCCAGCGCAGAAATAAAAAACAAAGCGCACCGGAATACCCCGAAGAATTGTACTCAAGTTTAGATTACCGATTGATCGGCCCATTTAGAGGAGGTCGTTCCGCAACGGTAACCGGTGTGCCCGGAGAGCCCAACCTATTTTATTTTGGCGCTACCGGAGGAGGTGTATGGAGAACTACGGATGGGGGTCGCTCATGGGAAAATATTTCCGACGGGTATTTTGGCGGAAGTATCGGTGCCGTTTCCGTAGCACAAAGTGACCGAAACGTGATTTATGTTGGTGGTGGAGAAAAAACTGTACGGGGCAATGTTTCTTCAGGATACGGAATATGGAAAACCGAGGATGCAGGAAAAACATGGAAATCGTTGGGCTTGGATAAAAGTCGACATGTTTCACGTATCAGGATTCACCCTACAGACCACAATATAGTTTACGCGGCCGTAATGGGAAATTTATACAAACCAACCACCGAAAGAGGTGTTTACAAAAGTACAGATGGTGGTCAATCTTGGAAAAAAGTCCTCTACGCGAACGATATGACAGGAGCCGTAGATCTTATAGTCGACCCAAACAATCCAAGAATACTTTATGCTTCTACTTGGCGGGTACAGCGTACCCCATATAGCTTGAGCAGCGGTGGAGAAGGGTCTGCTCTTTGGAAAAGTACCGATAGTGGAGAAACTTGGACCGAAATTTCCAAAAACGAAGGATTTCCATCAAATACTTTGGGTATTATTGGTGTTACGGTTTCCCCTAAGAACAGTAATAGGGTATGGTCCATTGTTGAGAATAAAGATAAAGGAGGATTGTACCGTTCCGAAGATGGCGGAAAAACATGGGCGTTGGTTAATAGCGATAGAAGTTTAAGACAACGGGCATGGTATTACACTAGGGTATATGCAGATACCAACAACGAGGATGTAGTGTATGTATTGAATGTAAATTATCATAAAAGTACCGATGGTGGTAAAACATTTGAATCTTCGAATGCACCCCACGGTGACCATCACGACCTTTGGATAGCCCCGGAGGATTCAAATAGAATGATAATTGCCGATGATGGTGGTGCCCAAGTAAGTTATGATGGAGGTACGACATGGAGTACATATCATAATCAGCCAACCGCACAATTTTATAGGGTTACTACGGACAATGCTTTCCCATATAGGATTTATGTAGCACAACAGGACAACTCTACTTTGAGAGTAAACTATAGAAGTGACGATGGTTCCATTGGGGAAGATGATTGGGAATCTACCGCAGGTGGCGAATCCGCTCATATTGCAGTGGACCCAACCAATAATGATATTGTTTATGGAGGGAGTTACGGAGGTTTTTTAACCCGAGTGAACCACGCCAATAAAACAGCAAGAGCGGTAAATGTGTGGCCAGATAACCCTATGGGCTATGGAGCGGAAGGGATGAAATATCGCTTTCAGTGGAACTTTCCAATAATGTTCAGCAAACATGATCCAAAAAAACTATACACTTTCTCCAACCATGTGCATATGAGCACCAACGAAGGTCAAAGTTGGGAAGTGTTGAGCGATGATCTTACCCGTAATGATCCTGATAAATTGGTTTCCAGTGGTGGGCCCATTACCCAGGACAATACAGGTGTGGAGTATTATTGTACAATTTTTGCTGCTAACGAAAGCCCATTGACCGAGGGATTGATTTGGGTAGGTAGTGATGATGGACTGATTCACGTTACCAAAAATGGAGGACAGACCTGGGAAAATGTGACACCGCCCAATATGCCGGAGTGGAACATGATCAATAGCATAGAACCTTCTGCTTTTGATGAAGGTACGTGTTACGTTGCTGCTACTCGATACAAACTGGGCGACTTTACCCCCTATCTGTACAAGACCACCGATTATGGAAAAACCTGGACCAAGATTACCAATGGAATAGATGATGAGCACTTTACCCGTGTGGTTAGGGAAGACCCGAAAAGAAAAGGGTTGTTGTATGCCGGTACCGAAACCGGAATGTATATTTCCTTCAACGATGGTCAGAACTGGGAAAAGTTCCAGTTAAACTTGCCCATTGTTCCCGTTACAGACCTTACGATCAAGGACGATAACCTGATCGTGGCCACCCAAGGTAGAAGTATTTGGGTGATAGACGACCTTACCGTTTTGCATCAATTGGACAATACCAAGAAGTCTGCAAGCTCCATCTTGTACAAGCCAAGAGATAGTTATAGAACCAAGGGAAGAAAGGCCAGAAGACCATCAAAAACCGAAGGAGAAAACCTTGCCAATGGCGTAATTACCCATTTTTATCTGAAGGATTTCTCCGAAAAGGACAGCGTTTCGTTGACCTATACCAAAATGAACGGAGACACCTTGGCCACATACAGCACATTCTCCAAAGAAAGAGGTAAAAAACTAGAAGCAAAAAAAGGAGGGAATACCTTTGTGTGGAATACCCGGGGAAAAGGAGCCGAAAGATTAAAGGGCATGATTCTTTGGTGGGCCAACTTAAGCGGTCCCAAAGCTGTTCCCGGAACTTATAAGGTAAGTTTAAATGTGAACGGCAACGACCAAACGGAGGAATTTACCATTCTTCCAGACCCTAGGGCAGAAGTTTCGGTGGCCGATATGCAAAAGCAGTACGATTTTATCACAGAAGTAAACCAAACTGTGGATAGAGCACATCAATCCATTAAAAAAATAAGGGCCATCAACGAAAAGTTGGACGAGTTCATCAAAAAATATAAGGATGATGAAGCTACCAAAGCATTAGTGGAAAAAGCCAAAAAGATGAAGGAGGAATTTGGTGCCATTGAAAAAGAACTGTATCAGACCAAAAACAGAAGTAATCAAGATCCATTGAACTTCCCGATAAAGCTTACCAACAAACTGGCACATTTGAACAGTTTGGTTTCAATCGACGATTTTCCTCCAACAGATCAGGATATCGCTGTAAAAAATGAACTGTCTGCACAAATTACAAAGCAGTTGAAGGCTTTTGATAAACTTGTGGACCAAGAAATTGGAGCATTCAATAATGAATTCAATCAACTCAAATTGGATTATTTGAGCATTGAGGAATAATACACCAAAGCCCCTACGTAAAACATAGGGGCTTTTCTTTTTTTAGACTACCATACTTCTTAAACAAACCAGCATTTACCATGAAAAAAGGACTTCTTTTTCTGTTGTGCAGCGTTTTTGGGACGCTAGCATTCGCCCAGACCGCCAACGATTATTTTGAACCCATGAAATTTAGGAACATCGGCCCATTTCGTGGTGGTCGGTCTGTTACCGCTAGCGGTGTAGTTGGAGACCCACTTACCTATTATATGGGAACTACTGGTGGAGGATTGTGGAAAACCAGTAATGCCGGCGGCAAATGGGAAAATATTTCCGATGGTTATTTTGAAATGGGCTCCGTAGGAGCAGTTTCGGTTTCCCGATCCAATCCCAATATTGTGTACTGTGGGATGGGAGAACATGCTCCACGAGGTGTAATGACATCTTATGGAGACGGTGTATATAGGTCCAACGATGCTGGAAAAACATGGGTAAAGCTCGGCCTGGAAAAAACTCAACATATTTCGCGGATAATAATTCATCCAACAAACCCTGAAATTGTATATGTTGCCGCACAAGGAGCATTATATGCGCCGAACCCTGAAAGAGGGGTTTACCGTTCTATGGATGGCGGAAAAACATGGGAGAAAATCCTTTATGTAAACGAAGGTACGGGAGCTGCCGAACTTTCAATGGACGCAAACAACCCAATGATTCTGTATGCGGCTATGTGGGAACACCAGCGTAAACCCAATATCGTAATTAGCGGTGGACCGGGCAGTGGTCTCTACAAAAGCACCGATGGAGGAGATACTTGGCAAGAGATGACAAAAGGCCTGCCAGAAGAAAAAGGCAAAATGGCCATTAGCGTAAGTCCTGCAAATTCTGAAAAGGTATATGCTTTGATCGAGAGCGATTCCAATCAAGATAAAGGCGGTTTGTTTGTGTCGAACAATGCAGGGGAGAGCTGGCATATGGTGAGCGGTGATAACAGATTGGTGCAACGCGCCTGGTACTATATTGAGGTCTTTGCCGATCCCAACAACGAAAATACCGTATATGTGTTAAGTGCACCTATGCTACGTTCCGAAGATGGTGGGAAAACTTGGGAGACTATCTCTGTGCCCCATGGCGACACCCATGATCTGTGGTTCAACCCCGATAATTCCAAAAATATGGTGATGGCCAACGATGGAGGTGCGGCCATAACCTTTAACTACGGAAAGGATTGGTCCACATTGGACAATATGCCCACGGCTCAATTCTATCGAATCAATACGGACAACCTATTCCCATACAACATTTATGGAGGACAGCAGGACAATACCTCGGTAAAAATTGCAAGTCTTTCGTTGGGCAGATGGAGCATCAACCAAGAAGATTGGCATTATTCCGCAGGAGGCGAAAGTGCATTTTTGGCCTTTGATCCCGACGATCCGAGGTATGTGATGGGAGGAAGTTATTTAGGCACAATAGAGTTGTTGGACATGGAAACCAAAATGTCCAGCAAGGTTATGGCGGCCCCAATTCAATACTTGGGCAGGGATGCCCGCGACATGAAATACTTGTACAATTGGAATGCACCGATCATATGGTCCAAACACGAGCCGGGAACATTTTATCATGGAGCACAATTGGTACTGAGAACACGGGATAATGGAGTAACTTGGGAAGAAATTTCACCAGACCTTACCAGAGACCAAGATGCACTCCAAGGAAAAGGAGGAGGTCCATACACCAACGAAGCAGTAGGCGCTGAAAACTATGGAACCTTGGCCTATATTATTGAATCGCCACATGAAAAGGGCGTTTTAATAACAGGAAGTGATGACGGTTTGGTACATATTACCAAAAATGGCGGAGAGACTTGGCAAAATATAACCCCAAAGGGGTTAAAGGAATGTTTGGTCAACGCCATCGAAGTATCCCCACACAATCCTGGTACTATTTATATTGCCACGACCCGCTACAAGTTCAACGATTACACCCCCGCCCTGTACAAAAGCACCGATTACGGAAAAAACTGGACAAACATCAGCAATGGCATACCATATGGCGCATTTACCCGAGTGGTCCGTGAGGATTTGGAACAAAAAGGACTATTATATGCCGGCACCGAAAAAGGATTGTATGTTTCTTGGAACGATGGTAAAATGTGGGAGCCCTTGCAATTGAATCTACCCAAGACACCCATCACCGATTTAAAAGTGCACCGAGGGGACTTGATCGTGGCCACATCGGGCAGAAGCTTTTGGATCTTGGATAATATTACTACCCTGTCGCAATACAATGGCAGTCCACAAAGTCTGGGGCTTTACCAACCAGAAGAGGCCATTTTTGGCTCTTGGGGCAGTCCCATGAACAGTAATTCTAAAAGTTTGAGCGGTACCAACCCTTTTGAGGGGGTAAACCCAGCTAATGGAATGGTAATCTATTACCATCTCCCAAAACAAATGGATTCATCCGAAGTAACCATGGAAATTACGAACACACAAGGGAAAGTGGTACGGAGTTTTACATCAAAAAAAGACCCTGGTTATATTCCCCATAATGGTGGGGGTGCCCCACCTGCCCCGGTTTTGGCAACGGATAAAGGCTTGAACCGTTTTGTGTGGGATTTAAAAACACCAATAGTTCCGAGTGTCCCGGGCGTTTATATCGAAGCCAATTTTACCGGCCATAAAGTGCCTCCGGGGGAGTACACCATCAAACTTAAGGCAGGAGATGAAGTGGTTACCGTGCAAGGAACGGTAATCCCAACACCAGGAACAAACATAAGTAAGGAACGTTTTGCGGAATACGATGCGATCATGAACGATTTTGAGGCCAAGGTAACCGAGATGCACAATAGAGTGAACCAGCTAAAAAAAGTACAAGATCAATTGGGAGCACTGATCAAGGATATGGACAATGAAGGGTTAAAACAAGAAGGGCAAGACTTGTTGGATAAACTAAAATTTTGGGACCAGGATATGGTGCAACGTAAATCCCAAGCGTATGACGATGTGGAGAATTTTCCCAACAAGTTTACTGCGGAGTATCTTTTTGTGATGAACCAAAGCAACAGTGAACTGCCACAGATCAATCAACCATCAAAAGATAGAAAAGCAGAGTTGGATGCCCAATGGATCGGATTAAAACAACGGGCAGAAACTTTAATACAAACAGAAATCCCTAATTTTAACACCAAACTTTGGGAGAATGGCATTGGTGCCATTCAGCTGTAAAATTAAAACGTAGATCTATTGCTGTATCCTTATATAAAATCGTTGCACCTCATATTTGTGGTAACTTGGTTTGCCGGGCTTTTTTATATTCCAAGGCTTTTTATTTATCATATTGAGGCTTGGCAAAAACCGTCACCGGATAAGGAAATTTTATCCGAACAGTTAAAATTAATGACCAAAAGGTTGTGGTACATCATCACATGGCCCTCTGCAATTATTTGCACGCTTACGGCCATTTGGCTCTTAATTTTAATGCCGGCATGGCTACAACAACCTTGGATGCATGTAAAACTTGCCTTTGTGGCCTTGCTTTTTGGGTATCATTTTAAGTGTCATCAAATATTTAAACAGTTGCAACACGATGAAGTAAAGTACACCTCAAAGTTTATGCGAATCTGGAACGAAGTGGCGACCCTTATTCTTTTTGCGGTCGTTTTTTTGGTAGTCTTAAAAAGCGCCTTCAATTGGATTTACGGTATTGTGGGCATGTTTTTATTGATGATATTGTTGATGTTGGGAATACGATGGTACAAGAAAGTGCGGGAAAGAAACCCCAATGCCTAAACGTAAAACTGCCGTGGATATATCTCGACTTGGCTCGATAATTGCGTAAATTTATCATTAAATCAAGCGAGCTTGTTTAGAAAACTATCCTTACGATCACGTATTTTCTTTGCCATGATCACCTTGGTAGTGGTTGCCTCTGTACTTATAGCCGGGGTTACGGTTTACCAATATAAGGAACAAGGGGACGATTACCATAACGAAAGATTGGAACGTAAGGAGGAGCAATTGATCAAAAGTATCAATTACACCTTAAAAGAGACCACCTACCCGGTTACTACCGAAAATCTTCATCTTATTTTTAGTGAGGACATTTACAAGATAGCCAATATTCAAAACGTAAATTTCAATATATACGATCTGGAAGGCAATCTGGTCAAAAACTCAAGGCCCAGTTTTGATTCGAACACATTTGCAACGTGCTTGGATGCCGAGATACTCAACTTTTTAAGAGGAAGTGGAGAAACACGGTTTGTTGAGGAAAAAAGAGCTGCAGGGGATAACTATCAATCCACCTACACCTACATCCACGACCTAAAATTTAAGCCCATTGGTATTTTGCACTTACCTTATTTTGAGGATAACACCTTCAATAATATGGAATTGAAGGAATTTCTTTTCAGGTTGGGAATGGTATATGTGTTAATGTTGATTGCGGCCATAATTCTTGCCTATTTCATATCAAAATACATTACACGGTCCTTGCAGGCGATATCCGATAAAATGAACCGGACCAATCTTACCCAGGAAAATGAAAAAATCTATTTAGATCGTCCGGGCGAAGAAATAGAAAAATTGGTGGATTCGTACAACCGAATGATAGATGAGCTTGAGGAAAGTGCCGTAAAATTGGCTCGGAGCGAGCGGGAACAGGCATGGCGGGAAATGGCCAAACAGGTAGCGCACGAGATAAAAAACCCATTAACACCCTTGCGCCTTACCGTACAGAGTTTTGAACGCAAATTTGACCCCAACGACCCAGACATCCACGAAAAACTGAAAGAGTTTTCCAAAACGTTGATCCAGCAGATAGATACCATGAGCAATATCGCCACGGCATTCTCCAGTTTTGCAGACATGCCGGCCCAACAGAACGAAACCTTGAACGTGGTAAAAGTTGTGAAGCTGGCCTTGGAGATCTTTAACGAGGATTATATTCATTTTATAGCGGACGAAGAGGAAATCGTTGCCAAACTGGATAGAACACAGCTGATCAGGGTAATTACCAATTTGGTGAAGAATGCCATACAGGCAGTACCCGGGGTAGACTCCCCACGAATATTGGTGACCGTTGCAACTGATGGTCCCGAAGTAAAAATTTCGGTAGCGGACAACGGCATAGGTATATCGGAAGAATTTAAGCACAAGATCTATGAGCCAAAGTTCACTACAAAGTCAAGCGGAACAGGTTTGGGCCTGGGAATGGTAAAGAACATTGTGGAAAACTATGGCGGAACCATTACCTTTACTTCTCAAGTAGGCAAGGGGACGGTTTTTTGTGTAAGGTTCCCAAAAGAGCAAAGTACAGAACGGAAAAATTAATAGACCATTTCAAATTTATAGCAAACATGGACTTCGAGAACATTTACATTGAAGAAGAAAACAATTTGGCCACAATTACCATAAACAGGCCAAAAAAATTGAACGCGCTCAACAAAAGGACCATAGAGGAGTTACATGTTGCGTTCAAAGAATTGGAAGAAGACAAGGATATTAAGGCGATTATAATAACCGGAAGTGGGGAAAAGGCCTTTGTGGCAGGTGCCGATATTTCGGAGTTCGCCGAGTTTTCGGTTAAGGAAGGGCGTCAACTTGCAGCTACAGGCCAGCGTACGCTGTTCGATTTTGTGGAAAATCTATCCACTCCCGTAATAGCGGCCATTAACGGCTTTGCCCTTGGCGGCGGATTGGAATTGGCCATGGCATGCCATTTTAGAGTGGCCAGTAGCAATGCCCGAATGGGTTTGCCCGAGGTTTCCTTAGGTTTGATCCCGGGCTACGGCGGAACGCAACGATTGCCGCAATTGATAGGAAAAGGGAGGGCCATGGAAATGATTATGACGGCCGGAATGATAGATTCGGACAAGGCATTTGGTTACGGATTAGTGAACCATGTGGTTTCTTCGGAAGAACTGTTGCCCTTTTGTACAAAAATAGCAAGCAGGATATCGAATAATTCCTCAGTTGCCATAAAACACGCAATAAAAGCCGTAAATGCTGGTTTTAAGTATGACGCCGATGGCTATTCTGTGGAGATCGATGCTTTTGGCCATTGCTTTGGAACCGACGATTTTAAAGAAGGTACATCAGCATTTTTGGAAAAACGTAAAGCCGATTTCCCCGGATCATGACCATTGGCCTAACCAAGCCAGATCATGAGAAAAACTTTCTTACTACTTTTTTGTACAATTTTGGGCATGTTTGTAAATGCCCAAAAAATGCCCGTATCCTACGATTTTGGAGAAAAATATAAGGATCGCTATCGCTACTCCAATCTAGTCGCCATAGAAGAGGACGACTCGGGAGGATACATTTTGGTCCGATCCTATTACCAAGGGCTCATTCTTAAACCAAAGGGCTATTTGATCGAAAAGTATAATAGCGATCTACAATTGGTTTCCGAATATAACTACAAACTCAAGGGGCTGGATTTTGTAAACGGCTTCCTTAAAAATGGGCAGTTGCATCTTCTATTTTTAAATTACAACCCGCTAAAGGGAGAGTATGAATATTGGGCGCATAGCAGTCCAACCATTGCTTTTAATTTTAAGGAAAAAAAGTTGCTGTCGATCGCATCGGCAGAAGTAAGCGACCCCGTGGGAAAAAATTATTACAATCGTGATTTTTCGCGCGGATTTACCACGGCCATTCTTTTTAACGAGGATAAAACCGGTTTTGTGATCAGTACGCATCATAAAAAAGGAAAGAGCAATAAACATATGATCCATATGTTCGATACCGCGCTCAACAAAAAATTCGAATATGATTTTTCCGATGAGATAGAAGAAAAAAACTATGCCTTCGAGAACGTGGCTTTCTCTCCCGATCTACAAACAGCTTATATAGTGGGAAAGGCCTACTTTAAAAAGCGACGTTTTAGGGTTGACGAAAGAAAGTTCCAATACGAGTTGATCAAAGTATCTCAATATGGCAGCCAAACACAATCCTTTGTGGATCCGGGCAAGTATCCAGAAGCATTGTATCCCGTTGTTAATAAAGGAAAATTGATTTGCGTAGGCTTTTATTCGGATAGAAAGGATAATAGGTACAACGGTATCGCCTATTTCGATGTTGCCCCGAACAGTTTAACGATCCAATCGCAGATATACAACCCATTCTCCCAACAGTTTATGGACGATAAGTTTGGCCGTGAAGAAGATAAGGACATCAAGAACCTTGTTTTTAAGGGGGTTGAAGTAACGGACGAACAAGAGATCTTCTTTAATGCCGAAGAGTATTTTGTTACTTCCGGATTGGAAACCACCGGAGCCGGTCAGCGGATCAAGATAGAACGCTATCACCACAACGATATTGTGAGCGTAAAACTAGATGCGAACGGCAATATGGAGTGGGCACGGAACATCAACAAGACCGAAGTTACCCAAGGCGATGGAGCCTATGCCTCCTACAGTTCGTACTGCAAAAACGGGAATACCTACTTCTTTATCTGCACTGCTGCAGAAAACCCACAATTGATCAATAACGAACGCTTGATCTTTAAACAAGGGTTTAGTAGAAACCGGAATATGTTCATGATCTCTTTGGATCAAAACGGGGTAATGGATTATGAAAAAATAATAGACCAACAAGAAGCAAGATTGCCCCTCATGGTCTCCAAACCACTAAAGGACGAGATGGATGATAAAATGCTTTTCTATGCCAAACGAGGAGGCAGGAAACAATTGGTAAAGGTGGATTTTAAATAAAAACACTCTTTAATCTAGATAAAACAATTGCCCCGTTTCGGGGCTTTTTTATTTTGCTGAAACAAAATAGAAAGAAAATACTTACAATATAAATATTACATCAATTGATAAGCATCATTCATCAAATGGTGGCCTGCCTACGTTAATTAGGGTAAAATCACCCCATTTTCCTACCATACTTTTGGTCTGTTAATAACCCTAATTTAAAAACAAAAAATTATGAAATCTTTAAAATTAGTTGCAATGGCCATGCTTTGCTTGGCAGTAAGTTTAATTTCCTGTTCGGGAGAGGATGGGGAACAAGGTGAACAAGGAAAGCCAGGAGATCCCGGTGCAGATAGTACAGTTCCAGGACCACAAGGTCCAGCTGGAGACGATGGAATTAGCTGTTGGGACCTTAATGGAAATGGTATTGGAGATGCGGATGAGGATATTAACCAAGATGGGAATTTTGATGCACAGGACTGCCAAGGTGATAATGGTGAGAATGGTGTGGATGGTAATGCCAATGTACAAGAGCTTTTATATGGTCTAGAGCTATTTGGAGACTACACTGAATTAACAATTAATTTAAATGACTTTGAGGAAATAGATACTCCTGCTAATTACGCTTTTTTATACTACTTACATGGCACAAACGGAAATAGATATTCAATACCAGGTCATTTAGTGGACAATACCCATTATGCCAGAGTTCATACAAATTTACAGACAGGCACTCTATTTGTTAATTTTTATGATTTGGACAATGCACCATATATGGTTCCTGGATTGGTGTATCAAACTGTTGTTATAGTTGCAATAGAACTTTCCAATACTGGAAAAACAAGTGAGAATGTTATGGCAGAACTAAAAGCTGCTGGTGTAGATACTTCGGATTACAACGCTGTGGCCACATATTTTGGTTTAGAATAATTTTTAATGGATCTACCCCTCTAGTGGGGCAATCTAACCATTAGCTAAAAAGCCGGACAATTGTCCGGCTTTTACTTTTACTTCTGCTTGTTTTTAGAACTTATAGCTCAATCCTAAAGTCCAATACGTTTGTAGTTCGTTATCTATACTTTCAAAAGTTGCTGTAGGATCTGGCGTTGGGGCATTGTTCAGAACATAGTTCAAGGTTTCTTGCTTGTTGTTTCTTAATCCAAAATCGAAACCAACCCCGATCATTTTCCATAATGTATAGCTAAAAGAGTTCGTCCAGGTCCAGTTACTGTAATCACCGCTCTTGTAACTTTGGAACATGGAAAGGTTGCTCTTAAAACTAACTGCTCCGATCTGTTTGGTGTAATCGGCAACAATCTTGGCACCCATAGAAGATTCAAAAATGGTATCCTCATCACTGAACACAAAGTTATAGTTGAGAGGATGCATTACAACTATTAAATCGGGTATGGGCGTCCAAGTAGCACCAACCCCTAAATCCAAGTAACCTGGATCGTTAAAGTTGCTTAATATGGTAGTACGATATTCCATTAAGCCGGAAATAGCAAATTTTTCGCTCAGTTTTCTACCGTACAATGATGATATATTAAAAACATCTGTAGCCTGTCGGAAGCTATCGTCGTCCGTAGGATCGTCCTTATCATCCAACTTTACCCAAGCAAGGTTTATGTTGGCCGCATTACGCCAAAAGAATTTTTCCTCTTGAAGGTTGGCAAATGCATTAACGGTAAAACCTATGTTTCCGGCAGAGTTATTTGGAATGCCCTGGGCAAACCAATTATTAAATTCGGAAATGCTTCCACCAATAGTTCCAAAAGCACCGATTTTCCATCCGGGAAGAGCATCCAGTTTTGCCTCTAGGGCATCCACCCTTGCCTGAATAGCCGCAATGGAATCTTTTTTCGGGGCAATTTCTGATTTTAGTTCCTCAGCTGTCTGTGCCGAAGCAGACACAAATACAAAAAGGGACATAGCTGTAAAAAACAGTTTTTTCATAGTATGGAGTTTAGTGTTAAGACCCGCAAAAATAAGAAAAGTCACTTTCTAAAGTATTATCAATACAGAAATCAGTCATCAGATGTTAGATTTTTGATATAAAACTCTAGAAATGAGTATTTAAAGTTGTTAAGGACAATAATGATAATAGGTATAATTCTTGTCAAATCAATGAGCATGAACACTGCGTTGTAGAAAACAACTTCATCCTATTTCATTTACAAAAATCTTACTGCTTTTACGACTGAGCGATACTTAGCGCGACAGCTCGAAATGACAATGACAGGCTTATTTAATAGATAAAAAAGGTGCTTCACGACGTTCGAATTGACAAAGAGTCCTATTGGTGATAATTCGTGAAATTGGTGTCAGCGGCATACTGCCTACTGCCCGCTGGATTACTGCCAATTGAAATCTATTTCTTTCTTTTAAACAAGGGCACCGAGGAACAGGCTTCGCCGTACATTACACTTTTGGCCACTTCCTGAATTTTGGTCACGGCCATCAAATAAGCATTTTCGGGTACGGGTTTATTGGAACACCCCTTTATAATAACTGGTTTATCGATAAACTCAGAAATGTCCAATTGCTCCAATATTTTTTGATATAAAGCGGTTTCCAAGTATTCCAAACTTCCATGAATCACCTTTTTGGCATAGGGCTGTAGTTTGGAGGCAATCAGCATAAAGGCCCAACCGGGCACTATGGCATCCGAGGAACATTGAAGCGCCACATAGGCATCTTGATAGGCTGTCCAATCATGTTCATCAACGTGTGCACGGAACTCCTTTTCACGTAAAATAAAGCCTTCGTACAGCCAATCCTTAATGTCCAACACCTTTCGTTCTCCCTTTGGATAATAATCCTCCAGGTTGAAAGTGATCAACTTGCTTTGGGCTACTCTATTTACAATTTCTTCAGACATCAGATGTTAGATTTCAGTAGTTAGACCTAAATACCGACCAGTGGACATTTCTAAGAAAACAAAAAATGCATTAGAGCTTTTGATTCTGCGAACGAAACCGATTGGCCGGCGATGTTTTCTGGTGCTTGGTCTTTCTTCCTTTTACCCGCTTTCTCCACAACTCAAAAGACGAACGTTTAAGGTTGCTGCGCATTATTTCCCTTACATCGTTTTCCTTGAGGTCAAATTGGTATTCTATGGCTTCGAAAGGGGTTCTATCCTCCCAAGCCATCTCAATAATCCTATCAATTTGTCTTGTGGTCATCTGCATTTGGGTTTGGCTGTGTATTTTACAGGAGCCCGAGTTCCAATTTGGCTTCTTCGCTCATCAGTTCTTGGGTCCATGGTGGGTCAAAAGTGATCTCCACTTCCACATCCTTCAAAACGTCAATGGACTTTACCTTTTCTTCTACCTCCACGGGCAAAGTTTCCGCCACGGGACAGTTAGGGGATGTCAGGGTCATCAAGATCTTAACTTCGTATTCTTCGTTCACAAATACATCGTAAATCAGTCCCAACTCGTAAATATCCACAGGGATTTCCGGATCATAAATGGTCTTGAGCACCTTTACGATTTTTTCGCCCAGTTCTTGTGTGTCTATGGTAGTTTCTTCACTCATTCTGTGTTATTTTAACTGTGTTTGATAGGCAACTGCATACAGTTTCAATTGCTTGATCATACTTACCAATCCGTTGGCGCGGGTGGGGGACAAATGTTCTTTTAGTCCAATTTCATCAATGAACTCGGTATCGGCATCAATAATGTCCTGTGGTTTTTGGTTGCTGAACGCCCTGATCAAAATGGCAATAATGCCTTTGGTGATAATGGCATCGCTATCTGCTGTAAAAACCAACTTGTCTCCATCCAGTTCGGCGTGTACCCACACTTTGCTCTGACAACCTTTTATGATGTTGTCGTCGGTTTTATATTTTTCTTCTATTAACGGAAGTGATTTACCGAGCTCGATCATGTATTCGTAGCGCTGCATCCAGTCGTCGAACATGGAAAACTCGTCTATTATCTCTTCCTGTATCTCTTTTATGGTCATGCAATGGTTTTGTTCAAAAATACAACTCGCTATGCTGCGATTCAAGTGTTTAAGATAAAGATAACGCTTTGCCTAAAGCAACATGTTTTTGGCTCGTTTTATACCTTCTACCAGCTTATCCACTTCTTCCTTGGTGTTGTAAAAGCTAAAACTGGCCCGTACAGTTCCCGGAATTTGGTAAAAATCCATGATGGGCTGTGCACAATGGTGACCGGTTCTAACAGCTATCCCCAGTTTGTCCACAATGGTACCGATATCGTAGGGATGGATTCCCTCAATATTAAAGGATATCACCGAAGTTTTATGTACTGCAGTTCCGTAAATCTTGAGGCCTTCGATCGTGAGCAACTGCTCCGTAGCATATTGCAACAATTCATCTTCATATTGGGCAATGGCATCAAATCCGATACTGTTCATATAGTCCAAAGCTGCTCCAAAAGCGATTCCACCGCAAATGTTGGGTGTTCCGGCTTCAAATTTATGGGGCAGGTCGGCATAGGTGGTCTTTTCAAAGGTCACCTCCGCGATCATTTCGCCTCCGCCTTGGTAAGGAGGCAATTTCTTGAGCCATTCCTCTTTTCCATATAGCATTCCAACACCCGTTGGTCCACACATTTTATGTGCGGAAACGGTGTAAAAATCCACATCCAAAGCTTGCAGATCAGCTTTAATATGTGGGGCTGCCTGTGCTCCATCTATCAAGACTGCTGCCCCTACCTTGTGTGCGGCATCAATAATTTTTTCAATTGGGTTAACGGTTCCCAATGCATTGGACACGTGGTTGCAGAAGACCAATTTCGTCTTATCGGACAATAGGTTATGGTATTCCTCCATGACCAATTCCCCATCCAGATTCATTGGAATCACTTTAAGAAGTGCTCCCGTGCGTTCACACAGCATTTGCCAGGGAACAATATTGGAATGGTGCTCCATGGCAGACACTAAAATCTCATCTCCTTCTTTTAAAAAGGAAGTGAATCCGGTTGCCACCAAATTGATGCTTTGCGTGGTTCCCGAAGTAAAAATTATCTCGTGTGCTTTTGCAATATTGAAATGCTTCTGGATTTTTTGACGGGCAGCCTCGTAGGCATCAGTGGCTTCTTGCGACAAGGTATGCACCCCACGATGGATATTGGCATTATAGTTTTGATAATAATCGACAATGGTGTCAATCACCTGCTGTGGCGTCTGCGAGGTGGCTGCATTGTCCAAGTATACCAAAGGCTTACCATTGACCTCTCTTTGGAGGATGGGAAAGTCTTTGCGAATTGTTTGTATGTCCAATGTTTTTGTAATCATTAAAAAATAAGATAACCTAATGAAAGTTGAAAAACAGAATTGTTCTGAGTGGAATCAATTATGGTGATTTTTCTATCCAAATTGGACAGTCCATGAAAATAATTAAGCTGTATGGATGCGTTAGTTGCAAAATAAAAGGTTACACCTGCCATAGCTCCGTAATCCAGAAAGAAATCACCTGACCCCTCTTGTGGTACATCACCTTTTGTGAAATAGCCCTCTCCATCAACTTTGGTAATTACATCTTTTGAATACAATAAGAAAGCGATTTCTGGCCCCAAATCCAAACTAAGATTATCCACCAACTTATATTTGAACAACAAAGGAACTGACAGATAACTATTTCTATTAGCATATTTGACATGTCTTTGCGTTAATGGTAGTTCCCCGTTTTGACTCTGGAACTCGCCAAAATCTATTTCATCATTATATCCTTTTGAAGAAAACAGTATTCTTGGTTCCAGAGCCATCTTATCATTTAATGAAATATTTGAAAATACACCCAAATGATAAGCAGTTCGCCAACTATTGTTTGTAAAATCCGTTCTGTCTCCCCTAATGTTGGCATAATTTAATCCTCCAATTACTCCAAAATTTCTTTCTTGGGCATTCACAAATAAACTGCTCGCTAACAAAACAATTGCTACAACACTTACTGATTTTTTCATATTCAATCAAATTTGAATTAATAGCCACATATTTAATTATGCAGCTTTGATTAATAAAATAGAGTAAGGTTGAAGTATTATTTTATAAACTTTGTATCTACAGATCAAAACCCATACGAACGCCGAGTTTATCCGCAATGATTTTATTGATCCTAACTTTTAGTTCAGGGATTCGAACGCTTTCCAATACGTTGTTTGCAAAAGCGTACATCATTAAAGCCTTGGCCTCTTTCTTTGGTATTCCCCTTGATCTTAGGTAAAAAAGGGCCTCATCATCCAACTGACCAATGGTACATCCGTGCGAACATTTTACATCGTCCGCAAAAATCTCCAATTGGGGCTTCGAATTGATAGTAGACTTATCGCTCAACAATATATTGTTGTTCTGCTGAAAGGCATCCGTTTTCTGTGCAATCTTGTCCACAATGATCTTACCATTAAAGACCCCGGTGGAACTATCGCCAAAAATGCCTTTATAATCCTGATGGCTCTCACAATTAGGTTGTGCGTGGTGCACCAAGGTGTGGTGGTCCACATGCTGCTTATCTCCCAAAATGGTTACACCCTTCAAGGTAGAGTCGATACGTTCCCCGTTTTGATAAAAGTTCAGGTTGTTACGGATAAGTTTACCGCCCAAAGAAAAAGTGTGTACGCGCACTACGCTGCTATCCTTTTGTGAAATATAGGTGTTGTCCACCAAGGAGGCTGTAGATGCATCATTCTGTACCTTGTAGTAGTCAACAATAGCGTCCTTGCCCGCAAAAATCTCGGTCACGGAGTTGGTAAAAACTTCGTTCCCCGTCAAACTCTGGTGGCGCTCTATAATCTGGACCTCAGCGTTGTCTTCTGCCACGATCAAGTTACGCGGCTGCAACATCAGGGCCGCTTCGTTACCCGTTGCCAAATGCAGTATCTGGATGGGTTTTTTGGGCATTTTGTTCTTTGGGATGTAGATATAGGCTCCTTCTTTACTGAAAGCTGTGTTCAACGAGGTCAGCGTTTCATCTTTTGATGCCGCTTTGTTGAAATATACTTCGATCACTTGCTGGAACATGGGCTTGCTAAAGGCCGAGCTCATCAAACATACATCTACTCCATCGTGTGTGGTTTCAGATAGGTAAGAACTGTAGACTCCATCTACAAATACAATTTTGTATGTGTCTATCTCGTGTAGGAAATATTTTTTGACATCCTTGTACTCCAACGAGGTCTCGTGTTTTGGAAAGATGCTGAAATCTATCTTTTCCAAACTTTTAAGGGATGTATATTTCCAGGCTTCGTCTTTTTTGGACGGAAACCCTTTGCTCTCAAAATTCTTTATGGCCCTGGACCTTTCTTCGTGTACGGGATGGTCTAAATCCATACCATCTTCAAAAGCCAAAAATGAGGAGACTAATTTTTCCTTTAAATCCATTCGTTTTTAATTGTCATTCCTGCGAAAGCAGGAATCGAATTAATGATTCTTTTTCATTTGGATTCCCATTTTCATGGGAATGACAAAACTGGTTATACCGAAGCTTCTTCTTTAATCCAGTCGTACCCTTTTTCTTCCAGTTCCAAAGCTAGTTCCTTGGTACCGGATTTTACGATTTTACCATTGTACAATACATGTACAAAATCCGGCACAATGTAATCCAACAATCTTTGGTAGTGCGTTATCACAATAATGGCATTGTCCTTGCTGCGCAATTTGTTTACGCCATTGGCCACGATACGGAGTGCATCGATATCCAATCCGGAATCGGTCTCGTCGAGAATGGCCAATTTGGGTTCCATCATTGCCATTTGAAAAATCTCGTTCCGTTTCTTTTCACCACCAGAAAAGCCTTCGTTCAAAGAGCGTGAAAGAAATTTTCTGTCAATTTCCAACATTTCGGACTTCTCACGAATCTTTTTGAGCATTTCATTGGCCGGCATGTCTTCCAAGCCTTGTGCTTTTCTGGATTCGTTTATTGCGGTCTTCATAAAGTTGGTCACCGACACTCCAGGAATCTCAACTGGGTATTGAAAGGACAAGAACACTCCTTTGTGAGCTCTTTCTTCTGGTGAAAGTTCTTCCAAATCTTCTCCTTCCAAGAGAATGTTTCCTTCTCCCACTTCAAATTCTTCCTGACCTGCAATTACTTCGGCCAAAGTACTTTTACCTGAACCGTTGGGGCCCATAATGGCGTGCACCTCTCCTGCGTTCACCTTTAGATCGATTCCCTTAAGGATTTCTTTATCGTCTACGCTTGCGTGTAAATTTTTGATTTCTAGCATCTTCTATAATTGTATCCTATCTTATTAATTGTGATTTCCACTTAACTCTACCACAAATCGAATTGGGTAGCTGAGCTCAACCGAAGCTATCCTACTGATCCTTCCAAACTAATTTCCAATAGTTTTTGTGCTTCTACTGCAAATTCCATTGGAAGTTTGTTCAACACTTCCTTACTAAATCCGTTCACGATCAAGGCAATGGCCTTTTCGGTATCGATCCCCCTTTGGTTACAATAGAAAATTTGGTCCTCTCCAATTTTACTGGTGGTAGCCTCGTGCTCTATCTGTGCCGATTTGTTTTTGGCCTCGATGTAGGGGAATGTGTGAGCTCCACAACGGTTGCCCATCAACAGGGAATCACATTGCGAAAAGTTTCTGGCGTTTTCGGCCCTGCTGTTTACTTGAACCAGGCCTCGGTAACTATTTTGTGATTGTCCGGCGGATATTCCTTTGGAAATTATTGTACTCTTGGTGTTTTTTCCCAAGTGGATCATTTTGGTCCCGGTATCCGCTTGCTGAAAATTATTGGTCACGGCAATGGAATAGAACTCACCTATTGAGTTGTCTCCTTTTAATACACATGATGGGTATTTCCAAGTTACGGCCGATCCTGTTTCCACTTGTGTCCAGGAAATCTTGGCATTTTTTTCACAGATCCCTCGCTTGGTCACAAAATTGAACACCCCTCCTTTACCTTCACTATTGCCCGGGTACCAATTTTGTACGGTAGAATATTTGATCTCGGCATCGTCCAAGGCGATAAGCTCTACAACCGCTGCGTGCAGTTGGTTCTCGTCGCGGGAAGGTGCGGTACAGCCTTCCAAATAGCTTACATAGCTGCCTTCATCCGCCACCACCAAGGTTCTTTCGAACTGTCCTGTTCCCGCTTGGTTGATACGGAAATAAGTGGAAAGCTCCATGGGACATCTTACTCCTTTTGGGATATAACAGAATGACCCATCGGAGAATACGGCGGAGTTCAACGCTGCATAAAAATTATCTTTTTTGGGCACTACAGTTCCCAAGTATTTCTTCACCAATTCAGGATGTTCTTGGATAGCTTCTGAAATGGAACAAAAAATTATTCCTTTTTCCGCCAGGGTTTTTTTGAAGGTTGTGGCCACAGAAACGGAATCCATCACAATATCCACCGCTACCCCGGCCAACTTTTTCTGTTCGTCCACGGATATTCCCAACTTTTTAAAAGTCTCCAACAATTCTGGATCTACCTCGTCCAGACTATTGTACTTGGGTTTTTTGTTAGGGGCCGAATAGTAGGAGATATCTTGAAAATCGGGTTTTTCATAGGTCACATTGGCCCATTCTGGCTCCTCCATTTCCTTCCAGGCACGAAAAGCTTCCAGTCGCCACTCCGTCATCCACTCGGGCTCCTCCTTCTTTTTGGAAATAGCTATTACAATATCCTCGTTCAACCCTTTGGGCAGGGTGTCCGATTCAATATCCGTGTAGAAACCGTACTCGTATTCCTTGGTCTCCAGTTCTTTTTTTAATTCTTCCTCTGTATAAGCCATATATTCTCTCAGTTAAAAGTCAAAAAGTCAAAGATTGCTTCGCTTTTTAACGTACTTGATATAATTAGCAAGCTGTTTTGAAATGTTGATTGCCTGCTTTTTGTAATCGACCAATTCTTCAACTTTAAAATATCCTACCTCTTCCATTAAGTTAAAAAGATTTCTGATTTCTCCGGCCGAACCTTTGGAGAAATAAAGGAACCTTATCAACTCTTTATCCGTTTCCCTTTCAAATCCTTCCGAAATGTTATTTGAAATTGAAATGGTAGCTCTTCGTACTTGGTCAACCATTGCAAAATCTTCTTTTAAAGGACTTCTCTTCAATAAATCATAAACTTGGCCAGTAAACTTTATTGTTGTTTTGTAAACTTCCAAGTCTTCAAAAGAGCTGTACATTTATACTTTTACTTTTTTAATGTTTAGCTCTTTTAACTCATTTTATAGTGAAAAACTCTCTCCACATCCACAGGTTCGTTGGGCATTTGGATTATTGAAAACAAAGCCCTTTCCGTTTAAACCTCCGGAATATTCCAATGTGGTGCCCACGAGATACAAAAAGCTTTTTTTATCCACGATAATCCTTACGTTATTATCCTCAAAAACCTTATCTGTATCAGCAGCCGACTTGTCGAACTTTAACTCATAAGACAATCCGCTGCATCCTCCGCTCTTTACACCAACACGCACATAATCTGTGGTCGCATTGAAACCTTCTTCGGTCATGAGCGACACCACTTTATGCCTTGCTGATTCTGAAACCTTAATCATCTTACTTGAATTTAATCTAAATAGCTTACAAATATACTGTATAAGTAGTGTTTTACCATAGCAGCTAACATTATTATAACGAATGATTCCATAGGTGTTCTTTATAGAAAACAGTACCGATAGAGCCATATGGCCCAGCAACCTTGAACTTTTAGGCACTAAACAACATGTTTTGCTCAAATTGGACCAAAAAATATTATGTCGCCAACAACACCAAATTATTAGATTATCCTCATTATTTTTGCAAAATGCTAGAAGACAAGAATCAAGAACGTACTGCACTGGAGAAATTGGGTGAATTTGGCCTGATCGAACACCTTACCAAAAATTTCGAACTATCCCAATCTTCAACCATTAAGGGTGTTGGGGACGATGCCGCCGTTATGGATTACAATGGCAAAAAAACAGTGGTTTCCACCGATATGTTGGTGGAAGGAGTTCACTTTGATTTGAGTTATGTGCCCCTTAAACACTTAGGTTATAAATCTGTGATGGTGAACCTATCCGATATCTACGCCATGAACGCCATGGCAACACAAGTTACGGTTTCGTTGGCCATTTCCAACAGGTTTCCCCTCGAAGCCCTGGAAGAGTTTTATGCCGGGGTTGCGCTTGCTTGTAAATTGTACAATGTTGATCTGGTCGGTGGCGATACTACATCTTCTACACGCGGAATGATAATAAGCGTTACCGCAATTGGCATTGCCAATGAAAATGACATTGTTTACCGCAAAGGGGGCAAACCAAACGATTTATTGGTAGTGACCGGAGACCTTGGTGGCGCCTACCTGGGACTACAAGTACTTGAACGGGAAAAGGAAGTGTTCAAGGTAAACCCGAACAGCCAACCAGATCTTGAACCCTACTCTTACATCGTGGAGCGACAACTAAAGCCTGAAGCCCGCAAGGACATTGTGGAACTCCTCACGAAATTGGAAGTAAAACCTACTTCCATGATAGATATTAGCGATGGACTATCTTCAGAGGTTCTTCATTTGTGCAAGCACAGTGATTTGGGATGCAATGTTTTTGAGGATAAAATTCCTTTGGACCCCACGGTTATTTCTGCTTCGGAAGAATTTAAAATGGATAGCACCATGATTGCCCTGAGTGGCGGGGAGGATTATGAATTGCTGTTCACCATTGATCAAGCTGATTTTCCAAAAATTAAAGGAAATCCCAATCTAACGGTTATAGGTCACATGACGGAAAAGAATGAAGGGATACATTTGATCACTAGAGCAGAAACCAAAATTCCGATTACGGCGCAGGGCTGGAATTCTTTTGAGAAATAAAAAATCCCGAAAATCAAGATTTCCCTACAACATGGTATTGGGGCACGTAACCAGTAGCAGTAGGTAATTACTTAAGTTTCCGGGATAAGATTTGGGCCTTTTTTAAAAAGAAAAAGGGTTATGCTACTTGGTGCACCACCCTACTTTTTCGTTTTCTGTACATATCTTCCAATGTACTGTTGATTTCTTGCATTTGAGGAGTCAATGCAGATAGTTTTCCGCTGACATCCGTTGTAACCTGTTTTTGGCAATGTACACATTTGTACTCTTTAATGTGCTCTGTTACTTTTTTGGAAACCACATAATGGTGCCCGAACAAACTACAAAAGAAAGAAGATAATTTTTTGCCATGCTGGATAGTAGATGTTTTCATAAGCTGGTTTGTTTGAAGAAAAGCAATGGTTGACGAAATGGGGCTTCGAAAAATGCTTAAATTGGTTACTTGTAATTTTTTGTTATATGAATATAATTTAGAGGTTACTCTTTTTACTGGAACGGATGTTAATAACTTTTTATTTTATCAATACACTGCTAAAACATTTTTTTCGATGAAATACCAAAAAATCGACTAAAAGACATCTTTTTCCGCCAAAAAACGCTTTTGAAAGATACTATATTGAAAACAAATTATCAACAACGCCAGAATAAAAAAACGTTAACTGTAACTGCATTTGCTCTGTTTTCCCTCTTTTTTGGTGCAGGAAACTTGGTTTTGCCACCGCTTTTAGGATACAAATCAGGGAGTTTATGGTGGCTAGTCACCCTAGGTTTCTGTATTTCGGGTGTTCTCATCCCTATTTTAGGAATAATGGCACATGCCAAACTCCAGGGAACCTTGTTCGATTTTGCCAAAAAGGTGTCGCCCATGTTCAGTGCCATATACTGCTACATAATTTATGGCATCGCCATTTCCCTGCCTTCACCAAGAACAGCTTCGGTGACCCACGAAATGGCCATTCAACCATTTTTGGACTCGTCATCGCTACTGACCAGTTTGATCTATTTTATTTTGGTATTTGTTTTTGCCATAAATCGCTCCAAAATAATGGACCTTTTGGGTAAATTATTGACCCCGGGCATTCTTATTATACTGATCGCGATAATTGCCGCAACGATTTTTTCCCTGGATTTTGACTTTGTAACTTCCGAGATGGAACGCCCTTTTAGTTCCGGGATTTTGGAGGGCTATCAAACCTTTGATGCCATTGGAGCGGTGGTCGTTGGGGCCGTAATCATCATTTCCGTTAACATAAAGGAAAAAACAGCCTCGTTCCAAGAAAAGAAAACTCTTATTGCAAAAGCGGGACTTTGGGCGGGCATTGGGTTGCTTTTGGTTTATGGAGGACTAATTTTAACCGGCGCATTGTTTGGAGGGTCTTTTGATGACGAAATTTCCAGAACCGCACTTTTACGAGGCATTAGCACCGAAACTCTAGGTCAAAAAGCCAACTTTTTCCTAAGTGTATTGGTAAGCTTTGCCTGTTTTACTACAGCCGTGGGCATTGTAACGGGTACGGCAGATTTTATAAAAGGTAGGTTCAACAATTCCATTTTAGCATATCGGGTCACTGCACTTATAAGTTGTTTTCTAGGGGTAATGGTGGGGCAATTTAATGTAGGCCATATTATTGCCGTAGCGGTTCCTGCGCTTATGTTTATTTATCCCATCACTATTGTATTGATTCTATTGAACGTGATTCCGGAACAATGGAGCTCTTCCAAAGTGTTTAAAAGAGTGGTAAGTGTAACTGTTCTGTTCAGTATTCCCGATTTTCTGGGAAGTGTTGGACTGGGCGATCATATATTCCATTATACCACTTGGATACCTTTTAACGGTTATCAATTAGGTTGGGTTCTGCCCAGTTTGGTGGCTTTTTTAATTTCCAACTTGGTTCACGGAAAAAAACAAGCGTAAAGTATTAGCCCCCCATTCGTTTAAAGCTACAAAAAGTAAAATTCTGTTTGGTGCCGAAAGGTGTGATATGGTCAAGTGTTCGGCAACTGATTTTTGTGAAGTTTTGAAACGTTTCTGCCATTTGAACTTCATTATATTGCTTAATATCCAAGCCACTGCATTTTTTGGGCCCGTTCTCGGAGAACGTGCCTAGAATCAAATAGTCCAAAACAGCTTTTTCTGCCAATTTCACGTAAGCCTGAATCTGATTTTCCTCTGTCAAAAAATGAAATGCCGCCCTATCGTGCCAAACATCATACCTTTCTTCGGGGTGAAAATCAGTGATATCACACTCGATCCATGTTACTTTTCGAGCTTTGTCTCCCAACCTCGATTGAGCTCTTTCAATTGCCTTGCCCGAAATATCAAGAACCGTTATATTTTCAAATCCTTCGTTCAGCAAAAAATCTACCAACTTACCATCTCCTCCGCCTACATCAATTATTTTGGCGCTCTTGTCCAAGTTAATTGCCTTTATCAATTCGAGTGATGTTTTTGGGACATCTTGGGTCCAGCTGACCTCATCCGGATTTTTTGTCCGATAAACGGTTTCCCAATGATTTTTTCTTTTTTGCATCATTTATAAAAAACAGAATCAAAAAAGGATTTCATTTTTGCAGCGTAAGGGACACCGTATCTCTCGAAAGTTTTCCTGGTCTGTGCATCCGGTTTCCAATCAAAAAAAGCGTGTCCGGCTCCTTTAACCTCTATGTTCTGAACCGTCTGCCCTTGCTCCTTTAATTCTTGAACGTATGGGTGCACTACGTTCTTGGTGACCAAGCCATCCTCGGTCCCTCTTACCATAAAATGTGGTATGGCCCTATGGGCACTGCTCGGAACATGGGCAACCGGAGATATGGCATCTAAATATCCTTGATCCTCCTGGCGAATAAATGGTTTAAAATCCGAGGCACTAAAAAGGCCATAACTCGGCGCCGCTACTTTTATTGCTCCCATAATCCGTGAACGGACTTCTTCCATACTTTTTCCCTTGGGAATATAAGTTGGAGCAAACTGATAGACACCATCGGCAATGCCAAAACCACCATCCCCGATCAACGAACATAATACTGCCGCTGAGGCCGACAAATGTCCTCCAGCACTATCTCCCGTTACTGCAATGCGATCGGGGTCCCCGCCATATTTGGTAGCATGCTCCTGTATATGTACAATTGCCCCGAACACATCTTCAATCAGTTGGTGCATTGAATTGGCCTCCGTATCCCCATCCAAATTATTTATCCAGCGGTAATCAATACTAAAAACAACATATCGATCGTCTTTTGCCAATTCCCTTGCCAAACCCCTCATAATATCTTCGTTGTTGGCAGACCATCCACCTCCATGTACAATAATGACCATAGGCAATTTATGTGCCCCCTTAGGCGAAAACACATCATATTTTAAAGGTTTTTTGCCCGGTCGGGCATAGACTACATCATGGGTAACGTTGAGGTTTTCCACCAAACTGTTTTTCACAAAAACTGCTCCCAAATCCAAATCCCTGTCCACGGTTATCTTCATGGTAGGCTCAAAGCTTTCTACACTCAACGTACCCCAAGGCCCGCCCTTAAAGGTATAATAAATCGCATCCAAACTATATCCTGCCGTTGCCGTTGCCGTTACGGTAAGTTCCGTACCGGAAGGCACTATTCCATCTGCAGGTATTTCCGGGGAAACCACATAAGAGCCATGTTCCGAAGGAACCTGCATAACCTTAAAGGCTTTTTGGACGACCATTGTATTTGGATTGGCGTACACTGTATAAGTGAAAGCAAAAAGCAATGAAAAAATATAAGTTGTTCTGGACATTTTTTGTACGATAGATTGCGAAAACCTAAGTTAAGCGAATCCAACAAAGGTCGCAAGTCCAGCACCATATATAAACCCGTAGTTTAAGGTTTATAAGAAAAGGTATTGTTATGGGATTGCCTCAGCTAGTCGGAACCACGGTTCTTTTTGTTGTAATAATATATGGCATAAGCAATTCCTGCCAATACCACAAAAGGGAGGTAACTCCCGATCACCACACCTATTTCGTATGCGCTATCGGGAGCTTCCTTAATTTTTTGTTCAATGTTGGATTGTTGAATCGACCAGAATAGATTCATATACATCGTGTTTAAAAAAGGGGTGTCACAGCAATTTATATTTGCTTAAATTGACACATTAACTATTCATCAATTCTTCTATCTCTTCAATTTCTATTGGGATGTTGCGCATTAAATTGAACGGTTCTCCTTTTTCTTGTATAACCACATCATCCTCCAAACGAATGCCCATACCCTCTGCTGGAATGTAGATACCAGGTTCTACCGTAAATACCATATTGGCCTTCATCGGAGTTTTCAACTCTCCATAATCATGCGTGTTAAGTCCTATGTGGTGACTGGTACCGTGCATAAAGTATTTTTTATACGCTGGCCATTCGGGATCTTCGTTCTGCACATCTGCTTTATCCAATAGTCCTAGCCCCACGAGTTCCGAGGTCATAAGCTTTCCAACTTCTTTATGATATTCGGCCCAAATGGTCCCGGGCACCAACATTTTTGTAGCTTCATCCTTTACTCGGAGAACCGCACGGTATACCTCTTTTTGTCTTTCGGTAAACTTACCACTAACCGGTATGGTCCGCGTCATGTCACTGGAATAGTTGGCGTACTCAGCGGCTAGATCCATCAAAATTAAATCACCTGCCTTGGTTTGTTGGTTATTCTCGATATAGTGCAATACGTTGGCATTCCCACCAGATGCTATAATAGGACTGTAGGCAAATCCTTTTGATCGATTTCGGATAAATTCGTGCAGGTATTCTGCCTCGATCTCGTGTTCCCAAACGCCCGGCCTTACAAAGCCAAGTACTCGTCTAAACCCTTTTTCGGTAATATCGCAAGCTCTTTGCATTATTGCTATTTCCTCGGGTTCCTTGACCCCGCGGATTTTTTGTAGGACGGGGTTGCTCTTCGCCCATTGGTGCGCCGGATATTCTTTTTTTACCTTTTCTATAAAACGGTCTTCCCGGGTTTGGGTTTCCACCGCTTGCCTGTAGTGTTCGTTGGTATTAAAATAAATGGTGTCGGCCTCGGTCATCAGATCAAAGAATATCTTGTCAAAATCCGAAAGCCAATAAATGGTTTCTATGCCCGACACTTCGGTCGCTTTTTCTTTGGTCAGCTTTGCTCCTTCCCACACCGCAATATGATCATTGGTCTCCCTAACAAATAAAATCTCCCTGTGTTTGGAATCCATTGCGTCCGGAAAAAGCAACAGAACGGTCTCTTCTTGGTCGGCACCGCTCAGATAAAAAATATCCCGATCTTGCTCAAAAGGAAGGGTGCTATCTGCGCCAATGGGGTAAATATCGTTAGAATTGAATACTGCAATACTTTTGGGCCTCATGTATGCCGTGAACTTTTTACGGTTCTTCACAAAAAGTTTGCTGTCTATTTGATCGTATTTCATATCTATATTTTGATTTGCTCAAATTTAGGTAATTGCCATACCGATGACAAATTCTTACCTTACCTTTCAAATTAAAACTATGCAGCTCAGCCTAAGTATTCCAGCTCTACTTTTTCCTGCCATTTCGTTGACCATGTTGGCATACAACGCCCGTTATTTGGCCATTGCCGCTTTAATTCGGCAATTGCACAAACAATTCGAGGAAACCTCCGCCCAACCCCTTAAGCAACAGATCAACCAATTACGCTCCCGTTTGGGCATAATTAAGAATATGCAGGCCTCTGCGATAGTCAGTTTTTTATTGTCAGCGATAACCATGTTTTTAATTTATGTGGAAATGCAGGTCTGGGCCAATGTAATATTTGGCATAAGCTTGGTCTTTTTAATGATTTCCTTGGTACTCTCCCTTTTAGAAGTTCAACTTTCCACAAAAGCGCTGGGCATTCAATTGGAGAATATGGAAAAATAATAAGGGTTTTGAACTGTGTTTGTAGGAATACTTCTTTTTGGCAAAAAAGGGTCGATTTTCCCGTCAATTGAAACGGCCGATACACCAACCAACAAGGGGCATCGGTAAAATAGCGCCATTGATAACCTATGCTTGACTCTATTTTTGATGAAGTCATGGATTCATCAAAAAAAGAACAGTTTTTATGCAGAGCGTTAAAGAGTTGGAGTTTTTTAAAAATATCCGGGAGATCAGGGAATACGAATTTGGCATATTTTATTTTTTTGACGGTTTGGTCATCTCCGAAATGAAAGAGGGTGCAATTTTTAATTGGGATATTGCCGAAAAGATCATCCTAGTTGCCTACCAAGTTTTAGGAAAGGACAAGCCCATTGCCTATATCAGCAATCGAATCAACGATTACTCCGTTGTTCCCACCGATTGGTTAAAGTTTTACAAACATCGGCATCGATTGGAGCACTACTCCATTGTGGCCTATAACAAAAGTGGATTGGCCAGTGTAGTGTTGGAGCGAATGTTCTTTCGTCATAAAATCCGTCAATTTTCAAATCTGGAAAACGCCATTAAATTTAGTCTGTCCAAAGTTTCGGGTAAAGAAATCGACCTATCTGCATAAAAAAGCTACTGCCATTATCGCTTACCATTTTTCTCCACGTACCGAACGATTGCCTTGGCCACATTTACACCTGTGGCAGATTCGATTCCCTTGAGCCCGGGCGAAGCATTGACCTCTATCAACAAGGGGCCACTTTTGGATCTGATCAGATCAACTCCCGCCACCCCAAGTCCCAAATGTTTGGTCGCATTCAAAGCCATATACTTTTCTCGCGGTGTTAGTTGCACCTTTTGTATCTCTGCTCCCCTGTGCACATTAGATCTAAAATCGTCCAGTCCACTGGTCCTTTTCATGCTGGCCACAATTTTATTGCCCACCACGATTATTCTTAAATCTTCCCCGTTTGCCTCCTGTATAAATTCCTGCAACAAAATACTGGTATTCATATTATACAAAGTATCGATCACGGATTTTGCGGACTTTTTGCTTTCTGCCAAAATAACCCCCTTGCCTTGGGTCCCCTCTTGTAGTTTTATAATTACGGGAGCTCCGCCCAGCAATTCGATTTGATCTTCTACATTGTTGGGATTGATGGAAAATACCGTTTTGGGAATTGAAATTCCTTTTTTGGACATCAACTGGAGGGTGGCCACTTTGTTTCTTGCTTTTAGTATGCCAAGGGATTTTGCGGTACTGAACACATGGTTCAATTCGAATTGTTTTACGATCGCTGCACCATGCCTAGTAACCGTAGTGCCGATTCTCGGCACAACGGCATCGAACTCATCCGTAATGTTCTCGGATTCGAAAAAAATCTGAGGTCTTTCCCCGCTCAAAAGCACGGAACATTTAGTGTGATCAATATGCTCAACATAGTGTCCCGCTTTTTCGAACTCCTCCGCGATTCTCGCTGTGGAATACACGTTTAGACTTACGGAAAGCAGGGCAATGTCCATGTTTTACATTGGTTTGATAATCAATCCCAATATCGGTTAAAAATCCGAAAAACAAATCCTGAAAGGTTAAATCCCAGTAGCTTAAAATGAGTCTAAATAACCTGTTTTGCGTTGTTGAAAGCTTGTTAAAAACTCATCCGTGCCGTAAATTTGTGTAAAAACTAACTTCTGATGAGTTTGATTAAATCTTCGTTGGCCAGAAAATATGTGATGGCCCTATCGGGTCTTTTTTTGGTCATATTTTTGATTCTACACGTGACCATCAACTTGGCCTCGGTATTTTCCCCGGAATTTTTTAATGAAGCATCCCATTTTATGGGCTATAACCCAATAGTCCAATTTTTGATGCAACCTATTTTGATCATTGGTGTGATTGTGCACTTTGTGATGGGCTTTGTTTTGGAAATCCAGAACAAAAAAGCAAGGGATGTTCGTTATGTAAAGTACAAGGGCAGTGCCAATGCTCCATGGGTTTCCAGGAACATGATCTACTCCGGCCTGGTAATCCTTGCCTTTTTGGCCTTGCACTTTTATGACTTTTGGGTACACGAAATGGCTTACAAGTACATTGAGGCCAACCCTGAGGACCCAACACGTTACTATGGAGAAACCGTGGAGAAATTCGCTCCTTTCTGGAGGACCATTCTTTACGTTATTTCCTTTGTTCTGCTCAGCTTGCACTTGTGGCATGGCTTTGCTTCATCCTTCCAATCCATGGGTGCAAACAACAAATACACCGTTGGATTCACAAAATTTGCTAAAATATTTGCGGTAGTGGTACCCCTGGCATTTGCATTTATCGCCATATACCACCACCTTAACCCAATAACACATTAAGTATGGGCATATTGGACTCTAAAATTCCATCCGGGCCATTGGCCGATAAATGGACCAAGCATAAAAATGACATCAACCTGGTTAACCCTGCCAACAAAAGAAACATCGACGTTATTGTTATTGGAACAGGACTTGCCGGTGGTGCCGCAGCGGCAACTTTGGCCGAGTTGGGTTACAATGTAAAAACATTCTGCTACCAAGATTCACCCCGAAGGGCACACTCCATTGCTGCCCAAGGAGGTATCAATGCGGCAAAAAATTATCAAGGAGATGGTGACAGCAATTATCGTCTTTTTTACGACACTATAAAAGGTGGCGACTATCGTTCCCGCGAAGCCAACGTTTATCGATTGGCAGAAGTATCCGGCAACATTATAGACCAATGTGTGGCACAAGGGGTTCCTTTTGCCCGTGAGTACGGCGGAATGTTGGACAACCGTTCTTTTGGTGGAGTATTGGTATCCAGAACTTTTTACGCCAAAGGGCAAACTGGACAACAATTATTGCTCGGTGCTTATTCCGCAATGAACCGCCAGATAAACCGTGGTAAGATCCAAGCCTACAACCGTCACGAAATGATGGACTTGGTATTGGTGGACGGAAAAGCAAGAGGAATCATTGCCCGGGATTTGGTTTCCGGCGAAATTGAAAGGCACAGTGCACATGCCGTTGTTCTGGCAACCGGGGGATACGGAAATGTTTTCTTCCTTTCTACCAATGCCATGGGAAGTAACGTAATGGCCGCTTGGAGAGCACACCGTAAAGGAGCATTCTTTGCCAATCCATGTTTTACCCAGATCCACCCGACTTGTATTCCTGTTTCTGGCGATCATCAATCCAAATTGACCTTGATGTCCGAGTCACTTAGAAATGACGGGCGTATTTGGGTACCTAAGAAAAAGGAGGATGCCATCGCCATTCGCGAAGGAAGGCTAAAGCCTACCGAACTGGCCGAAGAAGATCGTGATTATTATTTGGAAAGAAGGTATCCTGCTTTTGGTAACCTTGTTCCACGTGATGTAGCTTCAAGAGCTGCCAAAGAACGTTGCGATGCAGGCTTTGGTGTAAACAAGACCGGAGAGGCGGTATTCTTGGATTTTGCAGCGGCCATCGAACGATATGGAAAAGAAAAAGCACTGACTTCTGGGATCAAGAATCCCGATAAGGCCACGATCACCAAACTTGGTGAAGAGGTCGTCGAGGCCAAATACGGTAACCTTTTCCAGATGTATGAAAAAATTGTGGACCAGAATCCATATAAGACCCCAATGATGATCTATCCAGCGGTACACTATACCATGGGAGGTCTTTGGGTGGATTACAATTTACAAACCACAATTCCCGGTTGCTATTGCGCCGGAGAGGCCAACTTTAGTGACCATGGAGCCAACCGTTTGGGAGCCTCTGCCCTAATGCAAGGTCTTGCCGACGGTTACTTTGTGCTGCCATATACCATCGGGGATTATTTGTCCGACGACATTAGAACGGGAGCTATTCCAACAGATTCCAAGGAGTTCGAAGAGGCAGAGCAACAAGTACGAGACCGAATGGAAAAATTGATGGGCGGTTCTGGAATCCATTCCGTGGACTACTATCATAAAAAGCTGGGCAAGATCATGTGGAATAAATGTGGCATGGCCCGTAATGAAAAAGAATTGAAAGAAGCTATCGAGGAGATTTCCGCCCTTAGAAAAGATTTCTGGGAAAACGTGAAGGTTACCGGAACCATGGATTCCAAAAACCAGGAGCTAGAAAAAGCTGGACGGGTTGCCGATTTCTTGGAATTGGGCGAACTTTTCGCAAAGGACGCCTTGCACCGAAACGAGTCTTGTGGAGGTCACTTCCGCGAAGAGTACCAGACCCCAGAGGGTGAGGCTCTCCGAGACGATGAGAACTTTAAGTATGTGGCCGCCTGGGAATACGTGGGCGAGCCCAAAGACGCCAAATTGCACAAAGAGGATTTGGTATACGAGAATATTGAACTGAAGACAAGATCCTACAAATAAGAAACTATGAAATTATATCTAAAAATATGGCGTCAAAAAGACGCATCCACCCCCGGAAAAATAGTGGATTATACCCTTGATGGTGTAGAAGGTGATATGTCTTTCTTGGAGATGTTGGATATTTTGAACGAAGAACTGGTCTCCAAAGGAGAGGAGCCTGTTGAATTTGATCACGATTGCAGGGAAGGTATATGTGGAACATGTTCCCTGCAAATTAACGGCGAACCCCATGGTCCCGATAGACTGATTACCACTTGCCAGTTACACATGCGTAAATTTAACGATGGTGACACCATTGTTATTGAGCCGTTTCGTGCCAAGGCATTTCCCGTGATCAAAGATTTGATCGTGGACCGCAGTGCCTTTGACCGTATTCAACAAGCTGGTGGGTATATTTCCGTTAATACTTCTGGAAACACCATAGACGCCAATGCGATTCCTATTAACAAACATGCTGCGGACGAAGCCATGGATGCTGCAACCTGCATTGGCTGTGGAGCGTGTGTTGCTGCTTGTAAAAATGCGAGTGCCATGTTGTTCACATCTGCAAAGGTTTCGCAATTTGCATTGTTGCCACAAGGTAGAGTGGAAGCCGTGGAGCGTGTACAGAACATGGTTCGCCAGATGGATCTGGAAGGCTTTGGTAACTGCACCAACACAGGAGCATGCGAAGTGGAATGTCCTAAAGGTATTTCCTTGACGAACATTGCACGCATGAACCGTGAGTATTTATCCGCTTCGTTAAAAGGATAAACACAATACATTTTAATACTCGAGACCCAAATTCCAATAGGAGTTTGGGTTTTTTGTTATCTTGGAGTATGCCCAAAGAATACCCAACAGAGCGCATAAAAGTCCCTCGGTTTAATGAGGAGTCCGGTTTTTACACCACCCCTCAGCGATCCAAGATCATGGGCAAAATCCGGGGCAAGAACACAAAGCCAGAACTAGCCTTTAGAAGAGCTCTGTGGCAAGCGGGCTACCGATACCGTATCGACTACAAAAAGCTTATAGGAAAGCCCGATATAGCCCTTAAAAAGTACAAGACCGTTATATTTATTGATGGCGAATATTGGCACGGTTATAATTGGGAAGAACGTAAGCAAAAAATCAAGACCAACCGAGATTTCTGGATTCCCAAAATTGAACGGAACATACAACGTGATCAAGAGGTGAACCATGCCCTGAAGGAAAAAGGATATACCGTGTTCCGGTTTTGGGAAAGCGAGATTAAGAAAAACTTGGATGAATGCCTTGGCCTAGTCCTAGACCATTTAAAAAGTATCAAAACTGCTTCTTAACGATTTTGAATACCTGTAACACATCATCCAAAGGCAATTCAAAGTCCTTAAATTCGGGCGATTTGTTCAAATTATGACACTGGAGCGATTTATTGATCTTATTATACCCTGTAAGCTGTTTACAGATAATTCTATCCGAACAAACCAATACATATGATTGGTTCCAAGAGGTCGGACGGCTTTTTGTAAACGACTCTTTTTTTATTTCCAAGCCTAGCACGTATGCCTTGTTCGGGATTGAGTTGGACGTACCATCGTTCATGGAATCCCCGGAGATTTCAAAAATTCGATGGGGTTCGTCAGTTAAAAAATCAATTACAAAACCGCCTTGGAACGGATTGGTCAAACTAGTGCTCTGAAGACTTTCGATATATTTTCTGTGCCACTCGACCAATACCAGAGGGGCCATTACCAAATATTTACCGTGCTCCAATGGGTAGAAAACGCTGCCGTGCTTGGTAAACGGCTGTCGTTTGGTGTACGCCTCGCCCATATCGTTGACTTCGTGCATGTAGAGTTCTGCAATGGTAAGCCCAAAATACTCGGCAATCTTTGTTAAATTTTTTATCGGGATATTCGCATCTTTGCGTTCGTAGAGCTGAATAGTGCGCAGACTTACACCAATTTCTTTCCCCAATTGTGATTGGCTAATATTATTTTTTCTTCGTAACTGCTTAATTATATACATTTATTTCTATATTGTGTAATATTGTTACGCAATACGCACTTAACGCAGCAATTTATCTAGTTTTCTGTAATTGGGTTACAAGCCAAATATAGAAAATAGGTTTCGACCCCAACATATTATTATTTAACACGACTTATGTATGGGATCAATTAAAGGGCTTGGGCCCATTGTAAAAACCGAACTGATTTTTAGAGATGAAGATTATGGAAAGCCTATTAACGAAAGGCTTTCCATTGTGCTTCGACGAAACACCACAAAAAACGATTTTGCCAATATTGCCATTAAAAGCAATGTTAGCTTTTCTACCATTAGAGATGTGGTTTACCGGACCAATAGCTTAACCAAACTAAATGCTTATGCAATTTCGTTGCTTATCCATGCTGCGTTCGAGAATTCTTTTGCGTACAAGTTACAAGCAGAGGGGGATATTCTGTTTCTGGGAGATTTATTGAATCTCTAATCGCAACAACCAATCGGTTTGTTCATCTGTTCCTATAAAGTATGGGTGTTCTCCGAACTTTACAAATCCATGGTTCTGATAAAAACGTATGGCCTTTGGGTTATGCTCCCAGACACCCAGCCAAATATATTGCTTGTGCATTTCTTTGGCCTTTTCGGTAATTCGCTTAAGCATCCGTGAGCCAATCTTTTTGCCTTGATGTTCATTGAGCACATAAATACGTTCAATCTCGAGAGCTTTGGGGTCTTGTACATCCGATTGGGCAGATTCAACATTTAGTTTAAAGTATCCTACCAATTCTTGGCCATCGTATACAAAATAAAAAAATGTGTTTTTATTGGAAAGTTCTTTGGCCAATTGTTTGGATCCAAATGCCTCTTGAAGATAGGTACGAAAGTCATGTGGATCATTGTCCTTTTCAAAAGCATCTGAAAATGTGATTTTGGAAAGTTGTACCAGAGAGTCTAGGTCCGTACTATCACATTGTCGAAAATAAAGTGCCATTCCATCTAAATTACATCTCAAAATACCATAAAAAAAGAGCCTAACACAATGTTGGCTCCAAATTTTTCAGGGGGTTGAATACTGACCTATAGCATAAAAAGCTTCTTGATCAATAACATAAAACCTGTAAAAAAATCGTTTCTGTAAACTTGTACGTTCTCGTTCATCGTGGTGTTTGATTTTAGTGCCATGGTCAATAGGTTTTAACGGTGTTAATTTGGGTAAAAATTTCGATATAACCAAATATATAATCGATGAACTGCCTGTAAAAACTATTGTTGTGTAATCTCTTTTTTTTGTTGTAAAATTGCGATTGATTCGATTCAAATATTCATTTCGGGAATATCTCCTTCCACAATCAACTCTCCCTCAGTAGCTTTCTTGATTTCTTCCACCGAAACACCGGGAGCCCTCTCCAATAATTTGAACCCTTTTGGCGTCACCTCGAGCACCGCAAGGTTGGTCACTATTTTTTTTACGCATCCTACACCTGTCAACGGCAGTGTGCAGCGTTTTAACAGTTTTGATTCCCCTGCTCTGTTGGTATGCATCATAGCTACGATGATATTTTCCGCCGATGCCACCAAATCCATGGCGCCTCCCATTCCCTTGACCATTTTACCGGGAATTTTCCAATTGGCAATATCCCCGTTTTCGGCCACTTCCATAGCTCCAAGAATGGTGAGGTGTACATGTTGTCCACGGATCATTCCAAAACTAAGTGCAGAATCAAAAAATGAAGCTCCGGGCAATGTGGTAATGGTCTGTTTTCCTGCATTAATGATATCTGCATCTTCCTCACCTTCAAAAGGAAAAGGCCCCATACCGAGTACACCGTTCTCACTTTGAAACTCTACACTGATATCATCGCGTACAAAATTGGCCACCAGGGTTGGGATTCCAATCCCTAGATTCACATAATACCCGTCTTTGACCTCTTTTGCGATGCGTTTTGCAATTCCATTCTTGTCCAACATAACTATGCTTTCTGTCTTACGGTTCTTTGTTCAATTCGTTTTTCAAATTTTTCACCTTGGAAGATTCGTTGTACAAATATTCCCGGAATGTGGATTTGATTAGGGTCCAAGCTTCCTGCAGGAAGCAGCTCCTCCACTTCTGCGACGGTAATGGTCGCAGCTCCACACATGCATGGATTAAAATTTCTTGCGGTTCCTTTGAATATAAGGTTCCCCGCCTCATCGCCTTTCCAAGCTTTCACAAATGAAAAATCGGCCTTAAAGGCGGGTTCCAGCACATACATTTTGCCATCGAACTCCCTAGTTTCCTTTCCTTGGGCAACTTCGGTACCATAACCTGCCGGAGTATAGAACGCAGGGAATCCAGCCTGTGCTGCCCGACATTTTTCTGCCAGGGTGCCCTGTGGTGTCAATTCCACTTCGAGCTCACCGCTGAGCATTTGACGTTCGAACTCATCATTCTCTCCTACATAGGAAGATATCATTTTTCTAATTTGATGTTTTTGCAACAACAGGCCAAGCCCAAAGTCATCTACACCAGCATTGTTCGAGATACAGGTAATGTCCTTAATGCCCAAACGTACCAGTTCGCCAATTGCATTTTCCGGAATGCCACATAGGCCAAATCCGCCCAACATAAATGTCATACCGTCCTTAACACCTTGTAAAGCTTCGGCAACATTCGCAACTGTTTTATTGATCATGCATTTCGTATTTATGATTGCCTGAAATTACGATTTAAATAAAAAAGCCCCAAGCAAATTTTGATATGCTTGGGGCTTTCTTTTAAATTATTTCCGGTTAGAAGTCCAAATCATCCAAATCGTCGTCGGTATCTATATCTTCCTCTTCTTTTTGCTTGGAACAATCCACATTTATGGATAAGTCCTCCGGCTCTTCAAATGCATCTTGCGACACTCCCAGTTCTTCGTTGGCATAATTCTTTTTCATGTACAAGGCCCAAATAGGCAATGCCATCGCAGCACCCTGACCGTAAGCCAAACGATTGAAATGGATAGATCTTTCCTCACCGCCTACCCAAACACCGGTCACCAAGTTGGGTACCATTCCCATAAACCAACCATCACTTTGGTTCTGTGTGGTCCCTGTTTTACCAGCTATGGGATTATACAGCTTGTATGGATAACCCGTTACAACTTCTTTGTAAACTGTATTATTTACTCCATATGTATGTCTAAGCCTTCCGCCCGATCCGGCTTCGGTAACGCCTTGCAATAGGTTAACCACCGCATAGGCCACATCTTTGCTCAGTACATCCTTAGTTTCTGGTGTATATTCATAAAGCACGGTTCCATTCCTATCTTCTATACGGGTAACCATTACGGGCTTAACGTACACACCTTGATTGGCAAATGTTCCAAAGGCCCCTACCATTTCATAAACGGATACATCCGGTGTTCCCAGCGCAATGGAAGGCACTTCGGGAATTTCTTTGGTAATCCCCATGCTTTTCGCAATTGAAACCACCGCACCCGGGCCCACTCTATCTATAAGTTGAGCTGTTATTGTGTTTACCGAGTTCGCCAGAGCGTTCTTTAGCGTCATATCTTCCCCAGAGTATTTGCCATCGGCATTTTTTGGGGTCCAGGCTTCCATGTTTCCGTGTTTTCCTGGCTCAATACTATACTGATTGTCCGGCAAGGTATAGCAAGGCGAATAACGCAACTGATCAATGGCCGCTGCATACACGAAAGGCTTGAACAAAGAACCTGCTTGCCTTGCTCCCTGTATCACATTATCATATTGGAAATGCTTGTAATCTATTCCTCCGACCCATGCTTTTACATGACCAGTTTGTGGCTCCATGGACATCATCGCGGTTCGCAAAAAGGTTTTATAGTACCTGATTGAGTCCAGTGGGGTCATTATGGTATCTTTCTCGTAGGAATCACTGTTCCAATCAAACACGGTCATTTCCGCCCTTTTGTGGAAAGTGGCTTCGATATCTTTATCCGACAGTCCCTCGCGTTTTAGATGACGCCACCTGGCAGAGCGTTTCATGGCGTTTCGCATTATGGTGTCCACAGCGCCTTTACTGATGTCCAAAAATGGTGTAGTAGGGTTGCGCTCGGGCGTATTTTGGTTAAAGAACTCGGCCTGAAGGTTTTTCATGTGTTCCTGTACCGCTTCTTCTGCATTTTTTTGCATTCTGGAATCTACGGTCGTATAAACCTTTAACCCATCCAAATAGATATTATACTTTTCACCATCGGGCTTTGGGTTGTCCTCTACCCATCGGTTCAACCAGCGTTGCATGTACATTCTAAAATAGGTGGCCAAACCTTCCCTGTGTGATTCTGGGTTAAAATTGATTTTCATCTCCAAGCTTTGGAGTGAGTCTTTCTCCTTTTCCGAGATGTATCCATATTTTGCCATTTGGCCCAACACGGTGTTTCTTCGGTTGAACACCAATTCTTCTCTTCGTATGGGATTGTATAGCGATGAATTTTTGAGCATTCCTACCAAAACGGCAGATTCTTCTGTTTTTAGCTCTGTTGGTTCTTTTCCAAAATAGATTCTGGCCGCGGAACGGATACCATCGGCATTGTAGTTAAAATCATAAATGTTCAAGTACATGGCTATGATCTCCTCTTTGGTATAGTTCCTTTCCAGACGGGTGGCTATGACCCACTCCTTTATTTTTTGGGTAACGGCTTCGAAAAGGTTTCTGGATCTTACCCCCACAAAAAGCTGACGTGCCAATTGTTGAGAAATGGTACTTGCACCTCCTTTGGATCCCAGATAGGCCAATGCTCTGGCAAATCCCCTGGCATCGATTCCTGAATGATCATAATACCTGGCATCCTCTGTTGCAACTAATGCGTCCACAATATTTTGAGGCAAGGTCTCATAATCCACCCATGTACGGTTGTCATCCAAATAGAGCTTACCCAAGGTTTCGCCATCCGCTGAAATGAATTCCGTGGCCAGATTGGTCTCGGGGTTTTCCAATCGTTCAAAAGTGGGCATTTCGCCAAACGCGCCCCAAGAGGCCAATTGAAAAATAAGAACAACGGAAAGTATTCCTATTGCGAATACAATCCAAAACCACTTAATAAAAGGTCGAAAATTTTGTTGCTGTTTTTTTTGACGCTTTTTTGCCATTATTATTTGGGTGCTTTTTCTATTTCCAAACCAACATCTGTTACTCCTTCCAAAATATGGAGTCCTTCCACATTGCCATTTTTGCGCATGGCGTGCGAAACATTCACTTTATATACGCCAGATTCCGAAAAATCGATCATTTCCTTGTACCAAAGTTTATTTTCCTTTACGCTTCCCATTCCCTTTCCCAACCATTCGCCACTGGGTTCCGCCATTCTATATTCCAACGTATCCTTAATTGTGTTGCCGTTTGGATACTCTAACTCGGTAATTAAGAATAAATTGCTAAAAGGATAAGAATCATCATTTCTAATATTGATGAACAGGTTATAGGTCTGTGTGGAGTCCAGTTCGGAAAACTGAAAATCAACTGTTTTATCGAGCTCCCATTTTCCTTCCTTGATCGGCCGATAATCGGAATACACCAACAACTCATTGCAAGAAGATAGGGTCACTACTGCAATAAGAAGCAACAAAATTTTATTTCGCATTGGATGATGCTTTAGGTTTTGGCTTTCTTCGCTTTTTATTTCTTCGCTTTTTCTTTTTGGGCCTATCGAATCGGGTAAGACTGTCTTGACCGACCACGTTCTCGAAGGTTGTTTTTTCTTCAATAATATTATCAGCAGCATACTCCTCAAGGCTTGCTACTTTTTGATTTTTCTTGTTCAGCTCCAAAATTTCCAATACTTGGTCTTTGGTCAAAGTGTGCCAAATTGCAGGTTCGTCCTTATAGGAAAACCAGAGCTTTTCTTTAAAAATATCGGCTTTCTGGCAAAAGGCCAATCCCTTGCTTGTTTTTAGCTTACAGTCCGAAGGAGGAAAGTTTTTCAGGGCTTCGAGATACATATCGAGCTCATAGTTGAGACAACATTTGAGCTTGCCGCACTGACCTGCCAATTTTTGGGGGTTCAAGGCAAGCTGTTGGTAGCGCGCAGAGGCGGTACTCACCGATCTAAAATCGGTCAACCAAGTGGAGCAGCAAAGTTCACGCCCACAGGAACCGATTCCTCCCAAGCGCTGAGCTTCTTGCCTATAGCCAATTTGGCGCATCTCTATACGAATACCAAAGGCTTTGGCCATGTCCTTGATCAATTGTCTAAAATCCACACGATCTTCGGCCGTGTAATAGAACGTAGCTTTGGAACCATCGCCTTGGAACTCCACATCGCTCAATTTCATCTGAAGTTTAAGCGATATAGCAATCTCACGGGAACGCTTTTTGATTTCTTCTTCCTTGTCCCTACATTTTTGCCAAATATCAATATCCCTTTGTGAAGCTTTTCTATAGATCTTTGGAATATTCTTGTCCTCTGGTGAAACTTTTTTGCGTTTCATTTGAATACGCACCAGTTCACCGGTCAATGTAACCACACCAACATCGTGACCGGACTTGGCCTGAGTGGCCACAACATCACCTATGGACAATTGAAGATTGTCCGAGTTCCGATAAAATTCTTTTCTGCTATTTTTAAAACGTACCTCAACGCAATCAAAGGGTTTTTGACCGTTGGGCAACGACATATTGGAAAGCCAATCAAAGACTGTTAGCTTGTTACAACCATCTGTGCCGCAAGTTCCATTGTTCTTGCAACCACGCGGTTGTCCATCCTTGCCGGTTGAACAACTGCTACACGCCATATTTAATATCTTGATTTAAGGAAATTTGAACCATCTCCTTAAATAGGGTTCATAAAAATTACTCATTGTAAATATAGTACAATTTGTGGCAGCAGGGAAATGCTACTTCTTGTATTTCAACACAGGGGAACGTCCTTTTTTAAATATTTTGTTGCTGGCGCCCTTTCCCTTTCGCAAACGTTTTTGTTCTTCATAAGGTAACGCATGCACTTCTTTACATTCCACGGAACAACAATTGTTCATCTCTTGGGCACATTCCTCGCATTGAATAAACAACAAATGACAAGCTTCGTTGGCGCAGTTCACATGGGTATCGCAAGGTTTTCCGCATTGGTGGCAGTGCGCTATCACTTCGTCAGAAATTCGTTCGCCCCTCCTATGGTCAAAAACAAAGTTCTTACCGAGAAATTTGTTTTCCAAATTCTTTTCGCGCACTTGTCTGGTGTATTCGATTATCCCGCCTTCTAGTTGGTACACATTTTTAAAACCTTTGTGTTTGTAGTAGGCACTGGCTTTTTCGCAGCGGATACCTCCCGTGCAGTACATCACAAGTTTTTTATCCTCCTTGTGCTCAGCTAAATTTTGCTCAATAATATCGAGTGAATCTCGAAAGGTGTCTACATCTGGAGTTATGGCATTCTTAAAATGGCCTATCTCACTTTCGTAGTGGTTGCGCATATCCACCAACACAGTATTTTCGTCCTCAATAAGTTCGTTGAATTGCTCTGCTCCTACATGGACTCCTTTATTGGTGACATCAAAAGTGTCGTCGTTGAGGCCATCGGCCACAATCTTTTTGCGGACCTTTACCTTGAGTTTTAAAAAAGATTTATTGTCCTGTTCAATGGCAATATTCAAGCGTACATTTTCCAAGAAAGAAATGCTATCCAAATGCTCCTTAAAAATCCCGAAATTCTCTGCCGGCACCGAAAGCTGGGCGTTGATCCCTTCGTGAGCGACATAAATGCGGCCAAGAACAACCATATCGTTCCAAGCCAAAAAAAGATGGTTCCTCAAAATTTGAGGATTCCCTATATGTGCATATTTATAGAAAGAGATCGTAAGCCTATCCTTGCCGGCTTCCTCAATAAGAGCTTCCCTTTCTTTTGCACTTAATGTATTGTACAGTTGCATGCTATACCTGATTAAGTTAAAGAATGGTCCTTTAAATTTTTTGCAAAGATAGGGATTGAAAACAACAGTAAATCAAAAGGGCCATTAGGCCCCCTTAATTCACTTTTTCTTTTTCACAACTAAATTTTCTTTTCTAGCAATTCTGAGCTAAATAAAGCTCTATAAAGATGAGTTAGTACACCCAAGATGCATTGTTATTAAAAAGGTTGCGTCGTCTTTGTGGCATGTAGAAAGAAATGGTATTTTAGCCTTCCTAACAATTTTTACCATGAGCAAAGAGAAAGAAGCAAAATTAAAAGCCCTCAAACTTACACTAGATAAATTGGACAAAACCTACGGCAAAGGTGCCGTTATGAAAATGGGGGACAGTGTTGTTGAAGATGTCGAGGTTATTCCTTCAGGGTCGTTAGGTCTGGATATTGCACTCGGGGTCGGTGGTTACCCAAAAGGAAGGGTTGTTGAAATATATGGTCCGGAATCATCCGGTAAGACCACTTTGACCTTGCATGCGATCGCAGAAGCTCAAAAGGCCGGTGGCATTGCCGCTTTTATTGATGCCGAACATGCTTTTGATCGTTTTTATGCGAAAAAACTGGGGGTGGATATCGATAATTTGATCATCTCACAGCCCGATCATGGGGAACAGGCCTTGGAAATAGCCGATAACCTTATCCGTTCCGGCGCCATTGATATTGTGATTGTGGATTCCGTAGCAGCCTTAACTCCAAAAAGCGAAATCGAAGGGGAAATGGGCGATTCAAAAATGGGGCTCCATGCACGATTAATGTCCCAAGCGCTCAGAAAACTTACCTCAACCATAAGCAAGACCAAGTGTACCGTAATTTTCATAAACCAGTTGCGGGAAAAAATCGGGGTAATGTTCGGCAACCCCGAAACTACCACCGGTGGGAATGCCCTAAAATTTTATGCTTCGGTGCGTTTGGATATTAGAAGGTCTACCCAAATTAAGAGTACCGATGGTGAAGTCCAAGGGAACAAGACCCGGGTAAAAGTGGTAAAAAACAAAGTGGCTCCTCCATTTAAAACCGCCGAATTCGATATTATGTACGGAGAAGGTATTTCAAAAATCGGCGAAATACTCGATTTGGGCGTAGCATACGAAATTGTAAAGAAAAGCGGTTCTTGGTTCAGTTATGGAGACACCAAATTGGGACAAGGCAGGGACGCGGTAAAAACATTACTGTTGGACAACCCCGAACTGTCCGAAGAACTAGAAGAAAAAATACGGGAAGCCATTGCCGCAGTAAGCGAATAAGCTTTTAATCGATTTTTTGGGCAGATTAACTTTTGGTTATGAAAATCCTACGCAACCCTTGATTGTACCGCACATCTAAGGGAAAAAGGATTTTTGATATGAAAAAAGTGTTAATGCCCGTTGTGTTATTTGTGGCATGCTCATGGTTCGTTTCCTGTGAAGTGGACGATGATTCCCCCAATTTTTACTTTACCGCGCTTCATACGATAGAGGCCGATGTGCCCGAATCTTTCGAATACGGTAGAACTTACGACATCGACATAACCTACCAACGCCCCAATGGCTGTACATTTTTTGAAGGGTTCGATGTGGTGCAGACCGCAATGACCGATCGCGATGTGGTGGTGATCGGATCCGTGCTCACCGACGAAAACAGAGCGTGTACACAAGCTGTTGAAGAAGTAATGGCCACATTAACGTTTAATGTAATTTACAACAAAGATTATACCTTTAGGTTTTATGCGGGAGACGATGCCGAGGGGAACCCGACCTATTTGGAATATACAGTTCCTGTAGCAACGGAATCCACGCAAAAGTAAAAATACGAATCCAGAATTGACCAACATTTGGATCTTGAAGAACTGATACATAACTGTAAAAAAGGGAATCGGCAGGCGCAAGCTGAGTTATACCGAAGGTATTCCAGCATCCTATTTGGTATGTGCTTAAAATATTCCCGGAACAAAACCGAGGCGGAAGATAATCTGCACGACAGTTTTATGACCATTTACGAGAAAATAGGGCAGTTCAATTTTAAAGGGTCCTTTGAAGGGTGGATCAAAAGAATAACCGTAAACACAGTTCTTCAAAAGTATCGAAAGGATCAACAACTCAATGTGGTTTCGGAAAACACAGAAGATGAGGTCGAGGTGGACACCGAGGCTACCGATGTCAGCCTCTCCACACTTTTGGGATACATTCAGGAATTGCCGCATAAATACCGGTTAACATTCAACCTTTATGTATTGGATGGCTATAGCCACAAAGAAATTAGTGAGCTATTGGGAACCTCAACAGGAACCTCAAAATCGAATTTGGCGAGGGCCAAGGCCATTTTGAGAGATAAAATAGAAAAAACCAAGATCAACATTGCTTAAATAGACAGACCATGGGGAAAAAGAATTTAGAGCAATTGTTCAAAGAACAGTTTCGGGACTATCAAGAAATTCCGGACCAAAAAGTATGGAGTGCCATTGAATCCTCTTTGGACAACAAAAAACAGAAGAAACGGATCGTGCCCATTTGGTGGTACTTAGGTGGTGTTGCTGCTGCCTTGGTGGTCGTATTGTTCGCTATCGATCCATTTACCAGTGAGCCGGCAGAGCAACAAATCATTACAAATGTCGAGGACGACCCCTCCTCTCCAACCAATGCCGAAAAGGATGTGGATACGAACACTTTCAATAGACCATCTCTTTCTCCTGGTACTGATTTAACGCTTGACGACGAAGTTTTAGCAGATACGGAAAACTCCAAAAAGAACAGTAACTCCAAGCCTTTTAACAATAAAGCAAGTACAACTTCGAGCTCATTGCCCACTTCCGCCACCAAAAACAATTTCACTGTAGCAGATAATGTACCTGAAAATAATTTGGCCCCATCGGAACCTAAATTTTCTAAAAGCAGTGGAACAGTATCAGAAAGCAATGCGGTCTTGGCCTCCAATAAACTTAATGGAGAACCTACTGATAAGCAGCAGTCTATTCCAACTACTCCCAATTCAGAGGAAGCAATTGCGTCTACCGAAGTAGAAAAGGATAAGGTGGAAAAACAATCCATTTATGATGCCATTAAAGAACAAGAAGATCTAGATAAGGCTGTTGCCAACAACAACGCTGGCAAATGGTCCGTTGGCCCTTCTTTGGCACCAGTTTATTTTGATGCTTCTGGTGATGGCTCCCCAATCGGCCCCGACTTTTCTTCCAATTCAAAATCGGGAAACCTTAATCTAAGCTACGGGCTCACCGTAGCCTACGAAATAGGGAAAAAAATAAAACTGCGTTCCGGGGTACATCGCGTTAATTTCGGGTACAGCACCAACGATGTTCTTTTCTCCTCTACATTAAACGCCGCAGCAACGGACAGAATCGCTAATATTGACTACAAACCAAACCCAACAAACATAATTGTTGAAAGTAGGGATGCAAACAAAGGTTCACCATCCGCGACCTCTAAAGAAATAGCGTTGAACAGTACTCCCGCCCTAGATGGTAAAATGGTGCAACAATTGGGCTACATAGAGGTCCCTTTGGAAGTAAATTATGCTCTTGTGGACAATAAGTTCGGTGTGGATTTGATAGGGGGCTTTAGTTCTCTGTTATTGGTGGATAATTCGGTGTTGTTGGAATCCAACAATTTGGTAACAGAGGTGGGTGAAGCGAACAATATAAATTCGCTAAACTTTAGTGCTAATGTGGGCATGGGCCTCAATTATAAGTTTTCCAAAAAAATCAAGATAAATGTGGAACCTGTTTTTAAATATCAATTGAACACCTTTTCCAATGTTTCGGGTAATTTTCAACCGTATTCCATTGGTGTTTACAGTGGTTTTAGTTTTAGGTTTTAGCATAAAGAAGTTGGTTAGGAAGATTGCTCCTCTATGCAATCATTTAAGCGCTCTTGTTAATCAAGAGCGCTTTTTTTAAACAAAATATTCGCATATTATTCTTACATTATGCCTCAAAACACAAACCAACTCCCTGACAATGTGAATGCTGATCAATTTGAAAATATCCTTATCTATTTTTCCAAATCCCTTATGGGCATGGAAAATGAAGAAGACATTCTTTGGGATGTTGCAAAAAACTGCATTTCCAAATTGGGGTTTGTCGATTGTGTGATCTACTTGGTTGACCCTGGCCAAAAAATGCTAATTCAGAAAGCGGCATACGGGCCAAAAAGCCCAAAAGACCAAACATTGTACAACCCTGTGAAAATTGCCGTTGGAGAAGGCATTACAGGCAGTGTTGCAACCACTGGTTCACCTGAACTGATTCTCGACACTACGAAGGACTCGAGATATATCGTGGATGATGATTTTAGGCACTCAGAAATTTGTGTCCCCATTAAATATGAAAATGAAATTTATGGTGTAATAGACTGTGAACACCCGGAAAAAGGTTTTTTTACTGATCGGCATTTAAAAATGCTATCTGCCATTGCATCTATCTGTGCCATAAAAATTAGAAGTGTGCGCACCAATAGACAATTGCTGGAAAAACAGCGTAAGCTTATTGAGGTAAGGGAAGAAATACTCGAGCTAAAGTTAAAAACACTGAGTTCGCAACTTAATCCGCATTTTGTGTTCAATGCCTTAAATGCCATACAATACTTTATTACTTCACAAAATACCAAGTTGGCCCTTGATTATTTTTCTACATTTAGTAAGCTTGTCCGGTTTTATTTAAAGCAGATAGGTCAAGACTCGGCTTCTCTGTACAACGAGGTCGACATGTTGAATTGGTATTTAAAGCTTCAAAAATTGAGATATGATGATTCTTTCGACTACACTATCTCAATGGAAAAAAATAATATTATTTCAAAAGAAGCTTACATCCCGCCTTTTGTAATACTTATGCTCTTTGAGAATATTGTGGAACAATCCATTATAAATGGAGTTACCGATCAGCATTTTAAGATTGGAATAAAAACCATAAAAAACAAGGTTACTTTTGATGTTGAATATCATTGTAAAGGGATGGATTCCGAGTCCACAGACAATCATTGGTACCGTAAAAACATGATAAATTGGAAAGAGCAGATTGAACTTTTGAACACGGTAAAAGGGTATCAAATTTTCCATGAGACCACGAGCTCCTTCAACAATGGAACAGATATAAAACATATTGTTTTACAACTGCCCAACCTTGCTATATCGGAAAACGCAATGGATTAACTCAAATCAGTTCCTCAAGAATAACATCCCTGACCCCTTCCCTTAAGGTGGATGTGTCCTCCGGACTCAAGATCCCGGTTTCAAAAAATTGATGCACCCGTACCCGGATTCTACCAGGTCCGCCACTGTAAAAAGTAAATGAGAACCTCTTTTTGTTATCATAAAAAGTCATCGGCACCACCGGAATTTTATGGGTTATGGCCATTTTAAATGCTCCGTCCTTAAAACTGTCCAAAACTACTTCTTCGTCAGGGACCCCTCCTTCTGGAAAAATACAGATACTTAAACCTTGATCCAATCGCCTTTGTGCCCTTCGATACACACCTGTGCGGCTTTTAACACTGTCCCTATCCACCAAAATGCAAACTCTTTTATAGAAAAATCCAAATATGGGAATCTTTACCAATTCCTTTTTGCCCACAAAAACAAAAGGGTTTTTACTTACATGGAGCATCAACATAATATCGAGCATGCTGGTATGGTTGGCCACCAACATATAACTCTTCCCCCTATCCATCCGTTGTTCGCGCACAACTTTAGGAAAGCATCCCATACCGTACAAAATGGGACGAGCCCATAAATTTCGGGCCAACCAGAAAAATTGGGGATAGGTCTTCTCCGAAATTGTAGTGGCCAGTAGAAAGGGAAAAAACAGAAAAATAGGAACAGCCACCAAAATATAGAACCAAACCCTATACAACCAATGCCCCACATTTTTGATTATTCCAAGCATCTGCCAAAAGTAACCTATTTCCCAATTTTAATCGATATGGGATGTATGGGCATAACCGGTTCTTTAAACAAACAGTCCTATATCCAGCTTTTTTTATAATCAGCGGATGCTTACTTTTACGGTCAAAAATTAAAAATGGCCAGAATTCTTACAGGAATACAAAGTACAGGCACACCCCATTTAGGAAATATTTTAGGTGCAATTGTCCCTGCCATTGAAATGGCGGGAAACCCTAAAAACGATTCCTTTTTGTTTATTGCCGATATGCATTCGTTAACTCAAATAAAAAATGGGGAGCTGTTAAGGAGCAATACCTATGCCATTGCCGCTGCTTGGCTCGCTTTTGGCCTGGATATTGAAAAAACTGTTTTTTACAGACAGAGTGATATTCCCCAAACTGCGGAATTGGCCTGGTACTTAAGCTGCTTTTTTCCATACCAGCGACTTACTTTGGCCCATTCCTTTAAAGATAAGGCCGGCAGGCTGGAAGATGTGAACGCAGGACTTTTTTCCTATCCCATGCTAATGGCCGCGGACATATTGTTGTACGATGCAGAAATTGTTCCTGTAGGGAAAGATCAACTGCAACATTTGGAAATAACAAGGGATGTAGCTTCTCGTTTTCACAATCAGATGGGCGAAACATTTGTAATGCCCGAGGCCAAAGTCCACGAGCAGACCAAATACGTTCCAGGAACAGATGGTGAAAAAATGAGCAAAAGCCGCGACAACCTTATAAACCTTTTCCAAACCGATAAAAAATTAAGAAAACAGATCATGGGCATTGTTACGGACAGTACACCCATGGAAGAACCCAAAGATCCCAGCAAGGACAATGTGTTTGCACTGTACAAGCTTTTGGCCAGCCCAGAGCAAATCGAGGAAATGAGCGCCAATTATTTAGCGGGCAATTATGGCTACGGACACGCCAAACAAGCCTTGTACGAGCTTATTATAGAAAAGTTCGAAGAGCCCCGGGAAAAGTTTGAGTATTACATGAACCATACAGGCGAGATCGACGAGGCCTTGGCCTTTGGTGCGAAAAAAGCCCGAAAAGTGGCCAATGAGGTATTGGTCCGTGTTCGAGAAAAGTTGGGGTATTAGCCTTTTATCGATATTTTGACTTAATAGGCCCATATTCAAGGAGCGGGTAAATTTGGACTTCCTTGCCAAACCCTTTTTAAAAAGGAAAGAAAACCCGATTTTTTGTGGCAAGTCTTCGATGAACAACGCCCTAAAACAGAGTGACTGTTCTGTTATCATTCCATACGACGAATGTCATTCCTGCGCAGGCAGGAATCCATCATCAAAAAACTGAAAACTAAATCTAGTGGTATTCTTTGCTCTTCTTCCACAAGCTCAGGATGAGAGCTCTTGACGACGGTTCGCAACAACACCTTACCCACCCGTAACTGTCTGTTGAACGACCACCGACTATCGTTTCGAATACGCTCAACGACCTACTACAGACTGCTCCCTACCAATTGAACCTCGGAAACTACACCGCCTCGAACAGTTTACCGGGCAGTGGTCGGATCACGCCCTTCATTTCCATGTTCAATAATGTGCTGGAAACCTTAAAAATGGGCAGATTACACTCCAAAGCCACGGTGTCCAGTAGTTGTTTTCCGTTTATTTGCAAGTACTTGTAGATTGACTGTTCTGTTTCATCCAACTCGACAAACAGCTGCTTTTGCACCGCTTTTTCTTGTTTTTCCGCTTCAATTTCCCATCCTAGAAGATAAACCAGCTCGGCTGCAGACGTCAATATATGCGCTTTTTGATATTTTATGAGGTCATTACAGCCTTTGCTCCATTTATCGGTAGCCCTGCCCGGAACGGCAAAAACTTCCCGGTGGTACCCATGTGCCAGATCGGCGGTTACCAAACTCCCCCCTTTTTCCGCAGATTCGATCACAATGGTTGCTTCACTTATTCCTGCAATTATGCGGTTTCTTTTGAGGAAATTTTCCCGATTAGGCTGGCTTGTACTCCAAAACTCGGTCATAAACCCACCATTTCGCTCTATTTTGGTTTGATATTTGGCATGTACCTTAGGATATATTTGATCCAATCCATGCGCCATACAAGCTATGGTCTGTAATCCATGGTCCATGGCCGCCTTTTGAACAGCAATATCCACTCCGTAGGCGAATCCACTAACGATAACCGGGTTCAACGGCGCCAATTCCTCTATAAATCGATGACAGAACGAGACACCATAGTTGGTCACATTTCTTGTGCCCACCACACTGATTAGCTTTTGACCCTTTAAATCTATATTCCCGCGCTGAAACAATATAATAGGCCCGTCCAAGCAATGTTTCAACCGGGCCGGATAATCTTCATCCATAAAATAGGAGATGGTAATATTCTGCTTGGACAGAAATTCGAATTCTTCTTGGGCTTCTTCAAGGTAAATTGTGTCCTGCAGACCTTTCAAAGTAACTTTTCCAATGCCATCAATTTTTAAAAGATGATGCATTTTATCTTCAAAAACTGCTGTTGGGCTTCCACAATGTGCAATTAATTTCTTGGCGGTCACATTCCCGATATTGGGAATGTTTTGCAGCCGTAAAGCCGCAATAATTTCAGGTTCAGTCATTTGATTTGGGAGTCAAAGTTGTTCACAAAATACAGATTTTTAAATGTTAATAAAAAGTTATGCTGCATATTTTGTACTCCCCCTTTTTTTGCAATATTTGTGGCTATGCGGATAGACTCATACCTAGAAAAATTATTGTTCGAGTACAACTGTGTGGTTGTTCCCGGTTTTGGGGCGTTTTTAGCTCACGGAAAATCCGCAGAAATCGATTTGACCACCAACACATTGGTGCCACCGAGCAAGGTAATTTCCTTTAATGCCCAACTTACCAAAAACGATGGGCTATTGGTATCCCACATATCCAAAGAAAAGAATATCGGGTACGAGGAAATGCTAAAGGAAGTGGAAAATATCTCACTGGATTGGAACAATAAATTATCCAAAGGTGAGAGCATTGAGCTTTTTGGTATAGGCAAACTGTGGCACAACAACGAGCATAAAATCCAATTTCAGCCAGAGGAAAAAATCAACTTTTTGACGTCTTCCTTTGGATTGTCCGCTTTTGCCGCTACGCCGATCAAGCGTGAGGTGATCAAGGAGGAGGTTGAAGAACTGGAAGAGCGCATTCCATTTATAATTACCCCTGAGAAAAGGGAACAGACCTCGTTCAGGCCTTGGTTAAAATATGCCGCGGTTATTCTATTGGCCGTTTCCATGGGTGTAACATCGTACCGAACTTATGATGATTTACAGCAAAAAGAGGTTGCGGCCCAGCAAGATGCACAACAAGAAGTTTCCCGTTTGATCCAAGAAGCTACTTTTTTTGAAAGTTCCCCTTTGGAACTGCCAGCCATCAACCTTAGCGTGACCAAAAAGAAAAGGGGGCACCACCATATTATCGCGGGAGCTTTCCGGGAGCAACAGAATGCTGAAAAAAGGGTAGGTCAACTTAAAGAAAAAGGATACAATGCCTTTTATCTTGGGGTAAACAAATATGGCCTGCACCAAGTGGCTTACGATAGCTTTGAAGACCCTCAAAAAGCACTGCTGTTCTTACGAAAGGTCAAAGTTGAGGATTCCAGGGATGCTTGGATGCTTTCCGAAAAATAAATAATCACGCTTTCTTTTAAAACCTTTCCGTACTTCAATATCTTTGCGCAAAATTTAAAGGTATGACGCCTAAGACTCCTAGTGAATCACGTACGGTAATGACAGATTTGGTATTACCCAGCGAAACCAACCCGTTGAACAACCTTTTTGGCGGTGAACTATTGGCCCGTATGGATCGTGCTGCCAGTATTTCTGCCCGTAGACATAGCAGACGTATCACCGTAACTGCCTCCGTGAACCATGTTGCATTTAACAGCGCAGTTCCTTTGGGCAGTGTGGTGACCGTAGAGGCTTCTGTCTCCCGCGCTTTTAATACCTCCATGGAAATTTTCTTGGATGTTTGGATAGAAGATCGCTTTACGGGAGAGCGTACCAAGGCAAATGAGGCCATTTACACCTTTGTTGCGGTGGATGACACCGGCAAACCAACGGAAGTCCCACCGTTGGAGCCGGAAACCGAGCTGGAAAAGCAACGTTTTGCCGCTGCGTTACGACGTAAACAGCTCAGCTTGGTACTTGCCGGTAAAATGAAACCTGCCGATGCTACCGAACTAAAAGCATTGTTTACTACTTCCTAAAGTTTAAAAATCAAAGTTGTCCGGATCGGGGCCAAATCGTTTGCCTTTGTCCAAACTATCGAGGAGCTTTACGTCTTCATCCGAAAGTGTAAAATCGAACAGCTCCGAATTGGCTTTGATCCGTTCTTTTTTGGATGATTTAGGAATGGTGACCACTCCTTTTTGAAGATCCCATCGCAGCACGATCTGGGCAATTGTTTTGTTGTATTTAGCTGCCATGTCCTTCATAATGTCCAAATCAAAGATGTTCCCTTGCATTAATGGGGACCACGCTTCATATTGGATTTGGTGCGAGCTGCAAAAATCCATCAACTCTTGCTGCACCAAGTAGGGATGAAACTCCATTTGATTGACCATGGGCACAATCTCGGCGGTATCCAAAAGATCTTCTAAATGGTGCTTTAAAAAGTTGCTAACTCCGATGGCGCGCACCCGTTTTTCCCTATACAGTCTTTCAAGTGCTCGCCAGGTGTCTTTGGACAGGTCCCCTTTGGGCCAATGGATGAGGTACAGGTCCAGATAATCGGTTCCCAAACGATTTAAACTGGCTTCGAATGCCTTCAATGTAGCTTCGTATCCTTGATCGGTATTCCAAACTTTACTTACCAAGAACACATCTTCCCGAGGTACATTGCTTTGCCTTATTCCTTCGCCCACCCCTTCCTCATTTTCGTAAATGGCAGCAGTATCTATATGACGATAACCTTGGTTCAAAGCTTCTTTTACCGCATTGATCACTTCTTCTCCATCTTTGGAAAGGTAAACACCAAGCCCTAAATAGGGCATCTGGACCCCATTGTGGAGTTCAAAGGAGCCTTGCAAGTCTGATAATTTCTTCATAGTGTTAGAGTTGATATATCCAATCTTCAGGGTTCAATCGGTTGGAATCCCTATACAGATAGAACTTCAATTTTGTTGTGCCATCAAACCGATTGGTATTTATTTCGCCCAGAATATCCTTGGCAGCTACTTTATCCCCTTTTTTTACATAAAGATCGGATAGGTTATAATAGGTGGTGATATAGTTTCCGTGTTTTATTTGAACACCCTTGTTCCCACCTGGAACGGTAAGTATGGCTATTACCTCTCCCTCAAAAATAGCCCTTGCCTTGCTGCCCTTGTCCGTAGTAATGGTAACCCCATTGTTCCTATGCTTGATTCCAGGATACAATTTATCGGCATAAACCCCGTACCCTTGGCTTTTAACTCCTTTTTCCACCGGCCAAATGAGCCTTCCTTTATTGGAGGTAAAGTTGTCCGCAACCAATTTTGTTTCCGGGGTCATGGCAAAGGTTGGACTGCTAGTCGATTTACCGGAGCTTTTATTTGAGCTTGCGATCGCACTTTTGATCATTCGTTCTATCTCTCGATCAATTTTACGGGCCTCTGCCTGCTTCTTGTTTATTGCTGTAGTATATTTTGCCTCGTTTTGTTTTATGCTCGTTAAAAGGCTCTTTTGGGTCTCTATTTCTTTGGTCAGTTCATCTTTTGCCTTTCTATTCTCCGCAATGAGTTGGTCTTTTTGCTTGCGCTGACGTACCAAATCCTGGTTTAAAAGGGTAAGCTCTTCGGTTTTCTTTACAATATCTTCCCCTTGTTTTTTTCGATGTTTGGCATATTGTTGCATATACTGAAGCCTTTTAAAAGCCTGAAAGAAATTCTCAGCTGAAAGCAAAAACATGAGTCGATTATTCTGTGATTTATTCTGGTAGGTTTTTTGGATCAAATGGGCATAATCTTCTTTTAGGGCATTTAGGTCTTCTCTTAATTTGCTTATGCTTCTGATGTTTACATTTATCTGCCTATTGAGTAAGTTCGACTGTTGGTTGGTTACTCGAATAAGTTCTTGGCGAACGTTGATCTTGTTGTCCAAGGCTTCCATTTGGTCCAATACGGTGCCCTTTTCTTTACGTTCTGCAAAGAGCAATCTATTGATTTCCTTAATTTCTTTCTGCAGTCGTTCACGTTTGGCCTCCAGTACTTTTTGCTCGCTGGTCTGGGCAAAACTCCCCGATGAAACAAAGAATATAACTAACGCATAATAAAACAGATATGAAGTTTTATCTTTCATACTACTTTAATGTAATTTTATCATATCCTTTGGGTATCTTATAGGGAAAACTCATGGGTTTGTTCAATTCCAGGTTTCTAAAACTTAGGTCAATAGTAGTCAGCTCACCTGCTTCTGCTGCGACAATCTTAACTTCGTTCGGCAGCACATTTCCTGAAATATCCTGATAGGTATATTTAGCCATTAGTTGTCTGGAATTTTCCGGCTGGGATATTTCTTGAGACGCTATCTTAAAGTTTTTGGGTTCCAACTGAAACAGTATTTTGAAAAGCTCTTGGGCCTTTTTCGGTTTTAATTGGTAATTCCCATTGTACACTTCGGTATTGAATTTTTCCTTTCGCAGGTCCAACACAGCATTGCCGAGGAGGAGGTTCTGTACTTTTTCAAAATCCAATTGGGTGCCCAAAAGTTCACTCAAATAACTAAAGTCGCCATCGAAATATTCGTTTTGTAACTTGTTGTAGAAGGAAACCTTCTTTGGGGTAATGTGCGCCTTGACCACTCCTAAGGGAGCACTCATCCAAATAACCTTGTCCTTTTCCATTCTTAGGCTCACATTAACTCCTTGCGAATCGTCTCCGTTGGCGTAATCTATCTTTACCCTTCCCCTCAATGTCTTAAAATTGGATTGATTGGCGTAATGGGCGTTTATAATGTTCTTTGCAGTAAGACGCGAATTGACCTCCCCACCAGTAATGGATTTAGTGCTCTTACAAGCGCCCAATACGAACAACAACATTGGTATTGCGGTGAATCTTATTATATTTTTATGTAGGTTCATTATAATCCCGAATTGATTTTGTTCAAATACTCATTGGCTTTCTGTGTGTCACCAATTTTGGCATATCCTGCGGATAGCTGCTTGTATATTTTATTTTGAAGCTGGTTGTCATCCAACAGATAGTCCAGTCCGCTTAACAACACTTCAATGCCCTTGTTGGAATTTCCGGTGCCAATAAGGGCCGTACCATATGCATAATAAAAATAGGGCTGTAAGGGATAAGTGTCCAGAGCCTCTTGCGATTCGCTCAACAGCTTCTTAAAATTGGACGCTGAGATCAATTGTTCCATTGTTGCTTGCAATTGCAGTACCGGATCATTGCTATTATTTCTTTGTTCTACTGTCCGAACTTCTTGCATCTGACTTCCTTTTTCCAAAGAATCGTTTATTTTTTGAGTCAGCTCTGTTTTTAAACCCGAATTCTCCATGCTACCCAACACTTTAGAAGCTTCCTCATACTTTTTCATCCTAAAGAGCGAAACCGCCATGTTTTGCCGTAACTTTTCATTTTGATAAGGTATGCGTTGCTTAATCCCTTCTATTGGGCTTCCCTGTTTGTCCAGAATGGTCAACAGATTGTCCAAATACCAGTAATCCTCTGGTTTTGACACTAATGCTGCAATGGCATAATCTTGAGCCTGTATGTACTTTTTGTCCAAAAGATAGGCTTTGGCCAGTTCGTAGTCCACAACACTGTTATCGGGCTCCAATTGCTTACATTTTAAAAACAGATCAACAGCTCTATCGTAGTTTTGGATACCTTTTTGTTTTAAGGCCTCAAAAAAGTTTTCTTGAAACTCATCGGTATATTCGTCGAGATAGACTTCGGCACTTTTTTGCTCTTCTTGGGCATAAGTATCGCAGGGCACCAACATCGATGCTGCAAAAAACACCCAAAGAAGTAATATATTTTTCATACCGTCTTAAGTCCCCGTCAAACTAAAAATCTATACTAAAGTTATTCCAAAACGGAATAATCTCCAATACTAATGGTCTCAAAATTACCATTGTACACCACATGGTTCCCGATCATGGCATTATCCAGATTTGCGTTGCTAATTTTACTGTTGCTCTGGATAAGGCTATTTTTTATGGTAGAATTTTCCAATACCGTGTTTGCCCCTACGGATACATATGGGCCAACCGTGGTATTTTTCAATACCACATGCTCCCCGATAAAGCATGGTTCTATAATGTTTGCATTTTCTTGTTGTACCGTTTCGGCCACCATATTCTCCCCTTCCTGCTCCAAAAAGCCCAACATGCGCTGATTGGTTTCCACGGTTACATTTTTATTGCCACAGTCCATCCATTCGTCCACCTTTCCGGGAACAAATTTCATGCCCTTTTCCATCATTCGTTTTATGCCGTCGTTGATTTGGTATTCGCCCCCATGCGTAATATCGTTATCCAACACATGTTGTAGCTCGTTTTTGAGAACTTCCACGTCCTTGAAATAGTAAATTCCGATTACCGCTAGATCGGAAACAAATTCTACTGGTTTTTCGACCAACTCAACAATTTCATTTTGATCATTTAATTGTACTACTCCATAAGCTTCGGGATGTTCTACTTGTTTTACCCATATTACGCTGTCCGCAGATTTGTCCAAATCAAAATCTGCACGGATCAATGTATCGGCATAAGCTATTACCGCTGGTCCACTAAGGGAGTCTTTTGCGCTCATTATGGCATGTCCGGTTCCAAGTGGCTGATCTTGTCTATATATTGATCCTTTGGCTCCCATTTCGCTGGCCAATTCCATTAAGCTCTCTACAACATCATCGCCAAAAAAGGCGGGATCGCCCAGAATAAAGGCAACCTCATCAATTGGTTCACCCAACACTTTGGCGATATCGGTAACCAGTCGGTGTACTATCGGTTTTCCCGCAACAGGTATCAATGGTTTCGGAACTGTTAATGTATGTGGTCTTAATCGGGAACCTCTTCCCGCCATTGGAACGATTATCTTCATAGTTTACGCACCTGTCTGGCCAGGTGTCTCTTTTTAATGGTTAGACTTTTATTAAAAAGGTCAAGACTAAGCTCGACCCTACATTCTTCTTTATTTGGTTCCGGTACTTCCGAACCCACCTTCGCCTCTATCGGTTTCTGAAAGTGCTTCAACTTCTTCCCACTCGGCGCGCTCATGTTTGGCAATTACCATTTGGGCGATACGCTCTCCATTTTCCACTATAAAATCCTCATTGGATAAATTGACCAAGATTACCCCGACATTACCGCGATAATCCGCATCGATGGTTCCTGGTGCATTGAGCACTGTAATCCCTTTTTTTGCCGCCAATCCGCTTCGAGGTCTTACCTGCGCTTCATAGCCTACCGGAAGCTCCATAAACAGTCCTGTAGGGACAATAGCCCTTTCCAAGGGTTTTAAGGTTATGGGCGAATCGATATCGGCCCTTAGATCCATCCCTGCCGAGGCAAGGGTTTCGTAATGTGGCAACTTGTGGCCGGATGTATTGATTATTTTAATTTTCACGTTTTATAAAAATACTTCTAAGTTTATCTCCTTCCATCTTATATACTAACCCCAAAAATAAGAAAAGTAGTATGCTGCCCACTATTAAATTTCTATTAAAAACATAGAACGATAGTATTGAGAACAAGAGTGATACAGCGAAATAAAAGACAATTTTCCTCATGTTATAGGGGACAGGGTAATATTTTTTCCCAAAGTGATACGATAGGACCATCATGGTCGCGTAGGCCGCCAGAGTTGCCAGGGCCGATGCCATATATCCTATTTTGGGAATCAAGCTTATATTGATTGCCAATGTGATTATAGCTCCCACCGAGGATATATAGGCGCCAAATTTGGTGCGATCCGTTACTTTGTACCAAACCGAAAGGTTGTGATAAATGCCCAAACAGAAACTTGCCAAAAGTATGATAGGAACCACGTCCAAAGCCTCCCAAAAAGCAGAATCCCTGACCAACAATTTTTTTAAAGGGTCTATGAACACCATTACCCCTAAAAAAATGAGACTGCCCATAATTACAAAGTAATTGGTGATCTGGGCATAGGTTTTTTGAGGGTTCTCCGAGTCTGCGTGACTAAAAAAAAACGGTTCCACCCCCAACCGAAAAGCGGTTCCAAACAGCGTCATGAATACCGCCAATTTATAGCAGGCCGAATATTTCCCTATCTCTGCCTTGGCAATTTCCTCTGGTAATAATCGATCTAAAAGAATGCGGTCGAACACCTCGTTGACCGTAAATGCAAGTCCGGCCACCATAATGGGCATGGAGTACTTGAGCATTTCCTTCCACAAACCTTTATCAAATTTATATTTGGTGTCAAAATAAATTCCGCTCACCCATAAAAAGGCAGCACCACTGGAAATTACATTGGCAATAAAGACATACTCTATCTGAAAATCTGGTTTATAAAGAGCTGCCCAAAATGATTGCCCATTTTCAGCCAATCCGGGCAATAGGGTCAAGAAAAATATATTCAACAATAAATTAATGGCCACACTGGTGACTTTTACTATCGAATATCTTAATGGCCGTTCATTTGCCCTGATCCAAGCGAACGGCACTATGGCCAATGCATCTAGTACCAGAATCAAAATAATATATATGATCAACGATTCCTGTACATCTATAAAGGCGGCAAAGGTTCCTTTGAAGAGAAAGGCTGCACCAAAAAATATAAGGGAAGACATCAGTAAGGATATCAAGGATGTTGAAATTACATTTCCCTTATCCGGGTATTTATTAAAGAATCGGAAAAAGGCTGTTTCCATACCATATGCCAACACTACATTAAAAATGGCAAACCATGAGAAGATCACCGATATTTCCCCATAGGTTTCCGGGTCCATTACCGAGGTGTACAAAGGCACCAATATAAAGGAGAGGACCCTCGGCAATACCGTGGCCAAACCATAGATAAATGTTTGTTTAAAAAGCTTTTTTAGTGGATTCAATCGGTGTTGCTTCTTTAAAAACCTTGCTTAGGTGGCTACAAGTTACGCAAAAGCCATTATTACCTAAACCTTATTGTCCTAAGAAAAACCAAAAAGGCCACCGATTCGGTGGCCTTTGTATATATTAAATTATGTATATCCTAATTGTTCAACGCTTCTGCTATTGAATATTTAGCCTCACTCTTTAGTTCGGCTTAATTATTCAACGCTTCCGCTCCACCAACAATTTCGAGGATTTCGTTGGTAATGGCTGCTTGACGGGCTTTGTTGTACGTTAATTTAAGCTCGTCCCTAAGCTCCGCGGCATTGTCCGTTGCTTTGTGCATGGCCGTCATACGGGCACCGTGCTCACTCGCAAAAGAATCTCTAATTGCCTTGAACAACTGTGTCTTCAAGGATTTCGGTATCAACTCTTTTACGATTTCCACTTTTGAAGGTTCAAAAATGTAATCGGCAGCAATGGCTTCATCACCTTCTGCGCCAACAATGGGCAGGAACTGTTCTGTCATCACAATCTGTGTCGCGGCATTTTTGAACTTGTTGTACACCAACTCGATTTTATCATAATCACCTTTGGTGAACAAACGCATTAAAAGTTCGGCAATCTCGGCAACGTTCTCAAAGGTCAAATCATCATACACCTTGCTCTGGTCGCCTAAAATGGTATGTCTTTTTCTAAGGATATCGTTTCCTTTCTTACCAATGGTATAGAAATCGACCTGTTTGCCCGGATACTTATTGGACACCAAATTGTTGCTCTGCTTGATGATGTTGGAATTGAATCCACCACAAAGACCTCTATTGGAAGTAATGGCTACCACCAAAACTTTGTTCACTGGCCTTTTGTCGGCGTACTCGCTTCCTCCATCTCCTTCTAAACTGGCGCTAAGCCCTTGTAGGAGCTCGGTCAGTTTATCGGAATAGGGACGCATCGCCGTGATAGCATCCTGTGCCTTCTTCAACTTTGCAGCAGATACCATTTTCATGGCACTGGTAATCTGCATCGTTGATGAGATGGATGATATCCTGTTACGTATTTCCTTTAGATTTGCCATATTCTTCTTTGTCATTCCGCACTTGATGCGGAATCTTTTTGGTTATTGATTCCTGCAGTGCCCTTCGACTACGCTCAGGGCCCTTCAGAAATGACAATTGTTATGCTTTGTACTTGCTTGAAAGGTCCTTGCAAACAGCAGTCAATGTATCGGTAACCTCGTCGGTCAATTTACCGGCTTTAAGCGTATCCAAAACATCTCTGTGCTTGGCGTTCAAGAACTCCAAGTAATCTTTTTCAAACTCTTTTACCTTGTCCACAGGAACATCTCTCAACAAGTTCTTGGAACCTGCAAAGATGATGGCCACCTGATCTTCCACGGTAAATGGATCGTTCTGACCTTGTTTCAAGATCTCCACGTTTCTACGTCCTTTTTCGATTACGTTCAAGGTAGCGGCATCCAAATCGGAACCGAACTTGGCAAAAGCTTCCAATTCACGGAACTGGGCCTGGTCAAGTTTCAAGGTACCTGCTACTTTCTTCATGGACTTGATCTGCGCGGAACCACCCACACGTGATACGGAGATACCTACGTTGATTGCAGGACGAACCCCTTGGTTGAACAAGTCTTGCTCCAAGAATATCTGACCATCGGTAATGGAAATTACGTTGGTAGGGATATAAGCGGATACGTCACCTGCCTGTGTTTCGATAATTGGAAGTGCTGTTAAAGAACCTCCACCTTTTACTTTAGACTTCAACGATTCAGGAAGGTCGTTCATATTCTTTGCAATAGCATCGTCACCGATTACTTTCGCAGCACGCTCCAATAGTCTGGAGTGAAGGTAGAAAACATCTCCAGGGTAAGCCTCACGTCCCGGCGGTCTTCTCAACAACAAGGAAACCTCACGGTAAGCTACTGCCTGTTTTGACAAGTCATCATAAATAATCAATGCAGGACGACCTGTATCCCTGAAGTACTCACCGATAGCAGCACCCGCGAACGGGGCATATACCTGCATAGGAGCAGGGTCGGAAGCATTTGCGGCAACAATGGTCGTATAGGCCAATGCCCCTTTTTCTTCCAACGTTTTGGCGATGGCGGCTACCGTTGATGCTTTCTGACCTACGGCAACGTAAATACAGTAAACCGGCTCACCTGCATCGTAAAATTCTTTTTGGTTTAGGATGGTATCGATACAAACCGTGGTCTTACCTGTTTGCTTGTCACCGATCACCAACTCCCTTTGTCCACGACCAACCGGAATCATGGCATCGATAGCCTTGATACCTGTTTGCATTGGTTCGTCAACGGGTTGTCTAAAAATTACACCAGGAGCCTTACGTTCCAAAGGCATCTCGTAGGTTTCACCAGCAACAGGTCCTTTACCGTCGATAGGTTTACCCAAGGTATCCACCACACGGCCAACAATTCCTTCACCAACATTGATGGAAGCAATACGCTCGGTTCTCTTAACAGTAGCGCCTTCCACGATCTCTTTGGATGGGCCCAACAATACAACACCTACGTTGTCTTCTTCCAAGTTAAGAACGATACCTTGCATACCACCCTCGAACTCTACCAACTCCCCGTACTGGGCATTGGAAAGTCCATATACACGGGCAATACCATCACCTACTTGTAATACGGTACCTACTTCATCCAAAGAAGCGGATGCTTCGAAACCTGATAACTGTTTTTTCAAAATTGCTGATACCTCAGCGGCTTTTACTCCTGCCATTTTTATAGACTATTTGTAAATTCTCTTTTTAATCCGTTCAATTTGTTTGCGATGCTTGCATCGTATTGGGTGTCGCCCACCCTAAGTACAAATCCTCCGATGATGCTCTCATCGATTTTATTCTCCAAAGTCACCTTGTTGCCGGTAGCTTTGGTAACCGTGTCCAAAATCTTTTTCTCCAACTCGGAAGTCAAAGGAACAGCAGTTGTTACATAAGCTACTTCTTCTCCCTTCAATTTTTCGTGAAGGATGATGTACTTGTAGGCCACTTCCTGTAACATATCTATTCGCTTGTTGCTGATCAAAGTTTGAAGAAGACCTTTGGTGATTTCGTTGGCACCTTTGAAGATTTCGAGCAAACTGTTCTTCTTTACTTCTGATTTTATGATAGGGCTCTCCAATACATTTTGAAGCTCCACGTTTTCAGAAATGGTCGCAGCTATCTCCCGCATGTCTTTTTCAACGACATCGGCCGCTTTCTTTTCGACTGCGAAATCCAAGGTTGCTTTTGCGTAGCGTATGGCTGCCCTGTTTTGGTTCATGGTCTGTTAGTTCAGTTTAATATCGCCCAACATGTCCTCTACCAACTTTTGTTGTTTGGTTTTATCGGACAATTCTTCTTTGATTACTTTTTCCGCAATCTCAACGGATAGATTGGCCACTTGTGCCTTAATGTCGGCGACTGCAGCTTTCTTCTCAGCTTCAATAGTAGCTTGAGCTTGCTTGATCACCTTATCGCCTTCAACTTGGGCTTGTTCCTTGGCTTCAGCAATAATGCTTTCTTTGATTTCCCTGGCCTCTTTCAACAACGCGTCCCTTTCAACTTTGGCCTCCCTCAAAAGCTTTTCGCTGTCGGCAGTAACGTTCTGCATTTCCTTTTTTGCCGCCTCAGCTGCCTCAAGTGCATCTTTTATACCCTCTTCACGTTTTTCAACCGCACCAAGGATAGGTTTCCATGCATACTTTCTAAGCAATAATAAAAGAGCGATAAAAAGCAACATCTGCCAAAAAAACAACCCGAAGGAAAACTGCTCGATTAACTTTTCCATTTATCTTATTCTATTAATTCTTTTAAACTATATCATTTAAATCAATGAAGGGCCACAGCCAACCGCTATGGCCTTCATCAATGTTTTTACGGTTATTAAGCTGCAAAAAGAGCGGCGAAACCGATACCTTCAATAAGGGCTGCTGCAATCAACATTGCTGTTTGGATCTTACCAGAAGCTTCAGGTTGACGTGCAATGGCTTCCATTGCTTGTCCACCGATTCTACCGATACCCAATCCTGCTCCGATTACGATCAAACCAGCACCTACGATGTTTGGAATTGTCATGATATATGAATTTAAATATTAAACGTTCTAATTAATGATGATCTTCTTCTACCGCCATACCAAAGTATAGAGCGGACAACATGGTAAAAATATACGCCTGTAATGCCGCCACCAACAATTCCAACAAGGAAAGTGCGAATGCCAACAAGAAAGACAATGGGCTACCTATCCAGTTCTTGAATATGAACATAAGCCCGATAATACTCATCAATACCACGTGACCTGCGGTAATGTTGGCGTATAAACGAATCATCAACGAAAATGGCTTGATGAAGGTCCCCAACAATTCGATGGGCGCCAATATAATTTTCATTGGAACAGGTACTCCCGGCATCCAAAAAATGTGTTTCCAGTAGTTTTTGTTCCCTGTAAATGTTGTAATAAAGTAGGTAATGATCGCCAATGCGAAAGTAACGGCAATATTGTTGGTTACGTTAACCCCAAGTGGTGTCAATCCCAAAAGGTTAATAATCCACACAAAGAAGAATACCGTTAACAAATAGCTCATGTACCTCTTATACTTGTGCTCACCAATATTAGGGATAGCTATTTCGTCGCGAACAAAAAGAACAAGGGGCTCCAAGAATCTTCCCAATCCTTTTGGCATTGTACTCTTCTGATATCTTTTGGCCATGGAGCGGAACACCAAAAACATAAGAAGCGCCACTGCAATTATGAACACAACATTCTTTGTTATGGAAAAATCCAAAGGCTTTTCGTTGGTAGGATGGGAATCGTCCACCACCAAGTTCTCACCAAAAGCATCCTCGGTATGTGTTTCCTCACCATGGTGCCCTCCGTAATTAATGGTACCCTCGGCGTCGGTCTTATAAATTTTATTATGGTAAAGCTTGTAGTAGTTCCCATCAACCTCAGCCACGCCTTCTCCGTGCTTTAATTTAGATGAGGAAAAAACCTTAAGACCGTTGTCCCAAAGAATTACAGGAAGCGGAAAGCCAACGTATTTATGTTCCCCAGTATCCGTAGTGTAGGAATAAAGGTTGAAATCATGCGAATCCAAAAGGTGATGGTCGATGTATTCCTTAATCTCTGTTTTTAAATCATGGCCGCCGGTTTCAACTTCTTCTCCCTCATGGTTTTGGGCCGACACAAATCCCGCAATCAAAAAGATTACGGCAACTATTTTTTTACTGAAAAAAGAATTTCGCATATGATCCAACTAATGGGTCCTCAAAAATTGGTGCAAAAATACATTCCCCAATCAAAAGAAAAAAGCTTTTTACAGTATTATTTTTTTTATTGTTTTTTTAGGTGATTTTCAGGGCTTTGCTACACAGTATTAAGCAGTTTCACCAAAAAGAATGTTTCGAGCACCGATGCAAATCCGTAGGGCACAAAAAACACAAGGAACTCCAAACGTTCCATATTGCCGTCTTGATTAAATCCTGGATATAAAAAAATGAAGAATAGGGTAAATTTTATAAGACTTCCCCCCAAGAAAAAAAAGCCCAGCAGATCACGATGTTTATTTCGAAAAATATAAATGGCAAAAAACACGATCAATGCCATTATGCCGTTCAGCACATAGCTTTTCACAATTTGAAGGCCGGCAAGTTGATGCCCTTTATTTTCAAGCAGCCAAATCTGGGCAAAAAACAGCACAACTAGACCCAATAACAAGGAGGAAACAAAAAGGGCCGGGTAATACCTAAATTTCAATCGTTGATTTTTTTTAGTTGTTGAATCACCAAATATATGGAAATGGCAACCGCTAGCAGGGTACAAATGGGAAGGAATATTTTTTCGGTACCGTAATGGGCGTCCAGCCACTTGCCTCCCCATACGCCCAAATAAATAACAATGCCCATTTGAATGGCAGAACCAGACAAACGGGCAGCTGTATTAATTGCTTTGTTATACTTTTTTTTAGGAGGCTTTTGCTGGCTCATCTTTTTTGGATGACTGCATTTTAGTGGCCGTTGCAACAGCTCCTTTGCCCATGGTACAGGCGGCGTTAAAGGTAGCTCCGGGTTCTACGGCCAATTTGGCCACGCTCACGGTTCCTTCTATCGTTGCAGAAGATTTTAAAGAGAGTAGATCTTTTACCATAAGTTCTCCATTGAACTTCCCTTCTATATCCGCATTTACACACTCTACCTTTCCGTTGATGTAACCATCTTTCCCAATGACTACCTTACCGGAAGTGGTTACATTTCCTTCCAGTTTACCGTCTATCCTAAAGTCGGCCTCGGAAGTAATGTCGCCTTTTATTGTCGTGTTCTTTTCAATTCTATTGGGCTGGCCGCCAAATTCATTCATAGGTCGTGGTTTTTTGTTGTCGGAAAACATGGTGTTCTGGGGTTTTGGGGTTTAAAATTGTGCTTTGTACGATTCTAGGTTTTTGTGGACTTGTATTATTTTGTAATTCTCTGATAAAACTACAAAATTCTCATCTTTAATAAGGTAGTCCCTGTTGTTTTTTATAAGTTCTGCAAAGCCCAAGGCAAAGTCTTTGGAACGGAAACCATGTACCACCACAAACTGATCTTCCAAATTATAGATGTCCTTGGATATCCGGTTGTTGTACCGCAGTTCTTTTATTACCTCCTCGAGTCTCTTTTTCAGTTCGCTCGCCTTATCGTCGTTCCTGATCTTAAACTGGAATACTACCTTCCAATTACCGGCTCCTGTTGAGCCCGTTTCTGGAGAAAACTCTTTGTTCTCCAATTTTGGCAATTGTTCCTCCACGATCTGTTCCGCTTTTTTACCTTCTGGATTATTGGGGTAAGTCAGCGCCACATAGTTCAAAGCCTCTTTAAAAGGTTCAAATCCCTGTAGGCGGCCAATGGCATTGGCCTTCAGCATTTCGAACTTGGGCACAATGGGATCTCCCGTAAACTTGCTTATATATTCTTCGGATCGGGTAATTACATTTAAAAATTCCTGTTGTTGGTATTGTTTGAACAATGCTGCGTACCTGGCATCTGGGCTATCGGTATTGCCATCCAATACCGCCTGTGGGTTTAGCAAGATCTCCGCATATCGTGTATCGGGGTGATTGGAAATAATGTCCTGCCTTATATTGTTCGCCAATGGACTTCCTGATTCTTCGTAGATCTTGTAAAGGTTATATTTTGATGGCAATATTAATCGCTCCTCGGGATTAGAAGATAGTACACGCTCCAATTTGGCGGCAGCCAGCATATTGTCCTTGAATTTTTCTTTATAAATAAGGCCTAACTGATAATTGGCAAAGTTGCGTTCGCTCTTTAAACTATCAATCACGGCCACATCGGTAGGTATCTGGGCCAAATAGTACTCCGTGGAATACTTTTGATCCTCTGTTAAATTATCCTCTTTGTTGGCGATAGGTTCGCCGGTGGCTTCGGAAACGGAGACCCTGGCCTTGTTGCTCCACCTCCAATCGTCTTCGAGCGCTCTGTTGCCCCATCGGGTCTTAAAATCGTTTTTTCCGTAGCCCAAACTGGTAATATTGTAAAAATAGAACTTGCCTTTGTTCTCCTTTCCGCCTTTACTGTCCGCAAAAGTGGCGAATCCGGCCACTGTTTTTTGCAGTTGCTTTTCTGCCTCTGCCTCCTCTTTTCGTTTTAATTCGGCAATATAGTCATCAAAATAGGCCTTACGCTCGGCAACGGGCATTTGATATAGGGTAATAACACTGTCGGCATGCTGAACAATATCCTCGTATTTGATTACATCTTCAAGGTTGTCCAACTTCTTTGTAATATCGCGGTGTTTTCTGGTATTTTCATTCAGGTTGGTCAAAGTACTATCATAGTATGACCCCGCAATCCTATACTGGTCTTCATCAAAATAATAATCGGCCAAACTCTGATAATTGAGGGCATTTAACTTTCGTTCTCCCTGTGTGGCTTGGATGGATTTGTTATAATAGGCCAATGCCAAACTATCGGATTCAAATGCCATGTGGTATTCGGCCACTTGTCGATAAATTTTATCCAAGAAAGGTCGGTTTTCCCTGTTTTCTTCCAGATTGGTAAGGTACTCCAACATTTCTTCCCTGTTGTCCTCGGTAAGTTGGGTATTTTGGATTTTTTTCAGATGCGCGTTGATCATATACACTCTCGGCGATTTACGGTTGAGTGCTATTACCTTATCGTAGGCAAAATTGGCACTGTCCTTATGTCCCAATTGATCGTACAACTGCCCAATTATGAACAGGTATCTACCTTTTTCCGGATTCTTTTTGGTGTAGGCCTGCGATATTTTAAGTTTTTGGATAGCTGTATCCGGGGCATTAAGGTTGATGTAACATTGGGCCAAAACGGCATTGGCGTCAGCATATTCCTGATCCTTGAGCCTTTCGTACTTAAAAAGGCGTTTAAGATTTTTTATGGCCACCTCGGGGTTGTCCAATCGCATATTGGTTTTTTCTCGCCAGATGGTTGCCTCGTTGAGTTTATCGCTGGAACTATATTTTCTCAGGATGTAGTTGAAAGATTCCAAGGCAGGGATATAGCGCTGATCGAAGTATCGGTTTTTACCTAATAAAAGAAAGGCTTCATCAATCTGTGAATTTCTTTCTTCATCCTTAATGTCCATGCTGTGCTTTTGGATGGCCTTGGTGGCCTTTTCCTCAGCAATAATAAAATTGGGATTGTTATCTTCTGAGTCGAGTTTTACCTCGTCGGTGACCTTAAGGCGTTCCACGGGCAAAATTTCCCAATAGTCGTCCCTATAATTGGCGTTGATTTCTTCCAGCCCTTGTTGAAAGGCCAAATTTCCGTTGTACAAGGTGTTGTACTTTGTGTTGAGTGCATGCCAATTTCGGTTGACGAATTTATCCTTTTTGGTGGAACAGGCATTAAAAACCAGTCCTCCCAAAACCATGGCGCCTATAAATGTGTGATGAAGCTTCAAAATTATCGATAATCTTGTGTAACCATTAACTCAAAAATGAGCGGATTATTATAAGCCTTATCGATAAAGTGCAAGAATTTCTTCAGGTCGTTTTAAAACATCAACCCGCAAAGAAAGCTTCAAGCTCTTTCATGGTTTCTGCCGAGGTGTGGATGTCCTTTACAATTTCGCCTTTGTTGAGCACCACGATACGCTCGCAGACTTCGGTTACATGAATCAGATCATGACTGGACACCAAAACGGTAACTCCCTCTTTTGCGGCCAGATCTTTTATAATTCCCTTTAATCGAATTTGCGTGGTGGGGTCCAAATTGGCAAATGGCTCGTCCAAAATAACCACTTCGGGGTTACCGATAAAGCTGGCCACTATACCTGCCTTCTTTTGGTTTCCTTTGGAAAGGTCCCGCAGATACTTTTTTTGACCCAAGATCTCTCCATGGAAAAAATCTTCAAAATTGGACAAGAGTGCATCTACATCCGCCTTGTTCCTGCCACGCAGTTCGCCGATAAAGTAAAAATACTCTTCCGGGGTCAGGTAGCCGATCAAAAAAGTCTCATCGATAAATGCGGAGGTAAAGGGTTTCCATGCTTCGCTTTGGTCCACTTGTACCTCGTTGTTTATAATATGGCCTGTGGAAGGTTGAATCAAATCCAACAACAAACTAAATAGAGTGGTTTTTCCTGCTCCGTTGTTCCCAACAAGGCCAAAGCTCTGTCCTTTTGGTATTTCCAATTGATCAATGTTCAAAACGGTGTTCTGTCCGTAGGTCTTGGTTAAATTATGAACTGTTATCATCTGTGTTTTTTATGTTGGTTATTTCTGTTTGTATGCTTGTAATGTTTTGTACTTCTCCTTTTTATAGATGCCCTCGATCATGGTAAACACTTTGTTTTTAAAAACAAATCCGAGCAATCCAAAAACTGCCACAAAAATGTATCCGGCCATAGGAGAAATTAAAAAGTGTCCAATGGCGTAAATACCCATGGGCAAGGCCAACTTTGGCAGCGTGAGCAATAGTGTTTTGGCATTAAATGCCTGTTTATCGCCAAAGGCCTTTTTGTTAGAGGTTAGATCTATCGGTGTTTTTACATAGGCCCCTCCCCAAAGCACAAGGTAACTGTTAATACCGATATTATAGATGGCGCCTACCAATACTGCGGCATAGGCCTCCCAACCAAAATAGATATAAAATGAAGCCAAAATGGTGGAAATAATGGTTGCTATGATCACCAAGTACCATTTTGAGGAAAGGTACTCACGATATTTAATATTCTGGCTCATCATTAAAGGATAATAGCTACTGTCCCAGCTGGGCACATACTGCCCAAAACTGAAGAGAAAACCTCCTGTAACAAATATGCCTGCGAATACCTTCCAGAAAGGGCCTTCATAAACTTCCAAAGCTCCGGTAAAAAATAGAAGTCCGTAAAAAATAAAGAAGGCTCCTGCTATTACGGCCGAACGTGATCTCTTGTTCCTTTTTATCAGTTTGATGTCGTTCTTGAGGAATGTTCCCAAATTGCCAAAGCGGTCCAACCACTCCAAATTTTCTGTTTTGGCCACCGATTGCTTTTTGGCCAGACCACCATCCAAATACATATGTTTTTTAAAATAAGCATAGGCTCCATAATACATGCCAGCTAAAGCTGCCCATGGTATTATGGCCGACCAGGGCATATCGTAAAATAGGTCGAAAACAGGTTGGGTGTAAACAGTAATATCAAACCATTGGTAATACTGCGATGCCCCGGCCAATATAAATATGGCCGCAAATACATAGAAAACCCCATTTTGATTGTTCACCATTACATTGATAAAGTTGTTACAGTAAAACAGGGCCATCAATGCCAAGTGCCATCCAATAACCTGCACGGGAGGATAGCCCTCTATCAGTAAAACAATACTGAACGGCACAAAAAAGAAGGCATGGGCAATATTAAAAAAAGAGATTACCGTTTTCCCCAATGAAAAGTTTACTACCTTGCTCTTATTTATGGGCAAATAGAGCAATGGTTTTATATTGGTCACCGGCATTTTTTGCAGCATGTACCTAAAAACAAGATCAAGGGCCATGTAATAGACCATAAACTGGTTGACAACGCGCAAGGGGTCGCCTATCTCCATTTTCTCGATCAAATAAAAGGCCCCGACCCCCATTCCCAAGAAAACAACAATAAAGTAAAGGGCACCCAAGGCCATCAATATTTTAAACCAAATCTCTGTTTTAAAACTGGCAGACCTAAAAAATGACTTCCATTGAAGTCCCATAAAATGTTTGAGCATGGCTGGCTTTTTTTTGTTGGTGTCTAATTTATCGGTTTTGTTACAAAACCCATGCTTTTTCTTAAAATGACTGTTCAAAACAAGCGTAATGCTTAATTTTGTAACAAAATTTTGTACATGAGCGCATCCCATGCTTTAAAAATAGCTGCAGTGGACCAACTAACTCCAAACGCTGTGGCCCTTACTTTTAACATTCCTGAAAACCTTACAAACGCTTATACCTTTAAAGCAGGACAATACATCACTATAAAACACGAGATGGACGGAAAAGAACTCCGGAGAGCCTATTCCATTTCATCCCCCCCTTCATCTGGCAAACTTACAGTGGGCATTAAAAAGGTGGAAAATGGTACTTTTTCCGTTTTTGCCAATGAACATATCAAAGTTGGCGACACCTTTGAAATTATGCCCCCCGAAGGCCGGTTTATCTTTGAAGACGATTCGCCCAAAAACATTGCTGCTTTTGCGGCAGGTAGTGGTATTACCCCGATAATGAGCATTGCCCAAACCGTATTGGAAAGCAATCCCGAGAATGTTTTTGTTTTGGTATTTGGCAATCAATCGCCAGAAGAGACCATGTATTTTAAGGAAATACAGGCTATTAAAGAACAATATGATGATCGTTTTTTTGTACAATATGTGTATAGCAGATCTACAGAAAAGGACGCTCTTTTTGGGAGGATAGAAAAATCCACCGTAAACTTTGTGCTAAAAAACAAGTTCAAGGAAACTGCTTTTGATGGATTTTATCTTTGTGGACCAGAGGACATGATCCACTTGGTAACGGACACTTTAAAAGATAACGGTGTTGATGAGGGCGAAATTCATTTTGAACTTTTCACAAGTGGGGGTGCCGAAGATTCCTTGGCCGAAGATTTGGAAGGGAAAACCCAAGTAACCGTAATTTTGGACGATGAGAGCTACAATTTTGTAATGGATAAAAAAGAAATTGTCCTAGATGCTGTTCTAAAACAAGATATAGACGCGCCATATTCCTGTCAGGGTGGGGTCTGCAGTAGTTGTATAGCTCGCTTAACGGATGGAAAGGCCGAAATGGTGAAAAACCAAATTCTAACCGATGGCGAAATCAATGATGGTTTTGTCCTGACTTGCCAATCACACCCAATTACATCAAAAATTACCGTGGATTTCGATAATGTATAAACTGGGTCAGGCCTTGGAAAGTATGTTGTCCAAGGCCTTGCGCCCATGTTCGTAGCCGATGTTATAAGCATTTTCAATGCCTTTCTTGTCCAACACGCCTATTTTTTCAAGTCCTTGGGGCTCAATAAAAAGGTCGCACCTCTGCAATTTTTCGTCGTTGGAAGCGTGTATCATCAAACTGGTGACTCTCCCGGTCAATTGAAACGAATTTCGAAGGTCCTTTTTTTGCAGTGGCACGGTGACGGACACATTGCTCCCGATCATAAAATCGGTTTTATCCTCCACATATTCCGTTGGAAAGTTGTTCATAATTCCCCCATCGGCATACAGGGCATCATTGATTTCAACAGGACTAAAAACTGGGGGAAGCGCAGCGGAAGCCAATAAGGGCTTTATAAGTTCGCCTGTGTTAAAAACAGTTTCTTTGCCCCTCATTAAATCGGTGGCAACAATATAGAGTGGCCTTCCCAAACTTTCAAAGGAGTTGGATGGGAAAAAGTGCTCAAATACATTGGCATACCGTTCAGTATCTATAAAACCGGGTTTGTTTATGGTAAAAAAACTATACTGGAACAATGGTGTTTCTTTAAAAAAAGAGAGCATTTCTTCAGCGGAATTTCCATTGGCATAAAGTGCGCCCACCAATGCCCCGATACTGGTCCCGGAAACAACATTGGCCTCGATTCCGTGTTCGCGCATGGCTTTGATCAAACCTATGTGAGCCATTCCCCGTATACCTCCACCGGATAGCACAAGCCCTATTCTTTTATTCTTAAACATCTATTCCTTTTAGAACAAATGTACATTTTTGGATGGTTCCATAGTGTAAATATATCAACCGAATCGTCATCTTAATATTAAGTTGATAAACAGGCTACATTACTGGTCTATTGCAGATAGAAATGGATTTTTGAAGGTTACAGCAAAATACAATCGTGATATTTGTTGTAAGTTTAGGTGTAACATAAAAATTTGAAGCATGTCCAAATCCTATTACGATCCGGCAGACCTGAGAAAATTTGGTAATATTACAGAGTGGAGCGAAGAGCTTGGCAATAAATTTTTTGATTATTACGGCAAAGTGTTCGAGGAAGGTGCTTTGAGCGCTCGAGAAAAATCATTGATCGCCCTGGCTGTTGCGCATGTAGTAAAGTGTCCTTATTGTATTGATGCCTATACCAAAGATGGTTTGCAAAGAGGCATCACCAAAGAGGAAATGATGGAGGCCGTGCACGCAGGTGCAGCGATCGAAAGTGGTGCCACTTTGGTTCATGGTGTTCAGATGATGAACAAGTACGAGAAACTTTCCATGTAGTTTCTAAAGCGCCTTGCCCATAGAAATAAGACCGCTACCCTTTTAGATGTTAGCAATAACCTCGATTGAACTGGATTGCACTAAATCCTATAAAAGCATTAAATGGAACAAAGCATATTGACAGACCTAAAAAAAGCAGCTAAAAAATCATTAAAAGCCAACCAAAACGCACTTGCCAGTACGCAAAAGCAACTTGAAATATTGAACGGGGAACTTTTTGAGGGTGGCGATCTACCTTACTTTAAGGATAAAATTGCCGAAACGGGTCAGTTTCCCTTAAGACCAAAAAAATTAGAGGTGCTTCAAATCAACGTCGGATATATGTGCAACCAAGTTTGCGGACATTGCCATGTGGATGCGGGCCCCGACCGAAAGGAAATTATGACCCGAGAGACCATGGAACAGTGTTTGTCCGTAATCCGGAATACCAGCGCCCATACGTTGGATCTTACTGGTGGTGCCCCCGAAATGAACCCTGATTTTCGGTGGTTTGTGGAAGAGGCTTCCAGGGCCGGTATCAAAGATTTTATCGTACGGTCCAACTTGACCATTATATTGGCCAACAAGAAATACCACGATCTGCCGGAATTCTTTAAAAAGCACAATGTTCATGTAGTTTCATCCATGCCCCACTATACCCGTGGCAAAACGGACAAACAACGTGGCGATGGGGTTTTTGATAAATCCATAAAGGCTTTGCAAATGCTCAACCAAGTGGGTTATGGTAGACCAGATAGCGATTTACGTTTAGATCTGGTGTACAATCCTTCCGGAGCATTTTTGCCCACTGATCAAGCTGCCATGGAGCATGACTTTAAAAAAGCGTTGAAAGCTGATTTTGATATCGATTTTCATAATCTTTTTGCCATTACCAACTTGCCTATTTCACGGTTTTTGGACTACCTCATCGCTTCGGACAATTACGAGGATTATATGTATTCTTTGGTAGATGCCTACAACCCTGCTGCGGTAGAAAATGTAATGTGCACCAACACCATCTCAGTAAGCTGGGATGGATGGTTGTACGATTGCGATTTTAACCAAATGTTGGACCTTAAAGTGGCAAGTAAAGTAAAACACATCAAGGATTATAATGATGATGTGCTGAGCAATCGGGATATAATTATCTCACAACATTGCTATGGGTGCACTGCAGGGGCGGGCAGCAGTTGCCAAGGAACGGTGGCTTAATGGTCCAATATTTCCACTAGCTTATCCAGCACCTCTTGAGGTTTGATGGTGCTCATAACATTTTCATACCCCTCTGGCACTTTGTTGCCATACACAGAGGTCGGAATCAAAGGATATTTTTTTCTATCCGCCAATAGGGCATTGTCCATGGACTGCCCAAACGGATAAAACCCAGCATATGGGTGGGTAACCCCCCAGAGTGTCACCACCGGGATACCATAGTTTGCTGCTAAATGTGCATTTCCACTATCCATGGACAACATGGCATCCAAATTTGAAATTAATTGTAGTTCTTCGGAAAGATCGAGCTTGCCCGCCATGCACAAGGCGTTTTCATGCGTTCCTGCTACCTTTTCCAACACATCGACCTCTTTGGCCCCACCTCCGAACAATAAAATTTTATACTTATTGGTATTGTTTAACTGCTTAATAACTTCCTCGGTAGAATCCAAAGGATACATTTTTCCATCATGAGCTGCAAAAGGTGCAATTCCAATCCATTTCTTGGTATCTTGTTGCACCAGACCCAGCACTTTTTCAGATAGCTGGATCCTTTCCAGTGGTTTTGCTTTGGTTAAGTCGATGGGGAAACCAAGTCCGGCAAACACATCGGCATAGCGTTGGTGGGTTGTCTTTAGTTGTTCAAAAACTTTGTTTTTGGGCCGGGTGAGTGCTTTTTTGTCCCTTCGTCCCTTGTCCAATTGTACAACGGGCACCCGTTCCAAAGTAAAATATTTTTTAAGAACCCTGCTACGCAGTACATTGTGAAGATCGGCCACTGCATCAACCTTTAATGGTTTAAGTTCTTTAAATAACCGCCAAAGCCCAATAAGTCCCTTGTGTTGTTTTTTTACCTCCGCTGCTACAACTTCCACATTGCCCATCCCATTAAAAATAGGCGCAAACGATTTTTTGGTGAGCACCGTAATCCGCATTTGGGGGTATTTTTCTGTAAAAGTTCGTAGTACGGGCACAGTCATGGCCACGTCACCCATTGCAGACAAGCGGATAACCAATATATGGGTATGTTCACCCTTTTTGTCCACGTAAAACCGGGTTTAGTTCATCATCGTTGTACATTTTCATTTGCTTATACACTTTCATGTACCTGTCCCCGGATTCAATATCCATTAATAACTGATCTATGGCGGTGGACAGGTCTTTCTTTTGCTCGAGCAATACGGCGAGTTTATCGCTACATTTTTCAATATGCTCGGAAGAAGCATCCGTTCGGTTTACCTCTTCTTGCATATGATAGATCTTCAGGGCCAAAATAGAAAGCCTGTCAATGGCCCATGCCGGGCTCTCCGTATTGATCTTGGCATTTTGCTTTACCTGTACCGATTGGTATTTATTTAAAAAGTAACTGTCTATATATTCCACCAAATCGGTACGGTCTTGGTTACTTGCATCAATTTTACGTTTAAGGTCCAAGGCTGCAACAGGATCAATTTCCGGGTCACGTATAATATCTTCATAATGCCATTGAACGGTGTCTATCCAATTTTTTCTATACAACAGGTGCTCCACTTTATCCTTTGGATAAGGGTTGGAAAATTCTTGATAGACATCATCCTTGAGATGGTACTTTTCTATACTTTCCTCAAATATGTTGAAGGCAAAATTGCTGAACATAATAGTAGTTTTTTTCAAAGATATTGCTTTATGGCGTACTTAGTTTAGATGGACCACAAAAAGAGTGGAGGCCAATACCAAACAACCGATCAAAACCACTTCTCGAAGGTTTTGTTTTTTTATTTCTTCAAAATAATTGGTAAGGAAAATTGATGCAGGAAAAAACGTGATCATTACCGGCGAACGATCCACAGGGTTAAACAGAATCAATACCGTGGCCAGCAAAAAGGTAAAAAACACAATTCGTAGGAGCAACAATTTTCCCCCGCTCACATTTCGCAGGCGCACAAATACGGTGATGGAAACAATGGTGATCAAAATTAGATAAATCAATATTTTGAAATCCAACACTTGAAAAAAGGATTTATCGGTAAACAATCCTAAAGAAAATTGATAGTGTTCCGCAAAAAAATGAAGAGATCCCTTTAGCTTGAGCACGGTAAACGTTAAAACAAAAACAGTGGCCGTTCCCAAAACGGGCACCAGCCAATTTTTAAAGGTTTTACGGTCGTAAACCCCAATCACATAAAAGATCAAGAGCATAAACGCCAAAGACCAATCGTAGAATAAGCTTGCGGTGGCTATTAACATGGAAGCATCAAAAATCTTGTGCTTTACGTTCCTTATGGATTTAATGGACAACACCCTCCAAAATGCCATAAGCAGGAAAAAATTGGCAAAAATAATGTTCTGGTGCCCCAAATGGTCGGAAAAGGAAATGGCCAAAAGCACAAAAAACACCATGGTATAGGAATTGGACTCGGTCGCCTTTTCCTTTCTCACGATTTGATTTGTGATAAAAACGGAGAGTAGCAATGCGGTGAACATCAGCAGTTCAAAAGGGATGATCTGGCTAAATTTTTGCCCGCTAGGCCCAAAAAAAATATTGGCAAAATAAAAAAGGAACAAGAACACTCCCAGCACAATATAGTTTATGGGCTTTGTTTTTCCGAAAAAGCTTGAAATCATCCTATCTTTTGCTACTTTTGTAAAGTAAATATAGCCAACATGAGCAAGTTTTTTTACGGTATAGAGGACTTATTTGTAAATTACCTATTCGCACCTTTGGATTTTCTACGCTTTATGCACAGCTGGTGGGGTGCCAACACGATCAACTGGATCTTTATGATCATTGGTTTTATCGCAATGGTCTATTGGATGAAACAATTAAAGATCTTTAATGACAATAACGAAGAGAACAAGGAGATCAGCTCCCATTCTTATCTATAGGTCAAAACCAAGATCTTTTCTGTAGTACATTCCATCAAAATGGAGCTTTTCCATATTTTGATAGGATTGCTGTAACGCTTCCTTAAAATCTTTTCCGAAAGAAGTGATGGTGATTACGCGCCCTCCATTGGTAACTACTTGCCCGTTCGACACTTTGGTTCCGGCGTGGAACACAATGGAATCCCTAATGTTTTCCGTACCCGTAATTACCTTGCCTTTTTCATAAGCCTCTGGATAGCCACCAGAAACTGCCATTACCGTAGTGGCCGCTCTATTGTCAATATCCAGTTCTACTTGATCTAATGTCCCGTTGGCCATGGCCATAAGCACCTCTACCAAATCACTTTTAAGCCTTGGGATCACCACCTCGGTCTCAGGATCGCCCATTCGAACATTGTATTCGATCACTTTAGGCTCGTTGCCAACTTTGATCAGGCCGATGAAGATAAAACCTATGTAAGGCAAATTGTCTTTTTTAAGGCCATCCACGGTCGGTTTTACAATCTGGCGCTCTATCTTGTCCATAAATTCGGAATCGGCAAATGGAACAGGGGAAATAGCCCCCATTCCTCCTGTGTTGAGCCCAGTGTCTCCCTCTCCTATTCGTTTATAATCTTTTGCTGTAGGGAGTATTTTATAATTAGCGCCATCGGTAAGAACAAAGCAGCTCAGTTCTATGCCGTCCAGAAACTCTTCAATAACGACCGTTGCACTTGCGTTTCCGAATTTGGAATCGAGCAACATGGATTTAAGCTCATCCTTGGCTTCTTGAATGTTTTGAAGAATAAGTACTCCTTTACCTGCCGCCAGGCCATCTGCCTTTAAAACATATGGGGGGGTCAGGGTTTCTAAAAAGGCATAGCCCTCTTCTAATGTATCCTCCGTAAAACTCTGATATGCTGCAGTGGGAATATTGTGCCTCATCATAAACTCTTTGGCAAACTCTTTACTTCCCTCAAGTTCTGCAGCGGCTTTTTCCGGCCCAATTACAGAAACTGCCTTTAGCTCGGTATCGTTTAAGAAAAAATCGTGAACTCCATTCACCAAAGGGTCTTCCGGCCCCACTATCACCAAGTCAACGCTTTCTTTCAACACCAATTGTTTAATGGCTTGAAAATCGTTTACGCCCACTTCGACATTTGTTGCTATTTGAGAAGTGCCTGCGTTACCGGGCGCAACAAAAAGTTTAGAAGTTCTAGGGCTTTGGGATATTTTAAGGGAAATGGCGTGCTCTCGACCACCTGAACCTAGGACCAGAATGTTCATGTATTAAAGTTTTGGCAAAAATAACTCAATTGTATTTTAATTTAAGAGTTATTTGCAAATGATCTATTGTGAAAATTCTCTGTGGGCTTCCCACAACTGATCATGTGATAACGACTTGAAATATTCGAACACTTTTTTGAGCCCATCGGAGCGGTGTACCTTGGGTTCCCAGTCGAGTATTTCTTTTGCCCTTGAAATATCGGGCTGGCGTTGCATAGGATCGTCTTGCGGCAATGGTTTAAATACGATTTTCTGATCGGTTCCTGTGAGTTTTATGATTTCTTCCGCAAATTCCAGAATGGTAGTCTCATCGGGATTACCAATATTGATGGGCTCTACATAATCGCTCATCAATAAACGGTAGATTCCTTCGATTTGATCATCGATGTAGGTAAAGGAGCGTGATTGCGAGCCATCCCCAAAAACCGTTAAGTCTTCGCCACGAATTGCCTGCCCCATAAAAGCAGGGACTACACGGCCATCGTTCAATCGCATTCGAGAACCGTAGGTGTTGAATATTCTAACTATTCGGGTGTCCAATCCATGATGCCTATGGTAGGCCATGGTGATGGATTCCATAAAGCGCTTGGCCTCATCATACACCCCTCTTGGACCAATAGGGCTAACATTGCCGAAATAATCCTCATTTTGTGGGTGCACCAAGGGGTCGCCATATACTTCGGATGTGGATGCCACAAGAATTCTTGCTCCATGGTCACGGGCCAAGCCCAATAAGTTCAAGGTTCCCAAGGAGCCCACTTTAAGGGTATCTATCGGAATTTTAAGATAGTCGATAGGGCTTGCAGGTGAGGCAAAGTGGAGGATATAGTCCATTTTTCCGGGTACATGGACAAATTTGGTGACATCGTGGTGAAAGAACTCGAAACGTTTTAAGTGAAATAGATGCTCTATGTTTTTGATATCGCCTGTGATCAGGTTATCCATTCCGATAACATGATGGCCCTCGGCAATGAACCTATCGCAAAGGTGCGAGCCTAAAAATCCGGCTGCCCCGGTGATGAGTGTTTTTTTCATTTGATTTTAATATGCTTTCGCCTCTCCCTTGATTGCGTTGAGTACTGTCTGAACTATAATTTTTAAATCGAGAAACAACGACCAGTTTTCTATGTAAAAAATATCGAATTTAATTCTATTCTGTATGTCTGCCTCTTGTTCTATTTCCCCTCTATACCCCCGTACTTGTGCCAATCCCGTAATTCCAGGTTTAACGAAATGGCGCACCATATATTTGTCCACACTTGTTGCATACTCGTTGGTATGCTTTACCATATGGGGCCGTGGCCCTACTACGGACATAGTTCCAAATAGCACGTTGTAAAACTGTGGAAGCTCATCTATACTGGTTTTCCTTATAAATTTTCCGATTTTGGTTATTCGCATATCGTTTTTTGTGGCCTGGATATGGTCCGCATTATTATTTGGGGCCATTGATCGGAACTTATAACAATAAAACTCCCTGTTGTCTATCCCATTCCTTGTTTGCCTAAAGAATACTGGGCCTTTAGATTCCCATGTTATCAATAAAGCCAAAATTGGAGTTAGCCAGGAAAGCAGCCCAATTATAACAAAGAGTGAGAATACAACATCGAAAGTCCTTTTAATAAATGCATTGATAGGACTATCTAAAGGAATATCCCTTAGAGAAAGTACCGGTATGTAATCGTAATACTCAAACTTTAACTTTTTGGAAAAAATGTTCTTATTGTCCGGTATAAATTTTAGTGTTTTGAGATTATTATCCGCAAAACTGATAAACTTACCTATCTCCTCGTTTTTGAGCTCCGATACGGAACAATAAATTTCGTCAATACTATTTTCTTGTATGTAACTAAAACAATCATGCACCTTAAAACCCTCTGCCTTTGGTGCAAATTGCTTTTTAAAGTTATACCCAAACTCCCTTCTTTCCTCAAAAACCTTTCGTAGCTGATCTGTTTTTTTGTTCTTGCCAATTATTACAACATTTCTTAAGCTGCCCTTTACCTTTTCCCTATACTCCATCAGCAAGAAATAGCCCAAAAGTTTTAGGGTAGATATGGTCAAACAAACGATGATAAAATATTGCCCTAGGGCCAACCTGCTTATTATTGGTTGCTTAAAAAATCCTATAAATGCATAAAGTACTAAAAAGAAAAAAACAAATTGTACAAACAACTGCTTAACAATGTAGGTGACTTTTGAGAACCTATAAACGGTGTAAAACTCGTTTTTTGTAGCAATAACAATCCAAGCAACGGATATATATATGTGGATTAATAGCGGTGTTTGAAAGTTAATGGGCAAAAGATGTAAAAACAAATTCAAAACAACTAGATCAATAATATATTGAATAGCCGTAATAAGACTTGAATATCTAAGTTGTGCAAAAAACATACTGCCACAATAATTTGTCAGCAAAGATATCAACTTTTATACCGTTAACACTTGTATTGTTGTTCTTAAAAGAGGAATGTGCTTTATTTTGGCAAAAACCAATGCCCGTGCTTACTTAAAAATAAAATCTATACCAAACAGGATCACCGCTCTTGGGTAGTCTAAAAGATATCTGCTGATCAACTTTGGTTCGTCTATCATTCTATATAGCCACCTCAAATTAAATCTATCATAGAACCGAGGGTAATAAGAAACTTTATTGGTGGTTTGATGAATAAAACCACCGCAGGTATATGCTGCTCCATTGAACCCGTTTTCCTTTAACTCAATTAGAAATTGTTCTTGATAAGGTGTGCCCATCCCAATGACAACCACTTCTGGGTTTTTGTGTAAAATATCGTTTATAGCGCCCAGTCTATCTTTTGGACTGGAGAAATAACCATTTCTAAAACCGGCTATGTCTAGTTTGGGCCATTTATTTGAAATAACCTCAATAAATCCGTTTATGGCATCTGTTGTAGATCCAATAAAATATATCGATTTATTTGTTTTGATCACTTCTTCGATTACCAACGGGGCTAGAGAAGTCATGTCAAAACTTGCCCTGTCAACCTTAATTCCAAAAAGCCTTAATAGTCGTACCAGGACAATACCATCTATATAAATGCCATCAAAATTCGAAAAAAGTGTTAGGTTCTTTCTAAAGAACAAATAACTAAATGGGTTCAAAAAAGTATAACTGCCAGAATCGGTCAGGTTCAACTTATCGAATTTCTTGGAAGTTTTATTGATCAGTACGTTTTTGGGCGTCATGCATTTTTAATTTTTTGTTCCAACCAATAAATAAGCAAATAAAGAATGTTGTAAAAAAAGCACCATGGTGTCTTTCAAAAAAGGACTCTATCAAACAAACATAAGCTACAATCAATACAAAATAAGATGGCAGCAAAAATTGATTGCTAGAGCCATTTCCAACATAAAAGATCACTAATATATAGAAAGCTAAAAGTACAAGCCCTCCCCCAAGCAAAATATGAAAATATTGGTTGTGTGCGTTGTACCCATTTTTATATTCCCAACTGTTCTCTCCCCTATTCTTCTGCATAATGTTGAACTCATTGCCGATGCCATGACCAAATAAAGGTTTTTCCAAGATCAATTTTTGATTGATCGTATAGTTTCTTATTCTAGAAGCTTCTCCATCTATTTTAATAAAATAGCCTTGTACCTTTGTAGATGACAATGCCAGCATTATAATGATAGGCAATAAAGTCATTATCGAGGTTATGAGCTTTGCCTTTTTTGTCCACATTTTCTGAATTAAAAAAAGCACTAGCAAAACTACATTGATAAACATACTGCTTTTAGCTCCAGTAAAATAAAACATGGCCCAAGAAAAGCCCAGAACAATGAAAAATATTAAGAAATTCAACCTGCGATTAATAAAAGTGTAGTGCCAAATAATCGCTACCATTAAGTTTACATAGACTCCATAATATATTTTATGAATGTCAACTATGGTAGTCTTGTTCCAGGCTTCATAAAAATCCTGGGGGGGGCCACTACCCATAAAATAGACCATTAGATTGGCTATACCAACCAACAGGACACCTGCTGAAAACGAATAAAGGGTGATCCTAAAGCTTTTCTCGTTCAGTTTTTTGCTCAGCACCAAGACATAAAAAAACATAAATAGACAGATTGGGACCGATAACATTTCCATATCTGGGCTTACCCGAAAAAACCATGCATTGACCAGTGTATACCCAAAAATTAAAAGTACAACGTAAAACGAGGGCGCTTTTATGAGACTTTTATTGATTCTTATGTTAATTAAAGAAACAGCAATTACGGGTATAAGGGCTTTACTGCTCCAGTCTGGGTCCAGGCTAAGACTAAAGCCGAAAATGGCCAAAGCAATCAAAAATGCTCTTTCCCAAATACCCTTTTGTTTGCTTTTTAGCATACCGCATTTATTTTCTTGTTCGTTACCAATAGGAACACCAATCCAACCACAAAATAAATACTATTGAATGACGATACCGATAAACCATTTAACATTCCAATACCAAGGATCACTAAATAAGACTTGGAGGATAAGCCGGATTGTTTACATATGGTGTAAAGTATTACCAACATAAACAATAGACCAATTAGACCATGGTCGTAAATTATCCGTAACAAGTAGGAGTGAAAGATCACCGAGTAACAAGTGCCGTCGCCGCTATAACTGAACAACGTTTGGTAATAGGCCAATTGTTGGCATACATAAGGGTCTAAAGCGGTTATACGCTCTGCACCTACAAGAAAGTCCCAAAAACTCCAGTTCTCGACTTCTTTAAAAAAAAGCATCAAAAAACGAAACCTATCTACCTTTTCTAAGTCAAATGCGCCACCCATTCGTTGTTTTATTACCTCATAACCTAGAACAATAAAGAGCATTGCGCCTGGTAACAATACGTGGATTCTTTTTAGCAGTAGCTTATAATTGACTACGGCCAAAACAAAAAACAAAATTAAAATTGCCGATTTAGATCCAGAGAGCAAAAAAATAATCGCCAACATAAGCTGCTCTCCATAACTTACTCTTTTATTAATTAAATAAGAAAGATAAAAGACAAGCGTCAAAAACATGAGCTCATAATTATTTTCATGGAAAAGAATGGGGCGATCATTTCCAAAAACGAATTTTGCCAACAAGTATTTCAAGAGAAAAATCCAAAGCAAAAACTTATATAAACGCAAAATGGCTACTCCGGTAAATAGCGTTTTCCCTGATATAAAGAACAAAAGGGACGCATAAAAAAAGAACTTGTAGATCAAAAGAAAGTCCAAAAGATTATTGTGCTTTAAAAACACGGCGTATCCCATGCTAACAAAAAAATACACCAATGTACAGGTCAGCATGGTAAGATTCTTCTTTTTGATCTTTAGTGCAGAAACTATAAAGATCACGATAAAGAAGCCTTCAAAGAAAAGGTTGAAATACCTGGAATATGAAAAATGTACAAATGCCGCAAGTGTTACTGCATAAAAAACCCATAGCAATATTTTGGCGACTTTGCCCATGGTGTTAATTGGATTCTATAGCTGAGTTCATCACTTTCTCAAAAAACCGAAGTCTTCTTCCTTCGATATCGTCTACATGCACATATTTTTTGACATCTTCTTTGTTGATGGTGAAATCGGTGCATTTATCCACGAATGCTTCTACCTTGCCCGATGAAGATAGAATACCTTTCTCACTATTGGGTAACTGAAGGACCCAATCTGGATAACCAAGAGACTCAAAAGCTGTATCCTTATACGGAAGAATAACAGGTTTACAGCAAGCTACATATTCCCTAACCTTTAAGGGGCAGGCCTCCTCCATATTGTTTCGGAAAAATGCCAGGGTAGCAATGGCACAAGCTGCACGCTCAAAAAGTTTTAGATATTCTTCTTTTTTTAAATAACCGTGAAAGTGAACATTTTTTGTTGCCCCAACGTGTTCTGTGGCAGAAATACCGACTACATCAAAATTAATTGTGGGCATTTTTTTTGCCAACTCCACAAGAATATCAACACCATGCCATGGCATGCCTGGAGAACCTATGAATATTACTCTTTTTTCTGTTTTAACACGGTCCAATTCTGGATATTTAGAAATGTCGATAGAATTGGGGAACACCTCCAGTTCCTTGCCTTTTACCTTACTTGCCTTGGCAATGTCAAAAGTAACAGCGGCCATCCCGGATACACCATTAAAAAGCCTTTCCTTCGTAAACAAAAAATAAATATACCTTAAAAAATACTTTATACTTTGTTTGGATTGTAGCTTATATTCCGAAGCCATATCGGTATTTAGCTCCAAAACCAATTTGTACTTGCTGCCTAATTTTCCGTAGAACGGCTGGTACAGCGCACTTCTTGCATAAACGATGTCCGGAGAGAATTCCGCTATAGCTTCAAGGACTTCGGAAAACGTACTGCTAAGCCCTATCCAATCTTTTAACAAATCAACAGGCAAAAGACCCAACTTTTTTGATTTATATGCTGCTATCTTTTTTTTATCGTTGATTGATGATAAGGCCGTGGAATCAAGCTCTGACAAGTCTCGAGAAGTGACCAAAAAGACTTTTACTGTGTTTGTATTTTTTTCCCACGCCGATATCTGGCTGGATACTTTGTTTAAAACACCATGGTACCTAACAATATCTATAGGGAGGACATAAGCTATTTTCACTTTTATTTTTGTCTTAAAAAGTCTACTATTAATTTGGCGGAGTCTCCATTACCATACAAAAAGGTCTCTTTTTCAAATTGATTTTTTCCCAAGGCAGTATCAACTTCATCTACAAGTTTATTAAAATCCTTGATCAGAACGTTGTAACCGTTTTGTACCAGTTCCACCCATTCGGTTTCGTCCCGTAGTGTTAGACAGCCCACTTTATGAAAATAAGCTTCTTTTTGTACCCCACCAGAATCCGTAATGATTAACTTGGATTGCTTTTCCAACATAACCATGTCTATGTAGCCCACGGGGTCGATGAATTTTATGTTGGACGCTTCCCTATCAAAACCTATTTTTTCTAAAGCTCCCTTAGTCCTTGGATGCAGCGGTAAAACCAAGGTATGTTTTGTAGCAACGAGTTCCAGGTTATTAAAAATATCTTTTAACCTTTCCGGGTTATCTGTATTTTCCGCCCTATGTATGGTGCATAAAATAAAGTTCTTGATATTTAATCCGTATTGGGAAAGCACTTTGCTTTTGGATTCTGCTATTTGTCCATAAAAGAGCGCCGCATCAAACATCACATCGCCCACTTTGCATATCTTCTCCTTTTGGATTCCTTCTTGGTTTAGGTTTTTTACAGCCGTTTCTGTTGGTGTAAACAAAATATCGGAAACGTCGTCCGTTAAAATCCTATTGATTTCTTCCGGCATTCTACGGTTAAAGCTTCTTAGCCCCGCTTCTACATGCGCAATAGGAATGTGAAGCTTAACAGCCGCAAGTGCTCCTGCCAAGGTAGAGTTCGTGTCTCCATATACCAAAACCCAATCTGGTTTTTCCTTTAGGAGAACCTCCTCTATTTTGATCAACATTTGTCCCGTTTGCAATCCATGTCCCCCGCCACCTATACCTAGGTGGTAATCTGGTTTAGGAATGCCCATTTCCTCAAAAAAGATATCGGACATATTCGCGTCAAAATGTTGCCCCGTATGCACAATTGTCTCTTTTACCCCATTATTTTCGGCTACAGCCCTGGATACTGTTGCTGCTTTAATAAATTGGGGCCTTGCACCAATTATAGTGACGATTTTTATCATATTTTACAAATTCTTTTGAACAAACTGAACAATTCTGGTTCCCTAAAAAAGGAATTGTGCCAAAGTACGTTAAAATTACTGCTTTGGCGAAGGCATTTCTCCTTTAGGTTGTTCGCAACTGTTTCAGCTTCTTTATAATTTAAATTTTGATATTTTTTTAAAAACAGACTGCCTTCCATAAGTATCAATGGTCTTTCGGAAAGAGCAAGCTCTTTTCTATTTGGGACATTATACAGTTTAAAGTCTCTTGCTGTTCCGCATCTAAAGCCTACATGCTCCGCATATCCAAGAGTTGCATCGTACTTTAACCCCGCAGCTTCCCAATTGAGTTCTGTAACGCCAGGTTCCCACCTAAGATAATGTTGTCTGCCCCCCTTTATATCTTTTGGGTCCCCACCTGCTTTTTGGTAAACCTGCCTAAGAAGTTCTACTTCTGCTTTAGTGGTTGCCACATCCATATAGGAACCATAACTCGCATGATATCCTATTTCGTGACCTCTAGAGATAATACGCTTCATCAAGACGAGTACGTCTTCACTTTCTATATCATAATCACCATCTATTGGTAGTTTATTATTCTTTGGGATAAAATAAAATGCAGCCTTTAACCCATTGGACTCACAGACATCCATCATAAAATCAAATGTGTTAAAAGGGTCATGTTTTAGATTTTGTAAAATGGACACTTTATAAAACTGATATATCGAGGTCCAAAATTGTTTGATGGACTTTCTATGAAGAATGTCTCCCGCAAGTCGTTTAATAATACCTGGAAACCTGACTCCTTTATCCAAAAGATTATCCACATCACAACTGATATTGGCGCGAAAAAAATGTTCTTTTTTTGTTGCCCCCGGCCACAAGTGCTGAATTTGATTCCATAATAAATTTACATAATCGTCCACAATCGGCCTAGTTAAAAATCCTTCCTTGAATGCTAAGGATTCATTGGCAGGAAAACGGCCATGAGCATCTCTTTTTGTGCTGATAACTTCTTCGTATCTGGAAAGCATAAAAAAACAAGATCCAAAAATGTCCAAGCCTATTTTAACTTGGTCTCTTTGTTTTTCAATTTTTCCGTTCCCATAGATTATAGGTAGCCCATCTTCTGTATTTATCTGTAGAGGTAATTTTGGCAAAGATTCTTCTGACAGCCAACTTATTCCTTTTCCAAATTGGTCAAAAAAAACATCTTCTATTTCTATTGTTCCTTTTTCACCTTCTTTTTCTATACTTATTCCATCCGAATCTTCAGTATACCGTACCAAAAAAGGAACACCTAAAAATAGACCTAATATTTGTTCAAAAATGTATTCTTTCTCGTTAGAGCAAGTCGAGTTGGTCCTTATTATAAACACTAGTCCGTTCTCTTTTTGATTATTCTTGCGGGATTACCTACAACAATGGCATATTCCGGCACATCTTTTGTGACTACGGAACCGGCACCCACAACAGCTCCGTTACCAATTTTTACGCCCTTTAATATTATTGCCCCTGCACCGATCCAGACGTCTTCTCCAATTACAATGGGTTTATTTACATGAGGTTGTGCGTTCATTGGCAACCCTATTTCCATACCATGGTCCCTACCCCAAATTACTACTTTTGGTCCCAACATAACATTGTCCCCAAACTTAATGTTGCCAAGTATGTGGCAATGTGCATTCATGTAAAAATTGTTGCCCACAATAATTTTTGGTTCACCGATCAGTCTGCAATATGGCTCAATTGTTGCACTTCCGTTAAAGCTTATGTTTGAAAAAACCGTGTTATTGTACATTTTTACGTTTTTAAAGCGTAAAAGTGTTTTCTCAAGAAAAAGCTTTATTCTGTTTTTTATACTTTTTGCCATATTTTACTTTACCCTTCTCAACAACTTTTTTGCCACCTGTTTTACCAATGTGGTTATGGTATTGCCCTGATCTATGATAAAGGGCTTTAAATCACCTTTTGTGAACATGGCCAGTCTATTTTCGTCTCCCTTATATAGATTTTGCTTAAATAACCTAAAATAGCCTTTTCTCAACACTAAATTGACCACCTCGTGTTTAAGATATGAAAAATGGACAAGTTTAGTGCTCTGTTCGTATTTTGGAACGGTTTTGCCCAAAGCATCAAGCCATTGCGTTTGTTGCAGAAACACTCCGGATAAATTTCCTACCCTGTGCCACATCATCGACCTAAGGTTTATTTCCATTAATTTGTAGTCTCCATCTCTAGGGTCGTATTTAAATTCTGGTTCGCATATGCCGTAAAGGTCCATCCCGTTCAATAACGCCTGTCCATGGGCCCTTATAATTTCAGGGGCTTCGTTGGATGCGCTGGAAAAAACCCCATAATCATCAGGGTATTGTGTTAGCTTTCTTCCTATCCACTCGTTTAGGATTGTTTTGGTCTTTGGAGATCTGTAACCCACATAGGCATAAATGGTTCCGTTAGTGTGGCCAGGGACTATCTCCGACGCCAGGAACGACACCCCTTTTTCAAAATATGTTTTGAGGCTCTCTTGGTGCGTGGAGAGTTCATTCTCGGATGAAATGGTGACCGAACGGAATACCTTTATTTTTAAATCTTCTCTTTTGTTCGGTTTAATGATTATTGGCAATCTTAGCCTGTTCGCAAGATCGGGGACATCATTTATGTTTTTTAACTCTACCGATTTCGGATATGGAACCCCAAGTTTTTCGCAAAACTGATACTGTACCGCCTTGTCGCTAGCTGAAATGATATTACCGGGATTAAAAGGTAAAAAGGCAAAGTCTTCTATCTTTTCCCTGATACTATATAGGTTTTCAATAAACAAATCGTCTGTTGGGAAGAGCACCAAATAACCGAATTCCTTGCTTAGTTTTTGCAAAGCCAACAACAAAGTACCTGATGTTTTATCGACAGACAATTTGGTGTTGAACAAATTACTGTATCCAGCCAATTGTTTGCCATATTGCACAAGAGCTATGTTTTCAATATTTTTCTCGTGCAGCTCCAAAGCAATGGAATAACCATTAACATAGCCTCCCAATACTACTGCGCAATTGCCCTTTATAGCTTCCCTTGTATAATTTTCCACATTATAAATATTAATACAAAATAATGAAAAGAAAGCGCAATAACCTGAACGAGCAACATTGTTGATAAGGATAATTTAAGAACATAAGCCAATAAAAAAATGCCCAGAGTAATCAGCACCAAACCTAATTGCCAGTAAAATGATATCTTTTGCTTTTCATATATGCTGTTTGTTACCGTTACAGGTACAACAATTAACCTTACGTAAAAAAGGGGTAGTAGTATTTTTGCATATCCTCCGGCCTCACCCCATTCCTCGCCAAAGACAAATACAAATAGATGTTCTACAATAAAATATCCAGGAATAAATATAAAAGCGCCAACAAGGGTCAGTTTTTTAATTGTGCCTATGAAAATCGAGAGGGCTTTTTTTTGATTCTCTTTATTTTCTGATAATTTTTGAAAATAGACTTGTCCTACGGAATTGCCAACTAGTATTATTGGAAATCCTAAATACTTATAGGCAAAAGAGTAATGCCCTAATGGGAACAACCCATAAAACCATGAAATAAAAAAGTTTCCAACATTAACTGATATTGAGTTAAAGAAAATGCCCCACATTGAAAATTTAGGGAAGTCTACATATCGCCGTGCCAGTTTTTGGATTTCTTGTGCTTTAGAGCCAAGTATAACATCTCTATATTTTAAGAATGCTTTGGAAAGGCGAATATTTCCAAAAAAATGTGAAAGTGTCTGTCCCAGAATTAAACCACCAGAAGTAAAGTTCAAAGCCCCCAAACCTAATTGAACCAAGCCGCCCCCAGAGGACTTGAAAACATTTGCCCTTGCAATATTTTTAAATTGTTTGGACCTTGTATTAAAGTAATTCAACGCATTAAAACATCCTATCATTAAGACACTCAATGGAACAAGGTACAGCCACTTTTCTAATTTTGGGTCTCCTAATAATACAGCTATCTCTGAGCGAAAAAACAATACACCTATAAGGGCAATAAGGGAGACTGCAACAGAAATAAAAATGGAGAGCAATGTCAACTGAACCCCTTTCCTTTCTTCCTTTGGCAAAAGAATGGCCAATTCGTACCTTCCGGTTGCCAAAGAACCTAAAATCTGTGTAATTGCCAAATAAAGGGCTAAGCGACCAAACTCCTCTGGAGAGTATATTCTGGAAAGAAAAGGGGCAATAATGAGAGGAATTAGCTGAGCCAAGGCAGTTCCCGATGATAGAATAAGAACATTTCTAAAAAACTCAGAGGTTTTAATTTCCTCTATTAAAGCCTTTAATTTTCCCACACCTAACTTTAGTTGTCCAAAAACTTATGATATTCCCCCTTTGGGCCAATTGGCTGCGTATTCCTTATATCGTGCACTATTTCAATGGCGGTCCTGGCGGCTTCCAAACCATAGCCTTTACCGTTCAAAATATCTTTATAGACCATGGTGTGCAAATCCGTAAAGCCCCCACTAAATTCCAATTCTTCACCATTAATGGTGATGGATCTAAAAGTTGTTTGACCTTTTTCTTTAACCTCTTTTGGTAGATATTCCGAGTTTATGGAAAGGAACCAGCGCACCCGGGCATTTTCGAACTCCAAGTAACCGGCTGCCCTATCTTTCTCATGAACATGGACCACATTTTCCTGCACATTCCCAAATATCCAAGAAAGCATGTCGTAGAAATGTACCCCAATGTTGGTGGCAATACCTCCTGATTTGCTCACATCTCCTTTCCATGAGGTCTGGTACCAATGACCTCTTGAGGTCAGGTAGGTCAAATCAACATCGAATTTTGTGTTCTTGTCTGCTTTGGCTACTTTTTCTCGTAGGGCAATAATACTTGGGTGTACCCTTAGCTGAAGTATGTTGTATACCTTTTTTCCCGTGTTTTCCTCAACTTTTTTGAGCTTGTCTATGTTCCATGGGTTGAGCACCAAAGGCTTTTCGCAGATGGCGTCCGCACCGCTCCTTAAGGCAAATCGTATATGGGCATCGTGCAGATAGTTCGGTGAGCATATGCTAACATAGTCCAAGAAAGTGTTTTTCTCATATTTTAATTTTTCAATATGGCGATCAAACCTTTCAAATTCCACAAAAAAGTCGGCATTTGGAAAGTGTGAATCTATAATGCCTACACTATCGCCCTTATCATAAGCTGCAAGAAGATTATTGTTTGTATCCTTGATTGCTTTCATGTGTCGCGGAGCTATATATCCCGCTGCACCGATCAATGCAAAATTCTTCATATAATAGTATTAAGATTTGTTGTTATGTAATCTATTTCGGCTTCTTCCAAATATGGGTTCATTGGAAGACTCATTACTTCTTGTGCACATTTTTCTGAAACCGGGAAATCACCAAGTGTATAACCTAGGTAAGAAAAGCATTTTTGTAAATGCATTGGAATCGGATAGTGAACGGCTGTTGGTATTCCTTTTTGCATAAGGGCTTTTTGAACTTTGTCTCGCTCTTTCACCCTTATTGTATATTGGGCCCAAACCGATGTTCTATCGTCTTTTACAAGTGGTTTTGCTGCGTTATCTGATATCTTGTTCGAATAGCTCTCTGCAACGGCCTGCCTTCTTGAGATGTCATTCTCATATGTGGCCAACTTTACATCAAGAATAGCTGCTTGTAAGTTATCCAATCTACCGCCCATGCCTATGTAATGATGTGTATATCTTTTTACTTGGCCATGAACGCGCATGGCCTTCATTTTTTCATAATCTTCTTCATTGGTTGCAAAAACTGCGCCCCCATCTCCAAAACAGCCCAAGGGCTTGGCGGGGAAAAAGCTGGTGCATCCAAATGTAGAAACATTACAGCTTTTTTTGCCTTTATATATTGCGCCAAAGCTTTGCGCGGCATCTTCTATTACGGCTAGATCGTACTTTTCCGCAATTGCATTGATTTCATCCATATCGGGCATTTGCCCATATAGGGATACTGGCATTATGGCCTTGGTATTTTTGGTAATTGCCTGTTCAATTTTTGAAGCATCGATGTTATATGTATCTTCATCAATATCAACAAAAATGGGTTTTGCCCCTAAACATGCAATGGTCTCTGCTGTAGCTATAAAGGTAAAGGGTGTGGTGATAATTTCATCTCCCGCCCTAATTCCCATGGCCATTAGTGCCAGTAGTAAAGCATCCGTACCAGAGGAACATCCCAGTGCATATTTGTTTCCAGTGAAACTTGAAAGGTTCTGTTCAAACCTTTCCGTTTCTGCTCCAAGTATATATCTTGCGGAACGCATTACATCCAACGACACTTTTTCAAATTCTTCCCTATGTTCTTCGTACGCCCTGCCAAGATTTGCGAAATCTATTTTCATGTAGTCTTGTTTACCTTGTTGTTTTCGAGTAGATATTTTTGATTGCTTTCGGGGCAAGTGGCCATTCCAGAATTGTCAAAATCCAACCGATGCCCATATTCACTTACCCATCCGATCTGCTTTGCCGGATTCCCCACAAGAAGGGCATATGGGGGCACTGCTTTTGTAACTACCGCTCCTGCACCGATCAAGGCATATTCCCCAATATCATTACCGCAAACCACAGTTGCATTGGCGCCAATGGTGGCGCCTTTTCTCACAATGGTCTTCATATACTCATCGCGCCTATTAATGGCGCTTCTTGGGTTTATTACATTGGTAAAAACCATGGATGGTCCTAAAAAGACATCATCTTCACATATAACACCTGTATAAATCGACACGTTGTTCTGTACCTTAACGTTGTTTCCTAGCACAACTTCGGGGGAAACAACTACATTTTGTCCTATATTGCATGATTCACCTATTTGACAATTGGACATAATATGGGAAAAATGCCAAATTTTTGTTCCTTTTCCAATTACGCAGTTATCATCTATTACTGCTGTTTCATGAGAGAAAAAAAGAGATTCGCTATCCATTGGGAATATTTCTAATTTTAGGGCAATGTATTTAAATTGGTTTCTAACGAAATTTGATCAAGGTTAAACTCTAGGACACAGAAATTAGACCTTTTATTCATAGTTTACGTGTCCATTTTATCCCAAAAGGGCAACTTTCTGTCCTTTTCAATAAGGACCAAATCACTGGTATTGAGCTGCCATTCCAATTTCAATTTTTGGTCATCGTACCTTATACCTCCCTCTGCACTTTTATTATAATAATTATCACATTTATATAAAACTCTTGCGGATTCGCTCAAAGTTAAAAAACCATGTGCAAATCCTCTTGGCACAAACAGTTGTCTTTTGTTCTCATTGTCCAGTTCAATGGATAAATGCTCGCCAAAAGTAGGGGAATTTTTACGTAAATCGACCACTACATCCTGAATTCTTCCATCCAATACGGAAACCAACTTGGCCTGGGCATGTTCGCCTTTTTGAAAATGCAGTCCTCTTAACACTCCCTTTTTGGAATAGGACTGATTATCTTGTACAAAATTTACCTCTTGCCCAATGGCTTTACAAAATTCTCTATGATTAAAACTCTCGAAAAAATAACCTCGGTCATCCTTAAAGATTGTAGGTTCGATTACAAAACATCCTTTTAACTTGGTCTCCGTCGCCTTTATCATCCCTCTTTCTTCAAAATACCCAATAAACGTTCACCGTAGCCGCTCTTTATTAAGGGCTTGGCCAATTCTTTAAACTGATCTGCATTTATATATCCCATTTCAAATGCTGCCACTTCTATAGATCCAACCACAAATCCTTGGCGTTCCTCGATTACTTCTATAAACTGCGAAGCCTGCATTAGGGCCTGAAAGGTTCCTGTATCCAACCAGGCAGTGCCCCTGTCCAAAATACTTACGCTCAGTTTTCCTCTTTCTAGATACGCCCTGTTTACATCGGTGATTTCCAATTCGCCCCTTTTGCTGGGCTCAATGTTTTTGGCTATATCCACGACTTCGTTGTCATAAAAATAAATGCCCGGTACTACGTAGTTGGATTTGGGTTGCTTAGGCTTTTCTTCGATACTAATTGCCTTGCCATCCTCATCGAACTCCACAACCCCATATCTTTGTGGGTCGTTTACGCGATAGGCATAAACAATGCCACCCTCGGGGTTATTGTTGCTCTGCAATAACTTGGACAATCCCGCTCCATAAAAAATATTATCGCCCAAAATAAGTGCCACCTTATCATCCCCTATAAACTCTTCCCCAATAATAAATGCTTCCGCCAGCCCGTTGGGTGAATCTTGGGCCGCATAGAAAAATGAGCAACCATATTTGTGGCCATTGCCCAACAGTTCTTTAAAAAGTGGGAGGTCTTTGGGTGTGGAAATAATCAATATTTCCCGTATTCCCGCATACATAAGGGTAGACAAGGGGTAATAGATCATCGGCTTATCGTAAATGGGCATCAACTGTTTGCTCACCGATAAGGTAAGTGGGTGCAATCTACTGCCTGTTCCTCCTGCCAATACGATTCCCTTCATCCTATTTATGCTTGATATTGCTTTTTATAATATTCCAAGTAGTCTCCCGAAGTAACATGGTCTAGCCATTCTTTATTATCAAAATACCACTCTATTGTTAGCTCCAAACCTTCTTCAAATGTTACCGATGGTTCCCACCCTAATTCTTTATTAATTTTCGAGGCATCGATGGCATATCTTAGATCGTGTCCTGGACGATCCTTTACAAAGCTTATGAGCTTTGCCGAAGTGCTTGCCTGCCTGTCCAATTTTTTATCCATTAATCTGCACAATAATTGGGTCAGTTCAATATTCTTCCACTCATTAAAGCCGCCAATATTGTATGTTTCCCCCTTTTTTCCTTGATGGAACACCAAGTCTATGGCCCGGGCGTGATCTTTTACAAAAAGCCAATCCCGAGTATAGTTGCCATCACCATAAACGGGCAATGGTTTTTTTTGAATGATATTGTTGATGAACAGAGGAACCAACTTTTCTGGAAATTGGTTTGGCCCATAGTTGTTGGAACAATTGGAAATTACAAAAGGAAGGCCATATGTTTCCCCATATGCCCTTACAAAATGGTCCGAACTTGCTTTAGAGGCCGAATAAGGGGAATTGGGAGCATATGCTGTAGATTCCTTGAAAAAACCATGACTTCCCAAACTACCATAGACCTCATCGGTGCTGATGTGATAAAACACAAACCCTGGATTATTCCGGAACAACCCCAAGGATGCATTCAGCAAATTAACGGTTCCAAAAACATTGGTCCTTACAAACGACAACGGGTCTGTGATCGAACGATCTACATGGGACTCTGCCGCCAAATGGATCACACCATCAAAATGATGTTTGGAAAAAAGCTTGTTTACAAAGTCCGTATCGGTAATATCTCCTTTGATAAAGGTATAATTGTCCGCGTCTTCAATATCTTTAAGGTTTTCCAAATTTCCTGCATAGGTCAGGGCGTCCAAATTGAAAACTTGATAATTTTCGTATTCGGAAACAAATCGCCTAACAACATGTGAGCCTATAAACCCGGCACCGCCGGTAATAAGAATGTTTTTGGAAATATTGTGCTCCATTAATATATGCTTAAAGCCCCTTAGGTTCTAATTATGTAGCAGCGAGAACACTATTCCTAGGTCTCCTTGCTAAGGTACGATAATTCCTGTCCAAAATAAGGTTGGCGGTTTCTTCCAAACCGTTTTCCTTGAGTATTTGTTGTGCAAAACCATACCAAGTTGTAGGCTCCCCATCGGTATAGTGATAGGTTCCAAATGGCCTTTCTCCACAAACAATTTCATTTAAAATATAGTTGGCCAGGGCATCCGAATTGGTCGGGCATCCTTTCTGAGCATCTGTAATTCGCAATTCCTCTCCCGCCTTTGCCTTGTTCAAAATGGTACGGTAAAAGTTATGTCCATGTTTTTTGTTGTACAACCAAGATGTCCGAACAATAAAATGGTTGGGTATTATTTTTTGAATAAACTGCTCTCCTTTTAATTTGGATGCTCCATAAACATTGATCGGGTTAGGCCTATCGTCTACCAGATAAGGGCCTTCCTTTTCACCATCAAAAACATAGTCTGTGGAAATATGTATCAATGTAACGTTATGGTCATTACAAAGCTCTGCTATATTTTTTGCCCCCTCGGCATTAATCTTAAATGCCAAATCAGGGTGTTTTTCGGCCTGTTCTACATGGGTGTATGCCGCACAGTTGATACAATAGCTATACGTGCTTTGGTGAATTACCTTGGCCAGATCTTCCCTGTTGGCAATATCAAGTTCATTAGAGGCTTTAAAATCGAAATCCAGGTTTGGAAAACCTTGTGCCGCATGCATCAAGGAAAGCCCTAATTGTCCTTTGGAGCCCGTAACCAAGATTTTAGACATTTTGATGGAAAAACTAAATGTTAAACTTCTATCTGTGAAGCTTTCTTGTTGAGATATTTAAGGAATGATAACAAAAAGAACAATCCTACTAACAACATGGGCAATAATATAATTTTCTTGCCAAAGAAAGCCTTGGTAACCCGATGAGGTTTGCCAAAGTTAATTATACTTATTGTGTTCGAAAATTCCTTGAGCTCTTTTTGCTTATCCTCAATGTCTTCAATTAACCTTGTTTTAAGGCTGAGTAAACTTGAGACATTCAGGTTATCTTCATTTTGCAATATGAGTTTTCCGCTCTCAAATGTTTTGCTCGAGCCGTTAAATTTTGAAGAATATCCTTTTATAATCGTATCGATCTGTCCAATTAAGACTTTATTCTGATTTATTCTTGAAATTGAATTCTCTGTATGGACTGCTAAAAGTTCTTTAAAATAAGTATTTGAGTTAATAAACTTCATTATTTTTTCTGCAACAATTGCCCCTGAAGGATTCTTATATTTAAAAGTGACCTTGTGATTTAATTCGGAGTTTTTTAGAAGTTCATCGCGCAATACATCTGCTACTAAGTCTGTGTTTTGAAATTTTTGAAGCGTCTCCAGATACTCCAATTCTTTTTCTTTTGAATTTTCTGTATCTTTTTTTGTCGGCTCTATTGTTACTTGAAAGCCTTTTACTTCTTCCAACGTAACCCCTAATTCATCCAAAAAAGTTTTGTTTTCGGATTTAAGGTTTATATCAATTTCATCTATTACATCATACAAATAGTCTTTACTGTCCAGGTTGGGCCTAACGATTACATCCAACTGCATTTTTTCAGAAGTAATAAATTTTAATCCATACCCGATTGCCCCGCCTAGTACAACCAAAGCCGCGAGAATTATTGCGTTTTTCTTTAAATATAGAAAAACGCGCAAAAAGAAAATTCCAAGTTTATTGAACCATTTTCCAATCATTTGGAACAATTGCCCCAAATCTATTTCGTCTGAACTATTCTGATTTACTGGTTGGTCCGCCATTTTTTATGTATTGAATATTTGTTTAAGAATTCTGTCCGTAATCAAGTAAGTGGGTTTAACGCCTGTAGTGCCCAGTCCGCCAGAAGCCAAGGTACTCCCAGTTTCCAAGGGGTTGTCCGATGCGTAATAGGCATAGCGCACCTTAACTTCTTTGTTTATGCTTTTTCGTATTTGAGAAGCCGATTGTATAGCTTTTTGATAATGTACACCCTCCATTTCCAATCCGATCACGTTCCAAGTGGACTCGTGGAAAAACTGGAGTATGTCCCTGTTCTGAAGCGAGGTTCCCAACACTGTGACCATGGTTCCTTCCATTACTTTTAGTCCATGTCCCTTAAAATCGGAGGCGCAGAGTTCGTTGTTAAAGGGGTAATTGTCCGCAGTTCCTTCGAAAATATGGGCGGATGGAATCATTAAATCTCCTTTGCCTCCTTCCAGAATTCCGGCCTTGCCCATAATGGAGACAGAATCCACATTCAAGAAAATCTTTTCACCATCCTCTTCCAAGGGCTTCAACAGTTCATCTATGGTTTCGTATGCTTGTTCCCCAAAGGCATAATCCATTACGAATATAACCGGCTTTTCGTCCTCGGAGATACCCTCCGGCAAATTGTAACAGCAGCTTTCCCCACCAAACTTTGCAGTATCAAATATTTGGACATCGATATTGGCCCCGGATTCATCGTCCAAGAAAATCATCCCATTGCTCTGTGCCAGTTCCTTTACTTTTTGGTTCAGCGATTTGTGTTTTTCGGAACCCAATGCTACATAAATGTCCAGGGAATCGTTGTCCGGAAATTCTTCGGCCAATGCCTTTTTGGCAAAAAGGGAATTCATTACACTGTGCATATTGGCACTGATGATATGCAATGGCCTATGTATTAAATTGTTCTGCTTTAAGGTGTTCTTTATTTTGTTGGCCCACTTTTCCCCATGAATGTGGTGCCCTAACCGTTCGCGCAACAACGGACTAAATGTAATGGTTCTTTTATTGCCAGTTGTTTCTTCCTCAATGGCCAATTTGCCCAACCAGTACATCACATTTAAAAAACGGTCTGGATCTTTCTGGGTTTTTAGCTTGTTCTGAATATCAACTACCTCATCAAAGGTTCTGCCCAAGATATTGGCACAATGTATCAGGGCCACTTCTCTTTCTTCATTATCTTTTTCCTCGCTCAGTACAAACTCGGTAAGTTTGTCCCAATCTCTAATGGTTGCATTCCCATCGTCCACCAAAACTCTTTTGGAAATTTTTCCGGACTCAATGAACAAGAAGGTAAGGTGGGTCAAAATATCGTAAATATCACTACGTCCCCGGGTTATTTCTATGTTCATCTGTTCGTCGTCAATGCGGTAACAGTTTCGTCTTCTTTTTGGGGGAACAATAGGTTTTAAATGCGATTTGGCAAAGCCTTCATCCGAGGTAAGGTTAATAAATCGACATTCCTCAATGCCTTCTGGAAGACGTTCCAATACATAGATCAATCCGTTGAGCTCTGCCTTTTCCTCGGCAATTGTACCATATATTTCGGGCCTGAGCAGCAAAAGTGCACTGCGGAGGGCGTTTCCCGAAACGCCCGATGGTTTATAAAAACCGCGATTGAGCAAATGGCGCATGGTAATGTACAAGCGTTCGATCGCATTGGTAGATTCCTGTGCCCTGGTAGTCTGTTTTACTTCTGTTGCCATCATATCTTCTGGCAAAAATAAGTGAATTCCTATGAAAGTTAAACTGTTATGAGTCAACTAATTTTAAAGGACTGTAATCCGTCCGCCACTTTTCTATCGTTCGCAAGTCGCTGAACCTTGTTCTGCCCGCCCAGTTTACCGATGGATTTCATGTAATCCTGAAAGCCATTTGTTTTGACACTACTAATTTTTAAGGGTTGAAGGATATGTCCATCGATCAAGTCGAGATAGTAACTGTTCTGCTTTTTCATACTTGCCTCAATAATTCCGGCAAATTTTACTCGGTCAGTTGGTTCCCTTTCAAATTCAATGAACCATTCGTGATACGGGAGTTCCCCTTCTGGCGGATTGGTCTGTGGGGCAACGGTAAATTCGTTTACAAGGGCATCGGTCTGTTCCACTGCCAATCGAAGGGCTTCTTCCACTTCTTTGGCAATTACATGCTCACCAAACGCGGAGATAAAGTGTTTTATACGGCCGGAGACCACAATTTTATAAGGGTTTTTGGAAATAAACCGAATGGTATCCCCAAGGTTATAGCCCCAAAGCCCCGCATTGGTAGATATTACCATGGCATAGTCCACATTCAGTTCAACTTCGGCAATGGTCAACCGTCTTGGGTTTTCGTCGAAAAACTCGTCGGCCCTTACAAATTCATAAAAAACACCCGCATCCAACAACAGCAACATTCCTTTTTCCCTTTGGGAATTCTGATAGGCAAAAAAACCTTCGCTAGCGGGGAACAGTTCAATGCTGTCCACTTTTCTGCCGATCAGGTTTTCAAATTTTGCGCGGTATGGTTCATAATTTACGCCTCCGTAAATAAACAGTTGGAATTCTTTAAAAAGCTCTCCTACTTTTTTGCCCGTTTTTGCATTCAGCTTTTCAAAATACATTTGGACCCAAGAGGGTATGCCCGCTATAACGGTCATACTCTCCTCTTCGGTTTCCTCTACAATCTTGTCCACCTTTGTTTCCCAATCCTCGATACAATTGGTCTCCCAACTGGGCAAGCGGTTTTTTTGAAGGTAATTGGGAACGTAATGTGCCGATATGCCCGATAATCTTCCCAATTTTATGCCGTTCTTTTCCTCCAACATGGGGCTGCCCTGAAGAAAAATCATTCTGCCGTCCACAAAATCCGCATTACCGGTTTCGTGGATGTAATTGAGTATGGCATTTCGAGAGGCTTCTACCTGATTTTTAATTGATGGTTTGGTGATGGGAATATATTTGGCGCCGGATGTTGTCCCGGAAGTTTTGGCAAAATATATGGGTTTCCCGGGCCAGAGCACATCGCTTTTGCCATCAAGAATTTGCTGAACATAGCCTTTGAGCTCTTCATAATCCCTAATAGGAACTCTTTCCGTAAATTCTTGATGTGATTTAATGGTGTCAAAGCCATGGTCCCTGCCAAAAACAGTGTTCTTGGCTTCGGTTATCAATTGGTTAAAAACCTTTTGTTGGGTCTTAACGGGCTGTTTTACCCATTTATCGGTCTTTTTTGCAATTCGATTCGCAAATATTTTAGCTGCAAATGCTTTTAAGGACATTTAATTGAAATCAATATAGTTTTGTGGGTCCACTGGTTTGCCTTTTCTCCAAAGTTCAAAGTGTAGGTGTGGTCCTGTAGTAAGCTCACCTGTGTTTCCTATTGAAGCTATTACCTCGCCTGCCTTTACCATATCGCCTTGAGCTTTGCTCAACGAGCCGTTATGTTTGTACACCGATGTAATGCCTTCTTGGTGTTCCACGATGATCACATACCCTGTTTCGGTGGTCCATTCCGCAAAAAGAACGGTGCCGTCCGCAATTGCTTTGACCGGTGTATCCCTTGGGGCTACCAAATCCACAGCATAGTGCTTTGTTTTTGGGTCGAACCCTTGGGTCAAAGTACCGTTAACGGGAGAAAAGAAAAGTGTTCCAAGGTTTTCCACATCCCTTTCAAAAAGATTATACTTGTCTTCCAGTTCCACTTCTTCACGCAAAAGCAAATCTTCGCGTATGGGTGTCAGGTCTACTGTGGAGGGGTCCAATTTGTACTGTTCGAACAGGGAATCCCTATTCGTCTGGTTATTCTCGATATCGCCGCGCAGTACTTTTCTAACATTGTCCAAGTACTTATTTGTATAGTTAAGAACAGTGACCAAAGAATCTGTTTTATAGGTAAGTTCCGTAGCCTGTCTCTTTAATTTTGTTGAGGAGTATCCCGGAATATATTCTCGAAGGGGCGTAAAGGCAATGATCAATGTCGTGAGCCCTATCAATACAAATATAAATAAGGTTCCGGTAACAAAAACATTGAGCCGATTGAGTTTAAACGAAATTTTCTCCTCAAAGGTGCTTTCATTAAGAATTACCAAGCGATACTTGTGCAGTAGCTTACGTTTTATCTCCTTTCTTTTCTTTTTGTCCTTTGCCATGGTCAACAAAGATAGTCTTAGATTTTAATATGGATGTTAAGCTTTTTAAAAAGCTACGCTGCTTACAAGTCTAAAAATCAGTTTTAAATCCTAAATTTCGTTAATCGAATATTCTCTTCCACTTCTTTTTAGTACCTTTACCTTTCTAAATTAAAGGTTTTTGAAGATATGATTGCTCAAACTATATTACTTGGAATGTTGGGCCCTTGGCAGATTGTCCTGATTGTTGCCGTGGTAGTTTTGCTTTTCGGAGGCAGAAAAATTCCGGAACTTATGAGAGGGCTTGGTAGCGGCATCAAAGAATTTAAGGACGCGACCAAAGAAGACGAGAAACTGGAAGGCGGAAAAAACGAATCTAATTCCTAAACGGATTTTTTGGGCGTTGAAACGCACTGGTTTTTAATTGGTTTTCGACCAACGACCACATATTTTAAGGTTTCAATGTCGATATTTCAGCCTTTCACAACAAAAAATTATCCCCCCAATTACCTTATCCTATTTTAGCGGTTACAACTAAACTGTTAGGCTTGCATGCTTAACCTCCAAATGAGCCTTTTTTGTTCATTTGTGCAGACGGAGTGGTAATGAAAAGATTGATCTTGCTTTTTTTCTTCTCATGCTTCCTAGGGTCAAATGCCCAGGAGCTTGCCCTTTCCAATATTGGAGAGGATACTTTGTTGTCCGATACACTGATGGACAATAACAGCGATGAATCCCCAAGTGAATTTGTAAAATACCTCGACGGGCTCAATAATAAAAAGCTCAATAAATACCTTGGTAAAAAAGGAGTGGCCGAAAAACTGGTCCAAAGAGGCAATTCGTACTTTAACAAAATGTGGTATGCCGAAGCTGCCCGCATTTTTGATATTGTCCTCGAAAAAACCGATACAAAGCACACCTACGAAATACTTTCCAAAGCTGGCGATTCCCATTATTACACAGGTAATCTGGAAAAATCGTACAAGTGGTACAACGAGCTGTACACATTATACGAAGATGAAATAAATACAGACACCTTTTTTAAATATACCCAAACCCTAAAGGGAACGGGAAAATATCGTAGAGCCGCAGCTTTGACCAAAATATTGAGACAAAAAAGGAACGAGCCCCTGAACGAACTGGAATCGTTAAACACCAATACTTGGAAAGGCGCAACACAAGTGACGATCAAGAATTTGGATATTAACTCCAAGTATTCCGATTTTTCGCCCATGTTCCATAATGATTCGGATATCGTATATGCTTCCGCAAAAGATTCTTCCATTTTGACCACACGTCGTTATCGCTGGACCAACCAGCCTTTTCTTGATCTATATGTATCAAAAAAGAAAAATGATGATGGTGATCTATTGCCGCCCAAAAAGTTTTCCAAGAAAATCAATACAAAATACCACGAGGCATCATCTGCCTTTTCTCCCGACCAAAAAACCATCTATTTTACCAGAAACAACTATGGTAAACGATTGAAGCGAGGTAAAAATGGTATTAACCACCTCAAGATCTATCGCTCACAAAACATAGATGGCCAATGGACCAGCGCAGAAGAACTTCCCTTTAATAGTGAAGATTATTCAACGGGACACCCTACTGTAAGTCCTGATGGCAAAAAACTGTATTTTGTTTCCGATATGCCCGGCGGTTTTGGCGAAACGGACATCTATGTGGTGGATATTCTAGAAAATGGTGCGTTTTCCGAGCCCAAAAACCTGGGCAGGGCCATCAACTCGGATACAAAGGAAATGTTCCCGTACGTAACGGAAAACAGTCTTTATTTCTCGTCCAACAGGCCAATGGGATATGGCGGGCTAGATGTTTACAAATCCGATGGTTCCGATAAGACTTTTGCAGGCGCGATGAATTTGGGCGAGCCCATTAACAGTAATAGGGACGATTTTTCGTATATCGTGGACGCCTCTACCGGGAAGGGCTATTTTGCATCTAACCGAAAAGGAGGCAAAGGTGATGACGATATTTATTCCTTTGCCTACACTCCAAACCTAAATGCGATCATAGGGGTTGTGGAAGATCTGGATTCAGGTGAAGCGTTGCCTAGCGCTACCGTATTACTATTGCAAGGAAATAGAATGATAAATGAAACAACCGTAGATGAAATGGGTCACTATTCCTTTCCCAACCTAAACCCAACTACCAATTATATGGTGGTGGCGAAAAAGGAGGGGTACCTAAACGATAGTCTTGCGATACAAACCGCCGATAACAAAAATATAGTGGTGACCCAAAAGCTGAAGGCAGAGATCAAACAATCCGCAGCAGAGGCCATTGTTAAAACATTTGAACCCAACAATGTTTATTTCAGCTTTGATAGCTACGAAATAACCCCGAGTTCCGCACAAGAATTGGATAAACTGATTACTGTGCTAAAATCGAACAAAGGGCTATCCTTAAAGATTGAATCCCATACCGATGCTATTGGTTCCAAGGCTTACAATAAATATCTTTCCGAGAAGCGGGCCAAGTCTACCAAAGATTATATGGTTTCGCAAGGTATAGACCCGAGCCGAATTATTAGCACCTCTGGATTTGGTGAAGACCGTTTATTGAACAATTGTGGAGATAGCCAATCCTGTCCTCCTGGTCAGCACCGTTTAAACAGAAGGTCGGAGTTTATCCTAATTGCCGAATAAGCTCTTACGGGCCTTAAAACTGTGTTTACCCGACTTAAAAACACAGAACTTCTACTGTTTGTCGGTGAAATTGATCGTATAACCGATCAGGGCAATATGTAGTTTATCGATCAAAAGCACAATCTTACGGATTTAACACTTTTCACAACAGCATTCACCCCTTTTTTCCTGCGTTTCATCCCTTTGTTTTCGGTTCTCACCTTCGTAGTCGAATCTTTGACATGTCTTTAAATCTTAAAATCAAGCTTATGAAAAAATTAGTACTCGTCAAAGAAATCTATATGGATGCGTTCCGCAACTTGGGGCACATCATCGTGGAAAAATACTTTAAAATATTTGCCTGGTTCAGCTTTGTCATGTTCTTTATTGTGCTTTATGCCTTTATTTACAGGATAGCAACAGGCTTTGCGTTTGATTAATCAACCTAAGTTTTAAAGAACGAAAAAGCCCAGGCAATGTGCACTGGGCTTTTTTGATATTTGAATTTGGTTGTTCCTATCCTTTTGGAAGATCGGAATCAAACTTTATGGTCTTTAAAATGGCTTCCAGCTCGAACATGTAGTCTCTTTTTGCTTCGGACGGAGCAAAAGTGAATCCCTCGATAATCATTTTTCTATTGTTCTCCTTATCGTTGATGATGTAGGTTAAGAACGGACCCGCCATTGGGTAACCATGTATTTCCCAAACGCCTTTTACCTCAGCCGCTTTTTTGCCACCTATTTCTGCAGGAAAAACATAAGGGGCAAAAGCTTTTTCCGTAATCATATACGTGTTTTCATACGGGCCGGGAATAAAGCTTTTTCCAATGGAATCTCTCATTCTTACAATATCCTCCACAAAGGTAGAGTCGTTATTAAAATAGTCCCATGGCATCTCATAAGCAATAATGTTCATGGTTCCTTTTGGGATTTGAATGTCCATCCAAACAAATTTGTTTTCCCTTCTGCCCACTTTGTAAAGCGAGGGCACGTTAAGTTGTATTCCGAACTCTTCTTCCAGTGCTTTGTCCTTGCTCAAGGAACGCTCAAAGCGCTTCTGGGCCTCGGCAATCTCGTTTGCTTTGAATTCTTTTATTGCCCTATCGGCCAACGAATCCAGGTTTTTGATCAACACCTCTTCTGTAGGCCCGGTTACAACGGCTACTTTTTGAGGTTTTGAATATGCATCGTTTTTAATGTGGGCCAAGGAGGTAGAGTCTTGCTCCACATACAACAGTGATCGGGAATGGGTGGTTGTTCCCTTAAACACTTTTGGTGGTATCTGGGTTAGGCTGAACTTTGGTTCTATTTGCGGTAATCCTACAATCTGGGCCGCAAACTCTTCCCTTATTTTTTCGCCTACTGGGCCTCGCCAGAGTTCAGTATCCATAACTACCATTAAGGAGTTGATCCCTCCTGTGGATGGCGGTAAAAACCTTTCTTTTGATCCCGAGCTGTTACAAGCTCCCAATGCCAACAATACGGTGACAATAAATAGTGTTCCTAATTTTTTCATCTTGTGTTAAATTTACGAAGAACAATCGCACAATTTTAGTTTTGTGCCCGGTTTTAGATTATTACCGCTAATACCGTTCCATTCTCGCAAATTTTCGATGGAAACACCGGGGTATTTTTTGGAAATGGTCCAAAGGGAATCCCCAGATCTTACTGTGTGGATTTTTGAGCCGTCCGCTACCTTTCCATTTGACTTGGAACTACTGCTATTGCTGCTTTTTTTAGCGATATACGGTTTTCTTGGAAAAATAGTTAAGCGCTGTCCGACCCTTAAATTATTGCTCCTAAGTCCGTTCCATCTTTTTATTTGGCTTACACCAACCCCATAGCGCTCCGCTATCTTGCCCAGATAATCCCCACTTTTTACACGATATCTTATTTGATCCTGTGCCTTGATCATACTGGGCAATGGTTTCTCCATGGAATCCAATTCCTTTTTGGCATAGGCATAGATTTCTTCCTCGTTGGAGACAAATTTTCCAATTTTTGAAACCGGCAGACGGAGTGCATAATTCTTCCCTTCGACTTTTGGGATAATATTCAATTTATAGGCCGGGTTCAACATTTCCAGCTCCTCTTTACCTATATCCACCAATTTGGATATTTGATCAAACGTAATCAGGTTTTTTACATGAACCGTGTCGGTTTCAAAATAAGCGCGTTCTGCTCTTTTATATTGTAGCCCATGTTCCTCCGCATATTCAAAAATGTACATGGTAGCCAAAAATGCAGGGAGGTATCCGGCTGTTTCACGTGGAAGAAACGGTCGGATGTTCCAATAGTTCTCATATCCCCCGGAGCGCCTTATGGCCTTATTTACATTTCCGGGTCCCGAGTTATAGGCCGCAAGGGCCAAATCCCAATCCCCGAAAATATCATACAATCTGGACAAGTACTTGCTCGCCGCTTTGGTGGCCATGATCGGATCATGCCTCTCATCAACATAACTGCTCACATCCAGCCCGTACATTTTTCCGGTGCTGTACATAAATTGCCACAGGCCCTTTGCCCCAACCCTGGACCTTGCCTTGGGATTGAGTGCGGACTCAACAATTGCCAAATATTTTATTTCCAAAGGAATGTTCTGGTTGTCCAGTTCTTGTTCAAACAGTGGAAAATAAAACTGGCTGGCAGTCATCATCCGCTGCATTAAGTCCCTCCTTCGTGTTAAAAAGGATTTGATAACGCTTTCCAACGATGGGTTGTATGAGATGTTGAAGGGTGTTTTTTCATCCATTCGGGCTAAACGGGCCTTTAGTGTATCGGTGGGCAGATCCAGTAAAACAGCCGGCTCTTGTTCCGGTGCACTTTGGATTTCCAACAACATATCACTGAATAGCTCAGCGTTACTGTGAAGCTCTTTGAGCCAAAGGCTATCGTATCTCCATGCCTCTTCCAGATCGCGCAGTCTAAATTTGCCGTCCTCTTGCGTTTCAAGAGCCATCAATTGCCCATCTATTTTGATGTTTGATACGGCAATAGTGGCATTTTCACTCTCCTGATCCTTGGTTGAATCTCCATCAACATTCTGCTGATCATCCACTTGTTGTGCTGCCATATTCGAAGCTACGCAAAGAATGACCGCAAAAACAGCTTTTTTAATTTTCTGGTTCATTTGGACAAGGTTTGATTTTTTTGGGGCGAACTAAATTGGCTTTTTTTTCTGAAATAGTAAAGCCAAGAGATAAAATTCTCTTTCTTTTAACGTTTCCCCAATATCTCAAAACGTGAGACTTAGCCTATTATTGCAGCAATTCCAGGCAAGGTCTTGCCCTCCAAGCTTTCCAACATGGCCCCACCACCTGTAGAAACATAGCTCACTTTGTCCTCGAAACCAAACTGTTTTACGGCCGCAACGGAATCACCTCCGCCAACTAGCGAGAACGCTCCATTTTGAGTGGCTTCGTCTATATAGTTGCCAACGGCTATGGTTCCTTTGGCGAAGTTTTCCATTTCGAAAACTCCAACGGGTCCGTTCCAAAGAATTGTTTTGGAAGCAAGAATTACTTGTTTGAAAATTTCAAGGGTTTTAGGTCCGGCATCCAAGCCTTGCCATCCATCTGGAATTTCGTTTACCTCCACAAATTGGGTGTCGGCGCCATTATCAAAATCATTGGCGGCCAGAACATCTACCGGTAAATATACCTGAACGTTCTTGGCCTTTGCCTGTTTTAGAATATCGAGCGCCAAATCCATTTTGTCATCCTCGCAGATGGAGTCCCCGACTTTACCCCCTTGGGCTTTTATAAAAGTGTAGGTCATACCCCCTCCGATGATCAAATTGTCCACCTTGTCCAGAATATTCTCAATAATGGTGATTTTGGAAGAAACTTTAGCGCCGCCCAAGATTGCGGTTACTGGTTTTTCCCCGGTTTCCATCACCTTGTCTATTGCTTTTATTTCTTTGGCCAACAAATATCCGAAACACTTGTTTTCGGGGAAAAACTTGGCTACTATTGTTGTAGAGGCATGGGCTCTATGAGCTGTTCCAAAAGCATCGTTCACATAAACATCCCCGTGTTTGGACAACTGTTCGGCAAACGATTCGTCTCCAGCTTCTTCCTCAGCATAAAACCTTAGGTTTTCTAGCAAAAGAACCTCGCCGCTTTTTAACCCTGCTACGGCTTCATCCGCTTTGGTTCCAACACAATCCTCCACAAATTTCACCTGTACCCCGATAATATCGGATACGGTTTCGGCGATATGCGATAGCGACATATCCGGATTTGCTTTTCCTTTTGGCCGACCCAAATGGCTCATTAAGACCGCAGACCCGCCGTCTTCCAAAACTTTTAGTATGGTGGGTTTTGCAGCATCGATCCGGCTGGTATCGGTTACATTGAAATCGCCATCCAACGGCACGTTGAAATCTACTCGTATCAATGCTTTTTTTCCTTCAAAATTAAAATCGTCTATCGTTTTCATCTGTGTGTCCTTTTTTGAGAATTTCAAAAGTAAAGATTTCCTGCTTTTTCGGCTATTCATCCGTACTAATATTTAAAAGTTTCAGTGGATTTAACCTTTTCGTTGAATTCTGTTAAACCTTCTTTGGGATACCCTGTTTTCCTTAGGGAAACTTCAGCCGTTAAAAATGTATCTTTGGGACATGCTTTTTAAAAATGTTTTAGGCTTAGAGCACATCAAAAACCATTTGGTGACCACAGCTGAAACCGGAAGGGTGGCGCATGCTCAATTATTTGTGGGGCCAGAGGGTTCCGGCGTTCTGCCCATGGCAATTGCCTATGCCCAGTATCTGTTGTGTGGCAACATCGGTGGCGAAAATGAAGGAGGACATACCGATTGCAATACCAAATGCAACTCATTGTCGCATCCCGATCTTCATTTTGCTTTTCCCGTTTCCAATTCGGACAAAATAAAATCGCATGCGGTAAGCGACCATTATTTGGAAGAGTGGCGCCAATTTGTAAAAGAGCAACCATATGGAAACCTGTTCGACTGGTACCGGCATATCGGCATTGAAAAAAAACAGGGCCAAATCGGGGTGGACGAAGCCCAGGACATGGTTAAAAAGCTATCGTTAAAGTCTTATGAGGGCGGATATAAGATCTTGATTGTCTGGATGGCGGAAAAAATGAATGTCTCCGCTGCGAACAAGCTGCTAAAATTGATCGAGGAGCCTCCAAACAAAACCATTTTGCTCCTTTTGGCCGAAGATGAAGAACAAATCATAAACACGATCAGATCCCGTTGTCAAATTTTGAATTTTCCCCCACTTGCGGAACAAGCGATTACCGATGCGCTCCTCCTAAAAGGTGTGGACCAGACCGAAGCGTTGACCATTGCCTTGGAGGCAAACGGGAATTTTAATAAAGCTTTGGATCTATTGAACAAGGATTCCGAGGATTTGGTTTTCGAAAGATGGTTTGTACAATGGGTGCGCAGCGCATTTAAGGCCAAAGGCAACAAAGCTGCGGTACAGGAACTGATCTTGTGGAGCGACGAGGTGGCCAAAACGGGACGTGAGGTACAAAAGAAGTTTTTGAATTACTGTCTCACCATGATGCGCCAAGCACTTTTGATAAATTATAGTGCCAAGGAACTGGTACATGCGAAAATACATATGGAGGGCTTTGACCTCAACAAATTTGCTCCTTTTGTACATGAAAACAATATTTTGGATATTGTAAAGGAGTTGGAACAGGCTATTTTTCACGTGGAACGTAACGGAAATTCCAAATTGATCTTTACGGACCTGTCCATAAAACTTACAAGGCTTTTGCACGCCAAGGCCGCCTAATTTAAAATATAGTTTATGAACAATGTATTCGCGAACGCCACAGAAATCCTCTTATTATTGTTTTTGACAATTACATTTTTGCAAAGTGGAATAGATAAAATTTTAGATTGGAAAGGCAATTTGGATTGGTTGACCGGTCATTTTTCCAAATCCATTTTTAGGGGAATGGTCCCCGGACTTCTGGGAATTGTTTTGGTATTGGAAATGTTATCGGGAATACTGGCCGGTGTCGGCGCTTTTCAATTTATTGTTGATAGTGAGAGCAGTTATGGCTTTTACGGCGCCATTCTGTCGGGAATTACCTTGCTGATGTTGTTATTGGGTCAGAGGGTCGCCAAAGATTACGTAGGTGCCCAAACTATTGTTGTGTATTTGATACCTACCCTATTTTTAGTGTTTTTAATGCAATAAGGCACGTTTGGAGCACGCTCCCATATATGATTAAGAATAACCCTAAACGGAAATTGATATGGGCTGCAAGAACTCTTTGGTTCCCCATACGAAATCGTTTGACTTTCGTTTTTAATTTTAATCAACTCTACTTAATCCACCACCCCAATGACATTTGAAGAAGCCGTAATCCATCGTCGCTCCGTCAGAAATTATAAAGAAGAGTCCATTGATGAAGAGGTCGTGAAACATTGCCTCCAAATGGCCACTTTGGCACCCAATAGTTCCAATATGCAGCTTTGGGAGTTTTACCATATCACAAATCCTGAGGTGCTTAAAAAACTTTCGGTGGCGTGTTTGGACCAACAGGCGGCCACAACAGCCCAACAATTAGTGGTTTTTGTTACACGCCAAGATCTTCATCGGACAAGGGAAAGAGATATGCTAAAACTAGAAACCAAAAATGTCCAAAAGAATAGCCCAAGAGAAAAACAAGAGGCCCGCATAAAGAGATGGCAGCTGTATTATGGAAGGGTAATGCCATTTTTATATGCTCGTTTTTTTGGTGTGCTTGGAGTTATCAGAAAAATTATGGTAAATATAGTCGGGTTGTTCCGACCTATTGTTTACCAAGTATCCGAAAGCGATATGAATGTAGTTGTACATAAAACATGTGCACTGGCCGCCCAGACCTTTATGCTGGCCATGTCTTCCAAAGGGTATGATACCTGCCCCATGGAGGGTTTTGATAGCAAACGGGCAAAGCGCATTTTAAAATTGCCCTATGGAGCACAGATCAACATGATTATCTCGTGTGGCATTCGTGCAAAAGGCGGGGTATGGGGCGATCGCATGCGTATTCCATTTAAAGAGGTTTATACGCGTGTGTAGCCTAAGTTTCATTATTTTATTTGGTTAATCTTTTTAAAAAACTAACCCCATTTTATATGGACACAGCAAGTAACAATTCCGGCACGCAAGACCTAAACCATATTAATGTTGCCCAATCCGACCTTCGCAAGGGTTACGGTTATGGGGCGTTGGGTGTATTGTCATCCGGATTGGTTTGGCTTGTTTCTGGATCAGTGGCGTTTTTGATCAATGGCCAAACTGCGGTTTGGACGCTTTTTTTCGGCGGCATGCTTATTCATCCTTTAGGATTGTTGTTGGCTAGGTTAACCGGTGTTCCTGGTAAACATTCCAATCAAAATGCATTGGGAAAACTGGCCATGGAGGGTACATTTTTTATGCTCATGTGCATTCCTCTTGCATTGTTGCTATCTCTGCAAGAGCATGCGTGGTTTTTTCAAGGTATGCTTTTGATCATTGGTGGAAGGTATTTGACCTTTACCACGCTTTACGGGATTAAGATATATTGGATATTGGGCGGGCTTTTGGGAGCTACTGCCTTTGGGTTGTTTTTCCTAAATGCATCTCCCGGCCTTTCAGCACTTAGTGGTGCCGTGGTTGAACTTGCATTCGGTGCTTTTTTATTCACATCATATAAAAAATCAAAGGCACAAAAACAAAAAGCCCGCTCTTAAAAGCGGGCTGGTGTACAACTGAACTATAATTTTATTTTTCGTATTTATCGTTCAATATTTTTAGAATGGCATCGGTAACGTCATTTGTTTCGTCTCCATAAATAACGGAGCCCCCGTCGCCACCTCCAAGGATGTACGTGTAACCATTTGCCTCGCCATAGGCTTTTATTTCTTTTTTCACCTTTTTTACCAAGCTGTCCATCTCTGCCTGACTGGATTGCTGTAACTGCTGCTCTTCTTGTTGCAACTGTTGACCAACAAATTGCCCACGCTGTTGTAGTTGTGCGTACTCCTCTTGTGCATTTTTCTGTGACATTTTCTGCGCCTTGGTCTGAAACTGTTGCAATTCCAATTGAAAAGCTTGTGAAATACTATCTCTTTTTTTGCCCATGGCATCCGCTTTGGTTTTGAACCTGGCCTCAACATCTACTTTCTCTTGATACTCGTCCATGATTCGTACACTATCCACAAATGCGATTTTGTTCTGCTGACATGCCATGGCGGTTATGGCAATTACAAGCACTAGTAATTTTTTCATCATTAAGTTTTTATAGATGGCAAAAATAGAAAAGGTTTTCAAATAGGGATAATTAAGTTGGAACGTTCTAAAAAGTTAAAATTGGAACTATAAGCTTTTCTTATTCATAGTTTCAATTTCTATTGAGCTCACTTATGTTCTGTACGCTCAGAAACGCTCCTCTGAAAGTGTTTCTTTTTTGGCCAATGTAATTGTCCTATTTGGTGTGAAATGAGCTGTCCAAAAGGCTTAAAACGGCTTATTTCTTCTTTTTGAGGATATAAATCAGTGAAGAGTGTTCTTTGGTGAAGAAGGCACTTAAATTTGACCATAGTCCAATAAAAAAGGCTTTGATCAGATAAAGCTTGTTGCCTTTGTATTTTTCTGAAAGCATGGAAACGTAAAATGCATCGAAGAGCATGGGTCTAATCTTTACCACTTCCATTTGATGTGCAGCAAATATTTTGGCGATCGCTGTTTTTGAAAAATGCCATAGATGCCTGGGAACATCGTAACCGGCCCAAAACGACCCATAATGGTTTGCATCATACGATTTAAAATTTGGGACAGCGATTACCATTACGCCGTCCTCTTCCAAAAGACCCACCAAAGTTTTAATATCTTTTTCCAAATCCGGTAAATGCTCTAGTACATGCCAAAGGGTGATGACTTGGAAACTATTAGTGTTTATCTCTTCTATTTTGGCGCTTAGCCCCACACCTTTTTTTAGAGCTAGTTCCCTAGCCTTGTTGTTGGGCTCCACCCCAAAGGCTTCAAATCCATGTTTCTTTGCCGTAAGCACAAAATCTCCAGTTCCTGCACCAATGTCAAGTAGATTTATTGGTTTATTTACTTGATTATCAACGACTTGAATTTTATTTTGTAAATTTCTGCGCTTAACAAACTGGTACAATCTATCTGTAAAAGTATTTTGGGCATCGGTATGCGATATATAGTCCTCACTTTCGTAATATAAGTCAAGGCTTTCGGGTTGTGGTTTAGTAACCAACATATCCAGGTCTTGATCATGATGTAGTTCAAATTCTTCGCCTGAAACAGAAAAGTCTTTAGTTTTTAAAAACAAGCTCATTATAATTATCGGTGGCCAAATATTCTTTCTTCAAATCCCGAAGATAGGACAAAACCAATTCTCTTGAAACTGAATCGAACGATAAACAATCTTCTTCTGTTGCACTGAATATTTCTATGGCGATGTACCAATTTCCTATTCGTGTAGCATGGACATCCTCAAACATGGGATCCATATCGGCCGCTCGGCTTAATGCCACATCCAACGCCAAAGGAACCAGGTTTATGGTTTTGGTCGGAATCTCGACTTCGTAAAATGAAAAATAAAAGGTTTGGTCATTGATTGTAAATGGTACTTGCACATCCACGTAATAATCGTCCAGTTGATATTTTGTGTTTACATAATGGTAAAACTCGTCGGCATCTTTTGGGTCTTCGAACACAAAAACTGTTTTCTTGGGCAGTCCCCTTTTAAACTTTTTCCCTTGGGTTATTTTATAATCTTTTATAGTGGGGGCAATACGCAGTGGTATACATGAATGCAAAAACATAACCGCTAACGCAAGAAGTAGATGCTGTTTCATTTTACAAGTTGATTTGCAAATACAAATCAAAAACTGAGCCAATTACATCCGGCCAAAAAGATAACAGTTGTTCCACGTGGAACAGTTTGGCTCCTTATCGCCCCAAAAAGACTAAAAGGACGCTTATATCGGCAGGAGAAACACCACTTATACGTGAAGCTTGCGAAATGGTTACCGGGCGAATATTCTCCAGCTTTTCTCTTGCCTCATATGAGAGTGACTTTAATTTTGAATAATCGAAATTATCCGGAATTCGGACATTTTCCAACCTCTGAAGTTTATCCGCGTTTGTCTTTTCTTTCTCTATATAACCGGAATATTTTACTTGGATCTCTGCTTGCTCCAGCACTTCGGAATCGAGCTCGTTTTCCTTCACAAATTGTGCGACAGCATCTAATTGAAGCATGTGATCCATGGTAACCTTTGGTCTTGAAAACACCTTGAATAGTTTATCCGACTGCTTTACCAAGGATGAATCGAGCCCTTCTAAAATGGGGTTAATTTCTTCCGTATTGAAACTGGTTTTCTTGAAAAAATGAACAAAAGCCTCAGACTTTTTCATCTTTTCTTCCATCCTGTTTACCCGTTCTTCTTTAGCTAAACCGATTTGATATCCTTTTGGTGTTAAGCGTAAATCTGCGTTGTCTTGGCGTAGCAATGTTCTATATTCCGCCCTTGATGTGAACATACGATAAGGTTCCTCCGTCCCTTTAGTAATCAAATCATCGACCAAAACTCCAATATATGCCTCATCTCTTTTAAGTACAAAAGGTTCCTTTTCGTTAATTTTAAGATGAGCATTTATCCCGGCCATTAACCCTTGGGAAGCCGCTTCTTCATAGCCAGTTGTGCCATTAATTTGTCCTGCAAAATAAAGGTTGTTCACCAACTTGGTTTCAAGGGTATGCTTTAATTGTGTTGGAGGAAAATAATCGTACTCGATTGCGTAACCAGGTCTAAAAAACTTTACATGCTCGAATGCCTTTACTGATTTTAAAGCTTTATATTGAACATCTTCTGGCAATGAGGTTGAGAAGCCATTTACATAAACTTCCACAGTATTCCAACCCTCGGGCTCAACAAATATTTGATGAGAATCTTTATCTGCAAAACGATTGATCTTATCCTCAATAGAGGGGCAATATCTGGGCCCTATACTTTTAATCCTCCCATTGAACATTGGCGACCTTTCAAATCCTTCTCGTAATAAATCGTGAACCAATTTACTCGTATGCGTCATGTAACAATCTCTCTGTTCAGTAAGAACCGGTGTGTTTAAATACGAGAATTTTTCTGGCTGTGCATCTCCTGGCTGGGGAATCATTTTGGAGTAATCCAAGGACCTGCCATCCACTCTTGGCGGTGTTCCCGTTTTCATTCGTCCACTATCGAAACCAAGGTCAACTAACTGTTCAGTAATACCTGTTGCTGCTTTCTCGCCAGCTCTTCCTCCTCCCAATTGTTTTTCCCCGATGTGGATCAACCCATTTAAAAAAGTTCCATTGGTCAAAACAACCGCCTTGCCTCTAATTTCGAGCCCAAGACTTGTTTTTACGCCCACTACTTTATCCCCTTCAATCAACAAACCATTTACCATTTCCTGATAAAAATCGGCATTTGGTGTATTCTCCAAAGCCATACGCCATTCCTCAGCAAACCGCATTCTATCGTTCTGTGCTCTGGGACTCCACATAGCGGGGCCTTTGGATTTGTTCAACATTTTAAATTGAATGGCCGACTTGTCCGTGATTATACCGCTATATCCACCCAATGCATCTATTTCTCGAACAATTTGACCTTTTGCAATTCCACCCATTGCAGGGTTGCACGACATTTGCCCAATCGTTTGTAGGTTCATAGTGACCAGCAAAGTGCTTGAGCCCATATTCGCGGCGGCAGCGGTAGCCTCCGCCCCAGCGTGTCCTCCACCAACAACAATTACGTCATATTCCTTTTCAAACATAGCTATGGTTCCACGTGGAACATTTTAATTTTTTCATCTTCCTTTTTGCGCATTAACTCTTTTTCGGCAACCGTTTTATCTTTATATCCAGTAAGGTGCAACACCCCATGGCTCATTATTCTGCGTAGCTCATCCAAAAAATCTTCCTTAAACTTTTTAGCGTTTTCTTCAACACGCTCGGTAGAAATAAAAACGTCGCCAGAAATAACCGATCCATCTGTATAATCGAAAGTAATGATGTCCGTTAACGTATCGTGATTCAAGTACTCCTTGTTCAATTGTAACAAGTAATCATCTGTGCAGAAAATATAATCGATCTGACCCACCGAATAATCTTCTGAATCTACTACCCTAGTTATCCAATCTGAATACTTGGGTTTGTTCTCTAAAACAAAATCACTTTTAAAATGAAAATCAATCATTATCGAAATAAACCTTTACCTTCTTTTCAAAATTTTGGCGCAAAGGTAGTGCTTGTCTATTTAATATTTTAATGCTATTTCTATAATCCCGAAGGAGCTCCGGTCGTGTAGTAATGGGGTTATCGAATCTTTTAATGCTAGTGCTACTTTCCCTTTCTTTTTTCTCACCTTGCTCCATAGCTGCATTTTCGAGCTTCATCAATTGATGTTGAATGTTGTTAGCCATACTCTGGGTGCGTTCCGTAATACCGTTCTGCAATAGGTCATTCTCAAATTCTTCCATTAAGTGAACCAGCTTTTTAGCGAGATTTTTATCAGACTCTTGTAACATATCCTCTAATTGCTGTTCCAACTTTTGCCTTAAATATTGCTGTTCCTTATAAATTTCATAAACCTCGTTCAGGTCCATTTCACCAATACCATTGCCTCCCTCTTGCTCGCCTTTTTGCTCCTTACTATCAGAACTTCCCGTAGAACCAGATTCTCCTTTCTCTCCTTTGTTTCCCCTACCTTGGCCGCCAGTATTCCCCTCTTCTTGACCGCCACTATTCTTACCGGGCTCCTGGCCTTCACCTTGGGATTGTTGTCCCTGTTTACCACTCCCGTTCATTTTTTCCTGGATATCCTTTTGCCCTTGAATGATATCCGGTAATTGAAAATCCTGACCAGACCCCTTACCCTGTCCGGGTTGCATATTTTGTTGCATGTTATCCAACACATTGGCCAAGAAATCAGCCAATGCATTTGTGGCGTTAATAACATATTGCTGATAAGATGCTCCTTGATAAATCTGATTTTCGGCTATACTTTCCAATGATTTGTCTATGTTATAATACACTTCGGTTATTTGCTCATTGACAAATTCGGACAATTCTGCCCTACGCAGTGAAAGCGCAAATAGACTATCATCCACATGTTCGAACAACCTACGTAAGTTTTGTTGGTTTTTTACTGTTCTTGAAAATTGAGAAATGTCAACATTGGCGTTCTGAATGTAATCGTATAAATTTTCTTGTTGAAAAGAAAATGTTACCAAATTATCCAATATTTGCCTTAACATTTCTGCGTCCTCAGCATCTGTTTCACCTCCGGCGGAACTGGCGCTGGATTTCATGGACTGGCTCATTTCATTCATTTTCTGGGCTGCGGACTTTTGCTTTTTGGAAGCGTTGCTTCCAGCTTGTTGTCTCTCTTTCGTTTGAGAAGATTCTTCCAAGCCTTGATGCTTATTAATTTCATCTAGCGCCTCCTCTTGATCCTGTTTTATAGCATCTGTCTTTTTCTTATCCGTACCTAAGTTCAATGGTTTTTGAAGCTTATCATTGTCCTTCTCCAGGTCTCGTATCTCGTTTTCCAACTCCTTAAATTCATCATTTAATTTGTTCTGCTCTTTGTCACTAAAATCCTGACCCAATTTTAATTCGGATAATATTTCTTGCCTTTTGGCCAGTTGTTCAAGATTATTAGCTATTTGATTGGCTTTCTCAGTAACGTAGTACTTTTTGGTCAATTCCAAGATCTGTTCGAGGTTCCTTGCATTCTTACTTTGATTTTTACCTAGCTCCTCGAGCCTGTTCTGAAACTCTACCTTTTCTAATTTTTCAGCAATTTTATTTAATTCTTCCAAAAGCTCGGCATTTTTCTTAGCCTCTGCCTCTTGTCGTTCCAAACGTTCCTGAAGCATTTTTTTAAGTTCAGTATCCTGCGAACTTTTCTCTATACTTTTGTTCAAATCATTGCTGAATTTTTGCATCAGCTCTTCCTGTTGTTTTTGCTTGTTCAAAAAATTCTTTATCTGGTTTTTCTCTTCATAATTAAGCGCCTTTTCCTCCTTTTGTAAATTGGAAATCTCGGACAGTATATCTTCTTGCTTCTTATATTCTTCCAATGTATTATCCAACTTTTTCAAAGTAGTACTCTGATGCTCCATCTCCCTGTCTATCAACTCTTTATCACTATATATAGTGGCATTAAACGTAGCGCTTTTTGTCACCTTGCCGCTTCTAATTCCATCATTATCAACAATTTCGAAAAACAGCTTGTACTGTTTACCACTTTCTAATGCCAATCCAGAAGGAAAAGTGTAATAAAACTGATATACATTGCTATTTGGCTTTTCCAAAGACAACCGTTGCTGGTTTTCCAAATCATCCGTTGGGTAAACCACTAAACGAATATCACTTATCCCATGATCATCGGCCGCTTCCCCAACAAAATATGATTCGTTCGGGTTCAATGAATCCAATATTTGATCTACTTGTACCGTAGCTTTTTGATCTTTGACCACGTTTAAACGGTACGAGAGTTTTTCAAAATTCTTAACCCTCTCATTGGATGTCCGCAGTTCATAATCAAAATCGTTAAATATTTTTCTATCAATATTAAATAGATCACCATCTTTTTGAAAAGCAAGGACTGTATCCATAGCTTTCATCTTTATGTCATCCACATAGTTTCCTAAAATATTCCATGTCACCTTGGTGCCTTCCGGGATATCCGCATTCCCCGTACCGCTAACCTTCTCAGACACCCGGTTTAAATACTTTGGAAAATCCAACTCCAACGTAAAATCCACCAATGTTGGAGTCCTATAACTATTTACAGTGTATGTTCTGGAATTCCATCCATTAGCAGAAAAATAGAACTTTGAACTTAATACTGGCGCTTGAAAAGTATATTCATAAAAATCGTTCTTTTTCTGCATTAACAACGGTTCATTATTAACAACAATCTCCACTTGATCGGGGCGAACTTCGCCAACCGTTCTAACCTGGATTAGTAAGGCTTGGCTGTCCATAACCTCTAATGTGTTGTTCAATAAAACAAATGAAAAAGGTGCAGGTCTCTCAAAGGCGGTATCGTATTGCACAACCCTTTTATGGGAGTTGAAAAACGACACCAAATCTCCTGTTAACCAAATAAAAACTAAAAGCATTAGGGGTATTACCACATATTTTGCATACCTATAGCTTTCTCTATAATCCACTGCTTTTGTGAAGGGTACCGGCTTTAGTTGTTCGGCTCTTTGATCAATACTGGCCAACAACAATTCTGTTTTTTCATTGTTATCCGATAGTTCCAATAAATTATAGAGTTTATCTCCTACCTCTGGAAAATGTGACCCAATAAGTTTAGAGGCGTCTTTTGTATCAATTCCATTTCGGATTTTAAAAAGATAAAGCAAAGGAACCACTATATAACGGTACAATAAATACAGCTCCACCAAAATAAAAACACAGAACAGCACCATTCTCCAAGCATTATCCAACCAGAGCCAGTATTCAAATCCAACAACAACAAACCAAAAAATTGTTCCCAAGCTTAAAAACAAGAACAAACCTTTAATCAATTCTTTAGTATAAAATCGTTTAGTGAAGTCCTCTAACTTATCTAATATGTGCTGATATCCATTCACAATAATGCATTTGTCTTACCAAATTACCTGATCCTTAGTAAACCAACAGAAAAATTTTGTTAAACCTTACTCTTTTCCAATTATCCCAACTACAGAAAGCAAGCATTCAAAATCTTTCCAATTCGTGTGGGGGAACGTATCTTTGCGAGTAAATTTAACACTGTTATGAGTCAGAAAGTACGTGTCCGTTTTGCACCTAGTCCCACCGGCCCCCTTCACATAGGAGGCCTGCGAACCGCATTGTTCAATTATTTGTTCGCCAAAAAAAACAATGGCGATTTTATACTTCGTATAGAAGATACCGATCAGAACAGGTTCGTAGAGGGTGCCGAACAATATATTATAGACTCCTTAAACTGGTCCGGAATTCCCTTTGATGAGGGTCCAGGCAAAGAAGGCGCTTTTGGTCCATATCGTCAAAGTGAACGAAAACATCTCTACAAACAATATGCTCTTGATCTTATTGCAAAAAATAAGGCATATTACGCTTTTGATACCCCGGAAACCTTAGATCATCACAGAAAAGACCATGAGGCCAAAGGCAAAACATTTATTTATAATTGGCATAACCGTCTAAAACTGACCAATTCCCTATCTCTATCCCCGGAAGAAGTAAAGTCGAAAATTGATAATGGTGAGGATTATGTTATTCGATTTAAATCGCCGGAGAACCAACAACTCATTCTCAACGATAGCATTAGAGGTGAAATCAAAATAGACACCAATATTCTGGATGACAAAGTTTTGTTTAAAAGTGATGGTATGCCCACATACCATTTAGCCAATATCGTTGATGATCATCTAATGGAGATTTCCCATGTGATCCGTGGTGAAGAATGGTTGCCTTCTTTGGCGTTGCACCAACTACTTTATGATGCATTTGGTTGGAAGGCACCCGAATTTGCACACCTACCATTGATCATGAAGCCAGTAGGGAAAGGGAAATTGAGCAAGCGTGATGGAGAAAAGGGAGGTTTTCCTGTTTTCCCACTAAGCTGGAACCAATCCGTGGGTTATAAAGAAGCCGGTTTTTTTCCCGAGGCGGTGATCAACTTTTTGGCGCTTCTCGGTTGGAACCCTGGAACCGAACAAGAAATATTCAGCCTACAAGAATTGGTAAGCGCTTTTTCGCTGGAACGTGTAAACAAGTCGGGTGCGCGTTTCGATCCAGAAAAAAACAATTGGTATAATCAACAGTGGCTACAAAAAAAGAGCGACGATGAACTCGCCCAACTATTTACTGTAGATCTTGAATCCAAAGGAATTTCCGCAAATTCCAGTTACATAAAACAGGTAGTTTATTCGATAAAAGAGCGTGCTGTATTTGTGAAGGATTTTTGGGAACTATCCGATTATTTCTTCACGGCGCCCACCACTTACAACGAAAAAGCGGTAAAAAAGCAATGGAAAGAGGATACGCCAGACATTATGAAGGGAGTTATTGATATCTTAAAAGATATAAATGACTTTGAATCTGCCATAGTAGAAGAAAAAGTTAAGGCTTGGATAGGACAAAAAGAACTTTCGTTCGGTAAGGTTATGCCTCCGCTGCGATTGGTGATCGTTGGAGATATGAAAGGGCCGCATCTATTCGACATTATGGCTTTAATCGGTAAAGAAGAAAGTGTAAAACGCATAAGTACGGCCATTGAACAACTTTAGATTTTCAAGGACTGTAACAATATTCAATAATTGACTACTAATACATTGGTCGAGTTTTGTAATTTCCATTTCTAACATAAAATCTAAACACTATGGGCAACTATTTACTAATACCTATTGCGTTTGTCGCGCTTATTATTTTATTCAAATTTTTCTTTATCGTAAAGCAACAGACCGCTGTTGTTGTTGAGCGTTTTGGTAGATTTCAGAGTATCCGTAATTCAGGATTACAAATGAAAATCCCACTTGTTGATCGAATCGCCGGCAGACTGAGCCTAAAGATCCAGCAGCTGGACGTAATCGTTGAGACCAAAACATTGGACGACGTTTTTGTAAAGTTGAAGGTGTCCGTGCAATATGTTGTAATCAGAGAAAAAGTATACGAAGCATTCTATAAATTGGAATATCCGCATGATCAAATTACCTCTTATGTTTTTGATGTTGTTCGTGCAGAAGTTCCAAAAATGAAGCTGGACGACGTTTTCGTTAAAAAAGATGATATCGCCATCGCGGTAAAATCAGAATTGCAAGATGCCATGCTCGAGTATGGATACGATATAATAAAGACCCTCGTTACCGACATTGATCCAGATGCGCAGGTAAAAGCCGCAATGAACCGAATAAATGCATCGGAACGCGAGAAAATTGCAGCACAGTTTGAAGGTGATGCCCAACGTATCCTTATAGTAGAAAAAGCTAAGGCCGAAGCAGAAAGTAAGCGTTTGCAAGGTCAAGGTATAGCCGACCAACGAAGGGAAATTGCACGTGGACTGGAAGAATCTGTTGAAGTATTGAACAAAGTGGGCATAAATTCCCAGGAAGCATCTGCATTGATTGTTGTTACCCAACACTACGATACCTTGCAGGCCATTGGTGAAGAAACCGACACTAACCTGATTCTATTACCCAACTCCCCTCAAGCGGGTAGCGATATGTTGAACAATATGGTAGCATCCTTTACGGCAAGTAACCAAATCGGAGAGGCCATGAAACGTAAACAAAACGAAAAAGATTCGGGCACAACCGAATAACTCTTTGTAATGAACAATAAAAAAGGCTCCCGATTGGGAGCCTTTTTTGTGCTGGTTACCAAATTCTAACCTAACTTTCTAAGCAATTTTTTTGCCACCAAAGAGATTGCGATTTTTTGGAACAATGGAGCCAAACCTCCCAATATATTGGCTGGGTAAAATTCCTCTTTGGTATTCTGTACCGCTAATTTTACCTTTTCCTCGTGTATCTGCCTTTGTAACTTTAGGATTTTAAGGTCTCGGTCTATCTCTTCAAAAGATGTGTATTCGGTATGCATCATAACTCATCAAAATAAAATTTAGAAAATCGTTTTAAAAGTGGCTTTTCTATCCTTTTTCTGAGAATAAAAAGAACAATACCTATCAGTACATAAAAGCATCCTACCAATAAAAAGCCCGTTGCGGTATTGCCCGTCCATGATCCCAACCAAAAAGCAGCGCTTATCGATAAAAACAAAAGGGCAATGGATGCAAAGCCACCTATAAACAATGCCTTTGTGGCCATAGTGATTCCTTTCATCATGGACTTAAAACTCTGCAGTCTGTATAGGTCCAGGCTGTTTTTTAGGTAGTTCTTCACACCATCCTCTACATAACCCACTTGCTCTTTAATGTCTTCGAATGCCATATATTACTTTTGAAGTTGGGCATTCTTTTCTCTAAGGTCTTCCAGCTTTTTCTCCAATGCTACTAAAATATCATCGGCCTTATAGCTCATATTGGAAAGGGTATCCTCCAATTTTTCCTCAAATTCAACTTTTTTGGCATCCGCCGTTTTAGAGAACTCATCCTTGGCGTTGTGAAGACTTTGTGCAAGATCGTCTTTGGCCTTAACGGCACTTTTTTTAATTTTCTTTCTGGTTTTCTTTCCTTTGTCCGGAGCATATAAAATTCCTATTCCGGCACCCACAACGGCTCCGGTTAATAATGCGGTTAATACGTTTCCAGTGTTATTTGACATAATGTTATCTATTTTTAATTAAACTTTGTTTTAACAAACCAATCAATCTGATGAACAATTGATTTATTCCAAAATTAAAGCGCCAAAAGAACGATGATCGATTCAATCGCTCTAATCCTTGACGCTTTAGATAACTTTTGACAAAATATTAAGAATAAAGCCTTTTAAGCGATCATATTCATCCACATCATGCAAATAGTTTCCAGAAAAACAAAACGCTTGCAAAACGCAAATAAAAAGCAGCTTTTTGATAGGGTAACTCAATGGACAACAAGTACAGAATAAATAAGTCTTATACTATCCTTTTTGCTCCAATTTGGCCCAAGTGTCCCTTAAAGTAACCGTTCTGTTGAACACCAACTTTTCTGGAGTGGAATCTTTATCAACATTAAAATATCCCATACGTTGAAATTGCATTTGGTCTCCAACTTGTGAACCTTTGAGACTCGGCTCCAAATAACCTGTTACCTTTTGTAATGAATTTGGATTAACAAAATCGAAAAAATCCTTGTCTTTATGACCATCTGGTGTTGGGTCCGTGAACAAACGATCGTACAATCTAACCTCTGCTGTAATGGCATGTGGTACAGAGACCCAGTGTAAAGTTCCTTTCACTTTTCGAAGACTTTCTTCGGTGCCGGAGCCACTTTTGCTTTTTGGGTCGTAAGTACATTGCACTTCGGTAATATTACCTTCTCTATCCTTTGTGCAGGTTTCGGCTTTAATAATGTATCCATTCTTTAAACGTACTTCACCACCAAGTTTTAACCTAAAGAATTTTCTGTTGGCCTCTTCTCTAAAATCTTCCTGTTCTATATAAATTTCCCTGGAAAATGGTACTTGTCGACTTCCTGCGGACTCATCCTCCGGATTGTTCTCGGCCACCAACCATTCTTCTTTTCCTTCTTCATAGTTGGTGATAACCACCTTTAATGGGTTTAAAACGCCCATGACCCGTGGTGCAATTTTATTTAAATGCTCCCTAACACAAAAATCCAATAACGAGACATCTACCACGTTTTCCCTTTTGGCAATACCAATGGTATCCGCAAAATTTCTAATGGACTCAGGTGTAAAACCTCTTCTTCGCAATCCAGAAATTGTTGGCATTCTTGGGTCGTCCCACCCGGAAACAACACCCTTTTCCACTAATTGCAGCAGTTTACGCTTGCTCACAACGGTATGGCTTAGGTTCCTACGGGCAAATTCCCTTTGTTTTGGCCTAAGTTTATTCGAAGATACCACTTGGTCTAAAAACCAATCGTAGAGCTCCCTGTGGGGCAAAAACTCCAATGTACACAAAGAATGAGATACTTGTTCAATATAATCACTTTCGCCATGTGTCCAGTCGTACATGGGATATATACACCAATCGGTATTTGTTCTGTGATGTGCTTTGTGCAAAATTCGGTACATTACCGGATCACGCATCAACATATTGGAAGATGCCATGTCAATCTTAGCCCTAAGAACATGTTCCCCGTCTTTAAACCGCCCCTCTTTCATACCTTCGAAAAGTTCTAAATTCTCTTCAACGGAACGATTTCTGTACGGACTTTCCTTACCTGGTTCGGTAGGTGTACCTTTTTGTTCGGCAATTTGTTCGGAAGTTTGGCTATCTACATAAGCCTTTTTCTCCTTAATCAAGTATACGGCCCAATCGAACAACTGCTGAAAATAATCGGATGCATAACACTCTTTGTCCCATTTAAAACCGAGCCATTCCACATCGTTTTTAATCGCTTCAACATACTCTTTCTCCTCCTTGGCCGGATTAGTGTCGTCAAAACGCAAATTAACAGGTGCGTTGTACCGTAATCCCAATCCAAAATTGAGACAAATGGAACTTGCATGGCCAATGTGTAAATACCCATTGGGTTCAGGAGGAAATCGGAACCTTAAATCGTTCTTGGTATACCCCTTGGTAAGGTCCTCCTCGATAATGTGTTCTATAAAATTGAGCGATCTAGCTTCTTCTGACATACCCTTGATTTGATGCGCAAATGTAGTAAAATCCCATGTTGATAGCTATTTTTAGTGCATCTGTGTATACAAAGTAGGCATTTTCACAACAGATTTTCAGCGACCTACAACAATATCTTTCCATTCGTCGAAAATAGAATCATATTTGTTATTGGATTACTATATGAAAAAGAGACGCCTGAACACCGTCTTTAGAAAGAATTACTATTAAGGGGCAAAAACTAACAGGGCTATATGGCCCATAACCTCTTAAAATCTAACGGTGATGAAAAAAAGTAATTCAACAAATAGCATTTTAGTTCTGGCCTTGGCTTTTGTGCTATTTGGTACCCTGAGCGTACACGCTCAAATTCTCAACAAACCTGTACCCGCAGACAACCCCAACCTAGCCGGAAACTCCGCTTGGACCGCGGTTTGTGCATCGGCAGGTTTTAACGAATACTTCGTAAACTTTACTTGGCTACCGCCCATGGTGGACAGTAGCAACGAATTTATCCTTGAATTATCGGATAGCGATGGATACTTTTCTTCACCTACCGAACTTGCCAGGGTTAGCGACAAAAACGGAACTTTTGATTTTGAGTTTGAGTTTGCCCTGCCAACGAACATAAGAGGTGACAACTTTAAAATGAGGGTACGCAGCACCAGCCCGGCCAAGACCAGTCCGCCGTCTGATGCATTTTCCATGTACTTTATCGACTATAATTCACCTTTGCTAATTAGTGAGAACGGGAGCGGAACCATCCCTTCCGGAGGCCAGATTCAAATCTGTGGGGGAGGATCGGTAACCTTAAAGCCGCACAATATCCCAAATGCAGATTCTTATATCTACAATTGGTATCGAAGCGGTACACTACTTCCTCAAAAATCAGAGAGCATCACCGTTTCTGATCCTGGAATGTACTACGTAGAATTAGATTATGGCAATTGTTCGGGCTCGGCCAACACCTTGTCCAATACCATAGAAATAACAACTGGAACCAGTTCTGGGCTTGCTATTAACGGAGCCAGTTCCATTGAGGTTTGTCCCGGTGCAACACATCTTTTGGAGGCGAACATTAGCGGAATGGGATATACCTATACCTGGTATAAAAACGGAAATATAGTCAGCGGCCCTACGGTTGATGGTAGCTCGTATACAGTAAATGCCAACATCTCAGGGTTTGAAGGTTCTTATGTTGTAGAAATAGAAGGTTCCGGAATATGCAAAGAATCCTCTAACACAGTTGTTGTTTCCAATTCAGGTTCTTTTGATATCACTTTGGACCATGAAGAAAATATTGTTTTGCTTCCGTCTCAGAATAAAACCTTATCCGTAAGTACCACCGCGACCAATGCTACCTATCAATGGTATAAAAATGGTTCGCCCATTACTGATGCAACCAATAGTTCGTTGGATATTGATACTGTGGGTGAGTACTATGTAGAAGTAACCGAAAATGGTGGTCCGTGTACCCCGGCACCTTTGGCTTCCGCTACTACAACAGTGGTTTCGCCAGAATCCTTTGAACTCGTAATCGACTATGTGGGCACTTACACTTCTTGCGCCAGTACCGACGCAACCATGAGCTTAACGACTATAAATGCAGTTGGCGAAAACGGCTCCAAAACAGATGTTACGGCCGATCTACAAAGTTCTTTCAGTTACCAGTGGAAGCAAGAAGGTACCAACATAGCTGGGGAAAACTCCAAAACTATCACCATATCCGATCAAGAGGGCAACGGAAATTATACCTTATTTGGATCTATAGACGCTTTTGATGCTATTTCCAATGGACTTGAAGTTCGACTAGCTTCGAATGAATCCTTGGCAATAACCGCAAATAGCACGGTGCTCTGTGAAGGAGGAGAAACTATTGTATTAAATAGTGGATTGGATCTTACCGACCAAGCCTTTGAATGGCAAAAAGATGGTACCGTAGTAGATACGGCTTCTGAAGCACTTACCGTAACCGCTGCCGGTGTATATCAATTGATCATAAACACAAATGATTGTCCATTGATTTCCAATGAGGTGACCATAACTAATTTTGATGAGTCTTTACTGGTACTGGATAAATCCAAAGACCTCATCATAATCGAAGGGGAAACCGAAACAATTACCGCTAGCGGTGCCGACTCCTATGAGTGGTACGATGCTGGCAACAACCTAATATCATCCAGTAATTCTTACGACTTTACAGAAGAAGGAGAATACTTGCTAATTGCCAGCTTTGGTACATGTACCCTTAGCAAGGTGATCACAATAACCTATAGGGATATGTTTGCTATACCGAACGTTATAACTACGAACGGTGATGGAATCAACGACCTATGGGTTTTGCCGAACACTTATTCCAGAGACCCCAACGTTCTCGTTACCATATTTAATGAGCGCGGAGAACAGGTATTCAGCCAAGCCGGCTACGAAAATAATTGGCCTCAATCCACCACATCCTTTAACAAACAGAGCATGATTTTCTATTACAAGATCACGCGAGGTGGTAAAAGCCTTAAACAAGGAACTATCACAGTTATTAAATAAGCAGCAATGCAAATCAACAAACCTCTACTATTACTAACTTTCTTGCTACTTGCCTTCTCACCAACAAGAGGACAGGAAGAGGAAGTGTACGTACCCTATAACGTGCCTTCTCAAAACCTTTTGAAGTTCAATCGGTTCTTGTTGAACCCCACCTTTTCCACGGTTCGGGAAGACAAGTCGTACATCAATCTATTCCATAGAAACCAATCGGTATCTTTTGATGACAACAACCAGGTTTACTTCTTGAGCTATAGTGGTAGAGTTAGCGATAGAAGTGGTGTGGGTTTAAGCTTGTTCACCAACAGGGAAGGGCTGTTCAACAATTTTGGTGTACATGCCAACTACGCCTATGGTGTTAGGTTAAGCACCAACAGTACTTTTACTTTTGGTGCCAATGTTAGCTACTACCAAAGTGCATTCAACCGCGATCGAGTTAACTCTGTCGAAGTAGACCCTTTCTTGGATACTTTGGAAAGTAGCTCCTTGGTAAGCTTTCAACCAGGATTCAACTTCTCCATTGGTAAATTCGATATTGGTGGCTTTGCAGAGAACCTTTTCGATTATAATCTTAAAACCAGCGAATCGGTAACCGATTTTAACGAAAAAACCTATTCCGGTCACTTACAATATACCCATCAGTTCGAAAACGGAACAGGTATTATGGAGCAGGCCCGTTTAATGCCATTGGCAAGGGTGCGCAAAGTAGGTCAAGAAGAAATTACCCTTGGTGGTAACCTTATCTTGGATTTGCCAAAACTAGGGTGGGTGCAAGCTGGCTACGATGACTTTTATGGTGCATCGGCAGGTTTAGGATTTAACCTTACCAAAAATATATCGCTGGGTTATACAGTAGAAAAAGGATTGTCCAACGAGTTCGAAAACTTTGGGGTCACCCACGAAATCTCTCTCGCCTATTCCTTTACCCCCAATCTAACGGAAGACAGGGTAATGTTGGAAAAAGAAGGAGAAGACTTAGTGTCGAACGAAGAAGATGTACCCCAGGACAGTTTAAGCATTACCGATAAAGACCTCGAAATAGCCCAATTAAAAGATAAATTGGCAGAAAACGATGCCATTCTCGATGAATTGCTCATGCGTCAAGATTCCATAGAATCCAACCGTAGGCAAGATCTTGAAAAACGCTTTGAGACCGTTATGAAGATGGTACAGCGCGAAACCCGTGGACAAAACCCGGAGCTGGAGGAAAAGGCCAAAGAAGTGTACTTCGCCAATATGGACAGTGCCGATATCGTAACAAGAAAAAAGCAACCGCTTGCCAACCATGGTCTATCCAATACCACAGCTACCAAAAAGGTAATAAAGATCAGCGAGGCAAAGGATAATACCAATAAGGCCTATGCCTCAACTGTAAGGGCAAAACAGGACAGAACCTATAGAAATCCAAAAAACAATAAAGTAAAATACAAAGCTCATGTTGTTCCAAATGTGGAAAGCGGACATTACTTGATTGCCAATGTGTTTAGGGACAAGGACAACCTGCATTCTTTTATAGAAAAACTACAGGCACAAGGCATTGAGGCCGATTACTTTGAAAATCCGAAAAACGGACTCAACTATGTTTATATCGCCGAGTTTAACGACAAGAAAGAAGCCTTACATGCCTATCGCACAAAAATGAACGGCACTTACCAAGGAGACGCCTGGGTAATGAACGTAAACGGAGGAAACTCGCCAATTGCTGGATACAATGAAGAAAACAATACTAAAAAATCCAAATATGGAAATAGCTTGTTGTCCAAAAACATCGCAGCAAATTCTGGAGGAAAACGCCATGTGGTAATAAGAACCCATTCTGGAGAAGGATTGCCCGAAGGGTATTACATTATTGCCAATGTGTTCGAAAACTCTACAAGCGCGAAAGAATTTGTTAAAGAACTAAATGCCAGAGGACTACATGCCAGTTACTTTATAAGCCCCCAGGACAAGCACAGGTATGTGTACTTAAAAAAACACGATACTTGGAGCAATGCATTGACCTCTTACTATACCAAACTCAACGCATCGTATGAAGACGATATGTGGATCATGCGAATAAAACCAAACACAACCATTTAACCACCACGCTTATGAAAGTATCACTACTCAGGTGGGGCATAACTACTTGTTTACTCCTGTTTGCATACGCGGGATTTTCTCAAGTAAAAAACGATTTCGATGTTCGTTACGCAAACGAAATTAGGGGAGACCTTACGTTTATTGCCAATAATATAGTAAACCGGGACTCCAACAATAGAGATCCGGAAGATCCATATAATAGCACTGGTTCAAGCTCCAGTTACAACGATGACCTCAACATGCAATATATTGATGTTGATGGCGACCCTAGTACCTTTAGCTCAAGTAGTGCAACTTTGGCAGTACCAGATTCGGATTGTTCAAGAATTAGATATGCGGGACTATATTGGTCTGCCGTTTATAGAGATAACAACCGCCAGACAGATTTTGACGAAATCAAGTTTAGGGTGCCAGGAGCCGGCTACGTAGATCTAACTGCCGATGAAATTCTTTTTGATGGTAATGGAGATTCCGATTTCGGCAGCTACGCTCCATATGCCTGCTATAAAGATGTAACATCCATATTAACGGGCTTGACCAATCCAGATGGAGAATATACCGTGGCCAATGTACGGGCCAGTTCGGGAGATAACGTTACTGGAGGCGTTTCCGGAGGTTGGTCTTTAGTGATCGTTTATGAAAACCCTACCTATCCAGGAAAATACATCACTACTTTTGACGGATATGCCGGTATTAAATCCGGAGAAACGGTAGATATTCCCTTTAGCGGATTCACCACTTTGCCAGCACCTTTCCCGGTAAACGCAAAACTTGGTGTAGCCGCCTTGGAAGGAGATAACCGTATTACCGGGGATCGACTGTCCATTAGAGCAGATAGCAATGGGTCTTTCACCACATTGTCCAACACGGCAAATCCATCCAATAACTTTTTTAATAGTAATATTACCAACGAAGGGGTAATTCAAACCAATCGTAACCCTAATAGTATCAACACCTTGGGTTGGGACGTAGATCTGTTCACCATACCAAACCCGAGCCGGTCCGTAATACCCAACGGAGAAACAGGGGCAACATTAAGAGCTTCGTCTTCACAAGATAAATACGATATTTTCTTCACCTCCTTGGATGTGGAGATCATTGAACCATCTATCAACTTGGCCAAAACTGTCGAGGATATAGGTGGTAACGATATTACTGGACAAGGTGTGCACCTAGGTCAATATCTGGATTATGTGCTTACTTTCCAAAACGTAGGAAACGACGATGCCACAAATTATACCATAAGGGACGTTCTTCCCATAAATGTGACCTTGGACGAATCCAGTATAACCATGCCCTCTGGGGTAACCTATACCTTCGATCCTGCAACCAGAACCATAGTTTTTACCATTCCCGATGATATTGTTGAGGAAGGAGATCCACCAGCAGTTATCCGTATGCGGGTACAAGTGGCCGAAAACTGTTTCGACTTTATCGATGCCTGTACGGATATCATTCAAAATTTGGCATATTCCACTTATCAGGGTGTTTTGAACTCAAACCAAATTACCGACGACCCCAGTGTTTACGATTTTGATGGTTGTGGATTTGGTTCTCCTGGTGCCACAAATTTCTTGTTGGACGACCTTAGCGCGTGTAACTTTAGTAGGACCGTACAACTCTGTGGTGAGGATGTATTGTTGAACGCGGGAGATAACTTTGACAACTACATTTGGTACCGCGACGAAAACAGTAACAATCAAATTGATATAGGAATCGATACGGTTATTACCGATGCCGATTCAGATACGGATCCCAGTACCATGTTGGTTACCGAAGTGGGCACTTATATTGTGGACAAGCAAGTGGCCGACCCATGTAAAGACTTTCAAGAAATAATTACCGTAGAATTGTTTGGTTCGGTTCAATCCAACCCAATTACAGCCTTGATCAACGACCCATCGAACAGCATAGATGGTGATATTGAAATATGCCCCAACGACGGTAGTGAACTGCCCGAAATTTTCTTGTGTGGACTTAACGATACAGAACTTCTACAGATCAACATTCCCGATGCTACACGAATCGATTGGGAACAACTGGACGAATCTAGCTGTGGAAACCCCGTAGATGGTTGTGCTAACACAAATACCGGTTGTACGTGGAATGTGGTTCATACCGGAAACGATTTCTTGGCTTCGGACACTGGCCAATATAGATTGGTAATCTATTATGAGGATGGATGCTTCAGTAGGTTCTATTTCAATATTTACAAGAACCCCTTGGATCCGAGATACACCAGCAGCGATATTATATGTGATACCGATGGAAACATCACCGTTACCAATGTCCCTTTGACTTATGAGTTCCAATTGGTGAACCAGACCACAGGAACGATTATAGCTCCTTACCAATCCAGCCCCAGCTTTGATGTTGACACCAACGGTGCCTACATGGTGGAAATAAGACAACAAGGAGTAACCGATGGTTGTATTTTTGTGTTGGACAATATCGGTATTCTGGATAGGGATTTCCAGGTAGATGTTGTTCCCCAGGACACCGATTGTAACGGGTTGGGAGAAATTGCCATCTCCGTTCTCAATGTTGAGGCGCAATATTACTACGAAATTTCAAGTGGAGGCACCGTGGTGGATACCCACGGACCAACCAACGATAACAATTACACTTTTGAAAATCTGAACGATGGTGTTTACGAAGTAACCGTAACCACAGATGATGGTTGCGACTATACCGAACAAGTTACCATTAACGATGTAACCGATTTGGCAGTAAACGCTTTGACCACAAAAAACATAGATTGTACCGATGGTATTATCTCTGTGACCGGATCGGGCGGATTCCCAAACCCTGATTATTACTACGCTATTTGGAGCTACAACGGCACAGACCTATACACCGATATTGGTGATATTCCCCCCGGCGCTTACCAGACCAGTACCGATTTTACCTTTACCAACGGAGAGGAAGGAACGTACGAGTTCGTGGTCGTGGACGGAAATAGCTGTTATGCCATTTCCAATAGCGCAGTGATTTCAGTTTCTCCTGCGGTGGAATATACCACTAGCGTGGTTGACGAAACTTGTTTCGGGGCAGACGATGGTTCATTTAACGTAAATGTGACCAACTCCAACGGATATAGTCTTTCTTATACGTTGACTTATCCCGATACCTCGACCACATCCAACACCTCCGGTTCTTTCACAAACTTACCGCAAGGAAATTATTCTCTGACCATAACCCAAACACAAGGTGGCATATCCTGTGATTTTATTGAGACCTTTACGATAAGTGGTCCGGCATCAGGTGTAACTGCCGACGCAGTTTTGACACAAGACTACACTTGTCTGCAAAATGGAATTATTGAAGCACAAAACGTAATAGGAGGTGCCGCTCCTTACGAATACAGCATAGACGGGGTCAACTTTGTTGCTTCCCCTACCTTTAACAATCTAACGGATGGAACCTATACCATTACCGTAAGAGACGATAGCGGGTGTACATTTGTTACCGATCCGGTAACCATAGACCCATTGGACCCCCCCACCGATATTGGTTTTACGGCAACCGACCCCCTTTGTCCGACTTTTGTTTCGGACGTAACCCTATCCGTTACAGGTGGAACGCCTAATTTGATCTATGAAATTATTTCCCCTGCCGTTAGTGCGGTAAACAACGGAAACAATGCAACCTTTGCAGGTCTGTCTCCAGGAACCTATATGTTCCGGGTAACCGATAACAATGGTTGTTTCTATGATGAAAGTTTTACCATTGACCCTGTAACCGAAATCGCAGTAACAGGTCAATTGCTGAACAACATTACCTGTTTTGGTGATTCAGATGGAGAAATAAGGTACAATGTATCCGACTTCAATACCGATTATGATTATTCCGTAACTGGTCCTGCAACATTTTCGGGAACCGCCGAAACCAATGGAACAATCACCCTTTCTGGATTGGCCGAAGGAACCTATACCATTACCGTTACCGATAACTTTACCAACTGTACGGACACCGCAAGTGTTACCGTTGTAGCTCCGCCTGCAGCACTCAACGCTTCAGTAACTGTGGCACAACCCACTTGTGTGGCCAATGGTTCGGTAGATATTGTTGCGGCTGATGGATGGGGAAGTTATACTTACGAAATTACTGCTGGCCCAGCAGGATACGTACTGCCAGCAGCACAAGCTAACGGCCTGTTCACCGGTTTAAATATTGGTGGCACCTATACCTACACCGTTACCGACGCCAATGGTTGTGTGTTTACGGACACCTTCACAATTAATGAAGCCATCGCTCCCGTTCTGGATATTGTTCCGAACGATATTTGTTATGATGATGCCACGGGATTGACTTTAACGGCCAATGTTACTTCGGGAGGAGATGGAAATTATGAATACAGCCTAAATGGAGGTCCGTTTGTGGCCATAAATATATTCACAGGCCTCGGCCCGGGAACCTACACCATTGATGTTAGGGATGGGAACGATTGTACCGATTCGGCATCAATCACCATTGATCCAGAACTTAGTGTAACGGCATCAGCGCCCAACATAACAGCCTGTGGAACAGATACGGATGTGACCGTAACAGCGGCCGGAGGAGATGGAAATTACGTATATGCCATTGTAAATAATGGGGCTACACCAACCGCTGGGGATTTCGCAGCTGCAAACCCCATTACTATTACTGGGGCAGGAGATTACGATGTGTACGTAAGAGATAACAATGGTGCCGCAGGATATTGCGAGGCCGTTTACGATATTACCATTCTTCAAGACGATCCATTGGCCTTAACCATTGCCAATACGGACATTCTTTGTAGTGGTGAAGCTCAAGCCCAAATTACCATAACTGCGACAGGTGGTGAAGCACCTTACACCTACAGCATTGACAATGGGGCCACCTATCAAACTTCCAACATTTTTGTAAATCAAGCAGCGGGTAGCTATAATATCAGGGTTCGCGACGCCAACAATTGCGAGGTGACCCAAATTTACTCCATTACAGAACCTTTGACCCTTTCGGCTTCTGCCGCGGTAACTGCCTTGGCAGAATGTTTCCCTGGAATGGGTGCTGAGGTGCGTATCACCAATGCCATTGGAGGTACAGCTCCTTACGAATACAGTTTTGATGGCGGTTCCAACTATGGGACAAGTTCCATTGGATATCTATTGCCGGGGACACACACGCTTTACATTAGAGATGCCAACTTGTGTACCTATCCAATGTCCGTAACCATTGATCCAGAACCAACACCTCCTACCGCAACCACAACCATTGATTACGAGTGTGATGGTGAAGGAACCATTACGGTAACACCAAGCAGCACCGATTTTGACTATACTTACGAAATTAATGGTACGCCTAACACACCGGATACCAATAATGTATTTCCAAACGTACCCGTGGGCAACCATACCATTACGGTAAATTACACCAGCAACATAGCCCCTTCACCCAGTATTCTTTTATCCGAAAATTTTGGGGTGGGACCAAATACAAGCATCACCGAAATTGACCCTGCTTACTGTTACGAACCGCAAGATGGCAGTGCCAGCGCATGTGCAGGTTTTGGTGCGGACACACATATTCAAGATGGTGAATATTCAGTAACACAAAATATTATAAACCCATATGGATCTTGGCAAAGTCCAAACGATCATACTGGAGTGGCGAATGGAAGGTTCTTGGCCATAAATGTGGGTGGAGTAGCCGGTGTTGGTGGAATCGTTTACCAAAAAACAGGAGTAGAAGTAGTACCCAACCGTGATATCACTGTTTCCCTTTATGCATTTAACCTATTGCGTAATGGAACCAGTGGTGGTGACCCAACTATTGAAATTCAGTTGGTAGATGGAGGCGGAACAGTTATTGCCAGTACAACCACAGGAAATATTCCAAAAAACACAGGTGCCAACGATTGGCACAATTATACCGTAAACCTTAACCCTGGGGCAAACTCCAATCTGGATATCGTTATTAGAACCAACTCTGCGGTAATCAATGGAAACGATATAGCTATTGACGACATCGAAGCATACCAAATACCCGAGGTTTGTACCGATTCCTTAACCTTGAATGTAACAGTTGAAGATGGCCATGCTTTTGATGGTGCCATTACTTCCTTTACCAATATTTCTTGTAATGGTGCTGCGGACGGAACTATCGTTTTTGAAGCTGAAAACTTTGATCCAGCGATCGGATTTACGTATCAAGTGGATGGCGGTGCTGTATCGGCCGCCCAATTTGCCAGTCCTATAACTGTTTCCGGACTCGCAGCAGGCGCACATACCATCAACATAGTTGATTTAAGAGACCCTGCCTGTTCAGTGGTGTTGAACCAAACCTTGACCCAGCCCGATATTCTGGATGTAACCGCAACAATAACCAATGTACTGACCTGTACCAACGGAGGTGCAACCATCACGGCCACGGCCACCGATGGAACACCTGCTTATCAATACCAGCTAGAAGATGATCTGGGAGGTATAATCACAACTTTCCAAACTTCCAATGTGTTTACCGGACTTGCCGCAGGGGATTATGTGATCCGTGCAAGGGATATTAATTTATGTGAGGACACGACCAATATAACAATTGATCCTCCGGCAACCATCGCTTTTAATCTAACACCTACACTTTGTTATAGTGGAAATAATGATGGAAGTATTCAAGTAGATGTTACCGATGGAAACGGTACCTATCAATTTAGTTTGAATGGCGGTGCTTGGATGACGCCCACACCAACCGACGGTACAACATACCTTTTTGAAAACTTAACGGCAGGAACCTATACCATAGACGTACGAGATGCATTTGGATGTACAGCCACGGATACTGCAACCATTAATCCAGCATTGACCGCTTCAGCATCGTTGAACAGTGATTTGACCTGTTTGGCCGATGCCAGCATAACCATTAATGCAACTGGTGGTTCCGGTAGCTATTCCTACGAATGGTCCAACGATGGAGGAACCAATTATTTTGCAACCGGGTTCACTGGAAACGTATTCACTACAAATACCGATGGAACCTATCAGTTCCGTGTGACAGATACGGCTACTTGTACCACAGTAACGAATAGTGTTATAGTAACTCCGGCAACCCAACCTGTAATCAGCAATGTTATCCCAACAGATATTTTGTGTTTTGGTGATAGTACCGGGTCTCTGAACGTAGTAATCGATACCTCGGTTGGCGTTCCGCCATACACCATTAATGTAGTAGAAACAAGTGGGCCTACCAACTATGGAACTCAGACCACAGGTTTGCCAGCAGGGTCTTATGAAGTAACCATAACCGATGATAAAGGTTGTGTTTCCGATCCGTTCCCTGTGGTTATTTCTGAACCAACTCCTATTTTGCCAAATGTAACGCACACCAATCTTACATGTGTTGCATCGACCACCGAATTGGGAACCATAACCGTTGATGCTTCAGGAGGAACACCAGATTATATCTATCAGGTATACAACACTGATTTCAGTGTAAACCTTACCTACGATACTTCTTTAGGGACCAATGATCATACCTTTACCGGTCTTGATTTTGGAGATTACACCGTACAAATTACTGATGCCAATGGATGTCAAAACATATCAACGGTTACCATTACAACGGGTCCGGATATATTGATTACCACGGCAGGGGCTTCGGGCTGTACGCCTGGTAGCGGTGAAATGACTGTTGAGGCTCAAGCTTCCAATGGAACTTTGGGTGTAGGAACATTCTATTTTGCCATCTATCCTGCTCCGGCTTTTAATGCGGCCGATCCTGCATGGTTCCCGGAAGATCCGCTACCAGCACCGGACAACACCCACTTGTTCACAGGTCTTACCCCCGGTGTAACTTATACTTTTATTGTTTTTGATACGGATACCAATTGTGAATATATTCAGGAAGCAACCGTTCCTGTGGCTACCAACTCTACTTTGGTATCAACTATAGATGCTTCAACCGATATAACTTGTACAGGAGCTGCCGATGGCACAGTAGATTTTACCATATCCGGTTATGGTGGAAATAATGTGAATTACGAGATTTTCTACACCAATACCCATACTACCACAGGTATATCGGATACAATATCGGGTGCAATCGGAGGCCCAGAAAGCGATACAGCAACAGGTTTGAGCCCCGGAGAATACTACATTCTTTTCGAAGAGGCCGATGGACCTAACGCTGGTTGTGTAATTGCTTCTGATGAATTCCTTATTGAACAAGCGCCTACTTTGCTAGATGTTACAGCTAGTTCACCAACTAACGACAACTGTAATCCAAATGCAGGTGTTATCACCGCATCGGCCCAATTTGGTCTTGCTCCTTACGAGTATCTGTTTTTATTGGATACCGACCCCGCTCCTACAGCTGCTACCGCTGGATGGACAAGCAGTAACACGGCCAATGTAGAAGCTGGTGATTACATTGTGTATGTAAAAGATGCGAACGATTGTATACAAAGTGATCCCGTTACCGTTCTACTCGATCCAAGCCCGGATATTTCTCTGGCCATAATAGATGAATGTGTGGACGAAGGACTATTCCAGGTTATGGTTACGTTGGACAACCCAGCAGTGGCCATGGCACCGTTCCAAATTAGTATTAATGGTGGCGCATTCCAAAACTTTACATTCAATGGAAGCAATCAATATTTAATATCCAACCTATCTTCAAGTACAGGTCAATCAATAACTGTTCGAGACCTGAACGGATGTGCCGAAACAGAAACTTTTGATATTCATCCACCTTTGGAGTTTACGGTTACACAAACAGTAGCATTGGATTGTGAAATTGGTGCTGCCGGTAATGCTGAACTATTGATCGATGTAATCTCGGGATCTGGAAACTATGAGTATATGATCGATGGACCAGGCACCAATGATGTAGCAAGAGGTGTTCTTACATTGGATGCTTTCAATCAATTTACTTGGACAGGCGCAGCAGTTGCCGGTAGTTATGATGTGATTGTGTACGACATGGGTACAGCACCACCGAACTGTCCTAAAACCATAACCATAGAAGTTCCAGATGCACCTATTCCAGATTTTACAGAAACCCATGTAGATGTAACCTGTTTTGGTGGAAACGATGGTAGCATTACCCTAACAGCTGTGGACAATGGTATACTTCCATTGACATATACCCTAACACCCATGCCTGTTGGCGCTGTATTAAATGGAAATACTTTTGAAAATTTACCTGCAGGAACATACGATGTACGAGCAATTGGTGCAAATAACTGTCCCTTTGATATTACAGGGATCGTTATTTCCCAGCCAGATGCCATAACCAATGTAAACGCATCAGTAGTTGAATTCGGTTGTAGTGTTGGCAACAACATGAACAACGCGACCATCACGGTTGATACAGCCTCTATAACCGGAGGTAGTGGAAACTATGTTATCTATGAATTTATCAACGATGCGGGATCTGTAGTGGTTCAATCGGGTAACAACCCTGTGTATACCGAAACCGATATCAACGGTGGCAACTACACCATCAATGTATATGATAGTAATGGTTGTATAGGCACAACCACAGCTAGCATTGCACCGTTTGATAGCTTGGACAACGCGATTATTACGGTTGATGCAGTTGCTACTTGTGCCACTGGCGAGGATATTACCATTACCGCAGTAGGATCCATTACAGATTCCAATACTCATCCGGCCAATTACGAATTTAGGGAATTGCCTTCTGGTATATTCCAGCCTACCGGAGTATTTACAGGATTGAGTGTTGGAACACACAATTTTGAAGTTAGAAACACAGTAACAGGATGTGTTAGAACTGTTTCACACGAAGTGGCCGATCCAGAAGTTTTAGATTTGAATGTGGTAAGCACCACAGATATTACTTGCTTTGGAGACACTAATGGCGAAGTTGTACTGAACCTTGTTGATGCTTCCAGCACTACCTATGCAAGTGCTACAAGTTATACACTGTATTACGATTTCTTAAATACTCCGACCAATCTGGGAGACGATACCATTACAACAGGTACAGACACCGACGGAAGTTTTACCATCACAGGACTCGCTGCCGGAACATATTATATCGAAGTAACGGATACCAATCCTCCGGGAGCTGCATGTCTGTACAGCGAATCCTTCACTATTGCAGGTCCAGCTACTGCCATTACAGGAAATACTGTAGTAACCGATATTACCTGTTTGGGCAACGATGGTGCCATCCAGATTACCAACGTTGCCGGTGGATGGGGCGGATATTCCTACTATGTAGGTACTTCTTCTCCAACTGCTCCAGGTGATTATGTGGCCAGTCCAAACTTTACCGGACTCGTTGCTGGAACTTATGAAACTTGGGTAATCGATTCAAGTGGTTGTGAAGAATTGGTGGATACCGTAACCTTAACCGATCCTAATCCGATAACTGCCACATTGCAAATCAATGTGGAAAACTGTACCGATCTGCAAGGTGAAATCCAAGTGGTGGGAACAGCAGGTGGACAAGGAAGCAACTATACCTATCAATTGATTAAAGATGGAACAAATGTTGGTTCTCCACAAACAAATACCATATTCTCTGGTCTTGGAGCTGGTTCCTATGAAGTGTTGATCGCCGATCAGTGGTCCTGTACCACAACTGTTGGACCAGTAGTTCTTACAGATGCCATGACAGCCAATACAACTGTAGTTAAACCTATAGATTGTGATATTAGCGATCCAGGCGGACAAATTACTGTTAATGTTTCCGGTGGATCTACAAATTTAGAATTCGAAGTAGAATTCCCGGATGGTTCAACGCCACTTCCAACAAACACTACAGGAGTATTTACAGGTTTAACCATGCCCGGTGTGTATACTTTTACGGTAACAGATAATGATACTGCCACACCATGTACTTATGTAGTTACCCAAGAATTGGATGATAAAGTTGATCCGATCATCGATAATTTTATTATACAAGATGTGAGCTGTAATGGAGGTTCCGACGGAAGTTTGACCGTTGTACTCGATCCTGCTACCGTAGTTGATCCTGTATACACCTACGAACTTTATGAAATGTCGGATTTGGTGAATCCATACCGATTTGCTCAATCGAGTCCTGTTTTTGATAATCTGCCCGCAGGTAATTACCAAGCGAGGGTAATCTCTTCAAGAGCATGTGAAGACTCTTTTGATGTAACCGTGGGCGAACCGTCTGCATTAACAGCATCTGCCTCTGCGACAGATTTTGCTTGTAGCCCAAGTAATAATGTAAACGAAGCCACTATAACTATTTCGGCCCTTGGAGGAACAGCACCATATACCTATAGTTTTGAAGGAAACAGCTTCACTTCCGATGCTACTTTCAATGTTGTGGACAATACGACCGTACAAACCATCAACTATATTGTTAGGGATGCCAATGGATGTGAATATCCGGATAGTATAACTGTTCAACCTCTGAACACATTTACCCTAAACTTAAATCAAGATATTGCCATTTCTTGTGTTGATCCAGAAACTGTGACCTTAACGGTTACTGAATTCATCGGTGGCGACACCTATACTTTTGAATTGTTGCCTGTTGGAAATCCTTATGGAGCAATCACAACCTCAACAGGAACAACAGCAACATTTGAGTTAACAGAACCTGGAAGCTATACATTCAGGGCTATCAATGATACTACCGGTTGCTATGTGGAGACTACACACAACATAGCTCCATACGATACCATTGACGTTGTGGCCACGGCAACATCGCCTGCTATGTGTTTTGGTGATGCAGGAACTCTGGAAATTGATGTAACTGGTTACACTGGCACTTACAATTATGAAGTATTCAATGCCAATGGTACAACAACTGGTATATCGGGAAGTGGTAATACAACCACTAATCCAATGTCCATAACCGATCCATTGTTGGTAGGTGGAAACTACTTTGTGCGTGTAACCGAAACAGGGTATCCGGAATGTATTGAAGATTCCAATACCATTACCATAATATCGCCAAGTTCAGCATTGGATTATACACCACAAGAAGTGGCCAATGTAACCTGTACCAATGATCAAGGAGAAATATTGATTGCTCCAACAGGAGGTTATGCACCCTATAACATTGTATTGACCAACACTACTACAACACAGGTATATACCATTAACAATGTTGCAAGCCATGTGTTTACAGGTTTATCTGCAGGAAATTATACGGTAAGTGTTACCGACAATGGTGGATGTGTTGAAGATAGAACGATCACCCTAACGGAACCCACTCCGATTACTGCGGATATTGATGCTGCCCCAATAGATCTTTTATGCTATGGCGACAATAGTGCTGCGGTTTGGGCTGATAATGTTTTAGGTGGTGAAGGTATCTACCAATACCAATTAAATATTTATGATGCTACCGGAACAACCATCGAGTTCACCACTGGCGTACAAAGCAGTGATACATTTACAGGATTGGGTGCTGGAATATATAGCATAACCGTATCCGATGGCTGGAGCTGTGGTGTGGAAACCCCTCAAGTGACCATTACCGAACCAACAGAGGTTATGGCATCATTGATCCAATTAAGTGGAATGACCTGTACTAACGATGCACAGATCCTATTGAGTGCGGCCGGTGGAACAGCCCCTTATTTCTATAGTACAGATGGCATAAGTTTTACGGCCATGAGCGGTGGAAACACCCATACGTTCGATGTAGCACCTGGAGTATACCAATACTATGTTCGAGATGCCAACGGTTGTGATGCTATGATATCCAACCAAGTAACCGTAGATGCTGTTCCGGACCTAATGCTCGAAATAGACGATTCTGCAGCCATCATCAATTGTATGGGTGAAGCTTCTGCGACCATTATTGCAAGCGCAACCGGTGGTTTGGGCAATTATAACTACGAATTGTTCAGTGATGCAGCTTTGACCCATCTAGTAAATGGGCCACAAACCAGTGGAACCTTTAACGGACTAATTGCAGGAGATTATTATGTAAGAGTAACCAGCGTAGACTGTGTTGAGGTTTCACCTGTAATCACCATTGTTGATCCAGATCCTTTGGTTGTCGATAGGGAAGAATTTACCAATATCACTTGTTCTGGTATGGAGGACGGAACCATTACTGTTGAAGTTTCCGGAGGAACTGGTGAGATACTTTACGCCATTTCACCAAATCTAGATCAGTTCGATACCGAAAACACCTTTACAGATTTGGCACCAGGTATTTACGATGTAATTGCCCAGGATGTAAACGGATGCTTTATCACCTTCCAATTTGAACTTACGCAACCAGAACCGGTAGTTGCCGAGGCCATCAACATTATGGACGAGGTATGTTTTGAAAGCGGCGATGGATCCTTTGAAGTTCAAATCTCTGGAGGCACTGCTCCTTACCAAACCAGTTTAAACTCAACAGCAGATGAAAATTTTGTACAGGACCAGTTCTTGTTCCAAAATCTGACCGCTGGAACCCATGTAGTTTTTGTAAGGGATGCACAAGGTTGTGAAACCAATGTAATCGTTGAAATTGATCCTGGCGTAAATTTAGCGGCAACCGTTACACCAATGTACGAGTGTAGTGATATTGTTCCGGATAACTATTTGAACATTGCTTTTGAGGACGAATCCATTACCAACGACTTAATGTTCGCTTTGGATTCCACCGATCCGGCAGATATGCAATTAACGGCCGACTTTACCAATATGGCACCCGGCGATCATTACCTGACCGTAGCCCACGCCAATGGTTGTATGACGACTTATGACTTCACTATCGAAGCATTTGAACCATTGACATTAACCTTGGAGAATAACAACATCAACCAGATAACAGCAATAGCTGATGGTGGTGTGGAAGACTATACGTTCTATTTCAACGATATCGATAATGGAACCGAAAACACATTCTACATCAACAGAACGGATACCTACACTGTAACCGTTGTTGATCAAAATGGATGTGAGGCCACTGCGGAGATCTTTATGGAATTCATAGATGTTGAATTTCCGAACTTTTTCACCCCAGATGGCGACGGTCTCAACGATATATGGCTACCTGACAACATTGAAGGGTTCCCGGACGTACTAATTATAATTTATGATCGTTATGGTAGAGTAGTGGAAGAGATGACCCGAAACGTACAGGGATGGGATGGCAATTACGATGGAAAACCATTGCCTACCGGAGATTACTGGTACGTTGTTAAACTGGAAGGTCCATTGGACGACCACGAGTTTGTAGGCCATTTTACACTATATCGACAATAACACTTAACCTGCTAACCCCATGCTTAAAAAAGTATATTCAACAATCCTATTGGTTTCCTTGTCACTTTGTGCCAAGGGACAGGAGTTGACCGTACCCCAATTATCTCAATACATAGCCGACAATCCCTTTTTAATGTCCCCTACCTATGCAGGTATCGGCGACCATATAAAAGTTCGTTTAAACGGCTTAACGCAATGGGTGGGCATAGAGGATGCCCCGGATACGCAAACACTGGCAGCCGATGCCAGAATTGGAAACAGATCGGGGGTAGGTATGCTGCTTTACAACGATAGTAACGGTTTTACAAGACAACGGGGTGCAAGGGTATCTTTCGCCCACCATTTGACCTTGGACCGTTATGACGATATCTTCCTCTCGTTCGGTCTGTCCTATAATTTTAACCAATTTAGGATAGATGTGGAACAGTTCGAGGAAAACAATGGTCAGTTGCCTACAGACGATAAAGCCACAACAAATCATAACTTTGATATTGGGTTTTTATATCGGTACGATAAATTTTTCTTTAGTGCAAATGCCGGAAACGTCCTCAATAAAGATCTATCCAATTTCAATACAGATATTATACGGATAGAACCCAATAAGCTTAGAAACTATTACCTGTATTCAGGATATAGTTTTTCCAAAAGTAAAAACAGTAAATTGGAAATAGAACCTTCCGTATTTTTTCAATGGTTTGAAAGTGATGGACGTTCGGTTACGGATTTAAATGCCAAATTCCGTTTTCGCGATTTTGAAGACTATTACTACGTAGGACTTACCTATCGCTTTTTGAACGACCAATTGGGAGAACCGCTTTATATTGCACCTTTGGCAGGTTTTAAAAAGAGTAACTTCTATTTTGGGTATTCCTATCAGGTAATTACCAACGAAATTTTGGGATATAGTACAGGTACGCACGTCCTCACCGTGGGTATGGATCTGTTCCAGGGAATCAGTAACTGTAGATGTATGTATTGATTTAACCGTTTTGTCCTATTTTTGCCCATTCTTAAATCACAGTTTTGGGAAAAATAAGATTAAAAAACGTTAGAATACATTCCAACCACGGTTGTTTAAAAGAAGAAATGTTGATCGGAAGCGATTACCGTGTAGATCTAGAGGTAACCTCCGACCTTTCCAAACCGGCAGATTCCGATATATTGACCGAAACCGTGGATTACGTTCACCTCAACAATATTATAAAAGATGAAATGTTGGTGCGTTCCAACCTTTTGGAACACGTTGCCAAACGTATTATAGATCGTATCTTTTTGGAATTGCCACAAGTAACCCAGATAGAAGTGGAAGTAGCTAAAATTAATCCCCCAATAGGTGGAGATGTGGAAAGCGTGGCCGTTATTTTAAACTCTCAAAGACAATAATAATCGTTTGGGTAAGCTAAAAAAAATAGTACATTTGCACTCTTAATCGGCATCGTGGCCGAGTGGCTAGGCAGAGCTCTGCAAAAGCTTGTACAGCGGTTCGAATCCGCTCGATGCCTCAAAACCCAGTACTTTGTGCTGGGTTTTTTTAACTGATCTTTTCTATTCCTTCTTTAATATCGAATTTTTCTTTGGGCAGGAATCCTTTGCTGATCAAAACAATGCCACAAATGATCAAAACAATACCTAAACCTTTTTTTATGACTACAATACGGTCTTGGGTCAAATAACGCTTTAACTGTTTGGCCAATATAATTTTTACAAGATCGGTCGCGAAATACACTAAGATCACCGTACTAAAAAATACCAACATTCGATTTGGATTGTTCTCTAAACTTGGTCCTACAACAATAATTAAACCGAGCCAAAATGCTAGAACACCGATATTGATGAAATTCAATAAAAATCCTTTTACAATTAACCCCAAATAGGTACCCTTGGAAGCTTTTACATTAGATTTTTTCTTGGCTTTTTTAACGAACAGATAAATTCCGTACACCAAAAGAATCATTCCTCCAAATACGAACAGTCCCGGCTCGTTACTTAAGTTTTCCAACAATTGGAAACTACTGAAGTAGGCGATGATCAAAAAAACAATATCCGCAACTATAACCCCAATATCCAGACTTACTCCCGCTCTAAAACCTTTTGTGGCACTGGTTTCCAATAAAACAAAGAAAACGGGACCGATCATAAAGCTGAGCAAAAATCCTAAGGGAATCGCTGCTTGGATATCGTCAATCATTATTATTTGATTCTTTTTATTTTACCACCGAAAAGGGTGTGTTCATCCATTTTTTTTGGATCTCCGTACACTAGTACTTCGCCTCCGGCCTTTACATTGGCCTTTACGTAATCCGATGCATAAATTTCGGCATTTCCGCCCGCATTTACGTTTATTGTGGTAAATTTTGTCTTAAACGATTTTCCTTGATAGGATCCACCTGTGTTGATGATCACATCTTGTGTATTGGAAAATCCTCCAACAATGATCTCTCCCCCTGATATGGATTTGATCAACAATTGGTCCACTTCGCAATTAATTTCCAATTCACCGCCTTCTTGGGCTTTAAGTTCCAATACATCTTGGATATAAGTATCATCGGACGAAATTCTCGCATCCTCGTTAACATCTATTACCACCAATTCCTCGGAGTGGTAGAGATCTACATAAGTTCTATAACCACTAAAGATCTTTACGATTTCCATCCTAATTTTAAGTACACCATTATTATTGACTATGGCGACATTCTTGGTATTGGCACCTGTAATCACCGCTTTGTTTTCGTTGGATCTTATCAAGTTGATGGAAATTCCATCGAACCCCTTTACTTCAGTGAACTTTTGTAGGTCTTGGGTTATGGTGGCGTCCTGAGCTTCAATAAATTGAAAGGACAGAAATATAATAACAATCGCAAATAATCTCATGTTATAAAAATTTGGTTATCAATAGAATAACAAATTCTGTTCCAAAATAGTATTATTTCTTTTTGCCTAACAACGAAAAATCCAAATGCCGTTTTACAAGATCGGTACTCTTCACCATCACATATACCTCATCTCCCAATTGGTACATCCGTTTGGTCCTTTCTCCGATTATGGCATATTGGCGTTCATCAAAAACATAATAATCATCTTTAATGTCCCGGATACGGATCATACCCTCACATTTATTTTCAATTATTTCCACATATATGCCCCATTCGGTTACCCCGGAAATTACACCCAAGAACTCTTGATCCTTGTGGTCTTCCATAAATTTTATCTGCATGTATTTTATGGAATCCCTTTCCGCATTGGCGGCCAACAGCTCCATGTCGGAAGAGTGTTTACATTTTTCTTCGTACAAAGTGGAATTTGGGGCCTTTTCCTTATCGAGATAATGCTGTAGCAATCTATGTACCATTACATCGGGATATCTTCGAATGGGAGAGGTAAAATGTGTGTAGTAATCGAAACCTAATCCGTAGTGCCCTATGTTTTCCGTAGTATAGATAGCCTTGCTCATACTGCGAATCGCCAAGGTATCCACTAAATTTTGTTCTTTTTGGCCTTTTACATCCTCCAACAACTTATTCAAGGATTGGTTAATGGACTTGCTGTCCTTAAGATTAATGCTATGTCCAAATCTGGAAATTACACCGTTAAGGGCCAATAATTTATCCTCGTCCGGCTTGTCGTGCACACGGTAAACAAATGTTTTTTTCTGCTTACCTATATACTCCGCTACCTTTCTATTGGCAAGCAACATAAACTCTTCTATTAGTTTGTTGGCATCTTTGGCTTCCTTAAAATATACACCTACAGGTTCGTTGTCCTTGGAAAGATGGAATTTCACTTCGATCTTATCAAACGAGATCGCTCCGGCATCCATACGGGCCTTGCGCATAATCTTGGCCAAACTATCAAATGTCAATACTGCATTTACAATATCTTGGGATACTGCATAGGCTTTTCCACGGATGGATATTTCCTTTGGAATTTGACTTTGTTCGGTTTCAATTATGTGCTGTGCCTCCTCGTAGGCAAATCGTTCATTGGAATTGATGGCGGTTCTTCCAAACCACTGATTTACCAATCGCGCATTGTTGTCCATTTCAAAAACTGCGGAGAAAGTATATTTTTCCTCGTTGGGCCGTAAGGAACATGCTTGGTTGGACAAGACTTCCGGCAACATGGGTACAACGCGATCCACCAAATACACCGAAGTGGCCCTATTGTACGCTTCTTCTTCCAAAATTGAATCGGGCCTAACATAGTGGGAAACATCGGCAATGTGGATACCTATTTCATAGTTCCCGTTTTCCAACTGTTGAAAAGAGAGTGCATCGTCAAAATCTTTTGCATCCTTGGGATCAATGGTAAAGGTCAACACATCTCGCATATCCCTTCGATTGGCAATTTCGGATTCTTTAATACTGGTATCCAAAGTTTTGGCATACTGTTCCACTTCGTACGGAAACTCATTGGGAAGGCCATATTCCGCTAAAATGGCATGAATCTCGGTATGGTGTTCCCCAGGTCTTCCTAACACTTCTATAATTTCACCGTAGGGAGAATCCGCATCTTTGGGCCAGTCTCCCAAAAGAACCAATACTTTATCACCATCGTTGGCATTTTTCAATTTTTCCGGTGGAATAAATATATCGGTGTACATTCTGGAATCCGTAGGACGAACAAAAGCAAATCTTTTTTGTTTATCCACAATGCCAACATAAGATGTTTTTTTCCTTTCGAGTATCTTCGAAATTTCACCTTCCATTTTCTTACTCTTCTTCCGTGGCCTTATAAATACTTCGACCGTATCACCATGGAAAGCTCCGTTCAAATTATTGTTCTGAACAAATACATCGTCCTCCAATTCTTCTACGATAATATATGCATTGCCACTGGTAGTAAGATCTACCCTACCTGTAAAATAGGTATGCAAAGAAGGTTTCATTTGAAATTTGCCCCTTTCCACCTCAACAATACGATCACTGGCCCTTAACTGACCTAATCGTTTGATCAATAGGTTTCTATCTTGTGTATCCGAAATACCCAATTTAGAAGCTATCTGCTTGTAATTAAAGGTTTTGGACGGTTCTTTTTCCAGGATGGTAAAAATGCCCTTGGTTATCTCGTTCTTCCGCTGGCTACTTGCTCTCTTCTTTTTCTTTGACATTAACGTCCTTATTTTTTTGAAAAATACAAATTATAATCCGTGACCAACAAGGAAAGAAAAAGTAATCACAAACAAATCTGCTTTTATCAACAATTATCAATATTATATTTTTTCTTCTTTTTTAAATTTTATAAAAATGATGATTATGATAGATCGTTGAAATGTGGAATAAAATTTTTAGAAAAAAGTTGCTTTGAACAGTCAAAATATTTTGTTCACAATTTGTCAGAGTACAAGAAATTTAAGAATCAGGCTTTTATATTTTTTATTCACGGTTTTTAATAACCGTTGTCAACATCAATTTATTGAAAAGTTAATGTGTTTTTAATGTTAATTACCTAACATAAATGTTTCATATTCGTTGATTAATTTTTAATGAAATCTATAGTCAAGGTTAAATAATTATTACTACTGATATATTTTATTAGAAATCAAAATTTCGTTACCATATTTTTTCTTAAAAGAATTAACAAAATATAGATGTTGTTAAGTGTTTGTTTTTTAACTAAATGCAAAAAGCTTCCCATTTTTATAAACAGCATCCCATTAAAAGATATCGTACCTTTGTTTAGCATCCATTTTAATACAAAAACATGAAAATTGCGATAGGAAACGACCACGCCGGCACCGATTATAAATTGGCCATTATTGGCCTATTAAAATCCAAGGGTATAGAAGTTGTCAATTATGGTACCGATGGTACGGATAGTGTGGATTATCCGGATTTTACCCACCCTGTAGCCACCGATGTGGCCAATGGTAATGTAGATATGGGTATTGTTCTCTGTGGTAGTGGCAATGGTGCTACCATGACGATTAACAAACACCAGAACGTAAGGGGAGCATTATGTTGGAACAAGGAGATCACACAGTTGGCAAGGGAACACAACGATGCCAATATCTTGAGCTTACCGGCACGTTTTATATCTCTACCGCAGGCCTTGGAAATGGTTGATACTTTTTTAAACACCAAATTCGATGGGGGCAGGCACGAACGCAGGATAGAAAAAATACCATGTAGATAAGTGATATGGGCCATCACCACCATCACCATTCACATGACCATTCCGATCTAAAAGGAAGAAATCTGCTTATTTCCATATTCCTTAATATTGGAATAACGGTGGCACAAGTTATAGGGGGTTTGCTCTCCGGTAGTTTGGCTTTGCTGTCGGACGCACTCCATAATTTTAGCGATGTACTTTCGCTGATCATAAGTTTTGTTGCTCAAAGGTTGGGCAAAAAACAAGCATGTAGAAAAAAAACGTTCGGATATAAGCGAGCAGAGATTTTGGCCGCATTTGTAAACGCGGCAACCTTAGTGGTTGTGGCCATAATTTTAATGAAAGAAGCCGTTGAAAGGTTGTTAAATCCCCAACAAATTGAATCCAATCTAGTAATTTGGTTGGCATTGATCGCTATTATGTTCAATGGATTCAGTGTTCTTCTCCTAAAAAAGGACTCTGACCATAACATGAACATGAAATCTGCCTATTTGCATTTGCTCACGGATATGATGGCCTCCGTGGCAGTTTTGGTAGGCGGTATATTAATGAAGTATTTTGAAATTTATTGGGTAGATGCCGTATTGACCATGATCATTGGAATCTACCTTATTTATATGGGATACGATCTATTGAAGGAATCCACAAAAGTGTTAATGCTTTTTACCCCAAAATCGGTCGTGATTCAGGACATTGTGGAATCCATTTGTACTATAGACCCAGTTAAAAATGTGCATCATGTCCATATTTGGCAACTCAATGAAGAAGAAGTTCATATGGAAGCACATATCGATTTTAAAAAAGATATCCGCCTATCGGAGTTCGATGAAATTTTGGAAAAGATAGAAGAGCACGTATACCATAAACATGGAATTAACCATGTGAACATACAACCAGAGTTTGATAAGTGCGATTCCAAAAGCATAATAGTCCAGGACTAATGGAAGTGGCCATAAAAACGTTCAATCAGCTCACTACAGAAGAGCTCTACCAAATTTTACGTCTCCGCAGCGAAGTTTTTGTAGTGGAACAGGATTGTGTGTACCAAGATGTGGACAACAAAGATCAAAAGGCCCTTCATATTATAGGCACAAAAAATGGTGAAATAGTTGCCTACACGCGTATTTTTAAACCAGGGGATTATTTCAACAATGTAAGTATCGGTAGGGTAGTGGTAAGCCAAGATCAACGTAAATATGGTCTTGGAAAATGGATTATGCAAGCCTCACTTGCTGCGATAGACCAAAGATTTCCGAATCAACCCATTGAAATTTCGGCACAATCCTATTTATTAAAATTTTATACGGAATTGGGATTTAAGGTCACTGGTGAAGAATATTTGGAAGATGGGATTCCACATAGGAGGATGCTGAAGGAGTAATTTTATACTGTTTTGCCACAGGGATGCTGAGCGAAGTCGAAGTACGCTGTGATTTTATTGCCTTAAAAATGAATTTCTTTATAAATTGGAGTAACAAAATTGTTTAAACCAACCTTTTCGCTACACCAATTTTGATCAAATACTCTAATTTAAGGATAAGATTCACCGGCTTTTCTGCCTTGTTTTTGGTAGAAAAGAACAAATATCCTTTACTTTTTGGGTTTAGTTGTTCTAAATTCAATTTACCATGGACAATCGGGTTTTTGGAAATAATTTTTTCCAGTTGCTTTTGCGATAATTCAACTTCATCTAAGTGTTGAATTAATTTTTCCCGATTTACTATGGTGATGTTACATGAGGTAAAATGATCCTCTTCATCTGAATAGATACTGGTGATCAATGCATAAAAATGTGTTTTTTTTGCGGCATCGAAGAGCCAACCCTGTTTTTGGACTCCATTTTTCTGATAAAACAATTCAAAAGCAAAAGTGGGCAAGCTCTCGTTAATATAATCCAGTTGGGCTTTTTCATCAACATAAAACTGTTTTGAAGAACGTTTATCCTTTAGGATAACATCGATGCCCTGTAATTGTTTTTTAAGCTGGGAAATCCGCTCAAAACTATAATGCTTCAAGTGTTTTTGGTAATACGAGTCTAATAATGGGGTTAATTTTTGTTCTTTTTTTAGATCAGCTTTGAATTTGCTTTTCAACTTCGTTTATTTTCCGGAACAGGGAAGCACCTATCTTTTCCACAATCCCGACCACCAGGGCGTTGCCCATAAAAAAGGCGCGTTTGGTATCGGAAATACCCTCCAATTTGGTGTGATTGTCCGGAAACATGTTCAACCGTTCCAATTCAACTGGTAAAAGTCTTCGTGGTCCCTTGGAGGTTTGGATCACGTGTTTAAACCGGGATGGGGATTTACCGCCCTCACCGGTTATAATAGTTCTGGAAGGTTGATCAAGGGCATCGGGGAAAACCATACCGCCCTCGCTGTAATTGTATTCAAAACCTGCTTTGGTCTTGCGTATTTCTTTTTTGGAGCCTTTTAAATACTCCCACTTGGGCATATCGGACTCATTAATGTAATATTCTGGAGCAATGCAGTCATTTTCCAAAATGTCGGAAAGAACCGTTTTGGTTCCATCAAAATCGGGACTGGTTTTTATGGTTGTGACCTTACCGTTTAAGCAAATACCCGAGTTTAAGAACGGAGAAAGTTCTTTTTTACTGTTAAAAGTTTCGGATAAGGATACCAAATTTTCTTTTAAAACAAAAGAAACGGGTTTTGGCGTATTTTGGTCCACGGGAAAAGTCTCGGCAAATGTACCTTTTTCCAAAATCCATTTATTTGGCAGGGTTTTTCTTAGTTTGGAATGTAATGTGGTCCCTTTTAAATAGGCCAGAAAAAAAACGCGCCTTCGGCGCTGTGGCATTCCATAATCGGCCGCATTTATTACCCGCCATTCCACCGCATAGCCCAAATCCGATAGACTGCGAAGCATCACGGCAAAATCACGACCACGTTGAGTGGAAGGCGATTTTAACAAACGATCCACATTTTCTAAAAAAAGATATTTTGGTTTGTTCTTTTTTTCTGAAAGGATACGATGAATGGACCACCAAAGCACCCCTTTTTTACCTATAAGACCTTTGGAGTTTTTTAAAGATGTGGCCACGGAATAATCTTGGCAGGGAAATCCGCCCACTAGTATATCGTGGTCGGGAATATCTTTGGTAGGTACCGTTTCGATATTGGAATTCGAGTGATTTTCCTTTCCAAAACGGGCTTCGTAAACCAAGGATGCGTGCTGCATTTTAGTAGAGGGCTCCCATTGGTTGCTCCAGACCACTTGATAATGTCCTGTGTTTTCTAGTCCCAAACGAAACCCGCCCACACCGGCAAAAAGTTCACATACCTTTAGTTTTTGCATGCCCAAAAATAGGATTTATTCCTTTTTAATTAATTCTAATTTCATGAATGAAAAACAGTTTTATAAAATGAAAAGATGAACACCACCGAAAAAATAAAACTGACTATCATAAACAGGATATTGAGAAATCGATTGAACTCCAATGTTTCCAGATTTTCGGAAATTCGTGAAGCTGATGGGTCGTATGGTAAATACATAAATTGGAGATGGTCAATTTCTTCTGAAGATTTTTTAAACATCGGATTAGAAAGGTAACCGCCACTATAATTATAACTCCTACGGTAAAAAAAGACCCTGCTCCATCGGATTCACTAAGTAGGAACGAACAAAATACAACAACCCAGCTAAAACATATTATTGCGATATAGAACAAATTCTTTTTTAGTAACCCCATCCAAATTCCCAATCCAGAAAAAAAGAAAAAAAGAAACAATAATAACCAAAAGGAATAATCTTGTTCATCTACGAGTATTCCACCCGTAACCCCTGCAGTTGCCACGGTTACAGCTGCTATGGCCAAGAAGTTGGTGAACCACTTGGGATAATAATTTGCTTTTAAGAATCTTGGTAAAAACAAAAAACAGATGAGCGCTAGAGTATTTAAAAGAAATAGAAGGATAAATACCTCCGATTCTGACCAATTTTCCACCCCTTGTTTGGCATAAAGTACAAGTGTAATATTCAAAAGCGACACGTAGATCAACCATAATGTAGGGAAGTTGGATATAAACACCCAGATAGTGATAAAAATGGTCCAGGTAAGGAAAAAGTCGTAAGCATTTGCTCCTGTTTGATATATCTGCCCAAATACCGCATACATTACACCAACTAAAACAGGCGCTCCCGTTAATATTGACTTTTTTATAAAAGCCTTCTGTTTTATAAATAATGCTAAAAATGTGAATATTAGTACAAGAGACTGAACAGCACCAAGCTTTAAAAACTTGTTTAAACTATCCCAGTTATAGGCAAAAAAGTAGATAATTCCTGCAACGGTAAACGAAATACCGAGCGTTAGAACAAGTAACTTTAAAAAACGCAGCCAAGCGTATTTGTTGGAATATACGTGATCAGACAAAGCTCTGTCCACACCCTGTTCGGACCAATTGCTGTGCAGCACCACAAGTTTAATATCGTTACGGTCTGGCTTATCCATTCCAACCTATTTTAATATGTAATATAACCAATACCACGAATAGGGAAGTTAAATTACAATTTTATAAAACCAATAAATTACATTGGCCGAGAAAATGAACATAGTCAATAAAAGAATAAAGGACAAGTATTTTGATATGCCCTTGGCCTCTAAGTTTTCCGCCAATTTGGATAAAGAAGGATTTTTTGGCAAATACATTACATCTATAGTTTGCATACCGTATAGTGCGCCAACTTCCAATTTCCCAACTATTTTTCTATCGGATCCTTTAATGATGTTTCCAGAACCATCTTTAAAAGAGTAGAAAAACTCCACTAAAGGATTATGGTTTACCAATGTTCCAGTATCTTTAAAAGAAGTTATTTCCGCCGAGACGGTTTGCCCATAATAGATTAGGTCCCATTTTGATGTTTCCGCACTTTTATTGGACAATAGACCTGTTGTGCGCAATAATTGATATGCAATAACAATTATTACCAACACGAAAACTCCAGAATACCAAATATCTGAATTGGCGAACAAACGTTCATATTGGTTTGGTGAGATAAAAACCTTGTTAATGGCTTCGCTCATCAAAAGATAACAACCTGTAACATAAACAATGAGTTTTATACTACAAATAAGCACAAAAGTGAACGATATACGACTTTCGTTCAATGATAAAAAAACAGGGTCTTTCGGTTTTTTCGCCAGATTAATACCAATAGGAATGGTCTTGTCCACCTCAAAGCGATTTAGGTAGGGCTTACTGTCCCACACTCTTATTTTTCTATGTATGGGATATCCAGAAAGATTGTTAAATAACAACAGGAGCTCCAACAATGGTTTTTTGCCCAATTTAAGGGTTGTAACAGATAAGATGGTAGCTTGCCTTTTTACAATAGAACCGTTCTTTTGATTTCTGTAAATACAGAAATACCTACAGAAACAATATTTCATTAAATGATAAAGCCAAAAAAGCAAGATTATGCCAACCAAGGCCAGGGTAAGTATTGTGTAGGTCATTTACAGTTTTTGGCTTAAGGTAGTATCTAAAAACCTACCTTGACCCAAACAATTGACGGTTGACCCTTATGAGTTGACAGATACCCAATATGGGTTGTTGGCTACCAAATCTTATTGTAAAATACCATTGTATTTACTATTGTTGGCCAATAGTTCTTTGGCAGTTAAAATGGCATCGTCGTGGTTTAAATAATATTTATAGAGACCGTTGCGATAAAAGTATCGGGTGATGATCTCGTCTTCCAGGTTTTTCTGAATTTCTTTTTTATAGCTGTCCAACGCGGTGATCTTGCCCCGGTTTACGGCCAATAAGAGGTCTTTGTATTTTTCCTGTACATCTTGCCCTAAAAGCGAATCGTCGGCGTTGATAGACTCTTCTAAAAGCTTTTCCGTTTTTGTCTGAAAAGTAAAGTTCTGTTCTTTTACATAGGATTTGAAAGCCATATAATCACTTTCCGAAAATGAGAAATCGCTAACATCATCGAAATTATGTTCGTAGAAATAGTTCGTTGCAAAATCAAAAATAATATTGTTCGCCTCCAAAGCATCGATAAGGGAATTGGTTTTTAACGATTCAATGGTTACATCGGGCATAACACCGCCACCGTCCCAAACTTTTCGGCCGTTTTTTGTGGTGAACTCATTAAACTTGGTGTTTCGAACTGCATTTCCTTCAGCATCCCGGTTCCAATAATCCAAAGACTGGATACATCTTCCGGAAGGGGTATAATACCTGGATATGGTAACCTTTAACTGTGTTCCATAGGTGAGTTTGAGCGGGCGTTGAACCAATCCTTTGCCAAAGCTTCTGGCCCCCAAGATTACGGCACGGTCCAAATCCTGCAAGCCGCCCGAGACTATTTCACTGGCGGAGGCACTTTTTCCGTTTATAAGAACAACTAAAGGAATCTCTACATCTTCCGGCTTGTTTTTGGTCCGATATTCTTGGTTGAACTTTTTTACTTTCGATTTTGTGGTAACGATCAACTCTCCTTTGGGCACAAACAAGTTCGTAACGTTTATGGCTTCGGAGAGCAATCCCCCCGGATTTCCCCTTAAATCCAATACCAAACGCTCGGCACCTCGACCTTTAAGGTCCTGCAGGGCCAATTGCGTCTGTTTGGATGCCTTTCTATTAAAACGGGCAAGTACAATATAACCGGTTTTTTCATCGATCATATCATAAAAAGGAACGGCATCGACCTCAACACCTTCCCGGGTAATGGAAGTGGTTTTGGTTTCTCCCTGTCTCACAAATGTTACCTCTACCGTGGAATTGTTCGCTCCTTTTAATAGTTCTCCCGCATTGTCGTCGAAATCGGCAACCAATGTTTCACCTATTTTAATAATTTCGTCACCGGCCTTTAAACCGGCTTTGTCGGCCGCATATCCTTCATAAGGTTCCACAACCACCAATTTACTTTCGTACGAGCGCACGAGCGCACCTATGCCGGAATATTCTCCAGAATTATTGATTTTGTAGGATTCAACATCCTGCTCATTCAAAAATTGGGTGTAGGGATCAAGTTCGCCCAGCATGTTTTTTATGGCCGAGTCCATCAATTCTGCCGGATTGGTCTCGTCCACATAGTTCATGTTGAGTTCTTTGAACAATGTGGTGAATATTTCTATCTGCTTTGCAATCTCAAAAAAGTCGCTCTTAAAACTGCTGGCCCCAACAAAAATTGCCACTGCCAAAACGGGAACAAGCACCTGCTTTTTAATCAATCTTTTCATGGAACTCTTTATTTAAAAATGACTCCAACAACTTTTTTATGGCTAGATCTACCTCTTTAAAATTTGGGGTCTTCTTGCCAAGGTATAAAAATATGAACGCAAAGTTTCCCTCAATGTTGTTAAAAATAATGGGCTTGTTGAGCCGATAGGCTTCTCGCAACAAGCGTTTTATCCGATTGCGCTGCACAGCGGTCTTAAACTTTTTTTTAGGGGCGACCACGGCAACCTTTATGGGAACCTCGCCATTGGGAGCAGTCTTAACGTAAATCAGTTGTAATGGGAATTCACGCAGGGCCTTCCCTTCTGTAAAAAGAGTTTCGAACACTTTTTTATTGGTAAGCTTTTCTTTTTTTGGGAAAGAGAAATCCATTGAAGATCTTTTGTTTAAATTCTTTTGGGTCCCTGTAGTGGTTGGATGGGTGTTTTTTTCTAACATTGTTCGGACAGCTCCATTATTAAAGACAAATTACTCAAATAAGTCCGATATAGAACAAGAAAGGGCGACACAATTGGCCGCCCTTAAAATTTGTGTTTACTAAATTGAGACTATTCCTCTACTTGGTATACATTGTTTTCTCCATCGACATCTGCCATTAACTGTGATGGGTCGATCATTATGGCCTGTACCTTTTCCAGTGGCATTTCCACAGTAAATTCGTAGGTAGGGTATGCCCAAGGCCAATCTTCCAAAACGGTGCGCTTTAGGTTGGGATAAGGGTTTTCCTTTTCTCCATACATCATTCGAATTGGAACATAAAAGGTTTCCTGTGTTCCGTCCGTGTTTACCACCAAAATATCCAGTGGCATGGGCATTTCGCCAATACGTTCCATGGTTATCTTGGTTTTTTCGCCATCCGCCTCGACACTTTTAATGCCGTAGTCGATGGTGTTGGTTGTTTGTGTCCAATCGGTCAAATACCAACCAAGCTCCATTCCAGATACCTTTTCGGCAGTCCTTTTAATATCGTTGGGAACAGGATGTTTGAACTTGAAATCATCGAAATACTTTTTTATGGTCTCCATTAATTTATCCTGACCGATTATGTAACCTAACTGGGACAAGAAAATAGAACCTTTGCTATAGGCAGAAATGCCATAGGCAAAATTGGTGGTGTACCGATCGGCGTGAGTAGCTTGGGGCATTTCCAAACCAGAGTTTACCAAGGCATAATACCCTCGGTACGATCCTTCGAATGGATTTTGCTTGTTCTGTTCCATAATTTGGTTCATGCACAGACTACTAATGAAAGATGTAAACCCTTCATCCATCCATTCGTGTTTGGATTCGTTGGTGGCCAGTACGTGCTGGAACCAAGAGTGTGCCATTTCGTGGACCATAACACCGACCAAACTTCCAAATTCACGTTCACCGGTGATCAAGGTACTCATGGCATATTCCATACCCCCATCTCCACCTTGCACAACAGAATATTGATCGTATGGGTATTTTCCTATGTTGTTACTGAAAAAAGTCATAGCTTCTGCCGTTTTGGGCTGAAGGTTTTTCCAGTTTTCTTGGAGTTCGGGCTTGTCCTTGTAAAAGAAATGGAGCGTGGGCCCATTTTCCATCTGGTATACATCGTGAATATAATCAGGGTCCGCTCCCCACATAAAATCGTGTACCATAGGGGCTTTAAAATGCCAAGTCAGCGTTTTTCCTTTGGTTTTTACCTTTGTGCCCGGGGTTTCGTAACCATGCCCTATTTCATTCGGATTTTGGAGATATCCGGTACCTCCAATCGTGTATTCTTTGTCCAATGTGATTTTTACATCATAATCGCCCCATACACCGTGGAACTCGCGAGCTATATACGGGTTTGCGTGCCATCCTTCAAAATCGTATTCAGAAAGTTTTGGGTACCATTGGCTCATGGAAAGGGCAACACCTTCCTTGCTGTTTCTTCCAGAACGTCTGATTTGTAACGGCACTTGGCCATCAAAAGTCATTTCTAACGTAGTTTTGCCCCCAGAAGGAATCGGTTTGGCCAAATCCACCACTAGAATGGTCCCTTCTTCGGTAAAATCAACGGGCTGCCCATCTTGGGTTAATGTTTTGGCGTGCAAATACCCTATTTCGTCTTCAGAAAGCGAAGCAATTCTGCTTTTGTCGCCCTCCATCATTCTTTTGTCCGGATCTTTAATGTTTTGGAGCCTAATGTCCATTTCACTGCCCGGTTGAAAGGCATTGAAAAACAAGTGATAGTAAACGCGACTCAATTCATCTGGTGAGTTGTTGGTGTAGACCAATTTCTGGGTGCCAGTGTATCGATAGGTCTTTACGTCCATTTGCACATCCATGGTGTAGTCCACATGCTGTTGCCAGCTACTTGAATTTTGTGCACTTAGGAAGAAACTAGCTCCTAAAAAGGCTGAAAAAAGGAATGATTTTAAACGCTTCATATGTTATTTGGAATTGCTTTCTAGGGTCATTTTACCGTTTGAAATGTTATTTGCTAAAATTAAGGCATTATAGGCATTTGCCATTTTGCCGGACTTGGAAATTTTATCAAAAGACATGGCTTTGCTCTCATCGCCGGCCACAATAACGGAAGTTTTTGTTTGCAGACCCGATTGCATGATGATGCTCTTTACTTGTGCCGCGGTAAGATCTGGATGAAAAGAACGGATCAGCGCTGCAATGCCCGCAACAGCCGGAGCGGCCATTGAGGTCCCCCCTTGAAATTCGTAAGTATTGTTGGGCATGGTGGAATAAATTTTTGCTCCTGGAGCAAAAATGTCCACGTTTTGACTTCCATAGTTGGAAAATGATGCCACCATTTCCGACCCATAGCTGCTCGTTAGGGCACCTACAGTAATTAGGTTGTCCACATATTCCATATTTTCAAACTTGTGATCGTTCGGGAAGTTTTTGTTTTCTGGCAGTTGTAGGTCCAAGCCATCGTTGCCGGCGGCATGTACGATCAAAACATCTTTGGACTCTGCATATTTTATGGCGTCGTAGACCCACTCGGCCTTCGGCGAGAAAGATTTTCCGAAACTACAGTTGATAATGGACGCTCCATTGTCCACGGCATATCGTATGCCCAATGCAATATCTTTATCATACTCATCCCCGTTGGGAACGGCTCTGATACTCATAATTTCGACATTCTTTGCAACACCGTTTATTCCGATACCATTGTTCCTTTGGGCGGCTATAATTCCCGCCACATGCGTTCCATGGCTCTCGGTTTCCACCATATTATTTGGGTTGCCATTTCCGTATACAATATCTGTGATGTCGTATGGGTCGTCCCCTACGGGAATTCGGCCATTAAAATCTTTGTTGAGGTTGTAGTTTACTTGTTCCGTAAAGTAGGTAATACCTTCCTCCAGTTCAGACAATACTTTTTCAATACTGTCGCCGTAGGTGAACATTTGTGTTAAAACAGCAATGGTTTGTTCCATTTGAGGGGTCTTTGCCTCAATCGATAGTAAATCTTCTTTGGTGTAGGAGTCCTTGCCCAATTCCTTTTTTACAACTTCATCGGCTCCTTTTACCACTTGGAAAATTTGCTCGTACTGTTGCTTGTTCTGCAATGCTTCGGGATATTCTTTATCCAATTTTAACCTTGCGGCAGCCCTATCGGAGGCATCGCCTATGTTTAAACGGAGCATTCTAACATATTCCAGTTGTTCGTTGTACGACTTGCCCAAAAAGTTATAGCCGTGCACATCGTCCACGTATCCGTTACCGTCATCATCTTTACCATTATTGGGAATTTCGCCCTTGTTCGTCCAAAGCACGGGCTTAAGGTCTTCGTGATCTAGGTCCATTCCAGAATCGAGAACGGCAACTACAACTGTTTTTCCCTTTCTGTTTTTAATGATTTCTCTGTAGGCCTTGTCCACACTCATTCCGGGAATGGTATCCGCGATAAGGTCCAAGTGACCCCAATTTTTTTTCTCCGCATCTGTAAGTTCGGAAACTTTTAAAGGTACGGCATCGATATTTTCAACAGGGGTCGATACCAATGTGGTGGAACCACATCCCATAAAAAAAAGAGATGCGCCCAAGGCAAAGAACGATAGTTTGCGATATGTATATTTCATAGAATTATTTTATTATGTGAGTGAGGATTTATTGTGTGTTGAACAATTCGTTGTAAGAGAAAAGCTGGTCCAAACGGGCTCCCTTTTCGGTTCTTTTCAGGGAACAGATCTGGTTATGGGCATCGTGTTCGAACAGTAATAGCCAATCATTGTCTACGGCTTTTTCCAAAAATGAAGCCTTTTCCTGTAGTGTTAACAATGGCCGTGTATCGTAGCCCATTACATAGGGTAGGGGTATATGTCCCACCGTAGGAATCAAGTCAGCCGCAAAAACCATGGTCTTTCCTTTATAATTTAAATGTGGCAGCATTTGTTTGTCCGTATGTCCATCTACAAAATGGATTCCAAATCCAAGCTCGGATTCTTGCAAAAAGGAACTTTCTTTTCGATCAATAAAATGGAGTTGACCACTTTCCTGCATAGGGATTAGATTTTCTTTTAAAAAGGAGGCCTTTTCCCTTGCATTGGGTTTTGTGGCCCACTCCCAGTGGTCTTTATTGGTCCAAAAGCGTGCATTTTTAAAAGCTGGCTCGTATCCTGTTCGATCCTTGTTCCATTGAATGCTTCCACCACAATGGTCAAAATGTAGGTGGGTCAAGAAAACATCGGTCACATCATCACGATGAAATCCGGCATTTTTTAAGGATTTGTCCAAGGAATGGTCGCCCCAGAGATAATAGTAACCAAAAAACTTTTCTGACTGCTTGTTGCCCAGGCCATTGTCGATCAAAATAAGACGTTCACCGTCTTCAATCAAAAGACAGCGAGCTGCAAGGTCGATCATGTTATTGGCATCGGCAGGATTAGTTTTATTCCATATGGATTTGGGCACTACACCGAACATAGCACCACCGTCCAACTTAAAATTTCCTGTTTCTATGGGATAAATTGTCATGTAGAAAATAAAATGGTCTGCAAAATAAGAAAAGCCCCACCCAATTGCCGAAAAAATAAAGATTTATTAGCCGTATTTTAACAAAAAAGGGTTCATGGTAATACATTCGCTCCTTGAATCTGCTCAAATCGACATCGGCATTTGACCCGATTTCGATTGTGGCGATTAGAGCGGAACGATAATCTAAAAGAAAAACATTAAATTTCCGCAAAACTTGCACCATGGTCGAACTTGCGGGAATTATAATTCTTGGCATTATAGCACAATGGGTAGCTTGGCGCTTTAAACTGCCTGCGATTCTACCCCTTATTTTAATAGGTTTGTTGGTTGGCCCCATTGCCACCCTGTACACTGAAGACGGATCTAAACTTATAGAACCTATTTGGAACGGCAATAAAGGCCTATTCCCGGGGGAGGGACTCTACTATTTTGTTTCCTTGGCCATTAGTGTAATCCTATTCGAGGGAGGACTTACCCTTAAAAGGGCAGAAATATCAAATGTTGGTCCGGTAATCACAAAATTGATAACCATTGGAACCATTGTGACTTTCTTTGGAGCTGGTGTGGCCGCACATTATATTTTCGGGTTATCGTGGCAAATTTCCTTTTTGTTCTCCGGTTTGATCATTGTTACGGGACCAACCGTGATCACACCAATTCTACGGAACATCCCCCTTAAAAAAGATGTGTCGGCCGTTCTAAAATGGGAAGGAATTTTGATAGATCCTATAGGCGCGCTCGTTGCTGTATTGGTTTTTGAGTTTATAAGTGTTGGGGAAGGACAGGCATTTACCCAAACGGCTTTGATCGAGTTCGGCAAGATTATTTTGTTCGGAACCACATTTGGGTTTACGTTTGCCCATGCACTTGCCTTTGCCATAAAAAGAAATTTTATACCCCATTATTTGTTGAACGTGGTTTCTTTATCAACAGTATTGTTGGTTTACGTAGAGTCCGACCTGTTTGCACACGAGTCGGGACTATTGGCCGTTGTGGTAATGGGAATGGTTATGGGGAACATGAACCTCCCTAATTTAAAGGAACTGCTCTATTTTAAGGAATCCCTTAGTGTTCTGCTGATCTCTATCTTATTTATTTTGTTGGCGGCCAACATCAATATGAGCGATTTGGAACTGATCTATACCTGGAACACGGTAGCTCTATTTGCCGTAATTGTATTTATAATACGGCCGTTGGGTGTATTTTTAAGTTCGCAGGGATCCAATTTAAAATTTAACGAAAAGCTATTTATCGGTTGGGTGGGGCCAAGAGGTATCGTTGCTGCTGGTATTGCCTCTCTTTTTGGTTCTAAACTGATGCAAAGGGGGGAGCCCGGTGCAGAATACATTACCCCATTGGTGTTTATGATCGTTTTGGGCACCGTTTTGTTGAACGCTACAACCGCAAGGTTTTTTGCAAAACTTGTGGGCGTCTTCTTGAAAAAATCTGAAGGCATTCTGATTATCGGCGCATCCAAGCTCTCCAGGCTAATAGGGAATTACCTTAGAAAGAACAATAGGCATGTTGTTCTGATCGATAACAACCAGAACAATGTGGAAAAAGCCAAAAAGCTTGGTATGGAAGCGATTACGGCCAACATTTTTTCTGATTCGCTAACCGACAATATCGAGTTGAACGACATGGGCTATCTCATGGCGTTGACCGGCAACTCGGACATTAACAAATTTGCGATTAATAAGTTTCAGAAACAGTTTGGGGAGAACGGCGCTTTCCGTTTGGTGAACACAGAGGAAGTCAACGATCCGGAGAACAACCCAAAAGAAGGACTGTTTTCCCACACCGATGATTTTATTCAATTGATGGATACCGTTCGGAAACATCCTACCATCCATGAAATTGACCTTAAGAACAAGGAACATTACGATAGCTTGATCGACATCACCAAAAAGATGAGGGATATAGTTCCGCTGTTCACCAAATCACCTAGTGGTAGTATTGATATAATACCTGCCAACAGTAAGGATTTCTCCCCTAAAGGAGAAGGCTATAAATTGGTTTACCTTGGTAAAATATTGGAAGCCGATGTGGATAATGGGGCGGAAGAATAGCTGAAAACCTTTAGCTTTTTGTACACATTAACAAAGGGTTTTTCATTTCATTTGTTACTTGTCGATGTAGATTAGACTTGTGACGAAGTAAAGTAGTTTTATTAAAGGTTTGAAAATGAGCATACGAATTAAGAATCCGATTTATAGAGATTAGATGTTGCTTTGCCCGCCTGCCATGGACTGGGCACAAAAGTATCCCCCCTTGTTATTTCGAAATGAGTTGTGAAGCAACGATTGAGAAATTTAAAATATTTAGCAGTCCGAGATTTTGATATGCGGATAAATAAGGACAAGTTTGGACAAAGCTTATTACTACTAGACCCTGAAATAAGTTCAGGGACGACAAAAAAGGAGAGCAAAACGCCCTCCTTTTTTTAAAATCGATGATTAATTTTTTTAAGGCTCGGTACAAATGACCCCGGTATCTCCTTGGATATCCCAGTTATATGGTGCGCCCAACAAATTATTGCGAGCCACGAGAACTTCACTATCATTGCTGCAATATTCCAGCCCACTTGCACCTAGGGTAATATTGGTAGGTATCGGTCCCTCTCCGGGTTCTTGGGTTGCCCAACCCATTAGGGTAGCTCCATAATTTTCTGTGGAGAGTCCTCCTGAAAAAATTCCTATCATATTGGTTACACTTGTTATATCCCAATTACCAAGACTTTGATTGAACGTATTGGCTCCAGAGAACATAACAGACATATTCTTTACATTGGATACATCCCAACCACTTATATCCCGGTTGAATGATTCTGCAAGATTGAACATATATGCCATATTGGTAACACTGGATACATCCCAACCGCTTATATCTTGGTTAAATGATTCCGCCTCATTGAACATACGAATCATAGAGTTCACTTTTGCTGTTTTTTCACCCCAGTTCAACGGTTGGTTAAATTTTGTAGCTCCATAGAACATAAGGTTCATGTTTTCCACATTAGATACATTCCAATTGCTTAAATCTTGATTGAACGATGTTGCCTGTTGGAACATACTTTCCATAACCTCTACATTGGAGACGTTCCAACCGCTAATGTCCTGATTGAAGGCTGTTGCACCTCTGAACATACCGCCCATATTTGTAACGTTAGTCAAATCTGGTACATCCGTTGCAGGTATGGTCAGGTTTTCACACGCATAAAATGCAGTTTGCATTGAAGTCCATGGGTTATCCCCCCATTGGTCAACGGTCAGGATTTTTTTGACATCAGATGCCTCGTTAAAATTAATACGGGGAAAATCTCCATCAATTGCTACTCTATAAGTGCCTGGACTTCCAAATTCTATGGTTGTGTTACCTAATATACCATCTATTGTCTCGTTATGGGATGGGTTTCCTATTTCCTCCCAGTACACAGTATAGTTGTAACCACCCCCAGAGGTCGGTATCGTAATCTGTGTATCAGTGCTACCCCCAGGATTATCACTCTTCCAAGTTGTGATAAAGGTGGTCGGGTCTTCCAACAATGTATCAATAACATTGGTTATGGATAAGGTCACGGTAATGTTTTCTGCAGCAGAAAGTTCTCCATCACTTACACTAATGGTCAAAATATAACTTGTGGCGGTTTCATAATCTAGGTTTTTGCCTTGGACAAGATTAAGTTCCCCATCCGCATTGACCTCAAAAAGACCATTGTCGTCCCCAGCAGTTATGGTGAACTCAAGGGCATCACCCTCAGGGTCGGTTACAGCTATTTTTGTTCCTATGACCTCGGTATCTGATATATCCTCTGCCACATCAAACTCATAAGTGGTCGATTCTATTTCTGGCGCCTCATTAACATTGGTCACATTTATGGTAACCTGTGCCTGTGCGGAGTCTTTTTCGTCAGCAACTTGGACCGTTACATCAATGGTAGGGCTCTCCAGCCCCTCAAAATCAAGCTCCTTACCTTCTACAAGGCTCAGTTCCCCCGCTTCAGTGATCTCAAAAAGACCGGATTCGTCGTTCATGCTAAAAGTTAGCGTATCGTCCGTATCCGCATCTTGTGCACTTACTGTTCCAAAGGAATCAGCATGGTCAATGTTCTCCAATACATCAAAGCTTTGGGCCTCTATAGTCGGGGCGCTGTTCTCTTCCGCGGGCGTTTCTTCATCTACATCCGTTACATTTATGGTAATTGTGGCCTTGGTAGTTGCCTCACCATCGTTCACGGACACGGAAATGGTGTGCTTGGCAGCGGTTTCAAAATCAAGGCTCTTGCCTGTGGCTAGGCTCAAGGCGCCCTTGGCGGTAATGGCAAATAGGCCGTTGTCGTTCTCTGCGATACCAAAGGTAAGCGCGTCGCCGTCCTTGTCGGATGCGGTCAAGGTTCCGATTGGATCGCCGGCGGCGATGTTCTCTTTTACCGTAAAGGCCTTGTCGGCAATTGTAGGGGCATTGTTCTTGGGTTCATCGTCCTTACTGCAGGAGAGGACCATCAAAGTGAACAAGGTGACAAAAAATAATCTTTTTAGGGCCATATTAATTTTATTAAATAGTTATTCTGCGCAATTTGTCCAATTTTGGGCTGATTTTACCTCTCCAATTGACAGATACCCCTTTTGGCTTGACGGATGTGGGGGAATGGATGTTTCGTGTAGGATAAAGGCTAACTGTTTACTTGAAATTACAGCTTTGAAAAATAAGCCACTATTTTTTTCCTCATTCATCAACTCAAATAGGGCACCCATCAATTGAGGCCCGATTATAAGTTCCAGTACAAGTATTTTGGTGTTTTGATAATCAAAAACTCATTTAAAAATGAAAAAACTTGTACTGGCAGCAATGGTTGCTGTTTTTGTGATTTCCTGTTCTAAGGACGATGAAAATGATTGTGAATCTTGCGAAAAGGCTAAAATCTGTGATAATGGTGATGGAACCTATACTTTTTCCTATGATGGGGAAGAAGAAATAGTAAAGGAAGAAGTGCTGGAATCATTGAAATTGACACCAAAGGAATATGTGGAACTCGTTTGTATTGCAGGAAGTTCAGATTAGACTCCTGTCAATCATTCAACTTTAGAACGGCCATAAAAGCTTGTTGTGGAATTTCCACATTACCTACTTGGCGCATTCGCTTTTTACCTTTTTTCTGCTTTTCCAATAGCTTACGTTTACGCGAAATGTCCCCACCGTAACATTTTGCGGTAACATCTTTTCGCAGGGCTTTAATGGTCTCCCTGGAAATGATTTTGGAACCAATGGCCGCCTGTATCGGGATGTCGAATTGCTGCCTTGGAATCAACTCTTTCAGTTTTTCGCACATCTTTTTACCAATATGGTAGGCGTTGTCAAAGTGAACCAAAGCGGAAAGCGCATCTACGGGTTGGGCGTTCAACAAAATATCTACCCTTACCAGTTTTGATTGACGCATTCCGATCGGGGAATAATCAAAAGAGGCATAGCCTTTGGATACAGTTTTTAAACGATCGTAAAAATCAAATACGATTTCTGCCAAGGGCATATCAAAAATCAACTCTACACGTTCGGTGGTCAAATAGGTTTGGTTAACGATTTGCCCGCGTTTCTCGATACAGAGCGACATTACGTTGCCCACAAAATCAGCTTTTGTGATAATGGTCGCTTTAATGTACGGTTCTTCTACCCGATCTATGGTCGAAGGGTCGGGCAGGTCGGAAGGGTTGTTTACGATAATTGGTTTTTCATCACCTTTGGTGGTGTATGCATGGTAGCTCACGTTGGGCACCGTGGTTATTACCGTCATATCGAACTCACGTTCCAAACGTTCCTGTATAATTTCCATGTGCAACATGCCCAGGAACCCACATCGGAAACCAAAGCCCAATGCGGCACTGCTCTCTGGGGTAAATACCAAAGAGGCGTCGTTCAACTGCAGTTTTTCCATGGAAGAACGCAAATCTTCAAAATCTTCGGTGTCAACAGGGTAAATTCCAGCAAAAACCATAGGTTTTACGTCCTCAAACCCTCCAATCGGGTTTTTGGTGGGATGTGCGGAATCCGTAATGGTATCACCCACTTTAACTTCTCGGGCATCTTTGATGCCGGTGATCAAATAGCCCACATCTCCTGTGGAAATTTTCTTTTTTGGCACCTGGGTCAATTTTAAGGTTCCGATTTCATCGGCCTCATAAGACTTTCCGGTGGCGACAAATTTAATTTTCTGTCCTTTGGTAATTTCTCCGTTTACGACCCTAAAATAGGTTTCGACCCCTCTGAACGGGTTGTAAACAGAATCAAAAACAAGAGCTTGAAGCGACTCATTGGGATTGCCTTTTGGGGCAGGAACACGTTCTATTATCGCTGTTAATATGTCTTGGATACCGAGGCCTGTTTTTGCACTTGCAGGAATTACATCTTCTGGGGAGCACCCTAAAAGATCCACAATATCATCGGTAACCTCTTCAGGGTTGGCGCTTGGTAAATCAACTTTGTTGAGTACGGGAATTATTTCCAGATCATTTTCCAGCGCAAGATAGAGGTTGGAAATGGTCTGTGCCTGAATGCTCTGCGCGGCATCTACCACTAAAAGTGCACCCTCACATGCGGCAATGGATCGGGATACTTCGTAGGAGAAATCCACGTGCCCGGGAGTATCGATCAGGTTAAGCACATATTTTTCTCCGTTGTGGACGTAGTCCATTTGGATAGCGTGGCTTTTTATGGTTATGCCCCGTTCGCGTTCCAAATCCATATTGTCCAATAACTGGTCCTGTTTTTCGCGTTCAGTGACCGAACCGGTAAAGTCCAACAAACGGTCTGCCAAGGTACTTTTACCATGGTCTATGTGCGCAATGATGCAAAAATTCCTGATCTTCTCCATATCAACTATAACATACCCAAAAATGGGATATAATCAACTGCAAATATAGTTGTTTTATATACCTGTAAATGCATTTTTACAAATAAGAAAAATCGACTCCTATATTCCTCAAAAATAATTTCTTAGATTTGAGGTTCAACCCAAACCTCGAATGAAGAACCTGACCATTGCCATTTTATGGGTACTCTTTGCTATATGCTGTACTTACGGACAAACCTATAAGGTTACGGGCAAGGTTGTGGACGAGCAAAACCAGATTGTTCCATATGCCAATATTTTATTGCTTCGAGCGATCGACTCCACTTTTGTTCAAGGGACTTCTGCCAACGACGAAGGTTTTTTTGAACTTGTTGAGGTTGCACCCGATCTTTATCTTTTACAGGCAAGCTATGTAGGGAGGGGCTCGGAACCCAGGGCTTTGGATATTACCACCGATGTTTCCCTAGGGGCATTGATCATTCCCTTATCGGACAACGAACTGGACGAAGTGGTGGTCACCGCCCAAAGGCCAAAGCTACAACGATTGCCGGACAGACTTGTCTTTTCGGTGGAAAACACAGTGGTCTCCCAGGGTACATCTTGGGATATTCTAAAAAATACGCCCGGGGTCATCGTAAATCAAGATCAATTGTTGATTCGTGGCCAGAACGCAACAGTTTACTTGAACGACAGGAAGGTTCAGTTATCCGGACAGGAGGTACAAGATTTGCTACAGGGCTTGTCGGGAACAAATATTAAATCGGTAGAGGTTATTGCCAACCCTCCGGCAAGTTACGATGCCGAGGGCGGCCCAATTTTGAACATTGTAACGAGTAAAAACATTGTGCCGGGATATAAGGGCAATGTAAACGGAACCTTCACTCAAGCCGTTTTTCCCAAGTTTAGCATGGGTACAAGCCATTATTACAAAACGGACAAGCTTAATTTGTTTGCCAATTACACCATCAACCCCCAAAAGGAAATCAACAAAACGAACAAGGGCATCAATTTTATAGATAGTAGTGATGCCGTTTTCTCTGTTTGGGATACTGACTATGATCAAACCAATAGATCGCAATCGCAAAATGCGAGTTTTATCCTGGATTATACTTTCGATGCTCAAAACAGCCTGAATGTAACCTCCAATTTACTGTTTAACCTAGATCAAGAGCAGGAAACTGTTCTAAACACCGATATGGGAAATGCACAGGCACAATTAGATTCCACCTTTGCCACGAGAAACAGCTCTAATTTGGACAATACCAACTTGGCCTTTGATCTTACCTATGTGCATAAATTAAAGAAGGAGGGCGCGCAAATTAGGGCCAACGGACATTATACGTACTTCAATGGAGAAATGTTTCAACGACTGTCCACCAATTATTTTGATGCCAACAGTTCTTTTTTAAGAGATTTTGGGTTTGATACCGATTCCGATCAACAAATAAAGATTTTTACCGGACAGCTTGATTATTCTGCCCCGATTGGAAGTGCGTCTTTTGAAACGGGGGCAAAATTATCTTCGATCACTTCGGAAAGCACAATGGACTTTTACAATTTTAATGGATCCAGTAATACGGTCGATGCATCACAATCGGACAGATATATTTATGATGAGGATGTATATGCTGCCTACCTAAGTTTTGTAAAAAACTGGGAAAAATGGTCCATGAAGCTGGGTGTGCGCGGTGAATTGACCAAGGCCGAAGGAAACTCCATTACTTTGGGGCAGACTAACACACAAGACTTTTTTGAGCCATTTCCATCGGTGTATGTTTTGTATTCACCATCGGATAAACACAGCTTTTCGTTTGATTATGGGCGAAACATTGAACGGCCCAAGTACAACGACCTGAACCCCTTCCGGTTTTTCTACAACGAAAATGATTACGAGGAAGGAAACCCGAGTCTAAAGCCCGCCTTCAGCAACAATTTTAATTTAAACTACACCCTTAACAGCGAATATTTCTTCGACTTATACTATCGAGATAATGGCAATCATATTTCCTATCTAGTGTTTCAAGACAACGACAATCAAACTTTGGTGGAGCTTAAGCAGAACGTGTTGGAGAGTAAATCCTATGGTTTGGATTTTACCCTTAGTAAGTCCATTATGCCAGCTTGGTTTGTGTATGCCTATACCTCATTTTTCCATGAGGAGGAAACATTCTTGGCAGAGGAAAGCGGAAACGTACCGTTCACTAACGAAATAAGCGGGGTGTATTCTTATTTGGGCAATTATTTAACACTTTCCAATGATGGGACATTTACTGGGGAAGTGGCAGCAACCTATGTTTCTAAATTTCTTTTTGGATCCTATGTGTCCGACGAACAATTCAATCTTACCATAGGCTTAAGAAAGACCCTCTTTGATAATAAAGTTACAGTATCGCTTGCCGCTGAGGATATTTTGGAACAATATGTTCCCACTTACCGCTCTAAGTATTTGAATCAGGATAACTTTTACCGAAGACGGCCTGAGACTCAATTTATCCGCTTTGGATTTACCTATAATTTCGGAAACTTTAGGTTGGAGGATAACGAACGCGGCATCGATAAAAAAGAGCGCGATCGACTGCAATCACCGAACTAGCTTTTTGGTTTTAAGCTATTTTGTACTTTTGCAGTCCAAAAAACAGTAGGATTTGCCAAAAATTGGAAACATAGAACTACCTGATTTTCCGCTTCTTTTAGCTCCGATGGAAGATGTGAGCGACCCTCCTTTCCGCAAACTTTGCAAGGAACAGGGCGCCGATGTGGTCTATACCGAGTTTATTTCTTCGGAAGGGTTGATTCGGGATGCCGCAAAAAGCGTGATTAAACTGGACATTTACGAAAAAGAACGCCCTGTGGGCATCCAGATTTTTGGCGCCGAATTGGATTCTATGCTCCAAGCTGTGGATATTGTGGAAGCATCCAACCCGGATATCATTGACATCAATTTTGGCTGCCCGGTAAAAAAGGTAGTGTGTAAAAATGCAGGTGCCGGAATTTTACGCGATATTCCCTTAATGGTGAAGCTTACCGAAGAAATTGTGAAAAGGACCCATTTGCCCGTAACGGTAAAAACCCGATTGGGATGGGACAACAGTTCCATCAAAATTGTTGAGGTGGCCGAGCGTTTGCAAGATGTTGGTATTAAAGCAATCTCTATCCATGGGCGTACCCGTGTGCAGATGTACAAGGGCGAGGCCGACTGGAAACCCATAGCACAGGTAAAGAACAACCAAAGGATGCATATTCCCGTATTTGGCAATGGCGATGTGGACACGCCCGAAGCTGCCGTAAAAATGCGCGACGAGTTTGGATTGGACGGCGCAATGATCGGTAGGGCAAGTATTGGTTACCCTTGGTTTTTTAAGGAAGTAAAACATTTTTTCGAAACAGGAGAGCATTTAGCCCCCCCAACAATGCAGGAAAGGGTCGGTGCCGCGCGCAGGCATTTGCAAATGGCAATTGATTGGAAGGGCGAAAAACTGGGCGTTTTTGAAACACGAAGACATTATACCAACTATTTCAAAGGGATTCCGCACTTTAAGGAATACCGGATGAAGATGGTAACCAGTGACGATGCCGCAGATGTTTTTGCCGCTTTTGACGAGGTTCAGGAAAAATTTGGGGATTACCAGTTCGCTTAAGCGGAAATCAATTTTTCGTTGATTCGGCTGCTCGCAATTTTTGAAGAAATAAAGCCCAGAACCACAATGGTTCCGATCACGATCAATACGTTGAGGGCATTAAATTCCACCGGATAGGCCAAAGAAGGCGTAATTTTAAGCCAACCAAAAACCAATTGTGAAACAATCAACAAGGAACCGATCAGTACACCGATCAGCCCGCCAAAAGAGGTGACCAATAAGCCTTGGATAAAATAGATTCGACGCAATTCATTAATGGTTGTGCCCAAGCTATATAGCGTTTTGGAGTTCTGTTGTTTGTCCAAAATCATCATAATAATGGCCCCAACTACATTAAACAGAGCAATAATCAGTACTAGGGTAAAAATCAAATAGGTTGCTAAATTTTCGGTGTTGAGCATCCGATATAAAGAGGTGTTCTGCTCCCTGCGCGTTAAAACCGAAACCTTATCCCCCAAAATCCCAACAATGGAATTCCGGACATCTTCTGCCGAGGCATTCTCCATCAATTTAAAATTGATTCCAGATATATCCGTACTATCTTTTTGCAATAATTCCTGTACTACGGGCAGGTGCGCAAAAACGTATTTTTTGTCCAATGTTTCTTCCACAGCAAAAACGCCGCTCACCACTAAGGCAATATCATCATAAGGTTTGGCATTTAATCCTTGTTGGGAAAAGGAGCCTTCGCCAGGTTTTGGGACCAAAACCTCCATGGCCGAACGATTATTGATTGGCACACCCAGTAAGTTATAGATTCCGATGCCAATAACACCATTGAATAAATCCGAGCCCCAATTACCAAAAATTAAAGTGCTGTCCACACCGGTAACATTGCGATAATTTTGATCCACCCCCTTAATGTAGGCAATGGTACTTTTTTCTTTATAGGTAAGGTAAGCCCGTTCTTCCAGTTCTTTGGAAAAGCTGGCCAAACCTTCAATATGGTTCAGGGCAGATTCTTCGTCTGCAGAAATTGAAAAATGCTTTCCAATAGCGGGAGAAGCTTTGAGGTCGGGATCAAATGTGTTGGAAAAAGAAAGACTGAACGTTTTTAGACCGGCAAAAGCGGAAAGCACGATAAAAAGGGCCGCGGAACCGATCACAATCACCAAAAAAGTAATAAAATTGATGATGTTTACCGCATTTTGACTGCTTTTGGACCGTAAGTAACGTTTTGCGATATAAAGCGGAAAGTTCAAAATCAGGATTTCTTACGTTTATCGAGCAAGTCTCTGTTCTCTATTGGGTTTTCTTCCCCTTTTAAGGATTTTTCGATTCCTTCAATATACTCCAAGGAATCGTCCAGATAAAAATTGAGTTCTGGTACACGTCTAAGTTGGTACTTTGTTCGCTGAGCAAGTTCGTGGCGAATGGCCACTTGGCTCTCTTTGATGCCCTCCAATAATTCTTTGGCACCCTTGTTCGGAAAAATACTTACATAAGCTTTGGCCAATGATAAGTCCACAGTAACGGAAACCTTGGATACAGAGATCAAAGTTCCCTTAAGGCCACCATCGGTAGCGGCACGTTGTAAAATATCGGCCAGGTCTTTTTGAATGATTCCTGCTATCTTTTTTTGTCGTTGTGTTTCCTCCATGGTACAAAAATAAGCGAATTAATGACTAACCTCACTTTATGAACCGATTACAGTGCTTAATTTTGAAAAAAGGTAGAAAATTAAGGCAAATTACATTTCCTATGGAAAAAATTGAACATATCGGAATCGCAGTAAAAGATTTGGAGACATCGAACAAGCTTTTCGAAAAGCTGTTGGGTGTACCGCACTACAAAATTGAAGAGGTGGCCTCGGAAGGGGTAAAAACCTCTTTTTTTAAATCCGGGCCCAATAAGATAGAATTGTTGGAAGCTACCAAGCCCGACAGCCCTATTGCCAAGTATCTGGAGAAGAAGGGAGAGGGCATCCACCATATTGCTTTTGCAGTGGAGGATATTGCATCCGAAATAGATCGTTTAAAAAATGAAGGTTTTACTGTTTTAAACGAAACCCCAAAAAAAGGTGCGGACAACAAACTGGTGGCGTTTTTGCATCCAAAGGGCACCAATGGGGTGCTGGTGGAGCTTTGTCAAGAAATAAAAGAGGGGTAGAACGGTTAAATCCTTGCGCTGAAGAAAAATAAACACTAATATTGCATCCGCAAAATGCGGGTCCTATAGCTCAGCTGGTTAGAGCACCTGACTCATAATCAGGGGGTCCCTGGTTCGAGCCCAGGTGGGACCACGGAAAACCTCTTGTAACGCCCTAAATATAAGGGTTTTTTTAAAACAGGGGTAAAAATTGGGGTTGGATTATTTTAGTTGATTCAACCCCTTTTTTTCGTAAACAAAACACACTTTAGAACACCTACCCTCCCGAACCCCTTATAAACAAAGGCCGTAAAAATAACATACCTTAGCGTAAACAAAACACACTTTGCGTAAACAAAACACACTTTAGGATTTTTACGAAAACCGCCAGAAAAATGTCTTAAATGACTGTATTACAGTGATATAGCTCATATTTTATAAAAAAACGCTCCGTAAACAAAACACACTTTACCGTAAACAAAACACACTTTACCGTAAACAAAACACACCTTAGGGGTTTTAAACATCTGTATATCAATTAAATACAAACCCCCTAATTATATTATATAATTCGAAAGAATTCTAAATTATAATATGTGCAAGTTTAACTCTATTAAAGCACTCCCACCCTCCTGCTCAAACGCCGCGAGGCTTTGGAAAAGGTCTCAATTTGTAAACATCGCCAAAGGCTCGTTTAAAAATTTCGGTCATGTTCATTTTAGGTTTACAAAGCCTTGAGAAGTAAATGCATAAACGCCTTAAAAATTGATTTTAAGCACTTATTTGCGGTTTTTGCTTAAATTAAAGGGGATTCTGGGTTGCGGAAAAGAAACGCTCTTAAAACAGCTTAAAATGAAAAAAGCAACATCTGTCAGAATGCTGCTTTTTTTGAAGCTTTATGCTTCCACTACATGACTTTCGGCGCTTCTCACGGTCGTCCTCACGTTGCCGCTTTGTCCTTCCTCACATGCATTTCAAAAATATTAAATTTTATTAATAATTCTTGTGTAAATTGATGAATGACAGTTTTGATTTGATAGATAGAGGTCTCGATAATGAGCAGTAGTGTCCCGCAGGGCGCTATTGCTTATAGGTTTTGTTGGCGGTAGTTATTTATATCTGTTCAATGTTCGTGGGTTTATTAGTCCTTTTAGTTTTGACTCTAACACTTCAATTTCTGTAGTGAAAATGGAACCTAATTCAAGATATTCTCCTTCTAAACTGTTAGTAAACATCCGGCCAAGTTCATTCACAAACAAATATCCCGTTACTCTATTTGAGAATGGGAATAATTCAATTTTCAGTTTTTTATTTTCTCGCAAAAAACTTGTTCTCTTAGTAAACTCCTTATTACTAATAAAATATCGTTCTTTGAATTTGGTAGCAGCGTCCAAAGGAAAAAACTGGTAAACGCTCCAAATAGATATCTGTGGGTATTGCGTCAAGAAATTAGATAGCTCCTCTAGACAGTTAATATTTTCTTTTGTGAGGATTGTGTTGACTTTGATCGTAGTTTTTAATCCTGAAATATTGGAAAGTACATCTTCAATTTTTCTGAATGAGTTTTTGGATTCCCGCAGTTTATTATGCGTTTCACCAACTCCATCTATTGAAATGCCAAGTATATCGATATTGTCTTCAATAAAAGAAATGTCTTCTTCTCTTATTGCTAAGGCATTAGTGTCAACATGAGTTTGTAAGCCTAACCTATTAGCTTCAATGCACGCTTTTCTGAAATTGGATTTTGAAAAAGGGTCGCCACCTGAGAATGTTACGATATCAAAATCAAGCTTCGCAGCTCTTTGAATTATCTCGACTGACCTATCATTTAATCTTTTATTGAAAAAAGAGACATAGCAGAATTTACATTTCATGTTGCAACTACCCTGATATGTAAGCAATAGTCTTTTCAATCTAAACTGGCATTAGTTGGTTGTCAGGATCATGTTTTGCTTTGAACTCCTCGAATGTCAAAGCATTATCCCAACTTTTCTCGAAGTGATTTTTTAAAACTCGATATCCATAGGAACCAGCATTGAAATCAAATGCCAAGAAGTAGTTCTCAAGTCTATTTTCAGTCTTTCCTAAATGATATGGGTCGTATATGAGGTAATTATCAGTATAGAAAATAGAACAATAAATATCGTTTGTGAATTTGACTGTCAAATTTTCGTATTTAGCATTTAAAGCATCTAACCTTGGTAAATTAAGCTTCGGATCGATTTGAGTTTTTACATTATTGAGTTTGTTCCGGGTAATTTTGCTTTCAGAAAAAGGATTGATAATAAGAAGTCTCATATTGTGTCCACTATCCAACTTTGGTTTTAGATGATCCCAGTGTTTTCTAATGGAGTCATCAATGTATGACTTACCTGTTTCTGCTATCAGGTTAAATTCGCTTCCAGAATCAATAGCATTCTGTATTTTTTTGTTTCTAGAGTCAATCCCATAGATACCTTCCTTTCTATCCATTAGATAAATATCACTTAAGCCATATTCTTCAAATGCATTTCGCAGTTTGAATTCTTCAGCTTCTCGTTTCTTTAAATATTTATCAATTGGACTATATGCCCTAAGTTTTAGTAGGCCTTCTAGAACTGCAAACAATCCAAGGGTAATGAAGAACCAAGTCCATTTTTGATTCTCGGCAAAATAGGTTAAAGCTCCAAGCGCAACTAGCATAATGAAATACTCAATTACAGCAATTAGTCTTTGTATGCATTTTGTTTTCATTCTTTACTTTTAATTACCGCCAACGGTTAGTATATGAAAAGTAGGCGAATTCGAAGCACGGAACTTTCGGTTAAGCACAAAGTTTGATACGAGCCAAAAGCGTTGATTTTATTACTATTTCGCCTATTTTTTATATACATTGTTACCTGCTGGCTTTATTCTTTTAGTTGTTTTAATCGGTCAATTGCGTTTTGATTTTCAGGATTTAATTCCAAAGACTTTTTGTAATTCAAAATTGCATTTTGGTAATCCTTATTATAAAAATATGCTTCGGCTAAACTATCATATAAATTTGCCGATTTTGGATATAGATGTAATGCTAATAAAAGGACATTATATCCTTGCCCTTTCTTCTCATAATTAAACGATAATCGCAGTCCTAAAGTGTTTAACATTCCTTCTTGAAGTTCAAGATTTGAATGATTGACTATTGTTTTCTCATATAGTGGAATTAAATCTTGATAGTCTTGTTTGAATGCTAAATCATTGAAATCCTTATACGTAAACTCTTTTCCGATAGCTTTTTTCGTTTGTTTAGAAATCAAGCTATCGGAAAATCCGTTTGCTACAGGCATATTTTCAATGAAAGCAATCGCCTTTTTCTCATTTGTTAGTGTTGCATTTAAGAACTGCAAAGTATGTTGACAAAGCAAATTGTAGGAAGCCATAATCTTATCATCACTTTTATCTTGCCTTTTATCTCTATTAGCGAATAAGACACCGAAAGAACTAAAGTAAGAATGCGTTAGGTCGTGAAATCTATATCTGTGAATGTTGCTGTATTCCAAAGAGTCGTATAATTGAAATTTGTAGTTCAACTCTTCAGGAATTTTCTCGGTGGTTAGAACTTCTTTCGGAATCTCTTTTTGAGCGAAATGGATATACGGAATGAAAAACTTATCTAAGTTGAAATAGGGTGATTTTTCCAAAACAGGATAATTGTACCTTTCGGTTCCATCCAAACTAACAATTGCTTTTATAGTCTTGTTTTTCATAACAGTTATAGCGTTTGACAACCCACCAAAACTAAATCCCATTAATGCCACCTTTTCCGAATTAATATTCTTGTGCCTGTGAATTTCTTTTAGAAGGAATTCTACGTCTCTTGATTGTGTTTCCATATCTTTTGTAGTTCCGCCTTCTAACCAACGCGTATCTGTTCCCCTTGAAGGACTTGATATTACTACAAAACCATTACTGGCTAAATACTCGAATAACGCAAAATTTTCAATTGACGAAGCTTGATAACTTGGTGCATAAACTACTACTGGGAACTTTCCGTCAAATAATGTTGGATTAGAAAAAGCATTAACCTTTTCAGAAAGATGAGCCTTATTTTCTGGCGTATTCCATAAGTAAGGAAACCAATCCAACAGAAAATAATTTGGTAAATTTTTCCATTCTTCCTCTTCTTTTAAAATCTCTAAATAATTCAAGACTGTTAATTGCTCAGAATTATTCTCTTTGGTTTTCGCAGGATACCAAATACTTATTGGGATTGGTCTATCAATGAGTTGGTTGTTAAACTCATTATGAATTCGATAGGTTCTGGTGCTATCACTAACTGTATAGTGTTTAAATCCGACTTTATATTTTCCAGCTTTAAGTCCGATTTCTTTTAAGGATGTCTGTCCGTGAGATATTGTTGATAGCAGTAAACCTATAGTGAATATTATTAATCGCATTGTCTTTGAGTTAGTGTCCATAAGGAAGATGTCCTATTTTGATGATTGTTACAGGTCTTTTTTTAGCTTGCAGGTAACTTGTTTATATACCTAGCTTTTATCTGTATATTTTACTGATTAGGTTGGCTATGCTTTACTACTTGTTTTTCCGTTGGGGGATAGAATCGGTGATTAAAAAAAAACAGAAAGACATATTTACTTATCAGTATATCTTAACTTGTTCGAACTTCACAAAATATCATCAAACTCTTTGAGCTTTGACTAACATCTTTGTTTGTCTTACATCGTTAAATATAATAGGTCCTATTAAAACTTAAATGCATTTACTTCTATAAGCTTAGAAAACCTTTTCCATTTATGGAAATACCCCAGAAAAACTATGGTTTTTCTGCAGCTAGTTTTGATATTTTTTTTACAACTTGCCGGACTTCAACTAAACTTCACTTTATGGCTTGTTGAAAAAGGTGTTATAAAATACATTGGCATAGCAAGTTATCAATCTTTACTGAAGTTATTTTTGGGTATTATTAATTATAAATTTTACCCAAATGAAAAATTTAATCTACTTAAGTTTAATTGTCTTAACTGCTATCAATGTTGGCTGTACTGCTGAACCAGTTACAAACCAAGATGATGAAGCAATTTTTAAAGAAACATTGGCCATCGATAAAGAAAAGGTGGAAGCTCCCGGGAAAAAGTCCGGAACAAACGGGTAAACTAATGCCAAATAGAAATGCTAAGTACTTTCTTGTAAGTATTTTTATTTTAGGCTTTTTTGGTCCATTTCTACATATTCCATACAATATTAATGATAAAGAGGGCGTCTTTGGTTTTACCTGGATGTCCTCTTTTTTATTTGCTATTGGATTTCCGTTATTTCTTATCTCACTATCATTTCTTCTTTACTATGCTTCCGATTTCTTGCCAAAAGGACTAAAAAGAGTATTCCGCACTTTTTCAATTTTGACAGCGTTTACTGGATTTTTTTTCATTTCCTGGATATTAAATCCGTTCGAGGAAAACGATTATCATCCCGGAATCTATTTTGGAGCAATGATTATAATTTCAATTTTACTTGCTAATGGTATTAGGTTGTATAAATCAACATTAAAGTTCTTGATAGAGGATAGGTATGCTATGGTAGATTTTCTTTTAAGTCTGAGATCAGATTATAAAAAAATGCTTAAACATGCTTTAAAACCGAATTTACAAAACGAAGCTGAAGCTGAAGTTTTTAAAGCGATAAAAAAAGATTCTGAAAATTTTGATAAAAAGCTTTATGAAAAAGGGAAGGAACTTGTTGAATAGTGGCTTTTCTTCAGATAAAAAAAAGAAAGCAGCTGAAAAAATTAAAGACCTAAAGGATAAATCATCTTATGCTGAAACCTTGAAAGAGTTGGAAGGATTAATGGATAATGCTGAGAACGAAAATAAAACACTACGTGATGAATTTTGGAATGAACTAAGAAATCATTCATCGATTTCACATCTAAAGGAAAAAATTGTAGAGGGTTGGGCTCCAAATGATTTGGAGTGTGATAAAATAGGGATTTTAAGAATCTGATGTTTGGGTTCTAACCGATAGCAAATATTCCCTAATCCAATTAGCTTTATCACTATTGTCTGATTTCAATTTTTCAATAATAGATTTTAGAAATTTATTTTCGCCCCTCTTCTCATATTCTTTGAGAACTTTTCCCATTAAAATATCTGACTGTAATTCATTAGAAAACTTTAGAAAAAATCTTGCCAAAGTATTCATGTCCTCTTCCTTGTCAAAAATAAATTGATCCAGGGAAATACTTTTATTCTCGTCTAATGTTTTCCGATTGACCCCATCATATTCTTCATTAAAAAAACTATTTAAATCAAACTCATTATCCATAAGAAACTTAATGAAAGAGTTGGGAACAAATTTTCTTTTTCCAGACTCCATTTTTGAAACCTCATTTTGAGATATGTTTAGTTTCTCAGATAATTCTATCTGGCTTAGACCTAAGCTTTTCCTTACTTGACGTATTTTATCGTGTATTTTCAAACAACAAATATGATAAAAACATATATTATTTTGCTATATAAATCAAAAAGTAATATTTTTATCTTGATTTTATCAATTAATCTATTTCAGCAACTGCTGAATCCCTTTAACTCGTCAAATTTGATAAAATTAAAAAAGGGAGGAGTAATCAGCTCCTCCCACTTATCAAATAATCATATCTAGGAACTCGTCAAAATACCTAGTATGAAAAATTGAAGGTATAAAATTTTACCTAATCTGCCCAATTCTTGAATCCTGAAATATTTTGTCTAAAAATCCAGATTCAAGGATTGGGATTTCTTATAACTTGATATTGATGTAAAGCATCATATACCAAAGTAGTCCATGATACTTTTTGAAACCGTTAAGGAAACACCCTTGATTCCTTTCTTTGAATTTAGATAAGACGATTCTTCTTGATTGGAGAAAAAACCCATTTCAACAAGTACACTTGGAACATAAGAAATCGATTCCCGGAGCACCTGTAAATTCGACCTTAAAATTCCCCTTGATTTATAGTTTAATTTTTGCTTTAAATTCCGGTCTAAAATCAACCCGAATTTAGCAGCAGAACGGAGGTTAAATTTTGCATTATTCATATTGGTTTTTTGGAGATATATTTCTGCCCCCTGGGCAATCGAATTTGGATTGTGGTTACAATGCAATGAAATGAACAAATCCGCATCTGATATCTTAGCATATAATGGCCGTCTTTTTAATGGTAAAAACACATCTGTATCACGTGTCAAAATCACTTTTATATCCGGGGCGTATTTGTTTAAATACAACTTCACATATTTTGCTACGAACAAATTAATGTCCTTTTCATATCTGCCATTTTTGTCAATGGTTCCTGTGTCGTGTCCACCGTGCCCGGCATCTATTACGACAGTATAGATTTTTTCGTTTTGTCGAACATTATCCAAAGTGAAACTTTGCGCTGTAAGTATAGTTTTTAGACCGAGGAACATTAATCCAGATACCCAATATTTTGTATTCATTTTAAAGGTGGTTTAATTCTAAAAAAAAGCTTCAATAATCCGAAAAATTGTTTTCCGTTTTCTTGAAGCAAAGCGAGAGAAAAAAGGAAAGCGAGATGGAATCGGGGAACCCCCGATACGAATTGTTGCATTTTTTCTCTCGCTTTTTTTTTCTTTTCATTGCTTTAAAGGGTTATCAAATACAAAAATATGTGGTGTTGGTTACTTTTTATGCCACATTCGTCAATTCAAAAGTGGCATCCGTCAATTCACACCCTCAATTTCAAATAGTTAAATCTAGATTTATGCCACAAAATGAGCCACAATCTATGTCTGATTATCATAATATACGTGTACGGAAGATTAATAAGGAAAAGATAAAACTGTTGGCGAAACGTTCGGGAAAAAGCGAAACCGAATACGCTAATAGAATGATTTTATATATCTATAATTCGGGACTTGATATTTTCACTGAAATATCCCCAAACGTTCCAGATATGCTTAAAGCTATGGATAGGAGAATCGTTTCATTTCTTAAAAAAAGAGAGCAGGATTTTTTTGTTCCCATGCAAAATTCATTTCGAGAAATGATACGGGTCCATAATCAAACACTCCAAACTTTGGACATACTCCACCCTGGGGAAATAGGCTTCAAAAAGAACGAAAAAAAAGAAGTTGAGAACACAAAAGAAAAAGGTTTTATCATACCCAAAAACAATGACCCAATAGTAACAGATATCGTTGTGCCGGAAGATGATAAAACCAAGGTAGAACCAGAACAAAAAAACAGCTCGTTTTCTACAACTGAAAGAGATAATTTTTTACAACGAATCGAACGTGCCGAAAAGGAGAAAGAAACCTTTGAAAAAGAGCTTAAATATTTATTGAAAAACTTAGAGTCTAACAAGAGTATTTCTGGGCCTAAATTTACCTGTAACCTACCGCAAAAAGAGATAGACAGAATCAAACATTTGGTGGATGGTTATTAAAGTTCACAACCCGAAACATTCCATAGGAAAAAATACGGGTTCTGTGGCCAACTTGGTAGATTATCTGGAAAAGGAAAATGCAGGGATGAAAGTTCATGAAATGGAAGAATTTTTTAATCATGATGGTGATTTTCAAACTGCCGCTGAAGTTGAAAAAGCCATTGATGGCAATAAAGGAAAACTGGCCAATAATGAAACCAAATTTTATATGATCACGGTAAATCCTTCCAAACAAGAACTAGAACATTTGGCAATGCAAAATGATAGAATACCGAAGTTTGAACGAGTGCATCATGGAAGGAATTACGAAGACCTTTTCAAGGATTATATAAGAGATCTAATGGATAAATATGCTGAGAACTTTAACAGAACCTATGAAGATGGCAAACCTTTAACTGGAAATGATATTATGTACTACGCTAAAATCGAGCATGAACGTACGTATAAACATGGGGATAAACGCTATGAAAAGGAAATGAAACACAATAAGGCCGTTGAGAAGAAAATTTATGAAATCCGTAGAGATGCTGATGGCCTTTCTGACCCAAAACAAAAGGAAAAAATGCTTGAAAAAATCAATGATTGGGAAAAGATGTACAAGAGGAATGGAGAGGGAACCATTATCAAAGAGGGGGCTTTAAAAGATGGAAACAATTTACATGCCCATATCATAGTCAGTCGTATGGATAAAAACCAGGAAATGAAACTATCCCCAATGGCCAACCATAAGAAGAGCAAAAACAAACTGAACGGTAAGGAAGTATCCATTGGTTTTAACCGTGATGCCTTTGTAGGTTCGGGAGAAAAGCTGTTTGATAAGAAATTTGAATTTGATAGACCGCCGGAATATCAATACAACTTTTATAAGGAAGCCAAACAAATCAAAAATCTATCCAATGTTTTGCATTTAAGAAACCCAAAAGCTTTCGCCAAAGTCGTGGTCAAAAAGGCCATGAATGAAATGATCAAGGATAAGACGTTACAAAAACAGCTTGGTTACGTAATGAAAGACCCTCGAAAAATTCCTGCCCAAACCATGAACAAACTTCAAAACAAAGCGATAGAATCGGTAGTAAAAGCCATGGGAGCTGGAGCCTATACCAATCCTGTAACTGCTGGGGTTCAAGTTGCAAAACAAGCTATAACAACAACCGCAAAAGTGGTTTCAAAAGGCATGGGAATATGACATAAAAGCAAATCACAGTACATCAAATAATCATTAAAACTCGTCACTTATACTATGAATATTATAGATGCATTTTTAAATGCTTCCCAAGAAACCCAATATATTATTATTGGAATTAATCTGGTCGTTGCCATCTTGCTTGGTTTCTTTATGAAAGCAGGGAATTGGATTGTAACCTTGATTGCTGCCCTTATCGTTTATTTTTTACTGTACTCCATCTTGGACTATATAGGCATGGTGCTACCACTTTCCTATTTCCTTGTGCTTTACGTCCTGCCTTCATTGATATTGGGATTTATGACAATGGGCATAATTAAGATTGTGGCTGAAAGTGAACCAAAACACACAAATGTTTTCGATGTAACCATACCATACAATGGGAACAAGCGACTTACTGTAAACATTAAGAGAGGTGTAAGTGTGCAAGGAGCTGCAGGAAGTGGAAAAACGGCATCCGTGGCCGGGTGGATTTTGAAATGGATGGGACAACGCAATGTACCCTCATTAATCTATGATTATAAAAATTTCGAACTTGTTGAAGTGGTCCAATGGTTTTACCGTGAAAGCACCCTGCCCATACACGCATTTGCTCCCCATGACCCTGATAGAAGCATGTTTCTCAACCCTATTGACCCATCCATTATAAAAAAGGATGAAGATATATCCTTGATGTGTAAATGTATCGTACAAAACATTCTTGCCAAGGATAATAAGTCTCGTGATAATTTCTTTGTCCAAGCTGCTGAAGGTGCCATTATAGGGGTTATATATGTATTACGGGATAAATACCCCCACTTTTGTTCTTTTCCTTATTTAGCGGCCATTTTTTTAACCAAAGAAGCGGACGAATTAATTGAATTTATAAAACAAAGTCCTACTGCATCAATCCACGCCCGTGCTTTTTTTGACAGTGGTGATTCAGACAAACAAATGGCAGGTGTTAAAGCTTCAATTAGTAATGCTTTTCGGGTCTTTGCCGTGCCTAATGTATTTTATTGTATGCAAAAGAATACTATCGGCCTTAACATTAACAACAAGGAGAACCTTGCTGTATTATGTTTGGTCAATATCCCAAAATATGATGAAATATACTCCCCTATTTTATCGATAGTGACCCAAGCTGTCCTTTCTTCCATGAGCGAACGGAACCAAGAGCCCTCTTACCTTCTACTTGATGAAGCACCTACATTGAGCATCAACAGAATAGGAAAGGTTCCTGCCACAATGCGAAGCTTCAATATCGCTACTATTTATATGTTACAGGACAAGGTTCAGGCACAGGTGCAAATGGGACTTGATAAAATGAAAGAGGTATTGGCCAACCTTTCAACCTTGTTTTTTGGAAAGACCAATGACCCGGACACCGCCAAATTTTTTGAGAGCTATTTCGAAACTATAAAGGTAAAATCAAAAAGTACAAGTAAAAAGGCGGGATGGGGCGGAGCAGACCGCAGAGTTTCAGAATCTGAAAAAGACGAGAAAAAGCACAAGTCCTTTGAAATGTTTCAACGAACCGCAGGAGAGTTTTTCGTATTCAATGAAAAGGGAGAAAATTATGATGCAAAAATAAGACTGCCAGAATACAGCCCCATGGAATACAATGTTGTTCACGTAACAACAAAACGTGAAATACAAAGCTTCTTTGACCTGGTTTTGAAGCAAGCTAAAGAGCTGTAAACAATATAGATATAAATTAAAATTTATAATTTCAACTTATCAAATAATCATATTAAAATGCACAGCATACCCCAAATTTTACTAATCAAATTTTTATCAAATGAAACATTTGAAGGCCGTAGGGCCGAAAACTCGTCAAATTATGCTAGTAGCTTTCCTATTGGCATCAACACCCATTTTTGCAATGGTCGATTTGGGCATCAAAGAAGCTGCCCAGGATCTATTGGATGAAATCAAGGATTCCGCACCCATCGTTATTGGTTTGATTTTTTTAGTTTCCGCTCTGTTCAATATCGGTAAGATTACTGGTGGAGATAGGGACTACAAAGGTTTTTTTATCAGTATTGGCCTTTGGATTCTTGGTGTAATCATGGTCGGAGCCATCTTTACCTTTTTGGTGGGTTATACGTTCTAGGTTGAGCCAGTCTGAAAATTTAAACAAGCATCGATTAAAAGTAGAAAAAGGCCTCGAAAGGCAAGCCACAATCTTAGGATTTCGGTTGCCTTACCTCGGTATATTCGGGGCTCTTTTTTTCCTTTCCCTTTCCCCTATGATGATGGGAGGGGTGTCCTTTAACGCGGTAGTTTTTGCCATCATTGCAGCAACAGCAGGCTTTATGTTCGTAAAATGGGCCGATGACAACAACTTGCTCGAAAAACTTTCCCCTGTCAATTTCCCCAAAATTCTTATCAACGATTTATATAAAAAACTGAAAAGTGGACCAAATCAATCTGAGTGAATATTATCCGATACTTGCCATAAAGGATAATATTCTATTGTCAAATAATGGCGATATCATCCTATGTTATGAATTGGATTTGCCGGAAATATTCACATTATCCCCGGACGATTATCAAAACATACATGACTTCTGGTATAGAACCATTAAATATCTTCCTGCCCATAGTTTTGTACACAAGCAGGATATATTTCTAAAACAACGCTATAATGGCAACGAGCTGCCGGATGATACCTTTTTACAAAAATCCACTAAGGAACACTTTAAGAATCGGTCGCATGTGTCCCATACGTCCTATCTTTTTATTGGCCATTCCCCAAAATCTACATTGAACCAATCAGGTGTGCAAAATCCTTTCAAGACACTTCCCAATAAAAAGAAGTTATTGGAAGAATTTGAAAAGGACAATGCCTTTATTTCGGAAGTGGTCAAGAGTGTGGAATTTTTGAACAGTTCTAAATATATCAAGGCACAACCTATCCAAGAAGATGAAATCCATACGCTCATTCAAAACTATTACAATGGTTTTGACCCTGATAAATATGTGGATACTTCACTAGAAGAAAAGATTAAGACCCAAGGAGAAACCTACAACGCCATTGGTGTTGGCAATCGTCGTGTTGGTGTTTTTGCCCTTAACGACATTAAACAGTTCCCGGACTATGTGGACATATTTAAACTGGATAACGATTACAGTAGCAAAAAGTTCAAAATATTTAAGGGAGCTTCGGATGATTTTGGTTTCAAGATGCCTTTTGATCACATCTATAACCAGGTAATCTATATCGATGATCATACTTTGCATAAAAAACAGCTCGAAACCCGTAAAGAGCATCTTGTAGGAGCAAAAGGCTTTGGTACCGATAATAAAACGGCTGCCGAGGATTTAACCGAATATCTCGAACAATTATCCAAGGATGAGAGTAAAAAGATTGTCCGGGGCCATTCCAATATTATCTATTATGCCGATTCCGATTCGGAGTTTGAAACCTATACCAATACGATTTCGACAGTGTATAGGACTTTAGATTTTAAACCCCATTATCCCAATAAGAACACCTTACAGGAAATCTATCTTAAATCGGTATTTCCATACATATCCTCATTGAGCCAAATCAATGTGTTCCGTACAGAACTTGAAATTGCCCTTTCCCTTTTTCTTAACATTACCTCGTATAAATCGGATGATGAAGGAGTGGTATTCTCCGACCGAATTTTTAATGTTCCCGTAAAAAGGGATATCCGGGACGAAGCCAAAAAAAGGATCAAGGCATGGAACTTTTTTATTTTCGCCCCTACTGGGGAGGGTAAATCTGTTTTAGCGCAGCACATCTTCCGTCAATTGAACGAGCAGGGCAAAAAACTGGTCATTTTTGACATTGGAGGCTCATTTAAAAAATTGTCCTATCTCGTTCCCAAGGAAAAGGTAATTTTCTTTTCCTATGAACATGGCCAACCCTTGGGGTTAAATCCTTTTCTGGTCAATGATATATCGGAACTGGACACGGACAAGCAAAATTCTTTGTCCGATTTTGTCTATAACCTTTGGCATCCCGAAAAAACCCCGGACAATCAACATCGTACCATACTCAATAAATTATTGCACACCTATTACATCAATATTGATAAGGGCCATTCCTTTCCAAGTTTTTACAATTTCCTTAAAGCAAATAGTAAGGACATACTGGAAAAACTATACATAGACAGTCGCTTTTTTGACCTTGATTCATTTTTGCTCATGACGGACAAATACGTCTCTGGAGAGTATAGTTTCTTATTTGATGCCGAAGATGATTTTAGCCATCGATTAAAAGATAAGGACTTGGTAATTTTTGAGTTTGAAAAGGCCAATAATAATGTCGTGCTGCTCTCCTTGCTCTTGCAATTGGGCAATGAAGCCGTGGACAAGATTATTTTAGAGGATAGAAGTATTGATGGGGTCGTTTTCTATGATGAGCTGGCCAAGTTTATCAAGGATGATAGTATCAGGAACCGGGTTACCCATTACTACCAAACCAACAGGAAACATTCCGCTTCTGTCGGTACGGCACTCCAAACCCCCGAACAACTGCCAGAAGGACCCGACACCAACGCTATGATTGAAAACTCACAAGTGGTATATATCCTTCATAATGAAAAGGGATATGAGCCGATTGTAAAGCGTTTTAACCTTTCAGAACACCAACACAATATTTTAAAATCAATAACCCCGAATCTAAAGGCAAAGAACCCTTACACAGAATTTGCTTTGATCATAGGAAAAGAAATCTGGGTAATGCGCCTCGAACTTTCCAAGGAAAGCTTTTATGCTTACCAAACCGACGGTAAGGAATATGAGGCCATCATGAAACTTTACGATGAAAACCAAAGTATGGAACTGGCCATTAATCAGTTTCTCCAAATGAACACAACATAAATAAACCCTAAAATCAAATAATCATGAAAATTAAAATGCTCGTCAACATCTTATTTCTTATCGGCTATTGTGGATTTTCTCAAATGGTGGTCAATGACCCGGGCGCTAATACCGCACTAATCAAACAACTTGCCCAAGGCGTAAAAACTATTGAGCAAACCACAAAAACGGTCAACCTGCTCAAAGAGACCAAAGAAATGTACGATAAGGTCAATTCTGCCTTGCAAACCTTTGGTTATGTCTCAGAAATGTCCAGGACAACTTCTCAAATTCTTGAAAATTCGGGAGCGTTTTTACAAGAGATTCAAGGAACCAATATGTTTTCCAATAAGGAAATGGCTGTTATCTCGAAACAGTTTACACGGAACATCGAACAAAGCAACAACCTTTTGAACGTGGCCAATGATTTTTTAAAGGGTGGAATGTTCAAAATGAATGATGCCGAGCGGCTAACCATGTTGAACGAATCCAAGAGGGAATTGAACGAAGCTTTGATAGATACCCGTATTAAACGGAAAAAGTACTTGCGGATTGCTGAAAAAAGAGCGCTTAGAAAACATTTTGCCAATATCAAACAACAATAACCATGGACTTTACCTACGAAGCGCTGTATCAACTTTATTCAACTTTCTTTGAAGAAGAGCTGCACTTGGAAGAACTCACCAATGTGCTTAAAATATTGGCGATTGCGTTTTTCCTTCTCAATATGTACACCAGTATGTTTTCCAAGGTGGCTGATAGATTTGGTAGTACAAAACTGCCCTTTGATGAGAAAAAACTTTTTAGTTCCCTGGTCATGGTCTTGGCCATTGTTTTCTATGATAAACTATTGAATTTCCTTGATACTCTTTTGGTTGGACTTGATGGGGCCTACAGCAAATTTTCTCCCTTGGATTTTACACCCCCGGAAGAGGAGATTACAGATGAGGAAGAAGGAGATGTATCTAGTATTTTGAAATTTGCAGGAGCAGAATTCATTCAGCTTATTACCGACCCTACTTATATCGTTCTGATGATTCTTAAGGGGCTTGCTTGGATTATCGATACCGCTATTTATGTTGTATTCCTTTTGGAGCGTTTCTTTTTTATCGGGCTTTTAAAAGTTTTGGGCGCAATTGCCATTGTTCTCGCTGTATTTGAAAAGTTCCGTGACCTATTTTACAAATGGCTCAAACTATATATCTCCATTTACTTATTGATATTTCCATTTTTCCTGATTCTAGGTTTTACGGCCTTTGTTTTTGATTCTTTTAAGGACCAGGCCGATTTACCCATTTTGGGAAATGCGGTTCAGGTAACTGTTTTGAGCATAATGATATGGCTCAAACTACGCCTATTCAAAAAGTCCTACGATATCGTCTATAAACTATTTATCTAATTCTTTTTACCATGGAAGTTGTAAAAACCAATATCTACAAACAGCTAAAGCGGAACAATCTCATTGTATGGGTCGTTGTAATCTGCTCTGGCCTTATCTCCATATTTGCTATCTGGTCGGCTCGACAGGCAAGCATCAACGCCGATAGGTTCGTCTATGCCATATCCTCTGACGAGAAATTATTGCCCCTTGAACAAATCGAAAAAAAAGAGGTTCAGGATATATATCGCAAATCCCACGTGAAACTGTTCCTTGAAAATTTCTATGCATATGACCAATGGAACTATGAAAAGCGCATAGAGAAAGCCCTATGGCTTATCGATAGTGATGGGGAGGAACTTTTTAATTTCTACCGTCAAGACGGACATTTTAACAGAATGATACAAACTACGTCCAGTCAGTACATTGATTCCATTGAACCTCGATTTGATGATAAAGGAAATTTTGAAGTTACCGCCATTATTGAAATCAATAAAGTTGGACAGGAGAAAACCAAAAAATATCAACTTGTTGCACGGGGTACGCTTCAAAAAGCAAGTGAACGCTACCCTATAAACCCCTATGGATATGTGATTACCAATTACAAAGAGGTTGATAAGATTCTTCGTGATCAATAAACCAGTGAAAATTAAATCCAAAAACAATTAATATGAATGATCTACTAAATAAGTTTAAGGCCATGGACACTTCACAGAAACTCCTGGTTATCGGGGTGGCCATCTGCATACTAACATTTCCATTTTATTTAATGTCCGGGGATGAAGAAACAGCGAATTCTGAATTTGATTCTTTCGAAACACCAGACAACAGAAATGAAATCCAAGATTACAATTCAAAACTAGAGGCTTACGATGCCAAAAGGGAGAAGAGCGATAATGTTTCTTTGGAATTCAACCTTGATGATTATAAGAACGATGATGCCCTTGGTGATTCTGACGAAGAACTGATGGAAAGGGAAATAGATAGCCTTATGAACGAAAACAAAAGGCAATATTCCGGGAGGGCTAAAAGTTCTCCCCGTAGTCAGGTTTCCCGTTCTTCCAATGGTGGCCATCGTCCTTCTTCTTCAACACAAACAGATAATTCTAGCCAATCAAATGAAAATGTTGATTCTGATTTTCAAAACTTTTTTTCTTCCTCTCCTACAGTTTCTTCTAACGTTGATTCTAAAACGGACGGATTCATTTATGCGGTCATACATGGCGACCATACCATAAAACAAGGCGAACGGGTCAAACTCCGCTTGACCAAAAAAGCCACTATTGCCGGAATGGAATTTTCTAAGAACAGCTATATCTATGCTTTCCCATCGTTCGGCAACAATCGTGTCCATCTGGACATTAACTCGATTAATCATGTTCCCGTTAGCATTTCCGCCTATGATACAGAAGATAGTGCCATTGGCCTCTATGTTAAAGGAGCTAAAATGGTCGGCCAAGTCGCTGATGAAACCGGGAAAGAAGCCTTGGATGAAGTCGATGTGGGAGGGGTTCCCATTGGCTCTACCATTAAAAAAGTTTTTCAGAAAAAACAACAACAACCTACCGTTACCCTGCTCAACAACACCAAATTAATTCTAAAACCCAATAAATCATGAAATATCTACACTTACTCACTATTTTATGCTTTTACTGCTTTTCCGTAAATGCACAGAACGAATCTTTTGTTATTGAGGCTACAACTGACAAAAACGTTTTTCTGTTTTTCCCCTCTCCTATTTCTCAGGCCCTTGTGGGAAACCATGACTTTCATTTTGGCTATAACACGGAAACGGCTCAAAACTTTGGTGTCCTTAAAGCTTCTGCCAATGCCGACGAAAGTACCCTACATATTATTACACAAAATCAAACCGTATATTCTTTTATAGTAAAGTATAATCCTCAGGTTTCTGTTTTTGAACATTTCTTTGATGGTTCTGAAAAAGTTGGCCAAATAGGGGCTCGTGAACAAACTACAGAAGTACAAACGAATAAGGGCTTAAATGCCCTTGGTCGCAAAATCACAGATGCGGATTATAAAGAAGAAATTACCAGTTCTTCCTCTACCGACATTGATTTTGCTCAAGAACTTGTGGAGCGTAAGGATTACTTCAAAACATTGTTCAGAAGAAAGAACGACATTGTTTTAAAGGTAACGAACATTGCCTATCGGGAAGACAAAACCTTTATATGCTTAGAGGTGATTAACGACTCCCCTTTAGATTATGATGTGAATTTTGTTCAATTCAATAAGGTGGCCAAAAAATCATCCCACAAAGCGAATTATCAAGCCATAGAAATCAAACCATTATTGAAATCTTCCCACGCTCCATTTGTACGTATCGAAGCCATGTCCTCTTCTAAAGCGGTTTACGTTTTTGAAAAATTGGCCATTGACAACAACAAGCTTATCCATATTGAAATGAACGAGCTCAACGGGGAGCGAAATCTAGTTTTGCCCGTAACGCACCGAAACATCAATAATCCAAATCTGTAATCATTAATTCTAAATACTCGTCAAAATGAAGAGAATCAATTTTTTTCGAATCTTATTTTTTGGGTTCGTTTTATTTTCAGTTACCAACACTTTTGCTCAGCGCAGCAAGGTTTCTGTTGGAGTTTCCCCCGTTCTGCTTATGGATGGTTATGGTGGCACAGCCCACATCAATTTCCATCATAAAATGACGGATTTTATCCAAGCCAATGTTTTTATAGGGCTTTCGAACAAGGAGGTTGCTTCTTCCAATGTTGAATATCCAAACGACAATTATCTGTTTAACCTTGGATATTTCACCACGTTGTTTTCTTCCCCGGACAAAGGAATTTCTTTGTTTTTGGGAGGGGGAGCTTCCCTTGGTCTAGAACATATCAATCAAGGAAATTTAGAACTCTCGGACGGTTCAATTTTATTAAGCGAAGGTGGCTTCGTCTATGGCGGATTTGCTTCCCTGGACCTCGATTGGTTCCTAAACGAATCCCTATCGCTCACCCTACCTGTCAACGGTTTTTATCACCCTAACAGCAACATAGATGAAGCTATGTTTTTTGTTGGGGTTGGAATAAGATATTATATCAATTAATTAGTAATTCTTTAAATCAAATAATCATGAAAACAATCAATTTTTTTCTTTACTCGTCACTTTTGCTTCTACTGTTCGTAGGGTGCAGCAAGGACTCCGATTCAGGGGTGGTTTCTAGCTTCCCGTTTGAATTGACAGAATCCCATTCTGAATCCAGTACTGTCAATCAGCCTCAAAACTCCGTATTGACCATAATTCCTGAAAAGACCACTGATGGCAACCAATTTTCGTTTAAGTATGAAATACTTAAAGGAGAGGCTTCTTTTACTGATGCCAATGGAGAGCCTGTACAAGCTGAAAAATTTATCATTTTGGATGCCCTAAAAACTACTTTTTTCTTTATTGGCAAATCTGTTGGGGAAGTTAAGGTTAGATGGTATGTTAAGGACGGCCAAGGTAAAGAGGAATCTATAGACTTGACCTATATAGTTCAACACAATAGCTTCTCTTTTGATTTCACCTCGGATATTCAAGACACAAAACTTCAGGCTCCTACGCCTATTGTCTTTAAACTTGATAATTCCGGGAACGACCCATCCGTAACTTACAAACGCTCTTTCTCTATTTCTGAAGGCGATTTCGAACTTTTTGTTGGAGGCACGAACAACGCTATTGCTCTTGATGATAAGGCCAGTGTTAATGAAGGCACACAGAATATCGATATCAAATTTAAAGAACTTGGCGATGCTGCTATTGAATGTACCGTTACCGACAGTAATGGCCAAACCGTGTCCAAAACACTTTCTTTTACAGTTTCCGAAGTGGGCGTAAGCTTTAATGCGCAACCCCAAGAATCTAGCATTTATGAGGGTCAATCAAATACGATTGTATTTTTAGTTGAGGAGGATAGCCCTCTTGGAGGGGATTACAGGATTAAATACCAGGTTAATTCTGGTGATGTAGATTTGACCTTTGGTAACCAACCATTGTTTGAAAATGTATTCTATGACGTTCCCCTGGGCCAGTTCCAATTCAATGCCTTTTCCCCTGATACTGGTTCACATGAAATTATTTTTACGTTGGAGGATGAATTTGGAGCTCAAATTGTTCAAGAAGTGGCTTACGATGTTATAGGGTATGAACTGAACCTTTCCGTTACTCAAAGCTTGGATTCACAGAACATTACTCTTCCTGTCGATATTCAAATTGATGTTACCGATATTCCAGAACCGGCTCCGCCTTATACCATCTCCTATTCTACTACCAATATCGGTAATATTTATTTTGATGATCAATTGTATGCACCAGGAGATTCCTTTGTGGTAAACACTGCATCTTTTAATCTTGAATATATTGGTGACCTTGCAGGTATTCATGAAGTTACTTTTACTGTTGAAAATCAATCGGGCGCAATTAATCAGGCCATTGCTCAAATTGAATATCTTGCATCTGATTTTGAGTTTATTGCTGAACTTCAAAGTCCTAATAACACTCTTGTAAATAACGGGCAGTTTATACTTCATAGAAATATTAATCTTCAAGTAAATCCGTTTGGCGAGGGGCAGTCTTTTACCTATAAATATGTAGTCAATGAAGGCAATCCCAATGTTAAATATAAACTTTTTCCTGACGATTCGGCAACTATTTTGGCTCCTAATCAAGAGGTGCCCTTCCAGTTGGACAATAATGACAACTTAGCTAGTATATTGGTAATATCTTGTCAACCCAATATTAGTGAGAACATCGTGATTACTGTGATAGCTACCTCGGATTCTGATGTGTTTTATGCCAAACAATTCAATTTCGTGGCAAATCCATAAACTCAAAATGGACATCCGTCAATCTTTGAAAGGGGCTATACGCCCCTTTTATTATATTTACAACCTACCCCGTACATCTTACTAATCTTAATCTATTTTTTATGAAAACTAATCTGTTATGCTTGGCTTTCCTGGCCATCTTGTTTTTGAACTGTACATCAGAAACAAAAACGAATGAAATCTCTGGGGAATATTCCTATAAAAATGATGGGCTTCCCAATTTTATTGTCTCTAAGACCGATGATGCCTACTCTATAAAATATATGACTACTTCTGGTAATTGGTCTAAACCTAAAGAGTTTGTCCCTGTGGATAAAAACACTATCTATGATATTTTTGGCACAAAAAAGGGTGAATTGATTATTTACGGTTATGTATGGGAAGGCAAGAAACCTAAAAGCTTTTATGATAGAAAACAAAAAAAAATATACATTTTTAATGTTGTTCAAGACAAAGACTCTGAATTGTTTAGCTCAGGGTTTATATATCGTAAAGAAAATGATCTAGGGAGCTTCACAGAAAAACTATATAAGCTTTAGCAAGTGGTTGAGCGCATCCGGGCGGGCTATCGCTACAATCATTTTCAGGCGCTTTAAGTCTCGTTTAATGCCTGCGGTAGCTTCTCGGTCGCTTCCTCGCCATATCTCGCCAATAAGCCCTTTAAAATGGATTTTTGCACCTATCCTTGATATAACATTAAAAGGACCTTTATTACTCTTTTTTACTTTCTTTATTCTCTTTGTTTTTAGAATAAATGTTAAAGGGAATCCCTAAACGGATTCTTGCTGTAAAGTCATTTGAAATTTTTTTATCAGAATATGGAGCGTTTGCCCAACCTACATCAATACCAAAGGTTAAACTGGTTTCTCCATCCTTTACCTTTCTGAACACTGGGCCAAACAACGCCGTGAAATTGTTCCTATAATAAAAATCAGCCTCCTTATTCAAAAGATACTCATGCCTAAGGGATAGATTAAGTCCTAAATTTTTAGCTTTTGTAAAAAAAATTGCACCATAAGCATACAGCTGGCCGGTATCTAGGTTTTTTTCGATGTCATCGAAACGGCCAAGTTCTTGATTTTTCTCATCCCTTAAAACGAATATATCTTCGTTCTCCCGCTCAAAAACCTTAGGCGTTCCATTAATTAACGAACTTTCCAAGTAGGACCCCCTTATTACCGAAAAACCTCCCTGTGCAAACAAAACTTTGCTTCTTGAGTTTGAGGTATAGTTTAAGCTTAGACTAAAGGATGCTTTCAAAACATTATACTCTTCTTCTATATTATCATTTTCCGAAAACTCCTGAAAAATGGATTCGTCAACATTATCTTTGGTAAATGAGTAATTACTGTTACTAACATTGACATTTGCATCAAGCCACCATAGATAATAGCCAACCGACTTATCATTAGCCTTGTCAAAATTGTAAAAGGCCGTTTTTTTAATGTAATCAGTGATAGAATCTCTGTTTTCCATCATTTCTTTGTTTACAAATACTTCTATCTTTTTCTTTTCTTCAATTAGTATATCAAAGACTTTTTCAATCTCCCCTTGTTTTAGTGGTTCTTCTAGTTTGGGTATTGCTTCCAATAGTTTTTGATGGTCCTTTTTTATTTTAAGGTGGTTTTTATCGATTCCACCACTAAGTTCTTCAAGTGCATAAATTAAAGAATCTATATCATCTAGTGTTTGTTTTGAATATTTTCTACTATTTCTTATAGGCTCCAATGCATTGAGTTTTCGCTTGGTTTTTAAATATTTAAAATCTTCGTCTTTTGGATAAAAATAAGCCCCACCATTTCCAAGCTTGAATAATGCGCCTATGTTTGCCCCTACATTGTTGCTCCAGGAGCCATCTCCATAAAACTCAAAAATGTTCTTTGTTCCCGTAGCTGTTGCTCCAAACCGAATGTAAAAGTCTCTCTTTTTCCATGGCTTGAAGTTTCCATTTATTGAAACATTTGTTTTTTCCTTGTTTTGAGAGTAGCTAAAAGCGGACATATTTGAGGATAGGTCTGAGTTTGAAAGTATGACGTAGCCAAAGGCTTTACTTAAGTTTTCATCCAATAATTTCTCCTGGATGACTATTTTTGATTTTTCATATTTTTTTAATTCTTCTTCGATTTTTTCCGTGTATTCTTGTTCAAAAGGTTTTGTTGTTTCAGTTACTTGGGATAATAAGGCGTTGCTTGTCATGAGGAATACAACGGTGAAAAAGGAATTTTTCATGGATTGATAAGTTGATGTTTTTCAAATAAGCCTACTATTCGAAAATCATTTCTTGAACTATCATAAGATAGTTTCCGTGAAAATGATATCAAATAGTTTTAATCGTCGTTGCGTTAAAAACGCTCAAAAATGAATTCGGGGAAAGTGCTATAAAGTTAATCTATTGAAAATCAATATGATTGGGTGGAATCCTTAAAAATATTGGGGATTTTCCTTAGAAACTGGGAGTTTAGTGGAAATATGTTGTCCTTGCTTTCTGGGGATTTGTTTCAAGTTCAATTATCAAAAATAGACCATTTTAGATCTCTTGGTTTCTCATTCGTTGATTGCTCTATTTTTTCAATAATTGATTTTCTATGTGCGGCGCCGCACATAAAAATTGCAGAACTAAAATCATGCTTGCTGCAATATGATAAAATATTCCGCATCATTGGTTTTTCATATGCTTCAATATCCGCTTTAATTATTTTATCCATTTCATGATTGTTGAATATGCGACTTTCCAAAACCCGCATCTCTTCTTGATGATTAATGCATTCTAAACTATTGAGAAATTCAAATCCATTCTTATAAGCCAAGTCATTAAAATTATCTATCAATTTTTGTAGTTCTTTATTTTGACATACAAAATTGACTTTTTTGTGAAAGGCCTCCGATAGAGAGTTTTCGCATACAGGCACATATTGAAATGAAGCATTGTGATTATATTTTTGAATTGCGGCTATTTCTAACTTCCTATGATATTGTCCATGATTTGAAAACAAAAATTTTTCATATGCCGTATAAGTATCATCAATTGCCTCCAAAAAAATCACGTCTGGACTTAACTTATTTATAATCTTATATAATTCATCAGCATTGCATTTTCCTATCTCCTTATGTATGGTGCTAATAAAAGTGATTTGAGGCATAGGAATTAAATTCATAACGGTTTTGGCTATGGTTTCGTTACGGAATGGTACGCGAGTATCATTCCGCCGTAATCATAAATTTAGCAAAAAGGCTTGAAATTCCGATTAGGAATTTCAGCCGTAATGAACTATAGCCGTTGTTAGCTAACGTTTTTTATTCAGTTCATAAATTTCAATTCCGATGTTGTGGGTTTTTGGTTTGTTGTCAACAGCTAATTCAGTTGTTATCGCATTCAACATATCCTTTCCGTTTTCATCAAAAAATTGGATAAATCTTAATTCTGACATTATTCCGACTAGTTGGTCACTTTCGTAATTCACAAGTTCAAATTCTATTTTATTACTACCTTTTGATTCGAACTTTTGATAATAAGAACTATCTCTAGATTTTTGAAAAATCGAAAGGCTTAAAGTCTTCTCACTATCCACGTTTTTTGGATTCGAGTCATAGTCCGAATAGTATTTGAAAATTCCATTGTAAGTGTCTGGTTTTTTAGACTTATCGAGATTAATTTCATAAAATCGACTTTTGGTTGAGTCAATTTTTCCATCAATCAAAGTTTTTATTTGATTGAACATTGTGTCTTTTTCTCTCGTGATATAAACCTCTACTTTTTCTTGAATATTATTTGGGTATTGATATGTAATCCAAAATCGGTCATATTTTTCGTTGTCAACTTTTTTTTCGGATTCAACTTCTTTTAATTCCGCTTTATCCTTTTTGTCTGCACAAGAGTTTAGTCCAATTGCTAGAATTAATATTAGTGTTCTGAAGTTTGTCATCAAATGTTAGCTAACGGTTTTGTGTAAGCGTCAGTAACGGGAAAGTGCGCGAGTACTTTCCGCTGACGCACCTAATTTAGCAAAACGAGTTGAATTTCCGATTAGGAAATTCAGCCGTTATTGCGCTTACACGTTGTTGGCAAACGTTATTTTTTATCCACTTTTGCATTTCGCATCGTTAAATCATATTTAATTCCGTCATCCTCAATTTCTCCAATGACTTTTATAGCTTCGTTTTCGTTCAAATTTGGTTCTTCAGTCTTGTCCGAAAACAAAATCACAATTCTTCTTTTATTTCCCTCGTATTCTATTTCAGTCAGAATATAATTATGTCCACCGTCAGCTCCAGTTGTCTGAACTTTGTAATTATCAAGAACTAATTCAGTCATTTTTTATTTGGTGAATTCCGCATTTTTGATTTTTCCATTTTTAAAGTCCAATTCGCAAATAAAACCTCCAAAATTCCAAAGCTTGTTTCCGCGACCTTTCATAAATTCCACGTATGAGTCAGCTGTCATATTAGTTGGGTGTTCAGCTGTCCAAATCAAATTTCCATTAATGTCGAAAGCTTTGCAATTTTGAAACTGTCTATGCCTTGGCGCATTTTCGTCAAAGTCATAAATTACAACAGCTAAATCGTTAATTATTCGAACATCTTTTATTCGGTGTTCTAATTCAATCTGTTTTCCGTCAATAAATAAAGTTCGATTTTCGGATTTTACTTTTTTCAATGCGTTTTCTTCTAATGTTTGCCAACGGTTGGGCTATGATTTCGTTGTGGAATCATCCGAAGGATTATTCCGCCGAAATGCAGCGGTTTAATTTATAAATTAAACATTGATTTAGCTTTTTGCCACAATGAATTATAGCCGTTGTTGCCATTAGTTTTTATTCCGTCAATGAAAGAATCCAATTCGTTTTTTTTCAGGTCATTAGCATTGTCATAAACTAAATAAAAAGTCAATACAAATTTCCCAACTTCGTAAGTCAATATTCTTAAACTCGAAGGGATTGGTTCAGTTCCACTTTTGGTTTTATATTCAAATCCATATTCGGTCGAAAGTGCTCCAGTCAGATCGTTTTTCAGAATCCTTTTGGCATTCATTGGCACTTCGTTTGTTTTTTTTGCTAAATATGGTGTCCACATTAACTCAAACTTGTTTATACTCCGAATGTTGAGATTACTTCCGCCTTTTAATGCTCTGATGTTAAATATATAGCACGCAATTATTGGTCTTCCATTATTTTTTTTGAGTGTAAAAACAGGTGGGAAAATCCTGTTTTCAAAGCTCTCTCTGTCCTTTTTTGAAAATTCCGAGTTTTCTGGAAAAACATATTCCTTTTTAAAATTTTCAAAAATTCCTCCGTCATCGACAGTAAATCCGTTTGGAATTGGAATTGAAATTCCGATGTCGTTCAATTCAATGGTATTTTCTAAAATCTCAACCTTTGGTTTGAATTTCAGTTCTCGGATTTTTATTTGGTCAATTAGTTTCATTCAAATTAATGGCAACGGTTTTGGCTATGATTTCGTTACGGAAAAATGGGCGACCATTTTTCCGACGTTGACCGAAAGATAGCAAAAATGAATGGAATTTCCGCGAGGAAATTCCGCCGTAATGAATTATAGCCGTTGTTAGCTTTTAGTGCTTTTATAATTCATTCCGTTTTTTGTTTTTTCGGTCAGCTTTTTATTCAGGTTTCTTTAATTTCTACGTTTAATTCATTCCGTAAACTTGCTCAAATTCCGACCGTTTTTTAATTTAGGTTTGAGTGCGCAATTCCAGCGTTGTTTTTCCAGTTCCGATTGCGCAAACAAGCTAAAAAGTCAAGCGTAATTCAATTCAGAGTTTGAGTGAGCAATTCCGCTGTTGTTTTTCATTTCACGTTTGAGTGATAATTCCAAAAAATTTTGAAATTCCGCACACAGTTTTTCTGATTTATCTGGCTTAAAATTCTAAAAAAAAATCGAAAAATAAACCAGGCTTTTTTCAAACCGCAAACTTGCTCCTGCATTAAAGCTAACTAGATTATATGCCCAACTTTATTAAGTCTAGTCGACTTATATGGTAGGCTATGCTGAACTTTTTAAATTTTTATTAGAGTTTTATAATGATTTTTCCTAAAAATAAGAAGTTATGTTGACTTCAGAACTACAATAGTAAGTTCTCAGACTAATAAAAATTAAAAGTGTTTTTTATATATTTCGTGTTTTCCTTAATCCCAAGGCAATGGTGGTTTCTCTCCGTTGTCAAATTCATATTTCACCAATGCTTCGCCACCGCCTATCACCCTTACTGCTTGGAATTCAATGGCATCTATGACAATCAACTCCATGTATATCCCTTTCAATTCTTTATGCTGAAACAAAAATAAATCGACACCGTTTTTTCTCATGGAATCTTGATGGATTCCATACTCTGAAAAATATTCCCATTGTTTCACGGGATCCATACTGTCAAACTCAAAAGCATCCATGGGCTCAATATTCCAATTTGACATCCTCATACTCGTAAAGTTCCGATGCTTCCGGCACATTACCCAAAGCATGTTTCCCCCGGAGTTTGCCCACTGTATGGGCTTGTAGTTCCGTCTCTGGATAAGAGGTTATCAATTCCTCCAGTTTTTTTCGGTCCAGCTCGTCCTTGATTTCCAAAAGCCATTCATCCGCTAACTCGTCCGGCAAAATGACGGGCATCCGCGGCCCTTTCAATTTGGGGTTGTTGTGAATCTCGGCCATCATGGGATTGCCCTCTGTGGTCACTATGGAAAAAGTGTTCAGCACTTCCCCAGTATCCCTGTCCGTCCATTCGTTCCACAACCCCGCTAACGAAATGGGATTATTGTCTTTTTTTGATATATAGTAGGGAATGGTCTCCTTTCTGTAATGGTGGTGCTCGTAAAACCCATCGATACAAATAATGCATCTTTTGTCCTGGGCGGATTTCTTGAAAGAGTTTTTCTCGAAAATGGTTTCTCCCCGGGCATTGAGGGTCTTGTTCCAAATGTCTTTTTTGTCCTGTGCCCAACTGGGAACCAGGCCCCATTGTGAAACAACGGGATAGTTTGGGCTCTCATGGGTATAGATGAACATTTTAGGGTGGGCAAAGCCCGTGACATGATATAGGGGCAAATCTGTTTCTCGCAACAGTTTTTGTTTGATTTCCCTAATGGCATGCTCGTCAGCATCCCGCATGGCTCTTTTCAATTGGGCTTCGGTCTGTGCCTTTACGTCGTAACACATGAGCTAAAGGTTGAGGATTCTTTTAGAAAATTAACAAAAAGGATAGTCAAAACAAATTAACTTTATGGTCCATTTTTAAAACCTGTGCTCCCATGTTTTCTGAAAAGCCCATCAAAAAAGACTCCCAAGGCAGGCAAATCATAAAAGCCAATGACATCTTGGAATATGTTCCTGAAGTGGTTTTGCCACATCTTGAAGCTTCCTGCAGGGGTTATGATTTGGAATGGCAGCAAATCATTGAAGAATGTACGCTGTACATTGACGAAAGAAAACATTGCTCCTTGATGTACCAGGTTAGGGAATGGGTCTTTTCGGGAAAGCTGTTGTTGACCTATTCTTTATTGCCTAAACATGGCCATCGGGTTTCTTATCCCAATAAAGGACTGTTTTTGGAGCATACTCTTGCCAATTATGGGCATCTTGGCTAGCATTACTATAAAAATAAAAAGCTTACCCTGAGCGCGCTGTTCTAACGGGAAGCGGGGTAAGCATGTTATAACAAATGTACAAAATATGTTGGAAAATGTCCTAATTTTTGGATAAATTAACTTTGTATTATATAGAAAATCAATTATTTACGATTTTTCTTAGCTCTCCAATCCCAAGGTGGTACAGGCGATTTATCTTGCCACAATCCCAACTTACCCTTCCGGGCCATCATTTCTAAGGCCGCCAAGTCTTTATCCTTGGAATATCTTTTGTAATGCCAAGCAAACCCATTTTTTAAAAGCTCGCTGGATAGGTCCAAACCATCACCATATTGGATAAAACCTATGATGCGCCCGTAACGGTCTTGCCCCTTGCTGATTACTTCTACTTCTCTAAAATAGATTTCATTGGAAGTAAACTTCTTGGCCACCACGCTGTAAGGTTGGGTATATTCTGGACAATCTATGTCCGCTACCCTAATAGTATGCTCTTTCAAGTCTTGGTCAAGAATAACAACCGTATCGCCATCCTTGACCTTGACAACCTTGCCTTTGATTTGGGACAATGCCAACAAGGGCACAAGCAAAAAAAACAGTAAAACTCTCATTTTAATTTGTATATGATTTCCATCCTGATTGGATCACTTCAAACCTTTCTAAATCCTTTATGTATTTGAATATTACGTAGTTCCCTTTGAGACAAAAAGAACTTCTTTCAATATAATAATCACTGCCTAATTCAACAGTTATTGTTGGGTTAGCAAAAATATATTCAAATAAAGGATATTGACTTTCCCTAAAGACCATATCACATAAAAAATAATCCAGGGCCAATGAATCCGATTCTTCATCCGAAGGATTTGTTTTTAAATATTCATCAATATTATTGTTTTGAAGAATTTCTTTCAGTTTTGTTTGTATTGAATTTCTAAAATCGAATGTTTTCAAAGTGTCATCCTTGTATCTGTAGGCAATTATTTCATCGCTATATTCTGGTTTAAAATAGCTGTGTTCAATTTTTTTTATTTTATCTATAAATAAGAAATAGTCCTGGACCTCACTGTTGTAATCATTATTGTACGAATAGAAGTTCCACGATTCATCTTCATTTAGATGTATATTGATTTCATTATACATAATTGAAAAGCCTTTGGGAAATAAAATAGTATCAAGCACATAACCATTTTCCTTAATCGTGTTTCTAAAGGATTCACGTTCTGTAGTTTTCCAATTACTCTCTGGGGTGACACTATCGGGCAATAAGGTCAACAATTCTAAAATTTCTTCATTTTCCTCATAACTTATGTAGTATTTATTTTCTTCATCCTCAACGTAAATGGAATCTTCTTCTACTATAGTGTCCCCCGTTGATATTTTTTGAGGATAATCACTTATTGGTTTAGCTTCTTTATTTTCTTCTTTACATGAAATCAGGATTGATATCACGACTAATAGATATAAATGTTTCATAATTAATGGTTTTATATCATAAAACTCGGGTTTTATAGAGTAAATTATCCCTCCTAATTGACGAATCCACCTTATCAGTTGATGGAATGCATTTCTAAAAGCATATTCAAATTATTCCGCAGGTGTAAATACATGCCGGGAATACACCTTTCATGCATTTACTTCGTAAGCTGAACAAAACCTAAAAGAGGAATCAAGGGATTGTCACGTTCGGCCCTGAGGGGTGGTCCTGTCATGGTTCCGTGAACGGAACCCTTTCAGGGCCCATCTTTGCC